>Ga0123519_10000029_pt1 | contig 214247 bp, 182 predicted proteins | sample YelNatPaOPRAMG02_FD_87396 | JGI IMG/M metagenome (GOLD analysis project Ga0123519, IMG submission 87396) | Hot spring microbial communities from Yellowstone National Park - Yellowstone National Park OP-RAMG-02 (version 2) | ecosystem: Environmental > Aquatic > Thermal springs > Hot (42-90C) ... | reverse complement strand
CATGCAGGAGTGCGCCCTGTCGCAGCTTTTCGCCAGAAAGTCCATTGACAAGCTGATCGCCGAGTCCGAGGACCCGGAACGCAGGCTTCGCAAGACGCTTGGCCCCATCTCGCTCATTGCCCTTGGCATTGGCGCGGTGGTGGGCTCGGGCATCTTCACGGTCATCGGCACGGCCATCAGCGGCCAGCATTTCAGCACATCTTCGGTGCTGAACACGCCGCTGCTCGACTTTCTGGTGCGTCATCACGCCATGGCGGGCCGCCCCGGCGCGGGCCCCGCGCTGGCCTTCTCGCTGGTGCTGGTCGCCATTGTCTGCGGATTCACGGGCCTCTGCTATGCCGAGCTAGCCTCTATGATTCCCATCGCAGGCTCGGCCTACACCTACACCTATGCCACGCTCGGCGAGTTGATTGCCTGGATCAACGGCTGGAGCCTGATCCTCGAATACGCCTTCTCCAACATGGCTGTCTCCGTGGGCTTTGCCGGGCACATGGTCGACCTGATGGACTGGTTCGGCATCCATCCGCCACTCAAGTGGATCTCGCCCGCCTATCTGCCCAGCGGCCTGCAGGACTTCTCCGGCCACACGCTCTATCAGCCCGGATGGCACTTCGGCTTCAACATTCCGGCCTTCATCGTCGTCATGGTCATCACCATGGTGCTGGTGCATGGCATTCGGGAGTCCGCGCGCACCAACAACATCATGGTGCTGCTCAAGATCGGCGCCATCCTGGTCTTCATTCTGGCCGGGGCGCAGTTCATTCACCCGAGCTACTACCACCCTTTTGCTCCCAACGGATGGTCGGGCATCCTGACCGGCGGCTCCATCATCTTTTTCACCTACATCGGCTTTGATTCGGTCTCCACCGCCGCCGAGGAGTGCAAGAACCCGCAGCGCGACCTGCCCATCGGCATCATCGCCACGCTGATCGTCTGCACCATTCTCTACATCGGCGTCGCCGTGGTGCTCGTGGGCCTGCGCCACTGGAACACCATGGCCGACGACGCCGCGCCCGTCGTCAACACCCTCCGCCACCTCGCCCACGCCAACCATAGCCTTCTGCTGCGCTACATTCACCTGGTCGTGCTCTGCGGAGCCATCCTGGGCATGGTCTCCTCCATTCTGGTCTTCCAGATTGGCCAGGCGCGCGTCTGGTTCGCCATGTCGCGCGACCGCCTGCTGCCCTCCATCTTTTCGCGCGTGCATCCGCGCTTCCGCACCCCGGCCGTCTCCACCTGGGTCGCCGGCTTCGTGGTGGCCATTCCGGCCGGGCTGCTCGACATCGGCACCGTGGCGGACCTCTCGAACATCGGCACACTCTTTGCCTTTGTGCTGGTCTCAGCCGGCGTGCTCATCCTGCGCTACCAGGACCCCAAGCGCCATCGCAGCTTCCGTGTCCCCTTCGGCCCGGTCTTTCCGGTGCTGAGCATCGTCTTCTGCATCCTGCTCATGGCCGGGTTGGAAGTCATGACCTGGGTCCGCTTCTTTGCCTGGCTCGCCATCGGCCTGGTGATCTATTTCTTCTACAGCCGCAAGCGCAGCGAGTTTTACGCCGGCAAGTAGCGGCTGGCTGACCTGCTAATCTCCATCCCATGGACGCCGAACGCCTTCGCAGCTACCTGCTCACCCTGCCGCACGTGGAGGAAACCATGCAGTGGGGCGCGAACCTCGTCTTCTGGGTGGGCGACAAACGCCTCGGGGGCAAGATGTTCGCGCTGGTCAATCTTGAGGGGGATGGCCGCGCCGTGCTCTCCTTCGCCGCCGGCCCGGAGCGCTTCGCCGAGTTGGTCGAGCGCGAAGGCGTCTTTCCCGCGCCCTACCTGGCCCGCGCCCACTGGGTCGCGCTCGAAGACTGGGAGGCCCTGCCCGCCCCGGAGTTGAAGGAACTGCTGCGCGAGGCCCGCGACCGGGTGGAAGCCAAAATGCCCAAGCGCATCCGCGAGACACTGGCCCTGCCCGCGAGCGAGCGAAAGAAGCTCATCGCGGCCAAAGGAAAGGCAGATCAGAAAAAGTGATGGGGCGCCCCATTCTTCGTGAAACGAAGGGGGAGCGATGCCGGTAGCGACCTTGACGCTCCTGGCATCGTGACGGCTGATTTTTACGGCGGCTGATTTTTTTACGGCGGCTGATTTTTGCTCTGTCATTCCGACCGAACGAAGTGAGTGGAGGAACCCGCATTTCCGCCTCTCACCCCGCCCCCGGATGCGTCATTCTGAGGCCAACGCCGAACCGGGCCCCACAAACAGGTCTTCGTTCACGGGGTAATTTGCCGGTAATTTCCCCTCAAATTGCTATCCTGAAACTAAGGGCATGAAAACAAAAAAGTGGCCATCCTGGGCCGCTTTTTTCAGATTTCCTGACCAGAGGCTTCGCCCAAAACACGTTGATTCTAAAGGACTTACAGGACTAATGGTCCCGTAAGTCCAAAAGAATCAACAACTTCCAGGACACTAATGATTGTTTTTTTGCAGCCCCTTCCCAGGCGCAGCCCATCTTTCAGGAAAGCCACTTCAGCAGCCGGATCAGCCCCATCGAGGCCGGCTTCGAGTGTGCCGAAACATTCTCTCGCGCATGAATCTCGCGGCTGCGCTCGGCGTAGTAGCGGTAGGCGCGCTCGAGCATCTGCCCGTTGGTGAGCGTGGGCTGCCAGCCGAGTTCGCGTTTGATGGCTGAGGTGTCAAAGACAAAGTCCTCGGCAATCATGCGGTAGTGGTACGGCCCCAGCGGAGACAGGTGCAGATGATGCGCCAGTTGCATGAGCGCCAGCGTGGGCCCCTTGGGCAGGCTGCGCACGCGCGACCGGCTACCGGCCGCGCCAATCACCGCCTCGTAGGTCTGGCGCAACGACGGCACGTTGTCTGAGCCTACGTGGAAGAGGTGGAAGCCGCTGGCCTTCAACGCCAGCAGGCAGGCCTGGGCCAGGTCTTCGGCATAGATGAACTGGTAGTGGTTGCCGCCGCCGCCGACTACCCACACTGTTTTGTTCTCGTGGATGAACTCGAAGAGAATCGCCAGCAGCCCGAGCCGTACGCTGTCGATGATCGTGGGGCAGCGCAGCATCACGATGTCCATGCCGCCGCCGGACTCCGCGATCTTGGCCAGCTCCTTTTCGCCGGCCCATTTTGACTCGCCGTAAATCTCCACCGGCTGCGGCGGCTCGTCTTCGGCGACCGGATGCCCAAGGTTGCGCGCCCAGAGGCAGTTGGTCGAGAGAAAGACAAACTTGGGCACGCCGTGCCGCTGCGCCGTCGCGGCCAGCAGGCGGGTCGCGTCCACGTTCGAGGTCCAGATGTCCTGCTTGTCGATGTGCAGCCCATGCGCCAGCGCCGCCGCGCAATGAAAGACCGCGTCGAAGCGATGCGCGGCAAAGGTCTGCTCCACGCGTGCAGCATCGCGCAGATCGGCCAGAATGCTGGTGAGCCGCTCATGACCGGCTGCGGCGTCGGGCACGCGGTCATAGCTCACGACCTCCCAGCCCTCCGCGAGCAGGCGCTGCTTGAGCAGGCCGCCGAAAAATCCGGCCCCGCCGGTGACGAGTGCTTTAGGCATGACGTGAAAATCCCCTGACTCTCCAGCTCTTTTCCGCCGACTGGAAGAGGTACACCCCAAGAATATCGATGAGCGGCTCCAGCGGATGGCGGAAGCGCGCATGCACCGTGATGAGGTAGTAGGTAACCGGCAGCAGGGCAAAGGCCCAGAAGAAGAGCCACCGCCCGGCAGCTTTTCGCCGCAGCGCCAGCGCCAGACCGAAGAGGCCGGCCAGGCTGGCGAACTCGAAGTTCAGGCTGCGTCCAAGATCGACCCACCACTTGTGGTTGGCTGGCTCCGGAACCCCGGCCCAGTACATGTAAATGCGCTTGGGCGTCAGCCTCCAGAAGTGCCAGGGATGCTTTGCCATATAGGCTTTGGTCTCCTGCATGTGCCACTGCATCCAGGCAATCTCGCCCATCTGGCGGTACTTGCGCATCTGCACGGGGTCTTGAAAAGGCTGGTCGTACTCGCGAATCATTCCCGTCGAGCCGGGCCCGTTGCCGTCAAAGAATTCAAAGCCAAAGTCAGACCGCACCGGAATGAAGTGATGAAAGACCACCCAGTTGCGATAAACCCACGGCGCGAGGCAGCCCAGGAAGATCACCGCCGCCATGGTGCCGTAAGCCAGTTGGCGCTTCCATCGGGGAGAGCCCCAGAGAATCCACAGGCCGCACGCGGGCAAAAAAAGCTGCAGCGAAGGATTGCTGAGGGCAATCAGCGCCCACAGCACGGCAAACAACGCCCACCGGCCGGCAGTGGCCCCCTCGGCGCGCGCCTCGCCCGGCTCGCCGATGCCGCGCATTCTGAGCGCCAGCACCAGCACCCACGAGAAGAGGAAGCAGGTGAGCGACATCTCCCAGACCCAGCGCTCGTCATACTGCATCGCCGCGGGATACAAAGCCCAGATCCACGTGGCCCACACGGCCACCTTGCGGGAGAAGCAGCGGCGGGCAATCTGCCAGACGGCCGGCAGCGTGAACGCGCCGAAGACGCAGTTGAGAGCCAGCGTCACCCAGGCCGAGAGCGGCGAGTAGTCGCCAAATACCTTGAAAATGCCAGCCAGCAGCCACGGATAGAGCGGTGGCTCCCAGGCCGTGGGGCCGCTCAAACCCCAGAAGGGATTGCCATAGCCATGCCCGGTCACCAGCGAGTGCGCAATGCGGCCCATCTCGTAGCCGAACTCGAAATGGTTCCAGTGCGTGCGGATGTGCCAGGTGTGCGCAAAGGTCATGTAGCCCAGGCGCAGCACGAGGCCCACCCAGAAGATCACCCAGGGGAAGCGCGCGAGGCCGCCGCCGTTCGGGGCTTCTGCCGCCATCGCGGGGCGGGGCAAAGATGAGGATCGAGGAGATTCAGCCATGCGGTACTGCCATTCTAATTTGCCCTCCGGCTCCGGCTGGGCTACACTTAGAGTTCGGCACCAGAGTGGGCATCAGTTTGTCTGCATGGGCGCCGGGAAGCAGGCCGGATCGCGCGGCAGTTTGTAAGCCGCAGCCCTCGGCCAGCCCGGGCGCAACTGGTCTGATATACCCAAGTTTTTCGGAGTGAGTCATGGCTCAGGTCTGCGAAATCTGCGGCAAAGGCCCGCAGTTCGGCAACAACATCTCGCACGCGCACAATGTGACGCGCCGCCGCTGGAACGTCAATCTGCGTCCGGTCAAGGTCAAGGTTGGCCCCTCGGCCAACAAGCGGGTGCGCGTCTGCACCAGCTGCATCAAGTCCGGCAAGATCACCAAGGCATAAGTCTTCCGCAAGACAAATCCCGGGGTCTGCGAGGAACAGACCCCGGGATTGCTGTGTTTGGGTGCTCAGGAACGCGTCAAACCGCGGCCCGGCCCGCGAACTTCGCTCAGTCCTCCCTGAGCAGTTTCGCCGGGTCCACCTGCCACGCTCTTCGCGCGGGAACCAGGGCCGCCACCACCCCGATCAGCAACATCGTTCCGATCGCGCCTGCCAAGACCACGGGGTCGTAGATGCTCGCGTCGTAGACGATAGAAGCCAGCACCCGGCTGGCCACCGCGCCCAGCAGCAGCCCGGCGATTGATCCCAGCACAAGAATGCTTGCTGCCCGGCCCATGGAAGTCCGCAGAATCTGCATCCGCTGCGCTCCCAGCGCCGCGCGAATGCCCATCTCGCGCAGCCGCCGAGCGACTGCATAGCTGGTCATGCCAAAGATGCCCGTAATGGCGAGCATCCCGGCCAGCAAGCCCAGCACACTCAGCGCCACTGAGGCCACCCGCGCCGGAAACAAAGCCAGCGCCAGCGCCGACGGCCAGCTTTCAATCGTGACCGGCAACAACGGGTCGATCTTCGCCATCATCCCGCTCAGCGCTTTGGCAATCTCCGCATCGCTGCGGTTCGAGCGCACCAGCAGCGTGGTGTCACTCTCATTGCTCTGCGCCAGCGGCCAGTACATCGCGGCTTCAGGGTTTTCGGTGATCGAACTGTACTTGCCGTTCTCGACGACCCCCACTACCCGGTAGAGTGCCGGCCCTGGCTCGGCGAAATGCCGCCCGACCGCCGGAGCATTTCCGAAGAGAATGTGCGCCAGCGTCTCGTTAATAATCGCGACCTTCGGCGCATGCGCATCATCATGCCAGGTAAAGCCGCGTCCGGCCAGCAGATGCGTGCCCGCCGCCTTGAGGTAGCCCGGCGAAATCTCAAAGAGCCGGGCGCTCGCGATCTCGTTTGAGTTGCGAAAACTCCGCGTCGCCGCGCCATACACAGAGGTGGTCTCTTCCCCTCCATTCATGGGAAGCGCATCCACCGTACCCACGGCAGTCACCCCCGGGATGCGGGATGCCTCCTCAATCATGCGCTTTTGCACCGGCAGGGCCGACGCATCGGTGGATCCCGCAAAGCGCATGGATGTCTGCGCCAGCATGACATGCCGTGGATGAAAGCCAAGGGGAGCATGCAGCGACCGGCTCATGCCGCGCAGGCCGATCAGCGAACTGGTGATGAGCAGCGCGCAGAGCGCGACCTGTATCCCCAGCAGAACATCCCTCAGGTTCAATCTGCGGAAGACCGCCGGGCCGCCCCCCGGCTTCATTGCCTGCATGGGATGAATCCTGAAGACCTGGCGCGTAGTCAGCAGCGCGGGCAGAATGCCGCTCAGCACCGCCAATAGAATCGCCATGCCATATACACCGGCATGAGCCGTCACCGTGACATGAATCGGGTATTCGGCGATGGGACGCCACTCGCTCAGCCACCGCAGCAACTCGGCCGAGACCAGCGTGCCGGCCGCCCCGCCCAGCGCGGAAAGCAATACAGCCTCGGCCAGCACCTGCCGCAGGACTCGCCAGCGGCTCGACCCGATCGCCACGCGAATCGCCAGCTCCCGCGTACGGTCGGTGGCGCGGGCCGCAAAGATGCTCGCCAGGTTCACGCATGCCGCCAACAGCACGAGCAACGCCAGCAGCAGGATGCCGCCCACGAATTGCACCGCGGTATTGCCCAGAGCATCGCCGAGCAGACCCGGCCGGACCAGCCTCGCGCCCATCTCGCTGTCGGTCATCGGATACTCCCGGGCAAGCTGGGCCGCCACGGCGTTCAGACTCTGGGCTGCCTGTGCGACGGTCACGCCCGGCTTGAGCATGCCAATCACTTCCAGTCCGTGATTCTCGCGCTTGTCGAGATAGCTGTACCCATTCACCTCCGGCGCATTCACCATCGGAAACCAGAAATCAGGCCACATGAATAATTCCGTGCCGTGAAAGGATGGCGGTGCTACGCCAATCACGGTGAACGGATGCTGGTTCAGTTCGATGATGCTTCCAACCACCCCGGGATCAGCCTGAAACCGCGACCGCCAGTAATGATCGCTCAAGACCACGTAGGGCGCCGAGTTGACTCCGTGTATCTGGCTGGCATGAAAGAACCGCCCCAGCTCTGGCCGCACGCCCAGCATGTCAAAGTAATTGCCGGTGACTTCGTAGTCCCACGCCATGTGAACATGGCCCTGCACCCCGAGGCCTTCCTGGTCAATGCGGTACGCAGCCATCTCGCTGAAGCTCGAATTGCGCGCCTTATAGTCCTGATAATCGGGATACGACTGAGTGATATCGCCATGCGGCTTCTGCACGACCATCCACAAGCGGCTTTCATGCGAGACACCCATGGGCCGCGCTACCGCCGTTTGGAACACACCGAAGACCACCAGATTGGCAGCCATGGCCATGGTCAGCGAAAGGATAACGGTCAGCGCAAACCCCGGAGAATGCCGCAATCGACGGGCTGCTACTTGCAGATCTCTCCAGATGTCTCGCATCGGCTCACCTCATGGGAAGAACTTCCACTATATGGAGTGCAATTCCATCACCACTGCGCGCCAAATATAAACATCTCATTGCGAAAGGCTTAGGGCAATAGCCCAGGACGCGATCAAGGCTGGCATGTTCATTTCCGGGAACAACTGTCCGATTGCGAACAGTCCCCTCCCCCCATTCCGGGCCAGAGTCTTGCCGTTGAGAAATCAGGACTGAGGCGTCGCGGCCGTCTTCGCATGCGGCTCTCCCGGCGGCTCTACGGTCGGCACAGGGCCCGGGGTATATCCCCTGGGCGTGAGACGGCCTGTGGCCGGCATGGCGGTGATGGCCTCGCGAATCGACGCCTCTGGCGCGCTGTTGTCAAAGCGCACGCCGTCTCCCTCCCGTACCACGCCCAGCTTCTTCCATAGCGCGGTCAGGTCCACCTTGACCGGATGATCGCCCATGCGGGCATAAAGGTCTTCGAGCACATGCGTGCCGGTGGCGGCATCGCCCACGGCCAGCGCCTTTGTGAGCGGCCAGTTCTGGCTGATGTTGCCGCCATGATTCACAATGGCGCGCAGCGCGTCTTCAAGCCCCATGCGGTTGTGCGTCTGCTCGCGAATCTCCACATCGGCCAGCAGGCAGAACTGCGCGCCGCCCCAGTAGGTAAGCCCCCAGGTCTGCGTGAGATCGAGGCCCTTATCACCGGGTGGCGGATCGCCCTGCGGCATGTCGCGCATCATGTCCCACCAGATTTTGCGCGCGGGCAGCAGCCCGTTCTGCACGCGGGCCACTGGCTCAATGTAGGTCGCGAGGCCCTCCTCGATCCAGTGATGATCGTCCTGCTGGGTAGGAAAGGCCGTATGCACCATCTCGTGCGTCATCATCCAGTCGCGGTTCAGATCGGCTGCCGTGGTGTGCTGGCCGATGCGCATGCGCGTGAAGGCCGGATCACCGCCCACATCGCCCCACGTGGTGCCCTGCAGCACGCCCTCGCGGCCCGGAGCGGGCACAATCAGAATGCGGTCCAGCGATACCGGAAACCGCCCGTAGTAGGTCGCCACAGAGCTGGCGGCATTCTTCACCCAATCGAGCACCTGCGCCGTCGAAAGATCGAGCGGCCCGGGGGCGAAATCCACCTGAATCACCGAACCGTCGATGCGAAAAGAGGCGGAATGCGCCACAGGGGCGCGCCACGGCGGACCCCAGAAGCCATGATGCGGGGGCGGCCACTGCTGTGCCCGGCTGACCGCGGGCACGGCGAGCAGCGAAAGCAACGCGAGAGAGAGCGGCAAAGACAGGCGGAGTTTCACTGCCCCGTTAGACGGGGAATATGAGCAGGCGTTCACACTGGGAGCAGATTTCTTTCCGCCTGGCAAAACGCGCCGGGCCGGTCGCCCTCAGCCCGCGAAGAAGATGCGGTACACAAACATGCTGCCGATCAGCAGCAGCCAGATCCAGAGTGCGAAGCGCAGCGGACGCTTTGGCACCCGGGGCGCAAGCAGTGTGCCCAGCACCGCGCCAATCGCGCCGCCCTCTACCATGTGCAGCAGCAGATGCGCATTGAGCGTGTGCGCAAACCAGTGCGCGCTGCCGCCCAGCAGGGAGAGTGTGAAGCCGAAGAGAATGTCAGTGCCGACCACCTGCGCGGGCGTGAGCTGGGTGAGCGTGAGCAGGGCGGCACTGCCCAGCGCGCCGGCTCCGGCCGAGGAAAAGCCCACCTCAGCGCCGACGGGCAGCATCAGCAGCGGCAGCAGGCGCAGCTTGTTCTGGTTCTCAGGGCGCGCCGTGACCGGGCGGAAGGAAAAGATAATTTGATAGATCGCCGTGAAGATGAGGATGAGGCCGAGCACGCCTTCTACGCCGCGCTCGGCACCGGGGCTGGCAAAGCGCCGCAGCAGCATCGCGCCGATCAGCACGCCGGGCGCGCCGCCCGCCAGCATGAAGCCCAGCACCTTCCACGAGACGTTTTTGCGCCAGATCTGCGCGGGCACCAGAATCAGCTTTACGGCGGCCGAGTACATCAGGCCCACCGTGACCGCCACGACGGCGGGCACATGCAGAAACAGGATCAGCAGCGGCACCGTGATGGTGCCCGCTCCGACGCCGGTGAGCGCAATGAACGCGGCGATCAGACCGCCAAGAAGATATTGCATCCGATACGGTTACGATTGCGCCGGTGCTGCCTGAATGTGAATGCCGCACTCCACTTTGCGGCCGCCCCAGCGGCCTGAGCGCGGATCATTGGGATCAGACGGCAGAAAGGTGCACGGCTCGCAGCCGATGGAAGAGTAGCCCTTGTCATAGAGCGGCAGCAGCGGAATGCCGTAGTGCTGGCAGGCGTACCAGACGTCTTTGGTGGTCCAGTCAGCGAGCGGGCTCACCTTGAGCACCTGCTGGCCGCCGGGCAGCGTGAAGGGCGCGGACTCCTCGAGCGCGGCGCGGCTCTTGGCCTGCTCGCGGCGCAGGCCCGTGAACCAGATTTTGTAACCGGCAACGGCACGAAAGAGCGGCTCAACCTTGCGCAGGCCGCAGCAGCGGTCAGGGCTTTGCTGATAGAGCAGGCCAAACTCGGCCTCCTGCTCGGCAACTGTTTTCGCGGGCAGCAGGTTGATGAGGTTGACCTTCCATGCCTCGGCGATCTGGTCGCGGTAGGCATAGGTCTCGGCGAAGTGATAGCCGGTATCGAGAAACAGCGTAGGAATCTCGGGACGAAGCTCAAGAGCGAGCTTCAGCAGCAGCACATCCTCAGCCTGAAAGCTGCACGTGATGCAGACATCTTCATTGGCAGGCGCGGAGGCAAAGGCCTGCTGCAGGTGGCCGCGCACCCGCGCCAGCTTCTCGCTCAATTCAGGACTCAGAGTCCCGCTGCTGTTCTCGCTCATCGATTGCTCCTATTGCAGTACCTTGTGTTCGCGCAGATGCCGGATCAGCGAAGCCACCGCGGCGTTCAGGTCATCGGTCTCCACGGTCAGCGACGCGCCGCCATCAAAGCTCAGCTCGGCGGGCGCGGGGCCCTCCTGATGCACGAGCACCAGAACGCCGGCCGAGGCCAGCGCCGCATGAAGCCCTGGCGCACGCTGCAGGGCGCGCACGGTGACTGCGCCCAGATCAAAGAGCGCATGCTCCAGCGCATCGGCAAGTTCGGCGGGGCCGGTGAGCTCAACCACCATGCCTTCATGACCCCAGCGCTGCGCGCGCAGCTCGGGCGTCACGGGACCACGGCGCATGGCGCTCAGCTCTTCGTGATGCAGCGCGCGCACCATGCCGGCGGCGACCGTCGCGTTGGTCTTGGCATCGATGAGCACAAAGGCTCCGGTGCCGCGTAACTCCGCATAGCGATCAAGCGCCAGCGGACGCCGCGTCTCAATCTCGACGACGCCGATCTCATTCATCGCGAGGCTGACGGCCGGGGATTGATCGAGCGTGCCGACATCGACACGATGCAGCACGCGCAGCGAACGCACCGGCACGCTGTGGCTGGTGTGCTTGAGCAGATACCGCCGCTCAGGATCGAGCGCTTCGGCGTCCATCCAGACGAGCGAGGCATCGAACCGCCGCGCAAGTTGCGCCTGCGAGTCGCTGTGCGTGATGAGGTCACCGCGGCTGATGTCGAGCTCGTCTTCGAGAGTGAGCGTGACGGAGAGCGGCGCGGGCGCCTCCGCGAGATCACCGTCAAAGGTGACGATGCGCTCGACGCGCGAACTGCGGCCCGAGGGCAGCACCGTGATGGCATCGCCCACACGCACCGTGCCCGAGGCAATCTGCCCGGCGAAGCCGCGAAAGTTCTGGTTCGGCCGCACGACGCGCTGCACCGGGAAGCGCAGCGCCGCCTCGCCCGCGCCTTCGACGCTGGGCAGCGATTCGAGCAGCTCCAGCAGCGACGGGCCTGTGTACCAGGGCGTCTCTGGCGAGCGCTGCACCACGTTGACGCCGAGCAGCGCGCTCACCGGAAGAAAGTAAAGATTGGCTTTGAGGTTGCCCGCGCTGGCGCTCTCAAGAAACGCGGCAAACTCGCGCTGAATGTCGTCAAAGATCTGCTGGCTGTAGTCCACCAGATCCATTTTGTTGACGGCCACCAGAATGTGGCGCACGCCCAGCAGCGAAGCAATATAGGCGTGCCGCCGCGACTGGATGAGCACACCCTTGCGCGCATCGACCAGCACAATGGCCGCGTCGGCCGTGGATGCGCCAGTGGCCATGTTGCGCGTGTACTGCTCGTGGCCCGGGGTGTCGGCAATGATGAACTTGCGCCGCGCGGTTGCAAAGTAGCGATAGGCCACATCAATGGTGATGCCCTGCTCGCGCTCGGCACGCAGACCGTCGGTGAGCAGCGCAAAGTCAAGCTGGCCCGCGCCGGTGGTGCCTTTGCCCTCAATGGAGCGCACATGATCGTCATAGACGCTGCGCGTGTCATAGAGCAGGCGGCCAATCAGCGTGGACTTGCCGTCATCGACCGAGCCGGCGGTGGAGAAGCGGAAGAGATCCTTGCCGCGCTCCTGTGCCAGAAACTCGTCGATGGAAAACGGCGCGGCCAGATCATTTTGTAACTGTTTCGATTCCAAACCCGGAGAAGACATTTTAGAAATACCCCTCCCGCTTCTTGATCTCCATGGAGCCTTCCTGATCGTGGTCAATCACGCGGTTGGCGCGCTCTGACGAGCGGAACGACAACAGCTCGGCGATGATCTTCGGCAGCGTGTCCGCGTCAGAGCGAATAGCGCCGGTGCAGGGGCTGCAGCCGAGCGAACGCAGGCGCGAGCGTACCATCTGCGGTTTCTCGCCGGGCCACGCCACGAAGTCCTGCTCAATGGGCAGCAGCGTCTCGCCGCGCACATACATGGGCCGCTCTTTTGCGTAGTAGAGATCGACGATGGGGATATTTTCTTCGTGGATGTATTGCCACACATCCATTTCGGTCCAGTTAGAGAGCGGGAAGACGCGGATGCTCTCGCCGGGATGGATGCGCGCGTTGTAGAGGTTCCACAACTCGGGGCGCTGATTCTTCGGGTCCCACTGGCCGCTGCCGTCGCGGAAGGAGTAGATGCGCTCCTTGGCGCGCGCCTTTTCTTCATCGCGGCGCGCCCCGCCAAAGGCCGCGTCAAAGCCATAGTGGCGCAGCGCATCGAGCAGCGCCTGCGTCTTGAGCAGCGCGCAGCAGCGCTTGGTATCGAGCGCGATGGGGTTGGTTCCGGCGGCGATGGCCGGCTCATTGCGCCACACCAGCAGTTCCGCGCCAATGGATTTGGCCATGTTGTCGCGAAACTCAAGCATCTCGGCAAACTTGAAGCCGGTGTCAATGTGCAGCAGCGGAAACGGAATGGGCCCGGGATAGAAGGCTTTTTCCGCCAGCCGCAGCATCACCGACGAGTCTTTGCCGATGGAGTAAAGCATGACGGGCCGCTCAAACTCCGAGGCCACTTCCCTGAGGATGTGGATGCTCTCGGCTTCCAGCAGGCGTAGATGACTCAGACGCGCCGCGCGGTCAGAGCCGTGTTTGTGTGTATGAGAAGAGGCAGATTGCTCGGTGGCCAGCATAGAACCTCAAAATAGTCGCCGTGCGACGGTGCTGAGAGAAGAATCCGGGTCGGGCAGATTCTTCAGAGAATGTGGTTCAGCAAACTTTGGGTGTTACAAGCAGGAAGGGCTGCGCGCAATCAACAACAACAACACATGCACGCACGGACGAAGCTGCGACACGCGCAACCGGCGTGGCAACAACAACAGCAGCGAAGGTGGGAAGTGCTCTTCATCCGTGAATGCTGTGAGGTTAACAGAGGGCTACGGCGGCAAACAACCCTATTTCTCTTTTTCAAAGCGCAGCGAGGCAGAATTGATGCAATAGCGCAGGCCGGTCGGGCGGGGGCCGTCAGGAAAAACATGCCCCAGGTGGCCGCCGCAGCGCGCGCAGGTGACCTCAATGCGGCGCATGCCGTGGCTGCTGTCCTCATGCGTTTCGACGGCGGAATTTTCGGCCGGATTCCAGAAACTGGGCCAACCGCTGCCGGACTCAAACTTGGTATCGCTCTTGAACAGCAGGGCTCCGCAGGCGGCGCAGTGATAGGCTCCGCTGTCGTGGTTGCGGTAGAGCGCGCCGGTAAATGCGGGCTCAGTGCCCTTTTGCCGCAGGATGTAGTACTGCTCCGGGGTCAGCTCTTCGCGCCACTCGGCATCGCTTTTCTGAATCTTGTCCATGATGCTCTCCTTACTCTCTACAGATTGAGAATGCGCGCCAACGGTTACAGTTTTGCAATCACTTCGATTTCGACCAGCGCATCCTTGGGCAGCGCCGCCACGGCCACCGTGGACCGTGCCGGAGCCACCGCGCCCTCGGGCGCAAAATAGCGGGCATAGATTGCGTTCATGGCAGCGAAGTCGCTCATTTGCTTGAGGAAGACGGTGGTTTTCACCACCTGCTGCATGCCGGCGCCAGCGGCCGCCAGCACGGCCTTGAGGTTTTCGCAGACGCGCACGGTCTGCTCCTCAATGCCGCCCGAGGACATTGCGCCGGTCTGGGGATCGAGCGCTACCTGCCCGGATGTGTAGAGAAAGTCGCCCACGCGCACGGCCTGCGAATAAGGCCCAATCGCCGCGGGAGCACCATCGGTTGCCACTGCCTGCTTGCTCATGGGTTTGATTGTGCCGCGACGGCCCCGGGCAGAGCAAACCGGAGTCTGCCACGGCTGCGCCCCACGTTGCGCCGGGAAGCCGGGCTGCCCTGCTCACCCCGGGCGGCCGGCAGCGTCTTGTTAAGATAATGGCAGGCCAATGATTACCGTCTTCCAGCGTTCTCATGCACGCACTCTTGCGGCACTCGCCTTCTCTGTTCTTCTTTCCGCCAGCGCATTGGCCCAGACGTCGCAAGCGCCCGCGCAGCAGCAGAAGCCAGAGCCGCAGCCTCTTCAGCCGGTGCAGCAGCAGCCGGGCTCCTCGCCTGCCCACCCCACCTTCACGCTGACCACGAACGTCAACGAAGTAGACCTGGTCTTCACCGTAACGGACAGCCACGGAAACTTTGTGAAGAACCTGAAGGAGAGCGACTTCGCGCTGCTCGATGACCACCGCGCGCCGGCCGCCGTCTACAGCTTCACGCAGCAGACGCAGTTGCCGCTGCGGCTCGGCATTCTGGTGGATACCAGCACGTCGATTCGCGAGCGCTTTCAGTTTGAGCAGCAGGCGGTCACCAACTTTCTGCTGCAGGTGCTGCGCCCCAAGACCGACAAGGCCTTTGTCGAAGGCTTTGATGAAGCGCCGAACTTTATTCTGAACTGGTCAAACAATCTCGACGCGCTCACCTCGGCCATTCAGGATCTGCATCCCGGTGGCGGCACGGCGCTTTATGACGCGGTGTACAGCGCCTGCCGCGACAAGCTGCTGAATGCGGCCAGCGGACCGATCTATGTGCGACGCGCCATCATTCTGGTCTCAGACGGCGATGACAATCAGAGCCATGCCTATCTGACCGACGCCATCAAGGAGTGCCAGCGCGCGCAGACCGCGATTTACGCCGTCAGCACGGACACCGATCCCACGCCTGACCCCGGCGACGACATTTTGCGCAAGATGGCCGAAGAGACCGGCGGACGCGCCTTCTTTCCGCGCGTGATTACCAAGCTGCCCGCCAGCTTCAACTCAGTGGAAGATGAACTGCGCAGCCAGTATGCGCTGGTCTACAAACCGGCTGACTTCAAGGCCAACGGGCAGTTCCGCTCAATTTATCTCTACTGTCTTGACCGCAAGTACAAGGTCCATGCCATGAAGGGCTACTTCACGCCCAAGCTGGAGTAGGCTTTCAAGCCTGCTCCGTCTCGAGCATCTTGATAAGCGCAGCCTCGTCGATCACCGGAACGCCGAGGCTGTTTGCTTTTTCGAGCTTGGAGCCGGCATCGTCCCCCGCCACCACGTAACTCGTCTTCTTACTCACTGAGCCGGAGACATGGCCGCCCGCATTCTCGATTTTGGCCTTGGCTTCGTCGCGGCTCATGCCGGGCAGCGTGCCGGTAAGCACGAAGGTCAGCCCTGCAAGCTGGCTGGTCTTTTTGCGCTTTTCGCCGGTGAAGCGCAGGCCCGCGTCGCGCAGCCGCTCTACCAGATCGCGATTGCGCGGCTCGTCGAAGAACTCGCGAATGGCCTCGGAGACGCGTGGGCCCACGTCATTGACGCGCTCCAACTCTTCGCGCGTGGCCTGCATGAGCGCATCCATGGAGCCGTACTCCTCGGCCAGCGCCTGTGCTGTGCGCTCGCCCACAAAGCGAATGCCGAGGCCAAAGAGCACGCGGTCGAGCGGAGCCTGACGCGACTTGTCAATCTCACCCAGCAAAGCGGTGGCGGACTTTTTGCCCATGCGCTCGAGGCTGACGAGCTGCTCCTCTGTGAGCGAGTAGATGTCTGAAACCGTCTTGACCAGGCCGCGCGCCAGCAACTGCATCACTATAGCCTCGCCCATGCCTTCGATATTCATGACGCCGCGCGAGGCAAAGTGCAGCAGGCTCTCGCGCAGACGCGCCGGGCAGTCGGTGTTGACGCAGCGGTAGTCCGCCTCGCCGGGCGTGCGCACCACTTCGCTGCCGCAGGCCGGGCAGGCGTGCGGAAAGTGAAAGTGCTTTGTGCCGCGCGGATGTTCGGCGTCATCGACGACTTCAACGACCTTGGGAATCACGTCGCCGCCGCGCTCGATGCGCACAAAGTCGCCGATGCGCAGCCCCAGCCGCTCAATCTCGTCGGCGTTGTGCAGTGTGGCGCGCGTGACGGTGGTGCCGCCCACCTGCACGGGAGCCAGCCAGGCCACGGGCGTGAGCTTGCCGGTGCGGCCCACCTGCACCTGAATGTCCTCAACCTGCGTGACCCCGGAGCGCGCGGCAAACTTGTAGGCCACAGCCCAGCGAGGCGCGCGGCCCGTGTGGCCCAGCCGCCGCTGCAGCGCCGCGGAGTTCACCTTGACCACGACGCCGTCAATCTCATAGCCGAGGCGGCTGCGATGCTGCTCGGCGCGATTCACAAACTCGACCACCGTCTCAATGCTTTTGGCCGCGTGGCGGTGCTGGTTGACGCGAAAGCCCAGCGTGGCCAGCGCGTCGAGCGCCTCTTCCTGCTCGCCAAAAGCGTCTTCGCCGCTCTCAGTGAGCGCAAAGTAGGCGTAGAAGTCGAGCCGCCGTTGCGCAACGATATTCGGCTCCAGAGTGCGAATGGTGCCGGCTGCGGCATTGCGCGGATTCGCGGCCGGCGCAAGCCCCTGCGCCTCGCGCTCTTCGTTCAGCTTTTCAAAGGCCGTAAAGGGCATGACGACTTCGCCGCGCACCTCAAAGTTTGCAGGCATTCTGGCTTGCTTTAGCTTTTCGTCTGCAATCGACAGCGGCACCGAGCGGATGGTGCGCACGTTGGTCGTGACGTCTTCGCCGATTTCTCCGTCGCCGCGCGTGAGGCCGCGCATCAAGTGCCCGTTGCGATAGTGCAGCGCCATCGAGAGGCCGTCGAGCTTGAATTCGCAGACGTACTCGATCTCTGCATTTTGCCCGGCCTGCTCGCGCACGCGGCGCTCCCAGTCGCGCAGTTCCTCTTCGCTGTTGACGTTGTCGAGCGAGAGCATGGGGCGCGAGTGCGCCACCTTGGCAAAGCCCTCTTTGGGCTTGCCGCCGACACGCTGCGTGGGCGAGTCGGGCGTGATCAGCTCAGGATGCTCCGCCTCAAGGCGCTGCAGCTTGCGCATCAGTTCGTCGAAGGCGAGATCGTCAATCTCCGGCTGATCCTGCACGTAGTAGAGGTACTCGTGATGGCGAATGCTTTCGCGCAGGGACTCGATCTGTTGCGCGGCAGAGGCGTGGCTCATGCTCAAAATTGTACCGAGTCCTCAGGCAAGGATTTTCGCAATGGCCGTTCCAACCGGCGAGCCGAGGCCCGTGCATGGGTCCCACCCGGGAGCGGCCGAGTATGCGCCGTTGTTCCCCTGTGTGATGTCATGAAACGCCGATGGATGCTGGTAAAGCGCCGCGTTCACAAAGCCTGCCGCCTCGCCCTTCTGCTGATTGACCAGCGCAATCAGCGCCGCCCACAGCGGAGCAACCGCGCTGGTGCCGCCAATGACCTCGGGCTGCCCGTCCACGAGCACGTTGTAGCCGGACTCGGGCGAGGCATCGCCGGACACATCGGGCACGCCGCGCATCTTGTTGCCCGGCACATTCGCGGCTGTTTGCCAGGCGGGCAGAGGAAAGAGCGCGCTCACTCCGCCGCCGGTTGCGCCGCCGCCGCTTGCGAGATCGTCCCACACCGACTCCTGCGGAACGCCGTTGTTTACCGCCGCCAGATAGGTGCCGCCACAGGCCAGCACGTAGGGGCTGGAGGCGGGAAAGTCCACGTGATTCTTGCCGTCGCTGACGCCGTCCGTCGAGCCGTTGTCGCCGGAGGCCACCGTGATGGTGACGCCGAGCGCCACCGCCGACTGGCAGGCGTTGTTGAGCGACTGCGCGGCGGCCTGCGGCCATGAGGACTCCGGCCCTCCCCAACTGATGGAGAGCACCGAGGGCTTGTTCACCGTGTCATGCACGGCGGTGGTGATGGCATCCACAAAGCCCTGCTCCGTGTTGGGCGCAAAGTAGACGGCCAGCTTCGCGCCGGGAGCAATCGAGCCGGCCACCTGAATGTCCAGCGCCACTTCGCCATCCGCTCCGTTAGGATTGCCGGGAGCGTTCACCGCTCCATCGACAGAGACCGCGACCACGGTGGGCGGCTTGATGCCGAGACCGCTGAAGTACTGCTGAACGTCGCTGGTCTCATAGCCGCCGCCCAGTTCCAGAATGCCGATGGTTTCGCCGGAGCCGTCAACGCCCGTGGGAAAGCTGTAAAGGCTCGCAACCTGCGGCGGATTAAAGCTCACTGCTCCCGTAGTGGTGGCGGATCGTTTGCGCACGCGAAAGTGGGGCCGGGCAATGGGCCGCGCATCGAGCCCCAGCACCGACTCAATGATGCGCGCATGCGTGGCCGGCACGGTAATCGCCCCGGTGAAGGAGTGGTAGCGCTGCTGCGTCCCGGCGTCCTCATAGTCGTGCAGCGTGACGCCAAAGGCCTGCTGCATCTGCCGGGCCGTGCCGCGCAGCACGACGGTGCGGCGGGCCAGGCTCGAGGCGTGATGGTCCACCGCCAGGCCATGCCCGGCGGCAAACTTTGCGATTGCGGCAAAGTCTTTTTCGCTGGCCGCGTAGCGGCGGTCAAACTCTTTGTGCGTGAGCGTTTTGCCTTCAAGATCGGCCAGCACCAGCGGCTTTTTGCGGCGCACCAGCACGGAGACGGTCATGAGCCGATCCGGTTCCACGGCCTCAAGAAGACGGGCATCTGCAGGCGCGGGGCGCTCACTCAAGGGCAAGGCAGAACGGCGGGATGCGATGGGAGACATGGCAGCACCTCAGGATTTCTGTCCATAAGATGCAGCCATGCGGCCCGCCGTCACCGGGCGATACGGAGGTTGAGCCTCAGGGCACGTTACAAAGGAATATTGCCGTGCTTCTTTGCAGGGTTCTTCTCGCGCTTGCCGTCGAGCATTTCGAGCGCCGCAATCAGCCGCCGGCGTGTCTCTCGTGGCGGAATCACGGCATCGACGTAGCCGCGCTCGGCGGCGACGTAAGGGTTGGCAAACTGCTCGCGAAACTCCTCAACCTTCTCAGAGCGAATGGCGGCCAGCACCTCGGCCTTGCGCTCCTCGCTCAGCGAGCCGCCCTCGCGCGCCGCGGTTTCTTTGAGCACCTTTTCAAACTCGCGGCCGTAGACCACGTTCACCGCGCCCTCGGGGCCCATGACGGCAATCTCTGCCGTGGGCCACGCCAGGTTCACGTCGGTGCGAAGGTGCTTCGAGCTCATGACGCAGTATGCGCCGCCATAAGCCTTGCGCGTGATGACGGTCATCTTGGGCACCGTCGCCTCGGCGAAGGCATAGAGCAGCTTTGCGCCGTGGCGAATGATGCCGCCATACTCCTGATCGACGCCGGGCAAAAAGCCCGGCACATCTTCCAGCGTGAGCAGCGGAATGTTGAAGGCATCGCAGAAGCGCACAAAGCGCGCGCCCTTGACGCTGGCATTGATGTCTAGCACTCCGGCCAGCACCGCCGGCTGGTTGGCCACAATGCCAATGGAGCGCCCATTCAAGCGCGCGAAGCCCACCACGATGTTTGGCGCATAGTGCTCCTGCACCTCAAAGAAGTAGCCGTCATCCACCAGCCGGTGAATCACGTCTTTGATGTCGTAGGGCTGCGTCGATTCCGACGGCACCAGCGTGTCGAGGTCGCGGTCGGCGCGATCCACCGGATCGGTGCACGGGCGGCGCGGCGGGTCATCGAGATTGTTTGACGGAATAAAGCTGAACAGCTCGCGCACCATGGCCAGGCACTCGCGGTCATCATGCGCCATGAAGTGCGCCACGCCCGAGACCTCGTTGTGCGTGGTAGCGCCGCCCAGCTTCTCTTTGGTGACCTCTTCGTGCGTGACTGTCTTGATGACGTCTGGCCCGGTCACAAACATGTAGCTGGTCTTGTCGACCATCAGCGTGAAATCAGTGATGGCGGGCGAATACACCGCGCCGCCGGCGCAGGGGCCCAGAATGGCCGAGATTTGCGGTACCACGCCGCTGGCCAGCGTGTTGCGCAGAAAGATGTCGGCATAGCCAGCCAGCGAGACGACGCCTTCCTGAATGCGCGCGCCGCCGGAGTCATTGAGGCCGATCACGGGCGCGCCTACGCGCATGGCCATGTCCATGAGCTTGACGATCTTGGCAGCGTTTGACTCAGAGAGCGAGCCGCCGAAGACGGTGAAATCCTGCGCGAAGACAAAGACCACGCGGCCGTCGATGCGGCCATAGCCGGTGACGAAGCCATCACCGGGAATGCGCTTCTCTTCCATGCCGAAGCCGGTGCAGCGGTGCTCCACCAACTTGTCAGTCTCTTCAAAGGTGCCTTCATCCAGCAGCAGCTCGATGCGTTCCCGGGCCGAGAGCTTGCCCTCTTTGTGCTGCCGCTCGCGGCGTTCGGCTCCGCCGCCCTCTTCTGCCAGACGATTGCGGCGCTCCAGTTCGGCCACCGCGTGCTCATGCTTGTTCATCGCAACGGATTATAGAAGAGCGAGGCAAAGGCCTGCCGCGCGCCAGGTACCTGCACGGGTGCGCGATGAAAACAAAACAAGGTCAGGCGAAAACGCGGAGCGGGTTCGCGGGGGAGGCGAACCGGATCAGGGGGACGGGCAAAGACTTTACGAGGTGTGGCGATGAAAGAGGTCGTCCTTCTCTTTGCAAGGACCGCAGCTGCAACCGAGCGAGCAGCCGACGAGCAGTCCCACACCCACGGTGACCAGAATCGCCGGAATCAGACCCTCCCAGTGACTCAGCCGGTACAGCACTTCGTGCATATGCAGGAACCACATGTGATTTGCTCCACTGTCTTAGACACCGAATTGCAGTGCCAAGTTTTCCTTCCACGCAAGAAATCGGCAGAAAAACTCACGGACATGATCGCACTCGTATCCACGGGATGCAATGATTTTTCGCGGATTAAATTCTGGCCAAATTGTGGGAAAGTAGCGGCAAAGTCTCGCGCGCGGCCGGGAAAAGGCGTGGCACAATAGAGAATAAAAGGCGAAGTATCGCCGCCATGCCGCTCCCACCCCTCCAATCCGGCGCATCTCCCACGGCCACGGCCGCCGCCGAGCCGCGCCTGCAGTGGCTCTTTCTGGACCTCAACTCCTACTTCGCCTCGGTGGAGCAGCAGTTGCGCCCGGAGCTGCGCAACCGGCCCATCGCCGTGGTGCCGGTGAAGGCCGAAACCACCTGTGCCATTGCCGCCAGCTATGAGGCCAAAGCCTACGGGGTGCGCACCGGCACGCAGGTGGCCGAGGCGCGGCGGCTCTGCCCCGGCATTGTGTTTGTGGAGGCCCGCCACGAGGCTTATGTGGACTACCACAAGCGCATCGTCGAAGCCGTGGAACAGTGCGTGCCGGTGTCAGCCGTCTGCAGCATTGATGAGATGGCCTGCCGCCTGCTCGGCCGCGAACAGCCGCTACGCCACGCGCTCAACCTTGCGCGCGAAGTGAAGGCCTCCATTCGCCGCCATGTGGGCGATACGCTGCGCTGCTCGGTGGGGCTGGCGCCGAACCGCTACCTTTCCAAAGTCGCCTCGGACATGGACAAGCCAGATGGCCTGGTGGCGCTGACGCCGGACATTCTGGATGCGGCGCTGCGGCGCCTGGTGCCGCGCGATCTGCCCGGCGTGGGCGCGCGCATGGAAAAACGCCTGCACGAGGCCGGCATTCACACCATGGACGAGCTGCTGGCCCTGGACCGCGACGGCATGCGCCGCGCCTGGGGCAGCGTGAACGGCGAAAAGCTCTGGCACTGGCTGCGCGGCGAAGACTTTAATGACGCCGCACTGGAGCACAACAAATCCATCAGCCAGAGCCATGTGCTGCCGCCCGAGCTGCGCAGCGTGGAAGGCGCGTATGCCGTCGCGCACAAGCTGCTGCACAAGGCGGCCATGCGCCTGCGCACCGCCCGGCTCTGGACGACACACGTCTCGCTCACCCTGAAATTTGCCGTACCCAAAAGCGAGGCGCACCGGCAGCATTACTCCGGCATTCCTCAGCTTGGCTGGGCGCAGGGCACCACGGTGATCGAGTGCCAGGACAACCAGACGCTCGTGGAGGCGCTGCGGAAATTGTGGGAGCTGCGGCCCGCAGGACCGGCACATCAGAAGCCCTTTTTTGTGGGCGTGTGGCTCGGCAACCTGGTACCGGACCATCTGCACACGCTGAGCCTCTTCTCTTCTCTGGAAGCCGAAGCGCGCCGCACCAGCCTGACCACCACCATCGACCGTGTGAATCTCAAATATGGCCTCGATACGCTGGCCCCGGCCAGCATGCTGCTGGCCAAGGCGGCCGCACCGACACGTATCGCATTCACCAATATTCCTGATCTGTTTTAGTGCGCGCGAATCAACGCTTTCTATTTGCAGGAGATAGCTTCTTCCAACTCATGCTTTTTTGTCTTGCCGCGCCTGAGGCAACCTTTTTCGTCAGTGTTTATAAGCCTTTCCGCAAACATCCTTCCCTTGAGACGCACCATCGTACTAGATACGGAAACTGTCCCGGGCCACCGATTCGCAGAGTGCGAACGCATCCCTGGGAAGAAGGATGGGACCCATGAACAAAGATCAAGTTAGTGGCAAAATCGATCAGGTGACCGGAAAAGTGAAAGAGACCGCCGGAGAAGCCGTGGATAACCAACGCCTCGCCAACGAAGGCCGCGCCGATCAGGTGAAGGGCAACGTCAAGGAAGCGTGGGGCAACACGAAGGAAGCCGCGCGCAACATCACGGACGCGAACCGCAAGGTCTCCTGATTCTAGCCGCAGAACAGGCAGGCCCACCGCAACCGGCCTGCCTGCTCTGATGACACGAAGCCCGCGTGCGGCCTGTTCTCAGGCCCAGCGCGGGCTTTCGCATTTTCTCTCCCCGTTTCTCCCCTGCGGCCATCCCGTACACTGAGCGGGTGTCCTACCGCGGCCGCATTGCTCCATCGCCCACGGGCTACCTGCACGTGGGCCACGCGCGCACCTTTTACACCGCCTTTGAGCGCTGCCGTGCGCGGGGCGGAACGCTGGTGCTGCGCGATGAAGATCTCGACCCCGAGCGCTCGCGCGAAGAGTACAGCCGCGCCGTCATGCAGGATTTGCACTGGCTCGGCATTCGCTGGGACGAAGGGCCGGACGTGGGCGGCCCGCACGCGCCGTATGCGCAGAGCGAGCGCCGCGAGCTTTACCTGGCCGCGTGGGAGCGTCTTTACACGGCAGGACTGATTTACCCCTGCACCTGCAGCCGCCGCGATTTGATGCGCGCCGCGCAGGCTCCGCACGAGGGCGAAGGCGGCGGGGATGAGGGGCCGATGTATCCCGGAACCTGCCGCCCGCCGCGCACGCTGCGCTCGCGGCCCGGCATGGAGGAAGAACGCCGCTATCGCAGCCCTGCCGGAGCGAACTGGCGCTTTCAGGTGCCTGATGGCGAGGCCACCCCCTTCACCGATGGCTACTTTGGCCCGCAGCGGCTGGTGGCCGGACAGGACTTTGGCGACTTTCTGGTGTGGCGGCGCGACGATGTACCGGCCTACCAGCTTGCCGTCGTGGTGGATGACCACGAGATGGAAATCACCGAGGTGGTGCGCGGGCGCGATCTGCTCGTCTCGACGACCCGGCAGATTCTGCTCTACCGCGCCCTTGGCTACCCGGAACCGGCCTGGTACCACTGCCCGCTGGTGCTCGACAACGAAGGCCGCCGCCTCGCCAAGCGCCATGACGCGCTCGCCGTGCGCACCCTGCGCCAGCAAGGCGTCACGCCGGCCGAGGTGCTGGGGCGATGAAGATCAGGCTTTGCCTCCGCAGACCGGCACTGTACCAGATATGGTACAGTGAAGAGGGTCGTGCATGAATGCTTCCGGCGCTCCCGAGCAAAAGCGCATTGAGGTTATCTTTTTCCGGACTCATGCCGGAGGCGAACCTGTGCGGGAATGGCTCAAGAGCCTGCAGCCCGTGGAAGACCGCAAGCAGGTCGGCATCGACATCAAGACGGTGGAGTTTGGCTGGCCCATCGGGATGCCCGTTTGCCGGTCTCTGGGCAAGGGGCTTTATGAAGTACGTTCGAATTTAACCGGAAACCGCATCGCCCGCGTTCTGTTCTATGTGGACGCGGAGAACCGGATGGTACTGCTGCACGCCTTTATCAAGAAATCGCAAAAGACACCGCCAGCAGAAATTGAACTAGCGCGCAAAAATCAATCGCTTCATGAAGCCTCCCTTCGGCTTCGCAACAAGGACTCCCAATGAATCGCAAAGCAGCGAACATTCACAGCGGATCGAGCTTCGATAGCTTTCTCGAAGAAGAAGGCATGCGGGAAGAGGTCATCAGCGCGGCCACCAAGCGCGTGCTGGCATGGCAGTTTGAGCAGGAGATGGCGCGTCAGCAGATGACCAAGCGCGCCATGGCGGCAGAGCTCAAGACCAGCCGTTCCCAGTTAGACCGCCTGCTGGACCCGGACAACACGGCCGTCTCGCTGGAAGCGCTGGCCCGCGCCGCGCATGTGCTGGGCAAGCGGCTCGTCTTTGAAATGGCGGATCAGGAGCCCCACCGGCACACGCGCAAGAGCGGGAAGCCGCGTCCAGCCGTGCGCAAGCCCACAGCCCCGGCAGCAGCACCTGCCACAAAGCGCAGCCGCGCGCAGGCTCGATGAGCGACTTCGCCCAGAACGTCAAGCAGCAGGCCGATATCGTCCGCATCATCGGCGAGTACGTGCGCCTCAAAAAGGCCGGCGCGCAAAACTTCAGCGGCCTCTGCCCGTTTCATTCCGAGAAGACACCGTCCTTCTCTGTGCATGCCGGGCGTCAGTTCTTTCACTGCTTTGGCTGCGGGCAGTCGGGCGACGTCTTCACCTTTGTGCAGAAGATTGAGAACGTCAGCTTTCCCGAGGCCGTGCGCACGGTCGCGCAAAAGTGCGGCATTGCGCTGCCCAAGCGGGAGTTTCACTCGCCGGAAGAGGCTGCCGAGCACCGCCAGCGCGCGAAGCTCATCGACCTGCACGAGGCCGCCACGCAGTGGTTTGAGGAGCAGCTGCGCTCGGGCGAGGGAGCGGCGGCCCGTGCCTACCTAGCGCAGCGCGGCCTCGATGAAAAAGGCATCGCGCGCTTCCGCATCGGCTACGCGCCGGACTCCTTTCACGCGCTGCGCGAGCGGCTGCAGGGCATGGCCGATCTCGACACGCTGCGCCAGTCGGGCCTCTTCAGTTGGAAGGAGCAGGAGGATGGCCAGCCCGGCCCTATCTATTCGCGCTTTCGCAAGCGCATCACCTTCCCCATTGCGAACGAGGGCGGGCGCATCATCGCCTTCACGGCGCGCGCGCTCGAGAGCGGCGACAAGGCCGGGCCCAAGTACATGAACTCGCCCGAGACGCCGCTCTACTCCAAGGGCCACGTGCTGTTTAACCTCGACAAGGCGCGGCAGGCGATTCGCGAGGCTGACTTTGCGGTGCTCGTCGAGGGGCAGATGGACTGCATCTCGGCCTATCTGGCCGGCATCACCAACGTGCTGGCCACCAGCGGAACGGCTTTCACCGAGATGCAGGCGCGACTGCTGGGCCGCTACAGCAAGCGCGTCATCGTCAACTTTGATCCCGACACTGCGGGCGCCAACGCCGCGGAAAAATCCATCGGCCTGCTCACTGAAGAGGGCTTTGAGGTCAAGATTGTCACGCTCGAAGGCGGCCTTGACCCTGACCGCTTTCTTCGCGAGCAGGGCGTCAAGGCCTACATGGAAGCCCTGCGCGGCGCGCGGCGCTACCAGGAATACCTCATCGAGCGGGCGCGTCTCCAATTTCCGCCGCGCTCGCCCGAGGCCAAGGTGAAGGCGCTGAACTTTCTGCTGCCGCACATTCGCCGCGTGCCCAACGCCATCGCGCGCAATGAGTTTGCGACCGACGCCGCGCAGTCGCTGGGGATCGACTCCTCGCTGCTGCGCGAGGAGCTCAAGCAAGCCGTGGCCAAGCGCCGCGACTTTGTGGCCAGCGCGCAGGCCTATCCGCTCACGCGCGCCGAGCAGATTCTGCTCATGGCCTTTGCCGCCGCGCCCGGCAGCGAGGCCCGCCACACCGCCGAGGCCGCGCTCGCCCGGCACAGCGAAGACTTTGCCCGCATTCGCGAAGACGTGCAGCAGATGGTCCACCTGCTGCGCGCGCGCGAGGCCGGTACCGATCCACTGGCCGCCATGCAGGAGCCGCAGCAGAAGCAAATCCTCGCCAGCCTTTTCGTCTCGGTACACGATGCCGAGCCCGCCGCCACAGAGGTGGAGGCCGCCATGCTCACGATTCGCCGCCTCGCGCTCGAACAGCAGCAGCGCGAGCTGCGCGGCTCGATTCTGGAAGCCGAACGCACCGGCCGCATGGAGGATGCGCTGCGGCTCACCCGCGAGAAGCAGGAGATCGACCGCCGCCTTCGCAAGCTGGACTGACGCGGTAGACCCCGGCGAGTGTCTCCGCACACAACTGCGGGTATTTCCACCGTCAACATGGCCCCGCCAAGCTGCGATACTAGAAGCGATGGCTGCTGCGTCCACTCCGGTCTGTCCGCTCTGCGATGGCATGGGCATGCGCGTCATTGCGCAGCCCGATGGCCGCACTGCCGCCGAGCCGTGCGAGTGCCGGCAGACGCTGCGCCTGGCGCGGCTCTTTGAACGCGCGCGCATTCCGCGCCGCTATGAGCACTGCAATCTTGAGAGCTACGCCGTTACCCCCAGCATGGACCCCACCTTGCGCCAGGCCCACCTGATGGCCCAGCGCTTTGTAGACGGCTACCCGGTCACCACCGAGGGCCGAGGCCTGCTGCTGACCGGCCACATCGGCGTGGGCAAAACGCATCTGGCCGTGGGCATGCTGATGGCGCTGATTCGCGAAAAGAGCGTGCAGGGGCTCTTCTGCGATTACCGCGAACTGCTCAAGGAGATTCAGCACTCCTACAACGCGCAGTCGAACACCACGGAGCTTCAGATTCTGCGCCCGGTCTTTGAGGCCGAGGTGCTGGTGCTCGACGAGCTGGGCGCGGCCAAGCCCACCGAGTGGGCGTGGGATACGGTGGCGCTGATTCTCAACACGCGCTACAACGACAAGCGCACCACCATCATCACCACCAACTATGCCGATCTGCCGCCCGGCGGCACGGCCAGCCGCGGAGCACGCGAAGAGACGCTGGGCGATCGCATCGGCGAGCGCATGCGCTCGCGGCTCTCAGAGATGTGCGTGGCCATCGAGATGCGCGGCAGCGACTTCCGCCAGGGCGTCGGCCGCGCGCGCTTCAGCTAATCCGGCTTACATCACGCGGCCAATGCTCAGAATCAGCCACAGGGCCGCGATCACCGCACCAATCTGGTAGGAGTAGTCCACATACGTTCGCATGGGGTGGCATCCTTTCAGGGACTTGCCTCTTTCGCACCGCTTCGATCTCTCTAACCCAGAGGATGCGCCCGCGACGCGCCCGGTGTGTGAATAAATCGGCAAATTGCAGCCGGGGATGACCAGAACCGTTACCCCGGCGCGGGTGCCTCTCATGCGGATGTAGAATCGAGTCGATGCCCGACCCTACGCCGTCCCCGCAGTCCGCGCCCTCAATGTTCACGCCGCCGCCAAAGGAGAAGCCCTCGCGTCTGCCGTGGCTCATCGCTGCCGGAGCGGTGCTGGTCGTCATCGGGCTGATCGGGTTCTTCAACTTCTCTCAGAAGGCGAAGATATTGCCCAACGGCGAGGCCGCGCTGGCGCCTTATGCCTCGCACCTGACCATCTCAAATGTGCAGTTGAGCCAGGCCGGCAGCATGGTCGGCACGGCCACCTACATTGACGGCACCATCACGAACACGGGCCGCAAGACCGTCACCGGCGTGACCGTGCAGGCCGTCTTTCATGACTTTGACCACAAGACCACGCAGATCAGCAATCTCTCGCTCAATCTCATTCGCACGCGGGTGCCCTATGTGGATACCGAGCCGGTCAGCTCCGCGCCCCTTCAGCCGGGCAAGAGCGCTGAGTTTCGCCTGATTGTGGATCACATGAGCGATAGCTGGGACCAGAGTCCACCCGAGCTGCGCATTATCCAGGTCGACACGCAGTAAAAATCTGCGCATCTCCGTCCCACGCTTCCGCACGGTGTGCCGTGCGGAAATTTCTGCCCGCCTGCGCGCATAGCCGCGCAGAATTACACGCTCGCCCAAGAACATCGTGTAATTTTTGCACGCTCCGGGGCATTCTCACGCGCACCCTCCGGCCACCACTCAGGCTCCTGGACGGCTTCCCTATGCGGCAAATGCCTGTAAGCACCCCGTAAGTACTTGATGAGATGGAACGGCCACTTTTTTCCTCAGGGCGTCTGTGAGTTTGGCACGCCGAGTGCTCATCAGGCTGACGTCAGGGACGAGCCGGACGGTGAAGAGATTTTTCTTCTCGAAGTTCGGCTTCTTCCACCTCAGGCGGCAGAAGCGACGCATCCCACAGGGGGAGCCGCAAGAGGCAGACAAAAGATTCGCGGGCAGGGAATACGCCGTCAGTAGAACGCGGCTCCTCACCGCCGGTCAAAAGACCGGCCACCGCAACCCAGCTCTCACACAACGAGAGAACCAAGGCAGATTGGCCCCTCACCCGAGGGGCCCTTTTTTTGCTTTCTCAACTCCCGGAATCGGTCAGGCGCTTGCCACTGGCTGCTGGCTGCTTCTTCCCTGACTGCTCAGAGCTAATTCCAGCGGCTGCGGTCGTTCGGGTCCTTATCCGGGTCCACGTAGCGGCCTTCGGAGTCGAAGTTCACGTCGCGGTTCTGCTTCTTCATGTAGACCTGAAACTTCTTCGCGGCCTGCTTGCGCTTCCAGCGGTAGTAGCGGTTGCGCCAGTCAAAGTACTGCTTGCTGCCCGCGGTGGTGAGGCCACGCCGTGGCGCAAAGCGAATGTAGAAGTAGCCGAAGAGCGCGCCGCCGAGTTGCGAGAAGGCGAACACCTTGTCGGTCGAGAACAGCATCGCGAGCGCGATCAGCACATACACCGCAACCAGATACTTCGCCTTGATGAGCATCGGCAGCGGAAACATCATGAACTCGGTGTCGGCATAGAGCACGCCAAAGGCGATCAGCAGCCCGAAGATCGCGCCCCAGCAGCCAATCACCGTCACCGGCGCATGCAGGGCCAGAGCCATCAGAATGGCTGCGATGCCCGCACCCAGCGCGGAGACCGCGAAGATCTCCATGAGCCAGCGCGAGCCGTGATTGTTTTCAAGAAAGCTGCCCAGAAACCACAGCGACAGCAGCTCAAAGGCGGTGTTGAGAATGCCCGCGTGCAGAAACGGGTAGGTGGCAATCTGCCAGATCCAGCCATGCAGAAAGAGCCCCGGCGTGAGCGCCAGCGCGTCAAACACCACCGCATAACCATGCGGCGAAGCCAGCCCCAGCAAGGCCAGCAGAAAATACGCGCCGAGATTCCAGAGCACCAGATCGCGGGTAAATCCGCGAAAGTCGCCAAAGTTCAAAATGCCGCCGGAGCGCGACCCAAAGCGTGCCATGCAGAAATTGTCTCACCCGAGCGGGTTGGGGATGAAGCGGCCAGCCGCCAGCAGCCAGGCACAAAAACGGCTAGCGATGCTTATGCAAAACCGGACGGGAAACGCCAACTCCACTGGCCGTCTCACCCCTGGCCGCTTCATCCCTGACTGCTGACTGCTTTCCCCGCTGCTTACCGCGTCGGCATGGGCACCACGGCCAGGCTGCGCTGCCCGTGCGGGCCGACGGACTCGACGCCGAAGATCACGTTGTCCTTTGAGATCGGAAGCGTCGCCGTGTAGCTGCCGTCCGGGCTGGCCTGGTAGGCCCCGTTCTTCACGCCGGCCAGTTTGGTTGCCGGAATCTCGCGGGTCCAGTTGGGCGAGGCCGTGGGCCGCCACACGATCCAGTAGTGCGTGGACGAAGGCGCTCCCGCGCCAGCCTTCCACTTCAGCGTCGAGTTGTTGTCCAGCTCGCTAACCACAATCCTCACGTCAGCCGGCGGTGGCGGAGCCGTTGCCAGCGAAGCCATCGATGCGGCATTGAGCCGGGCCACGTGCGCCACGTAGGGGTAGTCCACAAACTGTGGCAGATCGCCATACTGAATGCCGTTTTCCACGCGCACATTCTGGTGCTGGTGGTGAAAGTTCTCGCGCCACTCGGTAAAGCGCACCGCTGCGAACCCTTCCTGATTGAAGGAGTAGTGGTCGCCGCCGCGCAAAAAGCGGTCCAGGCGAAACTCCATCACCGGGCGCAGCGCGGCGGTCTGGGTTTCGTCATTCCTCAGACCATCGGCCTCGGTGTAGCTGCGGGCCACGTTGACCACGGCGCGGGCCAGCTCGCGCGAGGGCGAGTCGCTGTCATAACCGAGCATGAGCAGTTCGCGAATCTGCTGCGGCGTGGCGTTGGCCGGCACCGGCTCTGAGAAGAGCCGCACCACGCGGTGGTCCTGCAGCGCCGTGTGGCCCGGCGTGGTGTCGCCGCCCACAATGTCGTTGTTGAGCACGCCCTCGATCTGCCAGCCCCATTTTTTGGCCTGCTCGGCCATGTGCTTGCTGCCAAACAGTCCCTGCTCCTCGCCGTCTTCGACGACGAAGACCAGCGTGGCGGGAAAGTGCATCTTCGAGAGCACGCGCGCGCACTCCAGCGTCACGGCCGTGCCGCTGCCGTCGTCGTTGGCTCCGGGCGCGGCGCCATGCGAATCAAAATTGTTGCTGTCGCGCGAGTCCAGATGCCCCGAGACCAGGATGACCCGGTTGGCCTGCGCCGGGTCCGTGCCCTTCAGAACGGCGTAGGTATCGGTGATGGTGGTTGGCCCGGGAATGCGCTTCAGATAGCCGGTTTTGCCCGGCATCTGGGTATAGCTGGTGTGCTTGACCACCAGGCACCCACCGCACGCCTTGGAATAGGCGTCAAATTGTGCCGTCACCCAGTCGATGGCCGGTTTGATGCCCTGCCCCTTTGGCAGATCGGCATCCATCATCGAAAGCGTGCTGCGGGTATGGAACGAAACTAATTTGTGAATCGTATGACGAATCTTTGCGACGGAAACATGCTGGAGTGCGTCTACGATAGCGGCATCCGGTTGCATGGCAGGAATCGGCTGTCCTACCTGGTTCAGGTCGCGGTGCTGGGCGTGGGCCGGAAGAGTTCCAGCACAGAGCAGCAAGGCCAGAAGGAATCCGAAACCAGGACAGAAATGGCGAAAATGGGGACGGTACAACGCAAGAATCATGCGAAAATCTCCGGAGGCTGATGCGCTGGCAAGCCTGTTTGCCAGGCTGCTTGACGCAGCCACAACTTTCTTTCAACACTAACGATGTTGCAGCCGAAACCAGCGTTTTGCAGTTATAACCGCAAAACAGCCGGATGACAAAACCATACTCTGCACGGTCAGCAATAGCAGGAGGAATATATGCCGATTTGTTCGGAATGCGAAAACCCTCTCGACTTTGACGAAGAGGACGTAGACGAAGGCGACGTGGTGGTCTGCGACGAATGCGGCACCGAGTTTGAGGTGGTCGCAATTGACCCCATTGAGCTGGCCAAAGTCGATGAGGACTACGATGAAGAAGACGAAGTCTTTTCTGAAGACGAAGAGGAGGAAGAATAATGCTCAGCCGCCGCAGCGCTCTGCGCAGCATTCTGTTTAGCCTGATCGCGATTCTGCTGGCCGCCGCCCCCGTGGCCCGCGCGCAGTCGAGCGGCACGTGGACAATTGAGGGCGTGGTCACCAACGGCAGCGGTCAGCCGCTGCAGGGCGCCATCGTCTACCTCAAGAACACGCAGACGAGCAACATTCTCACCTACATCAGCGAGAAGAACGGCTCCTTCATTTTCAGCTATGCCCCGTCCGGCGTGGATTACTCGATCTGGGCCGCCTACAAGGGCAAAAAGGGCGACACCAAGTCCATCAGCTCTTTTGACAACCGCAAGACCATCCACATTGACCTGCGTGTGAAATAGCGGCTTCCCGCAGCCACACGACAGCATCCCGGCGCTCCGCATTGTCAGATATGCGGAGCGCTTTGGCTTTCAGCCCTTGGGCTCGTCCAGCCGCTGTTCCTCGATGTAGATGCGGGTGTAGTCCAGATAGTTTTTGGCGTAGGTCAGAATCAGCTCGCGGTCTGTGTCTCCGAGCGAGCGGCGCACCTTGCCCGGCACGCCTGTGACCAGTGAGCGGGGCGGAATCGCGACTCGCTCGGGAATCAGCGCCCCGGCCGCGATGATGCTGCCCTCGCCGATGCGCGCGCCATTCAAAATCACGCAGCCCATGCCGATCAGGCAGGCGTCTTCAATCACGCAGCCGTGCACAGTGGCATTGTGGCCGATCGTCACCCAGTCGCCCACATGCACGGGATAGGTGTAGCGCATGCCGTGCAGCACGGCGCAGTCCTGCACGTTGCTGTTGGCCCCGATGCGAATGGCATTCACGTCGCCGCGCACCACGGCATTCATCCACACGCTGGAGTTTGCGCCGAGCGCCACATCGCCAATCACCTGCGCGGAGAGGTCGATGTAGCAACTATCGGGAACGACGGGCGTACGCCCCTGGTAAGAACGGATCATGGCACTAGTTTAGACGGACGAGGGCCGGGATTCGTTTCCGCCGGCCCGTCCTGATTTATCCTCGACAGTGACTATGTCCGACCAACCGATCCCATCCCTCACCGGATGGACCGAAGCTGAACTGGATGCCGCCTTTGCCGCGCTCATGCGCGAGGTGGAAAGCTCTGCCGCCGCGCTCGACGCCACTTCCGCCGAAGCCGTCGAGACCTTTCGCCTGCACTGGCTGGGCCGCAAGCAGGGCCGCCTCAAGGCCGTGAGCGATGCCTGGCTCAAAGCCGCGCCCGTGGAAGCCAAGAAGCTGCTGGGCCAGCGCTTCAACGCGCTCAAGGCACAGGTGGAAGCCCGCCTCGACGCCGCCAGCAGCGCGTCCTCCGCCTCGGCGCTCGACGCCGAGGCCATTGACATCACGCTGCCCGGCCGCGCGCGCCGCCTGGGCGCCGAGCATCCGCTCATCAAGACGCTCAATGAGATCGTCTCGATCTTCCAGCGCATGGGCTACTCGGTCGGCGTCGGCCCCGAGGTGGAGACCGACTACTACAACTTTGAGTCGCTCAACTTTCCGCCAAACCACCCGGCCCGCGACACCCAGGACACGCTCGTCGTCGCACAGCAGGAGCGCAAGCCCCTGCGCGACCGCCTGCTGATGCGCACCCACACGTCGCCGGTGCAGATTCGCACCATGGAGCAGCAGCCGCCGCCGGTGCGCATCGTCATCCCCGGCAAGGTGCATCGCAATGACGCGGCCGACGCCACGCACTCGCCCATCTTTCACCAGGTGGAGGGGCTGTGCGTGGACACCAACATCACCTTCTCTGACTTGAAAGGCACGCTCGATCACGCGATGAAGGAGCTCTTTGGCTCGAGCGTCAAAACGCGCTTCTTCCCGTCCTTCTTCCCCTTTACCGAGCCGAGCGCCGACGTGCAGATCAGTTGCCCCTTCTGCGGCGGCAAGGGCTGCCGCAAGTGCAAGCACTCCGGCTGGATTGAGCTGCTCGGCTGCGGCATGGTGGACCCCGCGGTCTTCGGCTTTGTGCAGCAGAAGCAGCCCGGCTATGACCCGAAGAAGATCAGCGGGTTCGCCTTTGGCATGGGCGTCGACCGCATCGCCATGATGAAGTACGGCATCAGCGACATTGGCCTGCTCTACGGCGGCGATCAGAGATTTCTGGAGCAGTTTGGATGAAGCAGCGATAAAGCAGCCAGCGGCCAGGGAAAAGGCGGCCAGCGATGAAACGGCCAGCAAAGACGGCAAGCGGAGAGTTGAGCCGAGATGAAAGTGAAGCAGTTCCGCGATCTGCTCGTATGGCAAAAATCCATGGCTTTGGCGCGCGAAATTTATCGCATCACGCGCAAGTTTCCGAAAGATGAGATGTTCGGACTCACAAGCCAGATGAGGCGTGCCGCAGTGTCCATCAGCAGCAATATTGCCGAAGGACAGGGGCAGTTGACAGACAAAAGCTTCTGCCTGTTTTTAACGCGGGCGAGAGGTTCGCTCTACGAGCTGGAAACGCAATCCGAGCTGGCTGAGAGCCTCGGGATGATGGAGAAGACTGAATTGGAACAAATCTTGTCCAGTTGTAAAGAGATAGGACGCATGTTGCACGGATTATTGAATTCCATGAAGGAGGACGCTCGGTAGCCGGAACGATGTCACTGGCCGCTTTACCCCTGGCCGCTTCATCCCTGACTGCTTATCGCAAAAACTATGCGCATTCTGACTCAATGGCTCCGCGATTACGTAGCTCTGCCTTCCATTAGCGATGCCGAACTCGCCGATGCACTCACCCTGCGCGGCATCGCCGTCGATGGTGTCTTCGATCTCGGCGCTCATGGCTCTGTTTTTGAAATGGACGTGACCACCAACCGCGTCGATGCCATGAATCACTACGGCGTGGCCCGCGAAGCCAGCATCATTTTTGGCAGCCCGCTCAAGCCGCTGGACAGCTCTCTGCCCGCGCCAAAACCGGGCCCAGCGTTCCCCGTCCGCATTGAAGAGCCCACGCTCTGCGGCCGCTTCACGGCGCGCGTGCTGCGCGGCGTCACCATTCGGCCCTCGCACGGCATCGTGGCCGAGCGCTTTGCCGCGCTTGAGCAGAAGCTCATCTCCAACGCCGTCGATGCCACCAACTTCGTCACGCTCGGCATGGGCCATCCCACGCATGCCTTTGACCTCGACAAGCTCGAAGGCGGCATCGTCGTGCGCCGCGCGCGCAAGGGCGAAAGGCTCGTCACCCTCGACGGCGTGGAGCGCACGCTCGACCCCGACGACCTCGTGGTGGCCGATGAAAAGAAGGCCGTCGGCCTGGCCGGAGTCATGGGCGGCCTCGACACGGCCATCTCCGCCAGCACCAGAAACATTCTCGTCGAGGCAGCGTGGTTTGATCCGGCCACGGTGCGCCGGTCGTCGCGCCGCCACGGCATTCACACCGATGCCTCGCACCGCTTCGAGCGCGGAGCCGACTTCAACGCGCCGCCCTTAGCCAATGCGCTCGTCAGCCGCATCATTCTCGAAGCCGGTGGACACATCGAAGGCGATGTGGTGGACGTGCTGATTCCCGAAGCCGAAGCCCGCACCGCGAAGCGCGCGGCGGTCAGCTTTGCCGTGCCGGAGATTGCGCGCATCCTCGGCGCGACCGAGGACCCGCAAGGCATCACCGCCGCGGATGCCGAAGGCATTCTGACCGGCCTCGGCTGCACGCTTGAGAAATCGGGCGAGCAAAGCTACTCCGTCACGCTGCCCAGTTGGCGGCTCGACCTCGAACGCGAAATCGATCTGCTCGAAGAGATCGCCCGCGTCTACGGCTACAACCGATTCCAGAACACTCTGCCCACCTTTGCCGGCTCCGTGGTGGAGCTGCCCTGGGCCGCCAAAGAGGCCACTCTGCGCAACAAGCTGCTCGGCCTCGGCTGGAATGAAGCCATCTCCTCGACCTTCTGCGCCGAGGCCGATGCGCTCGCGTTTTGCCGCGAGCCAAATTCGGCAGTGGCCGTCGGGAATCCGCTGAGTGAAGAGGCGGGCATGCTGCGCCCCTCACTGCTGCCGGGCATGCTGACCATGCTGGCCAACAATCTCAGCCGCGATGTGGAGAGCGTCGCGCTCTTTGAGATCGGCACCGTCTTCACCGGCTCCACTGAAAAGGTGGACGAGCGCCCCGCGCTCGCCATCGGCGCGACGGGCCGGCCCTTTGGCGCGAGCGAGGTGGACTTCTACGACCTCAAGGGCACGCTCGAAGAGCTGCTGCACAGCTTCACGGCGCGCTCGCTTTACTTTGACCGTTTCCCTGCCGAATCCGGCCTGATGCCTGCCTGGCTGCACCCGGGCCGCAGCGCCCGCGCGGTGATCGACGGAGCCACGGTGGGCTACTTTGGCCAGTTGCACCCGGCCGAGGCCGAGCGCCGCAAGGTCAAGCAGACGGTGCTTGTGGGCGAGCTTTATCTGGACCGCCTCTACAAGCAATCTCTGCGCACTCCGGTCATCGAGGAGCTATCGCGCTACCAGGCCGTGCGGCGCGACTTCTCCTTCCTGGTGCCCGACGCCGTTTCCTGGGGCCAGATTGCCGAGGCTATCGCCGCGCTGCCCATTCCGGAGCTGCAGAGCTTCGCTCCGCGCGAAATTCTGCGCGGCGAGCGCGTCGCCGCCGGCCATTATTCGCTGCTGCTCGGCACGGTCTTTCAGTCGCACGAGCGCACGCTGCGCGACGAAGATCTGCAGGCCTGGGCCCAGCAGGTGATTGCAGCGATGCAGGATAGGGGCGCGCAACTGCGCTCCTAGTCAGCTCCCGGGGCAATTCCCGAAATCGGATGGCGAGGGGAACAAAGATGGTTCCCCCCCTGCAATCCACCGCTTTTCCGCAGCTTTCCGCGGGGGCAAGCGCTTTATACTGCGCAAAGAAGCAAAGAGAGGTACACCATGTCCACGCTTGCCCTGCAGGATGCCGAAGTTCCCGTCGTTGCCGACGATCTGATTGCGCTGGAGCAGCGCGTGCTCCGCACCGTGGAGCTGCTGCGCAACGAACGCACCGCGCGCGCCAAGGCCGAGGAAGAGATGGCCGCGATGCGCCAGTTGATGGACGAGCAGTCCGTGCAGTTGACCGAGGTGCAGACGCAGCTTCGCACGCTTGAGAGCGAGCGCGAGGGCGTGCGCCAGCGTGTCGAGCGCCTGCTCCAGCAGTTGGACGAAATCAACGCGTAATTCCCCCGCTATGGCTGATCAGAATCCCGAATCCGTGCAGTCCGTGACCGTCGCCATCTACGACCAGACCTACCATCTGCGGGGCGACGATGCGGCTTATATCCAGGGCCTCGCCGATATGGTCGATGACAAGATGCGCCTGGTAGCCTCGCACGGCAAAACCGTGGACTCACTGCGCGTCGCCGTGCTGGCCGCGCTCAACATCGCCGACGAGCTGGCTACGCTCGAGCGCAAATATCAGGCGCTCACCGGCTCGGTGCAGCAGACCAGCAGCAGCATTCGCGACCGCGCCCACACGCTGAGCGGCCTGCTCGATGCCGTGCTCGAAGACGAGTGCAAGCTCGGCTGACCCCTGTTCCAAGACGAGCGTAAGCTCGGCTGATCTTCATTCCCAAGACGAGCGCAAGCCCGGCTGAGCTTTTTTATCGACACTTCCGCTCGCTGGCCATTGCCCTCCGGCCTGTCTCCGCATACACTGCCCGCATGCTGCGATTCGCCGCCGTGGCTCTGCTCTGCTTCGGTCTTCCCTTCCTCACACACGCCCAGTCAAGGAGCGCCCCCGTCATGCATCATGCCCACGGCACCTTCACCGTCGAGATGAAACCCGCCCCCGCATCGCCTGCCGAAGGCCTCACCACCTTCACCATGCAGAAGCAGTATGCGGGCGATCTGACCGGCACCAGCAAGGGCGAGATGATCAGCGCCGGGGACTACAAGACAGGCGCGGCCGGCTATGTGGCCATCGAAATGGTCACCGGCACACTCGATGGCCGGCAGGGCAGCTTTGCGCTCGCGCAGATGGCCACCATGGATGCAGGCGGCCCGAAGATGCGGGTCATCGTCGTTCCCGGCTCGGGAACCGGGGCGCTCAAAGGCATCGGCGGCACTTTCACCATCAACATCGAACACGGCCAGCACTTTTATCTGCTCGACTACACGCTGCCCGAATAAACCGCGCCGCTTGCTAATCCTCAGACCTACCCGATAGCATCCAAACAGAGACCGGCCTGCAAAGCAGGTGTGGTGGTCAACGCTGGTTGAACCTACATTCATTGAACAGGGAGCTCGACTCGTATTTTGGCTCGGTGTGCAGTGTCCGCCAGTCCGGAATGCCTAAAGAGCTACGGAGAGTTCCCACCGTCTTAGGACGGGTTCACCGGCGAACCCTGCACGGCCCCGCGGGCCGGTTTCTTTTTTCCTGACGCACGTGTATCCCCGCCTCTTCCAGTTCGGACCCTTCGCCGTGCCCACTTACGGCATGTTCTCCGCGCTGGCGATGGTGGCCATGCTGCTGCTTGTGGTGCATTTGGCGCGGCGTCTCAACCTGCCACAGGAAAAGCTCTGGAACCTCACCATCCTTGCGCTCTTGACCAGCCTCATCGCCAACAAGCTGCTGCTGATTCCCACGCACTTCTGGATCTTCCGCGCGCATCCCTTCTGGGTGCTCGGCCTCTCGACGCGCTATGACCCGTGGATTCCCGGCGTATCGGCCGCGCTCGGCATGACGGTTGCCTGGCTCTACGTCATGGCCGAGGGGCTGCCGCTGCGCCGCACCCTCGATGCTCTCGCGCCCGCCGTTACGCTGGCCCTCGGCCTGCAGGCTGTGGGAGCCTTTCTGGCCGGGGCAAACTTCGGCACGCCCACGCGCGCGGCCTGGGCCGTCACCTACCACAGCACGCAGGCCTCGCTCTGGTATGGCACGCCGCTCGACCGTCCCCTGCAGCCCACGCAGCTCTACCACGCCGGGCTCTGCGCGCTGCTGCTGGTGGCCCTGCTCGCCTGGCTGCCGCGCCGCGCGCAGGATGGCGAACTCGCCGGCCTTTGGCTCTTCGCTTACGGCATCGCACGCTTCTTTCTGCAGTTCTATCGCGGCGCAGCCTCGCGCGTGGGGCTCTTCACGATCACGCAGTGGCTCGCGCTGGCCATGGTGCTGGCCAGCGCCGTGCTGCTCTGGAAGCACAGGCCCATCGCCTCCCCACTCTCTGAAACCAGTACCGAGATTCCGGCACCCCTATGAGCAAGAAAATCGCCCCCGAGCCTGTTCCCGAACAGCCGAGTTCCACGCAACTCCAGCACTTCACCGTTCCCCCTGAGGCGGCCGGGCAGCGCCTGGATGCCTGGCTGACCACGCAGCTGCCCGGCGTCAGCCGCTCGCGCGTCAAGCTACTGCTCGACGATGGACAGGTCACCGTTGATAGCCTGAAGGAGCGCGCCTCGCTCAAGCTGAGCGGCGGCGAATCCGTGGAAGTTCGCGGCGAACCCACCCCGTCCCCGCTGCGGGCGATGGCCGAAGATATTCCCCTCGACATCATCTACGAGGACAAGGACCTCATCGTGGTCAACAAGCCCGCGGGCATGATGGTGCATGCCGGTTCCGGCGCCACCGACAGCGCCCGCAATCGCGGCACGCTGGTCAACGCGCTGCTCGGCCGCCAGGAGAAGCTCTCAAAAACCGGCGGCGACTTGCGCCCCGGCATCGTGCACCGGCTCGACAAGGAGACCAGCGGCCTCATCATCATCGCCCGTAACGACTCTGCCCACCAGCGGCTGGCCGAGATGTTTTCGCAGCGTGAGATTCACAAGACCTACGTCGCTCTCGTACACGGCCATATTGCGGAAGATCGCGGCACCATCAACGCCGCCATCGCGCGCGATGTCATCCGCCGCACCCGCATGACCACGCGCCGCACCGAGGGCGCGCGCACGGCCATCTCGCACTATCGCGTGCAGCGGCGCATCGAAACGCGCTGGGGCAAGTTCACGCTCGTCTCCGTCAGAATTGAAACCGGCCGCACGCACCAGATTCGCGTACACCTCTCCTCCATCGGCCATCCGGTGGTCGGCGACACCCACTACGGAGCGCCCGCGACCATCGTGCTGCCAGTGGCCAACCGGGCACGGCGCAAGCAGTTGCCCGCGCCCGAGGGTCTCTCGCTGCCGCGCAACTTTCTGCATGCGGCCGAGCTTAAATTTCCGCACCCGCGCAGCGAAAAGCCGCTGCATCTGGAAGCCCCGCTGCCGGCCGAACTGGTCGCATTTCTGGAGCAGTTGGAATCCTGAGAGCCGCACCGGGTCTTCCCTGCCGCTCTCGCCAGGGCGAGAAGCCCCGGACGCTTTTCAACTGACAACTGGGGACTGACAACTGTCCTCCCTGCTTCCGATATGCTGTGGAGTCACCCATTTTCAGCACCCAGGAGAGCCTCCGCATGAAAGTCCTCTACACCTCTGACGTCACCGCCAAGGGAGCACGCCACGGCCACGTGCGCAGCAGCGACGGCCTGCTTGACGCACCCCTCGCCCTGCCCAAAGAAATGGGCGGCAACGGCAGCGCGACCAATCCCGAGCAGCTCTTTGCCGCCGGTTACGCCGCCTGCTTCGGCGGAGCGGTTGAATACCTCGCCGCCCAGCAGAAGCTGCGCACCGGCGAGGTCACCGTGCGCGCCCAGGTTGGCATTGGCCCTTATGACGAAGGCCAGGGCGAGGGATTCACCCTCTGCGTCGCGCTCGACATCACCCTGCCCGAGCTCACGCAGGCCGAGGCCGAAGCGCTCGTGGCCCACGCGCATCGCACCTGCCCCTATTCCAACGCGACGCGCGGCAATATTGACGTCACCCTCGCGGCGCACGGCGGCAAGGCGTAAGAATCGCCCCTGGCTCGCACCCGGTCCCGGCTTTCCCGGTTTTATCCGCCGAAAGCCGGGTTTACCGGAAATTCCCCGTTCGCGAGCCCCCATCAGGTAGACTGATAACAGCTCCAGACATCCGTATGCCCGCGTTCGCAGGCGCTCTGGAGAGTGTCACCACAGCCGAGACGAGAATCTGTTGCACGCCATCTGATCCCCGTTCTTTGCTGGATCAGAGGAATATGTCCAAATCTTTCGTCGAAGAATCCCCCACAGTCAGCACGCAGCAGATGCAGGCGGATGCCCAGCATTTTGTTCAAAGCAAGTCGAAGGCAATGAATCTTTCCTTCGCCGCTGTTCTCACCCTCATGCATGTCGGCGCCATCGCCGCCCTGTTCTACTTCAAGTGGTCTGCCGTCGGCGCGTTCCTGGTCATGTGGGTCATCGCGCAGAACATCGGCATTGCCATGAGCTACCACCGGCTGCTCACGCACCGTGGTTATGTGGTGCCCAAATGGCTGGAATACACCATGGCCATCTGCTCCACCATGGCCATGCAGGGCGGTCCCATCTACTGGGTGGCCGTTCATCGCCTGCACCATCAGCTCACTGACAAGCCCGGCGACCCGCACTCCCCGCGCGACGGCGTGTGGTGGTCCCATGTCGGCTGGATTCTCTACGGCACGCTGCACAACGGCGACCCGGCGCTGGCCCGCTATGCGCCTGACCTCATCCGCGACCGCTTCTACGTCTGGCTGAGCCGCTTCCACCTGGTTCCCCTGGCGCTGGCCGGCGGCGTGCTCTACTACTTTGGCGGATGGTCATGGCTGCTCTGGGGCATTCCCCTGCGGGTCGTGATCGGCTGGCACACCACCTGGCTGGTCAACTCGGCCACGCACCTGTGGGGCTACCGCAACTTTGACACCCGCGACGACTCGCGCAACAACGTGCTGGTGGCCATCATCTCGGGCGGGGAAGGCTGGCACAACAATCATCATGCGCACCCGGTCTCAGCCACGCATGGCATGGCCTGGTATGAGATTGACGTCAACTACTGGGGCATTCGCCTGCTCGGCTTCCTTGGCCTCGCCAAGAAGATCAAGGTGCAGGGCCTCAAGGGCGGACCCGCAAAGGTCCTCCACGGCTGATTCGTCACCGCTGCAGCTACAGAAGCCCCGGCCTCGCGCCGGGGCTTCTGGATTTCCGCTCACCCCTGCGGCTCATATCCACCCACGGGGGGCCGCATCGCAATCGCCACGCGGTTCCACACATTGATAGCGCCAATCGCCCAGGTCAGCTTCACAGTCTCCGCCTCGCTGAACTGTGCGCGAACCTCCGCATACACCTCATCCGACGCATGGCCCTGCTGAATATTCGTGATGGCCTCCGTCCACGCCAGCGCCGCGCGCTCGCGGGCGGTAAAGAACGGCACCTCGCGCCATGCATTCAACGCATAGATGCGCTGCTCCGTCTCCCCCTTATGCCGCGCATCCTTGGTGTGCATGTCAATGCAGAAGGCACAGCCATTCAACTGCGAGGCGCGAATCTTGATCAGCTCTAGCAACGCCGGCTCCAGGCCGCTGCGCCGCACCGCGCCTTCCAGATGAATCATCGCCTGATAGCCTTCCGGGAAGGCCTTCGCATAATCAATCCGCTGCTCCATTGCTCGCTCCTCTTTTGGCTGCGCTGTTTGCGCCCCACAGAGTAGCTGATGATGACCGGCGTCAGACGACCCCATGTTTTCTGTGGAAGAACGCAAATTCTCCTCCCGCTCCGGTAGATTCAAGAGGTGACTGCAAGTGTTTCTTCCTACGACGTGCTGGTGATTGGCGCTGGCGCTGCCGGGCTCATGTGCGCCATCGAAGCCGGCAAGCGCGGCCGCCGCGTCGCGGTGCTCGACCACGCCGAACGCGCCGGCAAAAAGATCCTTATCTCCGGCGGCGGGCGATGCAACTTCACCAACCTGCACTGCCGCGCGGAAAACTTCCTCTCAGAAAATCCTCACTTCGCCAAATCGGCGCTCGCACGCTACACGCCGCGCGATTTTCTCTCTCTCGTTGAAAAGCACGGCATCGCGTACCACGAGAAAAAGCTCGGCCAGCTCTTCTGCGATCACTCCGCGCAACAGATTGTCGATCTGCTGCTCCAGGAGTGCGCTGAGGCCAACGTCACGCTCCATCTGCGCACACAAGTGAATCAGGTGCGGCACGATGGCGGCTTCGAGCTCGACACCCTCACGCCGCAAGGCCCCGTCAACTTCCGCGCGCCCGCGCTCGTCATCGCCAGCGGCGGGCTCTCGATTCCCAAGATGGGCGCGACCGGCTTCGGCTATGACGTGGCACGGCAATTTGGCCTGCGTGTCATCGAGCCCCGCCCCGCGCTCGTGCCCCTGGTGCTCGGCGAAGCGGAACAGCGCGACTGGTGCGACCTGACCGGCCTCTCCGCCGAAGTGATCGCCACCACCAGCACGCCCGGCGCACAACGGGTCCACTTTCAGGAGAAGATGCTGCTCACCCATCGCGGCCTCAGCGGGCCGGCCATTCTGCAGATCTCCTCCTACTGGCGGCCCGGCGCATCGCTCACCCTCGATCTCGCCCCTGGCGGAAAAATTGCCACACCCCTGCTCGCCCAGCCGCAGCGCGACATCAGCAAAGCGCGCGCCGCTCTGCGCGAGCATCTGCCGCAGCGCCTCGCCGACCGCCTGATCGCGCTCGCGCCACCCTCCGGCTTCAGCAACCGCACCCTTGAAGCCTGGGAGGAGCATCTGCACCACTACCGCTTCACCCCCGCCGGCACCGAAGGCTACGAGAAGGCCGAAGTCACCGCCGGGGGCGTCGACACGGCCGAGCTCTCCGCCAAGACGATGGAAAGCCGCATCCCCGGCCTCTTCTTCATCGGCGAAGTTGTCGATGTCACCGGCCACCTTGGCGGATTCAACTTTCAGTGGGCCTGGGCCTCGGGCGCAGCCGCCGGCCGCGCCGTCTAACAGAGTCCGAGTCTGGCGCAATCCAGAATCCGGGTGCCCCGGGTCCGTCCGTTCGGACCCGGGTCCAGTCGTTCCCGCTTCGCGATTTGCCTCTTTCCCCGATAAAATCAAAGTGCAAGCCATGACAACCACCCCACAAACAGCTCTGACGGCCATGTTGGGCAAAGCGGCAAACGATGCCGGACTGCTCGTGATCGCGACCGAAGCCGGTCTCGACTTCAACCAGAAGCCCACCACGCGCTTCCGCCTCGGCCTGCCCGATGACTCGGGCCGCACGCTGCTGCTCGAGCTCAGCGAGGCCTTTGACTTTGACAAGCCCGAGCTGCTGCCGGCCATGACCACGCACCTGCAGGAAGCCGCCAAGCGCCTGCGCAACCCGCACCCTGACGCCTACGTCACCGTTGCGGGCCTGCCCGTCAGCCTGGACAGCTTCGCCTGGCCCTTCCACCGCTCCACCTCGGGCGCGGACACCTTCATCGTGCACGGCACCGTGCATCTGGCCAACGGACAGAACTCCCCGCTGCACGCCAAGGTCTCCGCAAGCATGACGCTCACCTTTGCCGAGATCGTGCCCGCGGCCGAGCAGCCCTACGCCGAGACGTTCATCTACAACGCCATCCGTAAAACGCTCGACTACGGCCAGCTTGAGCTGCTCAAGAGCGGCAACCGCCAGCCCGTGCCTGTGACCACGCGCTACTACAGCCGCTGGCAGAAGAAATTCTTCTTCACCGACACCGACGACGACACGCGCATGGAGTTCCTCGCCCTCAAGGCCTTCTGGCTCTCGGGCGTGCTGGGCAACAGCGCTCCGGTCTGGATCTCTGATCCGCGCGATGCCCAGTACCTCAATACCACCGCCGAAGAGCTGCAGCGCATGGCCGGCGAGCTTGAGAAGCAGGGCCTGCTCCAGCTTCACGCCGACTACGCCTCGGGCACGCCCGCGCTCATGGCCCGCGCGACTGAGTACGAAGCCAAGCTGATGAAGGCGCTCGAATACACCAAGCCCACCTTCAATGAAGAGATGCGCGCCGGCCACACTAATATGTAACTAACATCGCAGCAAATAAAAAGGGCACGGATGGCTCCGTGCCCTTTTTATTTTCCCCGCCACAATCCAGGCGCCTCTGACCTGGCATCAGCGCACGAATTATCCCCGTGCCTGGCCTTCATGACGATTCCCGCGACGGGTCTTGTATCAGCGCGCGTCTTTAGCCCAGCCGGGTGCCCCGGGCCCGTCTGTTCGGACCCGGGATCGACGACCTCTTCCCGCCCCTAAACCTGCGGGGGGCCATCGGGAGTCGAAGCGGTGCTGCTGCTGTCTTTCGCGGGCGCACTGCTGCTCTGTTTCGTCTGCTTCTTCTGGCTCGCACGATTCGCAGGCGGCGCTGCCGCAGGAGAAGACGCCTCATCTGCTGCCTGCGGCGTCGAAGATTGCGCGGCAGGCGCGACGGTCTGTCCCTGCCCCGTCTGCCCCTGCGAGGATTGCCCCTGCGGCGCACTCTGTACCGGAGTCTGCGCGCCCGGCGCAGGTGGAGTGGTCTTCGTCACCGGCGGAGCCGCCGGCGACGCCGAAGATTGCGCCGCGCCGGAATTCGTAACCGTCTGCGGTCCATTTTCCGCCGCGGATGCGGCACTCTGCGAAGCCGGCTGCGCCACACTGCTCGCAGGCGCGGCCTCGCTGCCATTCGAGCTGCCTGTCCCGGCCGGAGCAGCCTCGCCCGGCACATACGGAGCGCGCGCCGGCGCGGGCGGCGGCACCACAGCCGGATGAACCACCGGGGGAGGCGGAGCCGAAAGCGTAATCTGGTTCACCACCGTGGGGTCATCCCGCAGCTTCACATACAAATCGCCCGTACCGCTTTGTGGGTCAGGATGCGGCACCGGCAGCTCGTAGCCAGGAAAGCCATCCGGCACCTGCACCGCATGCTGAAAGGCTGCATCGCTCGCCACCGCATCCACCAGGAACAACTCCGTGCCCTTCAACTGGCAGGGCTGCGAGGCCAGGGCCGGGCAGGTCAGCTTCTTCAGCGTCGGCAGGCGCACCAGCGTCACCAGCGGCTGCCAAGAGCCCGGCACGCCATCGGCCACCACGCGAAACTGCAGCGGACCAAAGGCCGATCCGCCAAAGGCCTTCGCCGGGTCAAGCGTGGCGAGCACAGTGTGCTCATCCTGCAGCGTGAGGCCGCCATTCTGCATATTCAGTGTGGTCGTGAAAGCATGATCGGCGGTTGAAACCTCAATGGCCTCGGTGCGGCCAAAGCTCTTTGGAGTCACCGCATGCAGGCTGAAGGTCAGCGTCGAGTTCTCCGGCAGCTCATCCTGATCTTCCAGGTTGATGTTGCTCTGGTTGGCCGCAAGCGGCTGCACGCTCTTGCTCAGCAGCACCACCTGCGGGCGGGGCTGCTCGATCACGGCCTGCACCGTCAACCGGCGGCCATCCTTTAGCCGGACCTCGGCCTGCGCACTGCCCGGCTCAAACTGCGCGCACTTGGTCTTGTTCTTCGCCTTCATCGGCAACTGGTCGTGGCCATCGGTGGACTTCAACTGCTCCGGCTCAAACGTCACGCCCAGGACACGCAGCTCCTGCACTTCATCCAGCCGCTTGCCGGTCAGCACGCCCTCGGTATCGCCCGCATGCAGGCTGAAGCCATTCAGGTGTGCGGCCTCGGCAAAGCTGTGCAACGGCACCGTCTCCGGCTGCGCAAAACCAAACTGGTGCACCACCAGCATCACGCTCCCCGGATGCGCCTTCTTGAGCGGCAGCGTCACCTCGACCTCGGTCGGCTTCAGTTGCTTCCACTGCACCTTCAGCTCTCGCGCGTGTCCATCCTCAATGGCAATGTTCTCCACGCACGCGGCATTGCCCGCATCCAGATGCACCACGTCGTCGCGGCCCACAATCAGCGCGTCGCTGTCGGCTGGGGCCAGCATCCACGGCTGCGGATGCGCATTCTCCAGCTCGAAGTTCGGCCCGTCATAGCGGTCAAATCCCCAGTAGCCGTGCAGAGACGCCGACACTGTATCGCCGAACTGCTTCGCCGAGAGATTGTCCGTATCAATTACGAATCCGCCCTTGAGTGCATTGGCTTCCGCGGGCAGATCGACCGTCTTGCCGTCCTTGGTCGTCAGCCGCAGCACCATGTCATGCGCATACGCAGTTGAAAACACCAGCGGAGCACCCTCCACCGGCAGCACCAGGTCTGAATTCTCCGCGCAGTACGTGCTGGTCGCATCCACGGCATGCAGCGGCGGAGGCTGTGGAGGCTCCACCGCCGGCATCGCCACCACAATTACCGACTTGGGATTGCTGAATGATGGCGGCGTATTGAGCCGCAACGACAGCTTGTCGTTGTGCGGCATGGCCAGCGCCGGAATGTACTGGTATTGCGCCGTGTGAAAGGACTCAAGAATGTGCGCAATGTCGAGCACCGACGCAAGGTAGGGACTGTAGTAGCCATAATGCGCCTGCGGAGTCGAACTGACCTCCATCGCCAGATCGGCCGTCGGCCCTGAGGTCAATTCCTCGGCCATGTTGGCTGTCTGCGTGTCGTTCAGCACGAGCGAGTCCTCGTTCTGCATCAGGCACGGCGCTTCCTGCTCGGAGTAGCGGTCAAAACACGTGTTGTCGAGCTTGATGGCTAGACTGCGCGCCATCATCTGGGCCGCATGCTTCAAGTCTCCGGGGTCGGTCGCATTCGTCTCGCGCACGCCCGCCAGGTAGGTATCCAGCCGCGAGCGATCAAGGGTCGCATGGTTCAGGTCCTGCGAGGCGCGCACAAACGCTCCCGGCCGGTGCTGCACCGCACTCACCAGCGACTTGAAGTCGCCGCCCGTCTCCGGAGCCAGAAACACCACCAGTTGCTCGGCGCCCACCGGCACCGTCACGTGCAGTCCGCGCGCCTGCTTCCGGTTCCAGGGCTCGTTGCGGAAAAACCAGCGCTCGGGTGGCGGATTGGTCGCCCCCCGCAAAAATGCCGCCACCATCAGGTAGTGCACCGATTGCGAATCCGGAAAATCCGCACGAATCCACAGCTTGTCGCCTGGCTCAAGGTTCGGCGTCTCTGAAATGGGCAAGGTCACCCCCGCCCGCGTCACCGTCATCTCCACGGTGGGGCCGGTCAGGTCAAAGGGAGCCGGGTCTGCCACGGCGGGCAAAGCCGCCGACAGACAACTCAGGCCCAACAGCGCGCTACACAGCAGGCGAAATCGAAATGCCATGGCTTATTTTAGGTTTCTCTTGGTTGAAATTATGTTGCCCCGTATCCAGCTATTCACGCCTTTTACCGGGCCTTCAGGAAGGCGATCCGCCAGCCTCCGGGCAGGCACACGTGCCCCCTTGGCCGTGCGGCGGCTGATGACGCAGACCCCGTCGGCCGCAAACAGTTGCGCTTCAATCGCTTCCCTCTCAAGTTCCCTCGCTCAAAAGCATCTCTGGCGCATCTTGAGACGCAGATGGGCCTGTGGAAGTACGTACCGGACGTCCAATCAGGTACTGCACGCGCGCCTTGCCCGAGCCGGCCTGCCCCGTCTCCCAGGCGTAATCCGGCGCGCGCAGCCCCTCCACGAGCTCGCGCATGTCAGCCTCTGAGTACGACCGCAGGCATGACAGCACGCCATCCAGCCAAAGCGTAAACGGCACCACCGGCAGCAGATAGGTCCACAGCAGCCGCTGCCAACCCAGGGGACGCATCCACGGCGTCAGCGCCCAGTTCAGCACCGGCATGCCAAAGCACAGCAGCACGGTCTTCGCGCGAGGCTGCGCCAACTCAAAGACGCCGATTCCCTCGCGCCGCGCAAAGGCATCGGCCAGCATGGCCCGCGCCTGCTCGGGCGTAAAGTGATGAAAAGACGAGAAAATCGTCCTGAATCCCCGCAGATTTTCCGGAACCCGCGCCGCATCCACCGGCTCGCCGCAAAACCCAACGCGGCCGCCCGAGGCCGCCTCAGTGCGGGCAAACGCCGCCCGGTTAGGAAATTTATCGGTCAGCACCACCGAAACGCCTTCGCCCAGCGAGGAGGCCAGCTTCGGCGCCAGTGACAGCCACGGCCCTCCGCCCCCGGAGCACAAGTCCACCACCTGCCGCGTCTGGCTCTCGGCCATCGCCCGGCGCAGCAGCGGAGCCACCGGGCCATAGTTGCCCAGCGTATTCCACGTATGCTCCAGCGCATCCGTCACCAGATCGCGCCACAGGCGCGGAAACCACGAACGGTCGTGCATCTCAAACCAGGGGCGGCGTTGCATCCTACTGCTGAGAGTACTGGAAGCCGGGCAATTTCGCAGCCGCAACCGCCCGCGGAGGAATTTTGAGCGAAAACGCGGTATCCTCCGTCCTTAGAGCAGGACGAGAATGCGATGAGTTATTCCCAGGCCCAGGCCGCCATCTGGCTCGCGCCCGCTCTTCAGCCGACGATGACCGACACTACTGAGGCGATCACCGCCCTCGTGGAGGAATATGCGGCCACGCTCTACCGCGTCGCCTATTCCGTCACCCGCAATGTTGCCGAAGCCGAAGACGCCGTGCAGGAGACCTTCCTGCGCGTGCTGCGCCACCGCGAAAAGCTCCCCGAGATTCGCGACCGCCGCGTCTGGCTCGTGCGCATTGTGTGGAATGTGGTGCTCGACAAAAAGCGCCGCGCCAAAACCCGCCCCGAGACCGACGACATCACCGAGCATGCCCGCTCGCTGCGCGCCGCCGGATTCTCCGCCGATCAGCAGGCCATCTCCTCGCAGCAATACCAGCGCATCCTCGCCCTCATTGACCGCCTGCCGCCCAAAGAGCGCGATGCCATCCTGCTCTCGGCCGTCGAAGAACTCAGCACCGCGCAGGCCGCCGCCGTGCTCGGCACCACGGAATCCTCTATCCGCTCCCGCATCTTCCGTGCCCGCCGCGTGCTCGCCGAAATGCTTGACCAGGAAGGAATCGAACGATGAAACTCCGTTCCTCGCCGCCGCCATCCGCTACTGCGCATCCGGCGCTCGATGCCGCGCTGCGCCAACTCGGCAGTGCCACGCCTGATCCTCAGATGAACGAGCGTCTGCTGCGCCGTCTTCGCACCGCAGCGCTCGCCGATGCCGCGCCGCCATCCGGTCTTCGCTGGCCGCGCTTTGCCGCTGCCGCGCTGGCCGGCAGTTTTGCCTGCGCGCTCATCGTCACCGGCAGCCTCGCCCACTCGCATACGGTGGCGGAGCGGCAGGCCGGTCCTCCCATGCTGGAAATCGTGCGCCCGCAAAATGGAGTCAGCACCGCCTCGGCCGCGCATATCGCGGCGCATCCGGTGCCCGCACCAGGCAAGGGCCGCGCCCATGAGCAGATGACGCCCGGGGAGCACACCGGGCAAGGCCTCGCACTGCCGCAAAAGATCAGTAGTCGGTAGTCAGCGATCGCACCCCAGCCTGAATCAAGCAGAATCGAATCAAGGGGAGTCACAGATCAGGACGAATCACGCGCCGTCCGGGCCTCCGCCTGATCCGCTACCCACTCTCCACTCTTGCCGCCGCTCTTGCGCTCCAGCCGCACCCGCTCAATCCGGATGCCCTTGTCGAGCGCCTTGCACATGTCATAGACCGTCAGCGCCGCCACAGACGCGGCCGTCATCGCCTCCATCTCCACGCCCGTGCCTGCAGTGGTTGCCGCCGTCGCGCGAATCTCCACGCCGCCGTCGACCACCTGCGCCTGTACCTCCACAAAGCTCAGCGGCAGCGGATGGCACATCGGAATCAGGTCCGCCGTCTTCTTCGCCGCCTGCATGCCCGCAAAGCGCGCAACCTCCAGGGGATTGCCCTTCGGGTTCTCCGGCAGCGCCGCCAGCACCTCTTCCGTCAGCGCCACAAAAGCCGACGCCACCGCCTCACGCCGCGTTGCGGACTTGCCGCTCACATCCACCATGCGGGCCTGCCCGCTCTCATCAAAGTGCGAAAGTTTGCTCATCATCACCCCAGCAGCAGCGCCGTCACCTTCGCGCCTGCCTCCAGCCTTTCTGCTTCTTCCGGCACCACCACAAATCCCTCCGCGCGCGCCGTGCTCGCCAGGTCGCCGGAGCCCTGCCACGCCACCGGCGTCACGCGCACGCCGTCGATCGACGACTCGATCTGCGCCGGCAAAAAGCGCGTCAGCCCCGGCTTCACGCTCACTTCGCGCGTGAGCGCGCCTCGCGTCCAGCGCGGCCAGCGCTCCGGCGCCTCGCCCATCAGCGCCGCCACCAGCGGAGCGCCAAAAAGCGCAAACGTCACCATCGTCGAGACGGGATTTCCGGGCAGGCCCAGAAAATATCGCGGCTCGCCTTCATGCCGTGCCCGCCCAAACACCACCGGCTTGCCGGGCTGCATCCTCACGCCGGTAAACAGAAACTCCGCACCCACGCGCTGGAGCGCCTGTTCCACATAATCAAAGCGGCCCATCGAGACGCCGCCGGTCATCACCAGCAGATCGCACGCCAGCGCCGCGCGAATCGCCTCTTCCGTTGCCCGTGCATCGTCAGGCACGATCGGCAGCCGCACCGGCTCCGCGCCCATCGCCAGAAGCTGAGCGGAGAGTGAGTAACTATTAGAGTTACGAATCTGTGCCGGTGCGGGAGTCTCGGCCACCGGCACCAGCTCATCGCCCGTTGCCAGAATCGCCACCCGCGCCTTGGCCGCGACAGCAATCTCCGCATAGCCGCAGGCGGCTGCTGCTGCAATCTGCGCCGGGCCCAGCCGCGTGCCCGCCGGCACTACCACGTCACAGGAGCGCGCCTCCGCGCCCACCGGCACCACATTCTCGCCGGCCGCGAGCGTGCGGCCAGCCTGCAACCGCACTTCGTCGCCGCTGCGCTCCACATGCTCCACCATGGCGACGGCATCGGCACCCTCGGGCACAGCCGCACCCGTCATGATCTCGACCGCCTCGCCCGAGGCCAGCGGCGCGCCGTTCCACATCTCGCCCGCACGCACCGTGCCCAGCACGCGATGCGGCCCGGCCGCGCTGCTCCCTGCATTCCACGCAAAGCCATCGCGTGTGGCGCGAGGAAACGGCGGCTGATCCCGGTCCGCATGCACCACCTCGGCCAGGATGCGGCCCGCCGAAGAGGACAACGACACCCGCTGCGCGATCCGCTCACACTCCAGCAGTCTGCGCGCCTCGGCCAGCACGACGCGCTCCGCCTCGCGGTACGCCAACACCTGCTCACTCATGGGGTCATTCTCTCCTTCTGCCGCAAAGAAAAAAAGAGCGCCGCAACTTGCGACGCTCTTTCTGTCTGGTTTCGCTCCAGCCTTACCGGTGACGGTAGACCTTCTGCTGCTTCTGCCCGATGCTGGCCAGAATACCCTTCACCTCGCCCGCGAACGGTCCGTTCGGCGCCAGGTCCAGGTACTTCTGGTAGGCTTCCACGCAGCCCGGAGGCGCAATGATCTTCTGCGTCTTCGGGTCCACGGTCGCCTTCTGAATGAGCGCCTGCCCCTTCAGGTAGTACGGAATGGGAGCCTTCGGATCAGCCGCAATCGCCTTGTCCGCCGCCGCCACCGTGGCATCGCCCTGGTTGTTGCGGTTCATCACGATCGCTTCGTTCTGGTAGAACATCGCCGCATTCGACGGATCGGCTGCCGCGGCGGCATCATAGGCCGCCTGCGACTCGGCCACCTTGCCCGTGTCGCCGTACACCTCGCCCAGCGCGTCCTCGGCAATGCCGAGCACCTGCTCGTTCGGCTTCTTTTCGGCCTTGTCGAGCGTGATGGCCTTGTTCAGCGAAGTGATGGCGTCGTCAAACTTCTTTTCGCCCTTCTGCGCCGTGCCCAGCTCTACCCACAGCAGATACGCATTCGGCATCAGCGCCGTGTCCTTGGTCATCAGGGCATCGGCCGCGGCATAGTTCTTGTTCTGGTTATCCTTCCGGGCCTGCTTCAGATCAGCATTCAGGTTCTTGATGACCGAGTTCTGCTTCAGAATCTTCGCGTTCTCGGCCTTCACCTTGGCGAGCTGTTTCTGCTGCTCGGGCGAGAGCTTCTTGATGTAATCCGGGCGCGACAGATCAAAGTCCTGCGTCGTATCCTGCCCGGCCACAATCTTCACGTTCTGGAACTCATCCAGCACCTTGCCCTTGGGCGTGTTTGGCTCGCGCAGCGTCTCGGTATAGGTGCCCGCCTTGATGTCAGAGCCCTTATAGTCGCCGTTCGCATCCGTGTGAAAGGTGTACACGCTGGTCTGGCCGCCATCAGTCGAGAGCCCGATGATGCCATCAGTGATCGCCGCGCCTGTCGGATCGTTCACATGCCCGTGAATGCTGCCCACCTTCGCCGTCGTCGTTGCCGTCGTGGCTGCCGGAGCCGCCGTCTGCTGGGCCATGCCGGGCAGCGCCACCATCGCCGTCGCCGCCAGTGCGGCCGTCAACCAGAGTTTCGTCTTCATCATTTCCGTTCTCTCCCGGGCCGCGCGTTCTTGCTGACTGCGCGGCTCTTTACTGCTTGAACCCGTTTATTTTATCGATGGGCGTACGGAATCGGATCAATTGCACCCGCTTCCTCAAAGGCACGCAGACGAAGCACGCAGCTTTCGCATTCGCCGCAGGCCTCTTCCGCGCCGGAGTAGCACGACCACGTTAAATCCAGCGGAGCACCCAGTTCAAGGCCGAGACGCACGATCTCCCGCTTCCGCAGGTGAATCAACGGCGTCTCTACCCGAATGGAGCCTTCCTTCGTACCTGTCTCTATCAGATGCTGAAAAGCCTTATAGTAGGCAGGCCGGCAATCCGGATACCCCGAGCTATCCTGCTCCACCGCCCCAATCACAATCTTCGACGCGCCCAGCACCTCGGCCCAGCTCACCGCCGCCGCCAGAAAATGCGCATTTCTGAAAGGCACATACGTCACCGGAATCTCCGCGCCAATCGCAGCTTCCTCGGCCGGAGCCTTCGGCACGTCGATACTCGTATCCGTCAGCGCCGAGCCACCGATACGCCGGAAAAGATCGATCTTCAAATGCAGAAGGTCTTTAAAGCCCAGCCGCTCGGCCACGCTGCGCGCCGAGGCGAGCTCGCGCGCCTCCGTCCGCTGCCCATAGCTGAAGTGGATGGCGTAAGGCTCATAATCCCGCGCCGCAATCGCCGCGCACACACACGAGTCCATGCCGCCGGAAAGACATACCACCGCTCGTTCACGCTTTTGGGTCATCTACCTTAGGATACCGCGCCCGCTTGCCTCCTGCTCTCGCCGGGCATCTAATCAAGCCCATGCAGCCGGTCACCCCGCACGACTTCGCCACCCGCTCACAGGCCGCCGCGAGCCATTCCGCGCCGCCCGGCCACGGCCTCTTCGGGCCTGCCTCCATGAGCTGGCGCGTCAATCGCGAGTCGGCGCTCTTTCTCGCCGCCGGACGCGCCTCGCTGCTGCAGCTCGCCCATCCCTGGGTGGCTGTCGCGCTCGATCAGCACTCCTCCATCCGGCGCGACCCGCTGGCCCGCTTTCACAATACCTTCCGGCTCGTCTTTCCCATGGTCTTCGGCACCACGCAGCAGGCGCTCGCCGCCTCGCGCCATCTCTACGGCCTGCACACGCGCATTCAGGGCACTCTGCCTGAATCCGCCGGCAGCCACGCGCAGGGCTCACCCTACATGGCCAATGAAGTCGAAGCACTGCTCTGGGTCTTTGCCACTCTGGTTGAGAGCGCCCTGGTCGCGCACGATGCCGTGCTGCCGCCGCTCACCGCCGCCGAGCGCGAGCAATACTATGCCGACAGCGTGCGCCTGGCCGCGCTCTTCGGCATCCCCGCCGCCGCGCTGCCTGCAAGCTGGAGCGCCTTCCAGCACTACTTCGCCGCCATGCTCACCTCCAGCCAGCTCAGCGTCGGCCCGCTCGCCCTCGACCTCGCCCACGGCGTCCTGCACGGCACCGGAACCTGGCTGCCCGTCCCCGGCTGGTATCGCGCGCTCACCGCCTGGTGGATGCCGGAACCGCTCCGCTCCGCCTTCGCGCCGGCTTTCGGCCCGGCCTTCGAGCTGGCGGATTCCCGCCCGCACACCGAAGCCACTGCCCGGCGTGCCCTCCGCTATCTCGCCGCCACCTACCGCCACTGGCCGTCGCCCGTGCGCTTCGTCGGACCCTACCGCGAAGCCTGCGCCCGCCTGAACGGCCGCCGGGCCGGACCACTGACGCGCCTCAGCAACCGCTTCTGGACCGGAGCGCCCCACATGCTCTTTGCGCCGCCAAAAGCATGAGGGCAGCGCAGTGCGCCGCCCTCATGCAAAGCCCTTACCCCAGCCTCAACTGATCTGGTCAACTGATCTGGTCATCGGCCACGTGATAGCGCGGGTCCTCCAGCACATTCACCTCGACCATCGACTGCGCGCGCCGCAGCAACTCATAACAGTCCGGACTCAGATGGCGCAGGTGCAGCCGCTTGCCAAGCTGCTCATATTTGCCCGCGAGCCCGTCAATCGCCTCCAGCGCCGAGTGATCCATCACCTTGGCATGGCGAAACTCCACAATCACATCTTCCGGATCATCCTGCGGCGTGAACAGCTCCTGAAAGCTCGCCGTCGAGGCAAAGAACACCGTGCCCGTCAGCTCATAAATCTTGCGGCCCTCTTCATCCATGCGCGTCTTCACGCCAATCTGCTTGGCATGCTCCCAGGCAAACACCAGCGCCGAAATCAGAATGCCCAGCACCACGGCGGTCGCGAGGTTAGTGAACACGGTCACCAGGGTCACGGTGGCCACCACAAAAATATCCTGCCGGGGGACCTTGCCAATCGCACGGAAGGTGCCCCACTCAAAGGTCTTCTCAGAAACCACAAACATCACGCCCACCAGCGCCGCGATGGGAATGCGCTCGATCAGCGATGAAGTGAACAGGATGAAGCTCAACAGGCAAAGCCCCGCCACAATGCCGGAGAGCCGCCGCCGCGCGCCCGCATTGATGTTAATCATCGTCTGCCCGATCATGGCGCAGCCGCCCATCCCGCCAAAAAATCCGCACACAATGTTGGCCGCGCCCTGCGCCAGGCACTCACGATTCGGCCGCCCGCGCGTGCCCGTGATGTCGTCCACCAGGTTCAGCGTGAGCAGCGTCTCAATCAGCCCTACCCCGGCCAGAATGAACGCATACGGCACAATAATCTTCAGCGTCGCCAGATTCCACGGCACATCGGCGATGTGAAACTTCGGCAACCCGCCATGAATCGACGCCATGTCGCCCACCGTCAGCGTGTGAATGCCCAGCAGCGCGGAAAGCACCGCCACCGCGAGAATCGCCACCAGCGCCGCCGGCGCGGCCTTCGTCAGCTTCGGCAGCAGATAGATGATCAGCATGGTCAGCACAATCAGCCCGATCATCACCAGCAGCGGCCGCCCCGTCACCCAGTGCAGATGGCCCGCCGCGTCCTTCACTTTGAAGTGCCCCAGTTGCGCGAGCGCAATCACAATCGCCAGCCCGTTCACAAAGCCCAGCATCACCGGGTGCGGCACCATGCGAATGAACTTGCCCAGACGCAGCATGCCGAACACCAGTTGCAGCGCTCCGGCCAGCACAATCGTGGCAAACAGATACTGCACGCCATGCTGCACCACCAGCGCCACCATCACCACGGCCATGGAGCCGGTCGCGCCGGAAATCATGCCCGGACGCCCGCCGAATGCCGCCGTAATCAGGCACATCATGAAGGCCGCATACAAACCGACCAGCGGATTCACATGCGCCACCAGCGCAAAGGCAAGCGCCTCCGGCACCAGGGCAAGGGCCACGGTAATTCCAGAAAGAATGTCAACTTTGGATTCGACTGCCGCAGCAGTCATGGATCGGAAAGACAAAATAAGCTCCAAGCGCGATCCACCGAAGACACAGGCAGGGATCGCCGGAAAAGGGGAAGACTCAGGAAGAGTCCGCCTCAATGGATCAAAGGACGAGGAATCAAAGGAAAAGGAAGAAATGGATCAGAGACAGAAGAGCGCGCCACTCATACTGGAATGGACTGCAGCTTGCGGAATGGAAGTTCTTGACGCAACATCTCTGCCATCAGGCTAACATGCCCAGCCAGACCCGCCGGCAGGCCCGGCGGCGAGCTTAGCGGCGGCCTGGCCCATCACCGCGCCAGCCCGCTCCACCATGCATCAAACTTCGCGAGCGCCCGCTCGCACACCATCCGATGCCGCTCTTTTTTGTCGCGCACCTTGCGCCGCGTCTCTTCCTCGAGCGGCTCCAGCAGGTCAAAGGTGATATTCGCCGGCTGAAAGCGCTTCAGCTCCGCATGCGTAATGTAGTTCACCAGCGAGCCCAGCGCCGTGCCTCGCGGAATCTCCGCCACCTCGCGCCCCATCGTCGCGGCCGCCGCATAAATGCCCGCCAGCAGCCCCATGCCCATCGACTCCGTATAGCCCTCGACGCCCGACAGTTGCCCCGCCACAAACACGCGCGGATGCGCCTTGAAATGCAGCCGCTCGGCCAGCACCGCCGGAGCCTGAATGTACGTGTTGCGATGAATCTGCCCGTAGCGCAAAAACTTCGCATTTTCGAGGCCCGGAATCATCCGAAGAATCCGCGCCTGCTCCCCATATTTCAGGTGATTCTGAAAACCCACCAGATTGTAGGAGTCCGCCCGCAGATTCTCGCACCGCAACTGCACCACCGCCCACGGCGTCTGCCCCGTGCGCGGATCGCGCAGCCCCACCGGCTTCATCGGCCCAAAGCGCAGCGTGTCGCGACCGCGCCGCGCCAGTTCCTCAATCGGCAGACAGCCCTCAAAGTAGTCGAGCTTCTCCCAGTCCTTTTCCTTCACCGTCTCGGCGCTCACCAGCGCGTCATAGAAGCGGTCGTACTCCTCGCGATTCATCGGGCAATTGATGTAATCCGCCGTGCCCTTGTCCCATCGCGCCGCAAAGTAGACCCGATCCATGTCGATCGACTCGGCATCTACAATCGGGCTGATCGAGTCATAAAACGCCAGATGCTCCTGCCCGGTCAGCCGCGCAATCTCCTCTTACAGAGCCGAAGACGTCAGCGGACCGCTCGCCAGCACCGTGACCGGTCCCTTGGGATCAAGCGCCGTCACCTCTTCGCGATGCACCGTGATGCGGGGCTCGGCCGCAATCGCCGCCGAGATGCGCCGCGAAAACTCCTCGCGGTCCACCGCCAGCGCATGCCCGGCCGGAACCGCCGCCGCATCCGCGCATGCCAGCAGCGGCGAGCCCGCCCGCCGCATCTCCTGCTTCAGCAGCCACGGAGCCGTGTTTTCACTCTCTGATTTCAGGGAATTCGAGCACACCAACTCGCCAAAGTCCGCCGTCTGGTGCGCGGGAGTCTGCCGCACCGGGCGCATCTCGTACAGGTCCACTTCGGCGCCCATCCGCGCTGCCATCAGCGCAGCCTCAGGCCCGGCGAGCCCGCCGCCAATCACACGCATCCGCTCAGCCACGCCGAGCCTCGCCCAGCGCCAATACCGGGTCTGATCCCAGTGCCACTCTTGTTTTCATCTCTCGATTATAGAAACGGCCCGCCGTCCGCAAGATCATCCCGATTCGCATCACGCCATAGCCAATGCGCGAATCACTGACCACCGGGGACTGAAAACTGGCAACTGCCTTCTGTCACTCATACGCCAGCGCGTCAATCGGGTCCTTACGCGCAGCCTTCCATGCCGGATACAGCGACCCCAGCAGCGCACCCACCACGGCAATCGCCGCAGCAATGCCCCACCACGCACCCGGAATGCCGAACGAAAATGCCGGATTGAAGTGCCAGATTGCCGCCCGCACCGCCAGCGTCATCAGCATGCCCGCAATCGTGCCCACGGCGGCAATCAACCCCGCCTCGCGCAAAATCGCATCCAGAATGTACAGCTTCGACGCACCCAGCGACTTCAGAATGCCGATCTCCCGCGTCCGCTCCATCACCGCCGTATACATCGACTGGAAGATCACCAGGAAGCCGACAATCATCGCAATCCCGATCACGCTGTCCATCGCCGCCTGAAATCCCGGCAGGTGCGAGGGCGTCAGCAGTGATACCAGTTGCTCCATCGTCTGCACCTTGAAGGTCTTCAGTCCCGGAGTATTCTTGATCTCCTGCTCAATCAGTCCGTTGTTCTTCGGCGTATCGCTCTTGATATAGAAGAGTGAGGCATGGTCCGGATTCCCGATAATGTTGTCCAGCGTCTCAATCGGAATAAACTTGCGGCCGCCCTTGCCATGCTGCACGATCCCGCAGATCTTGAAGGGCCGTCCTTCTACTTCTAATGTCTGCCCCACATGGCGTCCGCCGCCCGTTTTGGCAAAGATGTCATCAATAATGACGTCGTTCGGCCCCTGAAACGGCCCCCCGGCGAGAAACACAAACGGCTTCAGCGCGTTGTAGCTCTTGAAGTCGATGCCCCAGATGTTCTCGACCGATCCCACCGTGCTCAGGTTCGTCGTCACCGGGGCCACCACCGCCACGTGCGGCAGCTTCGCCAGCACACCGGCCACGGCAATCGGCTCAGGAGCACCGCCAATGCCCGTGATGAAGCTCGCGCTCGGCGGCTGCACAATCAGGTCCGCGCCAATGCCGTTGTGCTCGCTCTGCGAGTTCTGGAGCGTGCCGATCATGACGCCCACAATCGTGAGAATCATGACCACTTCAATGCCAACGGCCAGCGCCGTGATCACGGTGCGCAGAGGGCGATGCAGAATGTTGCCGACAACCAGTTTGTTCATGGGATTAAAGGGAGAAACGCGCGTGCGGGACGCAAGGCTCAGTGTAACAAAGCGGCCCCTTTCAGCTTGGATGCGGCATCGGACGCCTCAGCCCCAACCCGGAAAATCCCCCAGACCAGACACCTTCCCATACGCTCCAGATCAAAAATATTTGCTTACTCCGGCGCTGTAGCCCTAAAGAAACTTCCCACTCCGCCGAAAGCACAACTAATGATGCATCGCCTGCATCTCCCATGCGGTATCCAAATTGGAAATCAAGGTTACCAAAGTGGATTCAAATGGCCGAAAAGGGCAATTCATTGAATATTCCTTTTGACGATAACCTTGTCATGTTCTACGGTGGAGAAAAGCTCACGGTAACCCTTTTCTCCTCAGCGGATAAGAGGCTATCCGGGATGTAAACGCATGATTCACTTCGGCGAAGAGCTACGGCAGGAGCGTGAACGGCGCGGTATTTCGCTCCAGATGATCGTCGAGACGACCAAGGTGGCCAGCCGCCACCTGCAGTCGCTCGAAGAGGACCACTTTGACCTGCTGCCCGGGGGCGTCTTCAACAAGGGCATTGTCCGCGACTATGCGCGCGCCGTCGGCCTCGACGAAACCACCTGGGTGGACCGCTTCATGCAGGCCTACCGTGAAAGCGGACAGATGAAGGACGACGACGTTCACTGGGTGGAATTTGCTGAAAACGTCGGCCGCAACCGTCCCCACAAAGACCGCAACTCCCTCTTCCGCCTGCGCTGGGCCGGGGTGGCCATGCTGGTCGCTATGCTCGCTGTCTCCGGCTGGTTCGTCTGGCAGTACGTCAACAACCGCGCCAGCAGCTCCGCCTCCCAACCCGCCGCCGCAGCCTCTACCTCGCAGACCACGCAAGCCTTCAACGGCGGCTCCTGAAAATAATAGCTGTTAGCTCCCAGACCTGCGGCGTTGGTCCTCAGTTGTCAGTTTTCAGATGTCAGCTTTCAGTTGTCAGATAGCTTTTAGCTCTTACGTCCCCAACTGTCAGCCATCAGTCCCCAGTCATCATGCATGTTCCTCACCCCAATCCGGGTGCCCCGGGTCCGTGTGTTCGGACCCGGGAGCGGGCACCCCGCAGCCAATGAGCTAAAAATCAGGAACAACCCTCCGACTGAAAACTGGGGACTGACAACTGAGGACTCCCCCATTACCCCCGTGACCTTTCTCTCACCTCGTGCGCCCTCTAGCCTCGCGCCATGCCCCGCTCCGTTCGCACTTCGCTTTCCGGCGCTCTGCCGGTGCTGCTGCTCTGCCTTCTGCTGCCCATCCCTCTCGGCGCAGCGACGCACAAGGCAAAGGAGCACAAGGCCCGCGCCCCGCGCGTCCATTCCGTGGGACTGGGAGCATTCCGTCCGGTTCCCTACATCGCCGACCCCGATGCAGCCGCCCCGTCCCAAACTCAGCTCCGCATCCGTCCGCTGATCGTCGATGGCCGCATCGCCCAATGGACCACCGGCGAGGTCCACCTGGTTACCGCCACCACCTTTACCGTGCGCGAGGCCCTGCGCGTCAATGACTCTCTGCCCACGGACCCGCATCCCCGCTGGATATGGCAGCTCGGCCCCTGGCTGCTCGTCCACCGCACCTCCGGCCGCGTCGCCGAACTGCATCTGCCCGATTTCGATCCGCTCGTCTCTGACGTCGCGTGGTTCCGCGATTACGCCGCCTATTGCGGACTGCACACCGGCGGCAAGCTGGTCTACGCCGTCGTTGCCGAGCTGGGCACCCGCAAGCCGCTTGTGTCAAAAAAGCTCTCGGCCTTTGATCCTGCCAACCACCCCACGCCGGTCTGCGCCCCGGCTAACTGGCAACTCGGCCCGCTGCGCGTCAGCTTTTTTCCCACCGACGCGACGCCTATCACCTACAGCATTGACAACGGCTTCGCCGCTCCCGTAGCGAGCGCAGACAACACCACATCCTCGGTGCCGATTCCCTGAAGGCTATGGCCAGTTGGGGACTGAGGACTGGGGACTTCCCCACTTGCTGCCCCGCCACCTTCCGTTCCACACTGAATCCATGGACTCCCTCGACGCGCTCCTCCATGAAGCTGAAATCGCCCACGGCCATCTCTGCGCCGGCCAGATTCTCGGCGTGCGCATGGCCATGCTCGGCTGCGAGCGCCTTGGCATCGACGAGCCGCGTGGCAAAGACCTCAAACGTCTCGTGACCTATGTCGAGATCGACCGCTGCGCCACTGACGCCATCGGCGTCGTCACCGGCTGCCGCCTCGGCAAGCGCGCGCTCAAGTTCCGCGACTGGGGCAAAATGGCCGCGACCTTTGTCGATCTCTCCACCGGCCGCGCCCTCCGCATTGCCGCGCTCGAGTCCTCAAAGCAGCTCGCCCGTGAGCGCTACCCCGAGATCGAAAACAAAAATCAGCAGCAGATGCGCGCCTACCGCGAACTCTCCGATGCCGATCTCTTCGTCGAGGCCTGGGTTTCCGTCGCGGTAGAGCCGCGCGAGCTGCCCGGCTACAAGGGCGAGCGCGTCGCCTGCTCCCAATGCGGAGAAGGCATCAGCTACGACCGCTTCCTGCGCTCCGGCGACGCCGTCCTCTGCTACTCCTGCGCGCATCCTGACGAGCGCTACTACCAGCCACTCACGGACGATGCCGCACCCCAGCCAGCGCATGCCATTCCCGGCCCGCGCTGTGAGTGCCCCTGAGGGCTTCGCCCTTGGCCGCAGCGAGCCACCACGCACCCGCCCGCCCCACGCTACCTTCAGCCTGGAAAGATATTTCCGTCGGCGCCCGCACGAGTGATCCGGCTTGAACGCTTGCGTCTTCCCTGCATCGGCATCCGTCTCCATTCGATAGGATGTTATTCGTAAGTTAATCCCACCTATTGCTGGAGGCGTCTTTTCATGCCGCTGCGCTCTGCCCTCTGTGCCGCCCTCGTTCTACTCATGCCAGCGATCTCTGGCCACGCCCAGCAGCAGCCCGCGCATCAGCCCTTCACGCTCCACACCCAGGTCCGCGAAGTTCTCACCGACGTGACCGTCACCGATGCCAATGGCAATCCCGTCAAAGGTCTCAGCCAGGCGGACTTCCATATCTACGATGACGATCATCCGCAGACCATCTCTTCCTTCACCGCGCATGCCGGGCAGGACCTCGCCGTCACCGGCAGTTCCAGCACACCCGGAATTTACAGCAACCGCTATCTCACCCATCCCCCCGCGGCCTACAACATCGTGCTCATCGATAACAAGGACGCGGACCTCATCGACCAGTTATATCTTTCAGAAGAACTCATCCGGCTGGTCAAAAATCTGCCCGCCGGCGAACCGCTCGCCATCTACTCCGCCAACGGCCCGCGCGTCGTGCTCATGCAGAACTTCACTGACAGCCATGCCCTTCTGCTCGCCGCCGTGCACCGCGCCGTACCCCACTTCCGCGACACGGACTGGTACTACGACACCGACGCCGCGACCTTTGCGCAGCTTGCTGGCGACCTCAGCCAGTATCCCGGCCGCAAAAATGTGCTCTGGTTCACTGCTGAGACCAACATGCACCTCTTTCCCGGCATCGGCTCCAGCCGCAACTACGGCTACCTGCATCCGCTCTACAACACCCTCGAATCCGAGCGCATCGCCATCTACCCTATCGACCTGCGCGGACTCACCGTAGCGCGCGGCCAGCCGGCCTCGGCGCTGCCCTCAGGGCAGTCCGGCTCCCGCGGCGTCACCAACGTGGATGCCGGAAAGGTACCGGCCGGAAGCGACCTCACACCGGCGGCGAACGCCGGCGCGTACATCGATGACATTCACGTCCAGCACCAGCTCATGCTGCAGGCGGCAGAAGTCACCGGAGGCCACGCCTTCATCAACACCAACGGCCTCGTGAAGGCCGCCCGCCAGGTGCTCGACCACAGCGCCGATTACTACACGCTCGTCTACACGCCCAACGACATTCATCATCAGGACCGCTGGCATCACGTCCGCATCACCGTCACGAACGGCTATCACCTCAGCTATCGCCACGGCTATTACGTCGATGACTCCGGCTTCAGCCCCTCGCAAAAGGCGCTGCTGCTGGCGAAGAAAACCTCGCTCCCGCCGCCGGACGCCCACAGCCAGCCCATCATCTTCCAGGCGCACGTACAGCCGGCCACTCCGGCCGAGCGCTCGGCCATGAAGACGCGCATCCCCGGCTACGCCCGCGCCTACACCGTCCAATACATTCTGCCCGCGGCGGACTTCACTCCCTCCGGCACCGCCAACTCCCGTGTCACCGTCGGCACCGCCGCCGTCGTCATGAATGACGCCGGCCTCGTCCTCGGCCACCAGATGCAAAAGCTGCAGCTCCAGCTCAACGCGGCCCAACTCCGCAAAAACCCCAACGGAAACTTCGCCGTCACGCAGACCCTCGGCCTGCCCAAAGGCCACGATCACCTCTACCTCGCCGTCTGGGACACCTCCACCGGCCGCATGGGCACCCTCAACATTCCTCTCAAGGTCACGCGCCACTAACGCCGGGCATCGATGCCCCAATCTTCGCGGTGATGCAGTCCGATTCAAAAGGAGAGTAGCCCGTGCAAATCCACTCCAAAGCCCTATCTCTCACGAGTTCATCATTTTTTGCATTCATGCTGCTCCCACTGGCGCTTCAGGCGCAGCAGGCTCACACGCCGGCTCCGTACACCCTCCACGAACAGGTGAGAGAGGTTCTTCTCGACGTCACCGTAACGGATGCGCACGGGCATCCGGTGACCGGTCTGCCGGAATCGGACTTCCATATCTCGGATGACGGCCACCCTCAGAAAATTGACACCTTCGTAGAGCACCAAGGCCCGGACATGGCTCCCTTCGCACCCAAGCCGGTGGCGGGAGACAGTAGCAATGCATTTCTGGCCCACCCTCCACCGGCCCTTAACGTGCTGCTGATTGACACCACGACCATGACCACCTTTGACCAGATGGATCTCAATCAGCGGCTCATTCACTTCGTGCATCAGCTTCCGGCCGGCCAGTCCCTGGCCATCTTTGCCCGGCTGGGACCCATCATCGTGCAACTGCAGGGACTTACGGCAAACCACAACCTGCTTCTGGCAGCTATCCACAAGGCAATTCCGCGCTTCCGTCCTCAGGACTATGCACGCGAGACTGACTTTGACGCACTCAAACAGATGGCGTTCTATCTCCGCCAGTACCCCGGACGCAAAAATCTTCTCTGGTTCAACGGTGGCTCCAACCTCTTCCTGTTTCCGCATCCCGACATCGGCACTCTTCCTGATCTCGAAAAGATGCGGCCCATCTTCGACAACCTTGAATCAGAGCGTATCGCCGTGTATCCCATCGACGTTCGCGGAATTCGCAGTGTTCTCCGCAGCAATAACCAGCAGCAGATTCAACTGATGCGCAAGCAGGCCGGGCGCACCGGTGGTCGCGCCATTGTGAACAGCAATGATCTGGCAAGCCAAACCCTGCAGATCGTGAAGAACAGCGGCTCGTTCTATACCCTCACCTACAAGCCCGATGACATTCGCCGCGATAAACACTGGCACGCCATCCACATCAAACTCCCCGGCCACTACACCCTCCATTACCGGCAGGGATATTTCGATGATGGCCATCTCGACGGAAACCACACTGCAAGCTCTTCTTCTCTCAAGCTGGCGGCAAACGGAGGTCCACTTGCGTCTCCCGACGAGCACAGCCAACCCATCCTGTTTGCTGCTCGTGCTATTCCAGGCAAGCTTGCCCTGCAAACCGACCCGGTACAGGGAGGAGATGCGCCAAAGAACCGCCCCAAACACGGCGAGCAGGCTTACACCGTCCATTTCGCGCTGCCTGCAAGTGCCTTCCACCTGCACAGGATCGATGCTCACCATGCCAGCATTCAACTCGGCGCAGCCATCCTGGCCTTCAACCAATACAGCGACCCTGTAAGTCACCGCGTGCAGCAGAGCACTCTCACCATCAACACCGATCCGCTCCGCAAACTGCCCGACGCACGCTTCCCCTTTGACGAACTGATTTATCTGCCTAAAGGGGATGACTACCTCTATCTCGCCGTCTGGGACACCACCACCGGCCGCATGGGAACCCTGAATATTCCCCTCAAGGTCACGCGCCACTAACGCCGCGTCTCCAAAATGAAGAAGGCTCGCGGTCCTCCCGCGAGCCTTCCTGTTTGCACTTCCACGTCCTGCTCGAACTACCGCCCCTTTGGTCCAAAGCCAAGCTGAAAGCTGACCATGATGCTCCGGCCCGGCTGCAGTTGCAGTGTGTCCAGCGAGTCGGGCGTGTAGAGCACGCCGGGGCCGGGCTTAGGTCCGGCCCATCCCCTCCAGCCCATGGCCCATGCCCTTGCGCGCCAGTCTTCCTGCCGGAAATTCGCCCCCAATCCGCTATCCTGAATACACGCCATCCCCTCGCCCGCCTCCCGTTGCACCCCTTTCCATGCCTCAAAAAATGTGGATCCGAATTCACATTTAAAAACCCCTCGTTTTCCATGTAAACCATTCAACCCAAACCGCTTAAGCAGACGACCGCCGAGCCCCTCGCAAGCACCATAAAAATATTAGCTAAATGTGAATCTAAATTCACATTTAGCCGGAACCAGACGCATCTCTCTGAAAAAAGAACCTTAAAGAGCAAAGAGCGCACCCAAAAGGCGCGCTCTTCTTGGATTATGCGAATCTGGATTCACATTTTACTTTTGCAGGGTTTCCACTGCCTGGCCGACCCGCAAAACCGTCGCTTCGTCAAAGTGGCGGCCCAGAATCTGAATCCCGATCGGCAGGCCCTCCCGCGACGTGCCACATGGCACCGAAGCTCCGCAGATGCCCGCCAGATTGGCCGTCACCGTATAGATATCGGCGAGGTACATCGACAGCGGATCGTCCGACTTCTCCCCCAGCCTGAAGGCTGGAGTCGGGGCGGTGGGCGTCACTATGGCATCCACCTCTTCAAAGGCCCGCAGAAAGTCCTCGGCCAGCAGCCGGCGCACCTGTTGCGCCTTCTTGTAATAGGCGTCGTAGTAGCCCGCGCTCAGCACGTAGGTGCCCAGCAGAATACGCCGCTTCACCTCGGCCCCAAAGCCAAGATCGCGTGTCTGCCGGTACATCGCTGCAAGCGTATTCGCCTCGGGCGCGCGCAACCCGTAGCGCACGCCGTCAAAGCGGGCCAGGTTCGCGCTCGCCTCGGCCGTGGCAATCACATAATAGGTGGGGATCGCATACGGCGTATGCGGCAGCGAGATCGGCTTCACCTCAGCCCCGGCCGAGCGCAACTGCTCGATCGTGTCCTCGACCGCGCGCTTCACCTCCGGGTCCAGCCCCTCGGCAAAGTACTCCGCCGGAACCCCCAACCGCAGGCCCTTCACCCCGGCGTCCAGCTTCTCCGTGTAATCCGGCACCGGGACCGACGACGAAGTGGCGTCCATCGGGTCATGGCCCGCGATTACACCCAGCACCTCAGCGGCATCCCGAACGGTGTGCGCAAACGGCCCCACGCGATCGAGCGAAGAGGCAAACGCAATCAGCCCGTAGCGCGAAACGCGACCATACGTCGGCAGCACGCCCACCACGCCGCAAAATGAGGCCGGCTGGCGAATCGAGCCGCCCGTGTCCGTGCCCAGCGTCGCGACGGCCATATTCGCCGCCACCGCTGCCGCCGAACCGCCGCTCGAGCCACCCGGCACACGGTCCAGCGCCCGTGGATTCTTCACCGGCCCGTAGGCGGAATTCTCGTTCGACGAACCCATTGCGAACTCGTCGCAGTTCAGCTTGCCCACCAGCACCGCGCCCGCGTCGATCAGCCGCTGCACCGCCGTCGCCGTATAAGGCGGCCGGTAGCCTTCCAGAATCTTTGAGGAAGCCGTCGCCGGCATTCCCTCTACCGTAAGCACGTCCTTGATGCCAAACGGAACACCCGCCATGGGCAGCTTGGCCCGCTCCTCACCGCTCAGTGCATCGATGTGCCGGGCACTCGCGCCCGCCCCTTCGCGATCCAGCGAGAGGTAGGCATTCACCTCGCCATTGTGCGCATCAATGGCGTCAAGGCACTTCTGCAGCGCCGCTTCGGCACGAACTTCCCCCGTGCGCAGCGCGCCAATGCCGGGCAACGCCTTCTGGAACTCCAAAGAAGAATGGGCCATTTGAAAATCTCTACTCTTTCAGCAGGTTCAGCGCTCGATGACTTTCGGCACTTTGAAATAGGTGGAATCCGCGGACGGAGCACCCGCCAGCACCGGCTCGCGGTCGAGAGAGGGGCGAATCTCGTCTACCCGCAGGGCCGCCGCGCGGCCCTCCACGCCCGTCAACAGCTCTGCAATCTGCGCCAGCGGCTCGACCGCCGCCGTGTCCAGGGCGTTCAATTGCTGCACATGGCCCAGAATGGCGCCGAGATCCCGCAGCATGCGGCTCTCTTCGTCACTGGTCAGCTCCAGGTTGGCCAGCTCCGCCACCCGCCGCACATCCTCTAAGGTTACCGCCTGATTTTCAGCCATAAATGCAAATACCAGAGCCATAACAGGCTCTGGTATCAGTGTATAGCGTTCGGGCAAGATCACCGGGAACCCGAATCGGAATTCCTCAATCCGCGCCCTCAGCCGAAAATGCCGGCAGCGTCACTTGAAACTCCGACTCCCGGTCGCTGATGCATGCTTTAGCAGTCAGCCACACCAGGCGCAGATCGGAACGGAGTGTCGCCGTCCGCATGTATTCCCAGTCCAATTCGGCCTTGCGGGGCTTCACATAGCGCTCGTAATAAGCGTCCAGATGCTGTTGCGGAATACCCCGGAGAAGCTCTTCCTCGTAACGGAACGCCAAGGTGGCCGCCCCTGTAATCCCGGGGCGAAAAGGCATATGAAGCGCCTCATGATGGGGCAGCTTGGGACGAGGCCCAATCAGGCTCATATCTCCGCGCAGCACATTCCAGAACTGCGGCAATTCATCGAGCTTGAACTTGCGCAAAAAGAGGCCGACCGGAGTAATACGCTTGTCTCCAATCACGGTAATCGGACTGCCATTCGAAGAGGCCAGGCGCATCGATCGAAACTTGTAAAGAACAAAGACCTGGCCATCTCGTCCCATCCGCTCCTGCTTAAAGAGCGCGGGGCCTCGCGAACTCAACTTGACGGCTAGCCCAATCAGAACCATCAATGGAGCGAAACAGAGAAAGCCAATCAAGGCACACGTAAAGTCAATTGCTCGCCGCCGGCGCGACATGGCCCAGCCGCTGATACATCCCGGAAACTGCATGGCAGCCTGCCCCGCACACGAATTGAGATCGCCTGCTTCCGATTCCGGCCGTTGAACAATACTCGTCAAAGGCCGCGTGTTCGCGTAATAGGCTGGATCCGGTATCAGTGGTGCATCCATATCGAGTGACTCATCAACATTGTTGAGCGGCTACACAAAGCCGAGTGAACAGATGCAGATTGGGAAGAGGTAGCCATGCTTACGCTGGCTTGGCGGGGTGTCTTTTTGCACCCTCGCACGGATTCTACCAAACTCTCTTAATTTGGAAGAGTCGAGGAAATCGTAACATCAACGACCGCAGTTCAAAGTGCCAGATTGTGCTGCCGTTCCAAAATGACACCGCTCCAGGTAATTTGTTGCGGCGATTCTCGAAAAAGCGGCAAAAAATGCGCAATTGAGGGTACCTCCGTATTTTCAGGAGAGACCCTTGTAAAACCCGGGATAAAGATAGTTATCAACTCGTCTTTGTCCCAAAAGCAAGCCGATGAGCTCTTTCCCGAACATGTAGAAGAATTCCAACTTCACCTTGGAATCCCGCCGCGCGTTCCCCAATCGCTAGATGTGGCCTGCCTGATACTGGTTCTTCACCTCGGCAAAGGCCTCCTGCCAGGCAGGCAGGCGCACGTCCCATTCCTTCGCCAGCTTCTCATTGCTCAGAACGGAGTAGGCGGGCCGCCTTGCGGGCGTGGGATAGTCTTCGGTACGCAAGGGCCGCAAGCGAGGTTGGCGGCCTTCGAGCACTCCGGCGCACTCGGAAAAGATATGCCCGGCAAACTCATACCAGTTGGTGCTGCCAGCACAGGTCATGTGATAAACGCCGGAGCGAGCCTCCGCCTCAGCGTGGGAGAGACGCTCCATCCGGTCAACGACGGCGCGCGTCGCCTCGGCGATAGCAATCGAGGAGGTTGGGCTGCCCGTCTGGTCTGCGACGATGCTCAACTCTTCGCGCTCTTTGCCTAGCCGCAGCATGGTCAGAAAGAAGTTTTTCCCATGCGGACCATATACCCAACTGGTGCGGAAGATCAGATGCCGCCCTCCGGCCTGCTGCACGCGCCGCTCCCCTTCCAGCTTGGAGAGTCCATACATATTCAGAGGACGGGGCTCATCGGATTCCACCCACGACCTGGATATGGAACCGTCAAAGATATAATCCGTCGAATAAGTAACGAATAATGCGCCCGATTCGGCGCAGGCCCTTGCGAGCGCTCCGGGAGCCTCGGCATTAACGGCCATGGCAAGCTCCGGCTCGGACTCGGCCTTATCGACGGCAGTATAAGCCGCCGCCAGCAATACCACGGAAGGCTGCTGCTGGCGGATGATCTCGACAATTCGCTCCGGATGGGCAAGATCGGCCTGGCTGCGATCGTATGCAAGCACTTCGCCGTATCCGGCAAAGCTGCGCTGCAGTTCGACACCCACCTGCCCCGTGGAACCAAGGATCATGGCCTTGCGCGAGGCCATCAGGCAAAAACCTCGGCATCGGCCAGACGCTTGCCTACCGCATCCTTCGCCGACACAAGGGCATCTTCGGCAGAAATGGGCCACTCGATGCCAATCTCCGGATCATTCCAGAGAATGGTGCGCTCACCGGCGGGAGAGTAGTAGTCCGTAACTTTATAGGCGACCCGGGCATCGTCCGTGAGAGCGACAAAGGCATGGCCGAAGCCAACGGGAATCCAGAGCATGGCACTATCGTCGCCCGACAATTCGACCGCGATGTGCTTTCCAAAGTTCGGCGAGCTGCGCCGCAGGTCAACGGCGACATCGAGAATGCGGCCAGTGGCGGCACGCACCAGCTTCCCTTGCGGCTGAAGAATCTGGTAATGGATGCCACGCACCACATTCTTTTTGGAAACTGAAGTATTGTCCTGCTTCCACTCTGCAGGCAGACCGGCCTCGGCGATCGTTCGCTCATTCCATGTCTCCCAGAAGGAGCCACGATCATCGCGAAAAATGCGAGGGCGAATCAGCAAAACCTCCGGCAGCGCGGTCGGTGTCATCTCCATGCTCACAGGCTCTCCGGATAGTTTGGCTCATCGAGCAGAGATAGCAGGTAGTGGCCATAGCCGCTCTTGCGAACCGGCTCGGCGAGCGCTTGCAATGCTGCTTTATCGATATAGCCCATGCGAAACGCAATCTCTTCCGGGCAAGCGACCTTCAGCCCCTGGCGATGTTCCAGTGTCTGGATGAAAAGGCCAGCCTCAAAGAGTGAATCGTGGGTGCCAGTATCGAGCCACGCGGTTCCGCGGCTCATCACCTGGACATTGAGCAAACCCTGCTCGAGGTAGAGGCGGTTCAGGTCAGTAATCTCAAGCTCGCCGCGCACCGAAGGGCGCAGCGACGCAGCCAGCTCCGTAACCTGCGAGTCGTAGTAGTAAAGCCCCGTCACCGCATAGCGTGATTTTGGCTGCTTGGGCTTTTCTTCCAGGCTAACCGCATTGCCTTGGGCATCGAACTCGACGACGCCGTAGCGCTCCGGATCATGTACCGGATAAGCGAAAACTGTCGCGCCTTTTTCCAGACGCGCCGCCTGCTGCAGTTGCCGCGAGAGACCATGCCCGTAAAAAATATTGTCGCCCAGCACGAGGGCGGCCGCACTGCCTGCGAGAAATTCGCGCCCGATCAGAAATGCCTGGGCCAGGCCATCAGGGCTGGGCTGCACGGCATAGGAAAACTGCATGCCCCACTGCGAGCCGTCGCCCAGCAGATCGCTAAAGCGGCTTGTATCCTGCGGGGTAGAGATAATCAGGACTTCACGAATGCCCGACAGCATGAGTGTGCTGAGCGGGTAGTAAATCATGGGCTTGTCATAGACGGGCAGCAGTTGCTTTGAGGTCACATGAGTGACTGGATACAACCGCGTACCCGACCCGCCGGCAAGAATAATACCCTTCATCCAATGCTCCGGTTTCCGTAGTTCTGCTCGATCCATTCGCGGTAGCTGCCGGTGCGAACGCTCTCCACCCAGTCCATGTGTGCCAGGTACCATTCCACGGTACGGCGCAGTCCCTGTTCGACCTGGATGGTGGGCGACCAGCCTAGTTCGCGCCGCAGCTTGCTGGCATTGATGGCATAGCGCCGGTCGTGGCCCGGGCGATCAGTAACGTAGCGAATCAGCTCACGGCGAGACGTGGCCGCTGGCCGTAGCTCATCAAGCAGATCACAAATTTGATGCACAATATCGATATTCTTGCGTTCGCTATTGCCGCCTACGTTATAGGTTTCTCCCAGCTTGCCACGCTCCAGCACCACGCGAATGGCATCACAGTGGTCGGTCACATACAGCCAATCACGCACGTTCTGGCCATCACCGTAAACCGGGAGAGCCTTGCCTTCGAGCGCGTTCAGGATCATGAGCGGAATCAGCTTCTCAGGAAACTGGTAGGGGCCATAGTTGTTAGAGCAATTGGTGGTGAGCACCGGCATGCCATAGGTGTGAAACCATGCGCGCGCGAGATGGTCAGAACCAGCCTTGGAGGCCGCATAAGGGCTGTTGGGAGCGTAGGGAGTCTCCTCACTGAAAGCCGGATCGTCCGGACCGAGAGAGCCATACACCTCGTCCGTGGAGACATGCAGAAAACGGAAATTCTGCTTGTCTTCTGTATTCAGGCCGTCCCAGTAAGCACGAGCCTGCTCCAGCAACTGAAAGGTGCCCTCAATATTCGTGCGAATGAAGGCTGAAGGGCCGGTGATGGAGCGGTCCACATGGCTTTCGGCTGCAAAATGCAGAATCGCGCGGGGGCGGTGGGTTTGCAGCAACTCGCGGAGTAGATCTCCGTCGCACAGGTCGCCGCGCACAAGCGTGTAGCGGTCATCGCCCTCGAGCGAAGCAAGGTTTTGCGCATTGCCTGCGTAGGTCAACAGGTCAAAGTTCAGCACTTTCTCTGATGAAGTGCTCAGCCAATTCAAAATAAAGTTGGAGCCGATAAAACCGGCCCCGCCGGTCACGAAAATGCAAGGATTCATAAGAAATCAGGCTTTAGCAGGTCTGCGTCGAAAGGCTTGCCGTACAGCCTCAATCTGTTCACGGCTGTGCGGATCCTGGTTCAGGTGGTCCCAACCCGCCGCGAGTAAGGCCAGCATAACACCCAGAAAAATACCGGCAAGAAAACATCCGGCTAAAATCAGGAGCCGCTTCGGAGAAGATTTGTGGTCGGGCGGTATAGCTGGATCGACGACCTGAATCAAAGCACCTTCTTTTGCTTCGTCGATTTTGGCTAATTCATACTGCTGCGCCAGAACATTGAAGATCGTTTGATAGTAAGTAACGTCGCGATATTTGCGCAGATAGTCGAGGCCTGCGGCGGGCAGCTTGCCCTTGGGCACGATCAACTGGTCTTCGGGATTGCCACCGCTGCCAGCAAGCTTTGCAAGCTGAGCACGAAGCCCTGCCAATTCCTGCTGCGCCTGCAGAAGATTGGGATTGCCAGGAGCCGCGAAATCCTGAAGCCCCTGAATCTCGACCTCCTTGGCCGCGACCTGTGCGCGAAGCTGGGCGCCTGATTGGATCAGAGCCTCTGCCTGACTGCCAACCTGGATCATGCCGCTTTTTTCTTCGGTCTTGACCAGAGCTTCTTCTGCGTTGGTCAGGTTTTTCTTGGCTTCATCCATCTGCTGCCGATAGAAGAGACGCCGCTGCGAGGCTTCGGAAATGGCCAGATGCTCCGAGAGCTTACGAAACTGTTCCACGTAGCCATTGGCCAACTCAGCAGCGCGGGCCGGGTTGCGATCTGTCACTGAGATGTGAATCAGGCCGTCCTTGCTGCTGCCGTCCAGCTTGACATGGGCTTCAAATGCCTTGCGGGCGGCTGACATGTACTTGGCATGGTACTCAGCCATGAGCCCATACTTGCGAATCATGGCGTCTTCGACTGTCTGGCTCTTGAACATCGCAATGTAGCGATCATTCGGATTCTTGAGTCCCAGGCCGCCACCGGCGAGAGAAGCCACCGCGCCGAGGCTGCCTAGCTGCGATGAAAGCATGGAACTCAAGGATGACTGTTGCTGCGGCGGAAGCAGCGTAACCTCGGCGGTGTATTTCTTAGGCAGCAGAAATGCCAGGAGCACTCCGATCACAAGCATCACCACAAAGGTGCGGATGACGATGTGCTTTTTCCGCCCGAGCGCCGCGAGCAGGTCCAGCAGAGAGATTTCGTCTTCCTGTTGAGACTTCTCGGTGACGCGTGTGGTGTTTCTGGACTCTTCCATACTCTCAATCAATTCTGCCATGGCGCCTACCGGATCACATTGAGGGACGCCGCGCCCAGCGCCAGGTTAGAGAACAACTGCGTGTACTGAAGCATTCCCTCTAAGGCTGAAGGCTTGAAGGTCTTTTCAGGGACCACAATTGTGTCTCCCGGATGCATGGGCAAGGACATGAAGTTGTTCCCGAAGATACCGGAGGCCATCTGGCGGCTCACAACGGAACCATCCGCCCGGATGATGAAAGCGTGACGGCGATCCGCGTCGCGATTCTCGCCTCCAGCCAGATGGAGGTAATCTCCGGCCCTGCGTCCCCGCGAATAAAGGAAGGAATTCTGATCGTAGACAGCCCCCACCACATTGACGGTGGAAGGTGTGGACGGAACGATGAAGGCATCTCCATCCTGAAGGGGAATATCGGGCAAGGCATCCACGCCGTGGCTGCCCGGCTTGAGGTTAAGCACAATGCGCCCTGTCGCCTTGATCTGCCTCAACTCTGCGATCAGGTTCTGCTCGTTCTGCGTCGCGGCGGCAGTTGTCGATGCCAGGTTTCCGCTGGCCGCCGCAGCGCTACTGGCCGCGGCCAACGTGCTGCGCTGAATCTCAATCCCTAGCTGCTGCACATATTGGTTGATGCGCTCCTGCTGCAAGACTCGCGTGGAAACACGGGTGAACTCTGAACCGTAAAGGTAGGCGTTCGGCGTGAGACCACCGGCCTTGCGAACCAGATCCTGCAGAGTCTCGCCCGGCTTTACGCTATAAATACCGGCGTGAACAAACTCACCTTCCAGCCGCACAAATTTTGTCTGCTGCGACTGAGGGACATGAATGTCGCCCTGCGAAAAGATGGTGACGACGTCGCCCGGCTCAAGGGCAAGATTCTGGCTCGGATCGTGATCCATCACCAGCTTTCCGAGGTCAAACGGAATCAGGGTCGTCTTCAGTGTCTTGGGATTCAGCCGCTCGATCACCGCGTAAGACCAGTCAATGTCAGGCGCAGGCAGTGCTACCTTGAGCGGCTTCGTGGCCCCTATGGTATTTTCTGTGCGGACTTCAGCCTGAGACGCCACGCTGGAAGCGGTATTGTTGGTCTGCTCTTCGTTTTGATTCAACTGCTGCAGCCGCTGCTGGGTCTGGAGGTAAGATCCAGTACCGGAGTTGTACGGTTGTTGCTGCGCAGACGGATAGCCGGATGCGCCCCCCCTCTGCTGAGCGATCCCGTATTCCTTTTGCAATTGAACCTGCCGCTGCTTCTCCAACTGAAGATCAAAGGGATGGTTGGGCTGCGTGAGAGCCGGATAATTCTGCAACGGCTCGAAGTCGGGCGTGGGAATGCCGAGTTGAGCGCGACGCCACCAGTAGTTGCGAGTGATCAGCGATTCGCGGTCAGGAATCAGGTCAGAGAGCCGCATGCCCGGATGCCACTCAAAACGCCCCGGATTGGCCGTGTTACCGCGCAGCGTGACCGTGTTCTTGTAAAGCGGAACGATGGGGAGAACGCGAACCAGATCTCCATCGCGCACCGGAGTATCGAGACCCGCGTGATTGAAATCCACACTCATGGCTGCGCGGTCCTGATGATCGTCAATGCGCTCAACAGAAATGCTGGTGTGTGCCGCGATTGCCGAAGTGCCTCCCGCATCCTGAATGAGCTGGCCGATCGTCTCCCCGGGGCGCAGCTCATAGATGGCCGGCGAGTTCACGCTGCCCAAGAGAGCCGCCTCGGGTCCGACGGGAGGAATGAAGATGACATCGCCGGAGAGCAGCGGAACATCATGAGAGCGATCTCCGTGCAGCAGCAGATCGTAGAGGTCAAACGTGGAGATGACCTTGCCGTGACGGCGCACTTCAATGCGGCGCATGGAGCCTTGCGGGGAGGGCCCGCCGCTGGCAAAGAGCGCATCGACGAGCGTGCTGAGCGAGCTGATGGTGTAAACCCCGGGACGGCGCGCATTGCCGACCACATAGACCTGAATGGAGCGAATCTGCCCCACACTTGCCGTCAGATTGAAATTGCGAAAGACCTTGCCGACAGCCTGGCGAAGTACGGTCTCAAGAGAGGAGGCCGGCACGCCCGCGACATGAACCTCCCCAACCTGGGGCAGATAGATGCCCCCCGTGCGGTCAATGGGGAGAGTGGTTGCAAAATTGACCTGCCCCCACACCTGCACGTGAATCTGATCACCGGGCCCTAGCACGTAACTCTCAGGAACAGGCCCCTGGTCGAGCGGAGCAAAGGTCGAGGGGACGCTTTGAAAGAGCGATGCTCCGTAAATAGGAAGTATCTGCTGGGTGGTAGAGGCGACGAACTTCTGGAAGTCAGTCAGCGGCTCGGGCGGCAACGGAATCATGTTGAGTTGCTGTGAGTTGCCGTAAAGAGAACGGCTGCTTCTCTGCGAGCTGTTGAACTGCTGTTGCTGCTGGGTGCCGTTCTGTTGAAGCTGGCTGGAGAGACTCTGGCCGTAGGGGCTGCTCAACGGATTGATGTAGCCGGGAATCTGCCCCTGCTCGCTCGACTGTCCGCTCGATGGGGAGCCGAGAAGATTCTGATCGAGCATCTGATTGGAGCACAGCCCATCGGCCTGCATGCCCGGGGTACATCCATTGTTTCCCGTAGAGGTAGGATCTGGCATCTGCGAGGTCTGCGCCACGGCCATGGCGGCTGTCATGATCAGAACAACAGAGAGGAGAGAAAAACGGCTTTTCATGCTGCGGGCAGTATCTCACTGATAGATGAAATTAACGGCTCCGTGAGGAGCATAACTTGCAGGAAACTCTTATAAGCCTATTGCCAGACTCAACCGTACCAGTGTACGGGGGAATGGCTGGCTCGCAAAGTGAGGAGCGGGCAGCCAAGCTCCGGCAAGCGGTGCGAGCAGAAGCACTCTCTTTTTACTCCACAACGAGAGTAACCTGCTGGGTTTTAGCCAGAGACGGATGAGAAGCCGAGGGCATCGAGGCCGTGACAGTTAGCAAATACTGGCCGGAAGGCGTAACCTGCCCGCCGCCGCCTGAGCCCGATCCTGATCCGGCCCCTGTAGTGCCCCCGCTGGCATGCACGCCACACCCGAGCAGACCGTATCCGGCGGCCAATGCTCCTATCCATAGCAGGCTGGCCAGCAGCAGCATGCGGGCGCGGGATGCCGAGGTAAACCGCCGTCTGGAACGCCATAAGCCAAACCCTCCCAGGGGAAGCAGACAGAGGAGGGTTCCGGCCACCCCTGACAGCGAAGAAGGAATCGAACTGGTGGACGTCAATCCTGTGGTCACGGTGACAGTAAAACTAACCGGGGACTGGCCGTTGAAGCTGGACGTGGAAGGATTCACCGAGCAAGTGGAACCGGAGGGCGCCCCCGAACAGGTGAAGTCCACGCTTCCGGTGGTTCCGCTGGCGGGAGTGGCGGCAAATGTGTAGCTGGCCGTTGCTCCACTGGTGATGGTCTGAGTAGTTTTGCCCACCACGGCAAGCGCAAAGTCATCGCCCTGCCCTTTCAGAGGAACGCTGTAAGACTGGCCGCTGCTGGCGATATGAACGCTCAGAGTTCCAGAAGTGCTTCCGTCTGCTGCCGCCGTGAAGGTCACGCCCAAGGTGCAGGCGCTGCTCACCGGCAGCGTACCGGTACATTGGTTGGCCGTGATGTTGAACCCGGGACTGGCGCTGACCGAGAACCCGGAGAGTGAAACTCCGCCGTTATTGGTCAGCGTCATCGTTTGCACCGGGCTGCTGGCAGATCCGCCGACGTAGTCCACAAGGACCGGAGGCGGATTGGGAGTCAGGGAGATTCCGGGGCCGGCCTGGCCGATGCCCGTGAGCGTCACGGACTGTGACTTGAGTGCGTCGGCTATGGTCAGGGTGCCGGATTCCGGTCCGACCGTCGTGGGCAGATAGCTCACGTCGACCGTACAGGAGGCGTGTCCTGAGAGGGATGCGCCGCAGTTGTTCACGATCTGGAAGTCACCGGACACCTGCACCTGAATCTCTTGCAGAGAGGTGTCTCCAGTATTGGTGAGTGTGACCGGCTGCGGAAGCGTGCGGCTGCCCACTTGCTGCGTGCCAAATGACAGGCTCGTGGGTGCGAGCGCGTCGGTCGGGGGACTCTGCCCCGTGCCGGAAAGAACCGCAGTTTGCGTGCCGGCGCTATCGGTCACGGTCAACGCGCCGGCGCGGCTGCCCGAAGCGGCCGGGGAAAAGGTGACGCCAACCGTGCAACTGGAATTTGCCGCGATGGACGCGCCGCAGGTGTTGGTGCTGGCTGGGATAGAGAAATCTCCGCTGACGGCAATTTGGGTCAAGGTTGCGGGGACGGAACCGCTGTTGGCGATCACAACGTCCTGAGCCGGCGCTGTCTGCCCAATGAGTTCATCCCCAAAGGCCAACGAGGCCGGCGTGAGAGTGACTGCGGCCGGGGTTGTGCCGTTGCCGCTCAGATCCACGGTAAATTCCCCTCCCGGCACATTGGCCAGGATGGACAAGGTACCTGTTCTGGAACCAGTCACAGTAGGAGAGAAGGAAACGCTGATGGTGCAATAAGACTGCGGGGCAACCGGGGCGGTGCAGGCATTCGAGGTCACGGCAAAGTCACCCGTGGTGAAAACACCGGTGACGTTGAGACTCAGGTTGCCGGTAGCCTTAACCGTCACAGTCTGGGGTGCGCTTGTCGTTTCTACCTGCTGATTGCCGAATGGCAGCGACGAGGGCGTGACCTCGGCCGCCGTGATGGCCGTTCCAGAGGTCAGCAAAGGGATCTGCCAGATGCCCCGGCCATACGTAGCTGCAAAGAGAGAAGAGGTGCTGCCAAAGTTATAGGCGGCCAGCCTGGTAACGGGCGCGTCGGGAAGCCCGGAGCCCATCACATTCCAGCAGTTCTGATTCAGGATGGCGCATTCATTCACATCCGGCGTGTACCAGACCCCAGTATCGGTGGCGACATAGACAATCAGTGGATTGTTAGGGTCAACCAGAATACTGTTGGCGGGTACCGTAGGCAGATTGGAGGTCAGGTTCAGCCAGCTCTGGCCCCCATTGGTGGACAGATATACCTGATCTTCTCCAGGAAGAGTGCCAGAGAACCCTTCGATGGTGGCATAGATGGTCTGGCCGGTTGCATCATGAGGATCCGCATACAGGCTGGAGACGCTAAAGCCGCCCGGATTGAAGCGGGTTGTGGAGCTCTGGTTGGTGACAGGATTTTCGGTCAAATCCGTCCAGGCAACCGGCCCCGCGGGGTTAGCCGGGATGGTTTGCGTGTAGACATGACCGGGCGCCAGCGCGCCTGAGTACTCGGTGCCGGTCATGCCGGCGTAGATCTGCTCGGCGCCATTGGCGCCGCTGGCTGTGGCAGTCAAGCTGCGGATCCATTGGTTGCCATTGCAATAGCTCTGCTGATCTCCATCGAGCATGGTGCTGAGCAGGTGAGTGGCGCTGGACTGGGCAGTCCAGCCAGAGCCATCGGCCGCGCCGCGCCACACCCGGCAGGTACCGAGCAGCATCTGGGAGGAATCTGAAGGATCCAGCATCCACACCGCCGGATCCGATGCCTCGGCCTCTCCTGTACCCACCTGCGAGGCTCCCACGGCCGGCTGAAAATCCGTAGGCGTGCAGGTTGCCCCTTGCGTACATTCCTCAATGGCAACACCGGGACCAGTAGTCGCAAACCAATTCTGCGGCGAAGCGGGATCAATGGCGACATGATCGCCTTCGCCGTCGAGCACCTGCGGCCAGGCCGCCTGGCTGGCCGCCGTGCTGGCTGTACCAAGTTCCCCCAGGGCCGCGATCAGCTCGGTAGACGAGGCTGGACTGACTGCAAAGTCAGAGACTTCCGCCAGAGAGCCAAGCCCTGCATTCAGATTCTGAAAGTGTGTAGCATCATCGCTGCCGCACACCGCCTGGGTCTGATTCACAACGTCGGTAGTGCGCGAGAGACCGCCATCATTGCCGAAATAGACGAGGCCCTGCGCGCCCAAAGCTGCATCGATGACATGCTGCGAGGGAGCCACCTGCGCAGCAGCGCAGCCATCTACATTGGTGGTGTTGCGCCACGCGCATCCGTTGGCCAGCGAGCAGCGGTAGAGATCACGCGTGCCCACCAGCAGAATAGTGTCCTGCTGCCAGGGAACCGCAGCCAGAGAGAGGTCATACGCGGCCTGGGGGATAGTGCCCGACCCATCGCTCGCCTCCAGGGTACTATCTGCGATCTGCTGGCTGAACTGCACCACCGGATCGGCGCAGTTGGATCCCGTCTGATTGCACACGTCACGCCATAGCCCCTGGTCGATGCCATACTGATCGACGGTGATGGCAAACATGTCTCCGGTCAGGGGCTGAACCGCGAGAGTGCCCCGATAGATAGGACAGGCCTGCGAGCCGGATGTGTTGATGTCAGGAGGGCAGAGCGTATTGCCTTGCGCATCAGGATTCAGTTTTACTCCGGGCTGGCTAGCGAGCCGCGTCCAGGTTTCGCCATCGCTCGACTGGTAGTAGCCGTGAAAGCGCACAGCGGCGTAGAACATCTTCCGCACCGGATTCCAGACAATGCTGGTGACGGCATTGCCGGACGCCGGATTGGAAGCCGAGCCCCCTTCAAAGATGGTGTTGCCGTCCGCGAGCGTCGCAAGTGTCCAGGTAGCTCCCGCATCCGTTGAGTAATAAATGCCCATTGGATTGCGGGTGCTTTGTGTCTCGATGCCCTGCCGTTGGCCGAGAGGCGCATCCGTCACCGCAGCGACCACGAGGTCGGGGTTCACCGTGCTCCAGGCGAAGCCCGCAAAGGCATTGCCGTAAAACTGAACAGCAGATTGTCCGCTGCCGAGACTGGCCGCGGAAATGAGAGTCCAACTCTGCCCTTGATTGGTGGAGCGCAAGAGACCCACTCCAAAGTAGGAGTCTGACGCGTCATTGGGGTCGCCCGTGCCTGCAAGAACCACGCCGGTGCCGCCAGGCTGCACGCTGACCGCGCCGATGCTCAAGGAGCTCGGAGAAGGCGGCGCAAAATCTCCGATGCTATCCGTCAGCGGCGTGAAGGTCACACTGGCAGGCGGATTGGCATCTGCATTGGTGGAGTACCAGACACCTCCACCAGTCGTGCCGACATAGACGGTGTTGCCGCTCGGATCAGACGGGTCCACGGCGATGCTCGTGACGCGACCGGTGACAAGCCCATAGCGCTGATTGAAGGTGCTCACCTGCATGGGGCCCAGGGCGCTCCAGACGCCGCTGCCGTTACTGCCGGCACTCTGCTGCTGTAACTGCGCCTGCGCCCACTGCTTCAATGCGGCAGCATAACTGGCCGCGCGCGTGCCGCTGGGAGCGCGGTCAATGCCTCGCCGGGCAAGAAATTCCTGTATATGTTGGCGAACCACGGCCACGGAATAGCTTTTGCGAGCTGCGACTGGGGTCACCTGCGCATGAACAACGGCCAGCAGAGCCAAAGGCAATAACGCCCTTGGCATCCGGGAAATCCATCGATGCCCGCACCTCAACAAACAGTCCCTCGCAATCTCTGGCCGGCGGACAGAGACAGGGTGAAACGAAGAACCGCGCGGACTGGCAAATCAAAAGCCACCGCGCGGACTGACTGCATGCTCTTTCAGATTGCGAGCGCAGCAGAGATGATTTCCACGGATGTGGTGGCTTGATTATCAGAGGAACCCAGGAGGGCGGAAACATTACTTCGGTGCCGCGATTACTCAGTCTGCGCGTACTCGGCTAACTCTTCCATCTGCCGGATATAACGCGTCGCGTCAAACTTTTTGGCCGCAGCATTGCCTGACATATAGCGGATCGTGCCGAAGATATCGCGCTCAAACCATGGGCGGTCATGCACGCCGCCAATCGCCCATGCGATGCCTGCATATCCATTCGGATCGCGGCCATCGAGGAAGTAGCGATCATTCAGATAGACGGCCGTGTCCCATGCCTGCTCCGGAGACGATGACCACTCCAGAATCTTTTTGGCCCAGTACATGCGCATGTAGTTGTGCATCCAGCCGGCATGCAGCATCTGGCGCTGGGCAGCGTTCCACAGCTCATCGTAGGTTTCAGCACGCTCCAGATCGTCGAGCGTGTAAACGGGATTGCGGGTATCTTTTGCGTGCTCGCGCAGCGTCTTCTGCGCCCACTCAGGAGCGGCCTCAAAAGAATCGTAACCAGGCACAAACTTTACAAAGTTGACCGCCATATCGCGCCAAGCAATCAGCTCATTGAGATAGCTGTCACAGGCCTCGCGGGATGCCTGGCCGCTTTTGTGCGCATCCTCAACGGCCAGGGCAATGGTCAGGGGGCTAATGTGGCCGAAATGCAGATAGGGCGAGAGGCGGCTGGTGCCATCCAGCTCAGGATGGTTTCGATCTTTGGAATAATTCGCCAGCTTGTTCGTTACGAAATCCTTCAGCAGCCTCTGCGCTTCGTGAGTGCCGCCATGAAAGGAGTCCACCGGCTTCACGCTGCGGTCGAATTTGCTCCAGCCTTCGGTGACATCCTGCCGGACGTCAAAGAACTCGAAACCTTTCGGACGCGACCAGGTCTTTTCGGCTTTAATGACGGCCTGCGGAACAAGATACTGCGGCAGAAGAGGCTCAAAGCGCTTGCGGAAAATATGCACCATGTACTGGTGCTTCGGAAAGAGATTCGACGGCACGACGACATCCGCATCGATGGTCCAATAAGGCATGTTCAGACGCCTGGCGATCACCTGACGCCAGCGCTCCGGCTCGCGGCAGGGGTTTTCATCGCCGATGAGCATGGCGGCCTGCACTTCTTCCAATAACTGTTCCAGCGAATTCCCCGGAGGACGGCGCACGATGAAGGTTACGTTGCGCTCAGCCATGTCTTCTTCAATGTCCACGAGGCCTTGGTTGAGGAAGACATAGTGGCGCAGGTTCGCATGGGGGAAATTGGAGATTGCGGAGAAATATGCGACGACAGGAAGACCCAGCTCATTGCCGATGCGAATGGCCATGTCGAGAGCCGGATTGTCGAGAGCCCGCTGCGCGCGCTGCATCCAGTAAACAATGCACTCGCCGTGAGGAAGCGGAGCACCGTTGCGGCGGACTGTCACCCGCGCATCTTCGCTGAATTGCTGCAATGCCCGAGGCACTTCCGGTGTGGAGGCATCACTCTCAATCTTCGACATGAATTTCATCCTACCGGTAGATGCGGCCTTCTCTGGCCAGCGGAAGCTGCGCGTTGATGAGACCAAAACCTGCCAGACACAGATTGTGTAACGCGCATCCGCGAAGGCTAGAGGGCCATGACCAGCAGGCGCGGCTCGGTCATCTCTTCGATGGCATAGCGGATGCCTTCGCGACCGAGACCCGACTCTTTGACGCCACCGTAAGGCATGGGGTCCATGCGCCAGGTAGGCGTGTCACCGGCGATGAGGCCGCCCACTTCGAGCTCAGCATAGGCCTTGAAAATCTGCTGCGCATCACGCGTGAACAGGCCTGCCTGCAAGCCATAGCGCGAGTTATTGACACGAGCCAGTGCGTCGTCGAATCCATCAAAGCGTTCGATGACCATGACGGGGCCGAAGACCTCCTCGTCAAGCACCTTCATGCCCGGTTTGGTTCCGGTCAGAATGACAGGATTCACCAGGGAATCTTTGCGCCCCCCGCCAACGAGCAGCGTCGCGCCGCTGTCCTCGGCCTCCTGCACCCAGGCCGTGACCCGCTCGGCATCGCTTGGCCGGATGAGTGGCCCGACGTCGGTGCGCTCCTCGGCCGGGTCTCCACAGACGAGCGATTGCGCCTCCTCGACCGCCGCTGCAATGAAGCGATGGAAGAGTGAGCGATCCACATAGACACGCTGCACGGCGATGCAGCTCTGGCCTGCATAGCCCATGGAGGCACGGACGGCCTTCTTCGCGGCCCAGGTAATATCAGGCCAGTCTGCGCAGACGATCATGGCGGCATTGCCCCCGAGTTCCAGCAGAACAGTCTTTTTGCCGGCCTTTCGCTTGAGATCCCAGCCCACGCGCGCACTGCCGGTAAAGCTGACCTGCCGCAGGGACTCATCGGACTCGACCAGCGCCTGCACGGATTCGTTCTCAAGATGCAGCACACTGAGTGCGGCGGCGGGAAAACCGGCAGCTTCTCCAGCGGAATAAATCAATTCAGCGAGTCGCAGCGCAGAGAAGGGTGTCTGCGGAGCCGGCTTGAGAGTCACCGGACAGCCCGCCGCAATTGCCGGAGCCAGCTTGTGCGCCACGAGGTTCAGGGGAAAGTTAAAGGGGGTAATCGCCAGCACGGGGCCGCGCGGGAAGCGCCGCACAAGGCTCCAGCGGCCTTCGCTGCCAGGGGTAAAGTCAAGCGGCAGCATCTGGCCTTCGAGGCGCAGCGCCTCTTCGGCGGCAGTGCGAAAGGTGAGGACCGCACGCTCCACCTCAACGCGAGCGGCCTTGAGTGGCTTGCCTGCCTCGGCTACGATGCGGGCGGCGAATGACTCCTTTTCCGCCTCGATAGCCCGCGCCACGAGGTGCAGCATCTCGCTGCGGCGATACGCGGGCAGGGCGCGCAGCGCAGGCATGGATTCCGCAGCCAGACGGGTCGCGTCTCGCGCCTGCTCCAGGCTGGCGATGGCCACCGAGCCCAGAACCCGCTGATCCCAGGGAGCATGCACGGCTAGCCGCTGTTCGCTCATGTACTCTTTGCCTGCGATGAAAAATCCGCGATCACCCATGGTCGTCATTTTGTGCCTGCTCCTTGATGCGGCCTCGATGCGGCCTCAGCGCAAGAATAACCTCTGAACGCGTTTTTCTTTTCCGTGCTTGGCTCCGCGCGCCGCCGGGCCTAAACTCCGGTCATGACCGCCGGATTACGTCCTGTTCGATACGATACGGATCTCGCCTGCCACGAGCTTGCCGCGGCAGACCCAAAGCTGGGCAGACTGATCGAGTGCGCAGGGCCATTCACCCTGCGGCTCCAGTCGCAGCATTCGCCTTTTGAGTCGCTGCTGGAGTCCATCATCTACCAGCAGTTGCACGGCAAGGCGGCGGCGGCTATTTTGAAGCGGCTGCTCGAAGGCTTTGGTGAATACCATCCCGCGCCTGAGCACCTGCTGGCCGCGCCGGACGATCAGTTGCGGGCAGCAGGGGTTTCGCAAAGCAAGATCCTGGCCCTGCGGGATCTGGCGGCAAAGACACTCGATGGGACGGTGCCGAGCCTCGAGCGCATTCGGCGCATGCCTGACGATGAGATTGTGGCGCGACTGAGCGCGGTGCGCGGCATTGGAAAATGGACAGCCGAGATGATGCTCATCTTCCGGCTCGGACGGCCCGATGTATTTCCTGTGACCGACTATGGAATTCGCAAAGGGTTTGCGCTGACGTTTGAGCGCTTGCCGAAATCGAAACCCTTTGACGCGAGCATGCTCGCCGACATGAAGAAGATGGCGCGCCGCGCGGAAAAATGGCGGCCCTGGCGCTCGGTGGCGACCTGGTACTTATGGCGAGCCTGTGACCTTGCGGGAAAATCGAGCTCGCCATTTGAGTAGCCGGTGCCGGCGGAGGGGAGTGGGCCTCCACGGCCGCAGTCTTCTAATCTGAAACAAGCTGCTCGATTGCGTGAAGGAGAAGTCTCAAGATGTCGTCGCCGGACCGTTATATCTGTATTCATGGCCATTTCTACCAGCCGCCGCGAGAGAATCCGTGGCTAGAGAAGGTGGAGATTCAGCCCTCGGCCGCGCCGTATCACGACTGGAACGACCGCATCACGGCTGAGTGTTACGCGCCAAACGGGGCGGCGCGCATTGTGAATCCGGAGAACGAGATTATCCGGATCATGAACAACTACAGCCGCATCAGCTTTAACTTTGGCCCAACCCTGCTGTCATGGCTACAGTCAGAAGCGCCGCGCGTGTACCGGGCCATTCTGGAAGCAGACCACGCGAGCCAAAAGCGCTTTAGCGGACACGGATCGGCGATGGCGCAGGCCTACAACCACATGATTTTGCCGTTGGCGAACCGGCGCGACAAGATTACACAGATCCAGTGGGGCATCGCCGACTTTCAATCGCGTTTTGGGCGCGCGCCCGAAGGCATGTGGCTGCCCGAAATAGCCGTGGACACCGAATCGCTCGACCTGATGGCTGAGCAAGGAATCAAGTTTGTAGTTCTGGCTCCCAACCAGTGTAAACGCGTTCGCCCCATCGCAAACGAAGAGCAGACCGCAGTAGCGGATACAGGCTGGAAGGACACGCCGCATGACAGTGTGCTCACCACCCGCGCCTATAAGGTGAAGCTGCCTGGCGGACGCTCCATTGCGGCGTTTTTCTACAACGGGGCCTGCTCGCGGGCGATTGCCTTTGAAGGACTGCTCAACAAGGGCGAGATCTTTTATGACAGACTGATGGACGCCTTTGACGCGAAGAGCGAGGATCCACAACTGGTTCACGTAGCGACTGACGGCGAGAGCTACGGACACCACCATCGCTACGGCGACATGGCGCTTGCCTGGATGCTGGAGCATGTGGAGCAGACCGGCCAGGCAAAGCTCACCAACTACGGAGAGTTTCTGGAGAAGTTTCCTCCGCAGTGGGAGGCGATGATTGAGGAAAACACGTCATGGAGCTGCGCACACGGAGTGGAGCGCTGGCGCTCGAACTGTGGCTGCAATACACATCCGGGATGGTCGCAGCAATGGCGCGCCCCTCTGCGCGAGGCGCTCGACTGGCTGCGCGACAGCGTGGCGGCGTATGCGCAGCGGGCGTCACTATCCATGGGCTTTGATCTGGACCGCGCACGCAACAGCTACATTCGGGTGATTCTGGATCGAAACCACGAGGCCGCGGGAGATAGCTCAACAGCAGCTACGGATTTTATTGCGGAGTTCGTTCCCCAGGCACGCACGCCAGAACTGCGGCAGGCCGCGCTCAAGCTGATGGAAATGGAGCGCCACGCGCAGCTGATGTACACCAGCTGCGGATGGTTCTTTGACGAAATCAGCGGCATCGAGACCGTGCAGATTATTGCGTACGCGAGCCGTGTGCTGCAGTTGGCTGCAGACCTCTTTGGCCCAAACGCGGCAGAACTCGAAGATGAGTTCATCCAAAAGCTGGCAGCAGCGCAGAGCAACCTGCCCGCGGAGGCCAACGGCGGGCAGGTGTATCGCAAATACATTTTGCCGATGAAGGTTGGGCTGGAACAGGTGGCGGCGCATTATGCCATCAGCTCCATTTTCACGAGCTACCCCGATGATGCGTCGATTTTCTGCTATCTGGTGCGCCGCGAAGCCTATGAGATGTACAGCTCAGGGCGCGCGCGGCTGATCATTGGCCGCGGATTTGTAACGTCAAAAGTAACCGAAGAGTCGGAGATGGTTGTGTTTACCGTGCTGCACCTGGGCGATCACAATCTTACGGCGGCTGTGAAGCGATGGAATACTGCGCTTGAGCCCAGTTACGCCCCCTTGTGCGACGCTCTGCAGGCCGCGATGACGCGTGCTGATATCGCGGAGGTCATCCGCGTGGTGGACCGTCAATTTGCCGAAGCCAGCGCTGGGGGAGAGGTGCAACCGGCGCACACCTACTCCCTGACCTCACTTTTTCAGGATGAGCAAAGGCGCATTCTTGGGCTGATTCTGACTTCCACACTGAGCGAAGTGGAAGCCAGCATTGCGGCGATTTACGAGACGCAGGCGTCGCTGCTTCACTTCCTGAGCCAGAGCCAATTGCCCAAGCCGCAGGCGCTGCTGCTGGCAGCGAATTTTGCTGTGAATGCCGGACTGCGGCATGCGCTCGAAAGCGAGCCTATCGATGCTCTCCAGTTGCGAGCTCTGCTCGAAGTGGCCGAGGCCGACAAAATAGAACTCGATCGCCAGGAACTCAGCTACCTCGCCGGTACCCGTATGAAACAAGGCATGATGGCCGTGCTCAACAATATGGGCAACACCGAGCATCTGGAGAACGCTCTGGCACTCGCGCGGATATTGGCTCTCTTCCCGTTCGAGACGCGCATCTGGCACGCACAGAATATCTGGAACGAAGCGCTGCAGCTGACGCGCATCAGAAAGCAGCCGGCAGACTGGATGAAGCAATTCATGGAACTGGGACAGCAACTGCACATCTGCGCGGAATGCCTGTGGAGCGACGAGACCTCAACAACCTTGTGAACAGGGCAATACGGTGAACTCGCCTCTCAACTTCTCCAGTGCAGCGTTACGGGACCATCCATGGGATGCCGGGGCGGCTCGCCGGTCCGGGCCGCATCCAGCCGCGCCTGCTTGAGTGCGAAGTACCACTTGGCGGGCCGGTCGGCATCATCGATCAGCATCAGCGTGGGATCATGGCGCAGTCCCTCGGCCTGCTGGATCATCGTGATCTGGTCCTGCTCGACAAACCGCTTGCCAAAGAACATGGCGATGGTTTTCACGAAGGGCACAGAGTAAAAAATGTTCCACGCGGCGGCCACATCGATGCGACAGGCATTGGGCGCGGTCGGCGTGACGGTGGTAAGGCTTGCAAACCACTTTTCTCCGCACCGGATGGTCTCATAGCGGCGATTAGGCAGCACAAAATCGATGGTGGTGGTGATGGGCTCGCCATAGACTCCCAGCAGCTTATAGGGCGCGCTGTTGCCTGAGGGCTTGTGCGATGCCATGCGAAAGCCTTGCGGGATCGGCTCGAAGTGCTTCTCTTTCTCATGGATGCTCGCGCGGCTGCGCCACCACCACGATTGATGCACGAAGGGGCCGTGGGCGGGGTCCATGAGGCCGATGATGCCGTGGTCTACATTGCAGGGCAGTTCGGCGGTCAGGTGCGCAGAGCGGAAGCGGTCGCCGAACCTGGGAACCTCCGGCACGGCCGGCAGAGAGGCGCGGTCCATGACACGGCCGCTGCCTGGCTCAGGAAAATAGACCCACGCATAGCCATCGCGCTCTTCGCAGGGGAAGGCAGTGGCGAAGATGCGCGAGCAGTCCAGGGTGTCATGCCCGGTGAGCGAGGGGATGACGGTGCATTGTCCGGTGACGGGTTCAAATCCCCAGCCATGGTACTTGCAGGTGACATCCTTGCCGTCAAACCAGCCACAGGAGAGCGGAATGCCGCGGTGCGGGCAGGCATCGCGCATGGCAAAGAGCTTGCCGTCGGCGCGCCGACCGAGTACCAGCGGAATGCCCATGATCTGCTGCTTGGCCAGCGTCCTGCCGCGCAGAGCTTCGCTGCGCATGGCCGGATACCAATCGTTGAAGAGGAGCGTGGTTGCCGGACCCATTGCCTCCGGCACGACCAATCGTTGCGCCATGTGTGCCTTTACCTGCGGGTATCTTAAATGCGAGGGCCAAAAGGTGCTCGTGCTGCAAATCACCTGCATCCGGAGGACGGCTTCTACCATCTGCTGGAAAAGGACCGTGCGGGAGCCGGGAACGATGTGGCATGCTGGAGGCCACGGCATTTTTCGGGAGATTTCCCCACCGGAGGGAAGATGAACTGGATTCGCAAAACCATGCTTGCTGCAATGATGGGGGGGCTTTTGGCCTCGCTCGCGCTGGCACCCACCGCTGGCGCCCAGATGAGCGGCCTTTATTCGGCTGAAGTGCATAAGGTGATTTACCCTGCGCCCTCGGCCGCCCCGGCAGAGATTGAGCATGCACTGATGGTCGCCCGGCGCGAGCACAAGCGCGTCATTCTGGACTTTGGCGGCAACTGGTGCCCGGACTGCAAAGTGCTGGATTACTACTTTCATCAGGCACCCAACGCAACCCTGCTGGCCCGCAACTTTGTGCTGGTGGATGTGAATATCGGGCGCTTTGACAAGAACGTAGACCTAGCGAAGAAGTACGGGGTGCCCCTGCACAAAGGCGTCCCAGCCCTCGCGGTGTTGAATGCGCATGGCCGCGTAATCTTTAGCCAGAAGAACGGCGAGTTTGAAGACATGCGCCACATGAGTCCGGAGTCGGTCACGGCATTTCTCACCGAATGGAAGCCGGCACGATAGACCCGCAATGACGAGACGTCTCCCATTCCAGCGCCCGCTGCACCGCTTGCAACTGCATCTGCAGCGGGCAGGCTGGAATGCCTTTCGTCATAGCGCGTTTCAGAACTCCAAGGCCGCGGCTTATTCCGCGATTCTGAGTCTTTTCCCTACATTGCTCGCGGCCACAACCATTCTGGCGCTGGCGCCGGAGGGCGACACGTTTCTAGGCGAGCTGCGTTATGGCTTCAGCCAGATTCTTCCGCCGGACACCATGCTGCTGGTGCAGGCCTACTTTCAGCCGGGCAAAGGCCGCTCGGCGCACCTGATACTGATCGTCTTTGTCATCTCGTTTTTTGCGGCCATGGGGCTGATGCTGGCCCTGATGGAAGGGCTTCGCCGCGCCGAACGCCTGCCCCGCAGCGCCTGGAACTTCTGGTGGCAACGTGTGGTCGCGGTGCTGCTGGTGGCGGGCACACTGATCCCCATGTTTTTTGCCACCCTGCTGGTTACATTCGGGCACTTCATCGAGCACTGGATCGTCGACTCCGCCGGGCATGAGCTGCGCTTTTATGTTCTGCTCTTCTGGCGGGTGATTCGCTGGGGCATCGCCGTGGTGACCAGCGTGGTGATGCTCGCAATGATTTACCACTTTGGCGTGCCGCGCCGCCGACACTGGAAGCACGCATTGCCGGGAGCCATGATGGCGACGGTGACGTGGTTTGTTTCCACGCTGCTCTTTGGCTGGTATGTGACGCGCTTCTCGCATTACCAGGTGGTCTACGGGTCGCTCGGGGCGGGCATGGCCACCATGGTGTGGCTGTATATCGTGTCGCTCAGCATACTCTTCGGTGCGGAGTTTAACGCCGAGGTGTATGGAGTCTGCGGGGACGAACCGCCGGAACTGGATACGATGCCCGACGCGGAAACCCACTCTGCCAGGGAAGTTGCGGGCCGCGGAGCCGAGAGCGGCGAGAACTGCTTCCAGGAACCGGGAGAGGACCTGCCGCGCTTTCGCTGAGCGCGTTTGCTGGCCAGAACCTGTGAAAATCCGGGCGTCTGCGCGCCGTTGACTATTCCCCGGCACAACTTCCGCTAAAATAGGTCGCGGATGCCGCAAAGGTTTCCGCATAAGTTTGGGGGATGGATGAATTTCACGTATGCCGGCAATGAGCCGGCTCACGAGCCGCGCCGCGCCAAGATTGTAGGCACGCTGGGACCCGCTTCGTCGCACGCCGATGTTTTCCGCGAACTGGTTCGTGCCGGACTCGATGTGGCCCGGTTGAATTTTTCTCACGGTACGCATCCTGAGAAGCTGAAGCTGATCGAGATGGTTCGCACCGTCGCCGCCGAAGAAAAGAAGACCATCTGCATTCTCGCCGACCTGCAGGGCCCGAAGATTCGCACCGGTAGACTGCAGGACCGCATTCCGGTGCAGTTGAAGGCCGGGCAGACGCTGACCATTACTCCGAAGGATATTGCCGGCACCACTGCAGTGATCGCCACCACCTTCCCGACTCTGGCCGAAAATCTGTCGGAGGGAGATCGCATCCTGCTCTCGGACGGCTTGATCGAGCTGCGCGTGAAGAGCATTCAGGGAGAAGACGTCGAATGCACCGTGATGAACGGCGGCACTCTCGGCGAGCACAAGGGCATCAACCTGCCCGGCATTCCGGTCAAGGTGCCTTCCCTCACGGAGAAGGACGATATTGATCTGGTCTTTGCCGTTCAGAACAACGTGGATGCCATTGCGCTCTCGTTTGTCCGCACGGCCGAAGACGTGAAGCTGGTGAAGGATCGCATTGCGGCTCTCGGCTCAAGCACCTGGGTGATTGCGAAGCTTGAAAAGCCGCAGGCCATCGACAACCTGGAAGCGATTCTGGAAGCGGCCGACGGCATCATGGTGGCCCGCGGTGACCTGGGCGTGGAAGTGCCGCCCGAGAAGGTTCCGGCCATTCAAAAGCACATGATTCGCCGCGCGCGCGCCTGGCGCAAGCCAGTGATCACCGCGACGCAGATGCTCGAGTCGATGATTGAGAATCCGCGCCCCACGCGCGCCGAGGCGAGCGACGTCGCCAATGCCGTCTATGACGGCACCGATGCGGTGATGCTCTCGGCCGAGACAGCCGCCGGCAAGTATCCGATTGAAGCCGTACACATGATGGCGCGCATTGCGGCAGAAACCGAAAGCAACCTGGAGCACAGCGCACAGGAAGCCCGGCCTCCACATCAGCGGCTTTCGATTCCGGAGACGATCTGCGAATCGATGGCGCACGCGTGCGAGGATCTTGACGTGGCCGCCATTGCCGTCTTCACCGAGACCGGAACGACGGCTCGCCAACTGTCCAAATACCGGCCCAAGCCCCCGATTTATGCGCTTTCGAGCGTGCCAGAGGTGATCAACCGCATGGCCATGCTGTGGGGCGTAAAGCCGATTCTCTGCGAAAAGGCCCACACCACCGAAGAGATGGTGGATACGGCCGAGCGGCTCATGCAGGAAGGCGGCTATGCCAGGAAGCAGGACATTCTGGGCATCGTGGCCGGCACCCGCACCCGCAGCGGTTCCACCAACTTCCTGCGGCTGCACGTCATTGGCGACCGCGCTCCTGAAGCCACGGATACAGCCAAGGCGGCCGAGCACAAGCCGGAAACCGCCAAGGCCTAGCCCGCATATTTCGTCCCCCGCTTTGCACAGGTATACGCAAAGCGGGGGATTTTGCGTCTTGTAAGCTTCTTTCATGGGCCGAATCCGCGTTTTATCTGATCAGGTGGCCAATCAGATTGCCGCCGGCGAAGTGGTGGATCGCCCTGCCTCCGTCGTCAAGGAGCTGCTCGAAAACGCACTCGATGCGGGAGCCACACGCATTCGCGTCGAGGTGGAAGCCGGTGGCCGCAAGCTCATCCGGGTGACGGATAACGGCATCGGCATGATGCGCGATGACGCCATGCTGGCCTTTGAACGGCACGCGACCTCAAAGATTCGCAGCAGCGACGATCTGCTCACCATCGCCACGCTGGGTTTTCGGGGCGAGGCGTTACCGTCGATTGCTTCCATCTCGCGGCTGGAGATGATCACACGCGCGCAGGGCGAGGAGACCGGCACGTGCATCGAGATTGCCGGCGGCAAGATGCTGCGCGTCGAGGATACGGGCGCGCCCTCGGGCACCAGCTTCACCATTCGGGACCTCTTCTACAACACGCCCGCGCGGCGCAAGTTTCTCAAGGCCGAGAGCACAGAGCTTTCGCATGTCTCCGCACTGGTGACGCATTACGCGCTGGCGCACCCTGACAAGCACTTTGAGCTGCACTCGGCCACGCACGCGCTGCTGAATGCGCCACCGGTGAATGAGCCCTCAGAGCGGGTCTTTCAGATTTTTGGCGCGGAGACACTGCATCAGTTGATTCCCATGGCGGCCGAGCGGCCGTTTGACCGCGCCGGGCTGCCGGAGCCTCCGCCGTGGCGCCGTGATCAGGATTACGAACCGCCTGATCCAGGCTTTTTGCGCGTGAAGGGCTTTATCTCAAAGCCGGCCCTGCAAAAACTCAACCGCAACTCGATCTATATCTTCATCAATCAGCGGCTGGTGCGCGACCGGTTGATTCTGCATGCCATTACCGAGGGCTACCGGAATATCATTCCGCCGACATCGTTTCCCGTAGCCCTGCTCTTTCTGGAGATGCCGCCTCACGAAGTGGATGTGAATGTGCATCCGGCAAAGACGGAGGTGCGCTTCCGTCAGTCCTCGGTGCTGCACGATTTTCTGCGGGACAGCATACGGAATGCGCTGATGAAGGCACGGCCCGCGGCCGATTTTCTGGCCGCGCTCTCCGCTTCGGAGCCGGTTTCGTCGGTATTGCCGGCAACGACTCCTGTGCAGGACTCCGAAGTGATTCCGGCAGGCTCTGAAGCCGCGGGCGAAGTAGCCGCTTTTGCTCTGACGGAACCCGTGCTGCCTGCGATGGAGCAGCCGCTGCCCTTCGCGAAGGCGGAAATGACGGAGCCGCAAGTTCAGGGCGCGGCGGGGGCGGCTCTAGCGGCTCCGGCACATCCTGCCGTGGCAGGAGCCGCCGCGCGCGTGCCTGGAGGAAGCTGCGGGCACGATGCCGGGCCGGAGGAGGCTCCGCCAACCGGGGGAGAAGCTGGGACGCTGGCTTCGCTGGCCTCGTTAAAGCCGCTCGGGCAACTGCGGGAGTCCTTCATTCTGGCGGTGAATGATGAAGGCTTCTGGATTATCGACCAGCATGTGGCGCACGAGCGGGTGCTGTTTGAGAAGATTCTGCGCGAACGCGAGGTGGAGCGCGTGCACCGTCAGCGCCTGCTGATGCCTTTGCTGCTCGATCTGCTGCCGCACCAGATGGTGCGCTTTGCCGAGATTGCCCAGGAGCTGGAACGCAATGGCTTTGAAGCAGAACCCTTTGGCCCGCACACCATTGCAATCAAAGCATCTCCGGTAGGGCTTGAAGGTGCGCGGCTGGAACGGATGCTGGTGGAAGTGCTGGAGCAGACCGGCACCGGCACGCAGTCAGAAAACCTCGAAACCATGCGGACGCGGATCGCCGCCTCCATTGCCTGCCACTCGGCCATCAAAATCAATACACCGCTCGATCCCCAGCGCATGGAGTGGCTGCTGGCCGAGCTGGCGCGCACGGCTCACCCCACGAGCTGCCCCCATGGACGCCCAATTGCTTTACGATATTCATGGAAGGACATTCAGCGGGCGTTTGAACGGATCTAGTTCCGTTGGACCTCGTGTTTTGGCCGGGCGATAAACGCCGCGGGCCGGTTACTTCCCTAAAGGACATTCTTTGACATCGCAGCAGCTTCTCGAGGCGCGCGCCACCCTGTGGCGCCACAACGCCGATCCTATTCTTACGCATGAAGACGCTACGGCCTGGGTAGAGACTCACGGCTTTCAGCTCTTTCTTCCCCGGAAGCAACAACTTCCCGCCCCTGCGCCGTCTTTTGTAGAGGCCTGCCTGGGCAAACTCGAACACACCCCGAGCCGCTCTGCGATTGAAGACGCACTCGATCTTGCCCAGCGCCTTTTTGTCACCGGCGATGTGATTCCGCTAAATCTTTTTGGAGCGCTCAGCGAAGAGCCAGATTTTCTTATCTCGCGCGAAGAGCTGCCCTGGCTGCTCTCACTGCGCGCCGACCGTACCTGGAAGACTGCACCCGCGGGACGCACGTCGCCGCTGCACATCAACATCTGGAAGCTGCTCGACGAGCAGGGCGCGCTCACGGTGGAAGAAATTCGCTCGGGCGTAGGCCGTGAAGTGACCGAAGCGGCCGTGCGCCGCGCGCTGGTGGAACTGTGGGGCACATTGCGTGTGGTGCCCCGCTACCTCGGCAATCGGACCGAATGGGTGCTGCTCAAGTCCGCCTACCCCAAGGAATTGGCTAAAGGCTCCACAACCGCGCAGGGCACCGCGCTCTCGCTCTTTCTCGCGGGTTATCTGCGGTCGGTGATTGCTGCCAGCGAGGATGAAGTCTCCATCTTTCTGTCGCCGCTCGCTTCCCGTTCCAAGGTGCGCGAGGCGCTGCATGCGCTGCTGACCACTCGCCAGTTGGAAGCGGTGGCACTGGGCCCGAATACGCTTTACCACGTCGCCGGAGAGCTGCCGGAATTTCCGGAAGTGCTGCCGCCAGCGACCGTGGAACCGGCAACGGAAGCGGGCACGGCCATGCACGAGGGAACTGCGTTCTCCTCGGAGCCAGGGCCGGGCACCGATCGCATCCGCAAGTACACGCCCCGCGAGAGCCGCCCGGAACGCCCAGCCCGGGAAGGCGGCTTCCAGCGCGGAGATCGCCGCCCTCGCCCCTATGGCGAGCGGCCGGCTGCCGGATCGCGGGAACGCGGGGGATTCTCCTCAGAGAACCGGAGCCGCGAGGGATTCCAGCGGGACGATCGTGGCCGTACAGGCTTTGGCCGGGATGACCGCAAGCGGGAAGGCTTTGGGTCCGACCGGCGCGAGGATCGTCCCCGCAGAGACGGTGGCGCATTTGGCGACAATCGTCGCGAGCGCACCCCCTATAGCGGAGAGAGAAAGCCTTTTGGACAGCGCAATCGCACCGAACGGCCTGGTGGGGGATTCCGTCCGCCGTTCCGCAAGCCGCAGGAGGAAGGCGGAGCCTTCGCTGACAACCGCGGCAGCCGCGAGAGCAGCGAGCAACGACGCCCGGACTTCCGCCGGCGTGAAGAAGGCGGCCGGCGCGACGGAGATCGCCCCCGTCCCAGCTTCCGCAATCGTGAAGAGGGTGACCGCCGTTCCTTTGGCAAGAAGCCCTTCGGGAAGCCCTTTGAGAAGCGCAAGCCTTTCGGAGACCGCGCCCACGAAGGCCGGGAAGACTCCCGCCCGCCTCGGGGGGACAATGATCGTCCGGCGCGCAAGTCGTTTGGTGGACCTCGGCGCGAGTTTGGGGACCGTAAGCCTTTCTCGCCCCGTGAAGGCGGAGGCGAGCGCGAGCAGCGGCCGTATAGCAATCGCTCCCCGGGCCGCAAGCCGTTCGGTGATCGCAAGCCCTTTGGAGATCGCAAGCCGTTCGCGCCGCGCGAGGGAGATGGTGAGCGCGAGCAACGGCCGTATGCCAATCGCTCAGAGGGCCGCAAGTCCTTTGGAGATCGCAAGCCGGGATTCCCAAAACGCGAAGGCGGCAAGAGCTTTGGCAAGGGACCTCAAAAGGGACCGGGCAAGGGACCAGGCAAGTCTTTTGGAAAGTCCTTTGGCAAAGGGTCCGGCAAACCGGGCGGCTTTGGCAAGGGCCCCAATAAGGGCTTTGGCAAAGGGCCCGGGAAGAGCTTCGGCAAGGGGCCGAATCGTGGTCCCAGTAAAGGCTTTGGCAAGCCGAAGCGCCGGCCTGAAGAATAACTCCCAAATAAGGATGACCGCTGCACGATGACTGCCCGTAAACTCATCATCGCGATCGACGGCCCGGCTGGAGCCGGCAAAAGCACCGTGGCCAGGCACCTGGCCACGCGCTTTGGCCTGCTGAATCTCGAGACCGGAGCGATGTACCGCGCCTTTGCACGCAAGGCCATCGATCAGGGTGTAAATCCTGACGATGCTGAAGCGCTGACGGCGCTGGCCAGCGGCACCGCCATCGATCTGGAACCATCGCCCACAGGCAACCGGGTGCTGCTTGACGGGCAGGATGTCACGACTACCCTCCGCGACAAAGAGGTCACGCAGGCGGCCTCGCGCGTGAGCGTGCATCCACTCATTCGCAACTGGATGGTCAACCTGCAGCGCACCATGGGACAGCACGGCGGCGTGGTCATGGAAGGCCGCGACATTGGAACCGTGGTTTTTCCAGACGCGGATCTCAAGTTTTTTCTGGATGCATCGCCTGAGGCACGCAGCCACCGGCGCTATCTTGAGTCACCGCAGGCGGCTACCCATGCCGCATTGCATGAGGAGATACGCAAACGCGACGAGCGAGACCGCAACCGGGCAGAGTCCCCGTTGCGTCCCGCTCCCGACGCGATCGTGATTGACTCGACCGGGATGACTCTGGACGAGATGCTGCGAGTGATTGAAGAGACCGTAGCTGCTCGCCTCTGAGGCCCGAAGATGCCGGGTCAGCCTATTCCAGCGTGCTTTCGACGTGCCCCTTGCTCTTGAAGTGGGGGGCCTTGCTGTGGCCGGCCACTCCCGGAGTCATTGGAACCGCCGCATCGCCCTTGTTCAACTCCAGGCTGCCGTGCGTGGTTGAAATATCGACCGTTGCGCCTCCACTTCCGACCTTGCCCTGGGCCATCTGCTGACCGTCTTGCGTGACCACAGGCAGAGAGAAGCTGGTCTGCAGATTCTCATCCTGACTGGTGGTGCCGCGGAAGTTGAAATTTGCGTTCGCGGGAACGGTGAGCGTCACATCGCCGGTGTGGTTCGCAATCCGGATATCGCCCAGCGGCAAGCCGGTGGTCACACTGATATCGCCATCGTTGTCTTGAATGTTCAGGCCGCCGGTGATGCCGGTCAGATCCATATCCTTGGCATGCGCGGCAATCGTGATGGGGCCGCTCGCCTGCTGGATGCCAAGGTCGCCGGAGTCGAGCGTCATGGAGCCAAGCAGGTGCGGCACCGTAATCTGCGTACGGCTGGAGCGGAACTGCACCTGGCCGCCAATCTGCTCCAGATGGGTATCGCCAAAGAACTCGCCGTTGATGCTCGCCCCGCCTTGCACCTGCGAAAGTGTCACATCGCCGCCACGCCCGCTCATGGTGACGCTGCCCTGCACATTCCGGGCCGAGAAGTCTCCGTGCTGCATCTGCACATGCACATCCGAGCCAATATCCTGCACCCTGACATCGCCACGATTCGCGGTGATGTCGGCATTGGACTTGAGACCCTCCACGGTCACGTCGCCATGGTCACTGCGAATAACAGCAGAGGATTGCGGCGGCAGCTCAACCGTGAGGTCATCACTGAGATTGTCGCGCGAGGGAACCACGATATTCGCGCCCGTAGCGGTGGGATCAATCTGAGGTTTGGTATCTGCAAAGAGCTGATTCGCCCTGTCCTGCGAGCCGATGTGAGCGACCTGATGGCCTGTGAGGTGGATTTGCCCATCGGTGGATGGCGTCACGATGACATCTCCGTTGGGGTTTTCAATATTCACGACTGGCGTCATACCCGCACCCACCGTCAGCGGATGCGAGATCTGCAGATCGTTGTTGTATTCCGGCCCGAGAGAGCCCCAGAAGTTATTCCAGTTGCCCTGTTGCCAGCCCCAGTGATTGAAGCCATTCGATCCCCAGCCGATCAAGGCCAGCAGCACAACTAGCCCCACCACGCCGCCGAGTCCGCGACTGCCCGCGCAGGGATTGTTGCGATCCACGAAGTACTCGATCAGCAGCAGGACTCCGATGGCAATCAGCAGCACCGGCCACCAGTGTCCCCACCAGTTCCAGAACAGGTCGGCAGGCAGCTTGCCTGTCTCAATCAGCAGGGCGATGACACCCGCGCCTACCAGCACCAGCGGGCGCACAATGGAAGAACTGCATCCGCGTGTCTGGTAGCGCCAGTAAGCCCGCTGCGCCCTGGCCTGGGCGCGAGCCTGGCGATAAGCCGATTTCGGGTCGTAGGGAGGTGTGGTGGCCATGGCTTACCAGCTCCTGTCTTCCGGGCCAACGCTCGGGGTTACGGGTGTGATCGAGCTTCCCGGCGATGCCGGGGGCGCGGGAGGCACACCGCCCACCGGGGGATAGTAACCGCCCATCGGGGGAGCTTGCATCCGCGACAGCGCCGCGCGCTCAGCCAATTGGAAGATGCCAATCACAATGAGATAGAGCGGCCAGCTTTTGCCGAAAGAAAGCACATGGTACTGGTCCAGAAGAGCCGTGATGCCAAACGTGATCAGCAGCGCGGGCCCCTTCAAACGCCGCAAGAGCAGGTACTGGTTCATTGGCCGCCTCCAGTCCTGCGGACAAGGCCACGCGAGCGGCTGATCAGCATCCAGATGCCGATTCCAATAATCAGCAAGGGCCAGCCGCGCCCGATCCAGTCAAACTGCAGAAGTCCCAACGTGTTGAAGAGGAACAGCATGCCCAGCCCGATGAGAACAATGGCCCCGATCGGCTCGCGGCGTGCGCGCTGCAGGTCCGGCGGAGGCACGGGAACACCCGCATTCATGGAAGGATCGAATGGGACTCCCGGATCCACTGGAGTGTACGGCGGCGTGTAGGGGGGATAGGCTCCGTAAGGCGGAACGGCTTCCTCTGCGGCGGCTGCCGGTGGCGCCTGAGGCGCATAGAAAGGATCGTAGGGCACCGCGCCAGGCGGGACTGCACCGGGAGCAGGCTGCCCCGTAGCAGGATTCACCGGCACATAAGGCGCAGCATTGTGCAGACCCAGACGGTTGCCCAGATCGTTCAGGCCGAATGGGTCAGGCACCGGCAGCCCGAAGCGGCGCGCACGAGCCGTATGGTATGCGTCAAACACCTGATAGAAGAACCATGCAGCGATGAAGATGCCAAAGATGTCATGCGAGTTCGCCAGGCCCACCAGCACCACAAATACCAGCACATGCACAATGGCTTTGACATACTGGCCGTTGTACATGGCTCCCACGCCGGGAATAATCCCGAGCAGGGCTGCCAGCCCGGGGTTGGGCGCGCCCGGCATCTGAGGAATGGCTGGTCCGTTCGCGGACGCGGCTGGGGCCGCACCTACTCCCAGCTTTTCAGCCAGGCACTGTTCGCAATAAACGTTGCTGGAGACTGGCCGGACGCAGGCGGCGCAGAGCGCCTTGCCGCAGTTCTGGCAGTAGGCAGCAACAGGTTGATCCGGGTGATTCGTGCAGTTCATGCCCAGTTCCTTTCTGCCTCTTGTTGGCTTGCCATGAGTCCTGTACCGGACTTCTTTTCGTTCTCGACGCGGCCGATTTGATCAGACGCAGCCGCCGTTGAAGCCTTCTCCCGTGCCCACTGGCGGGCATTGGGTTGCGCCGGAGCATCATTTTTCGCACCGCCGCCCTTGCCCTTCTTCGCACTGCCCTGCCGCGCCGCATTGCGCTGCAGATCGCGAAGCTGCGAGTCCATTTCATAAATAAACCGCAGATTTTCGTAAGTATGTACCACTTTTTGTTTGGTGCCGTAGAAGCTGCTCACCACGGTGCGCTGCATGTTTGAGAAAGACAGATCGCGCAGACGCATGCTGCCCGGATGCACTCCCAGCAGGTTGAGGGTCAGCGTGATGGAGAAGAAGGCCATCGCCAGCGTCATCAGCAGACGCGTCTCCTGAAAGCCGCGCCGCATCGAGAGATGCCAGACCGCTACTGCTCCCGTAGCCGGAACCGGAACGGCACCGGCCGGATGCGTACCGAGCGCGGCCGGGCTCTTGGTCTGGTCCAGAATCTTGCCCAGCAGTCCGGGCGGCACAAAGGGATCTTCATGCAGGAATTGCAGCCACTCTCGGCCCTGGCTGGCGCGCGCCAGCAACTCTCCGCAAGCCGGGCACTGCGCAGCATGGGCGGTGAAAGGAGTCTCCAGCTCCGGAGCCAATGTCCCGTCCAGACGCTCGGTCAGCCAGGCTTCCCAGTCCTCGCAGCGGACTTCGCCTGCCTTCCGCGTCTCGAATGGATTGTGTTCCGCCATGACTAAACCACCTGTCCTTTACTACGTTCCAGCACACGCGCCAGTTCCGCCCGGCCGCGGCTGATGCGGCTCTTCACTGTGCCTTCAGGCACGCGCAGAATCTGCGCAATCTCCTTGTAGTCAAGATCCTGCAGGTCCCGCAGAATAACCGCTTCCCGCAACTCGGGAGAAATCTTGACCAGCGCTTCCTGCACCAGCTTTTCCAACTGCCTCTGTACGGCCCGGTCATGAGGGTCGGGGCCAGGCTGCGCCAGCCGTTGGTTCAGCGGCAGATCATCGGCTTCGTCCCATCCTTCGTCTATAGATGACGTGGAACGCTGCTGTTTGGACCTGCGGAAGTGATCGACCAGCAGATTCCGGGTCAGTGTCGTGATCCAGGTCTGGAAACTGCCTCGCTCCGTATCAAACAAGCGTAGATTGCCATAAACCTTCAGGAAAACATCCTGCGTGAGATCTTCCGCGTCACCGGAGGAGCCTGTGAAGCGATAGCAGAGCGTATACACGCGCCGATGATGCGTCTGCACCAGCTCGGTCCACGCGCCGGAGTCACCGTCAATGCACCGCTGTACGAGCAGATGCATGGAGGCGTCGATTGATTTTGCATCTGGGGCTGATGGGTGCATGGCCTCGGACGCTCGCTCCGGGTGCCGGGCTTCACGGCCCGGACGGCTGTGAGACTGCGCGGCTCTGGGGCTGTCTGGCCCAAAGCTCATGCTCCGCAAATCCCAGGTCAACGCGCTCATGGAGCCATATACGCGCATGGCTCGCAATTCGTTCCACGAACCAGGCCGGCGCCCGCCCGGTCGAAGTATGCCTGTCATTTTCGCAGGGTGGGGCTTTTCGTGAAAAGAAAAAGCGCTTCTCCCTTTGAGGAAAAAGCGCCATCGTGAAATCAACAAGATATAGGGGAATCGAGCCCTGCCTAGTTCTGCTCCGGCATGAAGTCAGGGGCGACAGGATTTTCATATAACGAATAATCGCGCGTCACCACGGTCAGACCGCTTGGGGTCACAAAATGATTCTTGCGATCCTCTTCTGGATCAAAACCAATCACCGTGCCCTCGGGAAGGTGCACATCGCGGTCAATGATCGCCCGCCGGATGCGGCAGTGGCGGCCGATATTCACATGCGAAAAAATGATACTCGAGTCCACCTCAGAGTAGGAGTTCACGCGCACGTCCTGCGAGAGCACGCTATTGCGCATGGCCGCGCCGGAGATGATGCACCCTGCCGAAACAATCGAGTTCACGGCCGATCCCGTTCGGCCCGGCTCGCCAAAGACAAACTTGGCCGGAGGATACTGGCGCACGCGCGTGCGTATCGGCCAGCTCTTGTCGTACAGGTTGAAGATGGGCGAGATAGAGGCCACATCCATGTTGGCGTCATAGAAGGCATCGAGCGTGCCCACATCGCGCCAATAGAGCGCTTCCTGTTTGTTCTCATCGACAAAGTTGTAGGCATAAATCTTGTAGCGATCGAGGATGTTGGGCAGGATGTTGTGCCCAAAGTCATGCTTGGAATGCGGATCTTCGGCATCGCGCATGAGCGCGGGCAGCAGCACATCGGTGTTGAACAGATAAATGCCCATGGAAGCGTCGACCATCGACGGGTTCCAGGGGGAACGCAGGTGCGTGGACTTGGGCTTCTCAACAAAACCCTGCACCTCGCCGCTGCGGGCCACATCAACCACCCCAAAGCGCGATACTTCATCGGGCCGAATCTGCAGCGTCGCCAGCGTCACGTCAGCGCCTGAGGCATTGTGCTGCTCAAGCATCTTGCCGTAGTCCATCTTGTAGATGTGGTCGCCGGACAGAATGAGCACATGCTTGGGCTGCTCAGAGCCAATGGAATAGATGTTCTGGTAAACGGCATCAGCCGTGCCCATGTACCAGTTGGCGCTCACACGCTGCATGGGCGGCAGAATCTCAATGAACTCCCCAAGTTCCTGAGCCACCACGGTCGACCAGCCCTCACGAATATGCCGATTGAGCGAGAGCGCTTTGTACTGGGTGAGGATGTAGACCCGATGCAGGCCCGAATTAATGCAGTTGGAAAGTGTAATGTCGATGATGCGATATTGACCGCCAAACGGCACCGCCGGCTTGGCGCGATCACGCGTCAGTGGAAACAAACGTTCGCCCGCGCCACCAGCCAGCAGGACTCCCAAAGTGTCTTTCATAACTGCGCGCCATCCTCTCGTCTCTTGGAATCGTTTCGGCTTTCCCGGGGATGGACCGCGCAAAGACGATTGCCAAAACTCCACAACTCAAACCCGCCGAATGCTACCACAGACAGATCACAGCCAAATGCTACGCCGGTAGCAAGTATTACGTCTCGCCGTTTTCTCCTTCAACGGCAATTCGCAGCGACTTGAGGAAATGAACATCCTGAGCGGTAAATGCGCCCTCCCGCTCACCATCCTCTTCATCCTGCTCGCCCGCTGATTCCTCAGATGCAAGTTCATTCAGTCCGATGGTTGCCTCCAGCATGAGCAGCACATCAAAGCCGTGATTGCGAATCTCCTGCACGACCCCGGCAATCAGCTCGGACTCCGCGACGCTTTCATGAATAGCCTCTCCCAGGCGCTCGATGAGCTTGCGTATGGTTTGATCCAAGTGAAACCTCTCCTTCAGCCACCGTTCTTCCGGGCAGTTCCAAAATCCGATGGCCCTAACATACTCCTACTTGGGATGACGCAGTTACGCAAACGGCTTCGATTACACTGCTAAACTTTTGGCATGGAACCGAAGCGGGTCGGACGCACGGTCGGAGTAGGCACACGCGTCGCAGCCCGGCTGTTGCGCGAGAAGACTGCCCACGCTGCTGCAAACTCCGCCGCCCGGGCCGAGAAAAATATCCCAGTCTATGCCGAGCGCGGCCGGCGTCTGGGAGAAGGCTCCCGGCGCTTCGGTCGATCCGTCTGGAAGCCCTTTGCCACAGCCTCCCGCGTGCTTTGGCTGGAGGTCACTGGCCTTTTCTTCGCAATATTTACAGTCTTTTTCGGCTCGAACACCTGGCGGTTCCGCGCCGGCTGGGCGCCCGGCCCCCAACACCGGGAGTTCGTGCTCTATGCCATCTGCACGGTGCTCTTTCTCTACTTCACGGTGAGTTCGTTTGTGCGAGCTGCCCGTCACAAAAAGGGATAACGGAACAAATTCGAGTCCGGTTCAGTGTGCGTGCCCTGCTCGCCTTGCTACACTGCTCAGTTCCCCATGACCGATCAGAATACGCAGGAAAAATCCGTATATATCCCCGCCGATCTGGAGGCGCTGGGATTTGACTCAGAAACCGATCTGGGATTTCCCGGCGAATACCCCTTCACGCGCGGCATTCAGCCCACCATGTATCGCGGCCGCCTCTGGACCATGCGCCAGTACGCCGGCATGGGAGACGCCGAGGAGAGCAATCGCCGCTACAAATTTCTGCTGGCCAACGGCACGGCCGGGCTCTCGGTTGCCTTCGACCTGCCGACACAGATCGGTTACGACTCAGACGACCCGATGTCGATGGGCGAGGTCGGCAAAGTCGGCGTAGCCATCGATTCGCTCGAAGACATGGAACGGCTCTTCGACGGTATTCCGCTCGACAAAATCTCCACATCCATGACGATCAACGCGACGGCGAGCATCCTGCTGGCACTGTTTGTCGCGGCCGCCCGGCGCTCTGGCGCCGACACCCGCAAGCTCTCGGGCACGGTGCAGAACGATGTGCTGAAGGAGTACATCGCACGCGGCACCTACATCTATCCCGTGCGCCACGCCCTGCGCATCATCACCGACATGTTTGCCTGGGCAAACGAGCACGTACCCGACTGGAACACCATCTCCATCTCGGGCTATCACATGCGCGAGGCCGGCTCGACCGCCGCGCAGGAGGTCGCCTTTACCCTTGCCAACGGGGCCACCTATGTTGAGGCCGCAATCGCCGCAGGCCTGGATGTGGATCGCATCGCGCCAAGGCTTTCCTTCTTCTTCAACGCGCATAACAACTTTCTCGAAGAGGTCGCGAAGTTTCGTTGCGCGCGCCGTGTCTGGGCCCACATGATGCGTGAGCATTTCGGCGCGAAAAATCCCCGCTCATGGATGCTGCGCTTCCACACGCAAACTGCCGGCTCCACACTCACGGCACAGCAGCCGGAAAACAACATTGTGCGCACCGCCCTGCAGGCACTCGCCGCCGTGCTGGGGGGCACGCAGTCGCTGCACACCAATGGATTTGACGAAGCCCTGGCGCTGCCCACCGAAGAGGCGGCGCGCACGGCATTGCGAACCCAGCAGATCATTGCGTATGAGTCCGGCGCGGCGCAGACGATCGACCCCTTCGCGGGCTCGTATTACATGGAATCGCTCACCGCAAAGCTCGAACGTGACGTCCTGGCTCTGCAGGAACAGATCACACAGCACGGCGGCATGCTCGCCGCCATTGAAAAAGGCTGGGTGCAATCTGAAATTCAAAACGCCGCTTATGAATACCAGCGATCTGTGGATTCCGGCGAGGCGACGGTCGTTGGAGTGAACCGGTTCACGCGCGACAACGAGCCGGGAGTACCCATCCAACGCATCGATGAAGAACTGGAGCGCAAGCAGATCGAGCGCCTGCGCGCCCTGCGCATCCGCCGTGACGCTGCCCGTTGGCAGGTTTCCCTCGACAGAGTGCGCGACCATGCGCGCAACGGAGCCAATCTAATGCCAGCCATTCTTGAAGCGGTAGAGAGTTACGCGACCGTGGGCGAGATTGCCTCGGCCATGCGTGAGGTCTTCGGGGAATATGAAGAAAGCATCGTAATCTGATTCCGGCCTGCACAAACAGACGCAATCAATTGCCTTCAATATCGATGGCAGCGCGATGCTTTCTCGCAAGCCTATACTTCTCCTGCTTTGAAATTCACCTCAGGAGAACTCATGAACCGGTTTTGCTCCCTCCTGCTTCTCGCGGCTCTCGCCGCCACGACTGCACTCGCGCAACAGGCCACCACGGCGGCCACGGCTCCTAAGAAAGACTCCAGTTACATCGGCCCCAACGGCACGGCTTACGTCACGCGCGTGGTGCCTGTGCCGACGGACATCAGCCCGCAGGCGCAGGCCTTCCTCGCACGCCGGGAATCCGACGCCAAATCGCATCAGAGCATCGCACAGCAACGCGCCGGCACGGATGCCTGGCAGGCGGGCGCGGGTAAAGTCTCCCTTGAACTGTACCCAGCTAAAGTCTCAAAGAGCACCATCGCCGGTGTGCCTGTGCGCATCATCACACCGCTCCACACTCCGCCCAACCATCGCAACTATGTGCTCATGAACGTGCATGGCGGCGGCTTCATCGTCGATTCCGGCTCGCTGACTGAGACCATTCCCATGGCCAACCTCACGCAGACCAAGGTGGTTGCGGTGCTCTATCCGCTTTCTCCCGAGCATCCCTTCCCTGCCGCCGTGAATGCCTCAGTCGCCGTCTATAAGCAACTCCTCAAAACCTATCCGGCAAAGCACATCATCATTTACGGCACATCGGCCGGCGCGATTCTCACCGGTGAAATCGCCGTGGACCTCAAGAAGCTAGGCTTGCCGGAGCCCTGCGCTCTTGGCATCTTCTCCGGCTTCGGGGACTTCTCCAAACCCGGCGACTCCCAGTCTCTCTTCGCGTTGGATGGCCTCTCCGGCTATCTCGCTCCGCCAAACCCGGGCCAGCTCATGCTCCCCGAGTATGAGGGCAAGACAAATCCTCGCAACCCTGTCCTGTCGCCGGTCTATGCCAACCTGAGCGGATTGCCTCCCACGCTCTTTCTCACCAGTACTCGCGACCTGCTGCTGAGCGGCACCACGATTCTCGACCGCAAATTTCTTGATGCCGGCGACAAGACACAGCTCATCGTCTTTGAAGCACTGCCGCACGCTTTCTGGAACAATCCGCGCATGCCCGAGGCCAAACAAGCTGACCGCGACATGGCGAATTTCTTCAGCCAGCATCTCTACGGCGCTCAGCACTGATTCCATCTTTTCCTTCTCCCATGCGGGCAAGGCTGCGGCCTTGTCCGCATCCTGCCTGCATCACATTTAGCCGCATTTCCACCTCATACAAGTACTCTGATAAGGCATGGCTTTCGATTCCGCTGTCTCTCATAGCCGTCGCTGGCGCATCGCAGTGCTGCTGGGCATTGGCGTACTCATTGACTTCTTTGACCGGGTAAATATCTCGGTCTCGCATGACTCGCTGGTGCATGCCTTTCACATCTCTGACGTCACCTTTGGCATACTTGCCAGCGCCTACGCCTGGACCTACGCCGCATTACAGATTCCGGTCGGGATCATGCTCGACCGCATTGGCGTGAAGCTCATTGGCCGCGTCTCCACGCTGCTCTGGAGTCTCTCTTCATTCCTCGCCGCCGTGGCGCCCGGCATCGGCTCCTTTTTTGCCGCGCGGCTTTTGCTGGGCGTGGGCGAAGCGCCGGTCTTTCCCTCCAACGCCAAAGCGACGGGCTACTGGTTTCCAGAGAATGAGCGCAGCTTTGCCACATCGTTCTTCGACGCGGCGGCCAAGCTCGCCTCGGCCATCGGAGTGCCCATTCTCGGCCTGCTGCTGATTCACTTCGGCTGGCGCTGGATGTTCGGCTTCTCCGGCTTCATCAGCCTCGCCTATTGCGCCGTGTTCTGGATCGTCTATCGCAATCCCAGCCAGGACCGCAAACTCTCTGAGCAGGAAAGACGCCTCCTGCGCGAAGGCAATGCGCAGCCCGAGGGCGTGACGAAAACCACGCACGGAGCGCCGCTGCTCTATCTCATGCGCAATCGCGAAGTCATCGGCGCATCCATCGGCTTTGCAGCCTACAACTGGACCTTTTATCTGCTGCTCACCTGGCTGCCTGATTACCTTTCCAGGATGCTGCACATCAACCTGCTGCATTCGGTGCTCTACACCAGCGTGCCGTGGGCGATTGCGACCGTGACCGACCTTGCCATCGGCGGCTGGCTCGTCGATCACCTGGTGCGCCGTGGCTTCTCGCCCTGGAAGGTACGCCAGACCGTGCTCTGCGTGGGCATGGCCTGCGGCGCGGGCATCTTTGGCGCGGGCTTTGCTCACACCCCCATGCAGGCGCTCTTCTGGATCAGCCTTTCCATCGGCGGCCTCGGCGCCATGGCTCCTGTGGGCTGGTCGATTCCTTCGCTCATCGCGCCTAAGGAGAGCGTGGGCCGCATTGGCGGCATCATGAACTTTCTTACTCAACTTGCGGCGATTGGAGCGCCCATCGTCACAGGGTTTTTCGCCAAAGAGCACAACTTCAAAGGAGCATTTCTGGTCGCCGCGCTGTTGCTTGCCATCGGCATCGCCGCCTATCTTTTCCTGCTCGGCAGAATGCACGTCATCCCTGAACCGGAAGAGGCATAGAGCAGGCAGAGAGCCACGACATGCGCCGCCGGAGCATCCCCGGGATGACGGCAAAGCATCCTCTAGTGGATGATGGATTCCATGGCACTCAATCGACGTGAATTCCTGCGTTCGGCCGCTGTCGCTCCGGTAGCGGCCAGGCATCTCTGGTCACACCCTCACGAGAATGCCAAACGCCGCCTGCTCCTGGTAGGCACACGCACCGACAAAACCAGCAAGGGCATTTACGCCTGCCACTGGGACCCAGAGCAGGGCGAGCTCACCTCGCTGGGCCTCGCCGTCGAGAGCCAGCAGCCAACCTTTCTCGCGGTCCATCCCAACGGCGAGTTTCTCTATGCAGCCAACGAGTTGGATGAGTTTGAGGGCGCCAGGAGCGGAGCCGTCAGCGCATTTCGCATTGACCGGGAGCACGCGCGGCTGCATCCGATCAATCAGATCGCCTCAGAGGGTACTGAAACCTGCAACGTGAACGTCAGCCACACGGGCTATGCTGCCTTCTGCGCCAACTATGCCAGCGGCAGCATGTCGTCGTTCTTTCTCAATCCCTCAGGAGCGCTCAGCGCGCCAGTCTCGCACTTCCAGTACCACGGCCACGGACCGAATCCTGATCGCCAGGCAGGCCCGCACGCACACCGCGTGACCCCATCCCCTGACGATCGTTTCCTGCTGGTGAATGACCTCGGCCTCGATCGCATTCATATCTACCATCTCGACGCCGCCAATGCGAAGCTCACGCCCAATGACCCTCCACATTGGGAGGCCTTTGCAGGCTCAGGGCCCCGCGCCCTGCATTTTCACCCCAACGGGCATGTAGCTTATGTTGTCTTTGAAATGGGATCGGCCGTGCAGGCTCTGCACTGGAACAAGGAAAAGGGAACGCTCCACGCCTTGCAGGACCCCATTCACCTCACACCGCCCGACTATCACGAAATCAGCACCGGCTGCGACATGGTTCTGGACCACAAGGCGCGCTTCGCCTACGTGATCAACCGCTTCTACAACCGCATCATTACCTTTTCCGTAGACCATGACGGCAAGCTGACACTGCTGCGCCGCAGCTCCTGTGGCGGCGAGGTTCCGCGCCATCTTGCACTGGACCCAACCGGACGCTGGCTGCTCATCGCCAATCAAAAATCGGACAACATTGCCGTCTTTGAGATTCATCCTGAAACAGGCGTAGTCTCTGACGAACCGGCGAAGAGCTATCCGATCTCGATTCCGCAGTGCTTGTTGTTTGTGTAAAGGAGGAAGATAACTTGCGGTGCAGATTCCTATCCTGAATGCGCCCGGTGCGCGAAGGAATGGAATTACACCGTCACCAGACGCCGCGCGGGAACCGCTTCCTTCGCGGCCTTCTTCTCTGCGAGTGTCACCAGTTCCCAGGCAGACTTGTCCTTCAGCAGCCGTGAGACCAGGGCCGTGTGCATGGCATGGCCGGCGCGCTCGGCCTTGACGTGACCCAGAATCTGGTGGCCCACCAGGGCAAGATCCCCAATCAGATCCAGCACCTTGTGGCGCACAAACTCGTCGTCAAAGCGCAGCGGGCCATTGACCACGGCCTGGCGCGTGAGGATAATCGCGTTCTCCTCTGAAGCGCCGCGAATCAGGCCCATGTCGCGCAACTTGCTCTCGTCTTCCTTGTAGCCAAAGGTGCGCGCCGGAGCGATCTCTTTGCCGTAATTGCGCGATGCCAGATCCACCACGAAGCCCTGACGTCCAATCGGCGAAGGAAAGTCAATCTGGTAGGAGACACGGTAGCCCTCGCCCGGATATACGCCGATGAACTTGTCCCCGTCGCGCACTTCCACACTTTTCAACACCCGCAAATATTGGCGCTTGCGGCGCTGCATGCGCAGGCCCACCCGGCGAAACGCCTCCACATAAGGCGTCGCGCTGCCATCCAGAATCGGCAGCTCCAGGTTATTCAACTCCACAATCACGTTGTCCACGCCCATGCCCACCAGCGCGGAGAGCAGATGCTCGGTCGTCGAGATGAGCACGCTCTGGCGCATGAGGCTTGTGGCATAGCTCACCTTGGCCACATTGCGCCCGGTCGCGGCAATCTCAAAGCCCTCAAGGTCCGTACGCCTGAAAACCACCCCGGTGCCCGCCGTGGCCGGCAGCAGGCGCATGCACACGGGTGCCCCGCTATGCAGACCGATGCCATGAAACTCAAGGGGAGCGCTGACAGTGTGCTCGTAGTGGACGGCGTCGAACAAAGACATGACCTCAGTGAAGCAATAGACTATCCTTTGCAGTACAAAGTTTAGCTGTTGCATTTTTGCCACAGTCAAGGGTGGCAATGGCACATCTGTTCTCGATCCCTGAGAGGTCGCTCATGCCCAGCCGCCGCCAAGCTCCGCACTCCACTCCCATGAATCCTCAAGCGCTCCTTCTGCTCGCACAGAATGCTGAGGATGCCCAACTGCGCCTGTTGCAGCAACTTGTTGAAATTGAATCACCTGGCACAGACCGCGCGGCCGTCAACCGTTGCGTGCAGGTGGTTGCCGCAGCGGGCGTTCGCCTGGGAGGAAAACCAAAGCGGCACAGCAATTCCCAATTTGGTGACACGCTGGAGTTGCGCTTTGCCAGCCGGAAACGGGGACGCCCCCTGTTACTTCTTGGGCACCTCGACACGGTCTGGCCGCTCGGAACGCTTGGCCGCATGCCGTTCCGCATCGCACTTGAGCCCGGCGGCGAGCGCATTGCCGGGCCCGGCATCTATGACATGAAGGCTGGCGTGACCATGGCGCTGACCGCGATTGAGATTCTGCAGAAGAGCGATCAACTCTCGCGACCGGTCACGCTGCTGCTGGTCAGCGACGAGGAAGTCGGCAGTCTCTTCTCACGCCCGATCACCGAGAAGCTGGCGCGCGAATCAGCCGCCGTTTTTGTGCTGGAGCCGGCGCAAGGGCGCACCGGAGCTTACAAGACCGCACGCAAGGGGGTCGGAGACTACACGCTGCACGTGCGCGGCGTGGCCGCGCACAGCGGTGTGGATTTCACCAGCGGACACTCGGCCATCGAAGAGCTGGCCTGGCAGATCGAGCAGATTCGCGGCTTTACCGAACTGGAGCGGGGCCTCACTCTTAATGTGGGCGTCATTCGCGGGGGCAGCGCCCGCAACGTGGTGGCCGCACACGCCGAAGCGGATATCGACGTGCGCATTGCCCGGGCCGGCGATGCCGCGCGCATTGATAAAAAGCTCAAGAAATTGCGCCCCCGCGACCCGCGCTGCGTCTTATCCATAGAAGGTGGCGTCAACCGCCCGCCCATGGAGCGCTCACGCGCCACGGTAGCACTCTTCCGTCAGGCACAAACGCTGGCCCGGCAGATGGGCTTTGCGCTCGAAGAGGCTTCGACGGGCGGCGGATCGGACGGCAACTTCACGGCGGCACTTGGCGTCCCAACACTGGACGGCATGGGGGCCGTCGGCGAGGGTGCGCACGCGACGCACGAGTCCATCTTCCGCAACGATCTGGCTCCGCGCACTGCATTGCTCGCAGCCATGATTGCGAATGTAGAGAGGTGAAGATCGAAATGATCAAGTGGATCGAGTTTGCGTTCCTTGGGGCGTCACTGGCGGTCATTCTTGGATTGGTGATGGCCGGTCCAAAGTTCAAAACGCCGCCGAGGACCGATGACGTGCCGCTCGGGGCGGCCGATCCGCCAGCGCCTGGGGCCGACACTGAAAGCCATCCGCAGACCTCGTAAAACCGCAGGGTTGCTCGCGCTCGGAACGTTCCCTATCGGGCCGCGATGTGTCCCTCGCCCTCATTACCCCAAACATGCTCGCCCTTTGCCATGATGCCCTCGAGCATGGCCGTCACGAGGGCCAGCGGCAAACCCACTACATTGAAATAGCAGCCGTGTATCCGCGGAATCCATCGCGCGGCATACCCCTGAATGGCATACGCCCCTGCTTTGTCCCGCGGTTCGCCCGTCTGAATGTACGAGGCAATTTCCGCCTCGCTGAGCGTGCGCATGGTCACATAAGTGACCTCGGCAGCGGTCTCCACATGGCCGCCCTGCAGCAGCGCCACACCGGTGATCACGGTATGCGTTGCGCCGGCCAGCAGGCGCAGCATGCGCGCCGCATCCTGATCATCTTCCGGCTTGCCCAGCATTTCTCCCGTGGGAGCCACGACAGTCGTATCCGCACCCAGAACAACCGCACCTGCGGGCTGCGCGGCCTGCGCAGCCACGGCTTTTTCGCGCGCCAGCCGCGTTACATAAGCGATGGGGTTCTCCCCCTCACGCGCCGATTCATCAATGCCGGCCACGGCAGTAGAAAATTCATAACCCGCCTGCGCCAGCAATTCGCGGCGGCGGGGGGAAGCAGAAGCAAGTACGAGCATACCCATGATTATTTCAAACCCGGCAGAGTCAACTTCAGGCTTGAGGCATTCGCGAGTGCGCTGAATGAAACTTATCCTCGAAATTCGATCCCGACGCGCGGCCCCTGCGCATCGCATACGCCCCATGCCATCTGCGGAGTATTATGCGCAATGCCCCAGCGTCCGTCAGGCCCCAGCAAAATCATGCCCGCATGGCCTTGCAAGCGACGCGCCAGATAAGCAATCGCTGCCTGCGCCGCCTCTTCTGGAGCCATTCCAGACTGCACGCGATCGGTCGCCCACTTGCCCAGAACCAGTTTCATAATAGGCTCGCCCCACCCGGTGAGCGAGACGGCCGCGCTGAGGTTGTCGGCATAGCATCCGCAACCGATGAGCGAAGAATCACCCACCCGGCCCGGAGCCTTGTTCAGAGTGCCGCCCGTCGAAGTCGCGGCAGCGATACGGCCCTCTGAGTCAAGCGCCACGGCCCCCACGGTGTCATGTGATGCCAGTGGATCGTCACCGGCAAAGGTGGTGTCAGGCAGTCCAGCTCTGGCTTTTTCCTGCGCCGACCGCAACCGCTCCCGCTCGCGGTCAAGCACCAGTTCGGCATTGTCGATCAATGCCATGCCGTGTTCCTGAGCAAACTCTTCGGCGCCCTGGCCCACAAAATAGACGTGATGGCTTTTCTCAAGCACCAGCCGCGCGGCCTGAATGGGGTTCTTGAGCCGCTCCACGCAAGCCACGCCCCCGGCGAGCATACGCGCACCATCCATCAGCAGCGCATCCATCTGCACGCGGCCATCGCGCGTCAAAAAGCTGCCGGTCGCGGCATCAAAAGTCGGGTCGTCTTCAAGAACTGTGACCGCAGCCTCGACCGCATCGAGCGCGGAGCCGCCTTTTTCCAGCACAGCATAGCCTTGGGCGAGCGCCGCGCGCACACCGGCACGGTGAGCTTCGCGCGCATCTTCAGGAATGGCCCAGGCACCGCCATGAACCAGCAAAACGGGTGTTTTTACTTGCATAGCAAACCACTGAGTATACGGGATGGCAGCCTGTTCAAGGCTTTTTGTCATCTACTTATTTATTCCCCGCAGCAGGCTCCCTTAAGGCATCCGCCGGGATACCTGCCTGTAACCTTTTAGGCAAGATCTTTTGCAAGGAGCATGCATGCATCACCTTACCGTTCTTCCGGCGGTTATTCTGGCGATTCTTGGACAGATTTTCAAAAGCGGGGAGGGACAAACGCACAAAATCATCGTGGGGACCGCCGTGCTCCTCGGCGCTCTATTTGTCGCCTACTGCGTTTACTTCGTTGTCTTCCGCTTTGTGCTCCGGCGCAGGATTTCCCTGATGAACCATCGCTTCATCAGCCGATTCAGCCGTCCGGCCTTCTGGATCTTTGGCGTCGCCGCAGCCATGAGCGCGGTTCCTTTCTTTCAGCTCAACGAGTCGATGGCCGGCACGATTGAGCACATTCTTCACATCATTTTTCTCATTTGCATCGGCTGGGTGCTCGTCGCCTTTGTCTATACGTTTGAAGACATCATGGTACGGCGCTATGACATGAGCGCCGCCGATAATCTCAACGCTCGCCGCATTCGCACGCAGCTCGCCGTCATTCGCCGCATAGCGCTCATTTTTGTTTTTGTGCTCACGGCAGGCCTCGTGCTTTACACCTTCAACCACACGCGCATCTGGCAATATGGCGCAGGCCTGATTGCCTCAGCCGGACTGGCCTCTTTTGCACTGGCCAGCGCAGCCAAAACTACAGTAGGCAACATGCTTGCGGGCATTCAGATTGCCCTGACCGAGCCAATTCGCCTGGATGACGTGGTGATTGTAGACGGCCAGTGGGGCCGCATTGAGGAGATCACCTCAGCCTATGTGGTGGTGAAAATCTGGAACCTCGAACGCCTGATCGTGCCGCTCACCTGGTTCATCGAGAATCCATTTCAGAATTGGACTCGCACTTCCTCTGATCTGATTGGCACCTTTTATATCTATGTGGACTACACCTGCCCGGTCGATCCGCTGCGCAAAGAGTTTGAGCGCATCTTGAAGGAGACTCCTCTATGGGATGGCAAAGCCCAGGTGCTGCAGGTGACCGATCTCTTCAAGACGACCATGCAGTTGCGCTGTCTGCTGAGCGCAGCCGACTCAGGCAAGCTCTTTGACCTGCGCTGCCTCGCCCGCGAGAAGATGATTCTCTTCATCCAGCAGAACTATCCGCAGCACCTGCCGACCCTGCGCTTTGCCGAGAACGCGCGCGATCAGGAGCACTCCCAGGAGCATTCCCTGCCTGGTTCACTGCCCGGCTCAGCACACGAGGCCAGGACCAATTCGCCCGCACCCTGATCCCCCGCACCATGATCCAGAGATACCCGAGGCTGCGGAGGCGATTCCCCTCCGCAGCCTCGGCGCGGGAAAACCTGTGCGAAGCCCTCGGGTCAGAGGCTCTTGCGCGAAACCCTATTCTTTGACCTCTCTGAGCGCCCGCCACACCAGCCACCAGACGATCAGCCCGATGAACGCGAGCGAGCCCAGCAGCAACAGAATCAGGTGCTTGTGTACGAGGTTGCCGAAGAGCACGATGATCTTCGGCCCGTATAGTACGGTAAGCAGTCCCTCGACCAAATAGCGGATGGTGCGGCCGATAAACACCGCCAGCAGAAACTGCGGTGCCTTCATCTCAAAAACGCCTGCGCCGAAAACAAACAGCTTCCAGGGTGTGGGCGGCGGCATCATGGAGGGGATGATCATCGACACCATCTCCTGCCGCTCAAAGCGGTCGCGCAGCGACTCAAAGCGCTTGCGATCAATACGCCGCAGCAGGAAGAGCTCGCCGCCGGCACGACCAAGATAGTAAGGAATCAGCGCGCCAATCGAGGAGCCTACGCCCGCCAGGATGGCGTAGAGATAAAAATGCCAGCGATCCGACCACGCATACCCGGCCATGATGAGGTCCATGGGCAGCGGAATCGAGCTGGCATCAATAAACGCGATCACTCCCGCGCCCCAGAAGCCCAGCGGCTTCACAAAGGCCAGAAGAATAACCTTCCACTTCGTCAATAAGGCGATAAAACGCTTCAATGGTCTTCCTGATCTCGGGCGGTATCGTCGTGCTGAGTGTCGCCCTGCAGCAGGCGAAGCGCATGCGGCAGCAATGGCAGCACCGCGCGCAGTGAGGTCACAGCGCCGCGCGGACTTCCCGGTAAATTCAAGATGATCGAAGAGCCCGATGTGCCGCAAAAAGCTCGGCTCAACACAGAAAAAATCGTCTCCTGACGTCCTTCGGCCCGCATAAGCTCTGCGACGCCATCGAGCGAGCGGTCGCACAGGGCGCGCGTCGCGTCTGGAGTGACATCGCGGGGACCAATCCCTGTGCCGCCGGTCGTCACAACCAGCCTCGCCTGGGCCAGGCAGCCCAGCAGTTCCGCCTGGATGGCCTCAATCTCATCGGGCACGGTGCGCCGCAGAATCACAGGAAACCCGGCCTCCGCCAATGCCAGGGCCACTGCGGGACCGGAAACGTCTTCACGTTCGCCCCGGAAACAGGAGTCACTGACGGTAATCACGGCGGAAGAAATCATCTTTCTCGATTGTAAGGGGAAGAAATCAGCCCAGGAGTTAGGGAATTTGCGCCTTCAATGAGAGAATTTCGACAGGAGCGGTACGGCAGCCCCAGTTGGGGGTTGTTCGGCTCCTGTTGCAGATCCAGCATGCCGATCACTGAAGTCCCAACGAACCAGGCACCTCCTGAGCCGCCGACGCCCAGGAACACGCGCAACCGCTACGACGACCTGGATGCCGATCATCTCCTCCACGTCATTGAAGACCTGGAGGACGCAAAGTCGTGGGGACGCGTGCGCGAGATGATCTGGGTATCGATCATTCTGCACCTGATCGTGGCCTGGTTTCTCATCTATGGGCCCAAGCATCTGTGGCATGTTCGCGTGGTGACGCCGGCAGAGCAGTTGCGGGAGCATCCTCCCAAGCAGCTCTCCTACATTCAGCTTCCGCCCGATCTGCTGAAGCAGAAGCCAAAGCAGACCAACATCATTTCCGACCAGAATCGGGTTGCGGAGAGCAAGCATCCGGTTCCCGTCAAGAAGACCCCGCAGCAGTTGGAAGCCATGCGCCGGGCAGGAGAATTGCGTTCGCCCGGGCAGCCGCAACGGCCGGCTCCGCAGCAGCGGCCCGCCCCGACGCAGCAGGCGCAACGGCCTATGCCGCGCGGCGCGCAGCCGCAGGCGCAGCGCGCTCCCAAGACGCCTCCGGCTCAGCCGCTGCCCAACAACAGTCAGTCGAAGTTAAGCGCTCCTGCGCCAGCTCCAAAGATTCAGAACTTCCGCGCCAGCACAAGCGCCTCGCCCGGCGAGCAGCTTCAGCAGGCTCTTCGTGCGGCCTCACGCGGCTCCTACTACGGAGGAGGCGGAGGCGGCCAGAACGGCGGCGATGAAGGCATGAATGCCCCCGTGCAGCACAACGGCGAGCAGGGAGCCGTCGAGATTCTGAGCGACACGATGGGTGTGGACTTCAGCCACTACATTCAACAGGTCATCGCGGCAACCAAGCGGGCCTGGTATCCCATCATTCCTGAAGAGGCTCGTCCGCCACTCAACAAGCAGGGCGAGGTCGCCATTCGTTTTGAGATTTACCCGGATGGCAGCGTGCATGTGATGCAGCTTTATGGCCCCTCAGGCGATGTTGCGCTCGACCGCGCAGCCTGGGGAGGCATTACCGGCGCATCGCCGTACCCGCCGTTGCCCAAGCAGTTCAAGGGCAAGTATCTGGCCCTGCAGTTCAACTTCCTCTACAACGAAACTCCGGGTGGTCAATAGCCATGCCAGACTCGCAGCCTTCCCGCGAGTCTGGTCCGGGCTCGCAAAAGCCAGCGGCAGGGCGTGATCCGGACCGTGTGCCGCGCCAGCAGGTGCGCGGCCTGATTCTGCTCGCTTTGCTGCTCGCGTTTTTTGCACTGATGCGCGCCAACTGGCATGCTTTGTTTGCGCCCGGCTGGTGGCGCATCTTTTGAGCCACGCCCCCGCAATCAACCCGGTCTCGCAACCACTTCTGGTGGTGCTGCTCGGTGCGACCGCGAGCGGCAAAACGGCGCTCTCCCTCGCGCTTGCCGAGCGCTTCAACGGCGAGATTGTCAGTTGCGATTCCATCGCGGTCTATCGCGAACTGGAGATAGGCTCGGCCAAGCCCTCACTCGCCGAGCGCGCCCGCGTGCCCCATCACCTTATCGACGTCTTTGGTCCGCAGGAGTGGTGTACGGCCGGAGACTACAGCCGTCTGGGCCGCGCCGCAATCGCAGAGATCACCGGGCGTCGGCATCTGCCCATCGTGACCGGGGGGACAGGCTTTTATCTGCGAGCGTTGATTGACGGCCTCTTCCCGGGGCCGCCGCGCTCGGCCGAGCTGCGCGGGCGTCTCGAGCGAAGCGTTCAGCGTCATTCTGCAGGATGGCTGCATCGACTGCTCCAGCGGCTCGATGCGGACGCCGCTGAACGTATTCATGCGAATGACACGCCAAAGCTCATTCGAGCCGTTGAAGTCTGCCTCGCCGCGCGCCAGCCCATCACACAGGCCTGGCAGGCAGGCCGCGACGCTCTCACCGGCTACCGTGTGCTGCGCATTGGCCTCAACCCAAACCGGCAAGCACTTTATGCGCGCATTGATGCCCGCGCCCAGTCGATGTTTGAGCACGGCTTGCTCGAAGAGACCAGCCGCATCATGAATACCTACGGCAGTGCTCTGCCTACGCTCGATGCGCTTGGTTACCGGCAGGCAAAGCAGGTGCTGAGCGGCGAGCTTGCGCTGAAAGATGCCATTACCGCCGCGCAGCAGGGCCATCGCAACTATGCCAAGCGCCAGCTCACCTGGTTTCGCCGTGAACCTGAGGTGCATTGGCTGGCCGGGTTCGGCGATGACCCCGCCATCGGAGCTGCAGCGCGTCAAATCATTGAGGCAGCGCTAGCCTCCCCGCATTCCACACCGGAGAAGCCACAGGAGTGAAGAAATCTTTCCGTACCATCTTCACCGCCATCGCCGCGCCCGCCCCCAATCGCACGCCGTGGAGCCTCTTCGCGATGCTCACCGTGTTGATTCTCTTCGTACAGGGCTACCACCCGTGGTCCAACGATGCCGGTATTTATCTCGCTGGTGTACGCAAGCTGATGGATCCCGGCCTATATCGCTCCGATGCGCCCTTCATTGTCTCTCACACTCATCTGTCGATTTTTGCGCCCACATTGGCTGATTTCATCCGGCTTACCCACGCCAACTTTGCCTGGACAATCTTTGGCGCGTACCTGTTCTCCACCGCGCTTTTTCTTTACGCCTCCTGGCAGATAGCCGTACGGCTGCTGGCTTCGCAGCGCGCACGGCTCGGCGCGCTTTGGATGGCTGCGGCCCTCTACTCCCTGCCGGTCGCGGGCACCGCGCTGGTCATCATGGACCCATACCTGACCGCGCGCTCTTTTTCCACGCCACTTGATTTGCTGGCTGTCTCCGCTGCGCTCGACCGCCGCTACGTGCGCACCGGCATCTGGCTGGTGCTCGCCGCGTTGCTGCATCCGCTCATGGCGGCCTTTGCATTTGCGTTCGTAGTGATACTGGTTGCGCTGGACCGGGAACGGCCTCGCTTTGCCCTGAGCCTCTGCGTCATGGGCATCCTCGCCGCAGCGATCGCCTATTGGAATAGCCTCTTCCAGCCTATTTTTATTGCTTATCGCGAGGCGTTGCTGCTCCCGGCACATACATTTCTGTTTCTTGGCCGGTGGCAGTGGTACGAGATCGCAGGAGCAGTACTGCCGCTGATTCTTTTCGCTGTCACCGCTTGGAAGTCCGGCCTTCGCAGCCGCATCGCCCACATATGCCTGGCTGCGATACTGACGGGAGCCAGCAGCCTCATCATCGCAGCCTTCTTTGTTCCCGTGCGCGGGCCCTATCTGCTGGTGCCCCTGCAGGTCATGCGCATCGATCACATCCTGTATGCACTTGGTGTCATCCTCTTCGGCGGGTTGGTCGCGCACCTCACAAACCGCCGCACATGGATCGCGTTTGTCTTCTTTCTCCTGGCCTTCACCGGCATGGGCATTGCCGCGCGCCTGAGTTATCCAGGATGCCGCGCCGTCGAGTGGCCCGGCCTTGCGCCCAAAAATCCATGGTCACAGGCCTTTCTTTGGATACGCGGCCACACACCGCCCGCTGCAGTCTTTGCCTTTAACCCCAGACTCGTTTACCAGCCCGAAGAGGATGAGCAGGGCTTCCGCGTTCTGTCAGAACGCAGCCAGTTGCCCGATGACAAAGACGCCGGAGTTGTCGCCGTCTTCCCCAGCCTCGCCTTCCGCTGGGCACGTGAGCGCAATGCGACGCTGCACATCAACACCGAATCCGACGCCGAGCGCGTGAAAATACTCGCGCCCCTTGGAGTCACATGGCTCCTGCTGCCCCCCAACGCCGCAACACAATTCCCTTGCCCCTACAGCAACCGTGTGGTCAAGGCTTGCCAACTACCGGGGCATTCATAGCCCGCCACTCTCTGGCCGGTACTGCGACAGCCACCACACCCTGTGCCGCCTGGCATTCTCGCAGGCTAAAACACAAAGGCCGGAGCATCTGCTCCGGCCTCATAAATTTCCGTTCTTGCTTTTTACTGCACCGTCAGCGCAATACAGGCCGCACCCGAGCAGCCCGAGCTCGACGTCGCCTGCTGCACCTGCGTGCCGTTGGACGAGTAGGCTGAAACCACCAGCGTGTAGGAGCCCTTCGGCGTTCCAGGATTCGGGAACGGCTTGTGCAGCAGGTAGCCATAACGCGCACCGCACGCCGTCAATCCAGCCGTGCAAACCGCCAGCAACGCAATCACGCCCATCATGCGGAGCGCATTTCCATTCTTGCGGCGCAACGCAACCACACCGAACAAGGCAAATCCGCCCGGCAACAGGAAGGCGAGGTAGGTCTGTCCACGATGGAAGGGCGTCTCGCTCTTTGAGGAATAAATGCCAGAAGCCGCGTAGGTGTTGATCTGCATCGAGCTCGTCATCGAGCCATTGGCGGTGAGCGCAAGGGTGTTGGGGCTGAAGGCACAATCCGCTTCCTGCCCGAGTGTGGCCGGCAGGAAGGAACAGGAAAGATCGACGGTACCCGCAAAACCATTGACCGAGTTCACCGTGAGCAGCACCGTGCTGTACTGCCCCGGCGTCAACGTAACCGACGAGGGCGTAGCCGTCACATTAAAACTCGCCACGGTAGACGTAGCATCCGCAGACACAGCCGCAGGCGCAGAGGCCGAGAGCGCGTAATCGCTGGTCACCGGGTGATAGACAGCGGTCACCTGGGAAACACCGGCAGGCAGCGAAGTCAACGTCAGCGATGCCGCTCCGTTCTGCACAAAAGCTGATCCCAGCGAGCCCTTTGAGGTTTCAAAGCTGACCGAGCCACTGTTCAGCGGAGCGCTGGTCATGCCGGAAACCGTCGCCTGCAGCGTCAGCTTCCCGTTCACGCTGCTCGTGCTCAGGTTCGTGCGCGTCACTTGCTGCGCATGCGCAGCAGGAATCGAGAGGAGGGTGAGAACGGTGAGGAGCACCACATAGATTGTCGCGCTGGGTTTGCGCTTGCCCGCGCCATACGAAAACTGCCGAATCATTCGTTAGATCTCTGCTTCCTGAACCGCTGGGGTTGGTCTGCCCGTATTGTATAGGAGGCCACTCCACGCCCGCCCCGGAATTCGATCAGAGCCCCGCCGCCAGGCCTGCTTTCCGCCAGGATAACCACCGCAAACCCCGCCCGGCACGGTAGGATATTCGGTTATGGCCCATCCACTCTCTGAGCGCCCCCAACTCCGGCACCTGACCGCCCAACTCGACGAACTGAGGCAAAAGGGCACACACTTCCGCCTGCGCGTGCTCGATGACATTCAGGCCCCAGTCTGCACCTATGACGGCAAAAAGGTCATCAATCTCGCCTCCAACAACTACCTGGGGCTTTGCGATCACCCAAGGCTGCGCGAGGCCGCCATCCAGGCCATTCGCGACTACGGCGTCGGCTCGGGAGCCGTCCGCACCATCGCCGGCACCATGAAAATTCACATGGATCTGGAGGAGAAGATCGCCCGTTTCAAAAATGTGGAAGCCTGCGTCGTCTTCCAGAGTGGATTCACGGCGAATGCCGGCACGGTTTCGTCCATTCTCGGCAAAGAAGACTTCATCATCTCTGACGAGCTGAATCACGCCTCCATCATCGACGGCGCCCGGCTCTCCCGCGCCAAGATCAAGGTCTTCCGCCACAAGGATGTCGCTCACGCCGAAGAGCTGCTCAAAGAGGTCGCCAACGAGCCCGGCCGCAAGCTCATCATCACTGACGGCGTCTTCTCGATGGACGGGGACATCGGCCCTGTGGACAAACTCTGCGATCTCGCGGACAAATACGGTGCCATCATGATGGTGGACGACGCCCATGCCTCCGGCGTGCTGGGCCGCAACGGGCGCGGATCGGTGGACCACTTCGGCTGCCACGGTCGCGTCGATGTGCAGGTTGGCACGCTCTCTAAGGCAATCGGCGCGCTCGGCGGCTATGTTTGCGGCTCCAAAGACCTCATCGACTACCTCTATCACCGCGCGCGTCCATTTCTCTTCTCCACCTCGCATCCGCCGTCAGTGGCTGCCACTTGCATTGCGGCCTTCGACATTCTGGAGAATGAGCCCGAGCGCATTGAGCGCCTTTGGAGCAACACGCGCTATTTCAAGGAGCAGCTCGGCCACGCCGGCTTTGATATCGGTGGCAAAACCACCCCGGCCAGCGAAACACCCGTAACCCCGATCATCGTTGGCGACGGTCGCAAGACCATGGACTTCTCCCGCGCGCTCTTCGACGCCGGAGTCATGGCCACCGGCATCGCCTTCCCCACCGTGCCCGAAGGCAAGGCCCGCATTCGCACCATCATGACCAGCGAGCACACACACGAGCAGCTCGACCAGGCATTGGAGACTATCGTTAAGACGGCAAAGCAGATGTCTATCCTTTAGCATCGCAAGCAATTCAAAACAGAGAGGCCTGCAAACGCAGGCCTCTCTGTTTTGCGCCGAAGGCGCGCCCGCCCGTGCGGCCAGCACCTACCAGATGTGTACGCGCTGGTCTGGCGTCAGATATAGCTTGTCGCCCGGCTTCACATCAAATGCCTTGTACCAGCCATTGATGTTGCGCACCGTCTCTGCCCGGTACTGCGCCGGCGCGTGCGGATCATTCACAATCTGCGCCCGTAAAGCTGCCGGACGCACTTTCTCCGCCCAGTTCTGCGCAAATGCAAGGAAGAACTGCTGATCTCCAGTCAGTCCATCCACCACCGGGGCCTTCTTACCGTGCAGCGAGAGGTGATACGCCTCATACGCATCAGACAAGCCCGCCACGTCGGCAATATCTTCATCAATGGTCTGCTTGCCATTCACGTGTACACCGGGGAAGGGCGAGTACTGGTCATACTGCCGCGCCAGCGCTGCTGTCACAGCCTCAAAATGCGCATGATCTTCAGGAGTCCACCAGTTGCGCACCCGGCCTTCGGCATCAAAGGTCGAGCCCTCCGCGTCGAAGGTGTGCGAAATCTCATGGCCGATCACCGAGCCAATCGCACCATAGTTGAAAGCATCTGAAGCCTTAGGGTCGTAGAACGGCGGCTGCAGAATAGCGGCCGGAAAGTTCAGCGCGTTGTCCAGCGGCAGGTTTACGGCGTTCACCGTCTGCGGCTCCATGCACCACTCGCTGCGATTAACCGGCTGGCCAATGCGTGACAGCTCGTAACGGTAATGGAAGAGCCGCGCCCGCATCAGATTGCCCATCAGGTCTTCGGGCTTGATCTCAAGGCCAGCATAGCTCTGCCACGAGTCGGGGTAGCCTACGCTCACCTTGAGGCTATCGAGCTTCTTGATGGCCTCCGCCTTGGTCGAAGGGGCGAGCCACGTGTTCGCCTCGAGCCGCTTGTGATAGGTGGCAATCAGGTTCGCCACCAGCGCCTGTACCTTGGCTTTTTCCTCTGCGGAAAAGTACCGTTTGGCGTAAATCTGCCCGACGGCATCGCCCAGCACCGCGTTCACCAGCATGACACCGCGATGATCCCGCGGCCTCTGCTGCTCAGCGCCATTCAGGGTTTTTCCAAAGAAATCGAACTCCGTCTCAGCCATCTTCGACGGCAATCCGCTCGCGTTCTGCTCGATCAGGTGATAGCGCAGCCAGTCCTTCCATGCATCCAGAGGAGTACTCGCCACCAGCGCGGCCTCACCTGTAAACGCGGAAGGCTCCCAGACGATGAACGACTTCTGATGCGCCAGACCTGCTGCCTGAAAGTACGTCTTCCAGTCCAGCCCAGGAGCCTTGGCGGCAAACTCCGCCTGCGTCCACGGGTTGTTCGCCTTGTGGATGTCCTCATTCTCCTCAAGCGACCAGTGCGTCTTCGCCAAAGCCAGCTCGAGCGCGTAGACACGAGCCGCGCGCTCCGTCGCGTGATCAAATCCGGCCAACTCGAACATCGCCGCGATGTGCTTCTGATACGCCTCGCGAATCTGCTGCATGTGTGTCGAAGGGTCCAGATAGTAGGCGCGGTTCGGCAAGACCAGTCCACCCTGCAGCAGATAGGCCGTGTAATGGTTCGGATCGTTAAAGTCGGGTGCGACCCACAGGCCGAACAGGTTCAGAGTGTGGAAGTTCGTATCGTTCAGCGCATCGACATCGGCGCGCAGACTCGCGCCCAGCACTCGCGCCAGGTCCTTGCGCGAATGGATCGCATCGATCTGCCGCATCTCCGGCTGCAGGGGCTTTAATCCCTCCGCATCGATGGACTGCGTATCCATGTAGGAGTGGTACAGATCGGCGATCATGCGCTCATTTGAGCCGGGCGCTGCGTCAGCCTTCTCAGCGTTTTCAATGATGCTCTTCACCCGCTTGTCCGTGCGATCGGCAACGATCGAAAAACCGCCCACCGCCACGCGATCCGGTGGAATTACGGTGTGCTGCAGCCACTCACCGTTGGCATACTCGTAGAAATTGTTGCCGGGCTTCACCGCGTGATCAATGTGATCGACCGCTACGCCATGGCTCTGCGCCAGCAGGCCGCTCGGCGCGCAAAGAAGAAAAGAAACCGCCACACTTTGCAGAAACTTCATGAACAGATTGTTCCACATACGAGGATTCGCGGGCGAGCCGGAGAAAACCCGAAGAAGCAGGGCAAATTTCATGCCAAAACACGAAAAGACCGCCCGGCAACAGGGCGGCCTTTTCTTTTAGGGAGAATAGTTCCAACGGAGGCAAAGCCATCAGAACTTTCTGGCGAAATACTATGTTTGGGCAAAACCAGTGTCAAGGCAAAATACCCACGCCTGCAACCGTTTAATTTATCAGCGACTTACAAAGCCGCCCTCGGGGCCTTCGCAGAAATCAGGTTTCTCCTTTTATTCGCCAATAGCCTGCCCAGCCCGGCCCTAGTCCCCTCAAAGGACACTGCTTATCCGTACACCTGCACCAATGACGGTGCAATCAGGCCTGACGACCGGCCAACCGGAACCAGCCGGGTTACCCGGCCAGATTTACTTGTCGTTGAGGTTCAGGGCAATGAACTCTTCGTCGTGCAGGCTGGATGCCGGCTTGCCGCGCATCACGCGATAAATGGCGCGCCCGCCGCCTAAAAACAGCCCCAGCAGAATCGATGCTCCGCCCAAAATCGCTGTAAGCATCGCCACCGAGGTCAGCATCTGTGCTGTCTTGGCAACCTCGCTTACCTTTGGCTTCAGCCGGTCTATCGCGATGTGCTCGTGGAATTGCACCTGCGCCAATAGCGCCTTCGCCTGAGCCGGCGTAAATCCTCCGCTGGTCACCGCTACGCGCGTTCCGGCGCGTTTGACCAGCAAGGCCCCCGGAGTGCCTTTGACCGCGCCCTGCTGCAGCGCTCCGGCAATGGCAGCCATGCGGGCATCGGCAATCTGAGGGGTAGGATACGCAAGCAGTGTCAATGTCCCCTTGCCGTATTGCGCCCTGATTACTTCTGCATCCTGATCAAAGTGAATCAGTTCCGGCGGCAGTACGCCGCCTTCCATTTGGTAAGCCGCGGGACCGATCGCATAGCGCAGGCTTGCAAGGTCGAGCCCGTCCTGCGGCAATTGTTCCGGCAGTTCTGGCGGAACCCCGGCCGATCCCGGCGTGCGGGGAAGCACCGTGTCCAACTGCATCATGGCAGCTTTCTCACCTGTAGCACCGGGAGAGAACGTCGCCTTGAGCAACAGATTGTCTTTCCAGAGCAACCAGGTGTCGCCGTCCCGCGCCCCGTTGTATTGAATCACCGGCGTGGAAAGCCGTGGACGCTCTCCATCTTTGCCGGGCTTCACTAATCTGGCTCTGGCGTACCGCTCTGCCCCTATTCTTTCCGGCTGCATGCCTGCGGAATGAAGAAGCGTGAAGGCCCCGTAGGCACCCGTAGCGTCAGGAAACTGAAAGGCCAGCACCGTGACCACGGCTCCGGCCCGAACATAACGGGCCTGATTGCCGCCTTGATAGCCGAACTCCTTCCAGGCGGCCGCATCCTGCGCTTCAGGCGTAACCTGCTGCAGCACGTCCCGCTTCCAGGAGCCAAAGCTCGCCGGCAAAATCGCCGTTGTCTTCGTCGCAGCCAAGGATTCCTGCCCCGGCAAAGTGCTTCCGTGACCGGGCCCCAGGAAAGATGCGAGTGCCAGAACGCCAATGAGTCGAAAAAACATACCTTTACTTCTGGAGAGTACCACTCGCCATCCGCACGCGAGCGCCACCGGGCAAAGCCGCCACTTTTCGCGTCATATATGACGCTGACATTACAAAGCTGAATTTATCCTGAATTTCCATTCATTCCTGAAGCACTTCTTAATAAATTCCGGCCTTTTCAACTGGCTGTAATAGTGCGTTGAACCTTCATTCACCTGAGGGGCCGCCGCCTTTCTCATACTGCGACTAAGCAGATCACTCTGCCGGAACAGTGCGGTGAAAAGGCTTCGATTCCCATACCGATGGCAGCTTCCCAGGCTGGAGTATCTGCTCCTGGCTCTGCTCGTTCTTTGCTGGGGAACGCAATTCAAAGCCTCTCTCTATCAGACCGCGTCCCACGGCAAGCGAGTTCCCGTCGCCAAGCTGATTTCTGACACAGAAAGCAGTGAAACCATGCGGACGGCGCTCACCACGCCCAGGAGGATGGCACGGCCAGGCTTTAGCGGCATATTCCACACCACCGCGCTCCTCTCTTTACTTCCTCAACCAGCTCTAACGGCCGCCGTGCCTTCAGATTCACCGCACCCTGACTGGCAACTGCTCGCCCAGCGGGATTCCCTCGGCCACTTCTTCCACCGGCCCCCTCCCACGTTCTAGTCCGAGCCGCGCACTCGCGCACCTGAGGAACAAGCTCCTCAATCCGCGAACGCTGCTCACTCCTGTTTTGCCTTCAGGCGCACTCCGCTCACCTCAAGGCACACCACCGCTCCTCTGATCGATTGGCATTGCTCTGCGATCAGGAAAAGCGGAAGCACTTCACAAAGCACCCACAATTTTCGGAGGAACCAACTTGCGTCGATCTTTGATTCTCGTTCTCGCAATAGCATCCCTGGGCTTCTCGCCCAGCTCGCATGCTCTTGCAGCATCCGCTGCCGCGCGACAGCATGTCACGGTCACGGTTCACGGCAAGATTACCGACCCATCCGGCGCCGTGATTCCGGGTGCGGCTGTCTCGTTGACTGACCTCACCAGCAACACCGTGCTCAGCACCATCTCTGCCCCTGATGGCAGCTACGAATTCAGTGGGGTTGCCGCGCACAATCAACTGCTGACGATCGTCAAGTCAGGCTTTGAAACCTATTCGCAGCAGATTGCCCCGGCGACCCAGTCCACTGCGGATGTCACGATGAAGCTCGCCGCCCTCTCGCAGAGCGTCACCGTCCGCGGCACCATCAATCCTGAAGCCACGCCGGTGCCCACGCGCGGTCAGGTCATGCTCATGCCCGGAACGGTACGCGTGATTGACCGCAAGGAAATTGAGGCCAGCGGCCCCGTTGCGGGCGGCGCGCAGATGGTGCAATCGACTCCCGGAGCCAACGTCATGGGCTACGGCCAGACCGGCTCGACCAAGTACACCATCATCCTCAACGGCATTCAGCAGGGTTGGGCAGGCGAAGCCACCAGCTTTACCGGCCCCGGCTCGCTCGGCATCACCTTTGACGGCGTGCCCGTCGCCGATCCGGCAACCGGCCTCTGGCAGTCGGCCACCATGCCTCAGAACCTGGTCATGCAGAACCTGCAGGTCACTTACGGCCCGGGCCAGCCCATGAATCGCTGGTATACCGACATCGGTGGACGCGTCGACTTCGTTCCCGTGCAGCCCACCGTGGGTCATCACCTCAGCGTCGAAGGCACCCAGGGGCCCGAGGGCCAGCAGAACTTCGCCTTCGTCGGCAACACCGGCCAGATCGGCGGATGGTCCACCGTCATTGGCGGCGGCCTCGGCCGCGGCGATAGCTACCTCCAGGGTCCTGACGGCTTTGGCAACCACTCGAAGAACGGCTCCATCTTTGGCAAGACGCTCAAGACCTTCTCGCGGGGCAGCCTTGCCTTTGGCGCGTTCTATGCCAAGGCCGGTGGCTATCGTCCGACCGTTATTCCCACCACGGACATCGGCCTGACCATTCCAGGCACCACCACGCACTTCAGCCAGGCCACCAGCGGCTTCTACACCGTCCTGCCCTTTGCCGACTACAACAAGTACGACACCAACGAGATGGCCATGGTCTATGCGCGTGAGCATTTCCAGGTCAGCCGCAGCATGTCCTTCCAGAACCTCACCTGGTATAACCACATTCGCCGTTTCCATCACCGCACGGCCGATGCTCTCAGCGGCGGCTCAAAGGTGGACGAGTGGAACAATCCCCACAGCAACATCTTCGGCGAAAAGATCAACGTCTCGCAGGTGTTGCCCTACAACACCATCAACTTTGGCGGATACTTCATTCACGAGCTCTACAACTCGCGCAACATATTCTTCAACCCCAACGACGGCGCCAGCGGCCAGAATCAGGTGGTCGGTTTCGGCTCCAAGTTCCGCTCCGGGTACTTCGATCAGAACAACGTCGCCTTCTACGCGCAGGACGACTTCCACCCCATCCCGCAGATCCACATAATTCCGGGCGTCCGCGTAGACGGCTTTAATACCAACTACAGCGATCAAGCCTTCCGGGACTTCACCTTTGCGGCTGGCGTAATTCCTTCCACCCACTGCTCGCTGTATCCCACCACGGCTGACCCCTTACAAAATGTTCTGGGAACTCCAAACGCCACAGACCAGGGCTCCCTCTGCTCATCCCACGAAAGCCGCTCCGCCGTGGAGCCTTCGATCGACGTTACCGTGACGCCGAAGCACTGGCTCACTCTCTATGGCGGCTATGACACCACCTATCGCTCGCCCTCCTTCGGTGGCGGCGGCGGTCTTTTCCAGAAGGTGAATCCCAAGTACTACATCCTGGCTGAAGGCAAGTATGCGCAGATCGGCGGCAAGATTCACTTCGTCAATGCGCCCGTGCTCCGCAACTTCATCGCCGGCATCAACTACTACCACAACACCTACAGCAACCAGGAAATTGACGTGGAAACAGCGCTGGGCGTGGAACTCACCAGCGGCGGCACCTCGGAATATCACGGTGTAGACGCCTTCCTCGATGCCGATCCCACCTCGCAGCTCCACTTCTTCGTCAACTTTGCTGGCGAGGCCTCCAGCTTCACCACTTACGTCACCGGCGGTACTCTCGCTGTGTGCGGCAAGACATCCAACCCCGCCGGATTAGCAGCAGGCTGCCAATACTTCAACAATCTGCCGGTCTCCTATATTCCCAACTACACCTTTAACACCGGCATTTACTACGCCATCCAGCACCACGGGCGCGAGATCATCGAGCCGCGCCTCTGGCTCACCAGCACCGGCTCGCAACATATCTGGTCAAACCAGACTGGTATGCCAGACAGCACCACCATGCCCTCGTACACCACCCTGAACCTGGGCTTCAACGCTCCCATCACCTTCCACAAGCAATCTTTCAATCTCGAGCTGGATGCCATGAATGTGGCGAACTCGAAGTATAACCAGTATGAGTACATCTCCAGCGGCGGCTACTTCGCCTCCATCGCGCCGGATCCCAACAATCCGCCAGCGAACTACATCAACGCCTATCCCGGAGCCCCGGCCTCGGTCTACGGCACCATCAGCTACCAGTTCTGATCGTTCTGCACGGAACGGCAGACCTGCCAGCAGAAGCATAGGCGTAAGCTGTAGCCGCAATTGAAAACAGGCTTCTCATAAGACCGCCAGGCCTTACGGGAAGAAAGAGAAAGCAAGAAGTGCCTCTCTTGGCGCCAGCTCAGGCTGGCGCCGTTTTTTTTATCGCAGACATCAGGCGTAAAGCTCGCGGGATGGGCGCTCATTCTATAGCAAGAGAGCAGGCAGAGGTTCAGAATGCGCATACACACACACGTCTTGCACAAGCCTGAACGGAGCTTAGTTTTATTTGGTAACGGAGCTGCGGCGGGCGACGATCTTGAGCTTTTCGCGGTCGAGAATTTTGCGAATCTGCAGGCGTGCGTGATTGTGCCAGGGGCCGTGAGGATCGAGCTTGATGTAAGCCGTCCAGTGGCGCAACGCCTGCCGCCGCGCGCCCTGCCGTTCGTAGGCGAGCGCCAGGTTATAGTGCGCATCGGCATAACGCGGCACAAGACGAATCGCGGCCTGGTAAGCCTCAATCGCCTCGCCCATGCGCTGCAATTCATCCAGCACGTTTCCGAGATCGAAGAACGCCAGCGCGTAATTCTGATCCGCCTCGGTGGCGCTGCGGTACAGCCGCTCCGCGCGGGCATAGTCTTTGCGGTGGTAATAAATCGTTCCCAGGTTAATCGCCGACGGCGCGTGGGTCGGCGTCTGCGCCAGAATCGCCTCATACAGCGCGATTGCTTCTTCGATGTTGCCGCCCTCTTCGCATTGCACCGCTTCAAGAAATGCCGCCGGCGTCTGGGGGAGCGGCTCGCGGCGAAAGCGATGACCGTCTTCGCGAGCCACATCGGCACCATGCTCAAAGTCAAACAAGAGCTGCCCGCCAATCGGGTCCATCAGCGTGCCGGAGTGGCGAAAGACCACGCGGGCGCCATCGCGCGCCGTACCCGCCTCCAACAATGGATTGCTCATCCCGGAAGCCTGTTGCATCGCCTGGATGCTGGCCCGGATATGAGAAGCCGAAAGGCGCGTGGAGCGAAGGTCGCGCAGCTTGCGCAACTGCACAAGATGCTCAAAGCTGTAGGTCTCAATGTGAGGGAAGATGCCCGCGCGTTCCCACGCACGCAGTTGCTGCGCGTGAATGCGGAGGATGCGAAGAATATCTCGACGCGTGTACGAGTTGACGATGACTTCGCTCACTGCCGCGATTATCCAAGCACCCTTGCCACAAGGACAAGTAGCATGCAATAAAAATCGTGGATAAGTGGGTACTAAACTTGATTCTTTTTGAGGAGGGGAATCGGCTGGAGCCGACGACCGGACTTGAACCGGTGACCTGCCGATTACGAATCGGCTGCTCTACCAACTGAGCTACGTCGGCCTCTTTGAGCATTTTACTTGAAGCCGAGGAGATTGTGGGGGTTCCGGGCCGCTGCTTTTCCTGTCCATCGTACAAAAAAGGCACGATGAACGGGCACGCGTTCCTTGGTGCCCACGTCCGGATACACGGACGTGGGCACCCTGATGAGACCTATGCCTGCAGCGCGGCGAGCGTCTTCTCCAGGCTCGCCTTGTCTTCCACGTTGAGGCAGCTCTGCGCTCGGTCAATCTGGCGCATCAGTCCGCTCAGCACACGACCCGGGCCGACTTCAACAAAATGTGCCGGCTGCTTATCAATGAGATTGCGCACGGACTCCACCCAACGCACCGTACCGGTGACCTGGCGAATGAGCGCGTCGCGCAATACGTTTGCAGTGGTGACCATGGCGGCATCGACATTCACGACGACCGGCATGTTCGCATCCGCAAAGGTCAACTCGTGAAGCAGCTTGGCAAGCTGGTCCTGCGCCGGCTGCATCAGCGCGCAATGAAAGGGCGCGCTGACCTGCAGAGGCACCACGCGCTTGGCTCCCCGCTCTTTGCACAACTCGCCGGCGCGTTCTACGGCGGCCGCCTCGCCAGAGATGACCGTCTGCTCCGGCGAATTGAAGTTGGCCGCCGAGACAATGCTTCCCTTCTCAAGCGCCGCAGCGGCGCAGGCCTCGGCCGCAGCCTCAGAGAAGATGCCCAGGATAGCCGCCATAGCCCCCTTGCCCGCGGGCACAGCCTGCTGCATGTAAGCGCCACGATGGCGCACCGTGCGCACGGCATCGGCAAAAGCCAGCGAGCCCGCGGCCACATTGGCCGCATATTCTCCGAGCGAGTGCCCCGCCACAAAGCCGGGTTGAATGCCGCGCTCCTGCAGCACGCGCAAAGCAGCGACGCTCACCGTGCAGATGGCAGGCTGTTGAAACTCCGTGAGCTTGAGCTGGTCTTCGGGCCCCTCAAAGCAGAGCTTCGAGACAGAGAAACCGAGAGCTTCATCCGCCTCCTCAAAGGTGCGGCGCGCGACGGGAAATTGCTCGTACAGATCGCGGCCCATGCCGACAGACTGCGAATTCTGCCCAGGAAAAAGAAAGACAAGTGTAGGTATGCTCATGTTCGTTCGTTATTTCAAATGATTGAGATGCTGTAGGGCAAGGTGCAGACCATTCCGCCGGTCAAACAAGATAGACGGTTGCCCGCATCTGGACTGCAAAATCTACTCAGCTCCTGCGCTGGCCCACATCGATGCGGTTGCCATCCGGGTCGGCGAAGACGAATGCATCCTGCCCATAATCTTTACTGGCGAGTGATTTGATAATGCGCACGCCGGCTTGCTGACAGTGCTGGTAAAGCGCCGCCACATCATCCACAAACAGATGCGCCACATTGGTTGTGCTGGCCCGGTGGTCACGCCTCCAGCTCAGGTGCAGTTCGGCATCGTCTTTCTTCAACACCATGAAGCCAACCGGTGAGCCGTTCTCAAAGACCTTCTGAAAGCCAAGCACACTGCTATAAAAATGGTGAGCGGCCTGAATGTCGCTCACCTCTAAACACGGCGCCAGGCGCCCAAAACGGATGGTTGCCACTGATTTCTCTGTCATCGCGAAGATTTCCTTGTGGTTCTTTTGCGAGCAGATGGCGACGATGCGCTTGCCCTGTTCAGGAGCGGTGTCCTGTGAAGCAGACTAGATGGCCCGGTAAAAATCAGGCATTGGAATCGGCTGGAGCCGCAAAATCGGCTTCCAACTGCTGGTTAACGCCCGCCGTGGCAAACTCGGCTGCGACCCGGATGCCGTTCATGATGGCCCGATCATTCGAGGACCCATGGCCGATGATGCAGACACCGCGCACTCCAAGCAGAGGAGTGCCGCCATATTCCGAAGGGTCAAGCCGGCGCTTGAACTCATCGAAGGCCCGGCGGGAGAGCATCGCGCCCACCTGCGCGGTGACCGTGCTCTTGAGCGAAATCTTGAGCATTTCCCGCACCAGCTTGAGGATGCCTTCCGAAGTCTTGAGCGCGACATTGCCCACGAACCCGTCACAGACAATGACATCACAGTGGCCGTTATAGATATCACGGCCCTCAACGTTGCCAATAAAGTTGAGCGGCAGCGCCTTGATGAGCGGGAAGGCTTCGCGGGTCAGGTCATTGCCCTTGCCCTCTTCTTCGCCAACAGACAAAATGCCGACGCGCGGGCGGTCCACCTTGAGCACCTTGCGGGCATACATCTCGCCCATGACGGCAAACTGCTCCAGATTGTGGGCCTTACAGTCGGTATTCGCGCCAACGTCGAGCAGAATTGTCGGGCCGGTCAGCGTAGGCACCGCCAGCGCCAACGCCGGGCGATCGACGCCGGGCAGCGCACTCAGCACCATTTTCGCTGTGGCCATGGCCGCTCCGGTGTTTCCTGCGGTGAAAAAACCGGCTGCCTTCTTCTCGCGAACAAGCTTGAGACCCACGCGCATCGAGCTATCGCGCTTGGCCCGAACGGCCTGAGCAGCCTTTTCGTCCATGGTAATGCGCTCGCTCGCATGCACGATCTCAATCGGCAGGCGAGCGCCACGAAGCGCCTGGGCCAGTAATGGCTCCAGAACGTCCTGCTGGCCCACGAGGTGAACGCGAACCGGCAGATGGCGGCATGCAAGAATGGCGCCTTTGATCTCCGGTTCGGGAGCTTTGTCAGATCCCCAAGCGTCGAGGGCGATGTCAGTGAGCATCAGCGCGCGAGACTAGCTGGCAGCTTCCTTGGTTTCAATGACCTCACGGCCCTTGTAGGTTCCGCACTTGCGGCAGATCCGGTGGGGCAGCTTCGGCTCATGACAGTTGGGGCACTCTGAGATGCCGGTCGCGGTGAGCGCGTCATGCGCGCGGCGCTTGGAGGTGCGCGCCTTGGAGTGGCGGCGCTTCGGGTTGGGCATTGCAAATTCCTTTCGTTCGGCAGCGCGGGTCAGCGTGCAAGGCGCCCGGCGCGCGACAAAAAACCTTATTTTTCCGGATTCAGCCGGCTGCGCAGGTCTGAGAGCGCCGTCCAGCGCGGATCGGATGGACCCGTATCGCAGGAGCAGGAGCCGCTGTTCAGATTTTGTCCACAGCGCGGGCAGAGCCCTTTGCAGTCTTCGCGGCAGAGCGTTTTCGCGGGGAGGGACAGAATCACCTGCTCCCGCAACACGTCTTCGAGCAAAAGACCGTCATTCTGATAATAACCGATTTCGGTCTCAGAATCGCCGATGGAGTGCTCCGTCGAACCCTCTTCCACGCCAAGAGGCCGGTAAATGAGGTCAAAATGGCCCTGGACAGGGTGCTCCACCGGTTCGATGCAGCGCGCGCACGGGGCGACAAAGCGGCCGCCATAGGTGCCACGAACACGAATGTCAGAGACGATGTTCTTTGGTCCTCGATGCTCCTCAATCAGATCGGCCTGGCCCTGGGCGGTAACCGGGCCTTGCTGCGTCAGCTCAGGACCAAAGTCAATCTGGCCCGGAGCAAGCGACTCGTCGAAGAGGATCGGCTCTTTCTGGAGCTCCTGAAGGGTAAATTGCATGGGCGGAATCCTCGGTGGGGGCTGCTTTAAGCCTAAAGACGGGATGCGGCAGGGTCAAATGCGGGAGCAATTGATAGGCTGAGGAGGAAATTTCTCTGCTGCCATGACGAACGCATCTTCTCGCACCAACTGGGCTGGAAACTACCGCTACAAAGCCGCGGAACTCACCACGCCGCGCTCGATCACCGAATTGCAGGATTGCGTCGCGACCGCGGAGCGCTGCAAAGCGCTGGGCACGCGGCACTCTTTTCAGAATATTGCCGATACCCCCGGCACGCAGATCTCGCTCGAACATCTGCAGGGCATCGCGCTTGATCGCACGGCCTCGCAGGTGACCGTGGAAGCGGGCGTGCGCTACGGCGAGCTGGCTGCGTGGCTCGACGCCCAGGGCTACGCGCTGCACAATCTGGCATCGCTGCCGCACATTTCCGTGGCAGGAGCCTGCGCGACCGCGACGCATGGATCGGGCCTGCACAACGGCAATCTTGCGACGGCGGTCGCAGCGGTTGAAATGGTCACCGCAGATGGAACCATTCGCCGGTTTGCGCGCGACGAGAATCGGGAAGCCTTCGAGGGAGCCGTGGTCTCACTCGGCGCCCTGGGCGTGGCGGCTCGACTGACGCTCGATGTGCAGCCGAGCTTTCAGGTCGCGCAAACGGTCTACTCCAGCTTGCCCTTCGCCGTTCTACAGGATCACTTGCTCGACATTTACGGCGCGGGCTACAGCGTGAGCCTCTTCACCGATTGGCGCGAGGCGCGCGCCACGCAGGTGTGGGTGAAACAGCGCGTGAAGGCCGAAACACGAACGGCGCTCAATGCAGAATTCTTCGGCGCGCGGGCGATGACCGAGGACGTGCATCCGATCGAGGGGCACGAGGCCGTGCACTGCACGCCGCAGATGGGGGTCGCGGGCGCATGGCATGAGCGGCTGCCGCACTTCCGGCTGCAGTTCACACCAAGCAGCGGCGCGGAACTGCAGACCGAGTATTTCGTAGCGCTCGAAGATGCCTATGCGGCGCTGTGCGCAGTCGAGAAGCTGAAGGAGCGCATCGCTCCACTGCTACTGGTAAGCGAACTGCGCGTGATTGCCGCCGACGATTTATGGATGAGCATGAACTACCGGCGCGCGAGCTTTGCGCTGCACTTTACCTGGAAGCCGGAGTGGGAGCAGGTGCGGCGTGTGCTGCCCGCCATCGAGGCCGCGCTGGAACCATTCAGCGTGCGGGCCCACTGGGGCAAGCTGTTCACGCTTCCGCCAGAAAAGCTGGCGGCGCGCTACGCACGCATCGATGATTTCCGCACGCTCATGCGCGAGTGCGATCCCAGGGGCAAATTTCAGAATGCGTTTCTCGCGCCACTCGGGTCGAGGTAAGGCAGTGGCTCTTTTTCCCCCAGGCCTCCATGCTTCGCCCCTTGGCGGCGAAGCACGGAGCGGCTAGGCATGGAGCGCGAGCCGCTCTCTCTTTCATAAACGCTACTGTGTCTGTTGCAAAATCCCGAGTGTCTGATGCGCGCCGTCCGTTTCAATCAGCAGCCCCTGCGATGGACTGATCTGATAGATAACAACGCTTCCGGCGGCGGAGGGCGAGGAGAGGTCCAATCCCGTCAACGAACCGCTCAGGATGCCATTGGCAAAGGACGAAACGCTCCCGCTCAAGGCGTAGTCGGCGCGGCCCGCGCCAAAGTCGGCATAGCCGGAGAGTTGCGCCGATCCGCCCGATGCGGTGACCATGAGCGGGCCAGAGAGATCGAGTGGCCCGGCAGAGACCTGACCCGAGCCGCTGCCATAGAGCGTTGCGTTGAGGCCGTAGTTGCCTTGAAAGTCGCTGACACCCAGCGTGCCGCTCTGCTGCTCAAGGGCCTGCCCGGAGAAGTAGTCGTTCGGGTCAGAGGAGAAAAGCAGAGCGTTGCCGTCTCCGCTCAGATACCAGTTCATGGAATAGAGGAAAGACTGCACCGCGCTGAGATGGGTAAGCACCACGCGGCCGGCGGCATCGACCGTGTAATCACCCGTGATGGTGGAAGGCAGCGACGTCTGACTGCCGCTGCGATCATTCCAACTGAGGCTGCCTGACAGCGTGCCGTCGGAGTGGAAGGTGAGCACGCCCGCAGCCTGAAGCGGACCGTGGGTATCCACTCCATTACCGCCGAAGACGTAGGAGGTATTGGCCAGAGACGCGGTGCTGAACTGGCCGGTCGCGCTGCCCTGCCCCAGCGCCGTACCGCCCAGCACACCCTCAAAAGACGTGCTGTAGAGCCCTTGCTGCACACCCGTCTCAACCAGTTGCATCTCCTGAGGGCTGGCGATGTATGCGGCAAACTGCACCGGCTGAAATTCGGCATTCACGCCCGGGTTGACCTGGATCACGACCCGTCCATAGGAATCCGGCGCGGAGACCGTGCTCGCCCCCACGGGCTGCAGACCATTCGCGCCTGCGGCATTATCCAACACGTCCAGCTCACTTCCCTTGCCAGAGATGCTTCCCGCTCCGTCAAAGTTGAGCACGCCGCCCATCGTGACCTGGTACTGGTTAAACTGATCGCCGCCGCTTAAGGTAAGCGCATAACCGCCAGAGGGCGCAGCCGTGCTGGTTTGCAGCGTGAGCGTGCCATTGCTGCCGGGTGCTCCGTTGAGGTTCGCCACAAGTCCCTGGCCGCCGGCGGCGAGAGTCCCGCTCAAAGTCTCCGTGCCGTATTGGTTCAACTGCAGAGTGACTGCAAGGTTGCCATCGGCCGTGCTCCCGTAACTGCCGCCGGTGATGGCGTAGTGGTTGGAATAGGCCTCATAGCGATAATCCGTCTGTCCGGAATAGATAGGGCTGGTCGGCTCGTAATCCACCGTATCCTGCTCGCCGCCGGTGATCTTTCCGTTGCTGGCCGTGAAGGCTCCCGCGGTAAAGCTGGGCATGCCGCTGAACGAGTCAGGCCCGGTGAACGAGAAGACGTACGTTCCGTTAGCCAGCGCCGGGCCCGGCGCCGTGATGGCGATCATGGCCGAGGCCGACTTGCTCGGATCAGTCTTCGAAGTCGCAGTGATTGTTACCGTTCCCCCCGAAGGAACCGTGGCGGGAGCGGTGTAAGTGGTGACTTGCCCATCCGCGGTTGCCGAGGGCGAAAAGGAACCGCAGTCCGAGCCTTGGCAGGTGACACTCCAGCCCACCTGGGGGTTCGCCGTCACGTCATTTTCTATGCTGGCGCTGAACTGAGAGGTGGAACCGGCCTGCAACGTCGCAGGCATATGCGCCGGGAAACTGACAACAATCGGCTGCGGACCGATGATCGTGATTGTGATCGAAGCGAAGACAGAGGGATCGGCCACCGAGGTCGCGGTGATAGTAACCGTGTTGCCAGAGGGAATCGCCGTGGGCGCGGTATAGACAATCGCGCCTCCTTCATCGCTGGCGCTGAAGCTGCCACAGGCTCCCTTGCTGCCACAGGTGACCGACCAGGTCACGGCGGTATTCAGTTGCAGAGAAGCAGGATTGACCCGATAAATCGCCGTCGCAACCAGGGTCACCGAGGCCTGAACAGCCAGAGTGATGGGAGGTGCCGGGGAAAAAAGCACTGAGGTAGGCTTTTGCTGCTGAGTCGTCGTGCTGGGCTGTGTATTCGCCATGCAACCAGCGAGGCCGAGCAAGCCACCCAGCGCCAGCAAGCCAAACAGGATTCCACGCAGGTTCATCATCGCCTCCTTCAGCAGCCCAAAGCGGCCGTCTGCAGGTAGGACGTGGCCATCGCGCCGCAGGTTTCGCGGATGACGCAATTGTTATTGGATTACCATCTGCCAGTCATCGCGGAAGAATCCGCGCATTAGGCTCCATGCATCAATGGGCCGTGATGACATACCTTCCTTGGCCGCGCAGGGCGATGATGGCGCGGCGTCCACTTTCTGCCGAAGTGCTGGAGACTGGCCTGCCATTGACCATCACTTGTTGATTTGTGCCAGAAACAGGCACAAGCACGCTTGCCTCCACGCCGGAAGGCAAAGTAATTTCCAGTCTGCATCCGTGATCGTTACGTATTGAAACCGACAGCAGACCATGCGGCGTCGGCTCCCCGCCCTTGGCCCACCGCAGCCCGATCAGGTCAGGCCGGATGCGAACCTGCGAGAATCCCGCAGCCGTCGGCTGAATGCCCAGCACCTGCTCCATCAGCCACGGCGTTACACCGCTCGACCATCCATGCGCCAGGCTGGTATGAAAGCCAGTCTCATTGTCGGCCTGCAGCGAGCGATGAAACAGGCTGCCCTTGTACCAGGAAGGATCGTAGCCCTCCCAATAGCTGGTAGCTCCCTCATCAATCATCCCTCCCCAGAACTTGCGAATCCACGCGAGCGCGGCGCGGCGATGCCCCATCTTTGCCATCGCACTCACCACGTAATAGTTGTAGTAAGGCGTGATGATGTACGGATGATAGAGATGTTGCCCCACGCCGGAAAGTGCGCTTCTCCAGATCGAGGAATGCTGCTCAGGTCCGGCAACGCCAGAAACAACAGCGTACGCATTCGGCTGCCAGCGATCTCCAAAAGACCCCTGGCTGTCGAGCAAATGCTGCTGCGCCGCCTCCCGAAGCTCGTCTGCCACATGGCCAAAGCGTGCAGCATTTTCCCTATCATGCAGCGCGTTCAGCAAATACTCGCCGTCGCGAAACGCTGCATAATACTCAAACTGCGTCGCCATGCGTGTTTGCGGGGTATCGCTATGCATGCGAGGCGACCAATCGACAAAAGGCCACGCATGAGTTGCATCCACAAACAGGTGTTGCTGGTTCAGGTCCTTCTCCATGTACGCAAGAAGCTCGACCAGGCGCGCATGAATCTTTCTCAGCTGATCCACTGAACCGGCGTGAAGGTAATACTGCGTCTCGGTCGTCACCCACAAGGCAGAGTACCCCGGAATACCATTCACATGAGCCTTGACTGGATCAGGCCCCAGAAGACGGTTCAGCGTATCCTCCATGAGAAAGTGATCCGCAAAAACGTCATCAATGGTGCGACCGCTGACGTCAAGATCTCCTATCCACCGGCCACGGTCGCGTTTGGGCGCGTCCCATATGTCGTCCTGCATGCATAGGTGCGCGGTATAAGCGCCAACCTGCCACATCTTGTTCAGTTCCGCGTCAGAGGACTCGAAGTATCCCTGATATTTGACCGGATACGCGATGCCATCCAGACGAATGCTATGGAAGCGCACGTCTCGGCCACCCGTAAAACGCACGACCGCATAGCGAAAGGCGCTCTTTGGTCCGTAGGCTTTCGAGTGGGGCGCAACATAGATAGGGTCACTGCCCAGCCACGGCCCATGCAGCGCCTCATCTTTTGACTCCCCATACTGCACCGTAACCTCGGCGGGCCCATCAGAAGCAGAAATCAGCTCGAGCCGCCCCGTCACCTCCCGCCCAAAATCCAACACCATCTGCGGAGCATTCTGCGTCATCACATCGCGCGCCGGCAGAGTGACATGCAGATCAGTGTCGCTGCCATTCACGAGCGAAGATGCATTTTGAATCCGCCCCAGACCGTCGTAAACACCCTCCACACGCATCGGCCGCAAGGAATAATGCGCCAGGAAGGGCGAGATGCCGTCATAGCCCGGCCACGCATACATTCCGGCATCCGCATTCCACTGAAAAAAGTTGATCGAGCTTTCCAGCCCTCCAAGATCATCAACGAGAGGCCACGTTGCATCCTTGAAAGACGGCAGCATCCAGTTGCCCGCAACCGGATGCAGTGTAGCCCTCCACCGGGCGTCGCTCATGACCAGCGGCTGCGCGATAAGGCCACGCGCGGCTGGCACAATCATGGCTGCCAGCACTTCGCCATGGGTGAGTTCTACGCCGCGGCGATCTTCGGCCCCGCTGCCAACATTCGGCCCGCGCACCGCCTCGATCGCCAGCACATTGCGCCCGGCGCGCAACGCATGAGAGACGTCACAGGCATACACGCGAATACCGAGTTGCGAATCAAGACTCAATTGAAAGTGGCCTACCTGCTGGCCATTCAGATAAATCTTTGCCTCGCGAGGCCCCGCCACATACAGAGTGGCCTGCGAGGGTACCCCGGCCACTTCAAACACGCGGCGAAAGTAGTGAGGCCTCAGATCCTCACTGGAACCGCTATTCCATCCCGCTACGAGTGAAGGCTGCTCCGGCACCGCATCCGCCTTTGTCCAAATGTAGTGCTCCGGCAATGGATGATGGCGAGCGGACTCCAAAGCCGAGGGAGGCAAATTGCGTGCGGGGTCAAGCTGCGCATCAGGAATCTTGCTCGGCCCATTCGCAGGATCTCCCATGGGCGCCACAGACTGTGCGCCCGCTATGGAGGCGGCAACCAAGAGAGCAGCAACAACCCAACGCTTCATGACACAAAACTCCTTACGCAGAATCTGCGGCGCTACAAACCTTTGCGGAATGGCAAACGAGGCTTTAACCCGCAGACCTGGATTTCCAAGACCGTCCCACACACAAGGCAGAGAAATGCGCAAATTTCCGCACTGCAGAGACCAGGCAGTCATGCAACAGCACTTCACATTCTTGGTGCGTCGCGGCCATCATAGGCCGCATCTTGCGCCCCACGCCAATCCACTCCGTCAACAAGGCGGTGCATTCTCGGTTCTACGCCGTCTTTCCTGATGCTTGAACGCGTATACTTCCGCTGCACTCTCACGAGGAGGATATCTCTACTCTTATGGCGCTCGATCGAAGAGCTTTTCTCACTGTAACGAGCCGGTTCGGTCTGGCTTCCACGCTTTTCCCCGGAATTCTGTACACACTCGCCACCCAGGCGGATGCGCAGGGCAAAGCTGCTTCCGGCACAGTCAAATCCCTCAGCGCTGCAAAAATCACTCCCGAGATGGTCGAGCAGGCAGCCGCGCTTGCCGGAGTTCCAATTCCGCAGCAAGACATCGCAATGATGATCGCCGGTTTGAATGACCAGCGTGACAGCTATGAGCCACTGCGCAAACTCGACCTGCCCAACAGCATGCCTCCGGCATTTCTCTTTGACCCGCTGCCACCGGGTGCAAAAGTCGATTCCACACGCGAAACGCCCGTCTACAGCAAGGCTCCAGCCATACGCACCGTGTCCTCAAATCTCGAAGACGTGGCCTTCGACACCGTTCCGCAGCTCGCCGAATTAGTCCGCACGCGCAAGGTCTCTTCGCTCGATCTCACCGAGATGTACATCCGGCGTATCAAGCGCTATAACCCGCTTCTCCACTTCGTCATTACCATCACCGAGGAGCGCGCCATCGCGCAGGCCAGGGCTGCCGACGCAGAAATTGCCCGCGGCCACTATCGCGGACCGCTGCACGGACTGCCATGGAGCGCGAAGGATTTGCTCGCGGTGAAAGGCTACCCCACCACCTGGGGTGCCGCGCCTTACAAAAATCAACACTTCGATTACGACGCCACCGTAGTGAAGCGGCTCGATGCCGCCGGCGCCGTACTGGTCGCCAAAGCTACCATGGGCGCGCTTGCCATGGGCGATGTGTGGTTCGGCGGCATCACACGCAATCCCTGGAACCCGCAGCAGGGCTCAAGCGGATCATCGGCCGGCCCAGCCTCTACAACCTCCGCGGGCTGCGTGGCATTTTCCATCGGCACTGAGACGCTAGGCTCCATCTCATCGCCCTCCACTCGCTGCGGCGTGACCGGCCTGCGGCCTACCTTCGGCTTTGTGCCGCGCACCGGCGCGATGGCCCTGAGTTGGACCATGGACAAGATCGGCCCCATCTGCCGCGCCGTGGAAGATTGCGCCATCGTGCTGCAGCATATCTATGGCCCCGATGGCGAAGACGAGACCGTACACGATGCCGCCTTCAACTGGAACGCCGATTTCGACTGGAAGAACCTGCGCGTCGGCTACCTGAAGAATGCGTTTCAGGCACCTTCGCCACAGCACTCCAGCGCACCGCCCGCCAACGAAACAGCCGGGCAGAAGAAGCAGCGCGAAGCTCGCATGGCCATCAGCAAGGCCTATCACGCCATGCGCGTCTACGATCACAGGTACAACCAGGCTGCACTCGACACGCTGCACCAGATGGGCGTGACCATGAAGCCGGTAGAACTGCCCAGCCTACCCTTCGATGCGATGACTCCAGTGCTCAATGCCGAGGGCGCGGCCGCCTTCAGCGAGCTGACGCTCACCGGCCGCGATAAGCTGCTGACCGCGCAAGGGCCTGACGACTGGGCCAACATCTTCCGCGTGGCGCGTTTCTATCCTGCGGTGGAATACATCCAGGCCATGCGCGCCCGCGAGATGGCCGTCCGCGCCGCTGCCAAAATCTTCGACGAGATCGACGTCTTGGTCGCTCCGACCGGCGGGGAACAGCTTGTGATGACCAATCTCACTGGCAACCCGGCCGTGATTTTGCCCAATGGACTGCGCGGAGCCGACGCCCCCGTGCCACCTGCCGGGATTCCCATGGAGTATCGCGAAGGTGGCCCCGGCACGCCGGTCAGCATCACCTTCCTCGGCGGGCTCTATCAGGACGCAAAGCTGGCCGCCTTTGCTCGCGCCTATCAGAACAAAGCCGGCTTCCTCGGCCTGCATCCCAAGCTGCCGGACTAGCAACATAAAACAAGAAAGCGTGGGTGCCCCGGGTCCGTCAGTTCGGACCCGGGAATGGCAGAATCTTCTTCTTCCCAGACCCCTTTTTCAAAGGCTGAGTTAGCATGAGCCTGATGCCCCTGCTCGAAGCCCGACACCTCACCAAGCGCTACGACGAAGCCATCGTGGTCAATGATGTTTCGCTCTTCATCGAGCGCGGCGAAACCCTCGGCCTCGTCGGCGAATCCGGCTCAGGCAAGAGCACGGTGGCTCGCATGATTCTCGGGCTGATCGAGCCCACCAGCGGCGAGGTGCTCTTTGACGGCCACCCAATCACCACGCGCGGCGCTGCCATGCGTAAGCTGCGTCGCCGCTTTCAGCCCGTGTTTCAAGACCCCTACGCCGCGTTGAACCCACGCATGCGCGTCGAGGAGATCATCGCTGAACCGTTAGTCATTCACGAGAACCCTTCAAAAGCTGAGCGCCGCCGCCGCGGCTCCGAACTGCTGCGCTCCGTGGGGCTCGACGACTCAGCCCTCACCCGCTATCCTCACGAGTTCTCTGGCGGCCAGCGCCAGCGCATCAACATTGCACGGGCGCTCGCGTTGCGGCCTGAACTGCTGGTGCTTGACGAGCCCATCTCCGCGCTGGATGTAAGCGTGGGTGCGCAGATCGTCAATCTGCTGCGCGACCTGCAACGCGAGTACAGCCTGACCTATCTCTTCATCTCTCACTCCATGCCCATGGTGCGCTATCTGGCCTCACGCGTGGCGGTGATGCAGCGCGGCCGTATGGTAGAAACCGGCCTCTGCGAGCAAATCTGCGCACACCCCCAGCAGGAGTACACGCGCAGCCTGCTCGCCGCCACGCCAGAAATGCGCGTCGGCTGACAGTAGCCGGGCTCGCCGGCATAAACTCCGCATCGGCTGCACCCCGCGCCGCATCTACAATTCAGATAGCCCGTGCATCACGATCTTGCTCACTCTCTATTTCTTGCAGCAGCTACATTCTTAGGTGGACTCATCAATTCCGTCGCCGGTGGCGGCGGATTTCTAGTCTTCCCAACCCTGCTGCAGATGGGCCTCTTGCCCATTCAGGCCAACGCCACCGGAACGGTCGCGTTGTGGCCCGGCCAGTTCACGTCCATCGCAGGCTATCGCGAAGACCTGCGCAAAAACCTGCGCATGGTCATTCCAGTCACCATCGTCGCGGCTATCGGCGGCTTTCTCGGCTCCTGGACCCTGCTGCATGGAAGCCAGGACTCCTTTCTCCGGCTGGTGCCTTATCTGTTTCTACTCGGCTCCACCAGTTTTGCTGCCAGCGGCCCCATCTCGCGCCGCATCAAGGCCAGAGCGGCCACACATGCAGCGCAACAGGAGCGCATTTTCCTGCTGCCGCTGCTGGGGCTGCTGCTCTGCATCACCTATTACATCGGCTACTTTGGCGCGGGCGCCGGCCTGCTCACCATGACGGCGCTGGCCCTCTGCGGTGTCGAGCGCATGGCCGAAATCAATGCCCTCAAGACCGTCATCACCACCGTCGCCAACCTGGTTGCGGTGATCATGTTTGTGGTGCATCGCGCCGTGGACTGGCGCGTCTGCTGGTTCATGATGATCGCCTGTGCCATCGGCGGATACGTCGGCGCACGAAATTCACGGCGCATCAGCGACCGCATCCTGCGCCCGATTATCATTACACTGGGGTTCGCCATCGCGATCTGGTTCTTTACGCATCGCAGCCTCTGACACTCCCATGACTCTCCACATCCCGCTCCTCACGCTCGCCGGCTACTGTGCGGCCATCTGCACCACGCTCTCGTTTGTGCCGCAACTGGTGCGCGTCTGGCGTCTGCGCAGTGCGCGCGACATCTCCCTGACCATGTTTCTGGTCTTCTCGATTGGCGTCTTTCTGTGGCTGGTCTATGGAATCTCCATCCGCTCTATCCCGGTCATCCTCGCCAACGCAGTCACGCTGGCGCTCTCTCTTGCCATTTTGATTCTCAAGCTGCGTTTTGACCGCCAGCATTGAGCCTGCACACGCAAGAGTCCAATTTCAGCGAAAATAGATGATATGAGCCACGAGGGAATCCGCATCGTCCATGAAGACGAAGCGCGCCGCATCGACGAGCAGAACCGCAGCCTGCCGCAGCAAGCCACCGAACCCGCCAAGGTCCGCGTCAACAAAACCGAAGGCACCGGCATGGAGATTGACTGGAAGGATGGGCACCACAGCGCCTGGAATTTCACCTGGCTGCGCAACGCCTGCCCCTGCGCCACCTGCCACGAAGAGCGCGAGCAGGATGGCCGCCGTCCGGGCGAACCCAAAAAGAAGCCGGCCTCCGCGCTGCCCATGTACGAGCCGCCGCCGCGCCCCGTGCTGGTCTCGCCCGTGGGCCGCTATGCCATCAGCTTCCACTGGAACGACGGCCATACCAGCGGCATCTACTCGTGGGATTTCCTTCGCCGCCACTGCACCTGCAAGGCGTGCGCGAAATAGCGCTATCGTCAGACTGATCTGGAGGAACCATGAGTTTACCCACTGAAGTTGCACTCATCGTCTCATCCTGCGCTTTCTTCACCTGGCTGGTGCGGCGAATCGAGCGCCAGCGTTTCCAGCGCAATCAGAAAAAAATACTGATCCGGATCGCGGGGCCTCGCAAACAGGTCTATTTTCATAGTGGATACGATCTGGGTGCCCCATACAAGCCCGGTGTTGGCTTGTGTGGGTCTTTTACTGCACCAGCTCATCCAGCCGCGCATCATGCATCGGCACGGCTCCCGCAGCCCACAGCTTCTCCGTAATCCGCAGCGCCTCGTCCGCGTCGGCCGCTACCTGAATCAGCGCGCGATTCTCGGGCTTCAGAAATCCTTCCGCGACACCCTTATCCAAAAAGCTCAACAGTCCGTCATAATATCCGCGCACATTCACCAGCACGCAGGGCTTGGAGTGGATACGTAGTTGCGCCCACGTCAGCACCTCGACAAACTCATCGAGTGTGCCATAGCCGCCCGGCAGCGCCACAAAAGCATCGGCCCGCTCCGCCATCATCGCCTTGCGCTCATGCATCGAGCGCACCACATGCAACTCGGCCAATCCACGGTGCTCGATTTCGCGATCTTTCAGCACCTCAGGAATCACACCCATCACCGCGCCACCCGCAGCCAGTGCCGCATCCGCCACCGCGCCCATGGTGCCCACGGTCGCGCCGCCATACACCAGCCCATATCCGTGCTCGGCAAGGACCCGGCCCATCCGGCGCGCCTGATCCATATATTCACGGTTCCCGCCAGCCGCCGACGCGCAAAAAACTGCTACCCACTTCCTCATGCGCACAGTCTACAGTTCCCTGAAATTTCCGGCCGAAGCTGATTACGCGATCCCCGGAACCATGGCCCACCAAAAGTGTTAGCCGCAAAATGCACGTCGAACACTAGAATGGCCGCGTGAATCCCCCCAGCAAAGGAGTAAAGCCGCCTGTCTCGCCACGCACCCTCTGGTGCGCTTTTGCTGCAGCGCTCACTCTGCGTCTGTTCTTCCTCTTTGGATTTCACATCTACACCATCCAACCGTGGACCAATCACTTTAACTTTGGCTGGGAGATGGGCCGCATTGCGCGGTCGCTGGTCACCGGCTACGGGTATTCGAGTCCCTTCGGCGGCCACACCGGTCCCTCCGCCTGGACCGCGCCGCTCTACCCTTTATTCATCGCGGCAGTCTTCAAGCTCTTCGGCATTTATTCGCAAACCTCAGCCTTGGTGCTGATGCTCTCAAACGTGCTCTTCGATGCGCTTGCTGTCTTTCCTCTGTGGTGTATTGCGCAGCGCTGCTTTGGACTGCGCCTGGCGCGGGCATCCGTATGGATGTGGGCGGTCTGCCCATTCACCTTCCAGTACATTCCGCGCATCTGGGTCTCCGCGTTGGCCATGCTGCTCTTTACGGTCATCTTTGCACTCACGCTGCGCATGCGTGGCATAGGCGAGGCGCCTCAGCCACTTTCCGCTACAGCAACTCCGCGCCGCTGGCTGTTGTTGGGCCTGATCTGGGGCGTGCTGGCCCTCGGCATGGCTTCTTTTCTGCTGTTTCTACCACTTTCTCTTCTATGGCTGCTTTTGCCTGCCTGGCAAGAGCCGGGCCGCCCGCAACTGCGCCGCATGGCGCTGCGTGCCGCAGGCACATTTGCCATCGTGGTCGCCTGCATGACACCGTGGATGATTCGCAACGCAATCGCCTTTCATCAATTTATCCCCATGCGCACAGACTTCGGGCTTGAGCTGGCCATTGGCAACGGGCCCGGCGCGCAAGGCTTGCCACTCGTGTATGACCATCCCAGCGTGAATCCGGTACAGTTTCGCCTTTATCGCCATCTGGGTGAGGTCAAATATTGCCGCGAACGTGGCGCGTTGGCTAAATCACTCATTCGGGAAAACCCGGCACACTACGCTGCCGACACACTGCGCCGCATCGACTTCTATTGGTTTGGAGTACCACCGCCAAGTAACCCCAACCCCCTGGTCCAATTCTTACCTACCGGCGTGTTTGCCTTTTTCGGCATGTGCGGACTGCTCGGCCTCGCGCTCGCTCTGCACAATCGGATTCCGGCTGCGCCATTGATAGCCTTCGCTTTCTTGCTTTTGCCTTTCCTCTATTACTTCGTTTTCGTCGAAGACCGCTTCCGCTACTCGCTCGACCCGCTGCTCTACTGCCTCACGCTCTACCTCTGGATGTCGGCCGAGGAGAGCAACCGCGTCCGTTGGCTCACGCCCGGCTGGTGGCGGCAACGCTTTTCACGGCATCCATAGAGCAGCATGCTTCCCTGTTGTGCGCCGATGCGCGCACAATAGCGGCATGCAGCTCGCCGTCTTTACTCCGTTGCTCTCCGGTCTTTCGCTCTCCCAAACGCAGGCCAAACTGCGCGACCTCGGCATCTCCTCCGTCGAACTCGGCACCGGCAACTACCCCGGAGACGCACACTGCCCGCTCACACTGCTCGATGACGATCTGGCGCGCGAAGACTTTCAACGCACACTCGCCGAATACGGCGCGAGCCTCTGCGCGCTGAGCTGCCACGGCAATGCACTGCATCCCGATCCGGCGCGCGCCCGCGCCGCCCGCGAAGTCAGCCGCAAGACCATCCTGCTCGCGGAAAAGCTCGGCGTGCCCACAGTCGTCGACTTCTCCGGCTGCCCCGGCGGCTCGCCCAATGACATCACTCCCAACTGGGTCACCTGCGCCTGGCCGCCCGATTATCAGGAGATCCTGGCCTGGCAATGGGAGCAAGCTGTCGCGCCGTACTGGCGCGAACACGCTCAATTTGCCGCCGATCACGGCGTGCGCATCGCCATCGAGATGCATCCCGGCTTTGTCGTCTACTCGCCCGAGACCCTGCTGCGCCTGCGCCAGATCGCCGGGCCTGCCGTGGGAGCCAACCTCGACCCCAGCCATCTTTTCTGGCAGAGCATCGACCCCATCGCCGCCATCCGCGTGCTCGGCGATGCTATCCATCACGTCCACGCCAAGGACACGCAGCTTTACCCCGCCAACCTGCCGCGCACCGGCGTCCTCGACACCCAGCCCTATACCGCCGAGCGCACCCGCGGCTGGCTCTTCCGCACCGTCGGCTACGGCCACGGCGCGGAGTGGTGGAAGGAATTCGTCTCCACGCTCCGCATGTACGGCTACGACGGCCCCATCTCCATCGAGCACGAAGACAGCCTGCTCTCCGCCGAAGAAGGACTCAACAAAGCCACGCAATTCCTCAACAGCATCCTGCTGCGCGAGCAGCCCGGCCAAGCATGGTGGGTATAGAGCGCGTCCCTACTACGCCACACCTCGCCGCAGCTTCAGCGCCGCATTCACCGTACGCATACCGGCCTTCATCGCGGCGAAACCCAGTCCCTGCTTTGGCCCGGTAAACTGCTCCATCGCGCGCCGCGAATCCCCCACCGCCGCAAACCCATACCCGCGCATCGCGGCTTCATATTCCCCAATCGCCTCCAGCAGCGGCTGCTCGCCGCGCGCGGCCCGCGTCAGCGCGCCGCAGAGCACTTGCGCGTCCTTGAGCGCAATGTTGCCGCCAGTGCCGCGATACGGCGTCATGCTGTGGATGGCATCTCCCAGCAGCGTCACCCGCGAGGGGGTCCACGCTGGCTGCGGGCGCGAGGTGCGCAGCCGGTTCAGGAATATCTGTTCTTCATCCAGCCGTTCCACCAGCTCTCGCAATGCCGGGTGCCACGCCTGCATCGCCGCGCGCATCACCACCTTCAGCGTCTTGCCAGAAACACTCTCCACCTTCCCATCCAGCCCAAAGTACTCCGGCTTTCCGCCCAGCGCGCAGAGCAGGTAGTCGGGTTCCAGCGCCTCCTCCAGTCCCAACTCTCGCAGTATCTCGTCAGCCCCTTGCGGCCGGCGCCAGGCAGCCACAAACAGGCTGCACGCCGCAGGGGGCAGCACCATCACCGGCCCTTCCAGCAACGGCGGTGGAACCATCGCCAGCGTCTTCTCCGTCAACGGAATCGCGCCACCAATCCCAACCACGCCCGCCTCCACCGGATCCGCTCCAGGCAGCCGTTGCTGGCGCACCCGCGAATGCACGCCGTCGGCCCCCACCAGCACATCGGCTTCCACCGGCTCTCCAGCCTCAAAATGCAGGCGCACCCGGCCGTTCTCCAGCACCTCATAGCGAGCAAAACGGCGTCCCCAATGCGTGTCTTCTTCCAGACCCGAGAGCAGCACGCGCCGCAGGGTAACGCGGCTGATCGAGCGATGCCTTCGCACCGGGTCCGGCTTGCCTCCATGCCCCAGGGAGAGCAGCTCCTGCATCTGCTCCGTCATGACCGTAAAGCCATGCATCTGCGCGCCGCCCGTCACCTCAAAAAGCCCCCACAGCTTCGGCGGCAGACACGCGTGCAGCGCCTCGCTCCCCTCCGGGCTGATATGAATGCGGTAGCCCTGCGTGCGCGCATCCGGCGAGGCGTCCCGCTCAAAAACGCTCACTTGAAGACCGGCTCGCTTCAACCCTTGCGCCAGGCACAGCCCGCCCAGCCCGCCGCCTGCAATGGCTACATGCAATTCCTTGCTGCTCATCCCTTCGCTCCTGCTCTTCTGGCCGAGGCCAGTTTGCGTTTCGCCTTGGCGCTCAATATCCAATCTTCGGTGTGCCGCGCGATGGCATCCATCTGCGCGGCATCCCGCCCTGCCGCGCCAGAAAAGAGTGTCATCAGCATCGCCGTCAGTTCCGCCTGTGGCAGATCGTCGCGAAAGGTCCCATCGGCAACCCCGGCGGCCACCATCTCTTCAATGCCGCATCGCCAGTAGCCGTTCATCTGCCTGGTCACGGCCATCACGGCTTCATCGCGCTGCGCCCGCAACGCAAACTCCTGCATCACCAGCAGCATCTCCGGATGCTCGCGCATGTAAAATCTCCCGTCGGCAAACTCCTGCCGCAGCCGGTCGAGCATGGGCAGCCCCGAGGGCTTCGGCGCGGGAGCGTGCAACAGGACAAACTTGGCTCCAATCCACTGCGCAAGCCCTTCAATCAACGCCTGCTTCGAGGGAAAGTAGTAGTGCAGCGTGGCAATGTTCACCCCGGCGCGCTGCGCCACCGCCCGGGTGCGCAGTCCCTCAAAACCAGCCTCGGCAATCGTGTCAAAGGCGGCCTGCAACAGCGCGGCACGCCTCTTGCCCGGCTCATCGGCTGGTTCCAGCAGCGCCTGCGGCCACGCGGGAATGGAATTTGCAACTCCAGAATCATTCACGGGGTCAGAATATCCATCAATCAGTTGATTGTCAATCAACTGATTGATTGTACCGTTCCACTCCACTCTCCCCCACCCTGACCGGCGCGCCCTCTGGGTTACCCTGTTACGTGGCCTCGCGCCTCGCATTTCCTTCTCGCAGCAGGAGAACAATGACCATCCAGCAGTTTCTTACCCCCGGACTCGCCCAGTACTCCTACCTCATCGCCTCCGAGGGGCAAGCCGTTGTCATTGATCCCATGCGCGGCGATCCGCGCCCCGCCGCTTACGCCGCGGCACACGCGCTGCGCATCACCCACGTGCTCGAAACCCACATCCACGCCGACTTCGCCTCAGGCGCGCCAGCACTCGCGCAAGCCACCGGAGCCGAACTGGCGCTGAGCGCCTACGACGACGGCGAACTCTACCAGTACGCAATGCCGCACCGCCGCCTGCGTGATGGTGAGCGCATCGCCGTGGGCCGCCTCACGCTGGAAGCGCTGCACACCCCGGGCCACACCCCCGAGCATCTCTCCTTCGCGCTCTATGACCCCGCGCACAGCACCACCGCCCCCATCGCGCTCTTCAGCGGTGACTTCATCTTTCCCGGTTCGCTGGGCCGCCCCGACCTGCTCGGCGAGGACGCTAAAATCGGCCTGGCGCACGCGCTTCATCGCAGCCTCCATCAGCGCATCACGCACCTGCCCGATGCGCTGCGCCTCTACCCCGGCCACGGCGCGGGCTCACTCTGCGGCGCGGGCATCGGCGAGCAGGCCGAGTCCACGCTCGGGCAGGAGCGCCTCACGAATCTGCTCTGCCAGCTCTCGGAAAAAGACTTCGTGCGCGAAATCCTCGCCGGCGTTCCGCCCATGCCCGCCTACTATCCGCGCATGAAGCAACTCAACGCCGCCGGTGCCGCCGCCATCGAATCCCTCCCCACGCCAGCCGCACTTTCCCCGGCGGAAGTTCACGCGCTCGACTCCAAGCAATCCATCCTGCTCGACCTGCGCACGCCCGAGGCCTTTGCCGCTGGACACGTTCCCGGTGCCATCCATATCGGCGCCGGAGCCAGCCTTCCCCTTTGGGCCGGATGGCTGCTCGAGCCTGCACGGCCCATCACGCTCGTCAGTGAAACAGGCGACGACCCGGACTCGCGCCTCGCGCTGGCCCGCGTCGGCCTCGACCACGTCACCGGCTTTCTCGCTGGAGGCATGTCTGCGTGGCGCGCCGCTGCCCTGCCCGAGCGCATCATCCCAATGCTCTCTCCGGCCGAGGTGGAAGAAAGGGCACTCCACGCGCTACTGCTCGACGTGCGCAATCACGGCGAGTGGCAACTCGGCCACATCCCCGGCGCGCGGCATCTCATGCTTGGCGACTTGCCCGCTCAGTTGGCCACACTTTCCCCGCATCACCCCATCATCACCATCTGCCAGGGCGGCTACCGCGCCAGCGTCGCCGCCAGCCTGCTGGCACGCGCCGGCTTTCGCGACGTCGGCAGCCTCGCCGGCGGCATGACCGCCTGGGACCAGCACAAGCTCGCGCTGCAACCGCAGCAGTAGCCAAACTTCGCAATGCCCGCAAGGAGATGCCCATGCCCGCCAGCACAACTCGCTGCTTTGGATTAATCGGAGGACTCGGCGTCGGTGCCGCCATCCACTACTACACCAGGCTGGCGCAGGCGCAGGCCGGGCAACACACTCCGCTCCGCCTGGTGATGGCTCACGCACATATGCCGCAGGTCTTCGCCCATGTCGAGGCGGGCGATCGCGAAGCTCTGGCCCGCTATCTGGCCTCTCTGTTAGGCCAGCTCAAGGCAGCGGGCGCTGACTTCGCCGCTATCCCCGCGGTCATGCCTCATCTCTGCTTCCGCGAGCTCGAAGCCATCTCTCCGCTCCCACTGCTCAGCATCTTCGAGCCGCTGCGCGCCGAGGTGGCACGGCGCGGCATCCGGCGCGTCTCCGTCCTCGGCACCCGTTACGTCATCGTCTCCGGCCTCTACGGCATGCTTCCTGAGATAGACATCGTGATGCCACAGCCGGAAGAAATCACCTTCATTCACGACACCTACTCCGCGCTGGCCGCGCGCGGCCACGGCACGCCACAGGACTTCCAGGGCATGACCCGTCTCGCTCAGACGCTGTGCGCCCGCGAGAGCCTCGACGCCATCGTGCTGGCCGGCACCGACCTCTCACTTCTCTTCACCCCGCAAAACACAGCCTTCCCTCACCTGGACTGCGCGGCTCTGCATCTTCAAGCCATTGCGGGCGCGCTCGCCGCCATCTGAGACCCCCCGGAATCACTCTTCCAGCATCCGCTTCAAATTTTCACTTGCATATTGCAAGTAATATGAGCTACCTTTCCTCCCGTGCCGAAGAAGTCCCGCGGCCAACAACATCGCTCCGGGTGCCCGGTCAACCTGTCGCTTGAGGTCTTTGGCGACCGCTGGTCGTTGCTCATCGTGCGCGACCTGATGGTGCGCGGTTTTCGCAATTTCAGAGATTTTCAGGAGAGTGGCGAGGGCATCGCCACCAATATCCTGGCAGGACGCCTGCGGAATCTGGAGACCGCCGGCATCATCACCGCGCAACCCGATCCGGAGGACGCACGCCGCGTGCTCTACCGGCTCACCCGCAAAGGCATCGACCTCGCCCCGGTCATGCTGGAGCTGCTGGTCTGGGGCGCAACCCACGAGCCATCCGGCGCGCCCTGCGAGGTAATCGCCGCAATGGCCAAAGACCGCGACGCCATCCTCGCTGAAGTGCGCCGCCGCTGGGAACAGAACGACCCCACGCCACTGCTGCCGTGGCTGGGCGGGCCTAAAAGAAGCAGGAAGTCCAAGTAAGACCCATCGCAGGATCCGGAGAGTTCCATGTCGATCGCCCAAAGCATGCTGGCCGAATTTGAAACTCAGGCTGCCATCACCCGTAGATTTCTTGCGCGCCTGCCCGAAGGCAAGCTGGCGTGGCAGCCCCACCCCAAATCCATGACTGCAGGTCAGCTCGCCCTTCATCTGGCGGGCGTACCTGGCGGCATCATCAACGCGGTGCAAAACGATTCCATGCAAGCGCCTGGCTTTATCTTTCCCCAGCCCGCGACTCTGGCTGAGGTACTGAGTAAGTTCGATGAAAGCATCGGGGCTGTTCGTGAACTACTGCCTCGTCTCGATGACACTGCCATGCAAGCCACCTGGCGGCTGTTCTCAGGCGATCAGGAGCTGCTGGCTGTTCCCCGGCAGGAGTTTCTGCGCAACATTATGTTCAGCCATTGGTATCAGCATCGCGGCCAGTTCAGCGTGTATTTACGCTTACTCGATATTCCTGTGCCTGCCACCTGGGGACCCAGCGCCGACGAGCCGCCCCTGTTTCTGCGAAGCTCCGCCGTCGGGCAGACATCATTTGGCACGGTTCAGGAACCATCCAGCCACCCTGCGTTTTGAGGAAATTGACTCATGAGCACCATTGCTCCCAGCCCGCGCATCACGCCTTTTCTCTGGTTTGACAACAATGCCGAAGAAGCGGCAAGTTTCTACGTCGGCATCTTCCCCAATTCAAGGATTCTCGACACTGTGCCCAACCATCCCGGCACCTCCCCTTCCGCGGCGAAGGTCATTACGGTCAACTTTGAGCTGGACGGCATACGCTTCACCGCCCTCAACGGTGGTCCGCAATTTCCCTTCAACGAATCGGTCTCATTCGTGGTGCACTGTGCCACGCAACAGGAGATCGACTACTACTGGGAGCGGCTCACCGCCGAAGGCGGCAGCGAGGTGCAGTGCGGCTGGCTTAAAGACAAGTACGGCGTCTCCTGGCAGGTGGTACCGGCTCACATTGCTCACCTCATCCGAAGCCGCAACGTCATGCTGGCCCTCATGCAGATGAAGAAGCTCGACATCGCGACACTGGAACGCGCCGCGCAGGAATAACGCAGTCCTAACCCGCAGTCCCCGACTGGAGCACACGCATGGAATTCGCGCCTTACGTTCACTTCTCTGGCAACTGCGCGGAAGCGCTCGCCTTTTACGTCAAAGTCCTCCACAGAAAAATCTCCTTCGCCCATACCTACGGCGATTCGCCCATGGCCAGCATGGTCCCGGCAGACTACGCCGGCAAGATCATGCACGCGACCTTCGACTTCGAGGGCGGCCGCCTCTACGCCTGCGATGCCCCGCCCGATCGCCACGGCAAGATCCAGGGCATCACGCTCTCCATTGGAGCCAAAGACGCCGCCGAAGCGAAGAAGATCTTCCACGCGCTCTCCCAGGGCGGCAACGTCACCATGCCCTTTCAGCAAACCTTCTGGTCCGCAGGTTTCGGCATGTTTGACGACAAGTTCGGCGTGGCCTGGATGGTCAACACCGAGCAGGCAGCTTAGTTCCCTCCAGAAAGGAAAGAAACCATGAGCAGCGTTCGAGTCTTGGTCGGCACACGCAAGGGCGCATTCATTCTCACCGCGGACGGCAAGCGTAAGGACTGGACCGTCAGCGGCCCCTTCTTTGCCGGATGGGAGATTTACCACATGAAGGGTTCGCCCGTGGACCCCAACTGCATCTACGCTTCACAAACCAGCGGATGGTTCGGGCAGATTCTGCAGAAATCAGAAGACGGCGGCAAGACATGGCATCAGCCGGGCCTCAAACCAGGCGAACCGGAGATGCCGGCTTTCCCCGGCAAAGCGCCGAATCGCTTCGAGTACGACACCTCGAACGCGACCGGCAATCCGCTCACCACGCACCAGTGGTACGACGGCTCGCAGCACCCGTGGGAGTTCAAAAGAGTCTGGCATCTCGAACCCTCCCTCACCGAGGCGGCAACCGTCTACGCAGGCGTTGAAGACGCCGCACTCTTCCGCTCCACCGATGGCGGCCAATCCTGGCAGGAGCTCTCGGGCCTGCGCGGCCACGGCACCGGCCCGCACTGGCAGCCGGGGGCCGGCGGCATGTGCCTGCATACCGTCATCCTTGACCCCAGTAATCCGAAGCGCATCTTCATCGCCATCTCCGCAGCCGGCGCCTTTCGCACCGACGACGGCGGCGAAACCTGGAAGCCCATCAATCGCGGCCTTTATTCCAAATACATCCCCGACCCCAACGCGGAAACCGGCCACTGCGTTCACCACATCGCCATGCATCCCGACCGCCCCAATACGCTCTTCATGCAGAAGCACTGGGACATCATGCGCACCGACAACGCCGGCGACCAGTGGGAGAAGGTGAGCGGCAATCTGCCCACTGACTTCGGCTTTGTCATCGACGTGCACGCGCACGAGCCGGAGACGATCTACGTCGTCCCCATCAAGAGCGACTCCGAGCACTTTCCCCTCGATGGCGCGCTGCGCGTCTACCGCAGCCGCACCGGCGGCCACGAGTGGGAGCCGCTCACCAAAGGACTGCCGCAGGAGAACTGCTACGTCAACGTGCTGCGCGACGCCATGGCCGTGGACCGGCTCGACGACTGCGGCCTCTACTTCGGCACCACCGGAGGCCAGGTCTATGCCTCGGCAGACGCTGGCAATACATGGGCCCCCATCGTCCGCGATCTGCCCGCCGTGCTCTCGGTGGAAGTACAGACACTGCCATGAGCGACGCATCCACTCATGCAGTCCGCGTGGAGTTGCCCTACCACCTGCGCAATCTGGCCGGCGTCGGCGAGGAGGTCGTTCTTACCCTCGCCGCGCCAGTCACTCTGGCCACGGTGCTTGACGCGCTTGAAAGCCGCTACCCCATGCTGCGCGGCACCATCCGCGACCACGGCACGCTGCAGCGCCGTCCCTTCCTGCGCTTCTTCGCCTGCGCGCACGATCTGTCACACCAGCCGCCAGACACGCCGCTGCCCCCGGCTGTCACCGAAGGCAAAGAACCGCTGATCGTCCTTGGAGCCATCGCCGGCGGCTAGCGCATTCCATCTACAACCAGCTTGCGGCACAAACATCCCTCAGCAAACCCCGCAGCCGCAGCTTTCTCCGCGCATCGCGCGCCGGGCCTCCAGCAGGATCAGCGGAACGGCCACCAGCGCCGCCGCCGAGTCCACCCAGCCCACATGCCACACCGCATTCACTGCCAGCCCCGCCAGCGTAACAGCAGCCAGATACGCACAGGTGGCTGACTGCACCGCATCCGCAGCCAAAGCCACATTGCCAGATTTCCGCGCCACACGCCGTTTCTGCCATGCCAGCAGCGGCATCACCAGTAACGCGGCCAGCGTGATCGCCATGCCCGGCAGACTGGTTTCCGCATGCCTCTGCGTCACCAGCGCCATCACCGCCACGCCCGTGACCACCACCGCCAGCACATAAAGAAGAACACCCGCCAGCCTTGCCGCGCGCACCGGGCGCAAAGCAAATAGCGGCACAAACTGCAGCAGCACCACCGCCGCCGAAAATAGCTCCACCAGGCTATCCGCGCCAAAGGCCAACAACGCCGGACTATGCGCCCGCGCCGCGCTCCAGAGCGAAACGGCGCACTCGGCAATCATCCAGGCCAGCGTCAGCGCCTGCAACCCGGAGATGCTCTTCGCACAAGCCGCGTCATGGCAGGAATCCGTCATGCCCTAATCGTAGCGCTCAAACACTATCTGCTTCCGCTCCCAGCCCAGCGCCTTGAGCCGCTCCCGGTTCGCAGACACCATCTCATTCAACCCGCAAATGTACGCGTGAAGATCAAACGCCGCGCCCTCCGGCACCACCCCCGCGCCGCGCTCCCGCACAATGCGCTCCACATGGTCCTGCACATAGCCGCGTGCGCCGCTCCAGTCCTCGCCTGCGCGGCTCAACGTCTTCACATAGTGGAAGTTGGCGTGCCTCGCCGCCACCTGCTCAAAGTATTCTGAGTAATACAATTCGCTCGCATGGCGCGTGCCATACACCAGCCAGATCTCGCGGCCCTCTGAACGGCTCTCTCCTTCTTCAGGAAACAGCCACTCCACAAAGCCCCGAAGCGGCGCAATGCCCGTACCCGTCGCTATCAGAATCGAGTCGGTCAACGGCGACCGCAACACAAACATCCCGTGCGGACCATGAAACTCCACATCCTGTCCCGGCTCCAGATCGCACAATAGATTTGAGAAAAATCCTCCCTCCACTCGATTCACACATACGTCAAAGCACGCACCGCGAGGAGCTGACGCCAGCGAGTAAGCGCGCATCTGGTGCTTGCCGCGGTCGTCGGCCGCCACAAACGAAACAAACTGCCCCGGCTGAAAATCAAAACGCTCAAGCTCCGGAATCGAAAACTCCAGATGAAAGCACTGTGCTGATTTCGACAGAACAATCTTTTTTTCAAGGCGCGCACGATAATACTGACGATCCAAAAACAAGCTCCTGGCGCATAGAACAGCGCAATTTGCCTCAGTCTACGCCATCCCGCAAAGCTCCAGCAGCCGCCCCGGCAGCGTAACCTTTCCAGCCAAATCAAATCTCATCTCTGCAGGAATCATCGGAATCATGAGAAGGTAGTGGGACAAAATTTATGCCGCTTTTGCACGCCTTGGACATTTGCAAAAGCATCCAAGAGGAAGAGCACACTTATGACAACATTGGCCAGCCCTGTCTCCGGCGACGCCATCACGGCTGTGGCCGCTCAATTTGCCGCCGTACGCCGCCAGTCGCTCGTCCTTTGCGAATCGCTCACCGCCGAAGACATGATGGTGCAGTCGCTGCCCGAAGGCAGCCCCGCCAAATGGCATCTGGCGCACACCACATGGTTCTTTGAGACCTTCATTCTTCGCGAATTCGCCAGCGGCTATCAGCCGTTCCATCCTGACTTTCTCTGGCTCTTCAACAGCTACTACAACGGCATCTCCGATCAGCCGGAAAAAAAGCTGCGCGCCTCCTTCTCGCGCCCGGCATTCGTTGACATCGTTGCCTATCGCCGTCACGTCGAAGACGCCATCGCATCCATGCTCAATCACGAGCCAGCTCAGGAAGCGCTCACTCGACTGGTGCTCGGGCTGCACCACGAGCAACAGCATCAGGAACTGCTGCTCACCGACATCAAGCACGCGCTTTGGAGCAACCCCGTGCGCCCCGTCTATCGCGAAGGCAACCTCGGCACGCATGCACAGTCGGCCCCGCTGCTATGGCATGAATATGAAGGCGGCCTCCGCGAGGCCGGCTATCAAGGCGAGGAGTTCAGCTTCGACAACGAGCGCCCCCGCCACTCGCTCTACCTGCAACCGTTTCGCATCGCCTCGCGCCCGGTAACCTGCGGCGAATATCTTGAGTTCATTCAAGACAGCGGCTATCGCCGCAGTGAACTCTGGCTCTCTGCCGGCTGGGATGCCGTACGTGAGCACGGTTGGCAGGCGCCCCTCTACTGGCAGCACGAGGAGGGCGCATGGCAGATCTTCACTCTGCATGGCCCTGCCGATTTCGGCACTCTGCGTGACACCCCCGTCTGCCACATCAGTCATTTTGAAGCCGATGCCTACGCGCGCTGGCGCGGCCTGCGCCTGCCTACCGAGTTTGAGTGGGAGCTCGCCGCCTCGCCTGTGCCAGCGCACGGCAATCTGCTTGAGGGCGGACGCCTGCATCCGGCCGTGGCCCCGCAGTCTTCAAGCGAGGTTCACGACCGTCAACCGCTGCAACTCTACGGTGACGTGTGGGAGTGGACGGCCAGCGCCTATCTCGGCTATCCCGGCTATCGACCCGTACCCGGCGCACTCGGCGAATACAACGGCAAGTTCATGTCCGGCCAGATGGTCCTGCGCGGCGGCTCCTGCGCCACCCCGGCGTCGCACATCCGCGCCACCTATCGCAACTTCTTTGCGCCCTCAACACGCTGGCAATTCTCCGGCGTGCGGCTCGCACAAGACGTCTCATAAATTCCGCAAAGGATCGCACCTCTGCCTATGTCGCTCGCACATGCCGCTCCTGCCCTGCCTGCCACTGCGCGCTCTCCGCTCAGCGCTGAAGTCCTGCGCGGGCTCACCGCGACTCCAAAGACGCTTTCTCCCTGGCTCTTTTATGACACGCGCGGCTCTCAACTGTTTGAGCAAATCACCACTCTGCCCGAGTACTATCTCACCCGCACCGAACGCGCCATCTTCATGGAGCACGCATCTGAAATCCTTGCTGCGGCTGCCGAAGATCGCCGCCTCGCTCTCGTGGAGCTGGGCGCGGGCACCGCAACAAAAACCGGCCTGCTGCTCAAGGCCACGCTTCAACGCCAGCAGAGCGTGACCTACTGCGCGCTCGACGTTTCATCCTCGGCACTCGAGGCAGCACGAGCCAGCATCAGCGCCCAATTCCCCGGCGTCACCGTGGAGACGCGCGTGACCGACTACACCGAGAACCTCACCGCCATTCAGCCCCTGCAGAACCCCGCAACCCGCCGCCTCGTGCTCTATATCGGCTCCAGCATCGGCAATTTCGATCCCGCCGATGCCGTGGCTCTGCTGCAGCGTGTGCGTCAACGCCTCGCGCCCGGCGATTGCATCCTGCTCGGCGCCGACCACGCCCCCGGCTCGCAGAAAGACACAGAAACGCTGCTGCGCGCCTATGATGATGCCTCCGGCGTGACCGCTGCCTTTAACCGCAATGCCCTCGTCCGCATCAATCGAGAGCTCAATGCAAACTTTGACCTGCGTGCCTTCCGTCATTCCGCCCGCTGGAACGCCAGCGATTCCCGCATGGAAATGCACCTGGAGAGCATCCGCCGTCAACAGGTTTCCATCGCCGCGCTCGATCTCGAACTCGATTTCTCATCCGGCGAATCAATTCACACCGAAAACAGTTACAAATTTACTCCCGCTAGCATTGCACACCTGCTGGCGCAGGGCGGATTCACGGTCACAAATTCCTGGAGCGATGCACGGCACTGGTTCGGCGTCTATCTCGCATCCGCATCACCACGGCAATAGCTGCACCATGCCGCAAATCGCAACCGGAAGAATGTTTCCCGCGAAACGTGTCACAATCAACCCGCATGCTTCGCATCTCATTTCACGATCTCCATCGCGCCTTAGCCACGGCGCTCACGCACGTTGGCTTCGCGCCCGAACGTGCCCAACTCTGCGCGCGGCTCTTCGCTGAAACCACTCTCGACGGGGTTTATTCACACGGTGTCAACCGCTTTCCGCGTTTCGTCGCGATGATCCGCAACGGCGCCGTCGATGTACACGCAACCCCCGAATGCATTTCTGCGTTCGGCTCTCTCGAGCGCTGGGATGGCCATCGCGGTCCCGGCAATCTCAATGCCCACGCCGCCATGGAACGCGCGCTGGCCTTGAGCCGCGCGCACGGCATCGGTTGCGTGGCGCTTCGCAACACCAATCACTGGATGCGTGGCGGAAGTTACGGCTGGCAGGCCGCCAATGCCGGGTCCATCGCACTTTGCTGGACCAACACTCTGCCGAATCTGCCCGCGTGGGGCACGCGCGAGGCAACGGTGGGCAACAATCCGCTCATCCTCGCGGTGCCGCGCCGCGCAGGCCACCTGGTACTCGACATGGCCATGTCGCAGTTCTCCTACGGCGCATTGGAGAGCTACTCTCGCCGAGGGGAACATCTGCCCGTCCCTGGCGGCTTTGACGCCTCGGGCACACTCACACATGACCCTGCCGCCATTGAGGCCTCACAGCGCCCCCTGCCCATCGGCTACTGGAAAGGCTCGGGCCTCGCTTTGCTGCTCGATGCAGTCGCCGCCGTGACCGCGCTCGGCAACGCCACGCATCAATTGGCGCGCGATCCTTTGCAGGAAACAGGCCTCTCGCAAGTCTTCATCGCGATTCATCCGGCTGCGCTCGATGCGGCCGCCGATACAGATCGCATCGCAGACGAAATCGTCGCCTCGCTGCACGCCGCCGCTCCCGCCGAGCCCGGCCGTCCCGCACGTTATCCCGGCGAACAAACGCTGCGCCTGCGCGAAGAGAATCTCCGTCTCGGCATTCCGGTAGAGGACTCCATCTGGCAGCAGATTCTGGCCATCTAGCACTCGCTTCTCTGCCCTGCATGCAGGCCCCTGCGAGCGAGCGATATCATAGCTGCCATGTCTAACAAGCTTCGCTGGGGAGTTCTCAGCACCGCCAACATCGGCGTCAAAAAAGTTCTGCCCGCCATGCAGCAAGGCCGCTTCAGCACGGTCTCCGCCATTGCCTCGCGCCAATCAGCCAAAGCGCAGGAAGCCGCAAAATCGCTCGGCATTCCCAAAGCCTACGGTTCCTACGAAGAGTTGCTCGCTGATCCCGAAATCGACGCCATCTACAATCCGCTGCCCAATGACCAGCATGTGCCCTGGACCATCAAAGCTGCGGAAGCCGGCAAGCATGTCCTCTGCGAGAAGCCTCTCAGCATGACACTGGCCGAAGCAAAGTCTCTGATCGCCGTACGCGAACGCACCGGTGTCATAATCGGCGAGGCTTTCATGGTGCGCAGCGCTCCCCAGTGGCTGCGACTGCGCGCCCTGCTCGACGAGGGCCGCATCGGCGAGTTGCGCTCGGTCACCGGCTTCTTCAGCTACTTCAACATCCAGCCCGATAACATCCGTAACAAGTTAGAGACAGGCGGCGGTGCACTCATGGACATCGGCTGCTATCTCATCCTCGCCGCACGTTACGGCTTCCGCCAGGAGCCATCCCGTGTCATCTCGTTAGTGGACCGCGACCCCATCATGAAGATCGATCGGCTCACCTCAGCTCTGCTCGACTTCCCCGCAGGACAAGCTGTCTTCACCTGCAGTACGCAGCTGGTTCCTTACCAGCGCGTCCACTTCCTCGGCACCAAAGGCCGCATCGAGATTGAGATTCCCTTCAACATGCCCAATGATCGCCCCACGCGCATCTGCATCGACGATGGCAGCGATCTCACCGGCGCAAAGATCGTCACAGAAACATTCCCCGCCTGCGACCAATACACACTGCAGGGCGACGACTTCTCACGCGCCGTTCTTGAAGGCGGCACAGTTCCCATGCCACTCGAAGAGGGCATCGCCAACATGTCTGTGATGGAAGCGATTTTCCGCTCCGCCGCATCGGGCCAGTGGGAAGCGGTCCCGCACCGATAAGCAGGTGCCCCATTCAAGCCCGGTGTTGGCTTGAGTGGGGCTGCTTCTCTTACTCCTCAACGAAAATCTTCTCAATCGGCTCTTGAAATAAGCGCGCCAGCTTGAACGCCAGCGGCAAGCTCGGATCAAACCGTCCCGTCTCAATCGCATTCACTGATTGCCGCGACACGCCCAGCTCCGCAGCCAGGTCGGCCTGACTCCAGCCACGCTCGGCGCGCAGATCACGCAAGCGGTTCTTCAACGGCTATATCTCCGCAGCAGCAGCCGAAAGCTCACCATCGTGGAAATGAGCAGCACATCCGCATTCAGCAGAATGATAGGGAATGGCTCGCCGGTCGTTGTCATCAGCGCTCCAATCAGCGCGTCGGCCGCCATCGTCCACGCAATGCCCCAGAGCAGTGCTCGCGTGATCAGCGCGCGAATAAACTCATCCGGCTCATGCGCCAGATAACGCGCCCCCACAAATACCGCCATCAATACCGGGAAGAGCGTCAGCGCCGAAAGCGTAAATACCTGCCACTTCTCCACATGGCCCGGCGCTCCCAGCAAAGACTTCAGGGCCGGAAACATATCCATCAGGGGATTCGCCGCATTCGGCACAAAAAAGTTGAAGCATACCGTCAATATCATCGCCATGCTGATCAACCGCATCGATTGGCGCTGCAACGGCGTCAGATTTTTGCAGAACAAGCTCATTCCATCCCCCTTGTAGACAAGTGAACTTTACACCCGGCATCGCGCAGTGTCAAGCATGTTTGTCATCTGAGAGACAAGTGATTCCGCGTCAACTTCTGCCCTCAATCTCAGGGCAAAATCAGGCGCAACAACACATGCAGCAGTGCCAGCACGCATGCACCTACCAGCGCCGCCGCAAAGCTGTTCACGCGAAAGCCCGGCACCACCGCGCCGGCCATCTTCAGCATGAGCGCATTGATGACAAGGAAAAAGAGCCCCAGCGTCAGCAGTCCCAGTGGTAAAGTGATCAGCTTAAGCAGTGCACCGAGCGTAACATTGAGAAACCCAATGACCAGCACCGCGATGAGGGCTGAACCGATGCTCGCAACCTCAAAGCCCGGCACAATCCACGTCACAATCAGCAGTGCAAGAGCCTGTAGCAGCCAGTAGACCAGCAGTCGAAGCATGGCGAAGAGTTCCTTTCAGATAGCATGACAACGCCAAAGCACAACACGGGCACACTTAAGATGTTGCCATTCGGCCTGCGGCTGTTTGGCCTTCTTTATATTCTTGGCTGCCTTGCGCCCGCCGTGCTCTGCGCCCAGGCTGCGCCATCCCGGCCGCAGCCCCCCGTGCCCAATGCAACTACGCTCCTCAAAGAGGTCGCCGCGCACCAGCGCCAAATGGATGCGGTAAGGGAAAACTATACCTACCGCGAGGTCGTCGTCACCCATCTTTTAGACAAGCACGGCAAGGTCATCAAGACCAACACCGAGACCAGCGATGTTTTCTTCGTCAACACTCACGAAGTAGACCGGCTCATTCTAAAAGACGGCAAGCCCCTCTCGCCCGGCGAACAGCGCAAAGAGCAGGACCGCGTCAACAAAGCCATCGCCCTCGCAGAAAAAACACCACCCGGTCAGGTGCCTGACCACAACACCGTGAGCATCAGCAAGCTGCTCTCCATCATGAAGCTCACCAGCCCGCACCGCATCCTCATGGACGGTCGCTCCACACTCGTCTTCGAGTTCACCGGCAATCGCCACGCCCATACACACGGCGTCGCCGAGAATGCTTCAAAAAAGCTCGCGGGCACTCTTTGGATCGACGAGCAGGACCGGGACGTTCGCCGCCTGCAGGCCCATTTTGACGCCAGCTTCCGTATGGGCTGGGGACTCGCCTCCGTAGCCAAAGGCAGCACCTTCACCTTTGAGCAGCGGCGCATTCGCGGCGCACTCTGGCTGCCGGCCTCGGCTCAAATTCACCTCGTCGCCCACGCCATCGGCTTTCTGACCTATCGCGCAGACATTCAAATCACCGACAGCGGATATAAGGTCTTCCACGTCGGCACACAGCAGGCTCCCAATGCCCGGGCGCTCTCTTCTCACGCACCCAGCAACTAGCGCTCTTACGCGTTTCACCGTCCTTTTGTGCTGCGTGTCCCACCTTTGTGGCAAAAATTCCTTGTCGCGAATCCGGTACACAACGCTACGATTTGCATATGTTGCTCGACGCAGCGCTGCTGATTCAAGACGTGCAGTTGCTTTGCTTCACCATTGTCTTTGGCCTGTTTGCCATGCAGCGGTGGGGCGACCGCACCCGTGTCTGGCTTTGGAGCACATTCCTCGCCAATGCCGTAGGCGCAGTCCTCGATCTGGCGGGCAGCCATCTTCCGGCCTGGCTCGGCAACGGTATCAACATGGAGATGATCCCGCTCTCCTACGCTCTGCTCAACGTCACGCTTGCATGCTTTGATCGTCGCGGCAGGCGCACAACCTGGCTCGCGTTTGCCATTCTGGTGGCCGCCCTGCCTTTCTTTCTCGCATGGCGCAACGAGCCTGGCCTGGTACACAGTTATGCGCTGGGCGACCTGCTCATCTCGCTGGAATGTCTCATCGCAATGCTGCTCTTCTTTGACAGCAATGAGCAGGCCACACGCGCACCTCGCGTCTTGATGGGCAGCTTCCTCGCACTCTTTCTCATCCTTGAGGCGGCGCGTTTTGCGCTGGCCTTCCCGCTGCATACTGATCCTGACTCGATCCACTGGTTCCTCATCACCTGCACCGTAGCCTACATCGTGAACACGTCCCTGCTCCCCCTGGCATTCATCTGGATGATGCATACGAGGCTTGAGTCAGAACTCCGCCAACAGAGCAGGATAGATGCGCTCACCGGCGTGCTGAACCGCCGCGGCCTTGAGGACGCGCTGGCTCGCGAACTTGCCATCTTCGAGCGCGAGCAACAAAACTTCAGCATTGGCATTCTCGACCTCGATCACTTCAAGGTCATCAATGACCGCTACGGTCATGTCGCGGGCGATGCCTTCCTGACCAAGGCCGTCAATGTGCTGCGCAAGCATACGCGCGCAACCGATATCATCGCCCGCTTTGGCGGAGACGAATTCATCCTGCTGCTGCCCGGTACCACTACGGCTGAAGCCGGCCGGCGCTTTGAGCAACTCTGCCTGGCGATTCGCGAGCACTCTGGCTGGCTAACCGGCGAGCCGGTGATCTTCACCGCAAGCATCGGCTTCACCAACACGGCCGGCCGTCAAAGCATCTCGAACAACGACTTATTGCGCGAGGCCGATGCTGCCCTCTATCAGGCAAAGCACAACGGCCGCAACCAGGCCCATCAATACGAGACCGAACTGGTCGAAGCCTGACCGGAAAATCTTGCCGGGAATTTCCCCTGAAATTGCTACTCTTGAAATAGAGGGTAACTCTATCTCCACTTCGTGAAATCGCGCCCGCAGCCAATCCCATGCGGCACACTGAAGAGCGGCATGAGTCATTTGCCTCGGGCCGAGATGGCGTTGAAAACAAAGGACTTGCGGGACTAATGTTTTCATAAGTCCCGTGGAATCAACAAGTTCTGGGACGTTAATGGTGATTTTTTTGAGCTCCATCCCTCGCCACGAGGGACTCCCACATACACAGGATGTATCGACCTGTAGGCGAGGAGGGAAATCCTCAACATTCCCCCAACTTTGTCATCTCGACCAGAGCGCAGCTACTCCCCAACTTTGTCATCTCGACCAGAGCGCAGCTACTCCCCAACTTTGTCATCTCGACCAGAGCGCAGCGAAGTGGAGAGACCTGCAGTTATCTTTCCCAGCCAGCCAACCTACGAGTTTCTCCACTCCGCGGAATCAGAAACCGCCTGGCTACTGTCAAAGGAACACGCCGCGGTGCGTCGATAGTTGCTGCCGCTAGTTCGACGTGTTGGCACCGCTGCCGTTTTGCGCAATGCGTAGCCCGTTGAGGGTGCCGACATATTTCGCCACACCTTCATAAAGAGCCTCGGCAATCCGCTCGCGATACGAGGGCTCCGTAAGCAGATGGGCCGACTTCGAATTCGAGATGAAAGAGATCTCTGCCAGAATCGAAGGCATGTTGGCGCCAATCAGCACCACGAAAGGCGCCTTATGCACACCGCGATTCTCAAAGCCCGGGCCATTCACCGGCGCAAGATCTCCATACAAGCTCCGGTCCACATCCTCGGCAAACTCGCGCGACTCGTTGATCTTGTCCGAGAGAGCAATCTTCTTCACCAGGTCAGAAAGCTGATGGATCGACTCATTCGACACCGCATTCTCGCGCGCCGCCAACTGCAGCGCGTCCGCTGAACTGGTGAAGCTCAGATAATACGTGGCCACGCCGCGCGCCGCCGTGTCCGGGCTCGAGTTCACGTGGACCGAAATGAAGAGATCGGCCCGGTCCTGATTCGCAATCGCCGTGCGCGTCTCCAGCGGTATGAAGCGATCCGTATCGCGCGTGTAGATCACATCCGCACCCAGCCTCTGTTTCAACAGCCGTCCCAGCCGCAAGGCCACGTCAAGCGCCACGGTCTTTTCTTCCAGGCCATTCGGCCCAATGGCTCCGGAGTCATGGCCGCCGTGACCGGCATCAATCACAATCCGGTTGATCTTCAGTCCCAGCGCGCGCACCATCGTTGGCGCGGTGGCCGAGAGCGGTGGAACCGCCGCAGGATGCCCCGGCACCTCAGGCTGCATGCTCTCAAGCGGCGCAGGCAGTGAGCTTTCTGCTGCCGGTTGCGGCGAGCTTCTCCCCGCCGTGGCACGATGCGTCATCCTCGTCATCCCTCTTGTGGCTGCAACGGCAGGCCGAGTGCCCGGCACCTTCGCGGCCACAGGCTGCGTCGAGGGCACTGGAGCGGTAACGGGCTGAGCCGCTTGCCCAAAAGGATGCACCGGATGCGCGGGAACCGCCGCACGCTCCACCGGCGCGGCATAGGTTCTCACCACATGGCCGGAGGAATTCGGGTAACCCACCCGGCTGGAGATTTGCGTCGTCTGCTCCGAACCCGGCGCGCGCCCGTGCACATCAATAATCAATCGCGGCGGATCAGGCAGATAGAACGCATAATAATCGCTGACCGGACTCACATTCAGCTCGATCTGAGCCACACCCGGGCGCTCTTCCGTGAGATGAATCTGCTTCAGAAAACCGTTGTCGATAATCTCGGACGACCGCCCATTCAACCGCGAAGAAAGCCGCGCACCATATAAGTCAAAGTCAATGCGGTCAGGATTCGTCTCCCGCGAAGCCTCATAGCGCACCTCCTGCTGCAGATTGATCGCGACACGCGTATAGTTCGGCGTCGACCAATGCCGAATGCTGGTCACCAGCGGCAAGGGGCCATGAAAACTCGCCAGCGCGGGTGCTTGCTCTACCACAGCCCGAACCGGCATCGCAGGAACGCTTCGCTCCGATTCCGCAGCCGCTCGCGCAGCAGGACGCATCATCGGCTCGGTGGCCGCGCGCTCCGCCCTCTGCGTCGAGGTTATGCGCTGAGCAGGAGGCGGAGCCTCCTCAACGCTATGTGCGGCAGAAGACCGCGAACGCAACGGACCCGCGGCAGCCTCCCGCTGTCCATCATCCCGGCGAAGATTTGCCAGCGCATAGCGCGCCTCATTCGCCATGGCGCTGTGCGGATACATCTTTAGAAATAGCTTCAGCTTCGTCTGCGCGGCCCGATCCTCATGCAGATCGCGCGCCTCAATCTCGCCTTCGTCGAGCAGCGCCAGCACGCGATACGAGCTGCCCGGGTACTGCTTGCGCAAAAACTCATACTGCCCGATCGCATCGCGTGACGCCTTGGGGTCGTGAAAGACCTGCCCATATTCCGTGAGCAGCGTGCCAACGGCATAGACCGAGGCCGCCGCATGCATCGAGCCTGGGTCGCGATGATAGACCGCGCGATACGCGTTGAGCACCCGCTCATATTCGGCCTCTGTGCGGTCCCGCGCAGGCTTCTGCTCGAGCTCCGAACGCAGGCGCGCCGCCTCGGCGTAAGCATCCATGCGATGCCTCTGCCCGGCATGAGCCTGCCACCCCGCACAGGCCACAAGCCCGAGCAGGCACCAACCGCCAATGAGAGAGAACCGGTGCACGCGCGCCATCAAATCTAGCTCGATTATAGGTTTCGCACGCACCCGATCCCACGCGGGGGAACCCGCCTTGGAACGTGAAGCTTCGAGAAGGAATTCACAATTGGGAAAGGAACTCATCCACGCTCAGGCCAGCCGCGCGAATCAGCGCACGCAATGTCCCTACAGATAGTTCCTTGTGCTGCGGAATCGATAGATTGGCGCGCTCTCCTGGCTTGGTCATCACACAATGACTGCCTACCTGACCAGCAACCGTCCATACAGCGCGGCCGAATGCCTTGACCGCTTCTTTGCCGGAAATGTTGGTCAACTTTCCCATGCACTTAACCTATATATCCCGAGTCATCTATTCACATCTATTGAGCTTGTCATCCTGAGCGAAGTTGACCGCGCATTTTGCGGTCAACGCAGTCGAAGGATCTGCAGCTATTCCTCAAAGAATAAACGGCTCTGTACGCTGGTTCGCATGCAGGCCGACTGATTGATGAAGAAAGAGAGGCAAGAGGTGCGCGACGTAGAAAACAGGGCTTGCTACACCGCGACGACAATCTGCGTTTGCTCGCCGGGAATGGACTTAGCGGCCTTTTGATCTTCCGCCCACATCCATGCCGTGATCGCCTCGCGGATGTTCTCAAGCGCCTCCTTCTCATCCTTGCCCTGCGAGACACAGCCGGGCAACGCCGGACACTCGGCAACCACCCAGCCATCATCCTCGTGAGTCAATGTGACGTGAAAGAGCATGTCATTACTCCCATCGCTGAATCGCAGTGTAGCGTATTCGGCGTCGCTATCCCAACAGCGCCTTCACCACCTCAGGCACACCCGCCAGCGCTGCGTCCAGTTGCGAGGCATCCTTGCCGCCGGCCTCGGCCATGTCGGGCCGTCCACCGCCCGATCCGCCAACCTGCTTCGCCACCTGCGCCACCACCTTGCCGGCCTGCACCTTGCCCGTGAGGTCCTTGGTCACGCCCACAATCAGCGCAACCTTACCCTCTTCCTGCGCCGAACCCAGCACCACCACGCCCGAACCCAACTGGTTGCGCAGGTTATCCACCAGCGTGCGCATCTGTCCGCGATCCAGTTGATCCACGCGCTGCGCCAGCACTTTGACGCCCTTGACCTCGACCGCCTGGTTCGCCGCGCCCGACACCGCCGAGGCCGCGGACTTCATCCGCACCTGATCCAGCTCGCGCTTGAGCTTCTTCAGCTCTTCGTCCTGCGCCGCCAGCCGATGCTGCAAGGCCTCGGCCGGAGACATCTCCGCACTCGGCGCAAGCTGGGCCGCCAGTTGCGCCACCTGGTAGCCGCGCCGGAACTCATCGAGCGCACCCAGTCCGGTCACCGCTTCCACGCGCCGCACACCAGAGGAGACGCTGCCCTCGCTCATCAGCTTGACCACGCCAATCTCGCCCGTCGCACTCGTGTGCGTACCGCCGCACAGCTCCGTCGAGAAGTCGCCAATCTTCACCACGCGCACGCGCTCGCCATACTTTTCGCCAAAGAGCGCCATCGCGTGATACTCATTCACCGCGACATCAATCGGCACATCCTCAATCGTCTCCACGCGCGTATTGACCAGCACCTGCCGGTTGATGAGGTCTTCAATGTCCTTGAGTTCCTCATCGGCAATCTGCGTGAAGTGCGAGAAGTCAAAGCGCAGCCGCCCCGGCTCCACCAGTGAGCCGGCCTGCTTCACATGCGTGCCCAGCACCTCGCGCAGCGCTGCATGCAGCAGGTGCGTGCCGGTATGGTTGCGGCGCGTGGCCGCGCGAAAATCCGCATCCACCACCGTATCCACCTTGTCCCCGAGCGCCAGCGTCTGCCGCAGCACGGCCTTGTGCGCAAAAACGCCCTGCACCGGCTTCGTGCAACCGCTCACCTCAGCCACCACCGAGTTGTGATCGTCCGAATAGAGCCAGCCATGATCGCCCATCTGGCCGCCGGAATCGGCATAGAAGCTGGTCGCGTTCAGCACCACTTCCACCGCATCGCCAGGATTCGCCGCCTTCACGCCCTGCCCATCCTTCACAATGGCGAGCACCCCGGCGCTCTCCACCCGCAGCTTGCCGTAGCCCTCAAAGATCGTCTTCGGCAGCTCGCGATACACCGGGCTCGCGGACTGCTTCGCGCCGCCCTTCCACGAAGCACGCGCCCGCGCCTGCTCCTCAGCCCGCGCCTCTTCAAAACCAGTCAGATCAAATGCGATGCCCGCATCCCGCGCCGCATCCATCATGAAGTCAAGCGGCAGGCCGTAGGTTTCGTAGAGATGGAACGCCGTCTTGCCCGAGATAGCCCCTTCACGCAGCGCCGATTGCAACTGGCGATCGCCAATCTCCAGCACCCGCGCAAACTGCCGCTCCTCGGCCTCCACCACCTTCGCGACGCGGTCCGCGCTCTCCTTCAACTCCGGATACGCCACCTGCATCTCATCGCGCACCGCATAGACCATCTGATTCATGAAGGGCTGCTCCTGCCCAAGCAGGCGTCCATGCCGAATGCCGCGCCGCAGAATCTTGCGCAGCACATACCCGCGCCCTTCATTGGCCGGCAATACCCCGTCTGAAATCAGAAACGTTGCCGCGCGCGCGTGATCGGCAATGATGCGCAACGAAGCGTTACCGGTGAGTTCCTTACCCTCGGGGGCTAAAGCCGCTTCCTGCTTTGCATCATGAGCGGCGCGGCTCAAATCGTGCCCGGATACATCGCCTTCGCCGTGACTGCCCTTGGCTGGCTCGCTGACTGGCTGGCTGACTCGCACGCCCGTCAGCTCCGCCGCCTTTTGTATCAGCGGAGTGAACAAATCCGTCTCAAAGTTACTGATCTTGCCCTGCAGCACCGAGGCCAGGCGCTCCAGGCCCGCGCCCGTATCAATCGAGGGCTTCGGCAGCAGCGCCAGTTCGCCATTCGCGCTGCGGTCAAACTGCATGAAGACCAGGTTCCAGATCTCCACATACCGCGCATCATCCTGCCCAAAAGGCTTGTCCACTCCCGGCGTCTCGGCAGCATCCAGGCCCATGTCGTAGAAGATCTCGGAGCATGGTCCGCAGGGGCCCGTATCGCCCATCTGCCAGAAGTTATCCTTCGCGCCAAACTCAAAAATGCGCTCCGCAGGCACGCCCTGCCCGCGCCACAGCTCATACGCCTCTTCATCGCGCGGCACGCCATTCTCGCCCTTGAAGATCGTGACGTAGAGCTTCTCCTTCGGAATGCCCAGCCACTCCGGCGATGTCACCAGTTCCCACGCATAGGCAATGGCATCGGCCTTGAAGTAGTCGCCAAAGCTGAAGTTCCCCAGCATCTCAAAGAAGGTATGGTGCCGCCGCGTGAAGCCCACGTTCTCAAGATCATTGTGCTTGCCGCCCGCGCGCACGCACTTCTGCGAGGTCGTGGCGCGTGCATAATCGCGATGCTCCAGCCCTAGAAACACGTCTTTGAACTGATTCATGCCCGCGTTGGTAAAGAGCAGCGTCGGATCGTTCGCCGGCACCAGCGACGAGGAATGGACACGGCGGTGTCCCTTGGTTTCAAAGAAGCGGAGGAATGTCTCGCGAATGTCAGAGCCAGAGCGGTATTGCATAGCTCCAGTGTAATCAACGGCCTGAGCTTGCGCTCAATCGCCCTGCGGCACCCATATGCGGCCTTCCAGCCGCTCGTCCCCCTCGGCGGCCTGCGTCAGATGCGCAAACTGTTCACGGTGCCGCCACATGCCCAGCGCCGACAGCAGCGCATCGAAGGCATCTTCTGACGCAGCGGCCTCCGCCAGCAGGTCCTCGCGCAGCCACTCGCGGCAGGCTTCGTCCTGCATGAGCTCCTTCAGTTTCCGCGACCTCTCCGCTGCGCTCGACTTGGTGCAGTCGCCCGTGAAAACACGCGGATAAATCTCCACTACCAGCGGCGCATCCGGCAGCGCGGGCACATCAAAAGGCCAAATCCTGAAACCCGCCCGCCGCAACACCTGCAATACAGGAATGCCCCGCAGCGTGCCGGTGCCCACCGCACCCGCGCCCCCTACCTGAAATGGCGACTTCGGCTGCGTTCTGCGAATGCCCGCAAGCGGCGCACGATCCGTCCGGCGAAAGCCACGCTCCGGCCGCTCCACAAATGCACCCGGCTTCTTCACACCGGGCCGACCCCAGAACCACGGCTTCGCGCCTCGCATCCACGACTCCCCTTCGGTCGCGGCGACACTCCAGAAGTCGGCAGCGCTGCTGCAGCCACACTCCTCGCGCACAAACCATGCCGGAAAAGAAAACGCGAAGTCGAGCCCCACCACCAGGTTCGGAGTCTCCACGGCGGCGTCCATCAGCCATTGAGCGGTCTCTTCGCGCGTGCGGCCAGCCTGCAGTGTCAGAGGCCGCTTCTGGCGCTTGGGCCACAAATCCGCCCCCCAGATGTGCCACTTCTGGCCGCTCGTTGCCTCCGCGCCTGACCAGTCCACGGCAATCATCCGCGCGGGCTCTCTCCGCATCTTCTGCTTCGCAGGCAAAGCCGCTACTCGGCCTCGCATTTGAGCACCAGCAGGGTCATGTCATCATGCTGAGGAGCACCTGCCGTAAAACGATCCGCCGCCTGCAGAATTGCCCCCAGAATCTGCGCAGCCGATCCTCTCGCAGCCTCACGCGCAGCCTCGATCATGCGCTCCTCGCCCCATTCCTCTTCCCGCGCAGTCATCGCCTCACTGATGCCATCCGTATAAAGCAGCAGCAGGTCGCCCGCCTCAAGAGGAATGCGCTGCTCGGTATATTGCGCCTTCGGCAGCAGCCCCACCACCGGCCCTGAAGCCTCGATGCTGATCACCTTGTCGCCGCGCAGAATCAGCGGAGGATTGTGCCCGGCATTCACGCACTCCAGTTCTCGCGTCTTCGGGTCAAAGGCTCCGAAGAAAAAGGTCGCATACCGGTTCTGCGCCGAGGCCTCATACACCAGCCCATTCATCTGCTCCATCAGGCAGGCGAAATTGTTATGGGTGGCCAGCGTCAGCCCGCGCAGCGAGGCCCGCAGGCTGGCCATCAACAGCGCCGCCGAGATGCCCTTGCCCGAAACATCGCCAATCGCAATTCCGATGCGCCCGTCGCGCAGCTGAATCATGTCGTAGTAGTCACCGCCCACCCCCTGGGCCGGCCGGCAAAAACCGGCCAGCGATCCACCCAGCAGCGAGGGCGCATCCTGCGGAAAGAGCCGCTCCTGCACCTCGCGCGCAATCTCAATCTCGCGCTGCGTGCGCTCTCGTTGCGCGGCTTCATGCGCCAGCGACTGCACCAGTTCGCTCACCTCCAGCGCCAGGCCGGTTTGCGACGCCACCATCTGCAGCAGGCGCAGGTCACTTTTGGAATACGCCGCCTCTGACTTCTTCGACCCCAGCGCCATCACGCCCATCAGCCGTTGCCGCCCCGGCACCGGCAGCAGAACCTCGGCATGGAGTCCGTCCAGCGTCTGCCGCTCCGTGGAGTCCGCCATCAAGTACCACGCATCCGGCCGCCTCTCTGAGAGCCGCGCCGGTTCATTGCTCAGCGCCAGACGCCGCACGGCAGACGAATGCGCCGTGAGCGTCAGCGTGCCGTCCATCGGCAGTCCAATCGCCTGCTGCAACTGAAAGGATTCACCGCTGCGCAACAGCAGCGCGATATTCTCCACGTGCAGCGTGTCGGCAATGCGGCGCACCACCGTCTCCAGCAAAGGCTGCGTCTCAGTAAAGCGCAGCACCTCCTCAGACAACTCGGTCATCACCTGCTCGGCGTTATACGCTTCGCGAAAAAACTTGCGGTCGAGCCACTCGCGCGCACGCTTGCGCGCTACAAAGCGTAGCCCCAACACCAGCGCTACAAAGATCGCAGGCCCGATCCAATCGTTCGCCGCGGTGCCGCGTGTATGCGCATGCGGCACCACCAGAATGTAGGCTGCCGCCACAATCAGCAGTGTCTGCGCTACCCAAATGCCGGTGCGCGCCAGCAGGTAGCGCGTCCCCGCGCGCACCAGCACGCGCACATCCATGGCCCGCTCCACCAGCACCACATAAACCATGGAGGCAGGAGCAAAGGTAAAGAAAGCGGTGCCCACATAAATCAGCCACATGCCGTGAGCGCCCAGGTTCACGCCCAGATCGGGCAACAATATAAAGACGATCAACAAACTGCCCAGCCCGACGGACATCCCAGACAGGAGCACACGCATGCGCCGCCGGGTGTCGGGCGAGGAGGCGGCGCGCAGCTTGTCCAGCATCAAGGCCAGGCAGCCCAGCACGCACAACAGGTTCAACGCGTTGTCTGCGTACTTTGCATAGTTGGCGGTCGTGGTCAGCCACGCGGGATTGCCATTGGAAACCAACTCCCGGGTGACAAGCGGCGCGAGAATCACGAAGATGCCGAGCATCGGCACGATGATCAGATACTTCAGCCACGGAAAGCGGATGTCGATCCGCGACCGCTCGGGGAAGTACACGCCAAACAGCAGCAGGCAAAGAATGCCAAAGAACTGCAGCATCTGGTACCAGATCAGCTGCAACACCAGAATTTGCGATGGCCAATTGCCGGGCTGGTAGTACATCACACTGGGGAAGGCCAGCAGAAAATACAGCAGCCATGCGTTTCGATCGCCCGGTCGCGCAAAGAGCACCCATGAGGCTAGCAGCAGGCAGATCAGCGGCATGCCAAAGAAAACCGTGAGCACGGCTACAATATTTTTTCCCAGCGGCGACTTCTCCGGCCTAAGCTGAATCGCAGCCGTGCCCAGCTTCCCGTCCGCGGACCGGTAACCTGCAAACAGCATCGTGCCCGGCGTCACTTCGGTTACGTCGTTCCATTGAAGCTGGCCGTGATAGGGAACCCCATCCAGCGATACGATCTTGTCGCCCACCTTGAGCCCGGCTTTGGCCGCCTCCGGCTTGACTGAGGTGACCGCCAGCGAATCGCTGTCAAAGCCAAAAGGCTCGCGCACGTGATGACTGGCATGAACCGTCCAGTCCCAATCGGCGATCAGGCCGGAGACCCAATAGCTCAACCCGGCCAAAATGCAGAGTACCGCCAGTCCTCGAAACAGCGCTTGCGCCAGATTTGTCCGGGTCTTCATGTGCCACCCATACTAACCGGGACCGGATTTAGCCCGCACGACATTCTTGCGCCGGCCCCCGATCCTGAAGAACCCTTACGGGGAGTAGGCCATGATGGTTCCCGAGGAGTATGGTGTTATGCGAATCCATTTGGAAGGAACTGCCCCAATGAATCGTTTGATCGGCCTGGGCGCGGCCATTGCGCTTACCGCCGCCGCCTTCGGACAAGCCAGCACCCCAGCCCGGCCGCCCATCACCGGCGTCTCCCACATCTCGGTCTACACCACCCACCCGGATCAGGCGCAGCATTTCTACCAGCACGATCTCGGTTTCAAAAAGATGCCCGACCCTGAAAATCCCGCAGGTGTCCGCTACTACGTTGACTCTCAACAATTTGTCGAAGTGCTGCCGCTGCCGGCCGGGCAGGGCGTCAACCGCCTCGATCACATTGGCTGGATCACGACCAATGCCCGCGCGATGCGCCTCTATCTCAAAGCGCATGGCGTCGCCGTTCCCGAGCAGGTGCAGCACGGCAACGATGGCAGCTACTGGTTCAACGTGCATGATCCTGAGGGCAACAAGGTGCAGTTCCTGCAGCCCCCCGCGCATGGCGTCTCCATGGCAGGCGCCGACCCCATCGGCCATCGCATGATCCACGTCGGCATGCTCGTGCACAGCCGCGCCAAAGAGGATACCTTCTACCGCGACATTCTCGGCTTCCGGCCCTACTGGTACGGCGGCATGCAGTCCGGCAAAATTGACTGGGTGTCGCAGCAGGTGCCCAACGGCCGCGACTGGCTCGAATACATGCTCACCAGCGGCCCCTCCGGCAGCGGCATTCCCGCAAACATCTCGCAGCACCAGCTCGGAGTCCTCGACCACTTCTCCATCGGTGTCGTCAACATGGAGAAGGCCGTGACCACGCTTGACTCGGAGGGCCGCCTCAAGGGCAATGAGCACCAGCACGGCCCGCAGTTGGGCCGCGACGGCAAATGGCAGTTCAATCTCTATGATCCGGACGAGATTCGCGTCGAACTGATGGAGTACAAGCCGGCAGAAAAGCCCTGCTGCTCTCCCTTCACCGCCGCCAACCCGGTGCCGCCCACGCACTAACATTTGCTGCACAGAATGGCTCGTTCGTCGTATCTTCCGCGACGGACGAGCCTTTTATTTGCCAGTCAGCAGCGACTCCAGCGCATCACAGGCAGCAAACACGCCGTCTTCGGCACGCACTTGCTCCGCAATGGCAGCCGCGCGCTCGGCATAGCTACGGTTGTCGAGCAACGCTCGCAGAGATTTCGCAGCCGTGCGCGCGTTGTAGTGAGGACGTCCAATCACCTCAGCCACGCCAAGCCGCCGAACGCGCCGCGCATTGTCCGGCTGGTCGTGACTATAGGGCATCACGAGCATCGGCTTGCCGGCACGCAAGGTCTGGGCCGTGGTGCCCACCCCTCCCTGGTGAATCACAGCGGAAGCAAAAGGCAAAATGCGCGAATAAGGCGCATAATCCGCCACAAAGATGTTCTCGGGCAGCCGGCGCTTCGGGCGATTCGCCGCATCGTGCCCCACCAGCAGCACGGCACGCTGGCCTAGCTCCTCGGCCACCCGCGCGCTCTCTTCATAAAAATTCCCAGGATCCAGAACCGCCGCCGAACCCAGCGTAAAAACAAGCGGGGCCGAACCCGTCTCCAGAAATTGCTTCAGGTCCGCAGCCAGATTCCGCTCCCCCGTGTCGCCGTCATAGTAGACAAAGCCGGTCACGCGAGTCTGCTTCGGCCAATCCTTTTGCGGCTCGCCCAGCGCGCCTGAAAACAGGGCCAGCACCAGCCGCTCAGAATGCTTGGCATCAAAGATGGGGTCTTTCCCGCGTGGCAGGCCCAGCTCCCGCCGCAGCGCATACACCGGCTCAGGCCACTTGCGGGTGACGTAACGCGCAAACCGCGCCACCACCTGCCCCGTACCCGGCACAACTGCCTGCACCTTCGCCAGCAGTGGGTAAGGGGGCAGCACTGGCGGATCATACGCCGAAAAAAACGAGAACGGCGCCAGCACATAGCTCGCCCACGGAATGCCCGTCTTCTCCGCCACAATCGGCGCGGCATAAGCCAGTTCCCCGGCCACCAGCAGGTCCGCGCCACCCTTCGCGCTCACTGCGGCCATCAGGTCTTCATAGCTCTCGCGAATCGACGGAAATAAAAACTCCCGCAGGCCCCGCTCAGTACCATGCTTGATGTCATAGATCATGGCGACCAGCCGCTTGTCCTGCGGATCCTGATCCGGTCGCACAGGCGCAAACTCGAGGCCCAGCGGCTCGATCTTTTCCCTGAACATCTCCGGAACAGCGAGCACCGGCGTATGCCCCCGCCGCTTTAACTCAAGCGACAGACCGATCAGCGGATTCACATCCCCAAACGTGCCAAAGGTAGAAAAAACAATCCGCATGACTTAAAAGCTTGCCTCAAACAAGTGGAAACGGCGTTCCAGCTCCCATTCTTCCTGCGCCTTCTGACTGTGATGCACCAGCTCTGCGCAGGCTCCAGAAGGCTCGGCGGCGCCAAGCTGACCACGGCAGGCGGGCACCGGCGTCGTCAGCCGCTCTGGAGTCACACGCTCCCAGAGGCTCTTGCCCGGCAGAAATGCATGCTCGATGGAAGTCCGCGCCAGCAGCTTCATATCCAGATAATTCAGCGGATACGTATCCGCCGCCATCACGTACTCATGCGTCAGATCGATGCGCGAAACACCCTCATCATCGGTCGATAGCGCCACCGGAACCCCATAGGCGCGATACAGCATAAAGGGGTGCTCCTTGCCCTTGACGCCCAGAATCACGGCATTGCTGGTGAGGTTGATCTCCACCATCACATGCTTGCGGGCCATCTCATGCAGCAGTTGGGCGGCATCATTCTCATAAGAAATATCCACCCCATGGCCAATGCGCTCCGCACCGGCTTCTTCCACGGCCAGGCGAATATGAAAACGCAAATCCCGCGGCGGCACCAGCCCCAGCGTCAGCTCACCCGCATGCGGGGAGATATGCACCTTCGGGTACATCAAGTGCAGCGCATGCACCATCGCCATATGCAGGCGGTAGTCATGAATGGAGTAGTAGGCATCCTCTGGCTGCACCATATTGATGCCTACGACCTGTGAATCAGCCGACGCCACCTCAAAGCCCAGCAGCAATTGCGCGAATACATCCGCCGGCTTCATGTTACGCAGCACCTGGTATAGAAACCGCACCTTTACCTGGCATGCCGGCGCCGCGCCCGGCTCGCCGCAATGCTCCATCGCCTTGCGGCGCGCCTGCGCCTCATCAAAGTAAGCCTCCGCCGGTGGCACCAGTTTCCCAAAGCCCGCCGCCATCAGCCGGTCACGATACTGCACAAAGTTGCCGTCAAAGCCAACCTTTTCAGCCAGCGCCGTCGCGGCCGAGAAGCTCGGCGTCATCATGATTTCGAGATACTGCTCATTCTGCGCGGCCGCGCGTGCGGCTACATCGTCCACCCACTCGGCATCATGACTCACCGCAAGGCCGCTGAAGCGGTCAAACGTATCAAAAAACTGATCGTGCCCCGAGTCGCCCGTCACCGGAACAAATGTCCGCATGGAGAACGAATCCACCAGCTCGTCATAAAGATGCTGATCGTTGGGCAACGCCGTCGCAGCCACGTCACCCTTTGGGCAATCCGGCGAGTGATGCGCCGCATCGAATCGCAACCCTGCCACACTCACGCACAGATGATCCTGGGCCGCATCCTTGAGAAAGGTCTCGGCATACACCGCGCCCGAGAGATGCATGTGCAGGTCGCCGCCCTTCGGCATGCGGCGCAAAAATATCTCCAGCGCCGGCGGCCCCTCTTTTTGGGCGGCGGCAAAGGCTCGCGCCGCGCGCATTTCGGGAGTAGCCTGCGCCTTCGCGGTCGCGGCCCCCAATGCCCATCCGGCTACGGCAAGCAGACTTACGAGGCAGATTCCCCGCAACCTTTGCTCGGATTTTCTCCTCATTCCGGCAAGCTCCTGAAAAGACTCGTGCGACCAGTGTAGCCGCCGCGCCATCCCCACCGGCCTCATGCCGGCCCAGGCATCAGGATTTTCACAGAAGTACGCCGAATCTCCCCCGGGCGCTTCAAGTGCCCATCGCTGTACACGCTTCGGCGGTCTGCTATACTTTCAAAAGTTGTATGGCAGTAGATTGAGCCCTTCCGGGATCCCTCCCGCCTGTATTTTCGGCTCCACAATCCCTCGCCACCCACAACTTCCTTGGAACTCCAAGGCCAGATAGCTCAGTGGTAGAGCGCGGCCCTGAAAAGGCCGGCGTCGGCGGTTCGATCCCGTCTCTGGCCACCACTCCCTCCCAAAACAAACCTCCAGCCGCGCTTGAATTTCCGAGCGAAACTCCTGTGTATCGCAGTAGAGCGTCTCAAAACACGCCCCTCAGCTTCATAGTGGGTCCGTCTTTCCCGGCCAGTATTCAGTAAGCATCCATTAAACAATCGTTTTTCTTCAGCAAAAACGCTTGACAGCCGCTATGCCGCCCTGTTTCCATCGTCTGCGGATTCGGAGGGAGACCACCAAACCATTGAGACAATGGTTTGTCTATTTATTCACCAAAATCCCTCCCCCGGCACATTCGCACCTGAGGTGATCTTCATGAAGACCAAAGCGGCCTGCTGGCTGCTGTCTCTCGCCCTTCCGCTGAGCACGAGCCTGCTGGCCGGCGCGCAGCAGACTCCCGCCGCGCACGAGTGGCTCACCACGGCTTCCCGCTCGGCATTGTTTGCCGAGCAGCCCGGCTCGCTCGCTTTTGCGTCACCCTCCAATCAACTGCCCGTGATCGACGTCAATGACATGCAGCAGTTCCAGTCCATGCTGGGCTTTGGCTGCGCGCTCACCGGCGGCAGTGCGCGCCTGCTCATGCAAATGGGCGCAAGCCAGCGCCACGCCTTGCTGGAGCAGCTTTTCGCCAAACAGGGCAATGGCATTCACATCAGTTTTCTACGCGTCAGCATCGGCTCCTCTGACATGAACACCCATGCCTACACCTATGACGATCTGTCACAGGGCCAGACCGATGCCTCCCTCAGCCACTTCAGTCTCGATCCCGACATGCACACCGTCATTCCGGTGCTCAAAGAGATTCTGGCCATCAATCCTGACATCAAGATTCTCGGCTCGCCCTGGTCCGCGCCTGCATGGATGAAGACCGATGACAGCCTCAAGGGTGGCCACCTCAAAAAAGAGGACTACCCCGTCTACGCGCACTATTTCGTGAAGTACCTCAAAGCCATGCGCGCGCACGGCATTCCCCTCTACGCCATCACCGTGCAGAACGAGCCGCTCAATCCCAAAAATCTTCCCAGCATGGTCATGTTCGCGCCCGAGGAAGCCGCCTTCATCGCCAACGATCTCGGCCCCGCACTCCACAAGGCTGGCCTCGATACCAGGATCTGGGTTTATGACCACAATCCTGATGTGCCGTCCTATCCGCTCTCCATCCTGGGCGACCCGGCGGCCAGCGGCTATGTGGATGGCACGGCCTTCCACCTCTACGGAGGCACCGCGGCCACCTTCACCAAGGTGCACAATGAATACCCCAACAAGAACCTCTATATGACCGAGCAATCCGTCGGCAGCCCGCACACCGGCCCGCTGCCCATAGCGGAGACCCTCCAGCGCGTCGCCATCGACTCCTCCCGCAACTGGAGCCGCAACGTGCTTTACTGGAACCTCGCCGCCGACCCCAACGACGGCCCCCATACCAATGATGGCGGCTGTACTGGATGCCAGGGCGCGCTCACGCTCGACGGCAACCAGGTCACCGATAATCTCGCCTACTATGCCATGGCGCATTTCTCAAAGTTCGTGCCGCCCGGCTCGGTCCGTATCGGCTCCAGCCAGCATGAGCAGCTTTTCACTGCCGCCTTCCGCACGCCAGACGGACACATCGTGCTCGTGGCCGCCAATACTGGAAACTTTGCCAAACCATTCAACGTGAAATACCACGGCCAGTGGTTCCAGACCACGCTGCCTGAGGAATCCGCCGCCACCTACATCTGGTAGCACCGCTCTTTGCAATGCCTCCAACTCCAGTCTCCGGGAATCCGCACGTCGGCTTCCCGGACTTTTTTTGCCTTTTCCCGGCTGGCTTCGCAAACATCCATGCGCCCTTGCAGAAATCTTTCTCTCCTTTTGCACCTTTCCCTTGCCCCATAGAATCTTGAACCCATGCCGAGGCTTTGCTCGCGCATCTGCTCCAGGACGCCGGGCAGAATGTAAAAATAAGAGAGCTTCACGCTCCTATACACTCTTCCTGCTGGGGTCTTCCAGATGTCTAAATCCTCTGTCGCTCCACGGCCCGCGGCCGCCGCCAGCGATCAGGATTTTCATTACGAGCACTGGACCCCGCGTTTCAATCCGTGGGTCATCACCTTTACGGTGACGCTGGCCACCTTCATGGAGGCGCTCGATTCCAGCATCGCCAACGTGGCGCTGCCGCACATTGCAGGCTCGCTCGGCGCAAGCCAGGACGAAGCCACCTGGGTCCTCACCTCCTATCTTGTCTCCAACGCCATCGTGCTGCCCATCAGCGGCTGGATCTCCAACCGCATTGGCCGCAAGCGCTTCTACATGGCCTGTGTGGCCGCCTTCACGCTCTTTTCCTTCTTCTGCGGACTCGCGCCGACTCTGACCTGGCTGGTCATCTTCCGCGTCATTCAGGGCGCGGCGGGTGGAGGCTTGCAACCGAGCGAGCGTGCCATCCTGGCCGACACCTTTCCTCCGGAAAAGCGCGGCCTCGCCTTCTCGCTCTATGGCATGGCGGTCGTGCTCGCACCCGCCATCGGTCCTACCATCGGCGGCTGGATCACCGACAACTACACCTGGCGATGGATCTTCTTCCTCAACATCCCCGTCGGCATTCTGTCGCTGCTGCTCACCAGCCGCATTGTGGAAGACCCGCCCTACCTCAAGCGCAAGCTCGCCCGCCTTAAAGAGTCGGTGGATGGCATCGGGCTCGGGCTCCTTGCGCTTTGCATCGGCGCAGCGCAGATTGTTTTTGACAAGGGCCAGCAGGACGACTGGTTCGGCTCTCACTTCATCGTTGGCTGCACTATCGTGGCCGTTGTTTGCCTCGTGCTCTTCCTCTATCGCGAAAGCACAGTCGAGCACCCAATCGTAGATCTCAAGCTCTACCGCACCCGCAACTTCGCCATGACACAGATCGTCATGCTGCTCATCGGTGCGGCGCTTTACTCCACCACCGTCATGATTCCGCAATTCCTGCAGGTGCTGATGGGCTACACCGCCACCCAGGCGGGCCTCGCACTCTCCATCGGCGGAGTCGTGCTCATGATCCTCTTCCCCATCATGGGCTTCCTCGGGCAAAAGATGGACCCGCGCCTGATGATCACCCTCGGCTTCGCCGTGCTCACCTTCGGCATCTGGCGCATCGGCGATCTCAACCTCAACATTAGTTTCGACACCGCGCTGAGCTGGCGAGCGGTGATGGTGCTCGGCATGCCCATGCTGTTTGTGCCCATCAGCGTCATGTCCTACGTCGGCATTCCGCAGGAGAAAAACAACGAAGTCTCCGGCCTCACCGCACTGGCCCGCAACATCGGCGGCAGCGTCGGAATCTCCTTCGTCACCACCCTCATCACCCGGCGCACGCAGGTGCATGAAAACTATCTGGCCGCACAGGTCAACCCGTCCTCGGCGCAATACCAGTCCCTCGCGCAGGGCATGCAGGGCTTCCTCGCCCAGGCCGGAGCGGGCACCGGCAATGCCGCCCATGCTGCCGCAGCGCAGATTTACGACATCATGAAGCAGCAGGCTGCCGCTCTCGCCTACGTGGATACTATTCACGTGCTCGTGCTGCTTACCGCCTGTCTCATACCCATCGGCTACCTCATGAAGAAGCCCCGCTACCGCAAGCGCCCCTGAGTTCGCTTGCGCAGGTCTCATAGCGCCTACAGTGTTTTCGGCGTCAGATTGCCATGCACCATCGCGGGCGTCCGCATCCCCTCCCTCTGCCGCGCACCTCCGCATGTTCCATGAAGACACAAGCCTGGCTTCCCGCCCGTGGTTCGATCACCAACCCTTGTCCGGGAAAAGAGTTGCATACAGGCTCACCGTCTCTGATAACGTTATCTTGCCAGACTATGAGACCTTTGCCTCCATCTTTCCGCCGCCTCCAGTCGTCAGCTTCGGCTTGCCTGCTTGCTGCTTTAATCCTTGGCAGCACATCCGCGGTGCAAGCGCAGGGCGCCCCGCATGCTGACCGGGTGGTGAGCTGGTCGCGCACCCAAAACGCCGTACTGCTGCATCTGACCGGAGGAATGCTGCGCGTACAGCCTTGCGCTGCAAATATCGCGCGCATCACTTTCTCTCACGCCGAAACGCTGCCCGAAACAGAGGACCCAGCGGTTCTGCCTTCTGCATGCAAGCCGGCAGAGTTTCATGTCACGGAGACCGCGAAATCAGTGGCAGTCGAGACCGCCAGCCTGCATATCCGGATTGATCGTTACAGCGGCGCCATAGATTTCGCCAGTGCGGACGGCAAGCCATTGCTGCAGGAATCCAGTTGGCCTTATCCGCGCCAGTTGAAGGCGGATAGCACGGACGGGCTGGCTGCGGAGCGCGCTTCCGTATGGTTTGCCCTGACACCCAGCGAGCATCTTTATGGGCTCGGACAACACCAGAATGGGCTGCTCAATCAACGCAACCTCAACTACCAGCTTTCGCAGGACAACACGAATATCTCGATCCCATTCTTTATTTCCTCACGCGGATACGGACTCTTCTGGAACAATGCCTCCGTCACGCGATGGGATAACCGCTTTGCGCCGGTACTCCATATCAGCTCAAGCGTGGCCAATGCGATTGACTATTACTTCATCGCAGGTCCGTCCTTTGATCGCATCCTTTCCGGCTACCGGCAGCTCACCGGCCAGGCCGCCCTGCTGCCGCGTTGGGCCTATGGATTCTGGCAATCCAAACTGGCCTACCATAGCCAGCGTGAGCTTCTCGGCATCGCAGCAAAGTATCGCGCCCTGCAGATTCCTCTCGATAACATCGTGCTGGACATGGGTTGGGAGACAAAGCTCGGCTCGCGTGTCTTCAATCGCAACTTTCCTGATCCGGCCGCCATGGTGAAGACGCTGCACAACGAGCATGTGCATGTGATGGTTTCCGTCTGGCCGATCTTCCAGCCGGGCAGCGCAAACTTTCGTGCGATGCAGCAGCACGGCTACTTTGTCACTGGCGGCGTCAATCGCATTCCGGCATACTACCCCGGCTCACAGCTTTACGATGCATTCAATTCAAAGGCTCGGGCCCTCTATTGGCAGCAGATTCGCCGCTCGCTTTACAACATTGGCGTGGACGCATTCTGGATGGACTCCAGCGAGCCCTCTGACATGTTTGAGGAAGAGCACGGCCCCATGCTTGCCGGAGCGCACACGGCACTCGGCAACGGATCGCGCTACGCCAATATGTATCCGCTGATGACCACGACCGCCGTTTATCAGGGGCAGCGGAGTGTCAGCGATAAGCGCGTATTTATTCTCAGCCGCTCAGCCTTTGCCGGCATGCAGCGCAACGGCGCGGCCGCATGGTCAGGCGATATTGCGACCGACTTCGCCACGCTGCGCCACGAGATCCCAGCCGGGCTCAACTACTCCATGACCGGCCTGCCCTACTGGACCACCGACATAGGTGGATTCCTCGGAGGAGACACCACCAATCCCGCATACCGCGAACTCTATGTGCGGTGGTTTCAATACGGAGCGTTCTGCCCCATCTTCCGCACGCACGGAGCACGCAAAAATAACCAGAACGAGCTCTGGTCATTCGGGGCTCAGGACCAGAAGATCCTGACACTCTATGACCGCCTGCGCTATCGCCTGATGCCTTATACCTACGCGTTGGCCGGGCGCACTACCCTCGCAGGCTACACTCCCATGCGCGCTCTGGCCTTTGACTTCCGGCAAGACAGCCAGGCACTCGATATCGCCAATGAGTTCATGTATGGACCCTCCATTCTCGTGGCTCCGGTAACCCATGCCGGGGCGCTCAGCCGGCGCGTGTATCTTCCGCAAGATCCTGGCGAGATCACTGACTGGTACGACTTCTGGACCGGTGAGCGCCTGCAAGGCAGCCAGACCGTCACCCGTGCCTCGCCTCTGGCGACCCTGCCGCTCTATATCCGCGCCGGCAGCATTCTGCCCATGGGGCCAGAAGAGCAGTACACCGGTGAATATCCTAACGCTCCTATCGAACTGCGCATCTATCCCGGAGCGAACGGGCAGATCACTCTCTACGAAGACGACGGACTCACCTACGCCTACGAGCATGGACAATACGCGCAGATTCCCATCGCATGGAACAATGCAAGCCACACGCTCACGATTGGCCCGACGCAGGGCGCTTATCCCGGAATGCGCACAGAACGCGTCTTTCATCTGATTCTGGTGCGGCCCGGTCACGGAACCGGCGAAGCCGTCGGAACCGCCGATGCCACCGTTCACTATGCAGGAAAGGTGGTGCAGGTGCGGCTCTCTGCGCCAGCGCCAGCCCGGTCAACGTCACACAAGCCAGACGAATCCGCGCCACAGTCGTAAAATGGAGCCTGAGAGAAAACCATGGCACACAACGTATTCTGCGCACGCTACAAGCAGGAGATGGAAGGACTCGACGAGCCTCCCTTCGACAGCGACTTTGGCCACAAGATTTACAACAGCGTATCCAAGCGCGCCTGGGGCGAATGGATCGAGCACCAGAAAATGCTGCTGAACGAGTACCGTCTGCAGCCCTGGACGCCGCAGGCTCAGGAATTCCTGGTTGAGCAGATGAATCAGTACTTCTTTGGAGAAGGCGCTCAGCTTCCCAAGGACTACGTTCCACCCTCGCCGCGCTAAACCCTTCTACACCGAACCCCAGCGGTCCACGGTTACAAATTCACGGCCCTCCCCGCCCTGCGCCAGCAGCATCTCCACCGCGCGCAGGGTGTGGGAGCGGTCAGCCCCCATCGCCAGATGGCCGCCGTCATGCAGCAGCAGGTTGCTCGCGCGGCCCCGCTTCTGATTCCGCTCAATCCCCGCCGTAAGAATCCCCGCCACTTCCTCGGCCGGGCGCGGATTCCAGTCATACCCCGTCACATTCCACATCACCGGCGTCAGTCCCAGCGAACGTGCATGCCGCAGCACATAAGGCCGCCGCGCCCCGAAGGGCGGACGAAAATATCGCACAGGCTGCCCCAGCGCATCCTCAAGCATGGCGTTGCAGCCTGATAATTCTTCACGGACCTGCGCGGCCGAACAGCGCATCAACATCGCATGCGTCACCGTGTGATTGCCCACCAGGTGCCCGGCATCGCGCACTGCGCGCGCAATGTCCGGCCGCTGCCGCACATACTGGCCCACCATGAAGAAAGTAGCCCGCACCTCATGCCTGGCCAGAATCTCCAGCAGTTCGAGCGTGCAGCGATCATTCGGGCCATCGTCAAAAGTCAGCGCAATCTCATTGGGATTGCGGCCTGCCAGCAGCGTGCGGCCAAAAATCTGCGAGGCCGGCCAGATGCCTGCATAAAAATATCCGCCAACAGCCAGCCCGGCCACACCGGCCGCTGCAATCGACGTCTCCATTAGATTCACGTCGCGCCTCTTGCCTAAACTTCCTGTTCGCCGGCCACGCCCAGCTTCACGTGGAAGACCATGCGGCGGCCATCGCGCAACACGGTCACGGTGATGACATCCCCAGGCTGATGGCTGTTCATGATGTCAGAAATATCCTGCTGGCTCGTCACCTGCTGGCCGTCCATCGCAATGATCAGGTCGCCGCCAATCTCGATCTGCTGGTTACCCAGGTATGCTGTCTGCGTGCCTCCATGCAGTCCGGCGCGCGCCGCCGGTCCCCCCGGAATCACCTGCTCAATCAGCACGCCATACTGTGCGCCCAGATTCATTTGCTGTGCAAGGTATGGCCCAATCGGCAGCGTTACCACGCCCAAGGAGGGACGCATCGGATGCCCGTACTTCTGGAAATCCTTGAGCACCGCCTTCGCTGTATCAATCGGAATCGCAAACCCGATGCCCGCGCTCTGCTCCACCGGAACCTGGTCGTTCGGATTCGTCGCAATCAGCGAGTTGATGCCAATCACCTCGCCCTGCGAATTCAGGAGCGGTCCGCCTGAATTGCCCGGATTGATTGCCGCATCCGTCTGAATCGCATTCTCAATCGGCGCGCCCACCGGTCCGCGCACTGAACGAATCGCGCTGATGATGCCCGAGGTCATGGTGCCGCTCAACCCAAACGGATTGCCGATGGCATACACGATCTGCCCCACCTGCAGATTGCGTGAGTCCGCCAGCACCGCCGGATGCAGATTCGGCGCATGAATCTGCAACAGCGCCAGGTCATGCGTGCGATCCCGCCCGATCACCACCGCCTTGTAGCGGTGCTTGTCCCAGGTCTGCACCTCGATGTTCTGCGCACCTGCAATCACATGATAGTTCGTCAGAATATGACCGGCTTTGTCCAGAATGAAGCCCGACCCCTGACCTTGCTGCGGCACCAGCCCGTAGAAAAAGTCGAGCCCCACCGAGGTCGAGGTGATGTTCACCACCGAGGGCATCGCCCGCTTGTAAACCGCAATGTTGTTCTGCTCCTGCGGCAGATACTTCGGCTGCGTGCTGACCTCGGTCAACTCAAGCTGCTGGTTCGCAGGATTGGCGAAAACGCCAAAGCCTCCATCGGTTCCCAGATGCGAGAGTACGAACCAGAAGCCGCCCACAAGGAGCAGCACCAGAGCAATGCGGCGAAGATTCATGCGCGGATTAGCCTCAGATGGAATTGGATTTCAGCGCCCGCCACCCATCCAAATCGAGCAAAGCAGCGATGCAACTCTTTCATTTTACCGGGAGACCCGCACGATCACTGCGAAACGCCCCGGGCCGCCACGCGCAGGTCTTCGGCCACTCGCTCCACCTGTGCGCGCGTCTCCGCCAGCGTGCCGGTGTTATCAATCACCGCATCGCAGAGCGGAATTTTCTCGGCGTCAGGAATCTGCCGCGCCAGCCGTGAGCGCGCATCCTGCTCAATCGCAGCCCTGCGTTCCGGCGTCGCACCGGGCTCCATCGCCAAAATGCGTCCCACATAGCGGGCAATTTTCGTTTCATCCGGCACCGTCACCAGCATTACGCGATCAAAACGATCTCGCCATCCCGGCACGCTGCTTGCTTCATGGCTCGCCTCAAAAATCAGCGCGGACTCCACCATCGCCACAGCCTCTGGATCACGCGCAAATACCTCGCGCATCCATTCCTCCTGCGCCGCAATCACCAGCGGATGCACCAGCGCGTTCAACTCCTCGAGTCGCCCCTCGCGAAAAGCCATCTGCGCCAGCCGCGCACGGTCCAGCGTCCCATCGGGACGCACCACCTCATCGCCAAAGTGCTTCACCACGGCGCGGTAGACGCTCTGGCCTGGCTCCATAAGCGCGCGGCCCACGGCGTCGGCTTCAATCACGGCCATGCCCAGTTCGCGAAAGATCTGCGCCACCGTCGATTTGCCGCTTCCAATGCCACCAGTGAGTCCCACACGCAGCAATGCTCTGCTCCTTGCGCGCCGGTTACACTGGCGCTATGCCATTTCAACTGCTGGACTTGATTGTATGTCCCGCCTGTCACAGCCAACTGGTCGAACACACCAGCCAGGCGGATGCGCCTGCGCTTGTCTGCACATCCTGCGGCCGCCGATACAGCCTGCTCGACGGCATTCCCGTCCTCATTCCAGACCGCGCAAAGCAGTAGCCGCGCCGCGAAAGCCGCCTCTCATCCGCTTCTTATGCCACTTGCGTACCAGTAGATGAGAGTTGCGCAGGACGAAATCAATGCATGGAATTTCCTTCTCCATAGCAACACTCACGGCTACTCTGGTGTCTCACTGAACAGCAACATCCAAAGAAAGGAAGATCGCCCATGCAGGAAAAAGTAGATCGAATCGAGAAGTTCTCCGTCGCTGAGCTGGCAAATCTGCGGGCGGAATTGATGCGCTCCGGCCTCGACAGCCGTCAGGCAGCAGAAATTCTCTCGACCTTCCTGATCGGACGCGGATACGGCGTCGATTCGCAACGAGTCACCGAGGCAGCGCTCCGCATCGAGCGCTCTGGCTGCACCACGGACTGCATGCAGGCCGAACTCGAAAGCGTCGCACTCATCATGTAGTGGCCACCGGGGCAGCGCCGCGCTGCCCCGTCCACGGCCTAACTCTTCTGCGCAAGGTACGCTTCGACCACCGGCAAATACTTCGCCAGCCACTCCGGATGCGCGGGCCACGCGGGAGCCGTCACCAGGTTCCCATCCACCACCGCCGCCGTCATCTCCACTGCGGCATAGTGGCCGCCTGCAAGCTCCACCTCGGGCGCGCATGCCGGATAAGCGCTGACGCGCTTGCCCGTGATGCATCGCGCCGCTGCCAGCAGTTGCGCCGCATGGCAAATGGCCGCAATCGGCTTCTTCGCCTCGGCGAAATGGCGCACCATCGCAAGCACCTTCTCATTCAGCCGCAGATATTCCGGAGCCCGTCCACCCGGCAGCACCAAGCCGTCATACGCTTCCGGCTTGATCTCATCAAAGGTGGCATTGAGCGCAAAGTTGTGGCCACGCTTCTCCGAGTAAGTCTGATCCCCTTCAAAGTCGTGAATCGCCGTGCGAATGGACTGCCCGCTCTTCTTGCCCGGGCAGACCGCATCCACCTTATGCCCCACCATCTGCAGCGCCTGGAACGGCACCATCGTTTCATAATCCTCGGCATAATCACCCACAATCATCAACAGTCTGGCTTGGCTCATCGTAGAGACCCTCCGCCTCATTCAGACGCAAAATCGTGCTGCCGCGATCCACAATCGCCAGGGAAAAATTCCGCCGCCCGCCCATCTGTCTCCTCGCCTACGTGCCTTTAGTACCGTTGGCCCACTCCCCCGCTCGGGCGATGCTGTTGGTTCCCATGCTTTTCAAAGCTCTGAGCGCCGCGGTGTACGGCATCGATGCCAACATCATCGATGTCGAAGTCGACTTCTCCGGCGTCACCACGCTGGAAAGCCGCTTCAACATGGTGGGACTGCCCGACGCCGCCGTGCGCGAAAGCCGTGACCGCGTGCGCTCCGCCATCAAAAACTCCGGCTTTGAGATTCCCACCACCAACATCACCATCAATCTCGCTCCGGCCGACATGAAGAAGGAAGGCGCAGGCTTTGACCTGCCCATGGCCATCGGCATTCTGGGCGCATACGGTGCGCTGCAGATCAAGGACATCCGCGAATTCCTCCTGGTTGGCGAACTCGGCCTCGATGGCTCACTGCGTCCCGTGCCCGGCATGCTGCCCGTGGCCGTCGCGGCGCGAGAGCGCGGCATCCGCAATCTGGTCATCCCCAAAGCCAACGCCCGCGAAGCTGGTGTCGTCGAGGGCATCAGTGTCTATCCCGTCGAAACCCTCAACGATGCCCGCGAGCTTCTCAACGCTGCCGGCAACGGAGGCATCCACACCGCGCCATTCAGAGTGCAAGCCGAAGAGACGCTCGAGTCTGACACCTATTTCGGCCCTGACTTCGCCGATGTGCGCGGCCAACAGGCTGCCAAGCGGGCCCTTGAAGTCGCAGCCGCCGGCGGTCATAACATTCTTATGATCGGCCCTCCCGGCTCCGGCAAAACCATGCTTGCCAAGCGCCTGCCATCCATCCTGGCTCCGCTCAGCTTTGACGAGGCGCTCGAGACCACCAAGATTCACTCCGTTGCCGGCGTGCTCGATGCCGAGGCCGGACTCGTCACCCAGCGCCCCTTCCGCTCCCCGCACCACACCATCTCTGACGCTGGACTCATCGGCGGCGGCATGATTCCCCGTCCCGGCGAAGTCTCGCTGGCACACAACGGCGTGCTGTTCCTCGACGAGCTCCCTGAGTTTCCCCGCAACGTGCTTGAGGTCATGCGGCAACCGCTCGAAGACCGCAACGTCGTCATCGCGCGTGCCGCCATGTCCCTCGCCTTCCCGGCATCGTTCATGCTCGCCGCTGCAATGAACCCTTGCCCCTGCGGATACTTCAACGACCGCTCGCGCGAGTGCCACTGCACCCCGCCGCTCATTCAGCGTTATGTGGCCAAGGTCTCAGGCCCGCTTCTTGATCGCATCGATATTCACATCGAGGTGCCGGCCGTGCAATATCGTGAGCTGCGCGGCGGAGCCGCCAGCGAGAGCTCAGCCGCCATCCGCGCGCGCGTGGTGCAAGCGCGCCAGCGGCAGGCAGCGCGCTTTGGCAACACTGCGGGCGCTCCATCGGCCGGCCGCACGCAAAAGGAAAAATCCCGCACCTACTCCAACGCACAAATGACCACCCGTCAGATTCGGGAGCACTGCGAGCTCAACCCCGAGGCCGAAAAGCTGCTCGAGCGCGCCATGCAGCAACAGGGGCTTACCGCGCGCGCGCATGACCGCATCCTCAAAGTCGCGCGCACCATCGCCGATCTGGCCGGCGAAGAATCCGTCGCACTCCCGCACATCGCCGAGGCCATCCAGTACCGCACTCTCGACCGCAGCTACTGGAACTGAAACTCCCGCACGTCCCCTTTCCACTGTCTTCCGAGTCTTCTTTCTCGCGCCTCAAACACTCGCAAAAAACAGCGCAAAACGCAGCGCTGACCCCTTGTGTCAATTGTCAGTGAACGCTCGGTCAATGTTCGGCAAATCACCGATTTTTTAATATTGCCTTCAGCTTCGCGTTTTAAGACTGACTCAGCCGGAGCTCTCACAACAATCATCCGGCGCGTGGATTCCCCCCTGCGAGAATCCCCTCTCAGTCGCCATTCCGCACCGCGCGGCTGAGTTCTCACTCGCGTATGGGAACCACATCGCCTCAAGGCAATTCGGCTATCTGCTATCTGCTTCCAAGGGGCGGCTTCCGTGCATTCATGGTGGATTGCAAAAGGTAAAAGGCCATTTCAAGGAGAAGTAATGCCAGTCAATGCACGCCGTTGGAGTAGCTGGTTCCCGCTACTCGTTCTCACCCTTCTGCTCTGCGGAATTCTGCCCCCTGCCAGCGCGTCGTCCGTCGGCACCATGGCCGTACCCGCGCCCAGCTCGACCGGATCCATCTCCGGCACCTTGACCGACTCCGCCGGCGCTGTGCTGCGCGGCGCACGCGTCTCCATCCCCGCCAGAAATCAGGTCGTCTTCACTGACCAGCAGGGCCGCTTCTTCTTCAGCGGTCTTCAGCCCGGCGAATATACGGTCTCCATCAGCTACGTTGGCTTCAAAAAGGTCAGGAAGACCGTCAGCGTGAGCGCAGGTTCCTCCACCTCTCTGAACCTGCAGCTTCAGGTCGCCTCCAGCAATCAGACCGTCCTTGTTTCCGCCGCCAGCGCTTCCGCTGAGGTCGAGGCCGTCAACGAAGAGCGCGCCGCTGACAACATCATGCAGGTGCTGCCGGTCAAAATGATCACCAGCCTGCCGGCCCCCAATCTCGGCAACGCGCTCGGCCGCCTGCCCGGCGTCAGCCTTACCCGCAATGAAGGCCAGGACCAGTATGTGCAGGTGCGCGGCACCGAGCCCCGCCTCACCAACACCACCGTCGACGGGTTCAACCTGCCGTCCGCTGACCCCGGCGTGCGCGAGTACGACTACTCCGTGCTGCCCCCCAGCATCATTGATTCGGTGCAGGTCAGCAAAACGCTTCAGGCCAACATGGACGGAGACGGCATCGGCGCCTCCATCAACATCATCACCAAGACGGCCACGGACACTCCCACCTACGAGTTCACCGCGCTCGGCGGCTACAACCCGATCGAGAACGGCCGCGGCAGCACCGACGAGTACGGCACCTGGGGCCGCCGCTTCGGACCCGGCAAGAAGTTCGGCTTCATCATCAGCGGTGAGTACAACTTCGACGGCACCGGCATCAATGACATGGAGCCCACGCCCGACATCGCCACGCTGCCCAACGGCCAGACTGAGGGATGGTTCGACGCGCAGGATCTGCGCACCTACAGGTTCCACCGCCCCCGCTGGGGACTAGGCGGCAGCCTGGACTACCGCATCAAGCCCGGCCACACCATCTATCTCCGCTATCTCTACTCGCACTACAACGACAGCGGCGACAAGACCGTCTACACCCTGCATGACAACACGCCGGGCGTCCAGTTGCTGGTGCCCGGCAACAGTGGCTGCACCGGAACCCCCACAGACAGCGGCGCAACCACCGCCCCCTGCAACACGCCGCCCAGCTTCTATAACCAGCAGGAAGACGCGCAGATCTCCACCGGCGCGCTCGAACTCAGCAGCATGCATGTGCTCAAGAAGGCCTGGTACTCCTGGGGTGCCGACATCGCCACCAGCATCTTTGGCGGCGAGCCCTTTGACTCCGGCAACTTCAACAACACCTCCACCGCGGGCGACTGCCACTTCGAGCCCGGCAACACCACGGACTACCACCTGCCGCAGTGGAGCCCAGCTTGCTTTGCCGAGATTAACCAGCCGCAGAACTACGTCTTCACCGGCACGCAACGCTCGCCCGGTCACAGCCAGCAGATCAACATCGGCTTCAATGTCTCGGCCGGATACAACTGGCAGATCGGCAAGAAGTACGACTCGCTGGAGTACGGCGCCAAGTTCCGCAGCATGCACCAGTACGCCAACACTTACAACTTGAACGCCACGGCCAACACAGCCGTCCCCATGTCGATGTTCCCCAACCGCCTCAAGCAGCCCAGGTACTACAACGGCTCCTATCAGGACGGTTACAACGTCTTCTACAGCGAAGTGGCAAAGTACGTGAAGCAAAACCCCACAGACTTCACCTTCAACAATGACAAAGGCGTCGATCCCTCTGACTTCGGCCTCGTCGAGCACATCCCCGCGTTCTATGTCATGAACACCATCGACTTCGCGCGCGGCATCCGTCTCGTCGCCGGCCTCCGCGCTGAAATCACGACAGACAAGATTCACAACCTGACCTTCGATGCCAACAACAACGCATCGCCAAACCACTTCTCCAACACTTACTACGACATCCTGCCCAGCGCCTCGCTCCGTCTCCCCGCAGGCCACAGCAGTTTCGTCCGTGTGGACTACTCACGCGGCGTCTCCCGCCCCGAGGAAGTCAGCCTGGGCCAGGCCATCAGTTGGAGCCAGAACGGCAATGGCTCCTACAAGTACACCGCATCGCTCAACAACCCCAACCTCAAGGCTGAAGTCGGTGACGACCTTGATGTGCAGTACGATCACTACTTCAAGACCTTCGGCGTCTTCACTGCCGGTTACTTCTACAAGCACCTCTCCTCGCCCATCGTGACCCAGCAGAGCTTCGCCCCCAACTATCAGCCACCGGGCGGCCCCGCCGGCTCTTACCTCATCAGCCAGCCCATCAACGCCGGAACCTCGTGGCTGCAGGGCATCGAGTTGCAATACTGGCAGCACTGGACCGGTCTGCCCGGACTGCTCGGCGGCCTCGGCATGAATGCCAACTACAGCTACGAGACCTCACGCATCAGCAGCATCACCGGGCGCACAGACCATCCCCGCTTGCCCTATGACGAGCCCAACAGCTTCAACATCGGGCCCACCTACAATCGCGGACCGCTCTCCATGCAGATGGCTCTCAACTTCAACCAGGCCGCTATCTCTGCCTATCAGTACACTGACGGCACCGCCGGCGGCCCCAAGGGCCCGCTCGGAGACATCTACTTCTACAACCACACGCAACTCGATGCGCAGGGCGGCTACAAATTCGGCCACGGACTGCAGTTGATCGTCTCTGCCTGGAACCTCAACAACGAGGAATTCGGCTTCTACAACGGAAGCAAGCAGTATCCCATCCAGCGCGAGTTCTATCAGCCCACCTACACCTTCGGCCTGCACTGGACACCCAAGCCGAAGCACTAATCAGCCTGCACCCCAACAACACAACGGCGCGCCGCACTCACGGCGCGCCGTTGTGCTTCATCAAAGCCCGCATTTGCTGTCAGGAGTCTTCCTCTGCTAACGTCAGCATCAGTTATGCCGCTCACACGCAGCCATCGCGCCAAGGCTCACGCCGGCACCTCATGGGTGCAGCGCCTGCTCGCGTGCGGCATGCTTCTCCTCGCGGCCTTCCTGGTGCTCGATCCCCTCTGGGAGTGTGCCGATCATCTCGATGATCTCCGCCATCTCGGGCCGCACGGCATGCTGATCATCCTGCTGCTCGTCGCCTGCGCCGGCATCTCTCTGCTCAAAACCTTTCAGTGGATTGGCCTGCTCCTGCATTGCGTCGCCGCGCGCCTGCGCCCATTCGCGCTCTCGCGGCAAATCTCCGCATGCATCCCCGCTCCCGTCTGCGTCGCGTCTCCGCCGCCTCTGCGAATCTGATCTTCGGAATCTCTGCGCCTTTCGGCCTGCTCGTCAAGGCACCTGCTTCCTTGCCCATCTGACGAGCGCCGTTGTGCTTCCTCTCACGCAGAAGGATTCCAACCGTGCTTTTCCCTTTGCACAAAAGTCTTCGCAGACCGCGCGCGTCTGCACGCCGCCGCATTCTTTGCGCGGCACTCACGCTCATGGCTCTGCCCATCTACGCCCAGTCCACTGGCACGGTCACCGCGCAGCTCGTCTCATCCACGCATCACCTGCGCGCATACGCACAGGTCGTGCCCATCAGCACCCTGCCCCTGAACGCTGAGGAAACCGGCACCCTCGCCCGGCTCACCATCACGCCGGGCACGCATGTGCATACCGGCCAGGTGCTCGCCACCCTGCGCGGACCAGAGATCGACAGCCTGCTCCTCGAGCAGCAGGCCAGCCTGCGCAGCGCAAAGGCAGAGCTTCGCAATGCTGAAAAAGCGCTCTCCATTCAGCGCGAGCAATTGCGCGCGCATTTAAGTACGCGCCAGAGTGTGCATCAGGCCATGAGCGCGGAGGCAGCAGCACAGGCAGCGCTTGAGACCATCCAATTCCGGCTGCACGCCACCCGGCAAATGGCGCAGATCACCGCACCCACAAATGCACTCGTGCTCTCTCTGCAGGCTGCCAGCGGAGAAAGAGTCAGCGCCGGCCAGCCCATCGTCACCCTGCAGCCCTCCAGCGCACTCTGGTTGCGCGCGTCCTTTTACGGCGGCAATACCGCACAAATCCATCCCGGAATGACTGGCCTCTTCACGCCCGCCAGCGGCGGCAAGCCCGTCGCTGTTCGCGTTCGCGCCATCTCCGGCGTCACCAACCCGTCCGGCAGTGAATACGTAATGATGACGGATGCAAATGCATCCTCACCCTGGCAAAACGGGCAATTTGGCACGGTCACCCTCAACCTGCCCGCCGCTCAGGCCATCGCCATTCCCACCCGCGCGCTCATCCTCAGCCAGGGCAGTTGGTGGGTCATGGTTCACACCGCGCAAGGCGACCAGCCTCGCAAAGTCATCCCCGGTTCCGCACGCGGCTGGACAACTTCTATCCTGAGCGGCCTCAAGCCAGGCGAACAAGTCGTCGTCCAGAATGCCTATCTGCTCTTCCAGTCAAAAACCGCCGGCCAGTATCAGATTCCGGATTAAGCACCATGACAGATACAAATTTGCTCCGAAGAATCCTCTTCCAGCCTCTGCTATGGGCACTCATCTATGGCGGCCTCATCGCCTATGGCATCTATGCTTACGTCAGTATTCCGGTCGAAGTGCTTCCCACCTTCAACTTTCCTGAGATCAGCGTCATCGCGCATGAGCCCGGAGCCACCGCCACGGAGCTAGAAACCGGCATCACCCGCCCCATCGAGGGCGAACTCCTCGCCCTGCCCAATCTCGACAGCGTGCGCTCCAGCATGGGCAGTGGCACCGTCGAAATCGACACCCGCTTCCACCAGGGCACAGATCCCGCGCTCGACCTGATGGCCGTCAACAGCGCCATCGATCGCGTCCGCAGTCAGTTGCCTTCCTCCGTTCAGCCCCTCGCGCAGATCATGGGCAACGGCATCAACGAGGTCGCCGATTACAGCCTGCAAATTCCTCCAGAGGATTCACCCGCCGCCATCGAGCAAACCCTGAAGGCGGACGTCATCCCTCAGCTTCGCGCACTTCCCGGCGTCTATCAGGCTCAGGTCTACGGTGCAGGGCAAGAGGCGCTATGGGTGCAGCCCGACATCTCCGCGATGCGCCGCTACGGCATTCCCGTCACAGCCATCGTGGCGGCCCTGCGGCAGCACATCCTGCTCAAGCCCGGCGGCTATCTCACTCTCGGCCATCAGGACGCTTTCATCGAAGTCCGCAGTCTCCCGGCGCACATTCGCAATCTTGAAAACATTGCCGTCCCCGGCGCCACCGGCCCTATCCCACTCAGCGATCTCGCGCGCATCGTGCGTGCTCCGGTGCCCACGCTCAATGCTGCCATGCTTGACGGAGTGCCCTCCATCGCGCTGCTCGTCTTCAAGCAGCCCTCGGCCTCCACCGTTCCCGTAGACCAAAGCGTGCAAAGAGTCCTGCATGCAAGCCTCTCGCAGCTTCCGCCCGGCGTGCATTGGATCAACATCTACAGCCAGGCACATCTCGTACACAGTGTTGGCTCTGATCTCGGCCGCAACCTGCTCATCGGCGGCATCCTTGCTATCGCCGTCTTGCTGGCGGTGCTCGGCGCAGGCCGCGGCATCTGGATTCTCGCCCTCAGCATCCCGCTCTCGCTGCTGCTCGGCATCGCTGGTCTCTACGCCACCGGCCACACGCTCAACCTGCTAACGCTCGGCGCGCTCACCATCGCCGTCGGCCTGCTCTGCGACGACGGCATCATCGTGCTCGAAAGCATCTATCACCGGTGGGAGCAAGGCGACGATCACTGGACAGGCATCGTCCGCGGCCTCAAGGACATCGCAGGCCCTGATGTCACCGGCACACTCACCACCGTCTCCGTCTTTCTTCCACTGCTCTTCGTCGGCGGCCTCGCAGGGCTCTTTTTCATCCCCTTCGCGCTCGCCATGACCTTCTCGCTGCTCGCCTCGCTGCTCATCTCCGTCACGCTCATCCCGCTCTGCCTTGGCTTTCTAAAGACCAGGCCGCGTCCGCGGCCAACGCCTGCCGCCACGCTCCTCGACCGCCTGCGCAAGCATAACGAACGCCTCTTCGCGCGCGTTGCAAACCATCCCAAAGCCAGCCTTGGCATCTGCATTGCGCTTCTGCTTCTCAGCCTCGCAGGGCTCGTCCTCGTCCCCATCAACATCCTGCCCTTGCCCAATGAAGGCGTGCTGCTCATGAGCTTCACGCTGCCCCCCGGCTCCTCTCTGCTCGACACCGAAGCAGCCGTCCTGCACATGACCCGTCGCATGCAGGCAGACAACGCAGTCGAGCACGTCTTCGCGCGCATCGGCTCACCCTCCAACGGTCTCTACACTGAGCCCGCCTACGCAGGTGAAATCCAGATCACGCTCAAGCCGGGCGTTCACGTAAACAGTCTCGATGCCATCGCCAATCGCCTCACACACGAGAGTCAGACTTCCGGTGTGCAGCTCTCCGTCGATACGCCCACCATCGAGCGCGTCGGGGAAAGCCTCTCTGGCCTGCCGCAGCCCTTCGTGATTGATGTCTTCGGCAACAGCCTGCAAACGTTGCGCAGCGTGTCAGAAAAAATCACGCACCGTCTCAGCAGCATTCCCGCACTGAACGATGTCTTCAATAACGACGGCTATCGTGTTACGGAGCTGCGCATCACACCCGACGCTTCCGCCCTGGCCGCGCAACACATGACGCCCGCGCAGCTCTACGCGCAAATCGCGCCTCTGACAAATGGCGAAATCGCTGGCGAAGTTCCCCAGGGCAACACCTCACTCGCGATATACGTCCGCATTGCCAACGCGCATCACCAATCCATTGCATCGCTCGCGCAACTGCCCATCCGCACCACCGGATGGACTCCGCTCGGAGAACTCGCCACCATCCAACTCGTCGCCACGCCCAATCAGGTGCGGCACATCGACGGGGCGCGAGCACTCGAGATCATGGCGACTCCGAACGGCCCGCTCGGCAGCACCATCGCTTCCGCGCGCAAGGCTCTGCGAGGTCTTGCTCTTCCACCCGGCTATCGCGTTGCTTTCGGTGGCCTTTATCCGCAACTGGAGAGCGCGGCCCTCGGCCTGCTCGCCGCTGCGACCGTTGCATTTCTTCTCATGCTCGTCCTCATGATTCTGCAATTCGACGGCCTTCTCGTCCCCGCGCTGCTCCTGCTGCAAATTCCACTCGCATTTACCGGAGGCGCATTCGCGCTGCTCCTCAGCGGCGTCGGCCTCAATGCCATCGGGCTCGTTGCCATCCTCACGCTCGTCGGCATCTGCCTCAATCACGGCATCGTGCTGCTCTACCGCACCCGCAAAAACGAAGCCGGCGGCATGTCCATCGAAGACGCCGTCAAAGAGGCAGTCCACGTGCGCTTCCGCCCCATTGTTCTCACCACGCTCACCGCAGTACTCGGCATGCTGCCCACCGCCCTGGGCTGGGGCCAGGGCGCCGCGCCCGAGCAGGGTCTCGCCGCCGTCATCCTCGGCGGTATTCTCTGGAGCGCTCTGCTCAGCACCAACCTGCTGCCCGCGCTCTACTTGCACGCACGCCGCAAGCAATTGGCCAAAGGAGCTACCGCATGAAGCGCCCCTTTCCTGTTATGGGTAGCCGCACCGCCGCAGGCCTGCTCTGCATCTTGCTGGCCGGTTGCGCCACTTACCATTCGCAACCGCTGCCGGTTGCGCCCGACCTCACCAGCGCGCCCACACTCACTGTTCCCGCCAGCCAGTTTCAGTTGCCCGGGCTTGCGCCCCATCCCATTCCTCGCAAAGGATTCGACCAGGCCACCATCCTCCTGCTCGCCGTCTGCAATGATCCTGATCTGAAAGCAGCCCGACTCCAGGCCGGTATCGCCCGCGCGCAGATGCTCCAGGCCGGCCTGCTGCCCAACCCCACCTTCAACGCCAGCTTCGCCCAATCCGCTCGTACCTATGGCGGAGCACTCGGCCTCAGCGAAGATCTGCAGGCACTCATCACTCGTGGAGCCACCCGCGCCGCGGCCTCCGCGGCACAACAGCAGGTCCACCTCAACATCCTCTGGCAGGAGTGGCAGGTCGCCTCCGAAGCCAATCAAGCTTTTCTAGAGGCTCGTGGCAATGCGCGGCAAATCACCCTCCAGCAGGCCGAAGAACATCTGCTTGCCGACCGTTATCACGCAGACCGCAAGGCCATGCAGCAGGGAGATATGCTCAGCACTACCGTCTCGGCTGATCTCGTACAACTCTCCAACGCGCAAGACCGTCTGCGTCAATTGCAACTGGCGCAGAACAGCACCATGCATCAGCTAACGCAGCTTCTCGGACTCAAGCCCGGCGCACCGCTCAAGCTGCTCGGCTCGCCTTCGGCTTCCGGTCTCAGCCCGTCGCAGTTTCAATCTGCTCTTGCCGCGCTTCCGCATCGCCGCGCTGATCTGCTCGCCCTTCAGGCCGGCTATCAATCCCAGCAAGCCTCCCTGCGCAAGGCCATCCTCATGCAGTTCCCCGCCCTCAGCGCCGGTGTCAACTTCGAGCGTGATCCCGTCGAAGGCGTCAACAGCCTCGGCCCTGAGGCCAATCTCAGTCTGCCCATCTTCAATCACAATCAAGGCCAGATCGCCATCCAGCGCGCTACCCGCGCTTATCTGTGGCAGACCTACCAGGCCAGGCTCGATGCCGCCGTCAGTCAGGCGCACGAGCTATGGAAGGCCAACCAACTCCTCGCCGCCCAGCTTCACACGCTGCGTGCCACTCTTCCGCGCCTCAAGGCGAGAGCCGAAGCCGCCCGGCAAAGCGTCCAGCAGAATGACCTCGATGCAGCCGCTTACACCGCGCTCGAAGAGAGCTATCTCGCCAAACAGCAGGAGGCCATCCAACTGCAAACCTCCCTCGCTGCCTCACGCGCCACGCTGCGCATTCTACTCGGCCTGCCCATCGTCATACCGGCCGAGCACGCCCGATCGCGATAAAGACGAAAAGCCGGGCACTCCAACTGCTCCCTTCTTTGCCGCTTGCGCTTTCTTTCTCTCCGCAAGCTCCTGTTCTCGACTTTCTTCGATTCTCTTGAACTGCAGACTTTGTTCGCCAGTACCCAGCCATGATCTTGCAGATGTGCGTCGAAGGCGTGGATGTGGTCATGATCTTCCAGGGTGACCAGGGAATGCAGCACCTTGTAGCAGCCAAGTTCAAGGTTGGCGCAGACGCCTCCGCTGGTACCGGCTTGAATCTAAACACCCAGGTCCACACCTACTCGCTCGCCAAGGGCGCCGAGGTTCGCCGCGATGACGATTCCATGCGCGCTTTCTACAGGTGGCGCGTCTCCACGCGCGGCGTTCTGGACGGGCCGTTGCAACAGATGTATCTGCACATTCATTCATCCATGCGGTTCGCGGCAAGTAGAGTAGCGCCGAGGCTGCGCTCGGGCGCTGACCTGATTCTTCCATTCAAGCCCTTCATTTGAGGCGTTCTGCTATTAGATGGTCAGCCACTCGTATTGCATTGGCAATGATGGTTAGGGAAGGATTGACGGCACTGGCCGAGACAAAGCACGATGCGTCGACCACATAAAGGTTATCCAGATCGTGAGCCTTGCAATAAGGATCGAGGACGCTGGTGGCGGGATCATTGCCCATGCGGCAGGTGCCATTCTGGTGGCCCACGCCTTCAATGGGTATCCGCTTCTTGAAGTAAGCATGGAGCGGAATGGAGGCGCTGGCGTGACCGGCATTCTTGAGGATGTCGACCCAACGATCCTTCAGCCGCTCAAAGGACTCGACGTTGTTGGGTGTGTAGGAGAGCTGAATCCTTCCAGGAGCAGCGTTGGTCACGGGCTCCGACGCGTTGGTGCGACCCGTATCTCCTGAAGGATGGGCCCCCGGTAGACCCGGTTGATACGCTTCGACTGAGAGCGGGGTGGCGTTATGAAGGGTGACGCGATTTTCAGGATCAGGAAGATCCTCTGTCGTCAGCCACCACGGAACAGCATGGTGCTTCATTCCCTCCAGAACAAAATCTGGAGTGAAGGATGGAGCATCGCCCTTCATCATTTCAAAATGAAAGCTGCCGACCGGCTGCACCTGCCCTAGCGGAAATGGATAAGCAGAATCGGTATCTTTCAGGTAGAAATCGTTGGTGCCCCATGTCTTGGTGTAGCTGTCCTCATTGCGAGCGGTGCTGATTGCCAGCAGTGCGTCGGCCTGATGGTACATGAAGTTACGCCCAACCTGGTCAGAGCGGTTGGCGAGTCCTGTTGGGTGCTTATCGTTGGCTGATGCCAGCAGGATGACCGCGGAATTGATTGCGCCGGCGCATACAGCAAAGAGATCGGCCGTATAGACAGCGGTCTTGCCGTCCTTTGACGCAGGCGGCGCATTCGTCACGCTGGGTTCGACCACAGACCCATAAGGTACGCCGCCGCCTGAGTGGATGACCTCGACGGATGTCACCGCTGTGCCGGTGCTGTTGGTGAGCAGGCGCGTCACGCGGGAGTTTGTCATCAGTGTTACATTGGGCAGATGCATGATGAGCCGGATGCAATTGATATCCGCATCGGACTTTGCATGGACGAGGCACGGGTAACCATCGCACGTATCGCAACGTACGCATTTTGACGCGACAGGGTCTGTCTCGTTGCGCTTCAGGCCGAGCGGAATCGGGAAGGTGTTGATGCCGAGCTTGCGAACATCGTCCTCAATGGACTGCATACGCGGTTCGTTGGCGAGCGGTGGGTAAGGATACTTCTTGGAATGAAACGGTTCGGTGGGATCAAAGGAGGAGCCATAGCCTCCACGAACGGAGGGCGCAGTTCCAAGATCCCCATGAACATGAAAGAGCTCTTCGGCACGGGTGTAGTAAGGCTCCAGATCGGAATAGGTGATGGGCCACGCCGGCGATATGCCGCCCTTGTGGTGGATGACTCCAAAGTCTTCCGCACGCATGCGAAACATGGCAGCGCCGTAAACTTTTGTCTGTCCGCCTACATAGTAGGATTGCTGCGGGTGCAGGTCTTTGCCATCCTTATCCTGCCAGGTTTCTTTGGTGTGGTACCGATTATCGAGAAAGACAGAGGATGTGTCCCAGTTCAGCTTTTCCTGAGGCATGAACGGACCCCGCTCAAGAATGAGAATGGTCTTGCCGGCTTGAGCCATGTGGAAGGCAAGGGTTCCGCCACCGGCGCCGGTTCCGATAATGATTGCATCATAGTGAGTCGCCATATGGATTGAGTCGCGAAGTATGTGGCCTTTTGCCAAGCTGCCAAATGCCATCAACTTTCGCTTGCTTCCTTTCTTGGGGAAGTTAAGAAAGTTCTGCTTCAACTGGGAGGCCGTCCCGGTGCGGGTGGTGGTGGAATGGAAACTGACAGAGGAAAGGGCACGGATAGTTCGGGTCGGAGTGCAGCTTGGCGCACAGTACATTCTTTTTGCCGTAGAGGCGCAGGTAAATCTCCGCCGATGTCATCATGCCCAACAGCGGCGCAACAAAATAGAGCCAAGCTGCCGTCCACACGTGGGCGAATACGGCCGAGCCCGTCGTCCGCGCGGGGTTGATGCTGAAGCCCGAAATCGGCGCGAAGACGAATACGTAGAACATAATCAGAATGCCGACAAGATAACTCGTATAGTGAGTGAGCGGCGGGCGATTCGAGAACCAGAGCACGACCAACATGAGCAGTGCCGCCATAAAAAATTCGGCACAAAACGCGGCCGCCGTCCCACTCCACCGAGGAACCGTAAGGAACGGAACCGTAACCGCGTAGTCCACTGCAGGAACGGCCAGGCTGCCGCGAAGACAAAGTGCAGAAAGGCCCACGCCGCAGATCCCCCCAATGAATTGGGAGACAACATAGAAACCGGCATCCCATTGGTCGATTTTGCCGAGCCGGAAATAGGTCAGAGTGATGGCAGGGTTAAAGTGAGCGCCAGATCGTTTTCCCAGTGGCGAACGAATAATAAGAATCGCTGTCGCGCCCATGGAGACTCCCATCAATAGCCGCCGAAACGCGCTGCCGGGCAGAAGATGCACAACGGGCAATGCCGGATCGAAAAGCCAAACCGTGAAGAAGCATGCCGAGATCATGAAGATGGCCAGCTCGACACCTTCATCAACATATAGACGCCAATGGTATCGCAATGTGGCTCTCAAAGGGTGAGCGACAGATGATGAACTGAAATCGTTTTGCTTTGTGGGCATACGGCTCCCCCTCGCGGCGACGAACAATTGCAACCCTTCCGCTTTTCTCGATCAGTTCAACTGATCGAACAACACGACGCTAACGAACAGTAACCGCATAGTTGCGGCCTTCCCAGTGATTGTCTTCCGCCCAAAGAAATGTGAAGCAAAAACAAGTTCCTGTTATGGCAGATTGGCCGTGAATGTCGACATAGTCGAGTTGAAGTGCATTTTGCGTCGACGGAGAATCATTCACAGTTTTCCAGTTATCGCTTGACCAGCGGAGTGTAAACGGAGCATCTCCATGCACGCGTAACACCTCGCCAGCATGCATAAACCGAACCTGCCGCGTGGGCTTCCACACCTCAAACCTCGTTCGGCCATTTCGTTTTCCCAGATAGCGTTTGGCCACTTCGGGGATGGCATCGTAGACCCTGCCATCTGCCGTAGAGCGCAGTAGTTTAATGTACTCGGCGTGTGCCCACATCAGTGGCATCGCGGAGCCTGTCGGCTTACCCAACCACGCGTAAATCTCTGGCCTGTCCGCTTTGTCCCATGACTGCTCGGGAAGCAGGCCTGTATTGCTCGCAAGTCCTTCCATCGCACGGATGTACTTCTCCGTGCTGTTGCCCGCGGCTAACTCATAGTGCCCGCGCTCCCCGGTAAGCAGTGGCCACACGCGGCCTACTCCGTACTGCGTGAATGGCTCTCCATTGGGACCCTGCCCGTATCCGTCGTGATTGTAGCGATGCCAAGTTGGTCCCTGCTGCGTTTCGGTCTTGAGTACCGCGTCGATTACCTTGATGGTGGCAACTATATTCGCGTCGCCGGGGCTGCGAATGCCATAGCGAACCAACTCCAGAAATCCACCATCGACTACGTTACGCGCCGGGAAATCACATTCCTCGCCGGGCGCATGGTTAGCGATGTGGAGAATGCGCTCTTCCTTATCTTCAGCCGGATTCTGTTGACCAACCTGTTCAGGAAGGATGCGCATGTAGTAACTGCTCTCGCCTTCTAGCAGCGAGCCGGTCGTTGTCAATGTCCAGTCTTCAATGTGCGACTCGAGATAGTCTGCATACTCTTCAATGAACGCGGCAGCTTTGGTATCCCCGGTCTCTCTCATAAACACAGACGCGCAGACCAGGGCTGCGATATTGGAAGCCAGCGTGGAAGGCGAGTAACCGGACGCTTCTTCCCAACGCTCCTGCTGTGTCACCGGGCCGTTGCGGATAAGATAGGCTGCGGCCTTGCGGACCATATAAGCGGGGTCAAAATCAGACAGAGCATTCTCGCAGCGCAGACGCCAAGCCAGCAGGATTGGAAAAGCAACTTCATCGAGTTGAATGCCGTTCCAGTATGCGTCCCCGTCAACCCAGAAGTTCTGCGCAAATCCGCCGTTGGCATGTTGCGAAACAGCCAGATAGATCAACGCACGGAGCGGCGTGGCCGTATCTCCTGCCGCCAGCAGCGCTGTTGCGCTGTTGATCATGTCGCGCGTCCACACCAGGTGATATCCACCCTGATCGTTATCGCCTTTCGCTTCGCCCCAGGGTATGGCCAGCGATGCGATGAGCGCGCCCGGCGAGGATTTATCTTCGTGTGCGAGCAGCAGGCTGTAGCTGCTGTGATACAAACTCCCCTTATCGAACGAGGATCCCTCCAACGGCCTGAGATGCGCCGCAGTATCGTTCCATTGCTTCGTGTATCTCGCAAGATGCTCTTCAAACGGGAGCCCGAGCGACTGCAGCAGATTCGAAATGGCCCGGTGCTCACTGTTGCCCAACGCCAGGCCCAGGGTAAATTCCTTATCTTCGCTCCAGGCGAGTTCGGCAATCAGGGCAACATTCCCGTCGCTGGCTTTGTCAAACTCCCAGTCCATTTCGAAGTTCTGAAGATCGGTCCAGCCGTCGCTCAATCCCACGTATCCGCACGACAGGCGCGAAAAAGGGATGGTTGCGCCCATTGCCAGCCATTTGCTATCTTTCTGCGCCATCAGAATTCGGCGGCCACTGGCGACCGCAATATATGCATTGTTTCCCGCCCCTCCTACCTCAAGATGAGGCGCGCAGAGAGCGAATAGCCTAAGGCCGGCCAGGAAAGATTTGTCTGCTCCAGAGACCCGCGTGCGTTGCAGCAGGCAAGGCAGGTGCGGAGCGCTGATGACTTCTTTGGTGATCGCGTAACGCCCCTCCGGGTCCGCATTCGTGCAGCGATAGCCCAGTGCGTGGTCGGAGATGCGCTCGACGGAGATCTTCAGATCGCGCTTCTCCTCCTGAAAAAATGTGCTGCCATCGGTGATGAGATATTGGAGATCGCGGAGCTGCGGCTGATCGATCGTAGGATAGTAGACCTCGGTGACAATTCCATTCCACATTGTGAACCAGAGATGACTGGATGCGGAGTATGCCGTGCCAACACCGTCCTTGTTGCTGTGCGTCCAACGGGGCTCATTCCCCGGCTTTCCAAATGCTTCCAATCCCGCGACTCCTTGCACCCTTACACCTCATCTGTATGCAGTCTACGGGGCTTAACAAAACAGGAATGGCTAATATTGGCCAATCACTTACGACTCTCGCCGGAAAAGGGGTCAATCTGAGACAAACTGCCCTCCGAGGATGGGTTAGCATGGCAACTTGAGGTGGAGTATGCGTTTACAGGGAAAAACCGCTGTTGTGACGGGCGCTGGAACGGGGATCGGTAAGGCAATTGCACTCGCGTTCGCGCAGGAGGGCGCCGCCGTGGTGGTAGATTATGTCGGCGACGCCTCCGTCGCGAAAGATACTATCGCAAAGATCGATGCGATGGGCGGGAAGTCGCTCGCCATTGATGCAGACGTCTCGGTTCCAGACCAGGTGAACGCCCTGATTCACCAGACAGTTGCAGCTTTCGGCAAGCTTGATATCTTTGTGAACAATGCCGGAATCGAGAAGAAGGTCGCCTTTGTCGATTACCCGCTGGAAGAATGGCAAAAGATCATAGCAGTCAATCTGACCGGGCCGTTTTTGTGCGCACAGGCTGCCGCGAAGCAGATGATTGCGCAAGGGGTTGGCGGTCGCATCATCAATATTTCGTCGATTCATGAAGATCTTCCCATGCCGACGAACGCCCCTTATTGCGCAACCAAGGGTGGCCTGCGTATGTTAATGCGCACCATCGCCGTCGAGCTGGCTCCGCATCAAATTACCGTGAATAACATTGGCCCTGGCGCTATCTACACGCCGATCGACAAGGATGTTGAAAGCGATGCGATGCTGAACGACAAAATTCTAGCCGAGATCCCCCTGGGGCGCTGGGGCAGGCCAGAAGAGGTAGCTCAACTCGCGGTATACCTTGCTTCAGACCACGCTGCTTACATCACCGGCAGCACTCACTTTATCGATGGCGGAATGTTGAGAAACGCCGGCAACTTATAGCTGCGCTGCATTAACTTCCTCTTCGGTCCGAATCATCGAGCTATGCAATAGGACCGGCGCCAACAGCACCGGCACAACCGGAGGGTGGGAAGGCAGGCAAAAAACAGAGCCTGCATGATCGCCTCGATTATGTGCTTGCAGGTCTTGTATTCCGATGCGGCCTGCTGGTACTTACTTTGGGGCTTGTCCTGCCGGGTTTCGACATACTGGCTTGCGGGTCAGAACCGGGCTGCCTTCGCCGGGTTTGCCGTAAGCGGTGGTGATCTGTACCAGTTTTGGTTCGGCCGCGACGACCTGTTCAACCTGGGCATCCAGCTTGGCCGTTTCGCAGGCAGGGGCAGAGCATGCACGCGCTCTGTCCCTTCCCAGACGTGTGTTTCAAAGTGCGCGGCGCCGCTCTCATAGAGTTCCACCGGCATTGAGCCCCAGTGCACCTGCCTCTAAATCTGGTTGCCTGTGCTCGCGCCCCAGATCGATACCCGCCGACCATAGACGTTGTACGCAAACTCGATGCTGTCACTAACTCGGCTCAACATTACCCGTTGTAGCGAGTATCAGCACTCCCGAGCGCTTACTGCACCGGCGTATCTCCGGTGGTATCGAAAGTAGCTTCATCCGGAATCAGAGTAAGCGAGACGACCTTCCCATCCTGCGAGCCAGTGAAAAGAGCAATACGGGAGGCGTCGATTCCTTTCTCATCCACGAGATAGCGCATGGTGTTGACGGCTCGTAGAGCGGCGAGCCGACGGCTGTTGTGTTCCCCGGCCACCGCATTGCCGACGATGGCAAGCTTTGCATCGGAGTTGCGCTGCATATTCAGAGCGACTTCATCAAGGCAGGCCTTGGCTTCGTTGTCTACGCGCGCGGGCCGTCGCGAGTCGCGATCAAAGCGAACCGAGCATAGATTGCTGGTCTGAGGCGCGGGCGCGGCCACAGGGGCCTGAACCGTTACGGATGTGGTGCTGGCGGATGTTTGTGCGAGGTCATCGGTGACATGGCAGGTGACAGTGATCGTCCCTGTCGGCGCCCCTGTGGTGCTCAGGGTAGCAGTTGAGCCGGAGCCGCTCACCGAGCCCGCAGTGGATTCAAAGCTGTAAGTGAGGGAGCGATTCTGCGGGCTCACTCCGATGGCTGTGATCGTGGATGCGCCGCCCGCGGCCACCGTGGAGGGATCTGCCGTGCAACTGACGGTGGGAGGCTCGAATGCCTTGACCACGTACGATGCAGTGCAATCCGCATTCTGGCCGGGCTGGCTTCCCTGGGAGACATGGCCTCGCACGGTGTAAGTACCTGGCTGCTGGCCACTGGTGTCGATGGTTCCGGTGTCTTCATTGCCGGTGACGGTTCCACCTTGCATGGCCCAGGTGTAAACGGGTGCCTTATCGGCATTCAGGCTGGTGGCAATTCCTGACACTGTGACTGTCTGACCTGCAAATACTGTTGCTGGATGAACCGAGCAGGAGTAGCTCATAGGGGGAAGCGGAGGATTGCGATGGCCACCGAAGCGGAAGACTATTCCAGTGGAAAGGCGGATGTCATTCTGCATGCCGCTATTTCCAGTGTCGTAGCTTCGGAATCGCGTCATCAGATATTCAGCCTGAAGGAGACGAATGGCGAAGTGGCGGTGAATTCTGAGGTCCAGTCCTCCGCCTGCGGCCATGGCGAAGGCCGTCTGTTCCGGCAGCAGGGTGCAATGGACGGTGCAATGCGCAATCGATATCTGACCGGCGTGGATACCGCCGAAGAGGGCCTGGACATAGGGCGAGAGCCGGCCGGAGCGATGGAATGCGATGCGTGGACCGAAAAGATAACTTAGCGCGCCGCCATTGGCCTGGTCGGTGTCAATGGTTCCGGTGTATGCGCCGGTGAAGTGCATCTGCGAGTTGGTGTAGTCACCCACGTCCGCGACGATCCCGATGGAACGGGTAAAAAAGTAAGCGAGAGAGGCACTGCCGCCATTCATCCAGACCAGCCGATTGCCCGCAGCCAGAGTGGGCACTGCACGCAGATAGGAGTAGCCGAGAAATATCTCGACCGAGTGCGTATCGAGGTTCAGGTTGCCGGAATCAGGAATGGCGGCGGGGAGTGGAGCATGGATGGGAGATGCGATTGCAGCCGCGACGGAAGCTCCTTGAGATCCGGTGAGGGAGCGGGCAGTCTCCGCCTCAAGGAGGCTAAACGCCGGTACCAGGAAAGTTGCAAGTACCGTTATGGCAATCATCCTTGAGCTGAATCTCATTGTCGCCTCCTGAGTGGCATGTCGCGAGGATCGAAGAACATCCGCGTTGTATTGGCTGTCCGTGAGCAGTAGCTGGATAACGTGCAGGGACCGCCAGACGGCGGTCCCTGCCTGGCATTTACGGTGCAGGCACGTTGATGACGGTGTTGACCATCGTGACCGATGCGTGCAGAGCCAGGACGCGACCGTTGATAGTGGTCACCGCCGCGACACCAGGACTGGAAACCGTGATGCCAGGAGAAGAGAGAATGGTGCCAACCATCGTGCCTCCTCCGCCGTAATTGATGACTGCTCCCGGAAGTCCCCCGACCTGCCAGTAGACATTCTTGGCCTGGGCGCCGTTGATGAGGATGACGCTCTCAGGGGTGGTGGGAGTGCCGACCTGCAGATACGATCCCATCTGGAAGACCCAGGTGGCGTTGGGGTCGCCCTGCGCATCGAGTGTGAGCGGCCCAGTGGTGATGGTGTAGAAGCTGGAGGAGGTATAGGTTCCGGGAGCGAGGATTCGATTGCCGAGCTCGTTGGTGGCCAGGGTGGTACCCGGCGGCAGGTTTTGGAGCGTGGTGTAGGCAGTCTGCGCTTCGAGCGCGGCCTGGGTAGCAATCGCCATGGTCGATGCAGTCCCCTCATTGGGGCATGCAACGGTGGGCGATGGCGGAGCAGTATTAATGGTTCCGGTAACCATGCCGTAATTGGCTCCGGTGACGGTATAGGTGCATTGCGGCAGTCCCCCGACCAGCACCGAATTGTCATAGAAGCCGGTCATGGTCGTCGAAGCGCCTGTGGTTCCAATGTCTCCGTTGACCACCGTGAGAGTTCCCTGGTTTGTGATTCCGGCGCCGCCCCCGAAGCTGCCAAAGAGAGCAATGGTTGGCCCCAGCACTACAGGAGGCGGAACGATCGCGGCGCTCGTAGTGAAGTCCCATGGATTCGGCGCGCCGGTTGTTCCCAGCGGGATGCCCGACAGGCTGGTTGCTCCGCTGGTGACATTCGCGATGTAAGACGCGCCGGCGGTGAGCGGAGCCGTGGGTGTGAGCGTCGCGATGAAGTTGACCGGATCGTAGGTGATGGTAGCCGGTACGGCAACGCCGGCCTGAGTCAATTGGAAGGTTGCATTCGTGATGCTCAGGGGGTTCATAGCCTCGCTGAACGTAACGCTGACCGCCTGATTGACGGGCACATTGGTAGCTCCATTGGCAGGGACCGTGGTCACCAGTTCGGGAGCGGTAGTATTGCTGGCCGCGCTGGTCTGGAAAATCCAGGTGTAGTTGCTGGCCAGCGATGTGCCGGAGAGACTCTGCACCCCGGTAGTAATGGTGGCGGTATAGACGGTATCCGGCGCAAGGTTTGCCGCCGGCAGAAAGACAAGTTGATTGCCGATGGCCGCGTAAGCGAGCAAACCCGCAACGGGAGTGGTGCTTCCGGCGGCGGTGAGCGTGAAGTTCGCGGCGCTGATGGTGGCAGGATTCATTGGCACGCTGAAGTCCGCCGTGACGACCTGGTTGACCGGAACGTTCGTATTCTCTGGCGAAGTTACGGGATCAGTCGAGGTGACGGTGGGCGGTATCACGATGGGCGCATTCGCTGTCGTGAATGTAAAGCTATACGGGGTGAGCGCCGCATCGTCGTTCAGGTCCATCGCTCCGGCAGTGAGAGTGGCGGTGTATTGCGTGTCATAGGCAAGCGGCGTACTGGGCTTGAAGGTTGCCACCGAGCCGGCGGCGACATAGGTGATGACCCCATTGATCTGGGCCCCGCCCGCGGCCGTCAGCAGGAAGGTCGCAGAATTGATCGTGGCTGGGTCCATGGCCTCGTTAAAGGTGACGCTGAGCGCCTGATCGACAGGAACGCCAACCGCCCCGTTGAGGGGAACCGTGGCGATGACCACGGGCGATAGCGGGGGTGCCGGGAGCGTTTGGAAGCTCCATTGATAAGGACTCTGCATGGGTGTTCCGGCGAGATCCTCTGCAGCCGTGCTGACGGTCGCCGTATATGTGGTGTTAAAAGCGAGCGCGGCGGCCGGTTTGACGTTTGCCTGATTGCCTGCGCAGGTGACTGCAACGGCTACGGGCATCGCGCCAGGTCCGGTGAGGGTAATGGTCGCCGCAGGCGATGTGGAGGTGAGTGTCGAGCAGAGCATCGCCTCATTGAAGCGGATGGCGAGTGTCTGGTCGACGGGCACACCGGTTGCATTGCTCGAAGGAACGGTGGAGATGACCGCGGGCGGCGGAGTGATCGTGGTAAAGGTCCACACGTAGGGCGCGGGCAGAGTTGTACCCGAGGTATCTGCGGCGGCGGTGGAGATCGTCGCGGTGTAAGTAGTGCTGGGAGCCAGCGCCGCGGACGGCATAAATGTCGCGGTGAGTCCATTTGCGCTCAGCGTGACTGTGCCCGGCACTGCGACGTTTCCCGGGGCTGCGACAGAGAATGCTGTTTGCAGCGAATCCAGCGTCATTGCCTGGCTAAAGGTTGCGGTGAGTGCAGATGCCGCGGCAACATTCGTGGAGCCGGAAGCGGGCGTCACCGAGACAACGGCGGGAACGGGTGGAGGCGCCAGAACTGCGGTGGTGAAAGTCCAGGCGTAATTGCCCAGCAGCGAGGCGCCGCCCGGTGTCTGTGCTCCATTGGTGATGGTCGCCGTGTAAGTCGTGTCATTGGCGAGGGGAGCAGAGGGAGTAAAGGTCGCAACCATTCCGCTGTAGGCAACCGTTCCGGCAACTGCGATGCCGCCTGGAGCCGCAAGGGTGAAGGTGGAAGAGGTGATCGAAGCTGGACTCATGGCCTGGCTGAAGGTCGCTGTCAGCGTGGTGCCAACAGAAACTTCAGTGGCACCTTGCGTAGGAGTTACCGAAACGACTCCAGGAATGCCTACCGTTTCCTGTCCGCAGCCCGCTACAAAGAGGACCAGGATAGCTGCTATAAAGTACACGAATACAGCCCTGTATCTGCGCATTTTTGTAATTCCCCTCATCCAGCATTGGAAAAACCGTGTTCACGGGCATATCCCATCCGCCGCTTCTGCGACGAGCCTCGCCCACGAACATTGACCGGCTTACCGTATCTGGAGCCAGATGCGCCAGGATGGTCAAAATAGCTCAAAGTCACATGAAAGTTGCAAAAGAATAGCTCTGCCTCCAGACCCGAGACTTATTTCCATGAATATTGGACCGCCCACAATGTGGTGGCCTGGGGCGGAGTCTTTTCGATTGTGAATAAGACAGTTATGTACTTTTAAGGAGTCTCTGATCAAGCCCCTGATTCTGGGTGCGGCAAGACAATAGCCCAAGCGAGGGCGGCTGCTCGACGCAGGGCTG
>Ga0123519_10000028_pt1 | contig 216169 bp, 206 predicted proteins | sample YelNatPaOPRAMG02_FD_87396 | JGI IMG/M metagenome (GOLD analysis project Ga0123519, IMG submission 87396) | Hot spring microbial communities from Yellowstone National Park - Yellowstone National Park OP-RAMG-02 (version 2) | ecosystem: Environmental > Aquatic > Thermal springs > Hot (42-90C) ... | reverse complement strand
CTCGGCAGTCATGTCCTCCTCCTTTGGGGTAATGGCTATGGGATGAAACCATCTTACCCGAAGAGGGGACTGACTGCCATGCAATCATCCTGGGAACTGTAGGGGGAGATCCTAACTTTTACACTCTATGTCCTCGTTGGGGGCAGCATGATGCTGCACGAGGCGGGGGATGGTAATTGAGGATCGTCCTGCTTACCTTTGAGGCCGTTATTATCCTGCTGGGTATCGGCGTGCTCGGCTTTTGGATTATTGGTCACCGCCGCGCCCCGGGTGACGCCATCTCTTTCCTCACCTCGCTGGCTATCGATCTGGCTCTTCCCAGCCTGATACTGATAAATCTGATCCAGGGCTTTTCCATCTCCCTTTCGCCGGACTGGTGGAAACTGCCTTTGTGGTGGCTTGCCTTTACTGCTACCGCTCTATTGCTGTCTTTTTCTGCCTCTCCCTTGGCAAGAAAGGATATCCGCAGCGAGTTCGTTATCAGCCTCTTTTTCCAGAACGGTTTATTTTTTCCTCTGGTCATCATCAATGGCATCTTCGGCCTCGGCAATCCATATCTCGTTTCCCTCTTCGTTTTCATGGCCTTTCATCCATCGCTGGTCTTTGGCACCTATATGCTCTTCTTCCGCAATAAAGGGGAAAGCCAGGCATTGAACTGGCGTCGCATTGTCAATCCAGTATTCGTGAGCACGCTTATCGGCGTGGCTATCAGTCTGGTCTCGGCCAATCGTTATGTGCCGCATTTCCTTCTTGCCATCCTGACTATGGTGGCAGCCATGGCAACGCCGCTTTTCCTGTTGATACTGGGAGGAAATATTTACAACGACCTCATGTTCCAGCAAGAGGAGAGGAGGAGGTTCTACTGGGGCGAAGTCATGGCCTTCGTCATGGTCAAGAACCTGCTTTTTCCCCTGGTCTTCCTGGGCTTGCTCATATGGCTCAAACCCGATAGCATGATTGCCTTCATCATCCTCCTGCAGTCCGCGGTACCGCCGATCACCGCCATCCCTATCTTTGCCGAGCGTTGCGGTGGAAATCGGGCTTTGGTCAGTCAGTATATAGTGGGGAGCTTTATTTTTTCCGTTTTCTCCATTCCGGCGATGATTTACCTGTTCAACCGTTTCTTTAGCATACCCTCGCTACTGAATTGATGAGCTGGGCGAGGAGGATGGGAGGGGTGGGAAGAGGGGAGGCGGATAGTGGAATGGGATGGAATGCAGGTAAGGATAAGGTCACAGGCAAAGATGGATCCGGAGGGAGGCGAAGGGCGGGGTGGCTGGGGCCGAAGTCCATACTCCTCGGGTTCGTGGCCACCCTTCTGGCGGGGGGACCTGCGGCGTTTTCGCTGCCCTCGCTTGCTGACCATGATCTCGCTGCCAGCGCGGAGACGATCGAATTTCCCGTTTCCCGGCATACTCTGAGCAACGGGATGACCGTGCTGATCAGCCCGGATCGTTCCCTGCCCATCGCCTGTCTCTGTCTCTACTTCAAGGTGGGCTCGCGCAACGAGCTGCCAGGGATGACGGGCATCTCCCATCTGGTGGAACACCTTCGTTTCTCCAGCGGCTCCCAGAACTTTCCCCCGGGGGAATTCGATCGCATCATCGAGGCCGCGGGAGGCTATAGCAACGGAGGGACCACCAAGGACTATACGCTCTACTGGGAGGAGTTCGTCAGCTCGGCCCTGGAAGAGGTGATAAGGCTGGAGGCCGACCGCATGAGGGCCCTCAAGATCGAGCCCTCCAACTTCTCCCGGGAGGTTCAGGTGGTGAGGGAAGAGAGGCTGCTGCGGACGGAAAACGATATCTTCGGGACCATGCACGAGCAGCTCTTTGCCCATGCCTATGTGGCCCATCCCTATCGCTGGCCCGTCATCGGCTGGATGAAGGACCTGCAGGCGATCACCATCGATCAGGTAAAGTCCTATTTGGCCAGCTACTACGCGCCCAACAACACCGTGGCCATCTTGGTGGGAGATTTGGAGGAGGCGGAAGCCCTTTCCCTGATGGAGAGGTACTTCGGCTCCATCCCCGCCCAACCTCCCCCTCCCCCGGTAATCGACTCGGAGCCACCCCAGCGGGGGGAGAGGCGGGTCTGGGTCAAAAAGGAGGCCGAGCTGCCCGCCCTTCTGGTCGGTTATCGGACCCCGGGGGCCAGGGATGACGATCTTTATCCCCTCATGCTGCTGGAGAACATCCTCTCCTCCGGGGAGAGCTCGCGCATCTACCGGGATCTCATCTACGAGCGGCAGATCGCCTCCTCGGCTTGGGCCGGCCTTTATGACGGGATGGATTCGGGCCTCTTTCTCTTTTACCTGCAAATGCGTCCGGGGCAGGAGCTGGAGGAGGGGGAACGGGCCCTGGAGGAAATCCTGAGGCAATTACGGGAAAAGGGGGTAGCGGAGGAAGAGGTGGAGAAGGCGCGGAGGATGGCCCAGGTTCATCTGGTCCGCATGCTGCAGGGCAATTCCCACCGGGCCCGCTCGCTGGGCTACTACGAGGTGGTCATGGGGGATTATGGCCAGCTCTTCTCTGTCCTGGATCGCCTGGAAAAGGTCCAGGCCGAGGATATCCAAAGGGTGGCCCAAAAGTACTTGGATCCCGACCTTCGCACCACCGTGATCCTGGTTCCGGTCCGGGAGGGGAGGTGAGGTGGAAGCTATGGTAATGAGGGAAATGAGAAAGGGGCCTGGCCCCGGAAGGAGGAGGCCTCGGGCCCTGTTCAGCCACCTCGTTCCGCCCTTGGTCATGCTTCCGCTTTTCCTGCTTTCCCTCCTCTCTCCCGTTTCCTCCTGGGCCCAGGCGAGGTGGGGCCAGCTATCGCGCACGGTCCTCTCCAACGGGCTCACCCTAATAGTCCAGGAATATCGCCAGGTTCCTCTGGCCCGGCTTCTTCTCCTCTTGCCGGGAGGGGCATCGCTGGAAGGTTCGGGCAAAGCCGGCCTGGCCTACATGACCGCGGAGCTGCTCCTGAAGGGAACCACCCAACGCAATGCCCGGCAGATCGCGGAGGAGATCGATCGCCTGGGCGGAGACCTTTCGGCCAGCGCCAGCTACGACTATTGTGCCGTTACCCTGGAAGTGCTGTCTTCGGATCTGGGTCGGGGCCTGGATCTCATGATGGATTGCCTTCTTCATCCCTCCTTTCCGGCGCAGGAATTGGAGCGAAAGCGGTCCGAGGCGTTGGCCGCCATCTCCCGCTCTCAGGAAGAGCCGGAAGCGATCGCGGAGAAGAGGTTTCGCTCCCTCCTCTACGGCTCCCACCCTTACGGAAGCCCCCTGGGGGGGACCAGGGATTCCCTGACCGCCATCACCCGCGAGGATGTCCTCTCCTTCTATCGGCAAACCTTCTGGCCCGATCAGGCGATCCTGGTGGCGGTGGGAGACTTCCGTGCGGAGGAGATGAGGGCGGAGCTGGAGGCCCGGTTTTCCTCCTGGTCCCGAGGAGGTTCCGCTCTGCCCTTGTTATCGACTGCGCCCCCCCCGCGCCTTCAGGGGCGGAGGGTGGTGGTGGTGGACAAGCCGGATGTCACCCAGGCCCGGATCCTGATGGGGAATAGCGGTCCTCCCCGCGATACCCCTCATTTTTTCCCTCTCTCCCTCGCCAACGCCGTGCTGGGAAGGATGGGTTTCAGCTCCCGACTCATGGACCGACTCCGGTCCCGGGAGGGGCTGACCTACCATGTGGAGAGTTACTTTTCCATGGGGAAGGCGGGAGGATCCTTCGTCATCGAGACCTCCACCCGAACCGAAAAGGTAGGGTCGGCGATTTCGGCCATACTGGAGGAAGTCCGGTCCTTCAGGGAGAAGGGCTTGAGGGCGGAGGAGCTGACCAAGGCCAAGACCTACCGCAAGGGCATTTACTACATAGCCCTGCAGAGCATGGAGTCCTTGGTGGCCCAACTGGCGGAGATCGAGTTTTACGGACTGCCCAAGGATCTGATCGAATCCTATAGGGAAAGGGTGGATAGGGTGAGCCTGGAAGAAGCTAACGAGGCGGCCCGTCAGTTCTTCCCCTCTGAGGATCTGCTCATCGTGATCCTGGGCAATGCCTCCCCGATTGAGGACCAGCTCCGGGATCCGGAAGGAAGGGGCTGGCTACACGATCTGGCTGAGGTGAAAATTGAGAAGTTCGAGCGCGAATAAGGCCGAATGGTCCATTCCCTCGCGGCCTCCTGCCGTCGCCAGCCGAGGGGATCGTTTTTCCGATCCCTTTGGCCCCATTTCTTCTTCCCGGCCTTTCGGCTAAGTCCTTGCGGCAGTTGATAAATCGGGAAGGGGGGGATATGATTCCCTAAGCAAACCGGCCCTGCCGGTAGCGATCTTCGAAGGCTCGCTGTACCGAGAAGGAGGAAAGGGAGGGATGGTCATGGACGGCACCAGAACCAAAACCCTTCGAAGGCTCATTTTCAGTCCAGCACGAGGGTTGTTCGCCAAGGCGCTGCTCTATTCGCTGGTGAGGAGGAGGATACTGCAGTGGCTGGAGTCCTCCATGTGGGAGGATTATGTGGTCAGAAATCCTTACCAGAGGCCCAGAAAGACACAGGAGGACAAGTTCTACCTCTCCCGGGCCATGTTGCGGTCGCTGGATCGGGGCCTGGCCGAGGGAAGGATTTCTTTCCGGGTATGGACTCAGGTCCTGAGATCCTTCGGCAGCATTCACCTGGAAGGCGCGGAGCGGAGAGAGGCCTTCCTGCGAGAGTTCGGCACCGATCCCCCCTCCCTGGTGGCCATAAGCCCCACCGGGCTGTGCAATCTTCATTGCCACGGCTGCTACGCTAACAGCTCGGAGAGATCGAGAGTGATGTTGCCCTTCTCCATCGCCGACCGCGTCGTTCGGGAGCAAGAGGAGCTGTGGGGATCCTATTTCACCGTGATCTCTGGGGGGGAACCCTTCTTGTGGCGGAGCGAGGGCAAGGGGATCCTCGATCTGCTGGAGCGGCACCGGAACCATTTCTTCCTCTGCTATACCAACGGCATGGCGATCAATGACAAGGTGGCGGAGAGGCTGGCCGAGCTGGGGAACATGACACCCGCCATCTCGGTGGAGGGATTCCGGGAGGAAACCGATGCCCGGCGGGGGGAAGGGGTATACGACCGTATCCTGGAGACCTTTGTCCGGCTTCGGGAGGTGGGGGTCCCCTTTGGGATCTCGGTGACCGCCACCCGGCACAATGCCGATCTCTTGATGAGCCGCGAATTCATGGATTTCTACCTGCAGGAACAGGGGGCCCTCTACTGCTGGATATTCCAGTACATGCCCATCGGCAGGGAATTCAACCTGGAAATGGTCCCCACCCCCCAGCAGCGGTTCGAGATGCTGAAGCGGACCTGGCGCTACATCTACGAGGACGGTTATTTCGTGGCAGACTTCTGGAATTGCGGGACCTTCAGCGACGGCTGCATCTCGGCAGGGCGACACGGTGGCTATTTCTACATAGACTGGAACGGCAATGTCCAGCCCTGCGTGTTCAATCCCTACTATGTCCAGAACATCAACGAGGTCTATGCCTCGGGAGGGGATCTGAACACGATCCTCAATTCTCCCTTCTTCCAGCGAATCCGGCGCTGGGTGGATTCTCGTTCCTACGATCCCCCGGCGGAGGAGATGGGCAATATCTTCGCCCCCTGTGCCATTCGTGATCACTACGATGTAATGCATCCGCTGATCAAGGAGATGGGGGCCAAGCCGGCGGACGAGTTGGCGCGGGAGGCCTTGGCCAGCCCCGAGTACTATCGGGGGATGGTGGAATATGGCCGCCAGCTAGAGGAGATCACTGCCCCCGTCTGGGAGCGCGAATACCTGGAGCCGGAGCGAAGAAGGAAGCGGGAAGAGGCGGAGGCCGCCCGAGCGATGCAGACTGAAGAGGCAGCAGAGGCTACTAGGGCAGGCTGAGATTAGCAGGGAAGGCTGAGAAGAGGAAGAAAAAGAAAGGGCCGGCTGCTGGCGCCTCGGCCCTTGACCGGCATGAGGGTTTTGGTGTAAGTATCAGGAGAGAGCCAGCGCGGAGGCGGGATGTGGCCGGTGCTGCTCCTGGACTTCAAATCCAGAGCGGGACCCTTTATGGAGTCCCGGGTGGGTTCGACTCCCACGCGCCTCCGCCAACCCTGGGGTCAGCTCTACAAATTGCGCAGCCCGGAGTGGCTTCCATCGTGCCTCTTTCATTTTCTCTTTTCCTTTTTCTTGCGCCCAGCGAAAGATAAAGGTACAAGCCTGAGCCTGAAACAAAAAAGAGGGACTCGCCAGATTGGCCTGACCGATAGAATCCCTGGTATGGGCCGAAGTCATCCTCGGCGGCCATAGCCGGTTGCGGAATCCGACAAGGTAATCGGTGAGCATCTTCGCATTATCACCTTCCTGCCATCTCCAATTCCCATGGTATATGATGCCCGAATACCCAGTGTTTTCCTCAGCCGCCTTCGCTAACCCTCGAATCGGAAAGCAGGAAAGGAGGTGGTAGCCGGACTTAGGCGTGCGAGGATTAGGCCCCAGGCAGGAAGGGTCCGAGATCTTTGGAGAAGCCTTCCGGGGCGGGCGGGTTAAACCTATTGGGTCAAAGGCAGGAAGGGGTCATGAGACGAGGCAGGCTCATCAGCTGGTTTTTCTTGATCGGGCTTACCCTTCTACTTTCCACTTCATCGGCGCATGCCGACAACAAGTACCTTCCCCAACCCTCCAAGTGGGGGCCCCAGGATGAAATCGGCAACTGCAACTATCTGACGCCGCAGAAGGTCCTGGAGGCGGTCCGGCTCATCCGCACCGGCAAAGTCTACGACATGGGCTGCGAATACTACAAGGGTTTTCCCGCGTATCCTCCCCGAGACTGCTGGGTATGGTTGCTAGTGCACGGGATGACGGTGGATCCCCCGCGGGGGTACGACAAGGCGACCGACATGGAGGAATTCGTCAGCATGTCCACCGGGATTTCCACCCAGCTCGATGGATTTGCCCATGTTGGTCATAACCACATCTTTTATAACGCTACACCGGCTTCGGAGATCATCGCTCCCACCGGGGCCAAGAAATTCGGTATGGAGAAAGTTCCCCCGATCTTGACCCGCGGCGTGCTGGTAGATATCGCTGCTTTCAAGGGCAGGGATCTGGGCGATAGGGAGGAGATTAGCCTGGCAGACTTCAAGGCATGCATGGAAGAGACCAAGGTGGATCTGAGGCCGGGAGATGCTGTGTTCGTTCGCACTGGCTGGATGGGGCGATACCTGGGAAAGGACAACCAGAAGTTCGCCGCCTCATGCCCCGGAATCGGAGAGGATATCGCCTGGTATCTGGTGGAGAAAGGGGTCGTTGGCATAGGGACGGACCAGTGGTGCACCGAGGCCTTTCCCCACCCTGGGTTCCCCAAGGATCTTTACAATGCAGGTTTTATCCCCTGTCATGTAGTCCTGCTGGGGAACGGGATTCATCTCTTCCAGAACGTGAAATTGGATGAATTGGCCCAGGCGTGCGCCCAGGATGGAAGGTACGAGTTCTTTTTCTGCTTCACCCATCCCAAGATCAAGGGAACGGTGCAGGGGATAGGTCAGCCGGTGGCCGTGAAATAGCTGCCTGGTCGGTTAGGGGGGCTTCGAAATAGGCGAGTGCGAGTAGGCGAGGCGAATAGGCGAATAGCCGATTTTGCTACATAACTCACCGTCCAATCCGCGTCGAATCCGCGTTCGCTTGCTGGGGGCTGATTGGCAATGCAGCTAGGACCATTCAGCCCCCCTTTCCTTTCCCGCCTCATTTGACCCGCCAGGGGAGGGGGGAATTCCTCGGATCCGAATTGCTATCCCACCTATGGGTATGCGATTTCCTACTCGAAACCCGGCGCTCGCATGGCCCGCCCTTTCTGGGAGACTGAACCATCCATCCCGGGTTTGAGGTAGCCCTGGACGGCTGAGCTATTCCCTTGGAGTCAGGGACGCCTCCGGCAAAGCAAAGATAAAGCGGAAATTGTCATGAGCAGAGATCGATGGTCAAATGGGTAGACCTGACCCCGCCTGCTGGCCGGCAAGGCGGCCGGTTATGATGGCCCGCGGCAGGCCGGCCACCCCCAGTCCGCCTGCCGTCTCTCCCCCGGCGTAGAGGCCGGGGATGATCTTGCCGTAGATGTCCAGGACCTGACCCTTGGCGTTCACCGCCAGGCCCCCGCAGGTATCGTGGACGAAGAGGCTGATCCAGACCGCGTGAAAGGGGGGCGTCTCTATCTTGCTTGGGAGCAGGGTCTTGGGCCTGCCGAAATCGGGGTCAAATCCGGCCTCCACGAAGGAATTGTATCTCTGGATCTCTTCTTGCAGGGCTTGGGCGGGGAGGCCGATCAATCCCGCCAGCCGGTCCCAACTGGAAGCGGAAAAGGCGCATCCCTCCTCGGTGTGGGGTGGGGTGGGATTCCACTTGTTCTTGGCGGCTGCCGCCTGATCGAAGATGGCCCACAGGACATGATCTTCCTGGGATAGGGCGGCATCGAAGAAGGAATAGGTGCCAAAGGACGGCACATCCTCCTCGTTGACGAACCTCCTTCCCGATTTGTTCACGAAGATGACATCGGCCACCCGAGGTCCGGCAATGGGTAACCCCGGGGCCCCGTAGGGCGAGTAGAGGGGAAAGTTATAGTGCTTGGTCCCGAACTTGCGTCGGAAGAGGGCGATGTCCACGGTCATATCGCTTTTCATGGCCGCCCCCACTTCCAGGCCAGCCAGGATTCCACTCCCGTCAGGATCTACGAAAGGTTCCCCGCTGGCAGGAAGATCCTCGGTGAGGCGGGAATCAAAGAGCTGGCGCAGGAAGCGGTTGCCCTTCCAGCCCCCGGTGGCCAGAATGACGGCTTTGCGCGCCCCGATGGCGAGGCATCTCCCGGATGCCCAGACCTCGACCCCCAGGACCTTTCCGCAGAGCCTGTCCTCGCGGATGATGTGCGTCATCTTGTGCTCGGTCAGGATCCTGACGCCCTTCTTTCGGGCATAGGCCTCCAGGGGCTTGATGAGACCGGCGCCGCTGGCAAAGCCATCCGCGATCTTGGCTGCTGGCGCTCCCGGACCTTCTTGGCCCCACCATATGTAGTGGAAGGCAGTGGGCTGTCCGGATCCGGGCCAGGTCATGAGGGTCTCCAGGAAACGCACCCCTCTTTCTTCCAGCCAGTCCAGGGTTCCGGGGTTGGCCTCGCAGAAGGCACGGAGGAGGGCGGGATCGTCCCGCCTGTTGGTACGCTCCTTGTAGTCAGCCATCCTCCGGTAGAGAAGCTCGGGTGAATCCTCTATCTTGTTGATCGTCTGGATGCGGGTGCCCCCCTGGAGGTTCAAGATGCCGGCGGCGATGACCCCACAGCCCCCCACCTCCTGGCCTTGCTCCAAAACCAGCACGGAGGCCCCATTTTCGGCTGCCGCGATGGCGGCGGAAAGCCCGGTCGGTCCCGACCCCACCACTACCACATCGGATTCATGGTCCCATTTCTTTGGGATCTCGCCGGCGCGGGAAGGGGACGCCGCCAGCAACGAAAAAAGACCGGGGCCCGCCCAACATACGCCAAGCTCTAGGGCCGCATCCTTGATGAATCGTCGCCTGGTGATCTGGCTTTGTGCGAACACGCTCCTCCTCCTTTTGCGAGAACGAATTGGCCTCAAGATCTCAGTCCATTGGATCCCGGTGGGGCGGCCCGAGCAATGACGCGGGCAGCAGCCCCCAGGCTGAAAGTCCGGCAATCTTCTACTGCCGTGCCCAGGGCGGTCAAGCGGTGGAGGAACTCGGTCAGGGTGAGGTAGTGGAGGATGCTCTGGCCGAGATAGCAGTATGGCTCCCGGTGCCCGAAGATCCAGCCAATGAAGGGGATGACCAGGCGCAGCCATCCCCGGTGCAGGATCCGAAACCAGGCTGGTGTCTCTCCCAGAGGGAAGGCCTCCAGCACCAGCAATCTCCCCTGGGGCTTGAGCACCCGCAGCATCTCCTTAACGGGTTGGCGAAGATCGGGAAGGTTGCGGAGGATGAAGACCGCAGTCACCAGGTCGTAGCACCGGTCCCCCCGCGGGATAGCCTGCAGGTTTCCCTCGAAGTAGTGCCCGGTGGGGTCCCGGAGCCTTGCCTGATGCAGCATGGCGGGAGAGATGTCCATTCCTTCGATCCTGATTCCAGGATAGGTCCGGCGGAGGTGGCGGACTACCCATCCCGTCCCGCACCCCACATCGAGGACCCTGTCGCCTGGCAGCAGGTCCAAATCCTTCAGGGCCAGGGTGCGCCAGATCGTGGTTTGGCCCAGGGAGAGCAACAAGTTGGCGGCATCGTAAAAAGGGGCGATTTCCTCGAAGATGGGGCTGCCGGGGGAGACCTCGCCTCTGTGCATAACCGGAACAGGGTCCTCCTCTAAGATCGCGATAGCTGGCGACCATGAACTGGAAAGGAGAGCAACAGGGCAAATGCTGACCCAGGAGCCCTCGCCTGCTACCACTACTCGCTGCTATCTGCTACCGCTATCTATTACCGGCGACCGGGGTTGTCAATGCTTTTGGTGTTGGTGGCATTGCCTCGACAGCCACTCCTATCCTCTCCGGGCTTACCTCGTCCAGGGGTGGATTGAAGGCTCTACTGTTTCGGTCCGATAACTTTATCGGGTTGCCCCTGGAGTCTTCCAATGGTAATTTTGGTAACTTAGAGCGAAAAGAGATGATGGAAAGGTTTGCCCTCCATGCAGGCGGGATCTCTCTTGGCTCCTGGGGCCTGGCATATGGGATGATCGAGGGGGAGGTTGGGGTACCATGTTTCGAGCTCCCCCTCCCTTGTTCTCCAAGGATTGCTCCGTTGTCCGACGATCCGTTTCGAGCTTCCTTGTCCTTCGTCGAGTATGTAGAGCTGACCATTAGGGAGGGGAGGAGATGGAGATGAAGATCGGAAGGGAGCTGTTCGATCTGAGCGGGAAGGTGGCAATGGTTACCGGGGCGGCCTCGGGGCTGGGCGAGGGGATCGCCTACGGCCTGGCCGCCTTTGGTGCGGATGTGGTGCTGGCCGACATCGCGGAGGAAGGCCTGGAAAAGGTCTCCGCCCGGATAAAGGGACTGGATCGGAGGGCCCTCCCGCTGAGGTGCGATGTGCGCTCCGGGGAGCAGATCAAGGCGCTGGTGGAGCGGACCCGGGAGCATTTTGGAAGGATTGACATCCTGGTGAACAATGCGGGCATCTCGCGTCGGGCCCGGGCGGAGGAGATGAGTCGCGCGGATTGGGATGAAGTCCTGGCGGTGGACCTCACCGGTCCTTTCCTCTGCTGTCAGGAGGTGGGGAGGTTGATGATCAGCCAGGGCGGAGGCAGGATCATCAATATTGCCTCGGTGGCCGGATTGGTGGGGCTGAAGACGGGAAATGCCAATTACTGCGCCGCCAAGGGGGGGCTGATCTCCCTGACCCGGGCTCTGGCGCTGGAATGGGCGCGCTACAATGTGCTGGTAAACGCCATCGCCCCTACCCACATCCGTACGCCGCTCATCGAGCCGCTCCTCGATGATCCGGAAAAGAGGGCCTACTTCTTGGGCAACATCCCGCTGGGAAGACTGGGAGAGGTGAACGAGGTGGTGGGCCCGGTAATTTTCCTCGCCTCGGAGGCAGCCAGCCTGGTCACGGGGTCGGTCCTGTGCGTAGACGGAGGCCACACTGCTCAGTGAGAAGGGAGGTTAGGCCCGATCCTAAATGGTGTTGCCGGTGATCCACCCCTGGGCAAAGGCATCCACCATTAGCCCCGGCTGGCGACAGTCGCCGATTGAGTAGATCTCGAGCCCTGTTCCCTCCAGCCCTGGCAGCAGGGGAAGGTCAGGCTCGAGGGGCAAGGCCAGGATGATGGTATCCGCGGGCAGTAACTTTCTTTCTCCTGGGGCGGTAATGACCTCGACCCCATCCCCGGTGACTCCTATGTAGCGAGCGGACCCGAGGACAAGCACTCCCTTCTTCTCGAACCAGGCCCAGAGTTGTCCTCGATCATCGGCGGTCATCCCTTGTCCCAACTCCTCGGCCGTGTCCACCACCCTGATCTGTCGGCCCCTCTTGCACAGAAACTCGGCGAGCTGGCAACCTTGAACCTGCCCCCCGATTATCACCACTCTCTGGCCGATGGGCATCCACAGCCTGGTCAAGACCGAGAGTGCCCGGGGTCCGAGCAGCTGTAGCAAGGATCGCAGCCTCGGCTTGAGGGAGGAGACGGAGATGACCTGCTTCTGCCTGCTGCCGGGAAGGGAAAGCCGGGCTGGCCGGCCTCCGGTGGCCTGGATCAGCACCTCGGGCGCGATCTCCTGGCACAGAGAGGGGCTTGCTACTTTTCCCAATCTCACGGTTACACCCAGCTTGGCAAGCTGAGTCCGGTAGTATGCTATCAGATCGAGGAGGGCTTCGGTTTCCAGATCCTTGACCAAGGAGACCAGTAGCAACGATCCGCCCAGGGTCCTCTCCCTCTCCCAAATCGTCACTTGATGTCCTCGACAGGCGGCTGCTCGGGCCGCCTCCATACCCGCCGGCCCCCCGCCTACGATCATGACCCTCTTCGCTTGCCCAGCTGGTTCGAAGACCTGGGTCTCCCTCCCCAGGGCGGGATTCACCCGACAGCGAATGGGTTCGTTCCGCAATCGCACATCCATGCAGTAAAGACAGCCAGTGCAGGGTCGTATCTCCTCCAGCCTTCCCTCTTCCACCTTCCGGGGCAGATCCGGATCGGCCAGCAACCTGCGGGTCATGGCCACGAAATCCAGCTTGCCCTCCCTCAGGAACATCTCTCCCAGCATCGGATCGAGCCGGCAAGCGGCCAGAACCGGCACCGTCACCGCCCTTTTCACCGCCGCGGCCAGAGGGACGGTTGCCCCTGCCCCCCGACGGCTCCAATCGAGGTCGGGGGGGAGAGAGGGTGGAGGTTCCGGGTAGAAGAGGCGATCCGGTTGCAGCAGTCCTCCTCGGTGACCGTAGCCATGGGCCCTCACCTGGATCGCATCCGCGCCGGCCTCCTGGAGGAGACGGGCGAAGCCCACCCCCTCCTCCACCCGGGTTGCCTGGGCCGCTCCATACTCGGCGATGTTGATGAGGACGGTGACGGGAAAGTCCGCTCCCAGCCGCCTCTTGATCTCTTTTACGATCTCGGTCAGGAAGCGGGCCCTGTTCTCCAGGGACTGGGGGCCGTAGCTATCGGTACGGCGATTCCAGACCCGGGAGAGGAAGGAGTTGATCAGGTGGCAGGTGCCACCGTTAAGCTCCACCCCATCGAACCCGGCCTCGCGGGCCCGCTCCGCTGCCCGGGCGAACTTGATTAGATATTCTCTCACTTCCGCCAGGGTAAGGCCCCGGGGAGGATCGAAATCGGGGCCGGGTAGCTCCTCCCTGGCCAGGGTGGAGGAGGCTATGGTGTCACGAGGAGGGAGTTTGCCGGTCGGGTTCCAGGGTCCGGCGTGGAAAAGCTGCAAGAAGACGGGGCAGTTGTGCCGGTGGATGGCCCGGGTCAGCTCCCGATAGCTGGGGATGTAACGGTCATCATCCAGGTGGAACTGGACCGGAGGATGATGCACGCCCAGGGGGTACTCCACCCCGCAAGATTCCACGATCAGGAGGCCTACCCCACCCCGGGCCAGGGTTTCGTAATAGGCGATGGCGGCCTGACCTACCTCTCCGCTCACCTCGATCAGGGAACTTCCCTGGGCCGATTTGACCATCCGGTTTCTGGTTTGCACGCGACCGATTCGACCTGGTTCCAGGAGCTTCGCGAAGCGGTCCTGGGGACTCAACGACCTACCTCCATTTGGGTTGTGGAAACGGACTTTCCCTCTTTCCTTGCCCCCTCGCTGGAGTCGCCGAAGGCCCTGGATACTATATAGAAGGTGACAGGGATGAGGAATGTGGCGATGAGGGTGGCAGTGGCAGTCCCTCCCATTACCGCGGTGCCCATGGTCCGGCGGGCGGCGGCACCCGATCCGGTGGAAAAGGCCAGTGGTATTACCCCCATGACGAAAGCAAAGGAGGTCATCAGGATGGGACGAAAGCGCAGGCGGGCACCTTCCAGGGCAGACTCGGTGAGGGAGTCTCCCTGCTCGTGCCTCTTCTTGGCGAACTCCACGATCAGGATGGCATTCTTGGCCGATAGGCCGATGAGCACGATGAGGCCGATCTGGGCGTATACATTGTTTTCCAGCCCCCGTAGCCAGATCGCCGCCCAGGCTCCCAGCACGGCCACCGGGGTTCCCAGCAACACGCTCAGAGGCAGCGACCAGCTCTCGTAGAGAGCGGCCAAGATTAGAAAGACGCACAGGAGCGAGAACCCGAAGATGGCGGAGGCAGGAATGCCCTCCTGGGCCTTCTTTTCCTGGAAGCTCATGCCCAGATAGTCGTAGCCCATTTCCCGGGGCATGGTCTGGGCGAAGACCTCTTCCAGCGCCTGCATTGCCTGGCCGGAGGTATATCCGCTGCGGGCCATGGCATTTATCTGGGCGCAGCGGTAAAGGTTGTAGCGCATGGTGAACTCGGGACCGGAGCGAGACTCGATGCTGGTCACCGCCGCCAAAGGTACCGGGTCCCCCCGATCGTTGCGAACATAGAACTGTCCCACATTCTCGGCCCGGGTGCGGTACTCCCCCTCCGCCTGGACATAAACCTGCCATTGACGCCCGAACCGGTTGAAATAGTTGACGAAATACCCACCCATGAAGGCCTGGATGGTTTGATAGACCTGGCCCAGATCGATTCCCTGCTTGAGCACCTTGTCCCGCTCTACATTGACATAGATCTGGGGGACCGAGGGGAGGAAGGTGGTGGTAACTCGGGCCAGCTCCGGCCTCTTGCGGGCTGCTTCCAGGAAATGCTGGACATTGTCCGATAGAAAGCGGATGTCCTTCCCCGCCCGGTCCTCAAGGACCATGGTAACCCCGCCCGCGGTCCCTACCCCCTGGATGGTGGGTGGGGGGAAGCAGAAAGCGATGGCCTGGGGGAGCTTGGAAAGCTCCCGGTTCAAGTGGTCCATGATGGCGGTGTAACTCTCCTCCGGTCGCTTGCGCTCTCCCCATTCCTTCAGCGTGACGAAACAGAAGGCATTGTAACTGCTCTGGGCGATGCTCAGCAGGCTTAGGCCCATCACCATCAGGTAGTTCTGCACCCCTGGGGTCTGCTTCAGGATCTGCGCTATCTTCTTGCAGGTCTCCTCCGTGCGCTGAAGCGAGGCCGCCTCGGGCAGGCTGCTGTTGAGGGAGAGATAGCCCAGGTCCTCTTGGGGAACGAAGGCGCGGGGCAGGGCGTTGCCCAGGAGGCCGGAGAGGAGGGAGACGAAGAGGAGAAAGAGAAGGCTGAGGACGTTCTTGCGGATGAGGCTAGCGCACAGGTTCACATAACCGGCCGAGCACCGGCGAAAGAGGCGGTTGAAGAGGCGGAAAAAGGGAGCGAATGCGCCTTGCGGCTTCCCTCGGGGGCGGAGGAGAAGGGCGCACAGGGCCGGGCTGAGGCTCAGGGCGTTGAAGGCCGAGATGAGGACGGAGATGGCAATGGTCACCGCGAACTGCCGGTAGAGCCGACCGGTTATTCCGGGAACGAAAACGGTGGGGATGAACACGGCGGAGAGGATCAGGGCGATGGCGATGACCGGGCCGGAGACTTCTTTCATGGCCTGCAACGCCGCATCCCTCGGCGAGAGCCCCGCTTCGATGTGCCTTTCGGTGGCTTCCACCACGATGATGGCATCATCCACTACCAGGCCGATGGCCAGGACCAAGCCGAACAGCGATAGGGTGTTGATGGAGAAACCCAAAAAGGGGAAGACGGCAAAGGTGCCGATCAGGGAAACCGGGACTGCCAGGCTGGGAATCAGGGTGGCCCTCCAGTTCTGGAGAAAGAGGAAGACCACAAAGATCACCAGGACAAGGGCCTGGAGGAGGGTTTTTACGATCTCCTTGATCCCCTCGGTGATGGGTTTGGTGGTATCCAGGACTACCGCATAATCCAGATCGGCAGGAAAACGCCGGCGGGCCTCTTCCATCACTTTCCGGGCCGCCCGGGCGGTGGCGATGGCGTTGCTGCCAGGGAGCTGGTATATGGCCATCCCCGCCGCCGGAGCGCCGTTGAGGCGGTCCTTGATGCTGTAGGATTGAGCCCCCAGCTCGATTCGGGCCACATCCTTCACGCGCACGATGGACCCATCGGACCTAGCCCGTACCACGATCTGGCCGAACTCCTCCTCGCTGGCGAGGCGGCCTTGGGTGCGGACGGTGTAAGTAAAATCCTGTCCGGGAGGCACCGGCTCCCCGCTGATCTGGCCCGCCGGATTCACCGTGTTCTGCTTCTGAATCGCGTTTATGATCTCGGGGACGGTGATGCCCAGCTTGGCCAGGATATCAGGCCTCACCCAGATGCGCATCGCATACTGTCCGGCCCCGAACACATTGACCATAGCGATGCCGGGAACGCGTAGGAGAGGGTCGTTGAGGTGGATGTAGGCATAGTTGGCGAGGAACTTCTCGTCGTAGGTGCCCCGAGGAGAATAGAGGGCGAAGAGCATGAGCGGGGAGGCTCGGGACTTCTGGATGGTGAATCCGAAATTGCGCACATCCGATGGTAGTTGGGATTGGGCCTGGTTCTGCCGGATGACGGTGAGGACATGATCCGTATTGGGATCGGTGCTGACATCGAAGTTGACGAACATCCTCATTACCCCGTTACTGGCATTGACCGAGTAGAGGTAGTTCATCCCGTCCACCCCGCTCATCTGCTGTTCCAAGGGCACAGCCACGGCCTGCTCTACCGTCTCGGCATCCGCGCCTACATAGGTGGTCTGGAGCTGGATCTCGGGAGGGACGATTTCCGGAAACTGGGCCACCGGCAATCCTGCCATGGCCACCAGGCCCAAGACCACGAAGCCGATGGAAACGACCATGGCAACAATGGGATGGTCGATGAAGAATCTGGCCATTATGGCTCGTCTTTGGATTCGATGATCATTGGCGGGGGGAGGAGGGAGGAGAGGGAGGAGAGAAAGGAATGCTTTTCACGGTCATCCCGTCCCTGACCTTCTGGATCCCTTCCACTACCACCCGATCCCCCGGCGCCAGTCCCTCTTCCACCGAGCAGAAACCGTCCATGCGCTGGCCTAACTGGACGCGCCGAATGCTGACCCGGTTATCGGCCGAGACCACCGCCACCTGATGTATGCCTTGTAGCTCCATGATCGCCCGCTGCGGAATCAGGAGGGCCGCTTTCCTGACGGCGATCCGGGCCCGCACCCGGGCGAACTGCCCGGGCCGAAGGATATTTCCCGGATTGGGAAAGAGGGCGGCGACCTTTATGGTTCCGGTCCTTTCGTCCACCTGCCGATCGGCGAAGGCGAAGGTTCCGGGATAGGGATGGATTGTTCCGTTGGCCAGGATCAGCTCGAGGGGGACTTTAAGGGCGCGGCCTCGGCTCTGCTGCATATGCTGCAGATACTCCAGCTCGCTGAGGGGTACGTAGGCCCGGATGGGATCGAGGGTGGAGACGGTGGTAAGCTCTTCCGGGGAGCCGGGACCGACCAGGTTGCCGACCTGGGCCTTGGCCAGTCCGGCGATGCCATCGAGGGGAGAGGTAATGGTGGTGAAGCTGAGGTTGAGGCGGGCCTTCTCCCTAGCTGCCCGGGCGGAACTGACAGCGGCCTGGGACACAGCCACGGTGGCCTGGGCCGCGATCACCGCAGCCCGCTCCGCGCCGACCGAGGCCCGGGCTGATTCCTCGGCGGCGACCGCATCGTCTAGATCCTTCTGACTCACCAACTGTTGCTGGGATAGGTCCCTGATCCTCCTCAGGTTGGCTTCGGCGATGGCATGCTCAGTCTCCATGCGGGCCAGCTCTGCCTTGGCCTGTTCCAGCAGCGCGCAGGCCTTGTTCAAGTTGGCATTGGCCTGTTGCCAGTCGGCTTCTGCCTGGTCCAGGGCTGCCTTGAAGGGGCGTGGATCTATCTGTAACAGGACTTGCCCCTTCCGCACCAGGTCCCCCTCCCGGTAAAGCTGTCGGATCAAGTAGCCCTGAACCTGAGCCCGGATGCTGGCGTTGACCGAACCGTCCAGCGTGGCCACCCATTCCCCATAGACCGGGACATCCCTGGTGATCGCTTCGGTGACCTCCACGGTAGGTACCGATGTCGACCCCGAGCTCGCCCCTTTTCCGCAGCCCGCGAGCGCGAGGAGGATAAAGAAGAAGGGTAGGGCCCAAAGGACCCTACCCTGGCGTGGCACTCTGATCTCTTCTGTAGGGGTGATCAACTGCGCCCTCCCCCTTGCCACCTGACCTTAGCCCGATAGAAGGCCTCTCCCCGGAATCGGCACGACTTGGTCCCGGGGTGATCGATGCCTTCGGCCGCTATACTAATAGGACCGGGTGGGGATTTTTTCAAGGTTTTTTTCTGGCCGGGGTCGGGCCGGGGGTGAAGTTTTCCATTGACGGCTGGAGGAAGGGTGAGATAGACAGCAGGAGCAGACCAGGGTAGTGCAGATCGGAACGAAGAAGGGTTAGCTTAGCAGTAATCTCAGAAGCAGTACTAGAGCAGTACCAATAGAAAAGGAGAAAGAGACCTTGGCCGAGATGACCCGTCGGGAAAGGATCATGGCATCCGCTCGCCGGCAGCGAGGCGATAAGCTGCCCTTTTTCCACTATTGGAGGCATTGCCAGAGCGGATGGGCGGAGCGGGAGTGCCGCAATCGCGGGATGGGCCTGAACTGGGTGAGGCCGCCCTACACGGTCCGCCTCCACGGGGTCGAAGTGACCGAAAGCCCGACCACGAAGGAAGGAAAGACGCTCGTCCGTCGGACCTACACTACCCCCGTGGGCAGCGTTTTCGAGGAGGAGTGGCGCGATGCGGGGGTGGGGCAATGGCATGCCAATCGAAGCTGGCGGGGGGTAACCCCTTGGCTCACCTCCCACTTGATCAAAGGACCAGAGGATTACCGGGTGGTCAAGTACATCGTGGAGAACACGGAATATGGGGCCGATTACTTCCCGATCGAACAGGCCCTCGACTGGCTAGGAGAGGACGGGGTAGTCCTCGATGGATTGCCTCATTCCCCTTTTCAGATGCTCCTCATTCATTGGGTGGGCAGCGAAGGGGGGAGGCTCTTCTATCACTTGGCTGACCATCCCGAACTGGTGGAGGATCTGCTGTCGGCGATTTCCAAGAGCCGCGAGCCCCTATACCAGATAGCCGCTCGCTCCCCCGCGCCCATAACCCTCTGCGGGGACAATGTGGACGGGGCCCTCATCGGTCCACGCATCTTCGAGCGATACTTCTTGCCCGAGTACGAGAAGCAGGCGAAGATCTTGCACCAACAGGGAAAGCTCATGGCAGTGCACATGGATGGTCGCTTGGCCGTCCTGAAAGATCTGATCTCCAAGACCTCCATCGATATCATCGAGGCCTTCCATCCGCTGCCCATGGGCGACCTCCCCCTGAAGGAGGCCCTCTCCCTCTGGAAGGAGAAGGCCATCTGGATCGGCTTTCCCGACTCGGTCTACCAGCGAGGCACCTCGGCGATCCAGAACTTCGCCCTAGACCTCCTTCGGGAATCCATCCCCGGAGACCGGATCGCCATTGCCATGTCCACGGAAAACCCGGTCTCCAACCAGAATCTGATCACCCTGACCTCGGTCCTGGAGAAAGCCCACCTGCCACTTACGGTGGAGGGTATCGAGGAGATCGGGCGGGATATTCGGAAGGAGGAAAGGTGAAGAGGCCTCTGATAGCCGTGACCATGGGCGATCCAGCCGGGATTGGGCCGGAGATTGTTGTGAAGGCCCTGCAAGATGAGGAAGTCATGGCTGCCTCCAGGCCCCTGGTGATCGGCGACCGGGGAGTGCTGGAGCAGGCGGCCAGATTCTGCGAATTTCAAGGGAAGATCCGGGTCGTCGGCGGGCCGGAGGAGGGAGCATATACCTTGGGCACGATCGAGCTGCTGGATCTGGAGAATGTGGAGTTGGCCTCTTTGAAAATAGGTGCCGTGCAGGGGATGTGTGGCCGAGCGGCCTTCGAGTACATCCAGAAGGCGGCCGAGCTCGCCTCCTCCGGGCGAGTGGATGCCATCGCGACGGCTCCTATTAACAAGGAATCCCTCCGGGCGGCTCAGGTCGATTTCATTGGCCACACGGAGATCCTTTCTGCCCTCACCGGAGCCACCGATCCCCTCACCATGTTCCAGGTCCGCACGCTCCGAGTCTTCTTTCTCTCCCGGCATGTACCCCTGCAGAGAGCCTGCGAGCTGGTCACCAGGGAGCGGGTGCTCTCCTATATCCAACGGTGCTCAGAGGCCCTGCGCCAGATCGGGGTGGCGGAAGGAACCCTGGCGGTGGCCGGCCTCAACCCGCACAGCGGGGAGCACGGACTTTTTGGAGAAGAGGAAGTGAAGGAGATCGAGCCCGCGCTAAGGGAGGCCCAACGCCTGGGCTGCCGGGTGGTAGGGCCCGTGCCCGCGGACTTGGTGTTCCATCAGGCCCTCCAGGGCCAATACAGCGCCGTCCTCTCCCTCTACCATGACCAGGGCCACATTCCCACCAAGATGGTCGATTTCGAGCGAACGGTCTCCGTGACCTTGGGGCTCCCCTTCCTGCGCACCTCGGTGGATCACGGCACGGCCTTCGATCTGGCCGGCACCGGGAAAGCGAGCGCGGCCAGCATGAAGGAAGCCATTCTGGTGGCGGCCCGCTACCTCCGCGATTTTAGAAGGCCCTGACTCTCCCCCAGAGCTCCGGCCTTTCCTCTCCCGCTGATCCCCAGGAATCCCTTGCCCATCCCATTCATCAAAGAAAAAGGAGGGTTGGAAGCGATCCGGGGGAAGCCCTTGCCGGATCCGTTGACTCCAGGGAGAAGATCGAAAAGGGTGGGGTTGTTCTATGCGGTCTTTGTTTTTCGTCTGCCTGTTGGCGACGATGATGGTTGGCTGTCAGGAGTCGGGAATGCTCCTGCAGGGGAGAGGGGAGATGAAGAGGGAGAGTGCCATGCGCAAGGCCACCTTCGCCGGTGGCTGTTTTTGGTGCCTGGAGGCCGATTTCGAGAAGTTGCCGGGGGTCATCAAGGTGGTCTCCGGCTATACCGGAGGGCAAAAGGAGCAACCCACCTACGAAGAGGTCTCCTCCGGGAGGACCGGTCACCTGGAGGCGATCCAGGTCGACTACGACCCGGCGCGGATTGGTTATGAAGAGCTGCTGGATACCTTCTGGAGACACATCGATCCCACCGATTCAGGAGGGCAATTCGCGGATCGAGGCTCGCAGTACCAAACCGCCATTTTCTACCACGATGAGGAACAGAGACTTAGGGCGGAGCAATCCAAGGAACGCTTGAACCAGTCCGGTCGCTTTTCCAAACCCGTGGTCACCCAGATCAGACCTTTCACCCGCTTCTATGAGGCGGAGGAGTATCATCAGGACTATCACCAGAAAAACCCGCTTCGTTACGAGGCCTATCGTTGGGGGTCAGGCCGGGATCGCTTCCTGGAGGGGACATGGGGGAAGGAGGAGCGGAGGGGAAACGAGAGCCCCGCAGCCTTCGAGAAGGGAAAAGCCCATGGGAGACCCGATGAGGCCACCTTGAGGAAGAAGCTGACCCCCCTCCAATACCAGGTGACCCAGAGGAATGGAACCGAGCCCCCCTTTCGCAACGAATACTGGGACAATAAGAGGCAGGGCATCTATGTGGATGTCGTCACCGGTGAGCCCCTGTTCAGCTCCCTGGACAAGTTTGATTCGGGAACGGGATGGCCGAGCTTTACCAGGCCCCTGGAGGCGGAGCATATCGTGGAAAGGCAAGATAAGAGTCACTTCATGCAGCGCACCGAGGTGAGAAGCAAGTATGGGGATTCCCATCTTGGCCATGTCTTTCCCGATGGGCCCCAGCCCACCGGGCTTCGCTACTGCATCAATTCGGCCGCCCTGCGGTTTATTCCCCAAGAGGACCTGGAGAGGGAAGGTTATGGACAGTACCGGAAGCTGTTCCATCAGCAGCCCTGAGATCTCCACCTCATCGTCCTCTATAACTCCCGTTCCTTGGAGCACGCTGTGATCAAGGCCGCCTTCCTGCTGCTGGAATGGCTGGTGGAGGAATGCGGCCTGAGCCAAAGGGATGCCTACCTGTAACTCTCCGTCAATCCAGGGGTGAGGGTCGACATATACCAGATGATTCCCGAGCTGCCCCTGCTCTACACGGTCGGGGTGCAGTTCCCGCGGGAGCCCATCGGCTAGCACGCCCCACCGCCCGCCCCTAGGGTTCGCTCCCCTCTTTCCCGGGCAAGGGCCCCTTTCCAGCGATGGCTTGATCGTAGGATATAGCTCGTTCTCTGCGGGCGGGTGGTCGAGGCAGCCCGGAGATAAAGCCTGGTCTCTATTCGGGGATAAGCGGTTGGCTCTGAGGCACCAACTGCCGGGCCGCTCTCCTTCGGGCGGCTCGGGTACGGAGGGCCTCCATGTAGGTATAGAAGACCGGGGTGAGGTAAAGGGTCAGGAGCTGGGAGAAGAGCAATCCTCCCACTACGGCCAGGCCCAGGGGCTGGCGGGATTCGGCCCCTGCCCCGTAGCCCAGGGCGATGGGGAGGGTGCCCATCAGGGCCGACATGGTGGTCATCATGATAGGACGAAAGCGAATCATGGAGCCCTGGTAGATGGCTTCGATGGGATCCAACCCCCTGGTTCGCTGGGCATCGAGGGCGAAATCGATCATCATGATCCCGTTTTTCTTGACCAGTCCTACCAGCATGATCACTCCCACGAAGGCATAGAGATTGAGGTCGCAGCGGAAGAGCATGAGGGTGAGGAGGGCCCCGAATCCGGCCGCCGGGAGGCCAGAGAGGATGGTCAAGGGATGGAGGAAGCTCTCGTAAAGGATCCCGAGGACCAGGTAGATCACCAGGATGGCCATGATGAGCAGGATCCAAAGGTTCTTCATGGAGGCCTGAAAGGCCTGGGCCGTTCCCTGGAAACTGGTGCTGATCGTGGGGGGCAGGATATCCTGAGCCGTCCTCTGCACCGACCTCACCGCGTCGCCCAGGGAATAGCCGGGCTTGAGGTTGAAGGAGATGGTGACGGAAGGAAGTTGTCCCAGGTGGTTGACGGTAAGGGGGCCTAGTCCCTGGCTGATTCGAGCTACGGTGCCGAGCGGGACCAACTCACCCTGGGAGGAACGGACATAGAGCAATGACAGCGCGGCCGGGTCCGCCTGATATTCGGGGAGCAGTTCCATGATCACCTGGTACTGGTTGTTGGGGGCGTAGATGGTGGAGATCTGCCGCGACCCGTAGGCGGTGTAAAGGGCATCTTCGATCTGCTGGGCCGTGACCCCCAGGGCCGAGGCCTTGTCCCGGTCGATCTCTATGTTCACCTGGGGATTCTTGATCTGGAGGTCGGAGGTGACATCTTGGAGGCCGGGCAGCTCCCTCAGCTTGGCCTCCAGCAGGGGGGCATAGCGATAGAGCTCCTGCGTATCCGGGTCTTGCAGCGTGAACTGATAGGCGCTCTTGGTGAGCTGACCACCGATCCGGATGGGAGGCAGGTTCTGGAGAAAGAGCATGATCCCGGGGATGCCCGCCGTTTTCCTTCGAATATCCTGGATTATCTCGTCCACATGGGGACGCTCCGAGCGCGGCTTCAAGCGGATAAAGACGCGACCACTGTTGGTGGCCACCCATGCTCCACCGGCGCCGATGCTGGAGAAGACCGATTGCACATAAGGCTGCTTCTGGATGACGGCGGATAGGACCTGTTGGTTCCGCGTCATCCCCTCGAAGGAGATCCCCTCCACCGCCTCGGTAAAGCCGAATATGGAGCCGGTGTCCTCGCTGGGCAGGAATCCTTTGGGGATGGCACCGAAGAGATAGGCGGTCGCCAAAAAGACGATGAGGGAGGCTATCATGGTTGCTCGCCGATGTCGCAGGACCCAGCGCAGAGAGCGGCTGTAAAGATCCAGCATCCATTGGAAAGCCCTCTCCGAGGTCGCGTAGAGGCGACTTTTCGCCTGCTCGCCGGCAGGACGTAGAAACCGGCTGCAAAGCAGCGGAGTCAAGCTGAGGGATACCACCCCTGATACCAGGATGGCCACGCTGATCGTCACTGCGAACTCGTGCAACAGCCGTCCCAGGATTCCCCCCATGAACAGCACCGGGATGAATACCGCCACCAAAGAGAGGGTCATGGACACGATGGTGAATCCTACCTCCCGCGATCCTTCGAGGGCGGCCTGCATCGGCCTTTCCCCCCTTTCCAGATGGCGCACGATGTTCTCCAACATGACGATGGCATCGTCCACCACGAATCCCACTGAGAGGATGAGGGCCATCAGGGAGAGGTTGTCCAGACTGTAACCCAGGAGGTACATGAGGGAGAAGGTGCCGATGATGGAAACGGGAAGGGCCAGGCTGGGGATTATGGTGGCGGAGAGATTGCGCAGGAAGAGGAAGATCACCAGAATGACCAGACACACTGCCAGAAAGAGGGTGAACTTGATATCCCGCACCGACTCGCGGATGGAAAGGGAGCGATCGAAGAGGATATCGATGGAGATGGAGGAGGGCAACTGGGCGCGAAAGGTGGGCAGAATCTTCAGGATGGCATCCACCACCTCCACTGTGTTGGTCCCCGGCTGTTTCTGGACGGCCATGACGATGGCCCGGGTATCGTTGTACCAGCTCGCCACCTTATCGTTTTCCACACTATCGATCACCCTTCCCAGCTCCTCGAGCCGCACCGGCTGTCCCTTGCGGTAGGCCACGATGATGGGCCGGTAGGCCTCGGCCTGGGTGAGCTGACCGGTGGCTTGAACGGTATAGGCGCGATGGGGGCCGGAGAGGGTGCCGGTGGGCAGGTTCACATTGGCCTGTCTCACCGCCGCCGCTACCTCGTCGATCCCGAGCGAGCGGATCGCCAGGGCCTCCGGATTGAGCTGGGCCCGGACCGCGTATTTCTGGGCCCCGAAGAGTTGGACTTGGGCCACGCCGCTGATCATGGATATGCGGGGGGCGATGAAGGAGTGGGCGTATTCGTTGACCGTGGAAAGACGGAGGGTGGGCGAGCTCAGGCTCAGGTAGAGGACAGGCTGGTCGGCCGGGTTGACCTTCTGATAGGAAGGGGGAGTGGGCATATCGGAGGGCAGGTATCGTTGGGCCTTGGTGATGGCTGCCTGGACATCCTGGGCCGCGGCGTCGATGTCACGATCGAGACTAAACTGGAGGGTGATCTGGGTGGTTCCCAGGCCGTTGGTGGAGTTCATGGATTCCAGGCCTGCGATGGTGGAGAACTGTCTCTCCAGAGGCGTTGCCACCGCGGAGGCCATGGTCTCCGGGCTGGCGCCGGGTAGGCTGGCCTGGACCAGGAGGGTAGGAAAGTCCACATTGGGCAGGTCGCTCACCGGCAGGGACCGATAGGCGACGGCCCCGAAAACAACAACGGCCAGCATGACCAGGGTGGTCATCACCGGCCGCCGGATGAAGAGAGACGCCAGGTTGACTCCCTGCCCCGGCTGCAGCAGGCCCCCTCCGGAGGGAGACCCCCCGCTGCCCCCTCTTTCCTCCTCGAGCCCCCCACCAGCCTTCATCTACCCCTATCCCGGCCGGAGAGGAGGGCCGGCCTCTCCTCTTTGATCTCCACCTTCGCTCCCGGGGTCAGGCGGATCTGGCCTTCCGTCACTACCTTCTCCCCGGCGCTTATCCCCTTCTCGATCACCGTCTCCCGGTCGAAGCTAGCCCCGACGGTGACCGGCCTGAATTCGGCGGTTAGATCGGGCTTGACCACGAAGAGGTAGGTTCCGTTCTGCCCGGAGGAGAGTGCCTCGGACGGAACCACCAGGGCATCCTGCTTCACGGTCAGGGTGAGCCTGACCTGGACGAACTGACCGGGCCAGAGCCGGCCCTCCCGGTTGGCAAAGGTTCCCTTGAGGCGGATGGTCCCGGTGCTGCGATCCACCGCATTGTCGATGAAGCTGATGACCCCAACCTCCGGTCGGTCCTCCTCCCCCGGGATGGCCGCTTCCACCCGGAGCTGACCGGAGGCCATGTGAGCCCGGATAGCTGGCAATTCCTGTTCCGGGACCGAGAGGCTGACATATATGGGCCGGATCTGGTTGATGGTCACCAAGGGCTGATCGTTGGCCTTGATCACATTGCCCACATGAACCAGCAGGGATCCGGTACGGCCCTCCAAGGGGGAGTGGACGGAGAAATATCCGAGCTGAATGCGGGCGTTCTCCAGAGCAGCCCGGTCGGCCCGTACCGCTGCCTGGGCGTTCTCCAGAGCAGCCCGGTCGGCCCGTACCGCTGCCTCCAGGGCCTGCACATTGGTCTGGGCCTCGTCGTGCTTTTCCTGGGTGGCGATCCCTTCCCTCACCAGCTCGGCATAGCGACGGGCCTCCACCTCGGCGTTCTTGAGGAGAGAAAGATTACGGGAGAGATTAGCCTCTGCCTGCTTGATCTGGGCCTGATCGCGGGAGAGATTGGATTCCAGGCGCCTGATCTCGGCCTCCTGGGCGCGCGAATCGATGGTGAAAAGGAGGTCTCCCTTTCTCACCTCCTGTCCCTCCCGAAAATAGACACCGGTCACCATCCCCCCTACTTGGGCCTTGACCGTTACCGAGGTCAGCGGCTCCACCGTTCCTATGGTCCGCACCTGAATCGGGATCGCCTTCTGCACGGCCACCGCCACCTTCACCGGAACTGCCGGTCGGATCTTGGGCTCTTCCGATTTGCCGCTGGAACAAGAGGCGAGGAGGAAGGGGAAGAAGGGAAGGATGAGCAGGAAGAAGATTTCCACCGTGATCATCGTCCTCCAACCGGGTCGGAAGGAGGCCAGCCACTTCCCTCCTCTAACCTCGCCTCCGCGGCTCTCCATCTTCTTTCCTCGGCTTCCTGGACCTCACTCCGGCCTGCGGGCCTGGATAGACACGCTGAGCATGGAGCGCGCCAGGATCCCCGGGTCCAGGCCGCATCCTTCTTTACCGGGCAAGAAGGGCACGACCTCTCCCTCCCCCGTTTCCCGCTCCGGGAAGAAGGACCTTTCCTCCAAGAGCTCCACCTCCTGGAAGCCGGCTGCCCGGATCGCCTCCAGGTATTCCTCCTTGGAGATGGCCCCGGCGATGCACCCCACATATGCTTCTACCGATTCCTTCATTTCGGGAGGAAGATCGCGCAGCAGCACCAGGTCGGAAACCATCAGCCTGCCTCCGGGACGAAGCACCCGGTAGGCCTCCCTGAACACGCGACCCTTGTCGAAAGAGAGATTGATGGCGCAGTTGGAAATCACCACATCCACCGACCGATCGGCCAGGGGTAGATTTTCCATCTCCCCCAGTCGAAACTCCACATTCCGATAGCGGCCCCGCCGCGCATTCTCACGGGCCCGCTCCACCATCTCCGGGGTCATGTCCACCCCGATTACCTTCCCCCCTTCCCCCACCCGGGAGGCGGCGAGAAAACAATCTATCCCTGCGCCCGAGCCTAAGTCAAGGACGGTTTCTCCCTCCCGCAGTGAGGCCAGGGCGAGAGGATTACCACAACCCAGCCCCAGATAAGAGCCCGCGGGGGCCATCTGGAGATCTTCCTTCCGGTAGCCTACCCACTGGGCCTGCTGGCAGGGGTCTTGGGGCAGCCCGCAACAGGATGCTGAGAGATCGCAACAGGATCCACCTCCTCGTGCGATCTTACCGTATTCGTTCCGAACCGATCTCTTGAGCTCCTCTTCCTGCTTCTTCCGATTCATACTTTCTCCTTGCCCTAGAGTCGATGGCCTGAGGCCACTCTCACTGCTGGGCTCCCTCCGCCAGGGCTGGATCCAAGATGCGGACCTGCGCGGAACGGCGAAGCTGATCCATATGCGTGGCGAAGGCCAGCCGTGTCTTTTCGCCCTTCAGCTCGTTCTCCACCTGCTCCCGCACTTCCTGGAAAGGCCAGATCCCGGCAGGTTCCTTTCCGTAAACCAGGATCAGGTGGTATCCGAAGAGGGTCTGCACCGGTTCGCTTATCTCCCCTTCCTTCAAGGCGAAGGCAGCTTGTTCGAATTCTGGCACCATCGTGCCCCGGGGGAAATAGCCCAGGTCTCCGCCCCGTGCCCGGCTGGGACAGTCGGAGCTGGATTTGGCCAGCTCGGCGAAGTCCTTGCCTTTCCGAAGCTCTTCGCGCAGGGAAAGTATCTTCTCGCGGGCGGCCTTTCGCTCTTCCTCGGGGGCGCTCTTGGGGACCCGCACCAGGATGTGACGGGCTCCTATCAGGTCATCGTGGCGGTAGCGATCGAGATGGCTCTGGTAAAAGGCCTGGACCTCATCCTCCCCGACCTGAACCTGGGAAACGACCTTCTGCTCCACATCGGCCTGGACGATCAGGTTTCGTTTCAGATTGTCCCGGGCCTCTTCCAGGGTCAGTCCCTCCTGGGCCAACATCTCGCGGAGCTTTTCCTGGCCTCCCGATTTCTCTTCCGCCTGTCCGATGATCTCCTCTACCCTTTTGCTGATCTTCTGCAGCTCCTCCTGCCCCAGGGTCAATCCGTCCTGATAGAGGAGCTCGTATTCGATGAGCTGGTTGAGGGCCTTTCGGCGCAGGTCCGGGTCATCCTGAGGGGGTGCCTCCGTTCCTCCCGATCCCTTCCGCAGCGCCTCCAGCATGGCCGCGAGATCCCGCTCATAAAGCGGCTGGTCGTTGACCAAGGCGAGGGGGGAGTTCTGGGGGATGAGCTGGGCGTCGGGGGAGCCCTCTACCTTTGCCGGACCTGCCTCCAGCATCTCGAAGGGGATGGCCATCCCCAACAAAAGGATCGCCGGGAGGAGAAAAATGCAGCCTTGCATCTTTTGTCCGAACCTTTTCATGGTCTTCATTTCTCCTTATCCTTAACCTGCGATGAATCCTGATCAGGGTCCCCGCTGGTCCCCTTTCCTGACGCCCGGGGAAACCCTGAGCAGGGCTTACACCCGAGGGCAGAGTGAGTATGAGGCATGAGGAGGCGGATGTCAAATACAAACAAGAAATCAAGAAATAGGGATTGCAGATAGGGATTGCAGACCCGGCCGGGGACCTATAGAATACAAAATCGACATAATCGGGCCCCCCGGGAAATCCACCCAAGGCCCAGGCATTGGATAAAGAAGTCTACGGGTTCGATGATATACAATCCCTCGCCGGAGGCGAGCCTGGAGCCGGGGGACCGGATGATCGCCCTGGGAAGGCCGGAGGAGATAGCGGGGTTGGAACGGAGGTTTTGCGGCTGAAGGGACAGATAAGGGAGGAAGGATCCCGGCCCCCTTGCCGGGTCCGATTTGACCGGGAGGTCGGGAAGGAGTATCATTTATTCATTCATTACCTTCGCCCCCAGGGGCGAAGGCTTAAAAGGGCGGTGTAAGGAGAACGGTGCAAGGAGAACCGGGATCGATGGAGGAGTTGATAGTAGAGTACATGCCCGAGAATTGGCGCGATCCGGTGATGGTCCTGGCTTTCGCGGGCTGGAACGATGCGGCAGAGTCTGCGACCGCGGCGGCGGAGTTCTTGGTGCGCTCCTGGTCAGCAAAGAAATTCGCCCACCTCGACCCCGAGGGCTTCTACCATTTCGCCCTCCTGCGCCCGCTGGTCCGGTTCAAGCCGGGAACGGAACGGGAAAGGGAGATAATCTGGCCCTCTAACCAGTTCTACCAGGTCCAGGAGCCAGGCCTGAATCGAGATGTGATCATCGGGGTGGGAGTGGAGCCTCACCTCCGCTGGAAGTCCTACTGCGGCCATATCCTCGATCTAGCCCGGAGATGCAGGGTGAGCCTAGTCGTTACCTTGGGGGCTTTCTTGGCCGATGTGCCCCACACCAGGCCCACCAAGGTGGCCAGCGTCACCTCCGACCTGGAACTGGCTCGGCGCCTGCGGTGCTGTTTCACCAGATATGAAGGCCCCACCGGCATCGTGGGGGTCCTCAACGACTGCTGTCGAAGATCCGACCTTCCGGTGGTCAGCCTGTGGGCGCAGGTTCCCCACTACATCTCCGAGGTGCGCAATCCGCATGCCATCTTGGCCCTGGTGGAGCGGGTGCAAACCCTTCTGGAGTGCAAGGCAGACCTGACGCTGCTGCAAGAGTCAGCCCGGCGGTTCGATGCCCAGCTCGCCGAGATCCTGGAGCAGAATCCTCAGGTAGCGGAGCATGTGAGGAAGCTCGAGGAGCGGGAGGAAGAGGAGGAATGGCCGGGGGGCGGAAAGGGGGAGAAAGAGCCTTCCCTGGAGCTTCCCAGCACCGCGGAGCTGATGAAGGAGATCGAGCAATTCTTGCGACAACACCGCGGGAAACCGGAATCGGAAGGAGGCAAGCCTTGAGACTGGCGGGGAAGGTGGCCCTGATCACCGGGGCGGGAGTGGGAATTGGTCGGGCGACGGCGGTCCGGTTCGCGCAAGAGGGTGCCAGATTGGGCCTGAACTCCCTCACCCCCGCTCATGGAGAAAAGACCCTGCGATTGGTTCAAGAGGCGGGCGGGGTGGCCATATATGTGCCCGGCGATATATCGCGGGCAGAGGATGCGGAGCGGGCAGTGAAGGAGACGGTGAAGGCCTTCGGGAGGCTGGATATCCTTTTCAACAACGCCGGGATCGTGATTCCAGGCAGGATCGACGACACCAGCGAAGAGGATTGGGATCGAATGATGGCGGTAAACCTGAAAGGGGTGTTTCTGGCCTCCAAATACGCCATACCGGAAATGAGACGCCAAGGAGGGGGGGTCATCATCCACAATGCCTCGGTGGCAGCCCTCAAGGGGTTGAAGGATCGTGCCCCCTATTCGGCCTCCAAGGGAGGCGTCTGGGCCCTGACCCGGGCCATGGCCGCCGATCACATAGGGGACAACATCCGGGTTAACTGCATCTGTCCAGGGACCGTGCATACCCCTTCCCTGCAGAGGAGGATCGAGTCGGCGCCGGATCCGGAAGCTGCCTGGGCCCAGTTCGTGGCCCGGCAGCCTATGGGAAGGCTGGGTCGCGAGGAAGAGATCGCGGCGGCAGTGGTCTATTTGGCCTCCGACGAGGCATCCTTCGTCACCGGGGCGACCCTGGTCATCGATGGCGGGATGAGCATCTGAGGAGGGCGAGGGGATGGCAGCAGGGCCTTTTCTCGGTGGTCAGGCGATAGCCTTTTCCAATTCCAGTTGGGCAGCTCTCTTGTTGGTGGGCGCCCTCCTCTTTCCGGGGGGAACTTCGAGGGGAGAGGGGGCCGAGGTTTCGCTTCCTACACCCTCCGAGGAAGGCCACCTGACGGTGGAGCGGGCGATCAAGGAAAGGCGCACTATCCGGCGATTCCAGGATCGGCCGCTGGAGCTGCGGCAATTGGCCCAGCTCCTGTGGGCTGGACAGGGGATCACCGAGAAGGGGGGACTGCACCGGAGGGCAGCCCCCTCCGGCGGGGCGCTTTACCCATTGGATCTCTATGTTGTGGTGGGAGATCGCGGGGTGAGGGACCTGGAGGCAGGCATTTACCGCTATGTGCCGGAGAGACATTCCCTGACGAAGGTTAGCGGGCGAGATCTGCGGCAAGCTATTGCCAGGGCTTCTCTGGGCCAGATGTGGATGGCCGAGGCACCGGTCACATTGGCGATAGTGGCCGAGTACCAGAGGATTACCCGCAAATACGGGGAGCGGGGTCGCCGCTACGCGCTGGTCGAGGCGGGCCATGTGGGCCAGAATATCTTCCTTCAGGCCGAGGCCCTGGGCCTGGGAGTGGGCATCGTGGGGGCCTTCGACGATGGGGAGATCGGGTCCCTTCTCCAGTGCTCTCCGAGGCAGGATCCGATAAGCCTTCTTCCGGTCGGATACAAAAGGTAAGGCGGTGCGGCTGAGGCAAGAGGAGAAAGGAATCCGGAGCGCTAAGTCCGACGAAGAGCTGGTGAGGCTTTCGAAGCAAGGGGATTTTGTGGCCTTCGAGGAGCTGGTAAACCGCCACAGCCCCCGCATCTATTCTCTTCTCCTCCGTCTGGTGGAAAATCGGGAGGACGCGGAGGATCTATTGCAGCAGACTTTCCTCAGCGCCTTCGAGAACCTCTCGAGCTTCCGCGAAGAGGCCTCGTTCCGGACCTGGCTCACCCGGATTGCCACCAATTTCGCCTTCATGAAGTTTCGCAAGGAAAACAGGATCCAGAACCTTTCCCTGGACCAGGATCAGGATCCTCACGGGGAAGGGACTCCCCTGTCCCGAGAGATAGCGGACTGGAGCATCAACCCTGGCAATTTGCTGGAGCGGAAAGAATTGATTCGAATCCTGGAAACGGCCATAGCCAGACTTCCCGAGATCTACCGCGCGGTTTTCCTGTTGCGGGACCTGGAAGGCCTCTCCAACCAGGAGGTGGCGGACCTGACCGGGCTCTCCCTTCCTGCCGTCAAGTCCCGGCTCATGCGGGCTCGCATGTTTCTGCGCCGGACCATAACTTCCCTCTGGAAGGAGGAAGCAGGTGCACTGTAAGGACCTGTTGAAGATCCTTTCCGATTATGTGGACGGGGAGCTGGACCAATCCCTGTGTGCAGATGTAGAAGAGCATCTGAAGGGATGCGATCCCTGTCGGGTAGTGGTGGATACCACCAAGAAGACCATCGCCCTATTCCGGGATAACCTGCCCTACGAGATCCCGCTGGAGGCCAAGGAAAGGCTGCACCGCCTGCTGCGGGAACGGTGGAAGGAAAGATCATCGGGCTGATCCCGGGCCGGATCCGGACCCGGGATAGGTGTCTTTCTCTCTCCCCTCCCTCTCCTTCCTTTGCCTCCTTTCCCCTTGGCCTCTGCCGAGTCTAGACCCCCAACTTCGCATCTAACTAAGAGGATAGAAGATAGGTCCCCTGGGCTATCCAGGGGCCAGAGGAGAGCGATCCCCATGAGAGAGTACGAATGTCCATCTTGTTTCTATATCTTCGAGCGCTATGGGGGAGGCGAAGGGGATGAGGAGGAGGTGAGCTGTCCCCGGTGTGGGGCCCGCGGTGCCATCGAATCCCCTCCCTCCCCCTTTTCAGCCTTTTCCGCAAAGGGGCAGAGGAAGGAGATGAAAGAGGGAGGCGGCTGCCGGATTTGCTTCGGCTGAGGGTAACAAGAGGAGGCCGGCGGCCCGATCGAGGATCGAAAAAAGGGATTGATTATGGAACACTGAGGGGAAGGGGAATCGAGACATGATGCCGGCACATGATTATGTAATCTGCAAGTCCTGTGGGACGACCAACCGGGTAAGCTGGCGGGGGGGCGGAGAGGGAGTCCGCTGCGGGAGATGCAAGAAGCCGCTCCTGGTAGTTTCCTGGGGGGAGGCCCATCCGGTGGATGTGGACGACCAAAGTTTCCAACGAGAGGTTATCGAGTCCGCGCTTCCGGTCCTCCTGGACTGCTGGGCCCCCTGGTGCGGTCCTTGCCGACTGATAGCTCCCCTCATGGAGCAGTTGGCCCGCAAGTACCAGGGCAGGATCAAGGTGGCCAAGCTCGATACGGACCGTAACCCCAAGGTCACCTCGGAATATGGGATCCTAAGCATACCCACCCTGCTGATCTTCAAGAACGGAAAGCTGGTGGACAGGATGGTGGGGGCCATCCCTCGGGGAGAGATCGAGAGGCGTCTCCGCAGGATCTAGGCAGGTGGAAGTTTTACGAGAAACGGCGAGGCCAGGTGCCCTGCACCTGGCCTCTATTTTTCGTTTTTACTTAATCTTTTCTTTGCGGCCTTGCCGATGGGGAAGAAATCCCTTCACTGCCGACCCCCTCCCCTCCCTGGGGGCCGGCCACTCGCTCGGGATTAGAGGATGGCGAGCAAGCAGGGGATCGATCCTCGACCCCGCAGCCAGGGGAGATTCAGGTAGGGACCCCCATCCGGGGCAGGATGAAGCCCATCAGCAGGAGCCAGACCAAGAGCAAAAGTCCACCCACCAGTAGGGAATGATCCAGGTTCACCGGTTCTCCTTCCTAAGGTTGGAAAAAAGCAGCCTCCGCGGTCAAGGGATAGCGAATGGAGGCGCACCGCCTCCCAGATTCAAGCTCAGCGGAAACGGGACGAGGGGCCACAGCTGCCCGAGGCCCGGATCCTGCTTTCGCTCGAGCCCGAGGATGAAGAAAAGCAGGAGAATTGGCGTTCCATCTTGTCGTGACCGCAGCTGGGACAGGAAGGGGGGAGTTCCCCTTTGCTGGTGCGCTGAAATACCTCGGTCAGCTTTCCACAAGCCGGGCAGCGATATTCGTAAATGGGCATCTTTCCTCCTCCCAATAGCTAATGGCCGGTGGCGCGAAGCGGAAAGCGCTGCCGGGCGAATTCCTCGAAGGGCATCTTCCGATAGGCCTTCTCCTGAATGTAGATCAGGATCTTTCGCAACTGAGCAGCGTCCACGTATCCGGCTACCGGGCCGATGAGAGATCCGTCCGGTTCCAGGAAGACGGAGGTGGGGAATCCCCTTACCCCGTAGCGACGGGCGAGTTCGGAGGGGGTCACTTCCTTGCCCTCGGTCCTGATCTTTTCCCTGGACTCGGCGTTCAGGCGAATGGAGATGAACCCCTCGTCCAGGATCCCCAGGACCTGAGGGTTGCTCAGGGTCTCCCTCTCCATCCTCTTGCACCAGCTACACCAATCGGTGTGGAAGTAGAGAAATAGGGGTCGGTCTTTCTCCCGCGCCCTCTGTACGCCCTCTTGGTAGCCGTACCAGTTGATCCCGGCGGCCATGCTGGCGGACCAGATGATCCAGGAGGATGCCGCTGCCAGGTAGAGGAATAGGCAGACGAGAGGTCGCTTGGTGCGCTTCCGGACCGCATCTGGTTTCGTTCTGGTCGGTCGTTGCATGTCCTGCCCTCCTCTCCCTGTGGCCACCGCCACCTGTACCATCGCTGCAGCGGCGTCCCGGGCTGGGTGTAGGGACTATCCCGTCTCTGATGCTTAACTGAATAGATTCCGAAGGTAGGGTTTGAGATTCATCCAGTTCGATCCTCTCGCCGCCGGATCAGGCGACGAGGTCCAGTAGCTCGCCCAGGTCCCTTACTATCGCATCGGGATGATGGCGGCTGGGGGCCCCATAATCTCTCCAGCTCTCTCGGTAAAGGTCCCGGTCCACATAATAGAGGATGGCCTTCATCCCCTGGGCCTTGGCCGGATCTATGTCCCGTACTGGATCGTCGCCCACATAGACGATTTGATCAGCGGGCAAGCGGAAATGGTCCAGGAGGTGGCGGAAGACCTCGGGATCAGGCTTTTCTCGTCCCAGAGATTCGGAGGATTGGATATATTCGAAATAGGAAGCGATGCCCATGCAGCGGATGGTATGAGCCAGGCTCCAGGCCCGATCATTGGAGAAGACGCCCAGCCTCATTCCCCTGTTCCGGAGCCCAGCCAGCACCTCTCTCACCCCGGTGGTCCGGGGATCAGCGAGGATCCATTCCCGGAAAGCAGACCGGTAGGCCCTTAGCAGATCCAGTCCCAGCAGGGCAGCCACCTCGGCCGGTACCTGGAGATGCTGAAGGGCATGTTGCACTATCGGCTCCTCCTGGAGAAAATGGCTGATGTGGGGATAGTCCACCTCCCGGTTGGCTCGATTCCACTCCTCGATCAGCCGAGGAACCTCCACCGAGAAGCCATAGGCCCGGAAAAGAGAGCCGAACTCTTCTCCCTTGGTCTCCAGGATCTGGCCAAATGGATCCAAAATCAGGGTGTTTCCCTGATCGAAGATCAGGGCCTGGGCTCGGATGCGACCCATTTCCTCTTTCCCAACCTCCCCCTGCCTTTTATCTCCCTATCCCCTGCTTGTCAATTGCCCGATTTCACTCCTGCCCAGAAAGCGAAATCTATGGCCGGCAGGAGGCGGGGGTCTCCCTTTTTTCTTGGCCGGAGGGCCCAGCAAGGGTATGATTCGACCGGAAAAGCTCCGCCCGCTAGAAGGCAAAGAGAAGGGGAGGGTGGCCATGGAGTTGAGGTCCAAATATCTGGGGGGCATGGTGGGGAGCGCTTTAGGCGACGCCATCGGTCAATTGGCCTTCCATCATCGGGAGCGGGATGGTCTCTTGGCCGCGGTGGAGCAGGCGGAGCAGCTCCTCTACACCGACGACACGGCGATGGCCATAGGGTTGGCCCAATCGATCTTGGAAAAGGGGGGGATCGACCCCCAGCACCTGGGGGATACCTTCAGCCGCAACTTCTACCGAGAGCCGTGGAGGGGATATGCGGCCGGGCCTCCGGCGATTTTCGCCTCGGTCCGCCTGGGCGGGATGTCCTATGTGGAGGCGGCCCGGAACCTATTCGGGGGTGCGGGCTCCTGGGGGAACGGTGCCGCCATGCGGATCGTTCCGGTGGGGCTAGCCTACCATGGCTCGGGGTTCCTCTACCAGGCGGCGGTGGCCTCGGCCGAGGTTACCCATGCCCATCCCGTGGGCAAGGATGGCGCGGCTGCCTTAGCCTGGGCCATCGCCGAGGCGGTCAGGCTCGATCCGGAGCACGATTTCCACGCCGAGACCTTCCTCCAAGGTCTGGTGGCGTTCGCGCGGACCGAGGAGATCCGACAAAAGCTAAAGCAGGTAGGGGAGTTGATACCGGCCCGGGTCCCACCCCAGGTCGCCGCCAGCAGGCTGGGGCAGTCAGTGGCGGTGACCGAATCCCTGCCTTTCGCCCTCTATTGTTTCCTGCTCCATCCCAAATCCTACCCCGACTGCCTGCTCTGTGCAGTCACCCATGGAGGGGATCGGGATACCTTGGGGGCGATGGCGGGGGCCGTCTCCGGGGCTTATCTGGGGAAGGAAGCGATACCAGAGGCGTGGCAGCGGAAGCTGGAGAACCGGGAATTGATCGAGTATTTAGCCGAATCCCTGTTCCGGTGGTCATCCCTCGACCTTGACAGGCGGGGGGGCGGAGTGTAAATTCGCCCTGTCTTTTGATTCGAGTGCGATTCAAGTGTCCTCGATCTCGATCCTCTTCCGCGGATAAGGAGGGAGTGAAAATGTACGATGTCGTGACCTTCGGGGAGACCATGTTGAGGCTGTCGCCTCCCAACTTCCAGCGGCTGGAACAGACCCCGACCCTGGACATCAAGCCCGGGGGTGCGGAACTGAATGTGGCGGTGGGAGTGGCCCGCCTGGGCCTCAAATCCTGCTGGGTCTCCAAGCTGCCCCTGAATCCCCTGGGGAGGTTGATCCGCAACAAGGCCCAGGAACATGGGGTAGATACCTCCCATATCATCTGGACCAAGGAGGGAAGGGTGGGCCTCTATTTCGTGGAATTCGGGGCCACCCCTCGGGCCAGCTCCGTGGTTTACGACCGAGCCGGCTCGGCCATCAGCCAGATTCAGCCGGGAGAGGTGCCGTGGAAAAAGATATTCGAGGGAACCAAGCACTTTCATACCAGCGGCATCACCCCGGCCCTCAGCTCGTCTGCCGCGGAGGTGACCCGCGAGGCCCTGAGGGCGGCCCGGGAGGCGGGATGCTCGATCAGCTTCGACCTCAATTATCGGGCCAAGCTTTGGAGTCAGGAGGAAGCCAACAAGTGCCTGACCCCCATGATGGATTCGGTGGACATCCTGATTACCACCGAAGAGGATACCTTCAAGGTTTTCGGCATCAAGGAAGACACTTACGAGAAGGTGGCGGAGAAGCTGGCGGAGCGCTTTGGATTCAAGGTGGTGGCTATCACCCTGCGCGGCGACCTCTCGGTCTGGAAGAATACCTGGACCGCCATCGCCTTCGCCGATGGAAAGATCTACAAGACCCGGACCTACGAGGTGGATATCGTGGACCGGGTGGGGGGAGGCGATTCGTTCACGGCCGGATTCCTCTGGGCATGGATCAGGGAGAAGGATATCCAGAAGGGCGTGGATTACGGCGTGGCCTTTTCCGCCCTGAAGCACTCCATCCCCGGGGACTTCAACTGGTGCACCCTGGAAGAGGTGGAGGCCCAGGTCAAGGGGGCCGGCCTCCGCATCGCCCGGTAGGGCAGGGAAGGACTGCCGGGGTGGCGGGGAGAGGGGTCATAGAGATGGACAGAGATAGATCGAAGAACCGAGCTGAGAGGGAAGGAGAGAGGGAGAAATGGGAACCAAAGCTGAGAACATGAAGGTAATCCTGGATTGCGGCCTTATTCCGGTAGTGAGGGCAGAATCCTCGGACCAGGCCATGCACATCGTGGAGGCCCTCCAGGCCGGAGGCCTGCCGGTGATCGAGATAACCATGACCGTTCCCGGCGCCTTCGAGGTTATGCGGGAGGTATCCCGCCGGTTCGGGGGGGAGGTGGTCCTGGGAGCGGGGACCGTACTGGACGGGGAGACTGCTCGGATGGCCATCCTGTCCGGGGCTGAATTCATCGTGGCTCCCAATCTGGATCGGAGCACGATCGAGGTTTGCAGCCGCTACAGCAAGATTTCGGTTCCCGGCGCCCTCACCCCTACCGAGGCAGTCACCGCCTGGCAGTGGGGGGCCGACCTGGTCAAGATCTTCCCCGTGGACATGGTAGGGGGGCCCAAGTATATCTCGGCGCTGCGGGCACCCCTTCCTCACATCCTCTATGTGCCCACCGGGGGAGTGGAGCTGGCCAATGCCGGGGCCTACATCAAGGCGGGGGCCGCCGCCCTGGGGGTGGGCAGCAGCCTGGTGGACAAGAAGGCGGTGGCGGAGAGGAAGTACGAGGTGATCACCGACTTGGCCAAGCGGTTCCTGGAGGAGATAAAGAAGGCCCGTTCCTGAGGGTTGTGGGTGACGGATAGAGGGTGAAGGGAAAGGAGGAGGGGATGAAGCTGGGCATGACCAGCAATATCTTGGCCCAGCCCCTGAAGGCAGGCCAGATCGATTTGGAAGGGGTATTGGAGCTTGCCCGCGAGCTGAGGATGCGGGCCCTGGAAATACGCGACGATGAGGTTAGCCTCGGTCTTTCCCGAATGGAAGAGCTCAAACGAAAAGCGGACAGCCTGGGCATCCAGCTCACCTATGCCATAAAGAACGATCTCTTCACACCGGGAGATGAGGATAGGTTCCGGCAGGCCCTGGATCGCGCCTCGCTGTTGGGAGAGGGGACGGTGATGCGCATGCTCCTTGCCCAGAGCGTGCTCAAGGGCAAGAAGGGATACACCCGGGAGGAGTTGGGAAAACTGATCGGGGCCTCCTGCCGCTACGCTACCTATGCCCGGGAAAAAGAGGTGATCATGGCACCCGAGCACGCGCGAGAACCGTTGATGGGAGATGGCCTCGGTTATTTCGGGCTGGGGGAGTATCTGGCCGGAACCTGCCTCCTGTGCGAGGATTCGTCCGCTATCAAGTTCACCTTCGATCCGGCCAATGCTACTAATACTTCCCTGTGCCTCTCCCCCTGCGGGGAAGAGGAGGTGCTGGGGTTCTTGGAGACCTTCAAGTCCCGCCTGGGACTGGTCCATTACAAGACCACCCTCCAGGGCATGGTTCAGGCCACGATCGGGAAGGCCGATGTGGATCATCGCCGGTTGCTCTCCCGCTTGCAGGCGGCCTATGACGGGATATTCTGTTTGGAGATCCCGGGAAAGGCGGATCTGGAAGGGACCAAGGCCGATCTGCTGGCGAGCCTGAAATACCTGGAGGAGGAGGGACTCCTCTCCTTCTTCTCTTGAAGTTGGAGAGGCGACGGATGAAGACCCTGGCCCTGATCCACCCCCTGTTCCAGTGCCTCTCCTTCCTGGTGGGGGCCTACAATTTCTGGATGGGCCTGAGTCGAAAGGGCTTTACCTACCGACGGCACCGGGGGATCGGTACGATCTACTATGCCATGAGCCTGCTGGGCCTGGTGGGCGGCTGGTTGCTGGCCCGCTGGCTGAGGGAAGGAGGCGTGGAGCTTCACTTGGGGAACCATCTGGAGGTAGCCTTCCTGATGGTTCCCCTTTTTCTGGTGGCGGCCTCGCTGGGCCTGATCCTCCGGCGGCGTCCCCGGCTGCGGTCAGCCCTGCTGCCATTGCACCGGTACCTGAATCTCGCCACCTTACTGTTTTTCCTCCTCCAAGCCTATACTGGCTTTTCCGCCCTCTTTCGGCTCCACTCTTATCGATATTGAGATAGGCTGCCAATCATGATGGATCGCTCTTTCCTTCGCCCCGGTAGGATCTTCGCCCTCTTCGCCATCCTGGTGTGGACGGTGATGATGGGAGCGCTGATCAAGAAGACCTACCTGCCCTCTCCCGGTCTCGGGTCGGCCTGGCGGGTGGGAAGCGGGGAGGGGATAGAAGCGGGTGAGACCTGGATGGGGATCTATCTCAACGATCGCAAGATCGGATATGCGGTGAGCCGCTGGGAGAAAGAGGACCTAGATTGGCGAGTGGTGGAGAGGGTGGTCATGGAACTGGTGGTGATGGGTCGTCCTCAGCCGGTGCGCATCTCCACTAGTACCCTCCTCGATCCATCTTGCCAACTGAAATCCTTTCACTTTCACCTTTCTGCCGGAGAGACCGAGTTCGGGGCGGAAGGACAGGCGGCCGGCCGGGGCAAGGACTTGGTGGTGCGCCTCTCGGGCCTGGGAGAGGATAAGGAAGTGAGGATTCGAGGGAGGCAGGGCCCTTTGCTCTGGGCCAATCTGCGCTTTCTTTTCCGGAATCGGAGCCTGAGGGAGGGAGACAGGATTCAGGTGTCTCTCTTGGATCCGGCTACCTTGCAGGTGGAGGGGGTGGAGCTGGGGGTGGAAGGGAGGGAGAGGATCAAGGTGGGGGAGAAGGAGATAGAGGCCTTCCGGCTGAAGGCGAACTTCAAGGGGATAGTGGTCCGGTCCTGGATCGATGAGAAAGGGGAGATCTGGAAGGAGGAGAGTCCGCTGGGATTCACCCTGGTGAGGGAGGACAAGGAGACGGCGCTCCTGAAGGGAAGGGGGACGGGGAGGGCAGAAGACCTCCTGGCCTTGGCCGCCGTTTCCTCCCCGGTCAGGTTTGCCGACCCTGGATCGATAAGCGTGCTACGGCTGCGGTTGGTAAATCTGCCGGGGCCTGGCTTCGATCTGGACGGGGGTAGGCAGCGGCTGCGAGACGGGACCTTGGAGATCCGGAGAGAGGAGTTCGACTTCACCGCCCCCACCTTGCCCCTCCGCTCGGCCAAACTCCTGCCCTACCTGGAAGCCACCCCCTTCATCCAGACCGGCCATCCGGAGCTGCGGGCCCAGGCCCTGGCGGTCCTCCAAGGAGAGGTCAACGCCCTCGCTGCTGCCCGCAAGCTGGCTGCCTGGGTCTATGAGAACATCGAGAAGAGGCCTACCCTGAGCTTTCCCTCGGCCCTGGAGGTCCTCCATCGGCGGGTGGGCGACTGCAACGAGCACACCACCCTGTATGCCGGCCTGGCCCGCTCGGTGGGCCTGCCCACCAAAATCGCCGCCGGGCTCATCTATCAGAAGGGAAGGTTCTACTACCATGCCTGGCCGGAGGTGTTCGTGGGACGCTGGGTGGCCATAGATCCGACCCTGAACCAGTTTCCGGCCGATGCAACCCACATCCGGTTGGTGGAGGGAGGGCTGGAGCGGCAGGCAGAGCTGATCAAGCTGATGGGCAGCCTCTCGCTGGATATCCTGGGATACCGATGATCGAGCTGATAGATCTCACCAAGTGCTATGGCAGGCTGGTGGCGGTGGAAGGACTCAGCCTCCGGGTGGAGCCAGGGGAGATCTTCGGGTTTTTGGGCCCCAATGGGGCGGGCAAGACCACCACCGTGAAGATGATGGCAGGGATCCTGCGGCCCACCCGGGGGAGGGGCGTGCTGGGGGGACACGACCTGGAGAGGGAGCCGGTAGCGGCCAAATCCCTCTTCGGGTACATCCCGGATCGGCCATTCCTCTACCAGAAGCTCACTGCGCGGGAGTACCTTCGCTTTGTCGGGGCCCTCCGGGGATTAGATGGCCCGCGAGCGACGGACCGCATGGAAGAACTACTTCGGCTGTTCGAGTTGACGAAATGGGGGGATGAGCTGGTCGAGGGTTTCTCGCACGGAATGCGACAGCGCCTGGTCTTGGCCGGGGCCCTGCTTCCCTGTCCGCGGATCATAATCGTAGACGAGCCCATGGTAGGACTGGATCCCAAGGGGGTCCGCCTGGTGAAGGGGATCTTTCGGGAAATGGCGGCCCAGGGAGCGAGCATCTTCATGTGTACCCACAGCCTGGAGATCGCGGAGGAGATGTGCCACCGGGTTGCCATCCTCCAGGAGGGAAAGATCCTGGCTCAGGGTACCCTCTCCGAGCTGCGCCGGATCTCCGGCAGCGAGGGGGAGAGGCTGGAGGAGATCTTCCTCAAGCTCACCGGGGCCGAGGATCTGCGGGCAGCGATCGAGGCGGTGCGGACCTGAGGCGGGCGGATCGAGGAGCATGCCCAAATAATCGATATTGCCCTCAACTCATAAGATACGATCGTCTGGCAGTCACTCCCATCTTCGGGTAAGATCGTTTTGTCCAATCATTGCTTGGAACCAAAGGGAAGGGGCATGGATATGAGGATGAGGGGATCGGCGCGCTATTGAGTTCGTTGGTGGACCTCTGTCTGGCTTTCGTCGCTCAAGTCCAGGAGAAGAGTACCCTCCAGTGGGTGGAGGCGATTCCGTCGGAGGCAGTTGACCAGGGTGGATCAGCGGCTATCGGTAGGGGGACCCGAGTTTCGCTAGGCCGACCTGCTGATAAGCGACCGCCGCACCTGGAAGGAGTTCTGAACGGGGCACACCGCAGGGATACAACCCGCACCACGCTTGCCCGCCATCGACTTCCTGGACGAGATGGTCCTCGTCACCTTATTGGGATACCAAACCACGGGTGGGCCTTAGATCGAGATCTGGAAGGCTGGAATGGATTATGACAGCGAGCCCTTGGTGTTCATGGCCGACGACGAGCCGCCGGGATCAGGTCGTCGTCAAGCCTTATCATATCTATCGCCAGGCTCAAGAGGGTTCCGATCTGATCGCTGGTCTTCGGGCAGCAAAGAACCAGGGGTGTTGCCTTTAGCGGGCCTGAATAGCCACCAGGAATGAAAGAGTTCGGTCTCCTTTTTTCTCCCCACTGGCTTGCCCTCAAGAACAGGGTCCGCCGTCTCCGGCGAGATGCGATCTTCAAGGCAGTTACCCTATTGGGACTGGGTGCGCTTTTTTGGATCGGTACCTTCCATGTGGTTTACCGGGTGCTGGTCTATTTCCAGGGGGTACCGGAGATCGGTGGATATCTGACGGCCAAGCTCCTCTCCATGTTCTTTCTCACCTTCTTTACCATCCTTCTCTTCTCCAACGCCATTATCTCCCTCTCTACCTACTATCTATCGGAGGATCTTCCCTTTTTGCTTTCCTCCCCTATTCCGCTGGGGAGGGTATACGGGGCCAAGCTGGGGGAGACCGTTGTCTCCAGCTCTTGGATGGTCGTCCTTTTCGGCCTGCCGGTCTTCATGGCCTACGGTATCGTACACCAGGCCTCGCTCCTATACTACCTTCAGCTAGCGGCGGCACTTCCCTTTTTCTTGATCATCCCGGCTGTCATGGGATCTGCGTTTACCATGATTCTGGTCAAGGCCTTTCCCGCTCGACGGATCAAGGATATCTTGCTCCTCCTCTCCCTGGCCCTGCTGCTTTGCCTTTACTTCCTTTTCCGCTTCCTGCAGCCGGAGAAGCTGGTGGATCCGGAGTCCTTCAACAGCCTGGTGGAGTATTTCGCCCGTTTGGGCGCGCCTTCCACGGCCCTCCTTCCCAGCCAGTGGGCTACCGAGGCCCTTTTGCCGCTGTTGCAAGGGAGGGTGGGGGAGGAGGGGGAAGCATTCTTCTATCTCGGCGTGCTGGCCAGCAACTCCACGGTAGCCTTGATCTTCGGGCACTGGCTCTTTTCCAAGCTGTATCTGGAGGGCTGGAATAGATCTCAGGAAGGGCAACAATCGTCCCGGATCTCAGCTAGAATTTTGGAAGGAAGCCTCTCCTTCATGGCTCGACCCCTTTCCCTTCCTCACCGGGCACTGTTGGTCAAGGATATCAAGACCTTCCTCCGGGACCGCACCCAGTGGTCGCAACTTTTCCTACTGGCCGCGTTGGTGGTGGTCTACCTTTACAACTACAGCGTGCTTCCCCTGCACAAGTCCCCTTTGGGCAGCTTCTATCTGCAGAATCTGCTCTCCTTCCTCAACCTAGCCCTGGCCGGGTTCGTAATGGCGGCAGTGGGAGCCCGTTTTGTCTTCCCGGCGGTGAGCATGGAACGGGGCTGCATCTGGATCATCCGCTCCTCCCCTCTCGACCTGGGGAGTTTTCTGTGGGCCAAGTTCTGGATGAGCCTTTTTCCCTTGCTCCTGTTGGCGGAGACCTTGATCGTCCTCACCAATATCCTGCTCCATGTGACCCCTCTCATGATGGTCCTGGGGGTAGTGACCATCTTTCTAGTGAGCTTCGGGATCACCGGGCTGGGGGTAGGCCTGGGGGCGGTCTATCCCCGTTTCCAGGTAGAGAATGTTTCCCAGATAGCTACCGGCTTTGGGGGTATCGTCTACATGATGTACTGCCTCCTCTTCGTGGGAGCGGTAGTGGTCCTGGAGGCCTGGCCAGTCTATCTCCTCTTCTTGGCGAGGATAGGGCGAAGGGCGATAACCGCTCCGGAGTGGTTGGGGATAGGCCTCTCCTTCGTCGGCATCCTGATCCTGAACGCCTTGGCCGTCTGGGTGCCGATGAGGATCGGCTGGCAGAAGCTTTCCTCCTACGAGGCCTAAACCCTGGGGTCAGGCTTGACTTGTTGACTTTTTGCGGGTATGACTTTTCTGCACCACCAGCCCTGGCTGTGATAACGGATATATTGGGTACTTGCGGCATCAGGGCTGGAGAGTTTTTTGAGTCTCTGCGGTGGGAACAAAAAGTCAATTTTGCAAGCCTGACACCAGAGGTAGACGGAGCGACCGTGCTGGTGTGCGGCAGAGACTTCAAATCTCTGATGCCATTCGCCTGCAAAGCGAATGGATGTGGGTTCGATTCCCACCTCCGTCTCCAGCTTTGACCGAACGATCCTCCTGATCAGATCCATAGCCCGAACCGCCCTTTCTCGATCCCCGCTTCGTCCCCGGATACCTACTTCTACCTACCTTGGTTTTTTCCACAGCAGAAAAGTGCTTGACATATTAAAAGGATGATGATCTGATCATCATACTAAGTTGCCACCTTACGATGTCCCGGGGGCGAACGATGCAATTTGGACATGGGGCCCATGAAAAGCCGCCTGAGGGAGGATGAACCACATGGCACGGCAAGCAAAGGCGTTCATCAAGGGCCAGCCGATCCTCTTCGACCTGCCCTCGAACTGGAGGCTGCTGGCCACGGTCGAGCCGCGGGAGGGCCTTCCTCTCGCCAGCCTGGAGGCAATGGTCATATCGGCCCTGAGGAACCCCGTCGGCATACCGGCCTTGTCCGAGATCTTGCCTTCCCCGGGGAAGCGGGTGGTCATCATCAGCGACGATCAGACCCGTCCCACCCCGGTGGGGGAGATCCTTCTACCCTTGCTGGCGGAGCTGGGCCGTTTGGGGATAAGGGACGAGGATATAGACCTGGTCGTTGCCACCGGTACCCACCGCCTGCCCACGGAGGAGGACCTGTCGCAGAAGCTGGGAGCGGAAGTGCTCCGTCGGGTCCGAGTCAGCATTCATGATCCTGATTCCTGCGCTCTGACCCATCTTGGCACCACCCGTCGGGGAACCCCGGTTTGGGTGAACCGAACGGTGGCGGAGGCGGGGCTCAAGATCGGAATCGGCATCTGCAATCCCCATTACTTCGCTGGATATAGCGGCGGAGGGAAGATCATCTTGCCGGGGGTGTCCGGGCGGGCGACCATCAAGGCCAACCATGTGTGGACCGGGGATACAAACTGCCAGGAGGGCCGGATGGAAGGAAACCCGGTTTGGGAGGATATCCTGGAAGCGGCCCGCATGGCAGGCTTAGAGATGAAGATAGATGTGGTAATCAACTCGGAGATGGGGGTGTATCGAGTAGTCGCCGGAGAAGTGGAAAAGGCCCAGAAGGAGGCAGTGAAGGGGGTCATTGAGCTCTATGGTGTCCCGGTGTCGAAGATGGCCGATGTCACGATCACCAGCAGCTATCCTCTGGAATCGGACCTCATCCAGTCTGGCAAGGCCGTCTCCCTGGCGAACAATCTGACCCGAGCCGGCGGAACCATAGTGGTCCTCTCCGCTTGCCACGACGGTGCTGGTCCCATGCTGTACGAGACCCTGAGCGAGAGGCCGGACCCAGATAGCATTTTGCACTGGATCGCCGAGGGCAAGGCCTCTCCCACCGGGGGTCCCATGGCGGCCAAATTCCGGCGCATCCTCGAAACCAAGCGGCTGATGTTGATCACGGACGGCCTGCCCGAGGGCATGATCAGAGACATGGGTATGGACTACGCACCTTCCGTCGAGGTGGCCATGGAGAAACTGGCCCGGGTTTATCCGGAGGCCGAAGCCATCGTTCTGCCGGTGGGGGGCTCCACATTTCCCTATATCGGCTCCGGTTCCCCGGGAGATCATTTCCCGACAGCCCCTTAGAGGCACTTGTATCCCGATCTATCAACTCGGCTCATCTGGCGACGACGATCCCCTAAAGGATGTGACAAGGTTGCTGGGTAGCCGGGTAAGAGCAGATTGAGGAGCTGGCACCACTGGAAGCTGGAAAGGACTGGAAAGGAGAAGTTTCATGTATGGTTTCTACAATCGAATCCTCCGAATAGATCTGAGCGATCGCTCTACCTCGGTGCAATCGTTGCCGGATCGAGTTTTGAGCCGAACGCTGGGTGGCAAGGGTCTGGGTACTTACCTCTTGCTGCAGGACCTGAAGGCTGGGACCGATCCCCTCTCCTCGGAGAACGAGCTGATACTCCTTACCGGGCCTGCCACCGGGAGCCGGGCCTGGGGCAGTTCGCGTCTGGCTGCCTTCACCAAGTCCCCTCTAACTGGCATCTACGCCGAGTCCTATGTGGGAGGTGGGGTATCACTGGCCCTGAAGGCGACCGGTTTCGACGGGGTGATCGTACAAGGAAAATCGAAGAGGCCGGTCTACTTGGTGGTGAGCGATCGGGGAGTGGAGTTCCGGGAGGCCGATCACCTCTGGGGTCATGAATCCCTGGCAGCGGAGCGATCCATGCTGGAGGAAGTGGGCGTGGAGAAGGCCCATGCCTTGGCGATTGGCCCCGCGGGGGAGAAATTGGTCTCCTTTGCCTTGATCAAATCAGACCTCTGGCGCAGCCTGGGGCGGGCCGGATTCGGCGCAGTCCTGGGTTCCAAGAGGGTCAAAGGAATCGTCTTTCACGGAAGCCAGAAGTGTGCTCTGGCTGACGATGATCTGCTTTTGGAGCTGAACCGCGAGATCGCCGCAGCGGGGAAGATCAGCCCGGTTACCGAGATATACCGGAAATTCGGTACCCCCAACCAGGTCAGGGTGACCAACGCCTTCGGATGCTTTCCCACCCGCTATTGGACCGCGGGGAGAATCGATAACTGGCAGGACCTGGGTGCCGACTACATGCAGCGGCACTTTGCGGTCAAGAGCAAGGCCTGCCCGAGTTGCTTTCTCATGTGCACCAAGAAAAGCCTCATCCAGGACGGCCCTTATCGAGGACTGGAGCTGGAGGGTCCCGAGTTCGAGACGATCTTTGCCTTGGGTGGCCTCAATTGCCTGCGCACGCTGGACGAGGTAGCCTATCTGAATCAGCTCTGTGACCGGCTGGGCCTGGATACCATGAGCGCCGGCAATGTGACGGCCTTTGCTGTCGAGGCTGCACGGAGGGGAAAGATCGACTATGCGGTGGACTATGGGCAGACCGAAAGGCTGGCCCAACTGCTGAGGCTCATCGCTTATCGGCAGGGGGTAGGCGAGGTGTTGGCAGGAGGGGTGCGGAGCGCCGCTAGGGAGTTGGGATTGGAGGAACTTTCCATCCAGGTGAAAGGGATGGAGCCAGCCGGTTTCGACCCCCGCGCGCTGAAGGGTATGGGGTTGGCCTATGCAGTAAGTTCCCGAGGGGCCTGCCACCTGCGGGGGACATTTTACAAGGCGGAGTTGTCGGGCCAGATAGATGCAGCCGCGATCGAGGGCAAGGCCAGCCTCTTCGTGGATTACGAGGGAAGGGCCACCATATCCGACAGCTTGGTTCTGTGCCGGTTTTTCCGGGACCTGATCGGTTGGAAAGAGCTTTCCATCCTGATCCAGGCCACAACGGGGATGGGGATGAACCAGACCGAACTGGCCTCCATGGCCTCGCGGATCACCACTTGGACCCGCATCTTCAACACGCGCGAGGGCATCTCCGGCAAGGACGACACATTGCCTGATCACTTCTTCGATCGTCCCCTGCCCGACGGTCGGATCATAACCCGGCAAGAGCTTGCTTTCATGCTGGACCAGTATTATGCTCTGCACGGCTGGGATCGGGATGGGAACCCCTCAGCCGAGCAGATCGCCGAGGTGCTGCCGGAGGGATTGAAGGTCTTGGCTCCAGGAGGATGAAGGCGGATGGTCCTCAAGCGGACGAACCTGAGCGAGCATGTGGTAGAAGAGATCAAGTCCCGCATCAGGCGGGGAGAGTTGAAGGAGGGAGACCGCCTCCCTTCTCACGACCGGCTATCCAGAGAGCTGGGGGTGAGCCGCACCACCTTGCGCGAGGCCCTCAAGAACCTCTCGCTGATGGGGATCCTGGAGATGAGGCCTGGCCGGGGAACCCACATCAAGGCGCTAACCCCCGCCTCGGTCCTCAACCCCTTAGCCCCCACCTTGCTAATGGATCGGGCCACGGTGGACGAATTGATGGATGCCAGGTTGTATGTGGAACTGGGAACGGTTTCCCTGGCCTGCCGCCACGCCGCCAGCTCGGACCTCGAGGCAATGGAGGCTTTGGTCCGGGAGATGGAGGGCTGCGTATGCAGAAAGGATTACCGTGGATTCAGCGATCTCGACCTTCGCTTCCATTTCCTGGTTGCCCATGCCGCCAGAAACAGGGTGCTGGGCCGAATCTTGGACGATATCCGTGGCCTCCTCTCGCAGCTCCTGCGGGAGGTGGTCCTCTACCTACCCGGCATGGCAGAGGATGGATATCGCTATCACCGGATGATCCTGAAGGCGATTCGAGAACGCGATCCGGTCAAAGCAGAGAAGACTATGCGGAGGCATATCGCCAGCGTAGCCTCCGCGGTGAGAAAGTATAGACGAGCCGAAGAAGATCGGTATGGGGAGGAGACTCCAGCTCCTGCTTCCGCTTCTACCTGATGCGCAATCTGTCTTCCTTTGTCTTCTATCCTTTTATTCTTTATCCCTTTACCCCTTTTCCCATAGTCTACGCTCTTAGCCTCCGCTCTCACCGGGTTCTCTTGCCGACGGAAAAGGGCCAGAGCCGGAAGGATCGACCGGAGCGACGGGAATAGAGGCTTTCCTGGTGTTCGATGGTTCGCAGAAGCTCCCTGACCTTCTGGGCGCTCACCCTTCCCGTCCTTCCTCCTTCGCATACCGAGCCCCGCACCCCGATCAGATCGGTGCCGATTTCGATAAGGGCCTCCACATCCGGGACGCCCAGGGAGCCCAAAAGGATGGTGCGGAGTCCGTAACGGTGAGCCCTCCCCACGAATTCTTGCAGCACCGATGGCTTCATGAGCTGAAAGAGATGGGCTTCCTCCGGGAACTGGACATCCAAGACCACGGCGTCGATCCGGGAGCCCTTGAGCAGCTCCAGCGCTTCCGTCGGTCCGATGGTGCCCAATCGCTCGTAGTCCGCATACACCCCGATCGCCATCATTACCCGCGGGTAAAGGTCCTTGATCTCCCCGAGATGGCGGATTATCAGGGAGGCTTCCTCCTTGGAACTCACCCGACAGAGCCCGGCGGTAACATGGTGGCGGGCCCCGGAGACAATGGCTCCTATTGCCGCCTGTGCAGCCGTGCCCGCCATGCGTTCCGGAAAATCTCCCAGGCTGGCCCCTACCGCCACCCGGCGCGGTACCGCCTTTCTTACTTCCCGGATGGTGCGAGGGATATTCGCTCCCAACGACCCTTCGCGGAGATTCTTGACGCTCAGTACCCTGGCCCCGCCCCGACGGGCCTCCAGGGCATCTTCCCTGCAAGCTGTGACGATCACGGCCTCCATCGCTCATCCTCCTGGCTGCGATCCTTTCCCACCCAGGATCAGTTCCTCCCTCCCCTCCCTCAGCGCGGACAAGAAGCCGGTGGCAGATCAAGGGAGAGGCCCGGGAGGCGGGTCCTTTTCATTTGGCGAGGGAGCTGAGAAAACCCTCGAGCACCTGGTTGAACTTCTCTGGTTCTTCGATCTGGAGCAGATGGCCGCTCTGGGAGAAGACTACCAGCTCGGCGTTAGGGATTCGATTGCGCATGTAGACGCCAGTCTGGATGCCCTTAGGGAATAACCCGGAATTTGCAGCCAGGATCAGGGTGGGTAGCTTGATTTGGGGCAGCAGTTCCCGATAATCGCGAGGGATGAAGTCGTAAAGCAGGGTAACGGCTATCCAGGTGGGCGTACGGCATACCATCTTGTAGCGGGCATCGACTGCCTCTTCGCTGGGGGGAGTGTGCCAGATACTGCGCAAGAAGGCCTTGTGGGTGACCTCCCGATTCTGCCACAGTCCGATGGCGAATTCGTGGAGGGCGGTCCAATTGCCGTCGGCGAAGGCGCCCCCATTCCAAGCCTCGCCCGACATGGGGCAGGGACTCATGTCCTCGAGGACCAAGGCCCTCAAGCGATCAGGACCGAACTGGCGGTAGTAATCGAGGACCACCATCACCCCCATGGAATGTCCCACCAGGGTTACATTTTGCAGATCCAAGGCCTCCATGAACTTCCGCACATCCCGGGCCAGTTGGGGGATGTTGTTGCCCTCCATGGGCTTGCTGGAGTTGCCGTGGCCGCGCAGATCGAGGGCCAGGACCCGATAATGAGGTGCGAAATAGGGAAACTGATACCTGGTCCAGATACCGCTGTTCCCGCACCAACCGTGGATGAAGAGGATGGGATCCCCCTTGCCCCGATCCTCGTAATAGATCCGGACCCCATCCTGTAGCTCCAAGGACAGGGCCAGGGCAGAAAGCGGCACAGCCGCCAGGGCTAGCACCAGCACAAGCAGGCAAAGGGTAAACCGCTGCCGGCACCGTCCCCCTGAGGCCATCACCCTCCCTCTTCTTTCCATCTTACCTCCTCCTTTCTCTCTTTTTCTCTACCCCCAAGATCGAACGCCTGCCTGGAGCCGGAAGGCAGATATCCCTCCCCATATGGGCAGCAAATCCCGCCGCCCGCCCAGGTGAGTCTAACATAACCCTTTTGACCGACTCAAGGCAAAAACCCGGGCTGGCAGGAGAGGGGGTACCAAAAGAGCGGTTGAAAAGCCCCTCCGGTTGTGTTAAATATTTGGCTCGCACCGTCCCCGGCTCCGGAAGAGGCAGCCAAAGCCGATTGGATCTAAAGTCCGAGCGCGAAGAGGGAAGGAGGAATGGGAACGATGCGGCGCTACCTGGTTGGGTTTCTGCTTTCGGCGCTGTGGCTCTTAGCAACGGAAGGGGGGAATGGATGGGGCTGGGCCCAGGAATTCTCGGCGGATCAGCTGACCATCCGGGGGACCTTCAAGCAAGAGGATAGCATCTATTTTCGACCCGACCGCTGGAGGGTAGAGGCCAAGGGGGGGCCATTTCCCGAGATAATAATTGTGCGGTTGGACAAGAAGGCCGTATGGAAGCTCCTGCCCCAGGAGAGGAGATACATAGAGATGCCCCTCCGCCCCGAGGATCTTCCGGTGCCGGAGAGGATTCCAGGGGAGATCGAGCGCAAGGTGGTGGGCCAGGAGCAGATCGAAGGATACTTATGCGATAAGCTGCTGATTCGTTACACCTACGGCGGGGCTGAAGGAGAGGCCTCGGAGATGTACCTGTGGGTCTCGCCCGAGCTGAAGGCGCCCCTGCGTACCGAGGCCCCCGATCTGGATTGGAAGACGGAGCTGAGAAACATAAGGGTGGGACCGCAAAGGGATGATCTGTTTGAAGTTCCTCCAGGGTATGATCGCTTCGAGCCACCGGCAGGTCCGATGAGCACCTTCGTCCGCTGATTCCCTCCCCGATCTACCGGCGTAAGGACGGCGGAGAGGAAGGGAAGGAGGATAAGGATGGGAAAGATCTGGGTGCGAAAGGTAGAGACCAGGCAGGATCTGAACCGCTTCATCCGCCTTCCCTGGAAGATCTATCGCTCCTACCCGCATTGGGTTCCTCCCCTGATCGCGGAGCAGAAATATGTGCTGAACAGAAACAAGGGACCGTTTTTCGAGATCGGGGAGGCGGAGTACTTTCTGGCCTTCGCCGGGGAGGAGCCGGTAGGTCGGATCTCCGCCCATGTCAACCATCAGTGGAACCGACATTACAAGGACCAGAAGGGGTTCTTCGGTTTCTTCGAGTGCATCGAGGAGGAAGAGGTGGCAGCGGCACTCTTCGCCGCGGCCGAGGAATGGCTGCGGGCCAAGGGAAAGACCTCCATCCTGGGGCCGATGAGCTTCTCCATCTACGATGAGCTGGGGCTGCTCATCGACTGCTTCGACCAGGACCCGGTGGTCCTACTGGCCTATAATCCCCCCTACTATGTGGACTTGGTGGAAAAGATGGGGTTTCGGAAGGCCATCGACTGGTATGCTTACCTGATGACCGACAAGGTGCCGGTGAATCCCGTCCTTTACGAGGTGAGGGATCGGGTACTGAAGAGAAACGGCTTGGTTATCCGCCATGCCAATCTGCGCCGCTTCAAGGAGGAGGCGGAGAAGGCGAAGGCCATCTTCAACGAGGCCTGGTCCGAGAACTGGGGACATTTGCCCTTCACCGACAAGCAGTTCGACCATCTGGCCAAGGGGTTGCGCATGATCCTGGATGAACGGCTGGTGCTCTTCGGCGAGCTCAAGGGAAAACCGGTGGGATTGTGCGTGAGCATTCCCGATGCCAATCAAGCGGTAAAGGGGATCAATGGCCGGCTTTTTCCTTTCGGCTGGTATCATGTGCTGCGTGAATTGAAGCGGATCAAGAAGCTTCGCACCATCATCATGGGGGTGAAAAAGGAACACCGCCACACCGGCATCGATGTAGCCTTCTACGTGGAGACCATCGAGAGGGGGAAGGCCCTGGGATACACGGAATCGGAGTGCTCCCTGGTGGTGGAGACCAATACCTGGATGCGGAAGGCCCTCGAAGACATAGGGGCCTCCATTTACAAGACCTATCGGCTCTACGAGAAGCCCTTGTAGTTCAGAAGATCGGGCATTCGACAGCCCCGGAACGGGAGTTGAGAGATGGAGGAGCGCGCCTCCTATCTGGCCAAAGAGGAAGTACTCTCTGTCCGCATCAGGCGGTGGCTGAGCGAATCGCGACCGGTGGAGATATCTTCTGCTTTCTTCATCCTCATCTTCCTCGGCTTCGCCCTTCGCTACTATCAGGTAATCCTTTCCGCTAACCTGTTGGTGGTGAGGTATGTAGGCCTGTTGCTCCTCATCCTCCTGGCCCGGCGGACGGCGGAGTTGATGGAGAAGAGAGGATGGATCCTCTTCCGCGATTTCCTGCCCGTCCTCATAATCTTCGAGGTTTACGATGGCCTGGGGTACATGCTCCACCTGATCAATCCCCACGATGCGGACCCCACTCTGATCAGGATCGATAGGCTCCTCTTCGGTACCGATCCCAGCCTATGGATGGAGCGCTTTATCACGCCTTTCCTGAACGACCTCATGCATCTCGCCTACTTCTCCTTCTACTTCTTGCCCCTCGTCCTGGGTATCGTCCTGTGGATGGGGGGGAAGAAGGAGGCCTTCCACAGACTGGTCATGGCGTCCACCAGTGCCTTCTATCTTTGCTTCGTCGGCTACCTCCTGGTTCCGGCTGTCGGTCCCCGTTACACGCTGGCCCATCTTTACCGCGTGCCTCTGGAGGGGACGCCCATCACCGATTTCATCCGTGGCTTCGTGGCTACCGCCGAAAACCTGCAATGGGACTGCTTTCCCAGTGGTCATACCGCCGTGGCTCTAGTGGTGCTCTGGTACGCCCTACGGGAAGAAAGGAAGGTCTTTTACCCCCTCCTTCCCATTTCCATCCTGCTCCTGATCTCCACCGTCTACTGCCGCTACCACTATGTGATCGATGTTCTGGCTGGCATGGTGGTAGCGGCGCTCTCGGTGCTACTCGCCGACTGGTTCGAATACATAAGCCTTCAGCACAACAACCGACGAACCCGCTGCGGTTGAGGTAGCGAGATCCCCCGCCTTTGGTATCTTGTGTCTCTCCTCAGCCGCGCGCGGCGCGCAGGAGTGCCTTGACATTGGAAAGCGGAGCATCGGGCGGTAGATCGCAGCCGGTCATGAGGATATAGCCCCCTTTCGGAGCACCGATCTCCAGACACTGCTTGGCCCTTTCCTCCACCTCCTGTTCGGTTCCCCGCAGCATTATCTCCACCGGATCCACATTTCCTGCCAGGCAAGTCTTGCCTTCCAGCGTGGAGGCAGCGAGGGCGAGATCCACCTTGTGATCCAGGCTGAAACAGTGGATGCCCGATTTGGCGAGCAAATCCAGGCGATCGGCGGTATTGCCGCAGATATGGTGAAAGAGGTAAGCCTCCCGCTCCCTTATCCAGTTCGCCATGCGGGTGATGGCAGGCAGGGAAAATTCCTCGAAGTTGGCCCGGGAGATGAGGTCCCCGGAGGAAGTGGGGTCGGCCAGGGCCACCCCATCCACCATCCTCTCCTCGATCAGGGGCTCCAGAAATAGGCAGAGGGCCCGGATCGACACCTCCACCAATTCCTTGACTTCCTCGGGGCTGTCCAGAAGGGACAACATGAGCTGACTTACCCCCAGAAGCTGGCCGGCGAAGGTGAAGGGCCCGTTGGCCACCACCAAGCGAAAGGCCCGGCCGCCCAGAGATCTCTTCAGGATCAGCGCGGCGCTGCGGATGGTGCGCAGGATCGGATCCTGTTGCATTCGGTCCAGGGGCAGATCCCTTGCCCCTTTTATGTCCTTCAGCACCGGCTCCTCGAGCTTGGGTGCACTGATCCCCTCGAAGCGGACCTTACCTCCCAGGGCCCCGTAAAATGTGGCCGGATAGCCGGAGCCAATGAAGAGGATGTCGAAGGGGGCAATGTCGAGGGCCATCCGCAACGCCTTGGCCATTTGCTCGGCATCCCGGCTGAGATCCAGCAAGGTCGTGTTCATCAGCCGGGCAGTCCACATCCCCCCTCCCCACACCGAGACCGGGGTGCGCGGGGGGCGGCTTAGGGACAGCGCTTCCAGGACTAACTCCTTGGCATCCATAGGGGATATCCCCTCAGCTCTGATATCCATTGACCACTACCTCGACCTTGCCGGTGGCCAAATCCAGCAAAAGGCCGTGGGCTATCACATCGGGAGGGACCAAAGGGTGGTGCTTGAAGTTCTCCACCCTCTTCTTCACTTCCTCACGGGGGTCCTCGAAGGTATCCAGCCAGTTCCTGATCTTTTCCTCCAAAGGCTCGCCGATCAAGGCCCGGGCTCGTTGGAACCCCTCTTCTCCTAACCGTTCCTTCATCCCGGCGATAACTCGCTGGGTATCCTTGTGGATCTTGGTGAGGCCACAATCGGTATGGGTCATGAAGGCGAACTCCTTCATCTTGGCCAGATAAAGCAGGACGAAAAGGGAGGGCATGTCGGGGACTCCGCCCCGGGTGAGGATGACCCTTTCCACCTCCTCCCCCTCCTGCTTGGGTCTGGCGCCCACCGCCTCCAGGTTCACCCGGGGGTCCATGCAGGTCACTAGGACCCTCTTTCCGGGCAAGATGGTGGTGGGCTGGCGCAGGAAATCGGGCTTTTGGGCGTAGATCTCGTTCTTCTCCAGTATCTCATCCAGCCATCTCTTCTCCATGATCTTCCTCCTTTTGGCTATCCGGCCGAGAGATCTCCTCCCGGTGGTCCAGAAAACGGTGGAATTCCGGGAGGACTTCGATGGGAGCGGTCCCCGCCGAGCAGTAGGGGATGCTCTCCATCAGGTTGGAAATCCGAAAATAGGGTATGGTCAGGAAGAGTTCCTCCGCGGCGAACCGGCGCACCCGCCGGGCCGTGTAGTCGAGGAGGCTGATATTTATCTCACCAGAGAGCAGCGGATAGGTGATTGTGGTATAGCAGGAGGCACCCATGGATTCGGTGCGGGGAGGGACGCCGTCCATGAAGGTGGCGAGCGTGAGGAGGCGACAGGCCTGCTCAGGATTGACGGCGAAGACAACCAAGTCGGGCCTCTTTTCCGCCCTCTCCAGTGGTGCAAAGAGCACATGGTCGGCGAGTCCCAAGGGTGGGGGGAGGGTGAGGGAGCGCAGGCGCTGGACCGTGGCCAGGGAGCAAAAGAGCTTCTCCCCTTGAATCAGGAATTTCTTCAGGGCCCGATCGGCCTCACCCGTGGGTCGAGGGCCCAGACCCAGGTGGAAGGTCCCCCCGTTGCATGCGGAGGTCTGAGGGGTCAGGTCCAGGATCGCCCCTCCCCGTGCCTCTTGCAGGGCCTGGCAAACCCAGTAGCGCCCTGGCGTCGCACGGGGGTCTGGTTCCAGCGAGTAGGTGACCGCCACCGGGCTCCCCCGCAAGCCCAACAGGGCGATCAGCCTCTGTGCCTGGTCAATCCATTCCTTTTCCATGGCTCTCCTCCTGGTCTAATGGGTTGCGGAATCGGCCCCTTCTGGGAAGGGAAGGATCAGTCCGGCACCCGAGGCAAGAGAAAAGAGACCCGGCCTCGATAGATCAGATATTCCTCTCCGAAGCGCCGGATCAGGGATGGCTCCTCTATGAGCTTGAGATAAAGGATTATGGAGAGGCAAAAGATCGGGTAGAGCAGAAAAAGGCCTCCCGGACTGCCCAGGATGAGGATCGTTCCCAGCAGGTACAACATCAGCCCCAAGGCCATGGGATGGCGGGTGAAGGCGAAGGGTCCATCGATCACCAGTCTCTGCGGTGGCGGCAACAGGGCCCATCCGAAGGCTTCCTGGGGATGGCCTTTCCCGAACCGCAAAAGGGCCAGCCAGCCGGAGCGGACAAAGGAGAGGCCGGCCAGGATCGAGAGGCCACCCAGGGGACGAAGGATCCATTTCAGCGGGAGGGAGAGCCAACGGAGCTGGCGATCCAGAAAGACCCCTCCCAGGGAGAGGGCACCGGGAATCAGGAGGAGGAAGAACAGTATCGATCCTGCATATACCAGAACGACCCTCAGGCGTGCCATGGGAATTTAAATAGCATGCCCGGGGTGCGATAGTAAAGAAGGGTCTCTTTTCCTGCGGAGATCGACCACCGGGACCCGGCCTATTCCTCCAGATCGGCCATTGCCTCCTCGAACACGGAGAGACCGAAGAGGACGGTAGGAAAGCCCCCGTATACGCTGGTCTGCAGGATCACCTCCAGGACCTCTTCCTTCTTGGCCCCCAGGTTCTTGATCGTCGCCTTGATGTGATTCTTGAGTTGGGGCGCTGCCTGCCGCATGGTGAGGGCGGCAATGGCGCACAGCTCCCGCGTCTTCTGGTCCAAGACCTGACGCCGGTACATTCCCCCGTAGACATATCTCTGAAAGAGCTCGCAGAATTCGGGATCGAAGGCTGCCAATCGCTGCAGATGACGCCTCACATGATCTTCGCCGAAGATCCTCGCCCCTGCCTCGTATCCCTCCTGGTAAACTGGGAACTCCCCTGGTGGCATCTTTTTCTCCTTTCCCTCTCCTCCTCCCTTGAAAAAGGGCATTTTTACACCTTTCCGAAAGCCGCTGGGTGCGACGGTGCCCTGGCACCCGACCCGACTCCGGATGGTATTGGCTTATCACAAGGTCTCTCCGGGTTCAAGGGAAATGGCGGGGAGACGATGATCCTTGATTCGCCCTTGCTTTTCGTCTATATATGGGGGGCGCGGAGGGGAAGACCCGGGATCAGCTCAGGGAGAGGTGGAGGCAGATGGGGCAAAGCTCGGCCGAAGTGGTGATCATCGGCGGGGGGATAATCGGGGCCAGTGTGGCCTATCATCTGACCCAGAGGGGGATGCGGGATGTGATCCTGCTGGAAAGTGATTCCCTGGGCTCCGGCTCCACCGGACGCTGCTTGGGCGGTATCCGCTATCAGTTTGGCAGCGAGATCAATGTCCGCTTCTCCCAGGTGAGCTTCGCCCTTTTCCAGCAGTTCGAGGAAGAGCTGGGGGTCGACCCGGGGGTCAGGAGGATAGGCTATCTCTTCCTGGCCACTTCGGAGAGGGGCGGGCAGGTGTTGGCGGAAAGCGCCCGCCTCCTTCGACGCCTGGGGATCGAGGTGGAGCTGCTCTCACCGGAGGAGATCGAACAGCGCTGGCCTGCGCTCCAGGTCTCGGATGTCTGGGTTGGCAGCTTCTGCCAAGAGGAGGGATATGCGGGACCGTACGAGGTATTGAGGGGGTATATCGAGGGGGCGAGGAGGCAGGGGTGCCAGATAAGGGAAGGGGTGGAGGCCCGAGGGATCCTGACCGATGGGAAGAGAGTCCTCGCCGTAGAGACCGCAGAGGGGACAATCGCTTGTGCCTTTGTGGTCGACGCTGCCGGACCTCGTGCCTCTTCAGTAGCCGCTTGGGCCGGGATGGAACTGCCGGTGGTTCCCATCCGGAGGCAGGTTTTCACCACCACCGCCTTTCCCCGCCTGAAGGATCCGCTTCCCCTCTTGATCGACCTGGAACGGGGCTGGTATCTCCGGCGAGAAGGGGAGGGGTTTTTGGTGGCAGGGCCCCAGGACCAGGAGCCCAGCTACAACACTGCTCTGGACGGTGGCCTGGAGGCGGTCTCCTGGGCGGCGGAGAACGCCCTTCACCGGGTTCCGGCCCTGGCCGACATGGAAATCAGCGGAGGATGGGCCGGGCTCTACGAGGTCTCTCCGGATCGGCATGCGATCCTGGGCGAGTTTCCGGAGATGAAGGGGTTCATCTGCGCCAACGGCTTCAGTGGTCATGGTTTCATGCATAGCCCGGCTGCAGGAAGGCTCATAGCGGAGCTGATCTGCGAGGGAAGGGCTTCTACCCTGGACATCTCCGCCCTCTCCCCTGCTCGGTTCGGTCAGGGTCGGCTGATTCCGGAGCCGATGACCGCCTTTCGAGGCCTCGAGGGCGGAGAGGAGGAGTTGGGTAATGTCGAGGTTGATGGCGGTATTCGCTCACCCTGATGATGAGACCTTCGGTCCCGGGGGGACCTTGGCGAAGTACGCTGCGGCCGGGGTGGAAGTTCACTGTATCTGCGCCACCAAAGGGGAAGCGGGGGAGGTCCCGGCCGCGATGCTGGAGGGTTTCGGCGAGGTGGGGGAGTTGCGGGCCGCCGAGCTGACATGTGCCGCCCGCATTCTGGGGATAAAGGAGGTCCATTTTCTGGGATATCGCGACTCCGGAATGCCGGGATCGGCGGACAATCACCACCCCCGATCCTTGCAGCAAGCGAAAGAGGAGGAGGTGGTGGAGAAGATCGTCGCCCTGATCCGCCGTCTTCGTCCCCAGGCCTTGATCACCTTCGACCCTCACGGAGGCTACGGCCACCCGGACCACGTGAAGATTCACCGCCTTGCCACCCAAGCCTTCTTTGCTGCCGGCGATCCGAACCGATTCAGCCACCAGAGAGAGCAGGGCCTGGCCCCCCATCGGACCCCCTACCTGTACTACACGCTGGTCTCCCGTCGAGTCCTCAGGTTTTGGCTCCTCTTCCTGCCGCTGGTCGGCAGGGATCCCTCTCGTTTCGGCCTGAACCAGGACATAGACCTGCGCGAGGTCGCTAGCTGGGACCAGCCGGTTCATGTACGGATCGATGTGCGGCCCTTTCTGGACAAGAAGATCCAAGCAGCAGCCTGTCACCGCAGCCAGGCTTCGTTTACCCGGGACCTCCCCCTTCCCGCTTGGCTGCGGCGATGGCTACTGGCAAGGGAGGATTTCCTTCGCGTCTATCCGCAAGTGAAAGGGGGAGGAAGGATAGGGAAGGATCTGTTCGCGGACGAGTTGGGCCGGTAAGGTTACCAGCGGTCATCGGGTCCGGAGGCTCGAAGATTGCCACCGCTTCCCGGCGGAAGGAGGAGGAAAATGGACACCACAGCGAAGAAGATACGGGTTTTTTCCCTGCTGTTAGCTCTCCTGGCCTTGCTCCCTGGGGCCAGCAGATCGGAGGTGACCGGTCCCGCCGAGGAGTTCTCGGCGGTCCAGATCCTGACCGGACCCCAGGGAGAGGAGAAGGGAAGGATCTTCTGTTCCCAGGACCGCTGGCGGGTGGAGTTGAACTTCCAGGGCAAACCCATGGTCCAGGTGTTCCGGCTCGACAAGAAGGTGATCTGGATCATGATGCCCGAGGACAAGGTCTTTTTGCAGATGCCCCTCTTCCCGGATCAAATCCCCTGGGCGGAGAAGGTGCCGGGGGAGGTCGAGAGAAAGTTGCTGGGAGAAGAGTCGGTGCGGGGTCATCCTGCCCTCAAGTACATCGTGAAGGTGTGGAATGGGGAGATCGCATCCGAGATCTACCTCTGGATCTCGCAGCAGTTGAAGGTGCCGGTGAAGACCTCCAGCCTGGATGGCCGCTCCGGCAGCGAACTGCAGGATATAAAGGTGGGTCCGCAACCAGGAGAACTCTTCGAGGTCCCGGCGGACTTCAAGCTCATCTCCCCCCTGCCCCATCCCTAGGACGCGCCCGGCCAATTCGGAGACAATCGGTCTGCCCTGCGAATCAAGACAAGCTAGGTCTAGGCTTCAGAGCGAATTGAAGTGTAAGCCCAACACTTCCGCTGACTCCCTCCGCTGACTTCGGCTTCCAGAGGATAGCTTTTGCCTCAGCCCCTGGTTGGGATCTTTCCCTACAGGGAGGGGGGAGGGCGATGAAGATTGAAGAGGATTGAAGGATTCTTTCCGCGGGGCTGATTTCTTGCCCAATCCAGGTCGTGGGTCAAGGTCGACAGGAGGTAGGATTTCCTATGCCCCAGGCTAGGGGGTCTCTTCTCCTTGCCATGCCAGCACGGGGCGCCGGATGGGAGGCCAGGAGGCGCAGCTTTCGCTCGATCTCTCTCTGGGCGCAGGGCCTGTCTTCAGGACTTGTTCTGCGGTCGAGGGTTGGCTAGGTCGTAACTGGCAGGGACGTGCTGCTCATAATGGCACGCAATGGGCTCTTGCCGGGAAGGGCCGGTGCACCGGTTGCAGGAAGTGCAGGTAGAGCTGAGCTGGATTCCTTCCCGGAAGCGGATAACCAGATCTGGCTCCCGGATCAAGGGCCGGGATAGAGCTATCAGGTCGGCGCAGCCCTCCGTCACCATCCGTTCCATGACTTCCAGGTTCCGCATCATCCCCACCAGGATCACCGGCACCTTGACCCTCTGCTTCACCATCCGGGTATAGGGGGAAAAGTAGGCCTCCTCCTTCATCCATTCCAGATCGGATCTCCCCTTCTGATAGCGGCTGCCGGCCAGACCACCGCTTATCTCCAGGCCGTCGATGCCTGCCTCGGCTAACCAGCCAGCCACCTGCAGTCCTTCCTCCACCGTCAGTCCCCCCTCCATGAAATCGGAGATGGCGAGCTTGCACAGCAGGGGATAATCAGGGCCCACCTCCTGCCTTACCCGCCGGTAGACCGAAAGCAGAAAGCGGGACCGGTTTTCCAAGCTGCCTCCCCAGCGATCCTTCCGTCGGTTGGTCAGGGGAGAGAGGAACTGATTGGCCAAATAACCGTGGGCGGCGTGGATCTGGATGCCATCGAAGCCGGCGATCACCGCCCGCCGGGCGGCCTGGCCGAAATCGTCGATTATCCGCTCGATCTCTTGCTCAGAGAGCTCGCGGGTGCGGTGACCAGTCAGCGGGTTGAGGTAAGGGGAAGGGGCCAGAGGAGGTCCCTGATCCAGGTCCACCTCCTTCATCCCTCCCGAGTGGTTGATCTGGATGGCGATCCTACCCTCGGCTCGATGGACGGCCTCCGTAGCCCCCTTCAACCCCGACAGGTGAAAGTCGGCGTATATACCGGTCATCTTGGGGTGGGCCTTTCCTTCCGGGCTGACCGAGGCATGGCCGGTCACGATCAGTCCCACACCTCCCTCGGCCAGCCTGCGGTAGAGATCCGCGGCCGTGGGCAAGAGAAGTCCCTCGCTGCTGGCCATGCGCTCGGCCGTAGCCGAGCGAAGGAAACGGTTGTGCAGGATCAGCGAGCCCAGGGGAAAGGGGAGAAAAAGCCGAGACATAATCTCTACCTCTGCCTCTCCGAGGTCCGTCCCAGGGTGGGATTGACGGAACAGCGGACCTCCAGGTTCTGGTGGATGCGCTCCAGGCAGCCCTTATTGTCCGCCGTGCACCGCCTCACCTCTTCCTCTCGCCCTTCCCTCCATTTGCGCGGCAGCTCGGGATCGGCCAAGAGCGGCCGGCTAAGGGCCACCAGGTCGGCCCTCTTTTCGCGGAGGACCTGCTCGGCCAGGGCCAAGCTGCGGATCTTTCCCACTGCAACAACCGGAGCCCCGGTAGCCTTCTTGATCTTCTCCGCCAGGGGAACGAAGCACCCGTCCGGAAAATCGCGGGAAGGAGAGCTGGAGGGAATGGATCCCGGGAAGCCGTAAGATACGTCCAGGAGATCCGCCCCGGCCCCGATCAGCTTTTGAGCAATGCGGGAGGTATCCTCGATCTTCAGCCCCCCCTCTACCCCATCCTCGGAGCTGATTCGGACCGAGATGACCGCTCGGCTGCCGAGCCGCTTTCTTATCCCCTTTATCACCTCCAAAGGGAGGCGGAGCCTCCCCTCCTCGTCCCCGCCGTAGCGATCCTCTCGCTGGTTGGCCAGGGGGGTGATGAACTGATGGAGAAGGTAGCCGTGGGCCATGTGCAGGCAGAGAAGGTCGAAGCCTGCTTCATGGGCACGCTGGGCGGCGGAGACAAAGGAAAGGGCCAGTTCCTCTATCTCCTCCAGGGAGAGTGGCCGCGGCATCACCTGGCGAAGGGGGCAAGGGATGGGAGAGGGGGCCATAGGCTGGTTACCTATGATCTCGGGGTTGGCCCGCCTTCCGGCATGAAACAGTTGGATTCCGGCCACGGCCCCGCCACGGTGGATCGCCTCCACCAGCAGCCGAAATCGCGGGATCTGAGAATCCTGATCCAAGCCCAGATTGGCCGAGAACATGCGCCCATCGCACCGTACGAAGGTGGCCTCCACTATGATCGTTCCTACTCCCCCCTCTGCCCGCAGGCGATAGTAATCGATCTGGCGATGGGAAGGGGTTCCGTCCGGATCGGCCATGTTGACTACGGTCGGGGCCATGACTAGCCGGTTAGGGAGCTTCAATCCCGCGATTTCGGTAGGCGCAAAGAGAGAACCGTCCAGATGAAGGCCATCATCCACTGGGAACTATCTCCTATCCCGAGCCATAGGGAAGGGATCCTCGAACCGGGGCCAGGTAGGCCCCAATCGCAGTCTTCTCGCTCCAGATGAGCCTTCAGCGGCCCCAGAGCCTGGCCCCCATCTGGGTAAGGGAGAGGGTGGAAACCAGGGCCAGCATGAGAAGGGTGACGATCAGGCCCACCAGGAGCGGCTTACCGAAGCGATATTCTCGGGGGAGGATGCAGTTGAGCCAGAAGGCCCCCAGGCAGACCAGGAAGATTCCCAGGTTGGTGGATATCGTGGCTGCCACATCCATGATGGTGACCGGTTGCATACCGCTCCAGATCACGAAGATACAAACCACCCCGATATATAGGCCCACCGCTAAGAAGACCTTGCGATATGGGGCCCGACGCACTGCCGCTATGAGGGCCCCCAAGAACTCGTGGGTGAGCCGGGAGTACATCTCCGGGAGGGCATAGAGCGTGCCCCAGAGGGCGGCCAGGACGGAAAGGTAGTAAATCGGCACCATCACAGGGCTTATCTGCTCCCAGATGGCCTTCTGGTGGGAGAGGAGGGAAAATCCGGTGGGGAGCAGGTGGCGGGGATGGAGCACCGCCGCTCCCGCGACCAAGAAGGAGGCACTCACGAAGAGAAGGACCAAGGCCCCCCAAACCCACATCCCAGCGCATCGAGGTCAGATGAGCCTGCGCCTTCTTCAGCTCTTCTGGCAAGAGGGGGAGGTAGCCCAGGTCCTTCCCTCGCGCCAGCTCGCGCAGGCGATCGATTTGAGGAGAACCAGCCATTCCCCAGCCGTGGAGGGAGGCCCAGTGAGGGTAGACTATGTAGACGGTCATGCTCCCCCCGATGTATCCAAAAACCGTGGCAAGCTCCAGCAGCCGAGAGCGCTTGAGGAACGAGGGGTCTGCCTGCACCCATTCCGGATAGGGAGGGATGAAGCCGAAGGAAAAAGTCCCTTCAGGATTTCGGTCCAGGAGGGGGAGCTGACGATGGTCCCGATCAAGGTACCGAGGACCAGCACCCCACAGATGATGACCTGCTGTTGCTCCATCCGGGCAGAGGTTACGCCCACGCCCAGGCCGATTGCGGCCAAAGCGAAGAGGGTACCCCACAGTCTGGGATCTCCTCCGCCGAAGATGGTCCTCATGAGGCCGCCGCAGGCCCCGGCGATGGCGGCCACGAAGAAGGGGGCCATGGTTACCTCGATGATGAGGATGAACCAGAGGAACCATCCCCGGGGACCAGGAATGCGGAGCCAGGCATCCCCGAGGTATTCCCCGGTGAGGAGGGTGTAGCGACCTAGGGCGTATTGCAGGAAAAGGTTCTTGGTCAAGGCGGCGAGGAGTACCAGCCAGAGGAGAGAATAGCCGGACCAGGCCCCGGTGCGGACAGCCAAAACCGTCTCTCCTGCCCCCACCGAGATAGAGGCCACAACGGCGGCTGGTCCGAAGAGGGCCAGACAGCGCAAGAGCTTGCGCAGCGAGGGCGGTTGGGCGAACGGGGGATCGGGATCGGGGAAGGAAATGACCTCTTCTGGTCTCGATTCCATCTCTTCCATCTGCAATCACTTTTGGGTCCCCGGGGATGTTCTGCCTAATCGATTCTCCGCGAGTAATCCTCCTCCGGCTGAACCTGGGCCCATCGCTCCGTTCTTTTACCCCGTCCCTCCCCAGCAGTCAACAAGAAACTCCCCCTCCTCCTTATCAAGAACTTCCATTCGACAGCGCACGAGGACTAGTCGCTCATTGGGAGAGGGTGCCTGGAGGCATAATCCTTGACAAGCCGGCCGATTTCTAATAAGAAAGCGAGCGGTCGGCTTGGAGTCGGAAACTGGCGGGTTTGAATTCTCATCATCACTGCTGAAGGGAGAAGAATTGGGAAGGCGATCGGAGGAGCTTTACGAGGAGGCCAAGCGGTATCTACCGGGGGGAGTGGACAGTCCGGTCCGCTCCTTTCGGGCGGTGGGAGGAACCCCCCTGTTCATTGAACGAGCCCAGGGGTGCAAAATCTACGATGTGGATGGGCGGGCGTACATAGACTATGTCTGCTCCTGGGGGCCTCTCATCCTGGGGCATGCCCACCCGCGGATCGTCAGCGCCCTCCAGGTAGCAGCGGAGAAGGGAACCAGCTACGGGGCCCCAACCGAGAAGGAGACGATCCTGGCCCGCATGATCGTGGAGGCGGTCCCTTCCATCGAGCTGGTTCGCTTCGTGAACTCCGGGACGGAGGCGGTGATGGTGGCTATCCGCTTGGCTCGGGGATTCACCCGCAGGGATAAGATCGTAAAGTTCGAGGGATGCTATCACGGCCACGCCGACAGCCTCCTGGTAAAGGCTGGATCAGGTGCCTTGACCTTTGGTATCCCGGATAGTCTGGGAGTTCCCGCGGCCCTGGCCCGGGATACTTATCTGCTGCCCTTTAACGATATCGACCGGGCCCGGGAGCTGTTGGACTCCAAGGGCAAGGAGATAGCGGCAGTGGTGGCCGAGCCGGTGGCGGCCAACATGGGGGTGGTGCCTCCCCGGCCTGGCTTCCTGGAAGGGCTTCGGGAGCTTACCCTCAAGCACGGGTGCCTTCTGATCTTGGACGAGGTGATCACCGGCTTTCGTCTCGACTACGGGGGGGCCCAAAAGAGGTACGGGGTGGAGGCTGATCTGACCTGCCTGGGCAAGATCATCGGGGGAGGCCTGCCGGTGGGGGCCTTTGGGGGGAGGAGGGAAATCATGGAGCAGATTGCGCCCTTGGGCCAGATCTACCAGGCAGGTACCCTCTCGGGAAATCCCCTCACCATGACCGCCGGGATCGAAACCCTTAAGCTACTGCGCTCGCCCGGATTCTATGAGAGCCTGGAGGAGCGGACCCGCCATCTCGCAGAAGGGCTGCGGGAGGAATTCGGGAAGGCGGGCCTGAAGGGTCAGGTCAATCAAGAAGGATCGATGCTGACCGCTTTCTTCACCGAGAAGCCGGTCGTGGATTATAGCACCGCCAAGAGCTCGGATACCGCCCTCTACGCGAGGTTCTTTTCCCGGATGATCCAGGAGGGAATTCATCTCGCCCCCTCCCAGTTCGAGGCTGCCTTCCTTTCCTCCGCCCATCAGGAGGAGGACATCGAGGAAACCATCCGGGCGGCCAGGTCAGCCCTGCGAGCCCTGAAGCAATCTTGATCCCCCTGGTTCGGGCTTAGCTCCAAAGGAGCAGGCGGAGCCTGCGGCAAGGGGGCCGAGGTTTCTTTTTTCCCCTTGACAACAAAGAGGGGCAGTAATATAAGTCCGGGCCGGTTTGCCCTGGCTACCCGGAGTTAGAATGTGCCCCGGATCACTGCGGCGACGTTTCCAGCAAGGAGGTCCAACGGAACAGGTCATGCAGGTCACAGCCCTCGATATCGGGTTATTCGGGGTCTTCTTGGTGGTCCTGGTAGGCCCCTTTTCGTCGAGGGCTGTGGAAAGGAACCTGGAGCCCTTTCTCTTCGTCATGGGGGTGGCGGCAGTCAGCATATCCGGGTCCTGGCACCGGGAGCTGGTGGTGGAAGCAATCAAGGAGCCAATTCTCAAGGGGATCGTCCCCGCCGTCCTGCTGGCGGGCATCCTCTTTCATTATGGGAGAAGGAGAGTCGAGCAGCTCGTGGAGGGCCTTCTTCGCTGGGTCCCGCTGAAGGTGATGGTCTTTTCTTTGGTGGTAGTGCTGGGTCTGGCCTCCAGCATCATAACTGCCATTATCGCTTCCTTGCTGCTGGTGGAACTGATAAACATCTTGCCCTTGGAGCGGAAGGCGCGGGTCCGGGTCACCATTATCTCCTGTTTTTCCATCGGTCTGGGTGCCGTCTTGACTCCTTTGGGCGAGCCCCTCTCCACCATAGCGGTAACTAAATTGCAAGGTCCCCCTTATCACGCGCGCTTTTTCTTCCTTTTCGAGCATCTGGGAGGTTATATCCTTCCTGCACTATTCTGCCTGGGTCTGGTGTCCCTCTTTTTCTTGGGGAAGAGAGAGCAGAGAAAACAGCAGGAAGTCCCGGAGGCAGGGGAATCTCTGCGGGAGGTTTTCGTCCGCGCCTTTCGGGTATATCTATTCGTGATGGCCCTCATCCTCTTGGGAGGGGGGATGAAAGTGGTGATCGACAAATACTTTGCCACTGTCTCCTCCCGCCTACTCTTCTGGTTGAACATGACCTCCGCCATTCTCGACAACGCCACCCTCACCGCCGCCGAGATCGGCCCCAGCCTTCACCTGGATCAGATCGTTGCTGCCCTCATGGGGCTGTTGGTATCGGGGGGAATGCTCATCCCCGGCAACATTCCCAACATCATCGCCGCCAACAAGCTGCGCATCGCCAGCAAGGAGTGGGCTCAATTGGCAGTACCGGTGGGACTGGTGATGATGGTGGTCTACTTTTGCTGGCTCTTCTTTTTCCCTCTATCTTCCTGGTGAGGACCGAGGAGCGGAGCCGGTGGAGGGGCAATGGGCGAAGAGGGAAAGATAATCGGGTGGGCCGGTGGGAAGATACTGGTGGAGATCCCCCGCACCGCTTCCTGCTCCCACTGCAGGATCTGTAGGCAGGGAGAGGACCAGAGCAAGATGATCCTGGAGCTGGACCCTCCGGGGGTAGTGGACATCGGCGATCGCGTGCACCTGGAGCTGGAGGGGAAACGGGTGTTGGAGGCGGCCGGGATCGTTTATGGATTACCAATTCTGGGCATCGTGGGGGGGGCGCTGCTGGGCAGTGCGCTAACCGCGGAAGCGGGGTCCCGAGAGGTGCTTACCTTGATAGGGAGCGGGATCGGGCTGGTGGTGGGACTGGGAGTGGCCCGACTCCTGGATCGGATTTGGGGCGGGAAGGGCAGATTCGAACCGCGGGTGGTGCGGGTTAGGCGGGAGTCCGGGGATGAGAAGGTCGAGGACTAAGGGCTTTCCGGGGGGCATTCACCCCGAGGAAAGAAAGGCCCTCACTGCCGAGGTTCCTATCCGGGCGGCCAGGATCCCCAGCCGGGTCGTCATCCCCCTGCAGCAGCATACGGGCGCCCCATGCGAGCCTCTGGTCGGCAAGGGAGATCGGGTCAAGGTAGGACAGAAAATCGGAGATAGCAAGGCCTATGTCTCGGCGCCGATTCATGCGTCCATCTCCGGTACGGTAACCGGCATCGCCCGCCATCCCCATCCTCTGGGCCCCGAGATCATGGCCATCTTCATTGAATCGGATGGGGAAGATGCCTGGGCTGAGGGAGTGGGACAGCACCGGGACTATGCGAGCCTGAGCGCGGAGGAGCTGCGAGCCATCATTCGGGAGGCAGGTCTGGTGGGATTGGGAGGAGCTGCCTTTCCCACCCATGTCAAACTGAAGCCTCCCCCCGAGAAGAAGGTGGACCTCCTCCTGCTGAACGGGGCAGAGTGTGAGCCCTATTTGACCTCCGATCATCGCCTCATGGTGGAGCGGCCAGGAGAGATCGCGGAGGGCCTGCGGATCTTCATGAAGATCTTGGCGGTGGAAAGGGCCATGGTGGGGATCGAGAGCAACAAGCCCGAGGCAATAGCGGCCTTGCGGAAGCAATTCGCCTCCGAGCCCTCGGTGGAGGTGGTGGAGATGCCGGTAAAATACCCCCAGGGCTCCGAGAAACAACTGATTCAGGCCCTCACCGGACGGCAGGTCCCCTCCGGAGGCCTTCCTTTCGATGTGGGGGTGGTGGTGCAGAATGTGGGGACTGCCCTGGCTGCCTACGAGGCAGTAGCCCTGGGCAAGCCTCTCTTTGAGAGGGTAGTCACGGTGACCGGCGAGGCGATCGCCCACCCCTCCAACCTTCTGGTGAGGATTGGGACCCCCTTGGAGGATTTGATCGCCGAATGCGGAGGCCTGGTGAAGGAGGCGGGGAAGGTCGTGGTAGGAGGTCCCATGATGGGCCTTGCCCAGTATTCCCTCTCCACCCCGGTGGTGAAGGGGACTTCGGGCGTGCTCGTCTTCCCAAGAAAAGAGGGGGAGCTGCTGGAAGAAGGCCCCTGCATTCGCTGTGGGAGGTGCCTCGAGGCCTGCCCTATGCGCCTCTGTCCCCACCTCCTGGTGGATTCGGTGCAGGCCGGGGACATGGAATCGGCAGAACAGGCTCACCTCTTGGACTGTATGGAATGTGGCTCATGCGCCTTTGTGTGCCCAGCCAAAAGGCATATGGTGCAGTGGATCAAGTACGGAAAGAGCGAGATCGCGGCGAGAAGGCAAGGAAAATGAGCCCTGACCAGGATAAACCGGGGACCGAAATCCCTCCTCGCCAGGCCCAACGGGCCGAGCAGGTGGAGATAAGGGAGGGGAAAACGGAGAAGCCAGAAGAGGCGCCACCCCTGCTGCTGGTCTCCGCTTCCCCCCATGTCCGGGATTCGATTACCACCAGGCAGATCATGCGCGATGTAATTGTTTCCCTAGTGCCCGCCGGACTGGCCGGGATCTATTTCTTCGGCTTCCGGGCCCTGGTGGTGATAGTCGCCTGTATCCTATCCGCCGCCCTCACCGAGGCCGTGGTCTGTCGGATCAGAAAAAAAAGCTCCACCCTGGCAGACGGAAGCGCGGTGGTCACCGGACTCTTGCTCGCCTACTGCCTCCCTCCCAGCTCGCCGATCTGGCTGTGCGTGATCGGGGCCATGTGTTCGATCCTTCTGGGAAAGGAATTGTTCGGGGGGTTGGGATACAATCCCTTCAATCCCGCCCTGGTGGGAAGGGCATTTCTGTTGGCAGCTTGGCCTACCCAGATGACTACCTGGATGATGCCCCGCACCGAATGGCTGGGTAGACTGGATGCGATTACGGGGGCCACTCCGCTCACGGCGCTGAAACTGTATGGAAAGACCACCCCCCTATCCGACCTCTTCCTGGGCCGGGTAGGGGGAAGCTTGGGTGAGACCTCCGCCCTGGCCCTCCTCATCGGGGCCGCCTACCTCTTGGGGAGGGGGGTGATCGGTTGGAGGATTCCAACCAGCTTCGTGCTCACCGTATTTTTCCTCTCCGGCCTGCTGGGTAGAGATCCCCTCTTTGCCATCCTCTCCGGCGGGGTCATCCTCGGTGCCTTCTTCATGGCCACCGATTATGTAACCTCGCCCCTCACGCCTCGGGGGAAGCTGATCTTCGGGGTTGGTTGCGGGGCCATCACGGTGTTGATCAGGAACTATGGAGGCTATCAGGAGGGGGTCTGCTATGCCATCCTGCTCATGAACTGCACTACCTTCTTGATCGAGAGGTATACCCAGCCCAAGGGTTACGGGATAGCTGCCAGGAGGAAGGCCTGATGAGAGAGGTCTTCGATCTAGCCTGGAGGCTCCTTCTCATATGCGTCCTCTCCGCGGGGAGTCTGGCGGGCGTCTACGAGGTCACGGCCGACCGAATCCAGGAGAATCGACAGAGGCAGAAGATAGAGATGCTGAAGAAGGTGCTGCCAGCGGCGGAGCGTTTCGAGGCGGTGGACAAGGGAGATCTGAAGTACGAGGTGGGCTATCGGGGAGAGGAACGGGTGGGGGGTGTCGTCTATGTGACCGAAAAGGGATATGGGGGGCCGGTGCAGGTGATGGTGGGAATAGACAAGGAGGGGAAGGTGGTGGAGGTCCTTCTCCTCTCCCACAAGGAGACCCCGGGACTGGGGACCAAGGTAGCGAATCTCGAATTTCGCTCCCAGTTCTTGGGGAAAAGCGGCCCCTTTTCCCTCCGCAAGGACGATCCTGCCGGCAACATCGATGCGGTGGCCTCGGCCACCATTTCCTCCCGAGCGGTAACCAAGTCGGTCGACCGGGCCCTGAAGCAGTTCCAGCAGGAATGGGGGAAACATGGCTAAGCTCTCGCACTTTACCGATGGGCTGTTGAAGCAAAACGTGGTGTTCCGTTTACTCATAGGACTCTGCCCCACCCTGGCTGTCTCCACCACTGCCAGGGACGCTTTTGGAATGGGATTGGCGGCTACCTTCGTCCTGGTTTCCTCCAACTTCTGCATATCTGGGGTGCGAAAGCTGGTCCCTCCCCAGGTGAGGATCCCCATTTTCATCGTCATCATCTCCACCTTCGTCACCATTACCGACTACTTCATGAACGCCTATGCCCCCGCCCTGCACCGATCTTTGGGCCTCTTCATTCCCCTCATCGTGGTGAACTGCATGATCCTGGGGAGAGCGGAGGCCTTCGCTTCCAAGAATGAGCTCCTCTCTTCCATCCTGGACGGATTGGGGACCGGCCTGGGCTATATCGGGGCCATTGGGGTGATCGGATCGATCCGGGAGATATTGGGAAACGGCACCCTTTTCGGCTACCATTTGCTCCCTGGATCCTTCAGTCCGGCCATAATCATGATCCTTCCCCCGGGGGGCTTTGTCGTCATCGGCTTCCTCATCGCCCTGCTCAACCGAATCTACCCGAAGGAGATCTGCTGAATGAGGAGCGATCTCTTTCTGATCTTCCTGTCGGCCCTTTTGGTCAACAACATCGTGCTCATCCGCTTCATCGGGCTTTGCCCCTTCTTCGGAGTTTCCTCGCGGCTGGAGACCTCCATCGGCATGGGCTTCGCCGTGATATTCGTAATGACTTTGTCCACCATCATATCCTGGTCGATCGATCATTTTGTGCTGCGACCCTACCATCTCCTTTTCCTCAAGACCACCTTCTTCATCCTGGTAATCGCCTCTCTGGTGCAATTGGAGGAGATGTTTCTGAAGAAGTTCGTCCCTGCCCTTTACCGGGCGCTGGGGATATATCTGCCTCTGGTCACCACCAACTGTGCCATCTTGTGGGTGGCCCTATACGTGGTGGAAGGAAGCAATGACTTCAACCTGCTGCAATCGATCATATGCTCCCTGGGCATTTCTCTGGGCTTCACCCTGGCCATTATCCTCCTCTCCAGTATCCGCGAAAGGGTAGACCAAGCGCCGGTTCCTCGCCCCTTTCAGGGTGCTCCCATCTCTTTCATAACCGCCGCCCTCATGTCCCTGGCCTTCCTGGGATTCGTGGGCCTGTTCGGACTGCAGCTATGACGGGAGGTAATGATTGGTGATCCTGACCGCCATCTTCTGTCTAGGCCTGGTAGGCCTGCTGATCGGCATCGGACTGGGGCTGGCCAACAAGAAGCTGGCCGTGGAGGTGGATCCCCGCGAGATCCTCATCGCGGAGGCCCTCCCGGGAGCCAACTGCGGGGCCTGCGGCTATCCCGGGTGCAGCGGTTATGCCGCCGCCGTGGCCAAAGGGGAGGCAGAGATAGGGCAGTGCCCGGTGGGGGGCAAGAGCGTAGCCGACCGGATCGCCTCCATCATGGGGCGGGAGGCGGTGGAATTCGAACCAAGAGTGGCTCGGGTTCTGTGCGCGGGGGAGAAAGATGCCTGCTCCCTGCGCTATTCCTACCTGGGCATTCCTTCCTGTGCCGCCGCCAATCTGATGGCCTCTGGGGCCAAGTCTTGCATCTATGGCTGCCTCTGGATGGGCGATTGTTACCGATCCTGTCCTTTTGGGGCCATACGGATGGGAAACAACGGCCTGCCCTGGATAGACGAGGACAAGTGCGTGGGTTGCGGCAGGTGCGTGAAGGCCTGTCCCCGCAAGATCATAGCCCTCCTTCCTCGATCCTCTCGGGTAGTCGTGGAGTGCAGTTCCCATGATCGGGCGGCGGAGGTGAGGAGGGTCTGCAAGGTTGGATGCATCGCCTGCCGGGCCTGCGAGAAGGTATGCGAGCCTAAGGCCATCACCGTCCAGGAGAACTTGGCCCGCATCGATCCGGAGCTCTGCACCAACTGTGGGGCCTGTATTGCCAAATGTCCGCGCAAGGTCATAGCTCACCTGGACGAAAAGAAAAAGGTCCTCACCGCAGCGGCGTGAGGGTTAGCCTGAGGGCCTTTCCCTTCTTTTCCTCGCCCTTCCTCCTTTCCTTCTTTCTCCTCCTCTTCCTTTTTTCACCTCCACTGCCCGGGGAGGCGGCCGTCTTCAAGGAGACGCGTTCCCTCCTGGGAACGATGGTGGAGATCACGGTCGTGGCCGACCAAGAGGCGGCGGCTAGGGGCGGGATGGAGCGGGCATTCGCGGAGATAGAGCGGATCGAAGGGCTAATGAGCTTTTATCGGCCCGATTCGGAGGTATCGCGCATCAACCGAGAAGCCTTCCGCCGGCCGGTGCGAGTAAGCTCGGAGGTCTTTCGCCTGCTCCAGCACGCCCAGTTCCTGTCCCGTTTGAGCGGGGGAGCCTTCGACATAACCTTCTCCCCCCTCTGGCAGCTATGGGGACAGTGTGCCCGGCAGAAGCGGCTTCCTACAGCCGCAGAGCTGGATCGGGCGAAAGGATTGGTGGACTACCGGCAGGTATGGTTACAGGAAAGGGGAATGGAGGTAAGATTGGGACGCTCGGGGATGAGCGTCAACCTGGGAGGGATAGCCAAAGGGTACGCCCTGAGCAGGGCTGGAGAGATGATGAGGCGTTCGGGCCTGGACAATTTTCTGATCAATTTAGGGGGCGATATCCTGGCGGCCGGTCCCGGCCGCGAGGGGAGGGGTTGGCGCATAGGCATCAAGCACCCCCGTAAGCCGGGAGAACTGGTGGGGGTGCTGCGCCTGCAGGATCGTTTTTCCCTCACCTCCGGGGATTACGAACGGTATTTCGAGATCGGCAAGGCCCGCTTTCACCACATCATCGATGTGCGCACCGGATATCCCGCCTCGCGCTGTGCCGCCGTTACCCTGGTGACCCCCCAGCTCCCTCTGGACTATCTGCCATCGGTGGTCCTCTTCCTCCTCGGCCCGGAAAGGGCGGCCTCCCTGAGGGAGAGGTTTCCAGGGGTGGCCTATCTCATCATTACCCCCGAGGGGAGGATCTTCGCCAGCCCCGATCTCTCTTCCTACCAGGAATCCCCGCTGCCTGCCCGGATCGAGATGCCTCCCTCCGATTAGGAGAAGGAGGCTTGCATCGGCTCAAGGGAAGGGAATAGAGGCGCCAGAATTGTCTTGACAGGCCGTGAGCGGTTTGTGTATCTTGCCGCCGAACCCAGGCTCCCGCGCCGGAAGAGCAACCCCGAGACGGGGGCAAGGCCGGCATAGGTGGAAGGGAAAGGAGAGGAGGAAGATGAAGGAAGAGATCACGCGCAGGGGTTTCCTCAAAGCGGTGGCCGGCAGCGCCGCCCTCCTGGCCCTGAAGAGGGTGGAAAGAGGGAGAGAGACGAGTCAGGCAGTCGCTGCCGATAAGCCTTCCTTGGGACATCGCTTCTTCGACGAGCACCAGTGGGCCACGGTGGAGGCCCTGACCTCACAGATCATCCCTACCGACCAGGATCCGGGCGCCCGAGAGGCAGGAGTGGTCAACTACATCGACATGGCCCTGGCCACGGTCTATATCTCGCAGCAGGAGATGTACCGGAAAGGGATCAAAGGCGTGGATGAATCGGCCCGGGCCATGTTCAAGAAAGACCGTTTCTTGGACCTAAAGCCGGAAGAGCAGATCCGGCTCTTGGAGGCCATGGAAAGGGACGAGGCGCCAGGGGAGACCTGGAAGGAACTTCCTGCCTCCACCTTCTTCTACGACTGCCTCCTCACCCATACCTACGAAGGATTTTACTCCGATCCCCGCTACGGGGGGAACAAGGACTATGTGGGTTGGAAACTGGTCGGCTTCCCCGGCCCGTCCCAGCCACGGGGATACATCCCTCCCTTCGCCAAGAAAACCGAGATGGAATAGGACGGGGTGAGGAAACAAGGAAACATGGTGGGCTTATGCTGAGATCCTGGAGGGGAAGATGAAGAATCGGAAGGTGGATGTCTGCATCATCGGAACCGGTGCTGCCGGGGGAGTGATGTGCAAGGAGCTGAGCGAGGCCGGGTTCGAGGTGGTGGCCCTGGAGGCCGGTCCGTTTAGAACCCCGGCGGACTTCGAGAACGACGAGCTGGGCCAGGCCATCCGCTTCTATTTTCTCCCTGACCCCGAGTACTATCCCAACACCCTGCGCACCGATCCCACGGAAAAAGCAGTTCCGGGCTTTCATGTGGCGCGCAATATGGGGGTGGGAGGAAGCACCCTCACCTATTGCGCCCTCTCCTGGCGTTTTCATCAGTCCGATTTCAAGGTCAAGTCCATCGAGGGTACCGTCCCGGGCGCCAGCCTGGAAGATTGGCCCTTCACCTACGAGGAGCTGGAGCCTTTCTACGAGAAGGCGGAGTACGAGATCGGCGTCTCGGGGCTGGCCGGGGCCAATCCGTTCGATCCCCCGCGCAAGAGGCCTTACCCCATGCCTCCTTTGCTTCCCACCGGTCCGGGGCAGATGTGCATCAAGGGCGCCAAGAAGTTGGGGCTCCATCCCTTTCCCACCCCCATGGCCATCAATACCATTTGGTACGATGGCAGACCTCCCTGCGCCTACTGCGGCTTCTGTGGCTGGTACGCGTGTATGCGGGCGGCCCGAGGGAGCACCCTTAACAATGTTATCCCCAAGGCGCTAGCGACGGGCAAGTGCGAGATCAGGCCCAACTGCATGGTCCGAGAGCTGCGAGTGGATGCCACCGGCCGGGTCAGATCGGCGATCTATTTCGATCCGGAAGGAAGGGAGCTGGAGCAGGAGGCCAAGCTGTTCGTCCTTTGCGCAGGGGCCATCGAATCTGCCCGCCTTCTCTTGCTTTCCAAGTCGGGGTTGTTCCCTCAAGGCCTCGCCAATTCCAGTGGCCTGGTGGGGAAGAACATGATGTATCACATCCAGGCCCAGGCGGAGGGCATCTTTCCCTGGCCGGTCAACTCGTTCAAGGGTCCATTCTCCACCGTGTGCGTCCACGACTTCTACGAGACCGATCTCAAGCGGGGATTCATCCGAGGGGGGACCATTGAAGGTTCCACCTATCGTGGGCCTATCTCCTTCCAATGGCGGCGGCCACCGGAGGAGCCGATGTGGGGCCAGCGACATAAGGATTTCTCGCGTCAGTACTTCGCTCACTGGATGGCCCTCCTCCTCCACGGGGAGGACCTGCCCCAGGAAACCAGCATCATCGATCTCGATCCGGAGGTCAAGGACAAGTACGGTCTGCCGGTGGCGCGGATCACCCACAAATACCACGAGAACGACTACAAGGCTGCCAAATGGATCGGATCGAAGGCCCGGGAGATCATGGAGGCGGCGGGGGCCATCAAGACCTGGGGGGGAGAGCTGGAGGAGCTGCACGGGCAGAGCGCGCACCACATGGGAACCTGTCGAATGGGGAACGACCCCAGCAAGTCGGTGCTGGATCGGTGGTGTCGGGCCCACGATGTTCCCAATCTGTTCGTGCCCGATGCCTCCTGCTTCGTCACCTCGGGAGGGGCCAATCCGGCCCTGACGATCCAGGCCATCGCCTTCCGGACCGCCGATTACATCATTCGATCGGCCAAGCGTCTGGACCTGTGAGGGCGGGAGGGCGAAGGAGATCTTCCAGCTTCGTCTGGTTGGGTGAAATAACGAGAAGCGAAGGCGAAATCGGAGGAGGTAGATTTCCATGGCAAGCAGAAGTGGGGCCAGGGCGGTGTTGGTGTTGATAGCAGGGTTGGCCTGGGGATGGCTGCAAGCGCCTACGATGCTTAGCCCCTGCTTTGCCCAGGCCTCGCCGGAGGAGGGGCTGAGAGAGGTGGTGGCCAAGATCGACGGTGCCGCGAGCAGCGATGTGGGCAGGGTGGAAGAGGCCCTGATCCAGGAGTTCGGAGTGAAGAGGGAAGATCTCCAGCCCCTGTTGGAGGAAAAGCTCAGCTACGGAAACATTGCGGTCCTCTTGGCCACTGCGGCTTCCTCGGGCAAAGAGAGGCAAGAAGTCTTGAACTTACTGAAAAGGGGGAAGAGCTGGACCGAAATCGCCGCTGCTACGGGGACCGATCTGGGGCCGATCCTGGCCAAGGTTCAGGAAGTTAGCAAGAAGATGGAGGGAGAGACCACGGCCAAACCCAAGCGGAAGATGAAGTTCGCGCCCGGGACCTGATGGGTGAATTTCTTTCCCCGAGCCAATGCTTCCGGACCGGGGGAGTGGAAAGGAGCAAGGCATCGATGAGGCTCATAGGAGTCGTGATTCTCTGCATATGCTCGATCGGCGTGGCGGCTTGGACGACCGCGGGCTTGACAGGCGAAGTGGGGAGGTACGTGGGCACCGATACTTGCAAAATGTGTCATTGGAAGCAGTATCGTTCCTGGGCCCAGACCAGGATGGCCAAGACCTTCCAGGAAAGCCTGGATGCGGAGCAGAGGGAAAACCCGGAGTGCATCTCTTGCCATACCACGGGCTACCGAAAGCCAGGGGGATTCGAGAGCTGGAAGCAGACTCCCCAGATGGCTGGGGTCCAGTGCGAGGCCTGTCACGGCCCCGGATCCCTCTACTATACCGATGAGATCATGCGCAATCGGTATGCCTCGATGCAGCTGGGACTGCTGGAACAGAACGAGAAGGTGTGCATTACCTGCCACAATGAGAACAGTCCTACCTTTCCGGGTCCTTTCCAGTTCGACAAGCACAAGGGAGTCCACGAACACTTCCCATTGAGCAAGTGGTTCAAGGAGCATCAGTATGACCGGTGAAGAAGATGAAGGAGGGCCGGCGGGATGGGGGGTGGATCTTTCAGGGATTTGGTCCAACAGGGGAGGAGGATAGCCGCGATGAGAGGGGCAAGAGCATGGATAGGGTGGGGGATGTTCTTCCTGCTGGTCTCAGCCACCCTGGCCTGGGCCCAGGAGCCGACCTATGTGGGGACCAAAAAATGCAAGGCCTGTCACGGTAAGCAATACCGCTCCTGGGAAGGAACCGCGATGGCCAAGACCTTCGATAGGCTCAAACCAGAGGAACGGGGGCAGGCGGATTGTCTCGCCTGCCACGCCACCGGGTACGGGAAGGAAGGCGGGTTCAAGAACCTGGAAGAGACCCCCGGGATGGCTGGGGTCCAGTGCGAGGCCTGCCATGGCCCGGGGAGCATCTACTTCCGGGTGATGAAGGACAAGGAGAAATCGAAGGCGGGGGGCCTGCTGGATCAGACCGAGGCGGTATGTGTGGTCTGCCACAATCCGAAGAGCCCCACCTTCAAGGGCTTCAAGTTCGACAAGACGGTGGGGATACACGAGCACTTCACCCGGTGAGTGCATTAGCGGGCTTCCCAATCCGAAGGAGAAGGTAAAAGATCGCGGCTGGTGTAGGCTCTACTGCACCAGCCATTTTTTTGGCCCCGGCCCAGAAAGGAAGGCGAGGGGGCGATGATAACTGCCGATGGTGGTTCCTCCGCGGGGCGATCCTGGCCAGGGCGAGGGACTGGAGAGGAGGGATGAGGGGTTGAAAAGCTACGATATCGTCATACTAGGGGCCGGCCCCGGGGGGTATGTAGCGGCCATTCGGGGAGCCCAACGCGGGGCCAAGGTGCTGGTGATCGAGAGGGAGGAGGTAGGGGGGACCTGTCTCAACTGGGGCTGCATTCCCACCAAGGCCCTCATCGCCTCCGCCGAGACCCTGGAAAAGATCCAGCGCGCCTCCGCCTTCGGGATCATGACCTGTGGAGAGGCCAGGCCGGATTTAGCCGCCATGGTGGCCCGCAAGGATAAAATCGTGGAGGCTCAGGTCAAAGGGATCAAAGGGCTTTTCCAGGGCTTCGGCGTGACCCTGATTTACGGAGAGGGAACCCTCAAGGGGGGAAACCGGGTATCGGTGCGGAGGAGAGAGGGGGGGGAGGAGGAGATCGAGGCCAGGAAGATCATCGTCGCCACCGGCTCGCGCCCGGCAGAGCTTCCGGGACTTGCCTTGGATGGCCGGACCATCATCTCCAGCACCGAGGCCCTGTCCCTCGCCCAGGTGCCTAGTAGCCTCTTGATCGTGGGGGCGGGGGTGATCGGTTGCGAGTTCGCCTTCCTTTTTCGCCGGCTGGGGACAGAGGTGTTCGTGGTGGAGATGCTATCTCGGGCCCTGCCCATGGAAGATGAAGACATATCCCGCCTCCTGGAACGGGAGATGAAGCGGAGAGGCATTGCCCTTTACTGCGACAGCCGGGTGGAGGACCTGAGGGATCTGGGGGACGGCACTTGGGCAGCCCGCATTACCTCGGGGCAGGAGATCAGGACGGAGAAGATAATGGTATCGGTGGGCCGAAAGTTCAACGCCGAAGGGATAGGCCTGGAGACGGTGGGAATCTCCCTGGGAAGCCGGGGCGAGATCCCCGTCAACGAAAGGATGGAGACCGAGGCCGAGGGGGTATATGCGATCGGGGATGTGGTAGGAGGGATGCTCCTCGCCCATGTGGCCTCCCGGCAAGGCATAGTGGCGGTCACCAACGCTACCGGGGGGGAGGCGAGATGGAATCCACGGATCGTTCCCAATGCCATATTCACCACCCCTGAGGTCGCCTCGGTGGGACTGAAGGAGAGAGAGGCGAAGGAACTGGGCTATGCGGTGAAGGTGGCCCGGATCCCCTACCGGGCCCTGGGAAAATCCCACACCCTGGGGGAGATTGTAGGGGAGGTGAAGATGGTGGCCGCAGCAGACACGGGGGAGCTATTGGGGGTGCACATCGTGGGGAGCGGGGCTACCGAGATCATCCACGAGGCAGCCCTTGCCCTCTCCCTGGAGGCTACGGTGGAGGATCTGGCCGAGATGGTTCATGCCCACCCTACCCTTTCCGAGCTGCTCATGGAAGCGGCCCATGGGATATTGGATCAGGCCATCCATGTTCCTCCCCGGACCTGAGAAGGGAGCGGATTGCCAAGCGCGGGGGCAAGATGCTAAATTCTTTTCCAACCTCAGGGAATCATGCCCTCAGTGGTGAGCGGTGTCCAGAACGCGGTGATTTGCATCTCTGCCCTGCAGACTGGAGGCGGTCCGGGAGAAGGGGATCGCAGCCTATCGATCTCGCCCGGGAAAGGAGGAAGGTAAGGTGATACCCATCCTGTCCATCGTGGGTCCCTCGGGAAGCGGGAAAACCACCCTCCTGGAGGCATTGATTTCGCTGCTGCGGGAGAGGGGTTATCGGGTGGGAACGGTGAAGCATGCGCCTCACCAGAAATCCCTCGATCAAGAGGGCAAGGATAGCTGGCGCCACGCCCAGGCAGGGGCAGAGGTGGCAGTGATATCCACGCCGGCAGGGACGGGGGTTTTCCAAGCCAGGAGTGGAGAGATGCGCCTGGATGAAGTGGTGGAGTCTTATCTTTGGGACCTGGATCTGGTTTTAGTGGAGGGATACAAGGAGGAGAGATTCCCCAAGATCTTGGTTTATCGGAGAGAAAGCGGGGGAGAGCCGCCGCTGAACAGGGGAGAAGGGCTCTTGGCGGTAGTCAGCGATGTCCCTTTGCCCCTCGAGGCTCCCCTCTTCTCCTGGGAGCAGCCGGTGCGGGTGGTGGATTTTGTGGAGGAGCGATTGCTGAAGGGTAAGCGCGGTCGGGAACGGGTGCAATTATGGGTGGACGGACAGCGAATCCCCCTGAATCCGTTCGTGCAGGACCTCTTTCACTCCATGCTGCGAGCCATGGTATCCCCGCTGAAAGGGATCGGGACCTTCCGACGGCTCTCCCTGCGCCTGGATAATCCCGAGGTCGCAGGCCCCGGCCAGTCTTGAGTGGGTGCGGATGAAGATCGCGGTGGTGGTGAAGGACTTCGATCCCCAATGGGGAGGGGTGGAGCGGTTTGCCCATCACTTCGTGGATCAGGCCGCTCGGAGGGGACACGAACTGCATGTGTTCGCTAACCGCTGGGGAAAAAGGCGGGAGTCCCATTTCGTTCCCCATCCCGTTCCTGCCCTTCGTCACCCTCCGCTGGCCAAGCTGATCTCCTTTCCCTTGAGCGCGCAGAGGGTCGTCAGGCAAGAGGGCCCCTTCGATGTGGTCTTTGCCCTCACTCCTCTTTTGGGCTGCGATGTGTATCGCCTGGGGGAGGGCCTCTACCGCGAAGTCCTGCAACGTAAGTACCGCAATCCCCTGGTGCGTTCCTGGAAAAGATGGGGCCCGAAGGGCAGCTATCTGCTGTGGATGGAGAAGCGGGTCCTCACCGGAGGAAGGGCACGCAAGGTGATTGCCATCTCCGAGTCCTCCCGACGTGAAGTGCTGAAGCACTACTCGCTCCCGGAAGGGCGGGTGATCACCATTTACAACGGGGTGGACTTGCAGCGCTTCAATCCGGGGGTGAGAGCGGCACTCCGAGGTCAGATGCGGAAGAGATGGGGAGTAGAAGCGAACGAGATGGCGGTGCTATTTGTGGGAAACGACTTTCGGCGCAAAGGACTAAGAGTCCTCTGCCAGGCTATGTCGTACCTGATAGGACAGGGGGCGAGGATCAAGCTCATGGTGGCGGGAAGGGATAGTCCAGAGCCATATCTTTGGGCCTGCCGGAAGATGGGGATCGAGAGGAGGGTGGTCTTCATGGGGGCAGTGGATAGGATCGAGGCGGCTTATGCCGCCGCCGACCTGCTCTGCCTCCCCACCCATTACGATCCCTTCGGCTACTCCTGTCTGGAAGCGATGGCCTGTGGGCTGGCCGTTGTCACTACCACCAATGCCGGGGCCGCGGAGATCATCGAGGAAGGGAAGAACGGGAGCGTGGTCCCGGCCGGGGATCCACTCCTGCTGGCGGAGGCTATCGCCAGCAGTTGGCGTGAGGGCAGATGGAGGGAGGTGAATCGGGACGCATGGCGTACCGCCAATGCCTTCACCTTGGAGCGCAACGCCGAGGCCATCTTGTCCCTGTTCTCTTCCCTGGAGGAGGCTGGCAATCGGTGATCGAGGGAGAGGGCGGGGGGAAAGAAGAGGCCGCCTTGTTCCGGCTGCGGGAGGAGAGGGGAGTCAAGCTCTGGATCCATCGTGAGTGGGAGGGGGAGGATCTTGTTGGATTGCTGCGCGGCCAGATCGCGGGAGGGCCGCCAGATCCGCGAGTGGAGATGGTTCCTACCTGCGAGGGTAGCCGGGTCTATCGCATCCGCCTATCCCGCGGCGTTCTCTATGTGAAGCATTTTTGTTACCGTGGTCCAGTAGAGGTAGTCAAGGCTCTGATTCGAGGAAGCAAGGGGGAGAGGGCCTGGCGGGGGGGACAGCTGCTTCGCTCTCTGGGATTCAGCAGTCCTCCCCTGGTGGCCCGGGGGAAGAGGATTTCCCTGCTCACTGCCCCGGTCGACTTCGTGGTGACCGAGGCGGTTTCGGGCCTGCGCCTGAAGCAGTTGCTGCAGGATGGATTTGGGGACCGGCTGGGAGAGCGGGGATGGAGAAAGAGGGACTTTCTTCGCACTCTGGCCTTCACCGTGGCCGAGCTCCACCGTCGTGGGGTCTATCATGGAGACCTCAACCCTACCAATATCCTGGTGGATCTGGAGGGAGATCTGAGCCCTGCTGCCTTTTGCTTTCTCGACAACGGCCGCTGTCGGCAGATGAGAAGAGTACCCTACCGCCTCCGCCTGCGGGATTTGGCGGGCCTGAACCATCCCCGCCTCCCAGCCATCACGATACGGGACCGGCTTCGTTTCTTCTCTCTCTATCGAAGCTGCTTGGGTGGCCAGGATCCGAAGGAAATGGCACTCCGAATCTATCAGCGATCGGTGAGACCTCGCCGGCGGCAGGCCACCCGGACCTGAGGTCATGGGATCGGTCCTCTTGCTCACTAGGCTTCGCCATCCCTGGAACAACGGCCACTACTACGCCCAGGGAATGCGGGAACTGGGGGTGACGGTGACGGGCTTCGATCCCGAGATGGCGGCGCATCCCGAGGCGGAGTTCACCACCTTGCTGGCCCGGACCTCTCCTCGAGTACTGCTCCTTACCAAAGGGACCGCAGTGCCTGCCCATTGGGTGGAAATGGCCCGGGAGCGATCGGTACTGACCGTGCAGTGGCACCCCGACCCTATCCTGGACCAGTCGGTCCTGCGGCTGGCCTGCAAGGTGGATTTCTTCTTCACCATGGCCCAGGGATTAGTGGAGGCCTTTCGGCAGGCTGGAGTGCCCAGGGTGGCCTGGCTCTCCCAAGGCTTTGCCCCCTCCTTCTTCCAACCGGGGGAGATCACCGGGGAGGACAGATCCCTATTTGCCGCCTCGGTTACCTCGGTGGGAAACCTCAGCTCCCGTCCCGAGTATGTCGGGCGGAGGCGTAGCCTTTCTCGGGTGCTGAAGGAAGGGTTCGATCTGAAGTGGTGGGGCCCCCCTCCGACCCGAAGCCTTCGCAATCTGCCTCTCCTGCTGTCTCGCCTGGGAAGGGCCTATGGGGGCAGGTTCGTTTTCGGCAGCGAGTACGCCAAGGTAGCCGCCCTTTCAGGGATCTTTCTCGGTTTCGATCGGTGCCCGGAGGTGCGCAATTCCATGAGCCAACGCCTGTACATGGCGGTGGGGTGCGGTGCCTTCTACCTCTGCCGCTATGTGCAGGGGATGGAGGAGGTCCTGGAGCCGGGCAAGGAGATCGAGACCTTTGGCGGGGACGAGGAGATGGTGGACAAGATCCGCTATTATCTTCCTCGCGAGGGGGCGAGGAGGAAGATCGCCGAAGAAGGAAGGCACAAGGTGCTGCAAAGGTATACCTATCGACACCGATTCGAGGAGATGTTCCGCCTTTTGGCCCGGGAAACCGGCGTTCGGGTCCTGAGCGGGAGGAACCAATGAGCTCCCCCTGGCCTATCCTCCACGTGATCAGTGCCCTGACTACGGGAGGGGTCCAGCACCAATTGGCCAAGGTGGTGACCCATTACGATCGAGGCCAGTTCGACCCCACCGTATGCTGTCTTTCGCGCAAGGGAGAGATCGGAAGGGAGCTGGAGGAGGCAGGGATCGAGGTGGAAGTTCTGGGGGATCGGGTTTCCGGCTTCCGCTTTCGGACGCTTCGCTCGCTCTACGGTCATCTTCGCAGGCAGCCGGTGGCCGTGCTCAGGGCCCACAAGTATCGATCTTCGCTTTATGCCGTCCTGGCGGGGAGGATGGCCCAGGTTCCGGTAATCGTCCCCTCCTTTCACCTGCCCCAACCGGCCCGCAAACGAAGAAGAAGATGTCTGATCCGCCTGCTCTGCCACTGGAGCGACCGGGTGGTGGCGGTATCGAGTGCAGTGGCGCAGAATCTTGTTGGAGAGATAGGGGTGCCTGCAGACAAGATCCAAGTCATCCACAACGGTGTGGATCTCGACGATTTTCGGGACCTTCCCCAGCGGCAGGAGGCGAGGAGACGGCTGGGTCTGTCGGAGCACGATTGGATCCTGGGGGCGGTGGGAAGAATGAAGCGGCAGAAGGGATTTGAACACCTGCTCCGGGCGCTTCCTCACTTGGAGGAGGGGGGGTTGCGGGATTACCAGCTATTGATGGTGGGGGAGGGACCGCTGAGGCCATCGTTGGAGAGGCAGGTCCAGGAGATGGGTTTGGGGCAAAGGGTGAAGTTCTTGGGCCTGCGGCGGGATGTGCCGGAGCTTCTGCGGGCAATGGACCTCTTCGTCTTTCCCTCCCTCTGGGAGGGCTTCGGCACCGCATTGGTAGAGGCCATGCTGGCGGAGGTTCCGGTGGTGGCCTCCGATCTGCCATGTATCCGGGAGATCATCCCCGACGAGGACTTCGGCTGGCTGGTTCCGCCCGGGGACGAAGAAGCCCTGGCCCAGGGTATCCTGAGGGCGCTGCAGGACAGCGAGAGGGCAGCCGATCGGATAGCCTCGGCCCGAGAACGAGCGCGGGAGCGCTTTTCTTTGCATAAGGTAGTGGCCACTTATCAGCAGATGTTCGGCGAGTTGCTCGCATTCAAGGGCTACGGAGATGGGAGAGGATGAAGAAGGAAAGGATCGCTTCCCTCCTCAGCTCGAGACGGCTGGCGGAGGCGGCTGGATTGGTCCTGGAGACCTCCTTCCTGGCCTTCCTCGGGCTGCTATTTTTCTCCCGCCCAGCCGGCGATGTGGCCTTGATCCTAGTTGGTCTTTCCTGGGTGGTCTACCGTCTGAGCTCTCCTCCTTTCTGGCCTCCAGGCCGGGTTATGCTTCCCCTTCTGGTCTTTCTAGCCTCCATGCTGCTTTCCACCCTTTGGGCAGAGGACAGATCGCACAGCTTTCAGCAGTTCGTTTCCCAAGCGCCCAAGATGGTGGCGATCTTCTTGGCTTCCTGGGAGTACCTGCGAACCAAAGAGCACCGGGAGCGGTTTTTCTGGGTAAGCACTACCGTCCTCCTGCTGGTAGGGGTCGATGGTATAATGCAATTTCTCCGGGGGGAGGATCTGATCCGGGGGGTGGCGCTGTGGCGGGGGAGGGTGAGGGCCCATTTTGCCCGACCCACCTTCTTCGAGTATGTGTTGCCCATGCTGCCCTGGTCTTTGGCCCTGGGGGAGGGAAAGATCAGAGGATGGTGGCGGAAGGGGATGCTGGGGATGGCCGGGGGTACCTTCGTTTTCAGCTCCCTGCTATCGCGCACCCGGAGCGTGTGGTTGGCCCTGGGCTTGATCTCCGCTTCGATGGTCGCCTTCTCCCGCCGACGACTTTGGTATCTCTTGCTGCTGGCCGTCGTTCTCCTCTCCTGGGTCGCCTTGCCCCTGGCTAGGGGCAGATCCAACCCCTTTTCCTTGTCCGAGTTCGTGGAGGAGCAAAGATATCAGAGGATGCTGGCCTGGCAGATCACCTTTCGCATGTTTCTGGACCGTCCCCTCCTGGGGAAGGGACCCGACTTCTTCGAGAACTACGAACGGAATGCCCCTCGCCAGGAGCAATATGTGCCCCCTAACCTGCGCCAGGAGCTGAAAAAAAGAAAGGGAGGAGTGGTCTTCCCCATATACCATCCCCACAATATCTATCTGGAGATCCTGGCCAGCCAAGGCCTGTTAGGATTGGCTGCCTTCCTTTTTCTATTAGTCATGCTCCTTCGTAACCTGGGGGGGCCGAGAGGGAGGGCCTCACCCCTGTTCATGCCCACCGCGGTTTCACTTTTCACCTTTCTCTTTTGCGGGACCTGGGGTACCTCCGCCTACGACTTTTGGTCCTACGGCGTCCTTTGGCTTCTGGCCGGGATGGGGATGCGCCTGGGAGAGGAGAAATGATGGTGAGGCCTGGAGGCTTCGCTTATCGCGCCAAAGAGAAGTACCAAGATATGGGGGTGGCGGAAAGATACGACCGCTCCCGCTTCGCTGGCCTACTAGGGTGGATCAAGCTGGAAAGGGATCGCATCTTGGCGACCAGGGCCCTGAGGGAGGCGGGAGAAATCCGCGATCTGTTGGACCTTCCCTGCGGCACCGGACGCTTTACCCCGATCCTGAGGAAGAGGGCACAACGGATCGTTTCGGCAGACATCTCTCGGGAGATGATGGAGGTGGCCCGGGAGAATCACGGCACGGAGCGGGTGAACTTCGTTCAGTGCTCGGTGGAGCAGTTGCCCTTCCGGGATTGCTCTTTCGATTTCACCTTCACCGCCCGTTTCCTGCTCCACCTTCCCCCCTCTTTGCGGTCGGTCGCCCTGGGCGAGCTGGCGCGGGTGAGCAAGAGGTGGGTGTTCTTCGATACCCTCATGGAGGGAGGTCTGCGGGGGTGGTGGCGTAGGCTTTTGGGGTCGGCGGAGAGGAGGGGGAAGGCGAGGAAAAGGTTGGGCAAGGGGGAGCTGCAGGAGCTCTTGAAAGGTGCCGGCCTGCGGATCCATCGCCTCTATCGCCCGTCCCGCCTCTTTTCCGAAAAGTGGATGGTCCTCTGCGAAAAGGCGGACTGGCCTCGGGGTAGGGGATAGGGTGAGGATCCGGGAGGGGTATCGGGAGGTGAGGCTGCAGGGATTCGTGGGCTTCGCCCAGGAGCCCTGGAGCTATCCTGTATCGCTGGAAGAGCTCTCAGCAGAGGTCGGTGCCGCTAGCGGGAAGGTCCTAAAGATGAGGAGGAACCGGGCGGTCAAGATCCGGTCCGGCCTCCATGTGAAGGAGGAGTTTCTGCAGGGGAAAGACCTCCTCCTGCTGCTCAAGGCGGCACTGGGGCGAGGAAGACTGAAAAGGCAATGGCGATCCAGCCTTCGAGCCTGGGAGCGGCAGATCCCTTGCCCGCAGCCGTTGGCCTTCTTGGAAGGCAGGAGGTGGGGCCTACCACGGAGGGCGGTCCTGGTCACCCCTTATATGGAGGATTTCCTCACGCTCACCCGATTCCTTCGCCTAAAGCCCGAGGGGGAGCTCTGGTACTCGAGGCAGGGAGAGGATTTTCTGCGGGATCTGGCCTGGCAGGTCCGGTCGATGCACGAGAGGGGGATGGTCCACGGGGATCTGAAAGGGAGCAACATCCTGGTGCGGGAAGAGGAGAGGGGTTGGGTCTTCCTTTTCACCGACCTGAAGGGATCCCGCTTTCCCAAAAGGATAGCGAGAAAGGTGAATCGCGGGGAGAGGGAAGATATCCTCCGCCTCCTGGCCTCGCTCCGTCCCTTCTTTCCGGCCAGTGCCCGGCGGCATTTCTTGGACCAATACCTTGCGCGGGCCGGTTGGACGGAAGGGGCAAGGGCCTGTTGGCTTTCCAGATTTCGGTTCAGGTCGGTCCTGATGGGGGAGGTGGGAAATGGAAAGGAGTGAGGCCTCCTCGCGCACCGTCCTCCACCTGGTCTCGCGCCTGGGGGTGGGGGGCGTAGAGAACCAGCTCTCGCTGGTGGTCCAGCATTACGATCGTAATCGGTTTCAGCCCCTGATCTGCTGTCTGCGGCAGCAGGGAGAAATCGGCCGGGAGATGGAAGAGGCCGGCATCGAGGTGATCTACCTGGGGCGGGACCGAATCCACCAGTTCGACCCTCGACTGGTGATGGAGATCGCCCAGTTGCTGCGGAAACGAAGGATTGATATCCTCCGCACCCACCAGTACGAACCCGGCCTGTACGGACGGCTGGCCGGCCTGCTTACCGGGACTCCCCTGGTGATCTCTTCCTATCACAACATCTACCGCCGAAGGAAATGGCACCGCCACCGCATCAATCGTTTCCTTTCCCGATTCACCGATCATGTGGTCGCCGTCTCCGAATGCGTGAAAGGCGAGATAGTGCGTTACGACTGCCTCCCCCCCGACCGGGTCAGGGTCATATACAATGGAGTCGATCCCCGCCGCTTCCAGGACCAGGTCAGGGAGGGGCAGGTCAAATGCGGTCTGGGCCTTCCCTCCAATTGTCGGATAGTGGGAACGGTGGGTAGGATGACGGTGCAGAAGGGCCATGAGCTATTGCTGGAGGCATTTGCGGAGCTGAAAGGCGGTCGCGAGCTACGGCTTCTCTTGGTAGGGGACGGTCCCCGGCGGCCTTGGCTGGAGCAAAGGACACGAGAGCTGGGCTTACAGGATCGGGTATGTTTCGCTGGTTTTCGCCGAGATATCTACCCTCTTTTGCGGGCCATGGATGTCTTCGTCCTTCCCTCCCGCTGGGAGGGGTTGCCAGGGGCGGTGATCGAGGCCATGGCGACGGGAAGGCCGGTGGTGGCCAGCGATCTCCCTCCCCTTCGGGAGATCGTCTCTTCACCGGAGATTGGTATCCTGGTCCGGCCGGGGGAGAAGAGTCAACTGAGGGAGGCGCTGGCAGATCTCTTGGAGGATCGGGGGGCGAGCGAGGAGATGGGCAGGAGAGCCCGGGAATATGCGCTGAGCCGCTTCCCCATCCAGCGCACCGTCTCCTCTTACCAGGATCTATTCGCCGAAGGGGGGAGAAAAGGCGGGAAGAGGACGCTACGATGTTGAGAAGAACGAAGGGGGGAAGCTGTGTCCCAGTGGCTTATGATCGAGATGGCAAGGACTGGTCCCTTTTGGTCCTCCTGATGGCTATGGCCGCCTATACCCTCCTTTTTACCTCGATCTCCTTTTGCAAGTTCCAGAGCTTGGCCAGCAAGGTTCCCCAGGACATGGCAGCCCACAGCCAAGCTATTTGGAATACTTCCCGGGGCCGCTTTCTCTATCAGACTATCCTCTACTGGGGAGGACTGAATCATTTCTATCCGCTTCTGGCCCTATTTGCCCCAGTCTTTTGGCTCTTTCATTCCATTCAACCGCTCCTCTTCCTCTACAGTGCGATCCTCTCCTCGGGGGCGCTGGCAGTCTATCTGGCGGCCAAGGAGCTATTGGCATCGCGGGCCTGGGCCTTGGTCTTGGGCGTACTTTACCTCCTCTTTCCCGGGGTGCATGCCCTGAACCTCCATGACCTCAAGCCCATCGTCCTCACCGTTCCCCTTCTCCTTTTCTCCTACTATTTCTGGCAGCGGGAAAAGATAGGAGGATTTGCCATTTTCTGCCTTCTGGCCTTGATGACCACGGAACAGATCGCCCCCCTCATCCTCATGTTCGCCCCCCTTTCCGCTTTGCGAAGGCGAAGGCCCTCCTGGATCCTCCTGCCTCTCCTGCTGGCCTTGGGCCTTCTCTGGTTCGCCATGAACATCTATGTCCCTTGGGCCTCGGGGGCGCCTTACAAGCACATCCGGGATCACAAGCTCCTCTCCCGCCTGGATCTTTTTTCCTGGGAGTCCTACCGCCACCTCTTCTCGTTCATGGGGGGAGCGGCCTTTTCTCTTTTCTTTTCCTGGGAGGCCCTTCTGCTGGGGATTCCCTACCTCGCCTTCGGGCCCATTGCGAGTCGCATCTACGCCCACTATTACTACCCCCTGGTGGGAATCCTCTTCATCTCCTTGCTGCACCTGGTAAAGTGGATCCGCCAGCGAGGAATCCGGCCAGCGGCCTGGCGTTTCTCCCCCCTGGAAGTCCTGGTCGCAGCCTTGCTTCTGCTCTTCTTGGCCTGGGATCCTTTCCTGGAGAGGCCTCGCTATCAATACAGGCAGAGTGTCTCCGAACGGGATGCCTGGGCCCTCGTTCGCAAGATACCGGAAGGGGCTTCCGTAACCGCCGATCCTGTCCTCCTACCGGCCCTCTCCCTTCGGCCTCGCCTCCACGAGTTCGCGCGGCGGGAATACCACGGGCCGCCGATCGACTATATGCAGGTGGATTACATCCTGATCGATCCCCGCGGCCCCCATCGGGTGAATCCTTATCATCACCACAATTATCCAGAGAATGCCCGGATGCTCCTGGAGGCCGTGTTGAGAGGAGAATCCAGTTTCGAGATCGCAGCCCAGCAGGGAGATTGGGTACTCCTGCGACGGGGAGGGGATCGCAAGAGGGAGGACATCCGGCTTTCTCCTTGACAGGGCCCGGGCTTTGTGGTTTGGTGAAAAGGAGAGAACCGGCGATGGGGGGAGGAAGAGAGAAGGGCAAGCCACCGGACTTCGGTTCCTGGCGAGAGCTGGGGAATCTCGCCAGTCTGGGCATCACCCTGGTGGTGGCCACGGCCATCGGGTTGGCTTTCGGCTACCAGCTGGATAGGTGGCTGGGGACCTCGCCTTGGTTGACGATGATCTTCCTCCTTCTGGGCATCGTCGCCGGGTTCATCAACCTCTTTCGGGAAGTCAACAGGGTTCGTGGGGGAAACTGAGTGGAGAGATTGACCTCCTTTTCCTGGATCGAGTATTTTGCCCATGCCCTGGGAGTGCAGCTCCCATCGCACTTCGAGCATGTCCTCAATACTTGGGTGGTCATGCTCGTCCTTATCGGAGGAAGTTTCCTGGTCACCCGTCACCTAGAGGAGACCCCAAAGGGGGCCCAGAACCTCTTGGAATTCACGGTGGAGGTTCTCCAGGATTTTCTGGAGGGGGTGATGGGTCCCCAGGGGCGCCGCTACCTTCCCCTGTTGGGGACCCTCGCCCTGTTCATCCTTACCTCCAACCTCTTGGGATTGATCCCCGGATTTCATTCCCCCACCAGCAACTTGAACACCACCGTGGCTTGTGCCTTGGTGGTCTTTTTCTCCACTCATCTCGTGGGCATCAAAGAGCAGGGTCTCTGGCGCTACCTCAAGCATCTGGCCGGACCAATCTGGTGGTTGGCCCCCATCATGGTGCCGGTAGAGATCATCGGGCATTTGGCGCGTCCGGTATCCCTTTCCGTCCGTCTTTTTGGCAACATCTTCGGGGAGGATGCGGTCCTGCTCATCCTGTTTTCCCTGGTTCCTCTGCTGGTGCCCCTTCCCATGATGCTGCTGGCTATCTTTACCAGCTTTGTCCAAACCTTTGTTTTCGTCATGCTCTCCACCATCTACCTTGCCGGGGCCCAGGAGGTCGGTCACGGGGAGGAAAAGTAGAGGCCAAGAGGTGCCGGAGAGAGGGGATCGAAGAAAGGAGGAGGATAGATGAGATTTGGGTGGCCGCTGTTGATATTGGCGCTGATCTGGCTGCTTGTGGGTGCAGCCAACGCAGGTGAACAGGCCGGGCCTGCATCACCGGAGAAGGGCGGAGGCTCCCCCTTCTTTCTGGTGACCGTGCTTACCGGGGGCTTCGCCATGGCTATCGGGTCGGCGGCCGCTGCTTTCGCCCAGGGAAAGGCCATCACGGCCGCGCTGGAGGGAATTGCCCGGCAACCCAATGCCGCCGGCCGGATCCAGACAGCAATGATCATCGGTCTGGCCATGATCGAGTCATTGGCCATATACGTCTTGTTGATTGCCTTGATCCTCTTCTTCGCCAATCCCTTTGTCAAGTTCGTAGCCCCCTGATTGCCAGAGAAGCACAAAAACACCTCCTGTCGCCGCGCAGGCGGGGAGGTGTTTTCTTTTGGGTGGCGGCTCAGGAAAAAGGAAGGAGGCGCTATGGGGCGTCGAAGGCCGGGTATGGAGTCAGGTCAGGGCCTTTTCCCCAAGATCCTCCTCTTGGGAAACCCCCAGGTAGGGAAGACTTGCCTGAGAGCCCAATTAGCGGCGGGAAACCTTTTCTCCCTTCATTCCGAAGGAGATCCCACCGAGCTGGGAAGGTCTTGCCTGTGGCTGGAGGGGCAAGTATGGGAGCTGATAGATACGCCTGGGGTTCACAGTCTCCTCCTGGATACGGAAGAGGCCAGTCTGGTCAAGAGGGTGCTGTGGAGGGAAAGCCCGTCGCTGGCGCTGCTGGTGGCCGATGCCAAGAACCTGAAGCGGGGCCTCATGCTCTATCTGGAGACGATGGAACTGGGTCTGCCCCTGGTAATGGCCCTGAACATGAGCGACGAAGCCCGCCAGCGAGGGATTTGGATAGATGTCCGCTCCCTGTCCTCGCGGCTGGGGATCGAGATCTGTCTTACCTCAGCAGCGGAAGGGGAAGGGATCATGCACCTGCGCCGGCTCCTCCTCCAAGCCCACCCACCCTCCTCCCAGCCCATATACCCCTTTCTGATCCAGCAAGGCCTGGAAGAGCTGGGCCGAGAGTTATGCGGAGAACCTCATCCCCGGTTCCTCTCCCTCCTCCTCTTGGCGGGAGATAGGGAGGCCTGGAGGTATGTGTCCGGACGATATCCCGAAGCGCTGAGTGCGCTCTCGGGAAGGGTAGAAGCGATCCAGGGCCAATTTGGGCTTCCCCTCTCCGTGGTGATGGCAGAGGCCCGCCTACGGCGGGCGGAGGAGCTGAGGAGAGAGACGGTAAGAATCGAGGCCGGGCGGGGGGTCCCATGGGGAGACCGGATCGATCGCTGGCTGCGGGCTCCGCTTTCCGGCCTGCTCTTTCTGGTCCTCGTCTTCATCGCCTTTTATCTGTGGGTCGGAAGGTTCGGAGCGGGGGTGCTGGGATCGCTCCTGAAGGAGGGGCTTTTCGACGGCCAAGTCATTCCCTGGCTGAACCGACTACTCCACCCCCTGGCCTTCCCCTTTCTGGAAGAGATACTGTTGGGCCCCTTTGGCCTCATCTCCATGGGCCTCTCCTCCACCCTGGGCCTGATCCTGCCCGTGCTGGGGACCTTTTTCTTGGCCCTGGCCTTGCTCGAGGATTCCGGCTATTTGAGCCGTCTGGGGATCCTTTCTCATCGCCTCCTGAGAAAGGTGGGGCTGCAGGGAAAGGCGGTCCTCACCATGTTTCTGGGACTTTCCTGTGTCACCATGGCTACCCTCACCACTCGCTTTCTGGAGAGCAAAAAGGAGCGATTGATAGCCACCTTCTTGCTCGCTCTGGGGATCCCCTGCTCGGCGCAGCTGTCGCTGATCTTCGCCCTCTCCCCCTCCCTTTCCCTCTCCGCTCTCCTCTTTGCCTTTTTCATCCTCGCTTCGGTGCAATTGGGTGCAGGAATGCTTGCCCAGCGGCTGGTTCCGGGAGCGGCTTCGGATTTTATGATGGAACTCTTTCCCTTGCGCATCCCCCGGCTGCGGGACCTGCTGCTCAAGACCTACTACCGGCTGGCCTGGTTTCTGCGCGAGGCCTTGCCGCTGTTCCTGCTGGGAACCTTGATCCTCTTTTTGAGCAACGAGGTCGGCCTGCTATATCTGATCGAGCGAATCAGCAGGCCTGTGGTGAGCGGGATCTTTGGCCTTCCGCCGGAGACCGCTGAGGCCTTCATGATGGGATTCCTTCGCAAGGAAGGCGCCGTGCCCATCCTCAAAGGCATGGTGGATGGAGGGCGTCTCAGCTCGGTCCAGACCATGCTCAGCCTGGTTCTGACCACCCTTTTCGTCCCCTGTGCCTCGACCGTGCTGGTGATGCTCAAAGAGCAGGGGCTGCGCACCACCCTGATCGTCTTGGCTGCTATCCTGGGGACATGCCTGGCGGTGGGGGGGATCCTGAACTTCGGCTTTCAGCTGCTGAGGCTTCGCTTTTGATCGGGAGGCTTTCGGCGATGCCTTGTCGCTCAAGGGGGGAATTCGCTATAATGGGGGTGGAGACCCGAATTCTTCCAGTTGCGGGGAAGGGAAGAGAGGGCGAAAAGGGAGCGCGGAGGGGACTAAGGGGAGGGCCATGGGGGTTCTGATGCCGGGCAGGGAGGGTCGAAGCAGATAGAAACCTGGCTTCGGCAGGGAGGGTGATCGATGTTACAGAGAAGACTGGAAGAGATCCTGGAAGCGATCTGGACTGCGGAGGAGAAGGGAGATCGCAGCGCCAAACAAGTGCAAAAAGATGCGCGATTCCAGTTGGAAGAGCCTTGGCTGGAAGAGCTGAAGGCCAGGGATCTGATCGAGATCCGGCCCGACGGAATACACCTCACCCTGCAGGGAAGGGAGGAAGCACGGCAGATCCTGAGGAGACACCGGCTGGCGGAGAGATTGCTTCACGATGTGTTGGGGATGGAAGCGGAGGAGGCGGAGGGGGATGCCTGCGAGTTCGAGCACGCGGTGGTGCCGGAGGTTACGGACAGCATTTGCACCCTCTTGGGCCACCCGCGGGTATGTCCCCACGGCTCCCCCATACCGGAGGGCAAGTGTTGCCGGGAGGCTCGCCAAATGGTGGAGAGGGCAGTGGTCCCCCTTTCCCAACTGGATTCGGGGGAGGCGGCTTCCATTGCCTACATCAATACGCGTAAGCATACGCGGCTCCACAAGCTAGTGGCCTTCGGACTCTGCCCCGGGGTGCAGATCCGGCTGCACCAAAAGTCCCCCTCCTTCGTCATCCAGTACGACGAGACCCAGTTGGCCCTGGAGCCGGAGGTAGCAGCCGATATCTTCGTGTGGAGATCGCCGGAGGGTTGATCGGTGCCTGCCAACCTGACCCCCGAGTACCTGGAGGCCGAGAAGAGGTTTCGCCTGGCCAAGACCGTCCCGGAGAAGATGGAGGCGCTGGAGGAGATGCTGGCCGTCATCCCCAAACACAAGGGAACGGAGAAACTCCAGGCGGATATCAAACGGCGCCTCTCTAAGCTCCGGGGAGAGATGAGGAGGAAAGGGGGGCCCCAGCGGGCCTATCTCTACACGGTGGATCGGCAAGGGGCAGGGCAGGTGGCCTTGGTGGGTCCTCCCAACAGCGGCAAATCCTCTCTTGTCGCCTCCCTGACCAATGCCTTGCCCGAGGTAGCGGACTATCCCTTCTCCACCCGCAAGCCCCTTCCCGGGATGATGTCCTTCGAGGATGTGCAGATCCAGCTGGTGGACCTCCCCCCCATTGCCCCTGGCCTGACCGAGGGGTGGGTGTATTCCATCGTCCGCAATGCGGACCTTCTGTTGCTGGTGGTGGATCTGCAGGCGAGTGATCTGCTGGAACAAACCGAGGAACTGATCTTTGAACTGGAAAGGGCGCGAGTGCTGGTCGGCAACTGGCCCTCCCGGAGAGAACCGGATGAGCAGGGTCGGTGGAGGAAGCGGGGCCTGCTGGTGGGAAACAAAGCCGAAGGAGGAGCCCGGGCCCTGCGGGAGCTGCTGGAGGACCTTTACGGGCAGAGGTTTTCCATCCTTGCCGTCTCCACATTGACGGGAGAAGGGCTGGAGGAACTGCCGGGCCGGATATTCGAACAGCTCGATCTGGTTCGGATCTACACCAAGTCTCCGGGCAGAGAACCCTCCTTCGGGGAACCGGTGGTGTTGGAGCGGGGAAGTACCATCCTGGAGGTGGCGGAGGCTATTCACAAGGACTTCCGGCACCAGCTGCGCTACGCCCGGATCTGGGGAAAGGGTAAATACGAGGGACAACGGGTGGAGCGTGACTATGTGGTCCAGGATCGGGATGTGGTGGAACTACACCTCTAGCCCTCGCCAGGCCGTTGGCTTCAGCGGATGAGCAAAGCTCACTCCCTGCGCAGCTTGACCCCTCGTCGGGAAGGGCTACTCTACGGTCACGCTCTTGGCCAGATTGCGAGGCTGATCCACATCGCACCCCTTGCGTACCGCCATATGGTAGGCAAAGAGCTGGAGCGGAAGGGCGAAGAGAATGGGGGTGAGCAGGGGCGAGGTGGGAGGAACGAGGAAGAGGTGGTCCACCCTCTTGCTCAGCTCCTGGTCCCCGGCTTGGCCGAAGGCGATCACTATCCCCTGGCGGCTCTTGACCTCCTCGATGTTGGAGAGGATCTTCTCGTAGGTCCGGTCCTGAGGGGCCAGGACCACGACCGGCATCTCGGCATCGATCAGGGCAATCGGCCCGTGCTTCATCTCCCCTGCCGGATAGCCCTCGGCGTGGATGTAGGAGATCTCCTTTAGCTTCAAGGCCCCCTCCAGGGCCACCGGGTAGTTTATCCCCCGTCCCAGGTAGAGGAAGTGGTCCTTGGTGTAGAAGCGATGGCTCAGGCGTTCCAGTCCCTCGCTCTGCTGGAGCAGGGTCTCTAGGAGCTGGGGGGTCCTGATCAGATCTTCCAGCATGGCCTTGATCCGCTCCTCCGCAAGCAGTCCCCTCTGGCGACCGAGGTAGAGGGCCAGAAGGTAAAGGACGGCCAGCTGCGAGGTGAAGGCCTTGGTGGAAGCGACGCCGATTTCTGGCCCGGCATGGGTGAAGATACAGCCGTGGCTCTCCCGAGCGATGGTGGATCCCAGCACATTGCAAATGGAGAGGATACGCGCCCCCGCTCCCTTGGCCTCCCGCAGCGAGGCCAAGGTATCCATGGTTTCCCCTGATTGGCTGATCGGTATCACCAGGCTGGATTGGTCCAGGATGGGATGGCGGTACCGAAACTCGGACCCATAGTCCACCTCGACCGGGATTCGGGCGCACTCCTCGATCATGAACTTCCCCACTAGGGCGGCGTGCCAGGAGGTGCCGCAGGCCACGAGGAAGATCTTCTTGGCCTTGGCCATGGCCTCGACGATCACCTCCATTTCTTCGAAGAAGATCTGCCCCGTCTCCAGGGAGAACCTTCCGCGGATAGTATCCCGGAACGATCGAGGCTGTTCGTAGATTTCCTTGAGCATGTAGTGCTTGTAGCCGCCCTTTTCGGCCATCACCGGATCCCAGAGCACCCTCTGGATTTGGGGAGAGACCTGTTCTCCTGCCAGGTTGGTGACCTGTACCCCCTCCCGGGTCAGGACGGCCATCTCCTCATCCTGAAGGAATAGGACATTGCGGGTATGGCTGAGGAGGGCGGGGATATCCGAGGCCAGGAAGTATTCTCCCTCCCCCAGTCCCACTATCAGGGGGCTGCCGCAGCGTGCTCCCACCAGGCACTCTTCGTCCTTGAGCCAGAGGACTGCCACGGCATAAGCCCCCCGTACCTCCTGTAGGGCCTTGCGCACTGCCTGCTCCAGGCTCTCCTGTTCCACCAGCCGGCTCTCGATGAGGTGAGCGATCACCTCCGTATCCGTCTCCGACTTGAACCGGTGACCCTGGGCCTCTAGCTCCCGCTTGAGGGGGAGGTAGTTCTCGATGATCCCGTTGTGAACCACCACGATCTCGCCGCGGCAATCGGTGTGGGGATGGGCATTGTCTTCGCTGGGACGACCATGGGTGGCCCAGCGGGTATGACCGACCCCCACCGTTCCCTCCAGGTTCTTTCCCCAAACCGCCTTTTCCAGCTCCTTTACCTTGCCCGCGCACCTATAGATGGCCATCTTTCCTTCTTGAATGACGGCCACGCCGGCCGAATCATATCCCCGGTACTCCAGGCGCTTCAGGCCCTCCAGGAGGATGGGAAAGGCCTTTTGCGGTCCGATATAACCTACGATCCCGCACATCTCTTTCTCCCCTCTGCCCCTCCCTTGGTCCCTGGCCTGAGGGAGGGCTATTTCTCCTTTTCTGGCGAGGATCTCATGGCGCGCGCCTTCTTCTCCCTCCATCGGGAGGCCCAGCCCTCTTTGTTGATCTGGCGCGCCCGAGCGATGGCCAATGCCTGGGGAGGGACATCCTCGGTCACCACCGACCCGGCCGCTACGATGGCTCCCTCCCCTACCGAAACCGGGGCGATGAAGATGGTGTTGGACCCCACGAAGGCCTCGTCGCCGATCCGGGTGCGGTGCTTTTCGAAGCCATCGTAGTTACAGGTGATGCTTCCGGCGCCGAGGTTCACCTTTCTTCCCAAGGAGGAGTCCCCCACATAGGAGAGGTGGGGTACCTTGGAACCCTCCCCGACCTCCGATTTCTTGATCTCCACGAAATTCCCGATCCGGGCTTCTCTCCCCACCTGACTTTGGGGTCTCAGGTGGGCAAAGGGTCCTACCCTTGCCCCATCCCCGACCTCGCTCTCGCGGATCAGACAGTGATCGAAGATGATCACCCCGTTTCCGATGCGAGAGGCGACGATGTGCGCCCCCGGATAGATGGTACAATCCTCGCCGATGACGGTAGGGCCCTCCAGATAGCAATGGGGATAGACCACCGTATCCTTGCCGATCTGGACCGAGGCGTCGATGAAGGTGCTCTCCGGATCGAGGAGGGTGACCCCTTCCCTCATTACCTCTTCCCGCTTGTTTCGGCGCAAAAATTCCAGCGCCCGTGCCAGCTCCACGCGGGAGTTGATGCCCAACACCCGCTCCTTCTCCAAGGTACTGACCACTTCCACCCGATGCCCCTCTCTTCGCATCCGGGCGAAGACCCCGGGCAGGTAATACTCCCCTTGCCGGTTGGACGAACCGAGTTGCCCCAAGGCGGGCAGCAGGGTGGGAACGGAAAAACAGTAGATGCCGGCATTGACCTCGCGAATGGCCCTCTCCTGAGAGGTTGCGTCTGCCTCCTCCACGATGGCCCGGAGATCCCCCCTTTCGTCCCTCACTATGCGGCCATATCCGGTGGGGTCTTCCAAGGTAGTGGCGAGCACGGTGGCGGCGGCCTGGGATCGCCGGTGGGAATCCAGCACCTGCTGGAGGAGGGAAGGGGAGATCAGGGGGATATCCCCGCACAGGACCAATAGATCCCCGGAGAAGCCTTGAAGGTGCGGGGCGAGCTGCATCAAGGCATGTCCGCTTCCCCGCTGTTCCGGTTGGAAAACGAAGTGGAGATCCCAGTGGCTCAGGGCCTCCCGGACCCGCTCTCCTTGATGGCCAACTACCATGAAGAGCTTGGGCAAAGAAAGGGACTGGCATGCCTCCACCACATATTCCACCATCGCCTTGCCAGCCAAGGGATGGAGCACCTTGGGGTGCTTGGAACGCATCCGCTTCCCCTCGCCCGCGGCCAGGATCACTCCCCATATCCCCTTTGCCTTCGTCCTTTTGGAGTTCATTCCCCTCTCTTTCCTCGCCAATTTGGCCTGGAGTATAGCACAGCGGTAATCTCTTTCCAATCTCGATGGGGGATGGGAGTCCCGTCGGATGCGTCTAAGGCACCTTCAAGCCCAGCGCCTTCAGGGCAGCGGCGGCGGTGAAGAGGGATCCGGCTATCAAGATCGTATCCCCGGAAGTCGCCTGGGATCTGGCCCGAAAGATAGCCTCGGCTACCTCTGGTTGCACCTCGATCCGAGAAAACCGACCCGCCAGCTCGCCCTTCAAATGGTAGGGATCGGCGGCCCTCTCGCTGGGAGGCCGGCAGAGGATGATGCCCTCCGCCAAGGGGGCCAGGATTTCGAGCATGGACCTCCAGTCCTTGTCTTCCAGGACCCCGAATACCAAGAAAAGCCGCCCGGGTGCCCCCAACTGGCGAACGGTTTCGGCCAAGGCGCGGGCCCCGCCGGGGTTGTGGGCCGAATCTACCAGCAGGAGGGGACGGTTTCCCACGATCTGCATCCGGGCGGGCCAGCGTGCCTGGGCCAGGCCGGCATAGATATGGTCCTTTCCTACCGGGATTCCCAGTTCCGTGAGCACCTCGGCCGCCCCCACCGCCAGGGCCGCATTCGATGCCTGATGGCCCCCCAACAGACCTATTTTGAGCTGGGGGTAGGTGGCCCGAAAACCCTGGAGGGAGATTTCCTGACCGTTCCAGGAAGAGGAATGAAAGCGGTAGTGGATATGGCGGCCTAGATAGAGAGTGCGGGCTCCCTTCTCCGCGGCCATCCGATCCACTATCTCTCGTGCCTCCGGGTGGTCGACCCCGGAGATCAGCCAACCACCTTCCTTGATGATTCCTGCCTTCTCTGCCGCGATCTGGCTCAGATCTTTTCCCAGATACTCCTGGTGGTCCCAGTCCACATTGGTGATCACCGAGACCTGGGAAGGGAGCACATTAGTGGCATCGTAGCGACCCCCCATCCCCACCTCCACCACAGCCAGGTCCACCTTCTCCCGAGCGAAATGATGGAAGGCCAAGGCAGTGGTTATCTCGAAGAAGGTGGGATGGAAGGGGAGGCGTGGGGCAGAGGAGGGGCGAGGGGCCAGGAGGGTGGCAATATGGTCCCGGATCGAATTTACCCCTTTGACTACTTCCTCCTCGGGGATGATTTCCCCGTTGACGCGGATCCTTTCCCGAAAATCCAACAGGTGAGGTGAGGTATAGAGCCCTACCCGGTATCCGGCCTGGCGCAGAATAGAATCCAGGAAGGCGGCAGTGGATCCCTTTCCGTTGGTCCCGCCGATCAGGACCGAAGGGAATCGAAGGTGAGGGGAGCCGAGGGCTTGGAGCAGCAGGCCGATGTTGGACAGGCCGAGCTTGATCCCGAACTTCTGGAGGGAAAGGAGATAGGAGAGGGCCCCTGGATAGTCGAGATGGGTTTTCACGAGACCTCAGGAGGTGGGGAGGAGAAGAATTCCAGCAGCTTGATCAGGACCGAGCGCATGGATTTACGGTCCACTATGAGATCGATCATTCCGTGATCCAGGAGAAATTCAGCCCGCTGAAAACCGGGTGGAAGTTCCTGGCGGATGGTCTGTTCGATCACCCTGGGACCGGCAAAGCCGATGAGGGCCTTAGGTTCGGCCATGATGATGTCCCCTAACATGGCGAAGCTAGCGGTCACCCCTCCGGTAGTAGGATCGGTGAGGATGGAGATGAAGGGACATCGGGCCTGGCTAAGCCGGTAGAGGGCGGCCGCGGTCTTGGCCATCTGCATCAGGGAAAGGACGCCTTCCTGCATCCTGGCCCCTCCGGAGCAGGAGATGATGATCAGGGGCGTTCGCTGCTGGAGTGCCCTTTCCACCGTGCGGGTCACCTTTTCCCCCACCACCGAGGCCATGCTTCCCCCCAGGAAGGAGAATTCGAGGATGCAGATCGAAACCGGGAAGCCGCCGATGGTGGCCATTCCGCATATGGCTGCCTCGTTCAGCCCGGTTGCCTTGCGGGCCTCTCTGATCCGCTCTGCGTAGGATTTGAGGTCCTTGAAACGAAGTGGATCGACCGCCTGCAGGTGGGAGTCGTATTCCTCGAAGCTGCCCTCATCGAGGAGGAGGGAAAGCCGCTCCCGGGCCCCCATGCGGAAATGGTAGTTGCATTTGGGACAGACCTTGAGGTTCCTCTCTACCTCGAGCTTGTAGATGATCTCCTTGCAGCCCTCGCATTTCACCCAGAGACCGTCGGGCATGCGCGGCCGGCCCTCCGCGGTGGGGGGCTCTTCCTGTTTCTTCCTGAACCAGGCCACCATCCTCTTGACCTCTTCCCCTCGCTGCCTTGTCAGGGTCAGGCTGATCCCTGCCAGGCCTCTCTCATATACCAGTATCCCCGGGCTGTCAAGCTGGCCGCCTCCGCAGAGCCCCAGGAAGGATGTTGCTAATCTCCAGCTCTCTGTGATAGTTTAGGCCGCGGTTTCGGGGAGGCCTGGGGCTGGGTTGGCCTCGATCCCGGGGCGGGGAGAGTAAGAGTAGAGGAAGGGAGGAAAGGGAATGAAGTCCAATCCGGTACTGGAGGCCATCTTGAACCGCCGATCGGTACGGAAATACAGCCCCGAGGCGTTGAGGCCGGAGCAGATTCGGTCCATCCTGGAGGCGGGACGGTGGGCCCCTTCGGGGAAGAACCTCCAGCCCTGGCGATTCGTGGTGGTGGGCGATTCCGGCCTCAAGGAAAAGCTCTCTCGGCTCACCCGCTACGGGCCAGTGGTCGCCCAGGCTGGGGCGGTGATCGCGGTCTTCCTGGATCACGACTCCAGCTACGATCGGCTCAAGGACCTGCAGGCGATAGGGGCATGCATACAGAATATGCTCCTGGCGGCCCATTCCCTGGGATTGGGGGCCTGCTGGCAAGGGGAGATCTTGGGCCAGCGAGAGGAGGTAGAGAGGCTGCTTGAAGTACCACCTGCATACGAGCTGATGGCCCTGGTCACGGTGGGGCTTCCGGAGGGGGCGGGGAAGAGGTCGAGCCGACGCCGGCTGGAGGAGCTGGCCTGGTGGGAGCGTTATGGGCAAAATTTGCCTCCGGAGAGTGGGGATGAATAGCCTGGGAGGGATCTTCTTCACCTCTTTCTTGGTGGGTCTCTCCGGGGCACTGATGCCGGGACCGGTCCTGACCTTGACGGTCGGGCAGGTCGTCTCCCGGGGCTTTTGGGCGGGTCCCTTGATCGTGCTGGGACATAGCCTCCTGGAGCTGGTGCTGGTGGGAGCGGTGACCCTGGGTTTGGGTCCCTGGCTTGCACGCCAGCCGGTGATCACCACCATCGCCCTGGTAGGGGGAGGCTTTCTGATCTATCTGGGGGGTGGTATCTTGGCAGGCCTCAAAGACCTTACCTTCTCCCTGGAGCTCGAGAGCAGGCCGGAGCGGAGGCGGTGGGTGGATCATCCGGTGGTAGGGGGTATCCTTACCAGCCTCTCCAATCCCTATTGGACCGTGTGGTGGGCCACCATCGGCTTGGGATATATCGCCATGTCGCGGCGCTGGGGAGTAGCAGGCCTGGTCTCCTTCTATGGCGGGCATATCCTATCCGATCTGGGCTGGTACGGCCTGGTCGCCCTCCTTCTTACCTGGGGGAGATGGGCCATCTCCCACCGGATATATCGGATGGTGGTGGGCCTGTGCGGCCTTTTCCTGGTGGGTTTCGGCCTCTACTTCGCCCTTTCGGGGCTGGGGATCTTTTCCTGATCCCGGGCCGAACCCCCGGAGTGGTTCGCTTGCTTTGGAAGGGAGAAAAATTGTCTTGACAAGGGAGGGACCGCCGAATAGATTAAGGTGGCATTTCTAATTGCCCACCTTCATACTGTCCCGCCTTCAATCCAGAAAGGGGGGATGGCTATCGAGTGATTCCTCGCAGCTAACCGTTCGCCGCCCTGAAATGACCGCAGGCCGGTCCTTTGGCGGCGGCAGAGAGGTTGTGGTCAACCAGGGAGGAACAGCATGCGAAAGAGCCTGATCTTTGGGTTGGTAGCCATCTTCGTGCTGGCATTCTCCATCGCCAGCTTCGCGGCCTTCACCACCCCCATGAAGAAGGGGGATGTGGTGGATCTGTCGGTGCTGGATGCAATGGATATGCCCTGCTGGTGGCCCTTCGTGGTGATGCCCTATGTGGTAGCGGATTACAACAAGCACGACGGCTGGCGTGGCCCTTACTGGACCAGGGTGCATATCATCGACTCCCATACGGGCACCCACTACGATTCTCCCCAGCACTTCATCCCCCCGCCAGGCTTCGATAACAACACCTACACCCCCTTCGCCAAAGAGGTCCTGGCCGAGTACGAAGCCAAGTACGGGCCCCGACCGACCACCCCGATCTGCAACGATCTGGTCCCTGTGGCTCAGTTCGTGGGCCCGCTGCGGGTGGTGGATGTCACTCATCTGGTGGGAACCATCCCCCAGAGCCAGTGGCCGGCAGGACCGGACATCACGGTGGCCGACATCCAGAAGTACGAGGCTAAGTACGGCCCCATCAAGGCCGGAGATGTGGTGGCCTTCAAGACCAAGCACAACGACCGGCTCTACAAGAAGTTCCCGGAAGGGTTGAAGTGCGTCTACGATCCTCTGGTGGGCAAGGCGGAGGGATGGCCTACCCCCACCCCCGAGGCCATCGAGTACCTCTATAACAAGGGGGTCAAGCACCTGGTGATCGATGCCCCCAGCATGGGGGATGTGACCGGCAAGAAGGCCATCTTCACCCATTGGGCCGGCCTGGGCCGGGAGATGATCTATACCGAGTTCGTGTGCAACCTGGACAAGGTGCCGGCCGATGGCAGCGCCTTCTACGCCTTCCTCCCCCTGAAGACCGTGGGAGCCAGCGGCGATGTGGGGCGGGCCATTGCCATCGTGAACAAGGCGGTGGCTGCCGGTCTGAACAAGTCGGCAGTCGAGGGTAAGGTGGTAGATCTCACCACCACCTACGATCCCAAGCTGCCCTGCGTGTGGCCCGGCCACTTCCCGCTCAACATAGTGGTAGAGAACATCTGGGGTCCGGGCGGACCTTGGAAGTCCGAGTTCAAGACCCTGGACGAGCATGTGGGAACCCACTTCGATGCCCCCATGCATTTCGTCCCGCCTCCCGGCTTCAAGATCAGCCAGTACTACGATCCGGGCATGCGCAAGCGGGCGGCTGAGTACGAGAAGAAGTGGGGACCCCTCCCCCACAGCACCATGACCAACGACAAGGTGCCCATCGAGCAGTTCTGCGGCCCCTTGAAGGTAGTGGATGTGGGCCTGATGGAGGGGACGGCCGGTCCCGGCAAGCGGCCCTCCATCGGGGTGGATGTGGTCAAGGCCTTCGAGGCCAAGTATGGACCATTGCAGCCCGGCGATGTGGTGATGCTGCGCACCGGGTACGACGATAAGTACTATGTCCCCTTCCCGGAGGGCAGCCGCTGCGTGGCCGATGTTTTGGCCGGAAAGGCCGAGGGCTGGCCGGCACCATCGGCTGAGCTCTGCGACTACCTGGCCAAGAAGGGCATCAAGACCTTGGCCATGGATGTCCCCTCCGCGGGCGGCGAGGACTGGTACGAGGCCCATGTGGTGGGATTGGGCCAGGGGATGATCTACGTGGAGATGTGCATGAACACCGCCGATCTCCCCAATACCGGTGCCTTCTTCATCGGCCTGTCCCCCAAGACCCAGGGCGGCTCCGGACAAGGGGTGCGCGCCATCGCCATCCTGCCCTGAGGACCTTTGGTCCGGGTAGCGGGGAAGGCCTCGCTATCGGGAAAAGGAAAGAAGGGAGGATCGTACGATCCTCCCTTCTTTTATTTTTGTCTCAATCTCAATTTTACCTAATCAGCCTAGGGTCGTCCGTCTCTATCCCACCCCGGCCAACAGGGACCGGAACTCCTCCTCGTCCAGGACCCTCACCCCCAATCGCCGGGCCTCCTGCAGCTTCGATCCCGGATCCTTTCCGGCTACTACATAGTCGGTCTTGCGGCTCACCGAGGAGGACACCCTACCACCTCTCCGGGTGATCTCCTCCTTGGCCTCCTCGCGGCTGAAACCCTCCAGGGCGCCGGTGAGGACGAACACCTTTCCCCGCAGGGTAGGGGCGATCCGGACCGCCTCCGCCTCCTCCATCCGGACTCCCACCTGCCGCAACTTATCGATCACCCTGCGGTTCTCTTCCTGGGCGAAGAAGTGGGCTACCGACTGGGCGATTCGGGGGCCGATCTCCGGGATCTCTTGCAGCTCCTCCTGGGTGGCGCGGGAGAGGGCCTCCAGGCTGCGATAGCGGGAAGCCAGGACCTCGGCCACATGCTCGCCCACATAGCGAATTCCCAGGCCGTAAAGCAATCGGGCCAATCCCCTGTCCTTGCTGGATTCGATGGCCCGGACCAGGTTTCCCGCCGATTTCTCGGCCATCCTCTCCAGCCGACAAAGGGTGGGGACATCGAGGCGATAGAGGTCCGCGAAGTCCTTCACCAGACCCGAATCCACCAACTGGTCAACGATCTTCTCTCCCAGCCCGTCGATGTCCATGGCACGCCGGGAGCCGTAATGGATCAGCCTTTCTTTGATCTGGGCCGGACAGGAGGCGTCAGTGCAGCGGGATACCGCCTCCCCTTCCGGGCGAAAGACGGCGGCCCCGCAGACCGGGCAGGTCCTGGGCATGATAAAGGTCCGGCTATCTGGCCTCCTCTTTTCTGGCAGGACCCGGACCACCTGGGGGATCACCTCTCCCGCCCTTTCCACCAGCACCGTGTCCCCTACCCGGACATCCTTGCGGGCCACCTCGTCCTCGTTGTGCAGGGTGGCCCGGCTCACGGTAGCCCCCCCTAACTCCACCGGCTCCAGGACGGCTACCGGGGTGAGGGCCCCGGTGCGCCCCACCCCTACTATGATCTCCCGCACGCGGGTAATTGCCTGGTGCGCCGCGAACTTGTATGCGATGGCCCAGCGTGGATGCCGGCTGGTCGACCCCAAGCGCCGCTGCTGATCCAGGGAGTCCACCTTCACCACTACCCCATCCACCTCGTATTCCAGCTCCTCCCTCTTCCTTTCCATCTCCTGGCAATAGGAGATCACCTCTTCCATGGAGTTCAGGGTCGCGTTGCGGGGATTGATACGGAATCCCAGGGAGCGAAGGGCAGCTAGCGATTCCGAGTGGGTGGAAAACAGGGGAGGGTCGAGATAGCTGATCCCGTAGATGAAGATGTTGAGGGGACGGCGGGCGGTCAGGGAGGGATCGAGCAGGCGCACCGAACCGGCCGCAGCATTGCGGGGATTGGCAAAGGTGGGCTCTCCGTTTCTCTCCCTTTCCCGGTTGAGGCGCTCGAAATCATCCCGGCGGAGGTAGACTTCTCCCCTCACCTCCAGTTCAAAGAAACGGTACCGTCCTTGGTCCAGACGGAGCGGGATGCTGCGGATGGTGCGTAGGTTGGCGGTCACATCCTCCCCCACCCTCCCATCTCCCCGGGTAGACCCCCTGACCAAGAGGCCATCCCGGTACAAGAGGGCCACGCCCAGGCCATCGATCTTCAGCTCCGCCACATAGCGAAACTCCTCGCCCGGAAGGGCCCGCTTCAGTCTCTCTTCGAACTCGTAGAGCTCCGCGGGAGAGAAGGCATTATCCAGGCTGAGCATAGCCACCTTGTGTTCCACCACGGAGAATCCCTCCGCTACCTGTCCCCCCACCCTCTGAGTAGGGGAGTCAGGGGTGATCAGCTCGGGATAATCCGCCTCCAGCTGCTTCAGCTCCCGGAACAGGCGGTCATATTCCTGGTCGGGGATCTCCGGGCTGTCCTCCACATAGTATTTGTAGTCGTGGTAGTGGATCAGACGCCGGAGTTCCTCGATTCGCCTAGCTGCTGTTTCCCGGTCTTTCATGCGACTTCCTCCAAGCCCAGTGGATGGCACTGGTTGGATGGCTGAACCGACAGAGATTATAGCCCAAAGGCCCTCTGCGCACAAGGGGACAAAGGTATTGACATGCTAGGGAGGAAGGCTTAGAATGTAGAAAGCATGCCGCTAGGGGGGCTGTAGGCTGAGAGAGTGGCATTTGCCGCCGACCCTTAGCACCTGATCTGGGTAATACCAGCGTAGGGAAGCGGCTTTTGGAGAGAAGAAAGACCGAAGCCGCAGGGAGTCTTGCATGCTCTGCGGCCTTTTTCTTTCCCAAAAACTGGAAAGGATGGGGAAATGGAACGAGAATTCGCCGGCCATCCGGTGGTGGGGGTGGGGGGCATCATCCTCCATCACGATCAGGTCCTGCTAGTGAGGAGGGGCAAGCAACCGGGCCTGGGCAAGTGGAGCATTCCGGGAGGGGTGGTGGAGTGGGGTGAGAGCCTGCCGGAGGCGTTGAGGCGCGAGATCCGGGAGGAGTGTGGGATCGAGATAGAGCTGGGCGATGTGGTGGCGGTGCTGGAGAGGATTATCCCCCACCGGGAGCGGGGGATTCACTATCATTATATCCTGATCGATTTCCTCGGTTACTGGAAGAGTGGAATGCTCAGCCCCTCTTCCGATATCCTGGAGGCCCGCTGGATGGACCCGGCGGAGATGGAGGGCTTGGAGATGACCGACCGCACCCCGCAGGTGGTCAAGGAGGCGCTGGGTCTGGGGCAGAAGGCGGGCATCTATTACGGGAGCAGCGTGCCATGAGTTGCCCTGACTACTCCCTTTACCTCATTTTGGACCCCGAGCTGGTTGGGGGGCGATTGCTGATGGAGGTGGCGGAGGAGGCGATAGCCGGGGGGGTGACGGCTGTCCAACTGCGCGACAAAAGGGGTAGCGCGCGGCAGTTCCTGGAGCTGGCCCGCAGGCTGAAGGAGCTCACCTCGCGCTTCCACCTTCCTCTGATCGTCAATGATCGCTTGGACATAGCCCTGGCGGCGAGAGCGGAGGGCATTCATTTGGGTCAGGAGGACCTGCCAGCCGCAGAGGCGCGGGCTATCGCCGGTTCCGGGATGATCCTGGGCGTCTCGGTGAGCTGTCCGGAAGAGGCGCGCGAGGCAGAGAGGTCGGGGGCATCCTATGTGGGGTTAGGGAGCATATTCCCCACCGCAAGCAAGACCGATGCCGGCCGGCCCCTCGGCACCGATGCCATTGCGGCGGTCTGTCGCGCAGTGCAGATCCCGGTGGTAGCTATCGGGGGTATCGGGGTGGAAAATGTGGCAGAGGTGATCGCCCGGGGTGCCGCTGGGGTGGCGGTCATTTCCGCCATCCTGCAGGCGGCCGATCCGCGGAGGGCAGCCCAGGAGTTGAGACGCAGCATTGAGGCGTCGCGGGCCCAGAGAGGGATGCAACAGGGGGACAATCCCCAGGTCAGGAGGAGTTAGGATGACTCAGCTGGAAAGCGCCCGCAGGGGCGAGATCACGCCACAAATGCTGGCGGTAGCAAAGGAAGAGGGGATGGATCCCGAAATCCTGCGGCAGCACATCGCCCAGGGGACCGCTATCATCCCCGCCAACAAGAATCACCGAGGCCTTCAGCCGAAGGGGATCGGCCAGGGGCTGCGCACCAAGGTGAACGCCAATGTGGGAACCTCTTCCGATTTCCCCGATATAAACAAGGAGGTGGAAAAGGCCAAGGCTGCGGCCCGGGCGGGGGCAGACACGATCATGGACCTCTCCACCGGAGGCGACATTGACCGGGCCCGCATCGCCATTCGAGACGCCACTCCCCTTCCCCTGGGGACGGTCCCCATCTACCAGGCTGCTATCGAGGCCATGCGCCGCCATGGACACCTGGCGAAAATGAAGGAAGAGGAGCTCTTCGAGGTCATCGAAAGGCATGCTCGGGACGGGGTGGACTTCATCACCGTCCACTGCGGGGTTACCTTGGAAAGCATTCGGCGGCTGCAGGAGCAGGGTAGGCTGACGGATATCGTGAGCCGAGGAGGGGCCCTGCTCAACTGCTGGATGGTGCGGAATGGTAAAGAGAACCCCCTTTACTCGCGTTTCGATCGCCTGCTGGAGATCGCGGCCGAATACGACCTGACCCTAAGCCTGGGGGATGGGTTGCGACCCGGCTGCCTGGCCGATGCCACTGACAGGGCTCAGATCCAGGAGCTTATCATCCTGGGAGAGCTGGTGGAAAGGGCTTGGGCAGCGGGCGTCCAGGTGATGGTGGAGGGACCGGGACATGTCCCGCTGGATCAGATCGAGGCCAACATCAAGCTCCAGAAGCGGCTTTGTAGAGGGGCTCCCTTCTATGTCCTGGGCCCCTTGGTGACCGATGTCGCCCCCGGCTACGATCATATCACCGCTGCCATTGGAGGGGCCTTGGCCGCTGCCGCGGGCGCCGATTATATCTGCTATGTCACGCCCGCCGAACACCTGGGATTGCCTACGGCAGAGGAGGTGAAGGAGGGGGTCATAGCTGCCCGCATCGCCGGTCACGCGGCCGACCTGGTGAAGGGAATACCCGGGGCTTGGGCCTGGGACCAGCAGATGGCGAAGGAGCGCAAGGCCCTCCATTGGGACAGGCAGATCGAGCTTTCCATCGACCCGGAAAAGGCGGCCCGATACCGAAAGGAAAGGCATCCAGCCCTAGAGAATACCTGCACCATGTGCGGGGAATTCTGCGCTATGAAGATAACATCCGAGCTTGGTTGAGGCGACCAGTGCGCATCGTCATCGATGGCTACAACCTGATCCGTCAATCCCCTACCCTGAGCCGCATCGAGAGGCAGGATCTGGAGGCCGGTCGGGCCGAGCTGGTGAGGCGGTTGGCCGCTTATCGGAAGCGAAAGGGCCACCAGATCCTGGTGGTCTTCGACGGGACCCGGGGAAGGGGCTCTGGCCCAGGAGCGGAGCGGGTGCAGGGGGTGTCGGTGTCTTTCTCTCGGCCAGGAGAGACTGCAGACCAGGTAATCAAACGCCTCGCCGTCTCCGGAGGGAACGGTTTGGTGGTGGTTACCTCGGACCGGGAGCTGGCCCGTTTCGCCGAGCGACAAGGGGCTACCGCCATCGGAGCGGAGGACTTCGAGCGACGCCTCTGCGCTCCCGCTTTGCCCTCCTTCGAGAGAGAATCGGAGGAAGAGGAAGGGGCTTGCCCCCGCCCCAAGAAGGGGACGCCTCGCCGCCCCCCCCGAGCCCTCCGCCGTCGAGAGTTCAGGCTCTCTCGGCTCTGAGACGGCCTCTTTTCGTCCCTCCTCTCGCCCATGCCCTCCATCCTCGCCTTGGTTCGCCAGTCCGATTACGATCTCAAGAAGGTCTACCGAGTGGTAAGTGAGGCGGTCGAGCTTCTGGGTGGGATGCGCCGTTTCGTCTCTCCCGGGGAAAGGATCCTGCTCAAGCCCAACCTCCTTTCTCCCTCCCCACCGGAAAAGGCGATCACCACCCACCCTGCCGTGGTCGAGGCCGCGATCGCCTTGGTGCGGGAAGCGGGAGGGACTCCCTTGCTGGGGGACAGCCCGGGGGCATTCAGCCTGGCCCGCACCCTGGACAAGACCGGCCTGCGCCAGGTAGCGGAGAGATGGGGGGTAGAGATCCTCGATTTCGATCAAGAGCGAGGGGTGGAGGTGCAGGCCGAGGGGGTGTTCAGGCGGATCGAAATGGCCAGGGCGGTCCAAGAGGTGGATGGGATCATCAACCTTCCCAAGCTCAAGACTCACGGCCAGATGACACTTACCTTGGCGGTGAAGAATCTCTTTGGCTGCATCCCGGGCAGGAAGAAGGCCCAGTGGCACCTCCAGGCAGGAGTGGATCGGGATCTTTTCGCCGAGCTCCTGCTGGAGATATACCTTTTGCTCCGGCCTCGCCTCCACCTCCTGGATGGGATCCTGGCCATGGAAGGGGACGGTCCCGGGGCAGGTGGGAGCCCACGGTGGTTGGGCCTGATCGCCGCCAGCGAGGATGGGTTAGCCCTCGATCTTCAGGTTACTCGGATGCTGGGTATACCCGTCTCTTCGGTTCCGGTCCTGCGGGTGGCAAGCAGGAGGGGGTTGCAGCCTATCCATTCGGGGGAGGTGCTGCTGCGGGGTGAAGCACCGGAGTCATATGGTATCGCTAACTTCCGCCCGCCCCGCTCCATAGATCTGACCTGGGGCCTTCCCGCCTGGCTGCGGCGGCTTTTGCGGGAGGCCCTGCTGGCTCGTCCCCTCGTCGATCGCGCTTCCTGCAATCTCTGCCGTCTGTGTTGCCAATCCTGCCCGGTCGGTTGCATAAAGGAAAAGCAAGGTGGGCTGGTCATCGATCGAGAGCGATGCATCCTCTGTTTCTGCTGTCAGGAAGTATGTCCCCGGGGTGCGATAGGTATCCGGCAGGGATGGGCGAGCAAGTTGCTGGGGCGGCATTGGGGCTGAAGGGGGAAAAGCCCCCTCGGGAGAAACCCGAGGGGGCTTTTGGGGGGAAGTTGGAAGATGGCTTGTGCTAGTACCTGCCGGAGCGGGGAACCAATGGGGAGATGAAACTATGGTTATCGCTGCTCCGGCCTCGCCATCAATTGACAGCAATCGGCCGGATCATGGAGCCGGTAGCCCCTTTGATCTTCAGGGGCAGGACCACGAACATGAATTCGTAGACCTTGTCCTTGGCCAGATCCTCGAGATAGGGGAACTCCATGATGTGGATCCCGTTCTCGATCAGCATGTACTGGTGGACTGGATGGGGATTGGTGGGATCCGGGGAATCGCACTCGAAGGCCGCCTGATCCACTCCCATCAGGATCGCCCTATTCTGCTCCGCCAGCCACTTGACCGCCTCCAATCCCAGGCCGGCCCCGCCGCCCTTGGCCATCTCGGCCTTGTTGGGCCAGGCGGAAAGCTGGCCGGTCCGGACCAGAACGGTATCACCGGGCTTTAAGACCGTCCCCTGCTTGGCCAGGGCACCCTTGAGATCGGCCACGGTGATGCAATAGCCGGCGGGAAGCATCTTCACGCCCTTGTAGCCCGCGACATCGATCAACACCCCCCGGGTAATGACCGGAGGGATGGTGGAGGCATCGGCCTTCAGAGGGCCCCAGTCACCCAGATCGGTGGCCTCCTTGAAGCCGTTGTACCAATGATTGTCCTCTCCTACCGTGATGTGGGCCAGGCTATCCATGTGGCATCCGGTGTGGGCGGTTCCCATGATCAATTCGCTGATGAAGCCGATGTGGGCATCGTTGTTCTTCATCAGCCACTCCTGGTCCTTCTGGTTATAAATGCCCAGAGGGGTCCGGAAGGTGATCACCTCGAAGGGGGGATGGCCGGGCCACAGGGGCATGCCGCGGAACCGCCCCGGATCGAGGTCGTAGATCTTGCCCTTCTTCACCAGCTTGGCCGCCGCCACTACCGAGGCAGGGGTCATCTCGTTGAGGGCCCCCACCTCGTCATCCGGCCCATACTGATAAGCGGTACCGGCCATGACAGGACCGGCAAATAAGCCCAGGGCCAGGATGAGGGTCATGATCATCAACAGCTTGCCTGCTCTGGTCATGGTTCTCGCTTCCTCCTCTCTTTCTTCGCCCGTCGCTCCTTTATGGCACAGCACCCAACTTCCCCCTAATCGCTTTGCCTCGTCGTCTTCGAGCGGCCTCACCCCCTCTCAGCGAACCCCCTCCGCGATCGCAAAGCTCAGCAACGCGGTAATGCTACAACAGGTCCCCATCCCCGGCAAGGGGAAAAAATCATCTCCAGTTCCTATCTTTTCCTCCCTCGCGCCGCCTCCTCTCCAGCAGCTCCTTTATTCTAGCCTCGTGGCCCCTATCGGTAGGATGGTAGTAGATTCGGTCCCGCAGATTCTCCGGCAGATAATCCTGGTCCACTTCCGCCCTCGGGAAGTGGTGAGGGTATCGATAGCCCTCCCCAAAACCCAACTCCCTCATGAGGTTGGTAGGGGCATTGCGGAGGTGAAGAGGCACCGGGAGGGCAGGCTGTTCCTGGATGTCCCTCTGCACTCGGTTGAAGGCTTGGTAGACGGCGTTGCTCTTGGGGGCAGCAGCCAGATAAACGGCACACTGGGCCAGGGCCAGCTCTCCTTCGGGAGATCCCAGGAAATGGTAAGCTTCCTTCGCCGCTATCGCTAGCTGGAGGGCTGCAGGGTCGGCGTTGCCGATATCCTCTGCCGCGAAGCGGACCATCCGTCGAGCGATGTAGAGGGGATCCTCTCCCGCCGCCAGCATCCTCCCCAGCCAGTACAAGGAGGCGTCGGGATCGCTCCCGCGGAGGCTCTTGTGGAAGGCAGAGATCAGGTTGTAGTGTTCCTCCCCTTGCCGGTCGTAGCGCAGTGCCTTTTTGAGGCCTGCCTCCTCCACCACCTTCAGGGTCAGGTGCCGGATCCCCTCCCGGTCCGGACGGGCGGTGAGGGCGGCCATCTCCAGGATGTTGAGGGCCCGGCGGGCATCCCCGTCGGCCAGTGCTACCAGATGCTGCAAGGCCTCCCGATCCATCTGGATGCGGAGGCGGCCCAGGCCCCTCTCCTGATCGGAGATGGCCCGCTCGATGATGCTTACCATGTCTGCCTCCGCGAGCGGATAGAGGGGGAGGACCTGGGTGCGGGAGAGGAGGGGGGCGATGACCTCGAAGGAGGGGTTTTCGGTGGTGGCCCCGATGAGCACTATGGTTCCTTTTTCCACATGGGGAAGGAAGGCATCCTGCTGGGCCTTGTTGAAGCGATGGATCTCGTCCACGAAGAGGATGGTCCTCTTCCCCCTGGTCCTCTGGCGCTGGGCTTCCCGGATCACCTCCTTGATCTCCTTGATGCCTGCGGTTACTGCAGAAAAGGGAATGAAGAACGAGTCGGTCATCACCGAGATCAGGTAGGCCAGGGTGGTCTTTCCCGAGCCCGGAGGTCCCCAGAGGATGAGCGAGGAGATTTCGTCCCGGAGGATGGCCTCACGCAGGGGCTTCCCTTCACCCAGCAGGTGTTCCTGCCCGCGGAACTCCTCTAGGTTCCGGGGCCTCATGCGGTCGGCCAGGGGAGCGTGGGGGGAGAAAGAGGGAAGCGAGGGCTGGGTCGGGAAGAGATCCATGGTTTTCATGGCCTGAGCTGACGGCTGCCGGGCTTCACCAGCGGTATTCCCTCCTGACAGAGGGGGCAGGAGGTGGGTTGGTAATTGGGGAGGGAGAGTTGAAGAAGGGAGTGGAAAGGAACCCCGAACTGGATGCCACCGCTGCGATCCACCAGGGCTCCCACCCCGACCACCACTCCCCCCAACCTCTCTATCAGCTCCATTACCTCCCGGGTGGAACCACCCGTGGTCACCACATCCTCCACCACCAGGGTCCGCTCCCCTTTCTTGACCTGGAAACCACGCCTCAATCCCATGATCCCGTCCGCCCTCTCGGTGAAGATGGAACGGACCCGAAGAAAGCGGGCCACCTCGTGGGCTACGATGATCCCCCCCAGGGCCGGGGCCGCCACCAGCTCTATTCCTTTTCCCTGGAAGGAGGCGGCCAGAAGTTTTCCCAGGCGCTCTGCCTGGGGAGGATGTTGCAGCACCAGGGCGCACTGGAGGTATTGGGGACTGTGCAGTCCCGAGGAAAGGAGGAAATGTCCCTCCAGCAGGGCCTGACTGTCGCGGAATATCTGCAGGATCTCGCTGGGGCTGGAAGGTAGGTCGCTCATAGCTAGCGCTTCTCCCTTTCCCTGCCTGGAACCAAGAGATGAGGAATCAGAGCGGTATCCTCTGTTGCCGGCAATAGTTGGAGAGGAGGAGAAGGGCCTGGTTGAGGCGTTGAATCCGCAGGTTCTTCCTCCTCATCTGGGTAGCGTCTTCCGCCGGGACTGCTTCGGCTCGAACCTCCCGCAAGGCGAGGTTCAGATGCTGATAGATGGTCCTGATCTCGGAGGGGCTATAGCGCTTCAAAGCGGTGGGGGTGAGTGAGGTAAACCCGTCCGCGATGTCCAGGGCCAATGACTTGGGATTGCCGGGGATGGTCATGGTCGGCTCTGCTGCCAGGAAGAGCTCAGTGGCCCTTCCGATCTTCTTGGATCTCCGCCAGGATCCGTTCGGCTGCCTCTACTGGATCGGGAGCCGACAGGATGGGGCGTCCGATCACCAGGAAATCTGCTCCCGCTTCCACCGCTTCCTTGGGGGTCAGGATTCGCCTCTGGTCTCCCGCCGAAGCCCAGGTCGGCCGGACCCCCGGGGTGACGATCAGAAAATCTTGGCCACAGGCAGACCGGACTGGCCCGATCTCCTGAGGAGAGGCTACTACCCCGTCCATACCAGCCTCTTTGGCCATTCGCGCCAGGTGGACCACCTGTTCCCCTAAAGAGCAGGGGATGTTCAGTTCCTGCTGCAACATTTGCCGATCCAGGCTGGTGAGGACCGTCACCGCCAGCAACAGGGGGGGTTCTTTCCCTTGCTGACGAGCCACCTCCTTGGCGGTCATCACCGCTGCCTTCATCATCTCCCGTCCGCCGGAGGCGTGAAGGTCGAGCATGGAGACCCCCAGATTACAGGCCTGAGCGGTGGCGCGGGCCACGGTGTGGGGGATGTCGTGGAACTTGAGGTCCAGGAACACCCTTCCCCCCCTCTCCTTTACCATCTCCACTGCCCAAGGGCCCCAGGCCGTGAAGAGCTCCAACCCGACCTTGAAGGCGGCCACCTTTTCCTTGAGGACCTCCACCAAGGTCTCGGCTCGACCGCGGTTATCCACATCCAGGGCGACGATCAACTTCTTGTCCTCTGTCCTTCCCATCCTCCCCTCTCATTGCTTGGTATAGGGCCGGAATCCGGCCTTGCGGGCCCCCTCCTCGCTGTCGAAGTAGAGGCGATAGCGGGGCTCGACCCGGTCGTAGTATCTCTGGCCGGGGCGATAATAGTAGCCGCTCTTCTTGCTCGCTACAATGCGGGGCGGGGGAGGAGAGGGGGCAGTCATGGCTTTTCCACTTGGCGATGCTGGTGGCGGACGATCGATCTGGCCTCCGGGACTGCTCGCCGGCGCGGAGTGGGCTGAGGCCAGCCCCCAGACACCCCGCCTGTTGCTCTGGGCTTCGCGCTGCAATTCCCGAAATAGCTCTCCGTACTTAAGCGGGGGCAAGGGTGAAGAGAGCCGGGCGTACCCGTTCTTGAGCATCCATCCATTCAGCAGCGTTCCCCCCTCCGAGATGTAGGCTTGCAGGCGGCCTCGTTCATCCTCCAGATTTCCCTCGAACTCCAAGCGGATCCTCTTTCCCTCCACTCGGGAAGAGAGGTCCTTCCGGATCTGGAGCTCCAAGGCCCTTCTTTCGCGATCGTCCAGCGGCTCCAAAGCCAAGAAGCGGATTTCGCCGTAGTCGGGCGAGTGCAGGGTCCAGCCATCGATTATCCGGTCGCAATAGGTCTCCAAGACTGCCTCTTGGGCCAGGGTAGGATGGGGGCAGAAGTAGGGCACCAGGATTGTACTGCCTCCGAGCAGGGAGAGGACAAAGAGGGAAAGGAAATGAAGGAAATAGCGGCTCATCCTCAGCTGGCCAATCCTCTACAGGCCCAGCCTCTCGCTGATCCCTTGCATGGCGGTCAGGCTGATCTGAACGAATTCCTCCAGGCTCAAGCCCAACCTTTCACATTCCCGGATGGCCTCCCGCCTAACATTGCGCGCGAAGGCCTTCTCCTTCATCCGCTTGATGACCGATGAGGCCTTGACCTGGGACAGCTTTTTCTCCGGCAGGACCAGGGCAGTGGCCACTATGAGGCCGGTAATGCTCTCCGCGGCGATGAGCGCGAAATCGAGGGGCTCCCTCCGATTTATCGCCAGCGCCTCCGCGTTGTGAGCCTTTATCGCCTCGATTACCGGCCGGCAGACACCCCTTTCCTCCAGGATGCGGGCTGCCAGGAGGGTATGGGAGGCCGGGTCATCTTTGGTCTCCTCGAAGTCGAGATCGTGGAGGAGGCCAGCCACCCCCCACAGGAACTCATCCTCCCCAAGCCTCCGGGCCAAGGCCCTCATGATGGCCTCGGTAGCCACACAGTGCTTGATCAAAGCCTCGGTCTTGACATATTGGTTGAATACTTCTTGCACCTCTCGAGGGCTGATCCCCAGCTCGGTTTCAAGGTCCATCCGCTCCTCCTATAGCCTGGGTTTGCCCCCCGGGGGGGAGAATGTCCGGGGGCATCGCTCGATGTTTATCGAATGCCATTCAAATCATATTCGGGAAGGAGAAGGCTGGCAAGGAATTTCTTGGGGCAGGGGGGATTCGAGACCGGAGCCTGCTATCAGCCATCTCCACTCTCTGGTTGACCTTTCCCGCCCAAACGCTTAATATGCCAATGTCCAATCCCGCTCCTTTCCCATTCCGTTTCTGAGCTCCTTTGCCGGAGGTGAAATGATGCCGCGAGAGCTTCCGCCGGAGAGACTGCGCATGGTGTGCGATCCCGCCTCGCTCCAGTTCCAGACCACAGAAGAGCTTGCCCCCCTGGAGGGGATCATCGGCCAAGCCCGGGCTATGCGCGCCCTGCAATTCGGCCTGGCAGTACGAGAACACGGGTTCAACATCTATGTGGCTGGGGTCCCGGGAACGGGCAGGACTACGGCCGTCAAGGCCTTCCTGGAGGAAGTGGCAAAGCAGAAGGAAGTCCCGCCTGATTGGTGTTATGTCCATAACTTCAGGGACCCATACTATCCAAAGGCCCTGATGCTGCCGGCAGGGAGGGGAAGGGCACTGCGTGAGGACATGCGGAGGCTGATCGAAGAAGCGCGACGCGAGATCCCGCGAGCCTTCGAGAAGGAAGAGTACACGGCCCGCAAGGAGAGGATCGGCGACGGTCTGCGCAAACGGAGGGAAGAGCTCTTTACCCGCTTGGGAGAGAGGGCACAAGAAAAGGGCTTCCTGATCCAGAGCTCTCAAATGGGGCTGCTGATCATCCCGGTAGTGAACGGAAATCCCATTAGTGACCAGGAATTCATGGCCTTGCCCAGCGAGGCCCGCGAGGAGATCCTTCGGCGGCGAAGCGAGGTGGAGGAGGAGCTGAAGCTGGCCATGAAGGAACTCAAGACGGCGGAGAAGGAGGCCAACGAGGAAGTGCAACGGCTGGACCGAGAGGTGGCCCTCCAGGCGGTGGGCCACCTCCTTGCAGATCTGAAAGAGAGGTACCTGGATCTTCCCCCGGTGAGGGAGTACCTGCAGGCGGTGGAGGAGGATATCCTGGAAAGGATCGCCCAGTTTCGAGGTATGCCGGAGCCAAGCCCGGATATGCTCCTTCCCCTGGCGCGCATGAGGGAATTGGCCTTCCGGCGCTACCAGGTCAATCTAGTGGTGGACAACTCCGATCTGGTAGGGGCGCCTGTGGTTTTGGAGTTCAACCCCACCTACAACAACCTTTTCGGCCGTATCGAGAAGGAGTCCGAGTTCGGTGCCCTGGTTACCGACTTCACCATGGTCCGTCCGGGTTCGCTGCACCGAGCCAATGGGGGATTTCTGGTCCTCCCGGTCGAGGATCTGCTGCGCAACATCTTCTCCTGGGACGGCCTCAAGCGCTCCCTGCGCAACCGGCAGATAATCTTGGAGGAGGCAGGAGAACGGCTTGGGTTCATAGCCACCAAGAGCTTGAGTCCGGAGCCGATTCCCCTGCAAGTAAAGGTCATCTTGATCGGCAGTTCTCTTCTCTACCACTTGCTTTATGCCTATGACGAGGATTTCAACGAGCTTTTCAAGGTCAAGGCCGATTTCGACACCCGCATGGACCGGACGGAGGAGAACATCAAGGCCTACGCCGCCTCCCTGCGCGCCCTCTGTCAAAAGGAGTGCCTGCGGCAGATGGACGCAGCAGCGGTGGCCAAAGTAGTTGAACACAGCTCCCGCCTGGCCGAGCATCAGGAAAAGCTTTCTACGCGTTTTCTCGAGATCGCCGACATCTTGCGGGAAGCCAATTATTATGCCTCGCAGGAAGGGGCTTCACTGGTAAGCAAGGAACATATCGGGAGGGCCATCGAGGAAAGGGTTTACCGATCCAATCTGATCGAGGAAAAGATCCGGGAGCTGATCGAGAGGGGGGTTTTCGTCATCGAGACCGAAGGGGAGGCGGTGGGCCAGGTCAACGGTCTGGCCGTAATCAGCCTGGGGGACTATGTTTTCGGCCGACCCCACCGGATCACGGCGAGCATAGGGCTAGGTCGAGAGGGGGTTATCGATATCGAACGGGAGGCCAGATTGGGCGGGCGCATCCACACCAAGGGGGTCTTGATCCTGTCCGGATTTCTGGCGGATCGCTACGCCCAGGACAAGCCCTTGGCCCTCTCTGCCCGCCTGGTGTTCGAGCAGAGCTACGAAGAGGTGGAGGGAGACTCTGCCTCCAGTACCGAGCTTTACGCCTTGCTTTCCGCTCTTTCCGGCCTTCCCCTTCGCCAGGGAATCGCGGTTACCGGCTCGGTGGATCAGAAAGGTCAGGTGCAGGCCATAGGTGGGGTCAACGAAAAGATCGAGGGCTTCTTCCGGGTCTGCCAGGTCAAGGGCCTGACCGGCGAGCAAGGGGTGATAATTCCGGAGGCTAACCTTCCTAACCTGATGTTGAGGGAGGAGGTAGTAGAGGCGGTGCGGGAAGGGAGGTTCCACATCTGGCCGGTGCGAACCGTGGACCAGGGTATGGAGATCCTTACCGGAATCCCGGCGGGGGAGCTCAGGCCTGACCGGTCCTTCGAGCCGGAAAGCGTGAACGATAGGGTGAACCGGAGACTGCAGCAACTGGCGTCTCAATTGCGGAATTTCATGCGGGAAGAGGGGGAGGGAAAAGGAAAGATGGAGGGCCCCGACCCGGAGGCGATTGGGAACAGTCCTTGAGGGAAGGAGGCGAATAGGGTGGAGCGGGGAGGAATCAAACGGGGTGGGATGGCCATTTTCTTCTTGCTCCTATTCCTCGTCCTTTGCTACGGACAGGAAGGGAAGGCCGGGAGGGAAGAGGAGGGGAGCTGCGCCAGGTGCCATACCGATAGGATGGCCCTCAAAGCTTCGCTCTCTCCCCCTCCGGAGAGGGTGGCCGGGGAAGAGGAGAGCTGAGCTGGATCTCCTCCCCCGGTGGGGGATCGCGTGGATCTTTACTGGGTGGATCCGGCCTTCCTCAGGTCCGAACATGGGAGCCTGGGGTGCACCAGCTGTCATGGGGGAGACCCCTCCAGCCCGCACAAGGTCGGGGCCCACCTGGGCCTGGTTCGCGATCCATCGCAGGAGGCAGGCCGAAATTGCAGCCCCTGCCATGAGCAGATCGTGCGGAGATATGAAACCAGCCTGCACGCTACGGTCAGGGGATTCGAAACAGTGCTGAGACAGAGGGCGGGAGATCGTTGGTCCGAGCTGGAGACAGTCTATCGCGAGTCCTGTTCCGGTTGCCATGCCAATTGTGGCCATTGTCACCTGGCCCGTCACCCCTCGGGCGGGGGGGGACTCCTGGCCGGGCACCGCTTCCTGGCTCGGCCTCCAGCGGATAAGGCGTGCGGAAGCTGCCATGGGGGGCGGGTGACGCCGGAGTTCTTTGGAGCCCACGAGGGGCAGCCGGCAGATGTGCACTTCGCCCGGGCGCAGATGGACTGCTTCTCCTGCCACGATCCGTCAAGCTTCCACGGCTCGGGCACCGCCTTTCCGGATCGGCATGCCTCGCTTTCGCGTCTCTCTTGCCTCGATTGTCATGGTGAGGCATTCGGGACCCAGACCGCGGTCGAGGCCCACCGCGTTCACGGGAGGGACCTGCAGTGTCAGATTTGTCACTCCGCCCTCTACAAGGGATGCTACGAGTGCCATTTGGCCACAGGTTCACGATCCCGGCTCCAGTTCAAGATAGGCAGGAACCCGCGCCCGGATCGCCCCTACCGCTTTACCCTGCTCCGGCATATCCCTACCCTCCGGGATACCTTCGAATCGAAGCTGAAGGATGCCCTTCCCTGGTTCGATTCGGTTCCCAACTGGAAACCGACCTCTCCCCATGCGCTGCAGAGGATCACCTACCGCAACCGGGATTGCAACGGATGCCATGGCAATCCCCGGATCTTTCTCCGCCTGGAAGACCTGTCCCCCCAGGATCCTCGGGCGAACGAAGGGCTCCTTGTCCCTGCTATCCCGGAGAAGCTCCCTCCCCAGAGGCCGAGGTGAGGGAGGGAGAGAGCATAATAAAAAGATGGATGAGTAACAGGAGGCATCGTCTCGGATAATCGGTTAGAGGAGGATGACATGTACCGCAAGATCCTGGTACCCCTGGATGGATCGGAGTTGGCTGAATGCGTCCTCCCCCATGTCAGGGCGATCGGCAAAGGGTGCGAATCTCAGGAGGTCATTCTGATCCGGGTGCTGGAACCGCTCGAGCTGCCCACCCGCGGGGGATTGGCCTTCAGCGAGGAAGACTTGGAACGGATGGAAGAGGAGAGGAAGTCGGAGGCAGCGGACTATGTCAGGCGCTGGGCGGAGAGGCTGCAGGAGGAGGGATTAGCGGCGAGGTGGGAACTGATCCAGGGAAAGGCGGCAGAGGCGATCTCCGAATATGCCGAAAAAAAGGAAGTGGACCTGATCGCCATTGCTACCCACGGGAGATCGGGAATCAGCCGCTGGTACTGGGGCAGCGTGGCCGACCGTATCCTCCGCTCGGCCTGTATGCCGATTTTGATGGTGAGGGCACCGGGTTGCAAGCCGGCCTGAGGGCAGACGAGCGTGAAAAGAGGATGGAGGTTGACAGCGGGTGGGTGGGGGTATAGAAAATTCAGCAGCCGGAGAGTCAGAAATCGTGCCAGCGAATCTTAAATCTTAGATCTCGGAGGAAGGCAATCGGCAATTGGCAATCAGACCAAAAGGGGGGAGCATGACAGGGGTCAAGGGATCGGTAGAATTGATGAGGCTGCTGAATCAGGCCATAGCCCGCGAGCTTCAGGTCTCGATCCAGTATATGTGGCAACATGTGCTCTGGAAGAGCTTCAGATGGCTGGCCGTGAAGCAAGAGCTGAAGCGGATTGCTATCTCGGAGATGAAACACGCCGAGGCCATTGCCGAGAGGCTCACCTACTTGGGGGGCGTTCCCACCACCGAGCCCGACCCCATTTTCTTGGGGGAGAACATGGCGGAGATGATCCGGCAGGATCAGAAAGATGAAGAGACGGCTATCCGGCTTTACCGGGAGGTGATAGAGGTCTCCCGAAAGGAAGGAGACGAGGTCACCAACCGGCTTTTCCGGGAGATATTGGCGGAGGAAGAAGGGCATCACGCAACCTTTTCGACCATACTGGAGGAGCTTTGATTGGGGGAGGCCCAAGGAGGGAATGATGACGCAAAGGGGCGAGGTTTACCGATGCAATGTATGCGGTAACATGGTGGAGGTCATCCGGGCGGGGGCTGGTGAGCTGGTCTGTTGCGGACAGCCCATGGAGAGGTTAGGAGAAAAGATGCAGGAGGTGGGGCAGGAAAAGCATGTGCCCGTGGTGGAGAGGGCAGCCTCCGAGGTGAGAATCAAGGTGGGGTCGGTGCCCCACCCTATGGAGGAGAAACACTATATCGAGTGGGTCGAAGTCGATCTAGGGGAAGGGGGGTGCCGCCGCTACCTGCGGCCAGGAGATCTGCCGGAGGCTAAGTTCCCAGGCCTTGCGGGGGACCGAGTCTTTGCCCGCGCCTTCTGCAATGTCCACGGCCTGTGGAAGTCGACCTGATGAGGCAGCGCGGTGGGACAGAGGGTCTAGCTCGGAGCGGGATGCGGTGGAGGAGCTGGAAAGGAGGGTCCCGTGAGTGAAGAGAGGCAAAGGGAGTTCGCAAAATGGGTCCTGTTAGTTCTGGGCTCGATCTTGCTAGTCTTCGGAGTAGCTCCGCGGCCGGTCCCTCCTGAGCTTCAGGGGGCGGCAGCATCGGCCTCGGATTACCCCCTCAAGATCCCCTTGGGGCTGATCGATCCCGAGATCCCGGCCGCCAATCCCCTGACCTTGGCGAAGGTTGAGCTGGGGAGACAGCTCTATTTCGATAAGCGTCTCTCGGTGGACGATACGGTGAGTTGTGCCACCTGCCACGATCCCCACCATGGGTTTGCCCAGAGCGAGGCGATCAGCATCGGGATCCAGGGCAAGAAGGGAAACCGGAATGCCCCCACGGTCTTGAATGCTGCCCTCTTTGACATGCAGTTCTGGGATGGAAGGGCGCCTTCTTTGGAGGAGCAGGCAAAAGCACCCATCGTCAATCCGGTGGAAATGGGGATGCCGAGCCTGGAGGCCCTGGTGGAGAAGCTGAAGAAGATCCCTGAGTACAGGATATCCTTTTCCGAGGCCTTTCCTGATGGGATCACGGTGGATAACATTGCTCGGGCGATCGCAGCCTACGAGAGGACGCTTTTAGCCGGGGATTCGCCCTTCGATCGCTATTTCTATGGAAAGGAAGAGAACGCCATCTCCCCCGCTGCCAAACGAGGCCTGGAGGTTTTTCGAGAGAAAGGCAGATGCGTGACCTGCCACGAGATCCTTTCCTCTTTCGCCCTGTTTACCGACCAGAAGTTTCACAATGTGGGGGTGGGGATGGATAAGCCGAATCCGGACCTGGGCCGATTCCTGGTGACCAAAGAGGAGAAGGATACGGGGGCATTCAAGACCCCGACCCTGCGGAATGTGGCCTTGACCGGTCCCTACATGCACGACGGAAGCGAACCCACCCTGGAATCGGTGGTCGAACTCTACGACAAGGGGGGTATCCCCAACCGACATCTGGACGGCGGCATCCGGCCGCTGAACCTAAGCGCGCAGGAGAAGAAGGACCTCGTGGAATTCATGAAAAGCCTTACCAGTCCAGGGGTGGAGAAGATCGGCGGTCCCATTCCCTCTCAGTGAAGGGCCTGGATCGAAGGAGAAGGGAGGTCAGCGCTATGGGAAGGAAAGTGAGCCGCAGGGAATTCTTGCGACTATCGGCCCGGGGGGCGGCAGCGGCAGGGTTGGCCGGCCTGTTCGGGGGGCTGGGTTCATCCGGGAGCAGGCCAGCGGAGGCCGCGCCCCGGGTCGAGCCCTTTACCTTCGCCTACATCTCCGATACCCATCTCTACGAGAAAAAGCTGAATATGCGCTTCGTCAGGGCCATCGAAAAGGCGGTGGCGGATGTCAACGCCCTGGATCCGCAGCCGGATTTCGTCCTCTTCGGTGGCGATCTGGCACAATTGGGGCAGAAGGGGGAACTGGATCTGGGAAGGGAGATACTGAGCGGACTGCGGGCCAAGAAGTACATGATGGTGGGCGAACACGATTGGTATCTGGATATGGGCGAGTACTGGCGACAGCTCTTCGGCCCGGACACCTATTCCTTCGACCATAAGGGGGTCCACTTCGTGGTCCTGAACAGCGTCATCGTAGAGGACTATTGGACTGCCACCAAGATGACGCCCATGGAACGGATGAAGGCCATGGCCCAGCTGGACAATCCCGAGGGTCGTCCTTTCACCGTAGGAGAGAGGCAAAGGGAATGGCTGCAGCGGGATCTGGCCGGGGTTCCACTGGATAGACCAATCATCGTCTTTTCCCACTCTCCCCTCTACAGGTATTACAAGAACTGGAATTTCTGGACGGACGACGCAGAACAGGTCCAGGCCCTCCTTTCCCGCTTCCAAAGGGTAACGGTGATCCACGCCCATACCCACCAGGTCCTCACCAACAGGATCGGTAACATCCATTTCCACGGGGTCCTCTCTACCGCCTGGCCATGGCCGTATGCTCCCAAGGGGCTGCCCCGTTACACTCGTCAACAGGACCGCGCCGATCCCTTCGACCAGTTCGATGGTTGTGGATGGGGCACGGTGGAAGTGCTGCCGGATGGCGGGGTCAACAAGAACTACCACCTGTGGGGAAGGAAAAAGACGGCCGTGACCTACGAATGGCTGTCCACTGTGAACGAGGCAGCCCTTCCCGATCCTTATCAGGTGGGGCCCCATTATTGATGGAAAGATAAGGAGGTGGAAGATGGGAAAGAGGCTGGCCGCCTTGGTGTTGGTTGCCGTGGTGATAGGACTCGTTGCCCTTGCCTACGTGGCCTCCGGAAATTCGTCCCCGCAGACGGATCGATCGGCAGCCCTGACTGCTGGGGAAGGGGGGGACCAGGCAGGGAGCGATGATAGAGCCTTCAAGTTGTGTGACGGAGAGACCGAGGTAGTGATCTCGGTTCCCAGCGCAGAGAAGACGGGCAAGATGTCTCGCGAGGTAGCGGAGCAGGTAGCGGCCCGCTTGATGCAAGAGTGGACGATCCAGAAACGGAGCCAAGGGGATCGAGGGTCCTTGCTTTTGGCTCACAAAGGGGAGCCTCATAGCCGCAGGGAAATGCGGACCTGGGATGCGGAATTGGACAAGGCGGTGAAAGAGGGTTACCGCCTCTTTCACGATTCCTCCTTGGGGACCAATGGGATATCCTGTGATATGTGTCACCCCGATGCGGACGATACCCACCCCTATACCTATCCCAAGTTCCAGACCCAGCTGAAACAGGTAGCCTTGCTCAGGGACATGATCAACTGGTGCATCGAAAATCCCTTGGAGGGAAAGAGGTTGGCCGATGACGATCCGCGGATGAAGGCGCTGGAGATGTATATCCTGTGGGCCAACAAGGGAGAGGTGGCGGTGCCGGGGAAGCATTAGGCTCGCGCAGCCGGGATCCCTCACCGGGGGCCGGAGTAAAGGCGAGTGAAAGGGATCTTCCTGCGCTGGGCGGCCAACACCGCGGCGATCTGGATTGCCGCCCAGCTTATACCCGGGATCGAAGTAAGAGGACTGAAGGGCGCCATCGTCGCCGCTGCCGTCCTGGGAATCCTCAACGCCCTGATCCGGCCCCTCCTTCTCTTGCTCACCCTTCCTCTTACCGTGCTCACCCTAGGTCTTTCCACCCTCCTTATCAACGGTCTGCTCCTGATTCTGACCTCCAAGATAACCTCCGGTTTATTGGTTCAAGGGTTCTGGCCAGCGGTCTGGGGAGCCTTGGTGATAAGCCTGCTGAGTTCTCTGCTGAGCTGGTTTCTGGACTGAGGAGGGACTTGGCGATTGCCCGGGGGGACACCCAGGCGGAAAGCAGTGCGGGGGTTGGCGGCGATTTAACCTTGACATTTATTGAATTTGAAGTATAAATATTAGGCTTTTGAAACCCCCTGCCACCTGGTCCCCTAAATGTTCGACAGGCTCACCGCCAGACTGGAAACCGTCTTCCGCCGTCTCCGCGGCTACGGAAAGCTGACCGAGGATAACATAGCCGAGGCCCTGCGCGAGGTGCGCATGGCCCTGCTGGAGGCCGATGTCCACTTTCGGGTGGTAAAGGATTTCTTGGAGCAGGTGAGGAAGGAGGCAATAGGGAAGGAAGTTCTAGAGAGTTTGTCCCCGGGGCAGATGGTTATCAAGGTGGTCTACCAGCGTTTGGTGGCCCTCCTGGGGGGGACCGAGAGCAAGCTTCAGCTCCGCTCTGCGCCGCCTTCGTCCATCATGTTAGTGGGGTTGCAGGGCTCGGGCAAGACTACTACTGCAGCGAAGTTGGCCCTTTTTCTGCGCAGGCAAGGGAAGAAGGATATCCTCTTGGTCGCGGCCGATCCCCGGCGGCCGGCCGCGAGGGAGCAGCTACGAATCCTGGGGAAGCAGGGGGGGGTGCCCGTTTTCGAGCAAGAGGGCGAGGTGCCGGAGCTGGTCGAGGCTGCCCTCTCCTGGGCCCGCTTCCGGTCCGCTGAGGTTATCATCTGGGATACGGGAGGGCGGCTGCACATCGACGCGGGGTTGATGGACGAACTGAAGCTGATCAAGGAGGCCGTGAATCCCTCGGAAATCCTGATGGTAGCCGATGCTATGACCGGACAGGACGCGGTCAAATCGGTCTCGGCCTTCGACCGGGAACTGGATCTCTCCGGTGTTATCCTCACCAAGCTGGACGGCGATGCCAAGGGGGGTGCGGCCCTCTCGGTGCGGGCCATCACGGGAAAGCCGATCAAGTTGGTGGGAGTAGGGGAGAAGCTCGAGGCCTTGGAGGTCTTCCATCCGGACCGCATGGCCTCGCGCATCCTGGGAATGGGAGATGTCCTCACGCTCATAGAGAAGGCGGAGGAGGCCTTCGATCGAAAGAGGGCAGCGGAGCTGGAGCGCAAATTGCGATCCGATTCCTTCACCCTGGAGGATTTCCGGGAACAGCTTCATTCTCTTAGGTCTCTGGGTCCTCTCGATCAGGTAATGGGAATGATTCCGGGTTTCTCCCGCCTTTCCAGCTCGGACCTGGATATGGATGGTCGGCAGCTCAAGAGGATGCAGGCTATCATCGATTCCATGACCCGGGAAGAACGCTTGAACTACCACATCATCAACGGGAGCCGCCGCCGGAGGATCGCGGAAGGCTCGGGGACATCCGTGCCGGAGGTTAACAGGCTGTTGAAAAGCTTCGTCCAGATGCAGAAGGCCCTGCGCCAGTTGACCAAATCGGGAAAGGGGACGGGCAGATCGGGTTTGCACCTTCCCTTTTTCCCTTGAGCGATGAGGATGGCTTTTTGGTTGCCATTGAGAAGGGAAGAAGAGCGCGCAAATGATATTGGGAAATCCTATCCCTCCTCTCACCGCCGCCGGCCCGATGAAGCATTGGTTCTTCAAATCAAACCGAGGAGGAACTCATGGCAGTAAAGATCAGACTGAGGCGAATGGGCGCCAAGAAGAAGCCTTTCTATCGGATCGTGGTAGCTGACGCGCGCATGCCCAGAGACGGGAGGTTCATCGAGGAGGTGGGGACTTACGATCCCTTGCAGTCACCCAGCGCTGTTACCTGGAAGAGAGAGAGGATTCGTTATTGGTTGAAGAACGGGGCTCAGCCGACGGAGACGGTGAGAAGCCTATTGGTGAGGACAGGCCTCACCGACCGCCAGTTGAGGCTGAGGGAAACGCCGGAAGAGGGAGCTGGGTCCGCAACGGCTTGATAAATCCTCGGAGGAGGCTGATCGTCTTGAAGGAACTGGTAGAGTTTTTGGCTAAATCGCTGGTCAACAACCCTGAAGAGGTAAGTGTATCCGAGGTCCAACGCGACGAGACCACTCTTCTCCAGCTCCGGGTCGCACCCAGCGATCTGGGACGGGTCATTGGGAAGGAGGGTAGGACCGCCAAAGCGATTCGACTGTTGCTGGCTGCTGCTGCTGCTCGGCGGGGCAAGAAGGCTACCCTGGAGATACTGGAGTAGAGAGAATGAAGCAGGGACTCCTGCTTCTGGGGGAGATCGTTCGACCGTGGGGATGGAGGGGGGAGGTGAAGCTCCTCCCCTATGCCGAGCTGAGCGAGATTCTGTCCGGAAAACAAGAGATATTCCTGGAGAAGGACGGGCGAGTGGAAACTTACGGTCTCGAGGGGTGCCGCTTTCATAAGTCCTTTGCGGTACTGAAGTTGAGGGGATGCGACAATTTCGAGAGGGCTACGGCCCTTCGAGGTTGGAAGGCGGCAATACCGAGGGCGAGTGCCCCTCCTTTGCCCCCCGATACTTATTATCATTACGATATACTGGGCCTGGAGGTGATCTGCGAGGGGGAGCGAAGGGGTAAGGTCGCCGAGATATGGAGCACGCCTGCTCAGGATCTCTACTTGGTGCGCGAGGAAGGGGGGAGGGAATGGCTCCTTCCGGCTGCCAAGGGGATCGTTCAGCGGATCGATCTGAGAGAGGGAATGATGCATGTAGTGCTGCCCGAGGGGCTGATCGACCTTGAGGAGGTATGACATCCTGACCCTTTTCCCGGGAATGGTCCAGGGGGCAATCCAGGAAAGCATCCTGCGGCGAGCCCAGGAAAAGGGACTACTGGAGATAAGGGTCATAAACATCCGCGACTACGCAGTCGATAAGCACCGCGTCGTCGATGATCTGCCCTTCGGGGGCGGACCGGGTATGATCTTGAAGCCGGAGCCGATCTTCGCCGCGGTTAGGGACTGTCAAAGAGGACATTCGGAGGCGCGAGTGATACTGATGTCTCCGCAGGGGAGCCGCTTCGATCAAAAGATGGCCCAGGAGTTGGTGCAGGAAGAGCGGCTTATCTTCATTTGTGGCCGCTACAAGGGGGTAGACGAAAGGGTGAGGCAGGCCCTGGTTACAGACGAGATATCGATTGGCGACTATGTCCTCTCCGGGGGGGAACTGCCGGCCCTGGTGGTGGTTGAGGCATTGGCCAGATTGATCCCGGGGGTGCTGGGAGACGAGGAATCGGCCCGTAGCGATTCGTTCTATGCTGGCCTCCTGGATCATCCCCATTATACCCGTCCGGCCTGTTTCGAGGGGATGGAGGTCCCCCCGGTCCTCGTCTCTGGCCACCACGAACAGGTTCGGCGATGGCGGAGAAAAGAGGCGCTTCGCCGGACGCGGGAGCGAAGGCCAGACTTGCTGTCGAGCGTTCCCCTGAGTGACGAAGACAGGCAGCTATTGGAGGAGATAGAACGAGAGGGAGGAAATTAGCTCCCGCAAATCCTGGGATTGAGGGGTGATCGGCATGAGTCGGATCATAGAGGAGTTGGAAAAGGATTGGCTGCGAAAGGACCTGGCCGAGTTCCGACCGGGGGATACGGTGAGGGTCCATGTGCGGGTCAAGGAAGGGGAGAAAGAGAGGATCCAGGCCTTCGAGGGAGTGGTAATGCGGATGAGAAGAAGGGGTCTGGGCTCCACCTTCACCGTGCGCAAGGTCACCTATGGGGTGGGAGTGGAGCGGACCTTTCCCTTCCATTCCCCCCTGATCGAAAAGGTGGAGGTGGTGCGCCAGGGAAGGGTGAGGAGAGCAAAGCTGTATTACCTGCGCAGCCTGAAGGGAAAGGCCGCCCGCATCAAGGAAAAGAGGCTGCGCTAGGCCAGGAGGGCAGGCCATGGTTAGCGCATTGAGGGCCGGATTCAGGAAAAGGTTCGTGGCGGGCCTGGTAGTTCTCTTGCCGGTCCTGGTTAGCCTGTTCCTGATTTGGTGGGTTTTCAGTTTGGTCGACGGCATCCTCTCCCCGCTTTGCGACCGGCTCTTGGGCTATCATGTCCCGGGGTTGGGTTTTCTGTCTACCTTGCTTCTGGTCTTCCTGGTAGGGATGGTGGCCACCAATGTAGTGGGCCGGCGGGTCATTTCCTGGGGAGAGGCGGTTTTTTCAAAGGTTCCGGTGATACGGAGCGTCTATCCAGCGGTCAAGCAGATGGTGGATGCTTTTTCTCCGGAGGGTCGGTCGTCCTTCAAACGGTTTGTGATGGTGGAATATCCCCGCCCGGGGGTGTTCTCCTTCGGCTTTCTCACCGATCAGTCGGAGCTGGAGTGCCACATCTCCACTGCCGGGGGAGAGGAGTGCAAGGTCGAGCCCCTGGCAGCGGTCTATATTCCGACCAACCACCTTTACCTGGGGGAGATCGTGTTCTTCCCGCGAAGGGATGTCTACTATTCCGATCTCGGTATCGAGGAGGGGATTCGTATAATCCTCTCGGGGGGATTGCCACTCCTCCCCGTTTGACCGTCCGCGGGTCCTTTAACTCGCTTCCTACATGACCCCGTTCGATAAGGGTTGCGTGCTCCGGCCAGATCTCGAGGAGGAGCTCCGTGCCTCCGGATATCGGATTATCGCCGGCGTCGATGAAGCTGGTCGGGGGGCACTGGCCGGTGCGGTGGTGGCGGCAGCCGTTGTGCTCCCACCTGGGATCAGGATCGAGGGTCTTGCCGATTCCAAGAAGTTGACACCCTCTCAAAGAGAGAAGCTTCTCTACCATATCCGCTCCCGGGCGCTGGCTATAGGGATCGGGGTCGTGGATGAAGCGACCATTGACCAGATCAATATCCTCCGCTCCGCCCTCCTGGCTATGGAGCGAGCGGTCCTTTCCCTCTCGCTATCCCCCCAGCTCCTCCTGGTTGACGGGAAAGATGTCCCCTCCCTGGTCATTCCCTCCCTGCCCATCCCCCGCGGAGATTCTTTATTTCCCTCCATTGCTGCTGCTTCCATCGTGGCCAAGGTGACTCGCGATCGATTGATGGAGGGATACCACCGGCTTTTCCCTTGCTACAGATTCGATCGGCATAAAGGCTACGGAACAGCCGAGCATCTCCGAGCCCTGAAAGCTCATGGCCCCTGCCCCATCCACCGTCGTACGTTCCGGGGGGTCGAGGGTCAGGTTCCCGACTTTGCCCCTCGGGAGGGAAGGGATCGGTGAGCAGAGAGAAAAAGGAATTGGGACGCCGGGCAGAGGAGATGGCCGAAGCCTGCCTGCGGAAAAAGGGGTACCGGATCAGGGAGAAGAACTATATCTGTGCTCGGGGAGAACTGGATCTCGTCGCCCAAGAAGGGGAGGTTCTGGTTTTCGTAGAGGTCCGGAGCAGAAAAGGTGGGGGATCCCTGCCTGAGACTTCGGTGGGACGGGCCAAGCAGAGGCAGATAGTGAGAGCTGCTGAATTCTATTTGGCCGAGAGGGGATGGGAGGGAGACTGTCGCTTCGATGTGGTGGCGATCCAGCTTACTCCAAGCGGAAAGCTGGAAAGCGTGAAATTGATCCGGGATGCCTTCAGTCGGGAGGGGTTAGAGACCTTCGAGTAGGGAGAGGAGGGGGCCATGGAGATCGCTGAGCTTTTCCGCAAGATCTATCTCTTTCAAGGACTCTCCGACCAGGAACTGGGTCTGGTCTCAGGCATTACGGCGGAAAAGGAGTTCTCCCCGGGAGAGGTGATTTTCCGGGAAGGCGAAGTGGGGGATGCCTTCTACCTGGTTCTGGAGGGCAAGGTGAGGATCAGCAAGCATGTCCCCGGCGCGGGCGAGGAGGCGTTGGCCATCCTGGGACAGGGTGACTATTTCGGGGAGATGGCCCTGATCGATGAATTTCCTCGCTCCGCTTCGGCCATCGCCCATACCGACTGCCGCCTGCTGCTCATGGACAAGGCCGACTTCGCCAAACTCCTTTCCTCTCACCAGGAGTTGGCTTCCAAACTGCTCTGGGTTTTCTGCCGGACTCTATGCCAGCGCCTTCGGGAAACGAACGAAAAGATCGCCAGCCTGTTCGCCATAGCCAAGGGTTTCTGATGCTGGCCAAGGTTCACAGCGGGGCCATATTGGGGATAGATGCTTACCCGGTGGAGGTGGAAATAGATCTCAGCCCGGGATTGCCTTCTTTCTCCACCGTAGGCCTCCCTGATGTCTCGGTGAAGGAGAGTCGGGACCGAATCAGGGCCGCCATCAGGAATTCGGGGTTGACTTTTCCCTCCAAGCGGATCACGGTCAATCTGGCTCCCGCGGCAATACGGAAGGAAGGGGCTGCCTTCGACCTGCCCATGGCAATCGGGATCCTAGCTGCTCAGGAGCAGGTGGAGAGGGCGAGGCTCGGTTCCTACCTTCTGATTGGGGAACTTTCCCTGGACGGCCAACTAAGGCCGATCAAGGGAGCCCTTCCGCTGGCGGTAGTAGCCCGCGATCAGGGCTTGGAGGGGATCGTTCTCCCCCGGGAGAATCAGCACGAAGCAGCGGTGGTTAAGGGGGTCCGGGTCTATGGGCTAGGCAGCCTTCCGGAGGTGGTGCAGTTCCTGAACGGGGAAAGGGTAGAAGCTCCGGCTGAGATCGATGTGGAGGCGGTATTCGCCGAGAGTGCCCGTTACGAGGTAGATCTCGCCGATGTCCGGGGTCAGCAACATGTAAAGAGAGCGCTAGAGGTGGCTGCTGCCGGAGGGCACAATATCTTGCTGCTGGGCCCTCCCGGAGCCGGAAAGACCATGCTGGCCCGCCGCCTTCCCACCATCCTCCCCCCCCTCACCCTGGAGGAGGCGCTAGTAACCACCAAGATTTACAGCATCGCAGGAATGCTGCCACCAGAGACGGCGCTGCTGGCTACCCGCCCGTTTCGCTCCCCTCATCATACTATCTCGGATGCTGGCTTGGTGGGAGGAGGGAATATCCCTCGCCCGGGAGAGGTGAGCTTAGCCCATAACGGGGTGTTGTTCCTGGACGAGCTGCCCGAGTTCAAGCGGGGGGCGCTGGAGACTCTGCGACAGCCGCTGGAGGACGGGGTGGTCACGATTTCACGGGCCCACACCTCTGTCACTTACCCTGCCCAGTTCATGCTGGTGGCGGCGATGAATCCGTGCCCTTGCGGATACTTGAACGACCCACGGCGAGAGTGCCTCTGCACGCCGTCTCAGATACAGCACTATTTCTCCAGGGTTTCGGGTCCGCTGCTCGATCGCATCGATATACATGTGGAGGTTCCTCCCCTCAGGTTCCGGGAGTTGGTGGGAGGGGAAGCCGGGGAGCCTTCCTCGACTGTGGCCGGAAGGGTCAAGTCCGCCCGGTTACGGCAGCAGGAGAGATTTTCCCGTTCGCGGATCTTCTGCAATGCCCATATGGGTTCTCGTCATCTGCGTCGATTTTGCCAAATGGGTCCGGATGCGGAAAACCTGCTGGCAGCAGCGATGGAAAGACTGGGATTGTCGGCTCGGGGTCACGACCGAATCTTGAAGGTGGCCCGAACGATTGCTGATCTGGCGGGATCGGAGACCATTGCCGCCGAGCACCTGGCAGAGGCAGTGCAATATCGGAGCTTGGATCGAGGAGCGGTTTTCTTCCGCCGCTGAGACCAGGAAGGGGGATGAGCATGGAGGTAGTGAACGAGAAGGATCTGCCCTATAGGGAAGGGGATTGGGGCCCGAAATACATCTTCCGGGGCCCCCTGCTGGAATGGGGTCTGATACGCCTCCTCCCCTCTCAATCTCTGGGCCCTCATTACCATAGAGAGGTGGAGGAGGTCTTCTATTGCTTGCGGGGTAAACCCCTCCTGGTGGTGGAGGGGACGGAGTACCGGGTGAAGGAAGGGGATGCCATTCGGGTGCAGGCGAGGGAGAGGCACGATATCCGGAACGACAGCGAGGAGGCTATCCAAGTTCTCTTCATCAAGGCCCCCTACCTCCCGGAGGACAAGGTGGCGTGTTGATCGGAAGGGCAGAGCGGCAGGGAGGAGGGGAGACCTTGATTTCCCAGGCAGAGAAAGGAGCAAAAGGAGATGAAGGGGCTGATGAAGGTGGCCCATGGCCACGGCAACATGGAGATCCGGGAGCTGGACGAACCCAGGGTGGGTCCAGACCAAGTGAAGATCGAGATCAAGGGGACCGGTATCTGTGGTTCCGATATTCATGTATATCACGAGGCCATTGCGATCCCCATGCGCCTTCCCGTAGTTACCGGACACGAGATGGCAGGCGTGGTAGTGGAAGTGGGAAAGGAGGTGGAGGGGGTAGCGGTAGGGGATCGGGTGACCACCGAGACTACTTTTTCCACCTGCGGCAAATGCCTCTATTGCCGGACCGGATATTATCAGCTCTGCGCAGAGCGGCGGGTCCTAGGCTACTGGTACCACGGAGGGTTTGCTAAGTACACCGTGGTGCCGGCGATTAGGATCCACAAGCTTCCCGACAATGTAGACTTCCTGGCAGGGGCGTTGACCGAGCCTTTGGCCTGCTGCGTCCACGGGCTGACCGACCTGACCGGGATAACCTCGGGGGACTTTGTGGTGATTTCGGGGCCGGGGACGCTGGGCCTACTCAACCTTCAGCTAGCCAAGGGAGAAGGGGCTATAGTGATGGTATGCGGGACCTCGGTGGACGGACCCCGCTTGGAGTTGGCCAAGGCCCTGGGGGCGGACTATACCCTGAATGTGGAGACCGAGGATGCAGTGTCCGCGGTCAAGGATCTGACCGAAGGCTATGGGGCGGATGTCCTGCTCGAATGTTCAGGCGCGGCCTCCGCGGTGGACATGGGTTTACAGATGTTGCGCAAACAGGGAAAATTCACCCAGTTCGGCCTTTTTGGAAAGAAACTGGAGCTTAACTTCGAGGCCATTGCCTACAAGGAGATCAAGGTTACAGGGGTATTCTCCCATCGCTGGACGGCGTGGAGGAAGGCAATCCAGTACATGGCCTTGGGGAAGGTGAACACTCGTCCCCTGGTCACGGATGTCCTACCTTTGACGGAATGGAAGCTGGGATTCGAGAGGTTCGAGAGGAAAGAGGGATTGAAGATCATTCTCGAACCGGTAGGGTAGGAGCTCTTCTATCGCCTGGCCGCTATCGGGGGCAGGGAGCAGGGAAGGCAGGAAGCGAACCGGGATCGCAAGCTAAAGAGGAAAGGAGATGGAGATGGCCACGACCCACCCGAGGTTCAAGGCGGCTGTAGTCCAGGCTGCGCCCGTTTTTCTGGATCTGGATGCCACGGTGGAAAAGGGATGTGCCTTGATCGAAGAGGCCGCCAGCAAGGGGGCTGAGCTGATAGTTTTTCCCGAGGTCTGGATCCCCGGCTACCCTTGGTGGATCTGGCTGGGATCTCCCGCCTGGGGGATGCCCTTTTTTGCCCGCTATCACGACAATTCCATGGTGGTGGGGGATCGCTATTGTCAAAAGCTGTGCGATACGGCCAGAAGAAACGACATCCATGTGGTGATGGGTTTCAGTGAAAAGGAAGGGGGGAGCCTTTATATTGCCCAGCTTTTCATTGACAGGGAAGGTGAGATATTGGGCACGAGGAGGAAGCTGAAGCCCACTCACGTGGAGCGGACCGTTTACGGAGAGGGGGACGGCAGCGGCTTCAAGGTATTCGAGCTGGATATCGGTCGGATCGGAGGGCTATGTTGCTGGGAGCACCTGCAGCCTCTATCCCGGTTTGCCATGTATAGCCTGGGGGAACAGATACACGCAGCCTCCTGGCCTTCCTTTTCCCTGTATCGCGGAGCTGCCTATGCCCTGGGTCCGGAGCTCAACACCGCCGCCACCCAGATGTATGCCGCGGAAGGACAGTGTTTCGCTCTGATGAGCGTTGCCGTGGTGGATGATCGGATCATAGAGATGGTGGTGGATACGGAAGAGAAAGCGCAACTGCTACTGAAGGGTGGGGGATTTGCCAACATCTTTGGTCCGGATGGAAGGCCGTTGGTAGAACCTATTCCGGAGACGGAAGAGGGTCTGTTGATGGCAGAACTGGACCTGGCGTTGATCGTCCTGGCCAAGGCAGCAGCCGATCCGGTGGGACATTACTCTCGACCGGATGTGGTGCGCTTGCTGCTAAACCCGAATCCCGCCCCGCGTGTTCATTTGATGCAGCCGCCCCTCAGCGATATCGAACCTTGCCCCCCCGGCGAGATGGCAGAAGAGGTCTAGCTAGGTCGAACCATGACGGGGGATAAGGGCGGCCTTTGCTGAGGGCTTAACAGCTCAGCAGCAGGCCTCTCACAAAGCGGGGGTCGATGGGTTCGTGGGGGGGGATGTGGCCGTATTCCTCCTGGAAGAGATGAAAGCAGAAATCCCAAAATTCCAGGAGAAAGGGCAGATCTTCCGTTTGGACAACCGAAGAGGACCACTCCTCCACCTGGGCTCTGACCTCTTCCTGCACTGTGGCCTCTCCCTTTTCGGGGTATGTGAGGAACCGATCGAGGAGGTCCCAAATCCTGGCCAGGGGGATGGGCTGCCAGGCGAGGGCGCCGTAGAGGAGGAAGTTGGCGGTCGTGGTGAGAAAGATGGTGGAGAGCTTGATCTCCTGCCACTCCGAGGGAAAGCAATCCTGGAGAGCCATGGTCCGAAGTTGTTCGGGGAACACCTGCAGCCACTCGCCGGTGGCCCTCAGGACAACTGCGAGGCAGCGCAGTGTATCCTCTGCCTCACGGAGATCCCGGAGATCGTGGAAATCGTCGTACCTGTCCCCCCGATAGAAGAGGGGCCTTTTCCTCAGCATCCCCTCGAGCTTCTCCCGATAAGGATGATCGAGGAAGACCAGGTTCCTTCGGTCGTTTCCCAACCATGGCCCCTGGAGGAGGGAACGTGCCCTCCTGCGGAGAAGGAGGGTGGTGCTGAAGCCGCACTGGAACAGCAGGCGAAGAGGCAAGGAGCGAAGGAGTTCCGCGGCCTTCCCTTCCTTTCCCCCGCTGGCATATTGCAGCCCCAGGTCAAGGTAATGAAAGACCTTTGTGGCCACCCTTTCCATTCCCGCGATGTTGAGCTGGTTGAGGGGTTCGGCGACGATGGCGCAGTTGCAAAGGTGTGCGATCTCCCGCTTCAGGCGATCCTGTTCCCAAGGATCCGTTATCCGGCGGAGAAGGGCGGTAAGGAGTGAGCCTGGGGGTTGAAGGGCGAGATAGAAGGTGGGCGCGGGTGCTTCGGTTGGCTCCGAGAGAGATACCTCCGTCCCCCCTAGCTCCTGCCGGCTTATCGAATCGGGATCGATGAAGGCGTAGATCTTGGTGGCCTCTTCCAATTCCGGAAAGCCCATATCAGCCAGTCGGCCAGACCTCCAACGATACTCCATTTCCTGCAGGCCCGTTTCCAGCTCCCAAAGGGAGGCCTCTAATATGGTTCGGCAGAAATGGGCGTCTAGGTAGTAAAAGGCCTGGAGAAAAGGTTGCAGGATTTCCCTTGCTTCCTGGGAGCAGAAGGAGATGAAGTAGACTCCGTCGAGGGTGAAGGAAGATGGGTCGGTGGGGGGGGAAGGCAGATCTGGATCTACCTTGGAGATCCGCAGGAATTTCTTGCAGAGCCAGCCTAAAAACTCAGGATCGGTCGAGCGAAGGAACTGATTTATCTTTTCCTCTCCGCATTCGAGCAGGATGCTCAACCAGGACAATACCCTTTCGGGGTCCAGGCAATCCCCTTTCCAGAGGTCGAGGTCTAAGAGACATTGAAGCTGTTCGGGAGTGGTGAGGGAGATGAGGTCGAGGGCCTCACTCGCTCCCACCTCTTTGATGGTCAAGAACACCTCCAGGGCGGGGAGCCTGCGCACCAATTGCTGGGGATCGGAGGACAGGGAGAGGTAGCGGAGGCGTTCCTGGCCGCGTGTGTTCAAGAGGACCTCCAGCTGGCAGGGAAGGGGCAGAGATGTGAATTCCTGAGGGGTTATCCCGTTTCCCCTGGTGATGGGAAGGGGAGGGTCCGATACCGAAGGGCCTTTCTTGTCCTGCATCCATCATCACCTCGTAGGAATGGTATTAGCAGATGAGATCATTTGGAGAGAGGATGACTGCATGCCCCTGAGAGGGGATATTGGGGGGCCTCCAGGACCTCTTCCGCTGCCTCCAGGAGGAGTTCTCTATATTTCCCTTCATCGTAAAGATCATCGGGACCGAGGAGGAGAGAGGCTCTTACCCGCTCTTCCTTCACCTTTGCTCGTCCATCCTTGATCAGGTATTGGATCTTTTCCCCCGGATGGAGCTCGATTCCCACTTCCTCTAACTGCCGAAGGGCCAGGGCAGTGGGGGTGGCCACTTTGTATTCGCTTGGCCTTTGCCGGACGGTCTTGGTGATGAGCAGGTCTTCCTTCCTTACCTCTCCTTGGTGGAGGCGCAACAGATAATCTTCGAGTATCTCCCGGGCTTCCTGGTTCCTTTGCCGATATTCCTGGCTATCCTTGCAGGTGGAAAGGAGCTGGAGTATCCTTTGCTGCGCTTCCTGGATCAGGGGGGGCGTATCGCTCCGGCGGCAGGCCAATCCCCGCACCTTGATCTCCCCTTCCTCCAAGGCCCCAAAATAACGGGTGGCGACGGGCAAATCTCCCTTGACCTTAGAAGGCAAGAAGGCTATCCAATTATATATGCCCTCCAACTCGATGGGCACACCGGTGGCCTTCTGAATTTCGGCACACAGCTCCAGCAGCTCCGAGCGGCACATGCCGGGCTTAACGATCCAGAGAGCGTCGGTGAGGGCATGGAGCACTCGAAATCCCCGCGCCTCGCTGATCTCCTTGGCGAGAAGCAGCTTTTCCCTTCCGTAAGCAGTAACTGCCTCATGAGCCTCGATTCTCCCGAAGCGGGAATTACGATACCCCAGGTATCCAAAGCAGACCACTAATAACCATTTGAGGGCTGTCTGTCTCCGGCAGTAGAGCTCCTTCTCGGCCCCCTCGACCTGTTTCATGCGCTCCTTGAAAGCCCTCCGGCGTGCCAATAGGGGGGCCAGAACTTTGGGTACCAGCCCCTCTCTGCGTTGGCAGATGTTGTATCCGGATTCCGGCACCTGGGGTTCCGGGCAGCAGGAGCAGAGAAGGGTCTCACCAGAGATATTGTGCTGGACCATTATGGTGGGGTACATGGAGGAGAAATCGATCTCCGCCACGCCCTCGTGGAGGCCTAAGGCGGGCTGAAAGATCAGGCCTCCCTTGTCGGTGACCAGCAGATCCCAGGCGGTCTTGAATCTCTCCGGTTCGCCCTTGTGCCAGGGAATCAAGATCCCCTCCTGGAAAGCCCGGTCCAGCTGCATGGAGCTGATAGCGGTGCCGGCAGAACGCCGGGCCAACCGTTGCACCGGGATTTTGGAGAGCCGAGAGATCTCCGCTATTCCCTCCCAGCCTGTGGCCTGGTAAAAGAAGGAATTATGACGATCCACATGAAGCCTTCCGAAGAATGGGTAGTCCGGTCCGTTATAGATGATCTTGCCGTAGGTGAAATAGGAGCGGCCCTCGGTTACCAAGGCGCGGCGAATGGGAACGGGCTCGCGATCGAAGGAAAGTGGTATGCGCCATCGACGCGAGAGGCGAAGGAGAGAAGGGAGGAGAAAGGAATCTCCGTGGTCGGTGAGGACGAGGTCGGGGTCTTGGTGGCGGAGGATTCGGTTGATCTGCTGGAGCATCTCGGTGGGGGGAACTGAATCGAGAACCCAAGACCTGCCGTCGCAGCGGAGGAGGAGGGAGCTCCCTCTCCTCCCGGGCAAGAGGGGGCTCCCATCGCATGAAAGCTCCAGTATGGCCAAATCAGGGAGGGCATATTCTGGCTCCCAGGGGGACTCCAGGGGATGGATCCTTTGTAGTTGTTCCCCTTCGAATTCTACCCCGCAGCGTCCCAGGGGAAAGATCCCCCGGCTATAGAGATAATACTGGCTCAGGGGGATGTCGCAGTTGAAGAAGGAGATCGAGTCCTCCCAGGAGAAGAGCAGGGATCGCAGGCGGGGGAGGCGATCGTAATCGGAGACTCGGAGGGCGAGCACCTCGATCTCCTGGCCGCTCCAGAATTCCCTTTTGGTTTCCCAGGAGTAGCCGGTGACAAAGCCTCGGGCGAGGGCCCTCTGGCCTAGCCTCTGCAGGGCCTTCCTCTTTCCGGAGGCATGGATGGAAAAGACGAAGGGATCCTCGAGGCGGAGGGATCCTCCCTTCAGGGTACGGATCCACAATATCATGCGGTCCCGGAGGGGATAGATATCCAGGAGCCATCCTTCAGCTTCCATCTTTTTTAGGGAGACCCTCCTTTTCCAACCTCTCCATTATTCGTCCCAGCAGCTTCTCGTGTTCCAGGGATATGGAGAGGAGGATAGAATCCAACGGCCGGGGAGAGGAGATGTAGGCACCGGCCTGCACATGAAATTTGGCCCGATCGAAGAGACGATCGAAGGCCTCCTGGTCCTCCTTGCGCAGGGCCCGCCGAAATTTCTTCCATTCCTCGTACTCCCGTTCCAGTGCTTGGCTGAAGGGCAAGACGGTTCGTCCCATCATGTTCCTCCCAGAGGAGTTTGGGATCCGCAGACCGGACTCCCCACCCGGGATTGCAGGGGAGAGAGTATCCTCCCTGTTTTTACCAGCGCCGGAGCTGGTTTCCAGGGGGATGCCGGCAAGGAGTCGGGAGAGTGCTCCAACCTCAGGATGCTATCCGCAACGCGCATCAGCTCCAGCAAGAGAAATTCTCTTCGGTGATGGAAATCCGATAGAGATTGACCTAAGAGGAAGGGGACCCCCCTTCTGCTCATCTCTCTCACCTGGGCCAGTGTCCTCCGGAGCAATGTCGCTGCCTCTGGTCCGGGAACCTCTTCATCGAAGAAGAGGGTACAAGGCCCCAGAAGGACGATCAAGGTGGAGTTTCCCGGGTAGATCATCGGTTCCAGGCGCTCCCGGACGAGGGTGACGAACTGGTGGCAAGTGAAGGCCCGGGCTACCCAGATCTTTTTCAGTAGTTCTGCCGGGGAAAGTCCCTTGCGGGAGGCGAACCTGGAGACCAGGTAGGGATCGAAAGAATTGGCTCCATCGGCGACCAGGACCCGAAGACCTAGCGAGGCTGCCAGGGCGGAGGTTTGTACCGCTACCTTCTCCGATCCATCTCCCAAGATCAAGGTCCTGTATCTTCCTTTTCCTAGCCTAGGGAGGATCAGGCCGGAGAAAGGATCTCTCCTGTCTCTCTGGATCTCTGATCTTTTCACGGGCCTCACAACCTTCGATAGGCCACTCCGATCACCCTTCCCAGAATACGGAGGTTCTTCTCGCCCTCTGCGAACTGGAGGGGGGGCATGGCCGGATTGTCCGACTTCAGCACTATCCCGTCTCGGTTGCGAAAGAACCTTTTCACCGTTACCTCCCCTTCGATCATAGCCAGGACGATAGCTCCCTCTTCCACAGAGGCCCCTTGCTTTACCAGGAGATAATCGTGGGGGAGGATGGTGGGGTACATACTCATTCCCTCGCGGTCCACCCTGACCAGAAAGAGATCCGTTCCTCTGGCCCACTCCTGGGGCACAGGAATGGCTCCCTCGATATTCTCCACGGCCTCCAAAGGCGGTCCGGCTGTCACTCTCCCTAGTACGGGAATGGACTGGACAGAAGAGAAGGGCTGAAGTACTTGTATGCCCCGGGATCGGGAAGAGCGGGCCAGGCTTCCCTTTCTTTCTAGGGCTCGCAGATGATCGATGGCCGCACGATAGTCGATCCTGAAGTGGGCAGCTATCTCCCGCACCGTGGGCGGATAACCTTGCTCTGCCGAAAAGACCCGGATGAAGCTCAGGATTTGCCGTTGCCTCGGAGTTAGGTCCATCTTCCCTCCCCCTTCCCTTCTTCCCGATCTTCTCTTTCCCTGACCTGTATCCCTTATACTCATCATTTGATGAGTTGTCAAGGGAAAAAAATAAGCCCTCCTTCGGGGCAGATACAGTTTACTGGGCAAGGGATAGTGAAACCTAAGTTGGTGGAGGCGGCGGGAGTCGAACCCGCGTCCGGAGATGCTTCGATAGAGGCGTCTTCATGCTTTGCCTGTATTTTCGTCTCGTCCTTCCCCCGCCTACAGGCAGGCTAGCAGAAGGACCAGCTCATCTCGTGATTCGCCCCTGCTTCCTTGAGCCCGTCCACAGGGGCTAACCTGTCTGACCGACGCCTGTCTTACCTCCGACAGGTGAGAGGCAGGAGGCGTTAGCTGCTTAAGCAGCTAAAGGCAGTTCGCTTAGGTTCGCGATTATTTTTTTCCAAGTGTTTTACGAGGCCTTGGAACCTCGGCATGCCACCTCTATCCCCATCATCCCCGTCGAGACCGTTACGCCCCCTTTCGGGAAGAGAGAATATAGCCTATCTCGTTATCAATTTTAAATATAGCACTCTTTCCTCAAAAGTCAAGACTACAAGCGGCCTCTGGCAGGCTAGGGACGAAGGGTGCGAGGATCCGGTCGGTAGAGGTCGCGCATCAGGACCAACCGGTGATGGAGATAGGTCACCAAGGGAAGAGACTTGAGGCCATCGCCGGTAGAGGATAGGAAGGAATAAATCCCATGAGCAAGCTCACAGTTATCGATCTTGGCTAGCGAATCGCGGAGGGATTTGCGGTCCCTGAAGGTCAGGCCCCGTAAAGCCTCGGCCATCAACATGATAGCGTCATAACCGGAAGCCGCGGCGGGCTGCGGCTCGGATCCGTAGCGGGCATGGAAGGCCTGGGAAAAGGGTGTCCCTTCGGGCACACGATTGGCCGAGAAAAGGGGACTGGCGAATACGGTATTGTGGCTCGCTTCGCCGGCAACTTCCAGGAACTGAGGGTCGCTCAGCTCGGAGGGGCCGACGATTACCCCTCGATAGCCCCACTCGCGTAATCGTCTCACCAGACGGCCAGCTTCCCGAGGAGAAGCCCAAACGGCGACGCCATCCGGCTGTCTCTTCAGCACCTTACTGACCAGTATGGTGAAGTCGGTGTCCGCGGGATCGAAAGGCTCCGTAACCGCTGGAGGTGGTCCCAACCTCCTGAACGCCTGGGAAAGGAGCTTCATCCCCTCCTTGCCGGACTCGTCCTTCTGGTAGAGGAGGGCGACCCTTCGCCACCCCAGTTCCTGCACGGCGAAGCTGGCCACGCAGGCTGCCTCCAGTTGAGGGTATGGGCCCACCCGGAAGACCCAGCGGTTTCCCCGTCGCGTAATATCCTGTAAGGGACAGGGGACCAAGAGTGGAACTTGCTTCTCGTTGGCGATGGCCATCGTGGCTAGGACAGCAGGCCCCTGCGGGCTAGCGATCACGGCCAGGCATCGTTCCTTGTCGGCTAGATCCCGCATGGACTGCAGGGAGCGGCGGACATCGGAGGCATCGTCCCGGACGATCAGCTCGATTTTGGTCCCTTTGACACCGCCTTGCCGGTTTACTCGCTCCACTGCCAGGGTGGCTCCCTGGAGAACTTGCTGGCCCAATTCCTCTCCGGACCCTCTCAGGGGAGCGAAAAGGCCGACCCGGATTGCTTTCTCTGCAGCGCTGGCACGAGCAGGTAGGAGGAAAATTCCCAGCAAAAGGACGAGGAAAAGGCTACGGAGGAGTGCTTCAGCCAGTCGGCAGCCGGCCCTCCCGGGAGTGGGCCAATCCCCCCGGAGAGAGGGGGAGGACTCGGGAGCAGACCCAGGCGAGCCCTCTTCAGGCCTCATAGAACGACCCTTTCCAGGATGGCAGTCAGTCCCTGGCCGCCACCCACGCAGAGGGAGACCATCCCCAGCCGCGAACCCCTCCTTCTCATCTCCTCCATCAGCTTTACCACCAGGATACATCCGGTGGCCCCCACCGGGTGTCCCAGGGCGATCGCTCCCCCGTTCACATTTACCTTGTCCGGGGGAAGAGCCAGCTCCTTGATCACCGCCAAGGTGGTGGAGGCGAAGGCCTCGTTCAGCTCTATGAGCTCGACTTGACCTAGCTCCAGTCCGGCAAGGTTGAGCGCCTTGCGAATGGAGGGTATGGGGCCCAATCCCATGAGCGATGGCTCGACGGCCGCGGCCGCAGCGGAGCGGAGGCGAAAATACTCGGCTAGGCCTCGGGTCCTGGCCGCTTGTTCGCTCATCAGAACCACTGCTGCGGCCCCATCGTTGATACCCGAGGAATTCCCAGCCGTAACCGATCCCTCCGGGGAGAAAACGGGCTTGAGCCCAGATAGCTTCTCTAGGGAGGTATCGCGGCGGGGGTGTTCGTCGCGGTCGACAACCTTGGCTTCCCCTTTCAGCTGGGGGATCTGAACCGGGAGGACCTGACCTCGGAAGCGGCCTTCATCGATGGCTGAGATCGCTTTGCGATGGCTATCCCAGGCGAACATATCCTGTTCTTCGCGACTGATACCGTATTTCTTGGCCACGTTTTCCGCGGTCACCCCCATATGGGCCTGCAGGGTCGGATCGGTGAGGGCCAAGATGAGGCTGTCTTCCAGGGTTCCGTGGCCGAGGCGATATCCCCACCTGCCTTTGCGCACCAGAAAGGGATACTGACTCATGTTCTCGGTCCCTCCGGCGAGGATTATGTTTGCTTGTCCGCTGGCGATGGCCTGCGCGCCGGAGACTATGGACTGAAGGCCTGAGGAGCAGAGACGATTGACGGAAAGGGCAGGGACGCTTACCGGAAGGCCAGCTTTGAGGGCGCACCTGCGCGCTATGTAAGCATCTTCCGCTATCTGGCCGATACACCCCATTATCACCTCGTCTACCTCCGAGGGCTTGAGGTGGGCTCGCTTGAGTGTCTCTGCCAGGACCAGGCCTCCCAGATCGGCGGCGGATACCTCGCTCAAGCTTCCCCCGAAGCTGCCGATCGCCGTGCGCACGCCGGCCACGATCACTGCATCTTTCATATTTTCTCCTTCACAGCCGAAAGATATTACCGTGCTCTTGTCCTGTCCGATTAGCTTCTTGTCGACCAAGAGTACCGCTGCTTCTAGTGTGCCGTCTCCGTCGAAGTCGCCGATAAAATAATCCGCCAAGTAGTTGGGGAGTTCTCTGCTTTCCCACAGTGGCTGCAAGGCATCTCCATCCCATCCCAGTCGGTAGATCTTGGATCGCTCGAAGAACCTGACTCCTTTGAGAATGGATAGGGAACTCTCCAAGTTCTTGCAGACATAGAATTGGGAAGTCCCGGGCACTGGAAACAATCGGGGCTGCAGATAGAAGCTTTCCGCCTTTTGCGATTCGGGAAGATGCATGGGAGAGGTGGGGCTGGAAGGAGGAGAGAAATAGGGAGTTACCTCGATTGTCAGGGAAGTGCCGCCGTATTCATCCGAACTCCGATACTTCCTCTTCCCATCCTCGCCGTAGATCTCGATCCGGTTTGACTGGGAGAGGAGGATGTATTCCCTCTTGCCATCACCGTCGAGGTCCATCAGGGCCAGACCGTAAAGGCTGGCGGGCACCGGAGGATCGAGGCTCGGCCCTTCCCGGTAGCCGTTCCCGTTGGAAGACCAAGAGTACTCCCGAATCTTGCCCCAGGGACGATCGGGTGGGCCCAGCACTTGCCCGAATAGCCGAAAACCGCCCTGGGGATGATCGGGATTAGGCAAGCACCGCAGTAGGAGATTGATGTTCTCCCACAGCTTGACGAACTTGCCATCCCGATACTCGAGCACCAAGGAGTTCAGCCGGCCCTGGAAATGGCTGGTCACGAAGATCTCGGCTATCCCGTTGCCGTTTATGTCAGCCGCGTCCAAAGAGAGGATATTCAAGCTAGTTTCCTTGGGCAAGGCCTGTAGCAGCCGCGATCCGGAAGCTTCGATAGAATAGATCATGATCTGGTTCTTATCCGCCAGTACCAACTCGGGACGGCCGTCTCCGTTCACATCGGCTACCACCATGGCCCTCAGGGCTTTCTCCAGTCTGGGTCCTCTCCAGATTGCTGCCGAGCCAATGGTCGGTTCGACAGGAGTCTCTGGTGGGGAAGGTGGGGAAAAGGAGGTCCCCTGGGGGGGGAAGAGAGGTCGCGCTTCCCTCGGCGGGGGCTGAGAGGCAAGGGATCTTATCTCGCTGCTGGCCACCGTGAGGAGGGATCCGGTGGAGGTAGAAAAGGCTTGGAGATCGAAGAAGAGGCCGCTTGCCTTCCCCAGTGCCAGGAGGGGTATGTTCAGCTTTCGGGAAAGGATCTCCATTACCCGAGGATCGGTGAAGGAAATGGGAGGAGCGATTCCCTGACTTTGTAGCTCGGAAAGGAGGCGTCGTTCCTCCCAAACCTCGAACCTCTCCGTCCGGGTGAGGGCCAGGGCGAGCTCGCGGGTAATTGACTTGGCTTCTTCCTCCTTGGCATCCACCATCTCGATGGTGGGAAGGGCTAGGGGGATGCGGGCCCTTGTCATCCTCACCCTATCCCCCTTCAAAACCGGTCCTTCCTCCGTCCTCGAGGTCTGGAGCGCGATGGAAAACTTCTCTCTCACTTCTATCACTCTTATCCTTCCCAGAGCCTTCTCCAGCCTCCCCAGAACCTCGCCGGTGATGGGATGGCTGAAAGGCTCCCCCTCTCGGTAGAGATCCAGCTCCATTCCAGGGTATACCCGCTCCCTTTCCCCCAGATCGATATAGATTTGACCGCCTTCGGTCGAGAGCACATAGCCGCTAAGGCTGGGAAAGGCAGCGGCGAGTTTTTGGGCAACTTCGTGGAGGGCCTGGCTCTGTGCCGGGAATGAGGACTCGGCGGTCAGGACCGGAGAGGGGGAGAAAAGCAAGAAAAGCGCGAACAGGGAGGAACCGACTAGGGTGAGAACGGATGTGACTTCGCCTGCCGATCTGCCATTTTGAAGGTGCATGGAGGTCCGTTTCTCCTTCCCACTCCTCTCCGGAGTGGATTTTCTCTCACTGTTTGGCTTCTGCTGCTCTGCCGGGTAGCGCGAGCTGCGCTGGGTTCGGTCATCGCAGCTGCTAAAGAATATCAGTGCGAGACCGAAAAATCAACCCTCGCTGCAAGGCTTTCTGGCTTTCCCTTCAGGGGTAGGGCCCTTCGGTGAGCGAGCGGGCGGAAAAGCCAGAGAGACGAGGAAGGTAGGGGGGAGGAAGAAGGAAAGGAAAGCCCCCTAAGGGAAACAAGGTACAGGGTTCAAATGAGAGGCTACCTCCCTCTCGATCCTGAGCCATCAGCGGCTCCAAGGATTATCGCCCCAGCAGGATCCGCTCGGGAGGAGAGGCTCGGGGCGACTGTACATTTATAGGAGGGGGAGATAGGTCTGGATGGGCGGGGCCTCCCAATGGAATGGCATCCTTCAGGCGGGATCAATGCAATGGCATCTGCACCTTCACCATCGCACTTCCATCGGGAAGGAGCTGCTCCAGGACCACATGAGCACCATAGACCTGGGAACGACTGGGTATCCCAGTCTCGTGAGCGGGCCTATCCCTCGCCCCCTTGATTAAGGCCAGCCAGTTTTGGGCGTCCACTTTGGCTGCTCTCTTGGCCATCGGTGCCGCGACTTCGTCGGAGAAAATATTCCATGGCCGGATTCCCAGGCCGATGGCGGTGAGGAGCGAACCATGGGGGTCGATTGCCACCTTGAGCAGGTCGCGAAGGGATGATTCATCCCCCGGCCGAAGGGCCACCTTCAATTGGGCGTTGAGCAGTAAGCGGTCTTGCGAGCCAGGTGAAGTGTAGCTCAAAGCGAGGCGGTAGAGGCCTTCCAGGATCTGGTCTCGGGAGAGGACCAGGACCTCCCGATGGGCCTCTTGGCCCTGGCCTTTCATTTCCTTTTTCCTGTTCTCGGTTTGAATGGACACGCCGATCTGATTGAGGCCGGGAGTACGAGCCTCCCATTCCAAGGAGAAGGTGGCGGAGGAAAGGGGAGGAAGGGAGGCTACCTGGAAGGAATCGATGAGTCGATCCTCTCCCCTTGCCGGACCTTTAGGAAAGCCCGGCTGCCTTTCCCATACATTGACCTGAAAGCTTCTAGCTTCCTCATCTCCTCGGTTGTGGACGGTGACCTCGAAGGCGACCCTGCTGCCTTGGGGGAAAGTGAGTCTGGGAAGACAGATGTCCTCAGGTTCGACAGCTAGGCGGGGCCTCAGGGCCTCCGTGGAGACTATCTGTTGCAGTAATTCGTTGGCGAGACGGTCCGCTGCCGTCTTGAGGGCAGCCCTGCTGGCTTCGAGGAGGGTGGGCGCAGAGCCGGTACGAAGCGCCTGGTAGGAAGCCAGCCTGGTATGATGGTGGAGATCTATTGCCGTGCCCGCCAGCCGGGCGGTTGCTTTGATCTGGTCTTCGCGGAAATCCTGAACCTCCAGATAGCTCGCTGCGTCGCAGAGGATCAGGATATCAGCCTCGCTCATTTTTCGAACCTCATCCAGAGCCAGGGGCGCCAGCGCATCGAGGCTGGAGGTAAGCCGGGATAAGAATTCACCGGACAAGCGGGGGGATATGGTGAAGCCCAGACGAGAGAAGTAGGCGGAGAGTAAGTCGCGGACAAGAAAGGGCGGGACCTGCTCTTCCGCGTTTACTTCGTTGGAAATGATAAGCAGCTTCTGCAGGCGGTTCAACCTGGCGAGTCGAGCCTCGACCAAAGGGGCCAGTTTGGGCTCCAGGGAAGCTGCCCGCTCCCACGCCGCCTTGGCATCCTTGATTCGTCCCATCCCCCAGTAGGCCTTGCCCAGGAGCAAATGGGCTTCGCTAGAGGAGGGGTGGATTTCGATCTCCTTTTCCAGATAGGAAGCGGCCTGAGAAAACTGCTCGGTGGTGACCAGGGCCCTGCCCCAGGTGAGAAAGGAAAAGCCGACTTTGTTCCCTGCCACCATGTTTCCTGCATCTCTTCCCTCTTCCTCGGAAGAAGGTCGATCCGCCCAGGTTTGATCCGTTACCGGAAGAAGGCTAGAAACGACGAGAGCGATCGACAAGAGGAGAGAAGGCGATAAATGACGAAAAAACCTCCGCATGAGGGTTGGTGTGCCGATTAGGCGCCATCGGAGATGACGAGATCTGCGATAACCCCAGATATCTTGGCAGGAGCCCTGCTCCCAGCGAGGAGTCGGTTTCATTGGAAGCTGTAATGGCGGTCACTGAGTCCCGGTTTGCCCTGACCTGTTCGCCAGCGAGGCTCCATTCCTTGGTCGGCAGAGCGGTACCTGGCGGTGTGATAGTCCTTCCTATAGCATGAAGAGGAGGAGGAAGCAATCCATTTTTTGATTGACAATGAGGGGTTAGGGGGCTATAAGACCAGTGTTGGGACGAGGTAAGATCGAGCAGGATGGGTCATTATCTATCCATATGGAAAGCCGAAGTGGTGGAACTGGTAGACACGCTGTCTTGAGGGGGCAGTGGGGAATACCCGTGCGGGTTCGAGTCCCGCCTTCGGCACCAATGTTCCTCTTCCGCGGGCGATCTGGTCTTGGCAGCTTCTACCGGCCTTTTGCTGCTTGGTAGCTGCTCGGGCGTGTGCTAAGCGTGGACCTGACCCCCATACATGGTTGATTTTGTCCTGATCATAATCGCTCTGGGCCTGCTGGCCTTGCTTATCCTGCTGATAGCCTTCTTGTTGGAGGTCAGGAGGTTGACGCGGGAGGTTACATCTTTCCTGGAGAGGACCGAGACCAAACTGGTCCCGATCCTCGCCAACCTCTCCGGGACCTCGGTCCATCTGAAAGCGATCGCCGCCCAGGCGGAGGAGGGCATCTCCAAGATATCCGACCTTTTCGTGGCCATCGGAGAAGGGGCTGGAACCGTCCGGCTGATCAATCATCTGCTGCGTTCACTGATGCCATCGAGTGTGGTCGGTACTGCCAGCTTATTGGCGGGGATTAGAGCTGGCCTGGCAGTCTTGATGAGTCATTGGACGCGAAGGAGGAAAGAGCGATGAGTGAAGAAAAAGGAAGTGCCCCGGCCATTCTGTTGGCCTTCGTGCTAGGGGGGATCGTGGGAGCGGGTCTGGCCCTCCTTTTTGCACCCCTCTCCGGGAGAGAGACTCGAGAACGGATCAAGGATCTGGCCGAGGAAATGAAGGAAAAGGCAGAGGGGGCCATCGAGGAGATAAGGGATAAGGTCAAGGAGACATTGGATGTGGGCAAGAAGACCCTCGAGGAGAAGAAATCAATCGTCACGGCAGCCATAGAGGCGGGCAAAGAGGCATTCGAAAAGGAAAGGGAAAAGCTGACCCAAAAGTAAGATCGGCAAGATAGCAGGTGAGGGAGGGAGCTGCGAGGCTCCCTCCACTTTTTGGGGAGGGGGCAGAGATGCCCTTTCGTCGTACTAAGATCGTTTGCACGATCGGTCCTGCCAGCTCCTCTGCTCGGGTCTTGAGGGAGATGGTGGAGAGGGGTATGGATGTGGCCCGGCTCAACTTCTCTCATGGCACGCGGGAAGAGCACCGGGAAGTCATCCGGACCATCCGCCAGATCTCCAGGGAGAAGGGAAAGGAAGTCGGGATCCTCCAGGACCTGGCGGGCCCCAAGATTCGGGTGGGAAATATAAGGGGGGGAGCGGCCAACCTCCGGCCCAACTCGGAGTTCGTCCTCACCAACCGTCAGGTACTGGGGGACGAGAGGGAGGTTTCCGTCTCCTTGCCGGATTTGCCTTCTCTGGTGAGGGAGGGGGACACCATCCTGTTGAGCGATGGGGCCCTGGAGCTGAAAGTCCTTTCCCGGGATGCCCACGATATCCGATGCCGGGTCGTGGTGGGCGGACCTCTGGGAGCTCATAAAGGGATCAACCTTCCCGCCACCACACTTTCCATTCCTGCCTTGACCGAGAAGGACAAGGAGGACATGCAGTTTGGCATCGGGGAGGAGGTGGATTTCATGGCCCTTTCCTTCGTCCGCGACGCCTCCGATATCCAGGAAGCACGGGAGATACTGGAGAGGATGGGATCCGATATTCCCTTGATCGCCAAGATCGAGAAGCACGAAGCCTTGGACCACCTCGATGAGATCGTTGCGGCTGCGGATGGGATCATGGTGGCCCGGGGAGATCTGGGGGTCGAGATCTCGCTGGAGGATATCCCCATGCTCCAAAAAAACATCATCGGCAAGGCGAATTTGGCCGGCAAGCCGGTAATCACAGCCACCCAAATGCTGGGGTCGATGGTGGAGAATCCGCGCCCCACCCGCGCCGAGGTTACGGATGTTGCCAACGCCCTCCTGGATGGAACGGACGCGGTGATGCTTTCCGAAGAGACTGCCATGGGCAAGTTCCCAACGGAGGCGGTCGCTATGATGGCGAAGATAGCCGTAAGGACAGAGAGAAAGTCCTGGTGGGCCTACAAGAAGGAATCGCCCGCTTCCGGACGGAAGACCAGAGGAGATATCTCCGATGCAATCAGCCATGCCACCCGCTCCGTTGCCCTGGACATCTCGGCCAGAGCTATCATCACCTGCACTACCTCTGGTAGCACAGCCCGCCAGGTCTCAAAATATAGGCCGCCAGTGCCGATACTGGCCATAAGTCCACATTTGAAAACGGTAAGACGCCTTTCCTTGTCCTGGGGGGTTGTCGCCCTTCTCTCTGCTGCCTACTTCGATACCGATGATATGATCGACAAAGCGATCGAGCGAGCGGTTCAATCGGGTATGGTCAATCGAGGGGATACAGTGGTTATTACTGCTGGAATCCGGGTGGGAGTCCCGGGATCGACAAACATGCTCAAGGCCACGGTGCTCTGACCTTTCTCGACCCTCCCCAGCTGGGGAGAGGGACCTGATGAGGAAGTGAACCACCGGAGACGAAAGCAAGAATAGGAGGAACGAAGATGAACACCTTTCGTGCCATTCTGATCGCAGTACTTACCCTGCTGGTGGGATTCGCAGGAGGCTATTATTGGGAGCTGCAAAAGGTGAGGGAGTTGGAGGGCCAGATCAAGGGATTGATGGTGGAGATGGAGAACTCATCTCGAGCTTCGAAGGAGCAATTGGCCAAGGCAGAGGCGCAAAAGGAGGTCTACAAATTGAAGGCCCTGATAGCGGAGGTCCGATCGGATGTGATGGAGAGGAACTTCGGAAGGGCGGACGAGAAAATGGAGGCCCTGGAGGCATCGCTGGAAAAAGCGTTCGGTCCGCTGGGCGACAAGGGTATCGAGGTCCGGGATAACCTGAAGATGAGCCTGGAAGCCGTGAGGGAGGGAATCAAGAAACTGGATGTAAAGGTGAAGACCAAGCTGGACGAGATGAGCAAGGTCCTCGATCCGGTATTGGAAAAGTGAGGCAAGCGGAGCCCACCAGCGAAAGTCGCTGTTCTGTCTGGGCAGTAGCCGAAGCGTCCGGAGGGGGATCTGGGTCGGGGGGGAAGTAAGCAGTCGAGGAGCATGCATGGATATCCTGGGAAAGTGGGACGAGGAGAGGTTACACCGCTTGGTTTCCGCCCGGCTGGGGGATGCCCCCCTTATCGTGGTCTCCAACCGCGAGCCATACATCCATGTGCACCGGTCAGGAGGAATCGAGTGTCTGCGGCCAGCTAGTGGGTTGGTGACGGGGATCGATCCGGTCATGAAGGCCTGTGGAGGGACCTGGATCGCTCACGGCGCAGGGGATGCGGACAAGGAGGTGGCAGATTCGGAAGGCAAGCTCTGGGTGCCGGAGGGGGAGAAGAGATACATTCTCAAGAGGATCTGGATGACCAAGGAACAGGAAGAGGGACACTACTACGGATTCTCCAACCAGACCCTGTGGCCTCTATGTCATCACGCGTACCTTCGCCCCTCCTTCGAGGCCTCCCACTGGTTGCAATACAAAGCGGTTAACGAGATATTCGCCCAGGCAGCGATCGAAGAGATAAAGGGCCGACCTACTTTCCTGTGGATCCACGACTACCATCTTTGCCTTATGCCCCGAATCATCATGGAAAGTGTGGGTCCTCGCGTGGTCATGGCTCATTTCTGGCATATCCCCTGGCCAAATCCGGAGATCTTCCGCATCTGCCCATGGAAAAAGGAGATCCTGGAAGGGCTCCTGGCCAACGACCTGCTGGGGTTTCATCTCCAGTATCACTGCAACAACTTCTTGGATACAGTGGCCCGGGAACTAGAGGCCAAGATAGATTACGAGAGCTCCACCGTGGTCTATCATGGACACGCCACGGTAGTGAGGCCTTTCCCCATCAGCATCGATTTCGATGGGATAATGAAAGATGCGCACCATCCGGAAGTAGACAGGGAGATGCGACAGATCAGGGAAGAACTCCCCCCCAAATGTCGTCATATCCTGCTAGGACTGGATCGCTATGATTACACCAAGGGTATACCGGACCGGCTGCAGGCCCTGGACCTGTTCCTCCAGAGGAATCCAGAATACAAGGAGAGATTGATATTCTTTCAGGTGGGGGTACCGAGCCGGACTCAGATCAAGGCCTACAAGGAATTGAATTCCATCGTCGACTCCATAGTTCAGGAAGTGAATGCGCGGCATGCGACACCTTTTTGGAGGCCCATAGTTCTGCTGCGTGGCCACATCCCTTATCGCAGGATACTCGCCCTTTACCGGCTGGCTCATGTGTGTGTGGTTAGCTCGCTTCACGACGGGATGAACCTGGTAGCCAAGGAATATGTGGCTGCCAAGTCTGAGCTGAACGGCGTCCTGATCTTGAGTCGCTTTACCGGAGCGGCACGGGAGCTTCAAGATGCCCTGCTGATAAATCCTTATGACCTGGAGGGTTTCAGCAACGCCATCAAGGAAGCCCTGGAAATGCCGGTTCCCCAGAGAAGGAAAAGGATGCTCAAGATGAGGGAGTGGGTATCCGAGCACAACATCTACCGGTGGGCGGCGGACATGATCACCGCCCTCTCCCGGGTGCCGGGTTCCTCTCCTGGGTGATGAACCTCCTTGGCCCGCCCATTCTTTGAACCTGCCTCGCCGGATTCTTTGCTTTCCCTTATCCGGAACTATCATTTTCTGTGCGTGGTCCTCGACTTCGATGGTACCTTGGCCCCGATCAGAAGGAGGCCGGAGGAAGCCCGGCTCTCATCCCGCACTAGATCTTTGCTTTTGGGCTTGACCCGGAGGGGGGGGATTCGGGTGGGAATAATCTCCGGAAGAAGTTGGCAGGACCTGTACAGCCGGGTAATGATCCCCGAGCTCTATTACGGGGGCTGCCATGGTCTGGAGATGAGGGGACCTGGCTTGGACTTCCGCCACCCGGAGGGCGAGAAGTTCAGATCCTTGATGTCCTCGCTGGCAGCGAGGCTTCGCTCTCAAATCGGGGGAATTCCGGGGGCGCTGGTAGAGGACAAAGGTCTGGCGGTGAGTCTCCATTACCGATCGGTGAGCAGGGGAAAGATACCCTCGCTCCGGCATGCCTTCTACCGTTGCCTCGCCGGATACGAGTCGGAACTAGAGGTAGTAGCCGGAAAGGAAGTCCTGGAGATCAGGCCGCGTCTGTCCTGGCATAAAGGAAAGGCCCTTCTGTTCTTGTTGGATCACCTTGCCCTGGTGGAAGGAGGCCCACCTTTTTGCTTCTACTTGGGTGACGATCGAACCGATGAGGATGCCTTCTGCACTCTGGCCGAGGCTGGGCAGGGGGTGGCCATCCGGGTGGGAGGGGCGTCTCCTACCGCCGCCTCGTACCGTCTGCGCGGCATCGGGGAGGTTCAGATGTTTCTGCGATGGATCCGCGGGGGTTTTGGGCCCCGGGGTCTGACTTAGAGATGGAGTAACCCCTCGCCCCTCTCCTTCCTCCGATTCCTCTCCCTTCCTATCCTCGCCTCCAGGAATTTCCGGGCAAGATCCTTTCCTCCTAGCCCGAAGGCTAGGGCCAGGGCTAAAACCAACCCGCCGAGAAGTATCGAAAGCATGGCTACCACGACCTGGCGCGCGATTCCCAAATGGATCAAGGCCATGGAGGAGGCGAGGATCAAGACCCCCCAGCGCACGGCTCGCCCCAGGAGGGGGGCTGATTCCAGGTTGGCATTGACTGCTCCCACCAGCGCTGCTTGCCCCAGGAAGTTCGCCAGGATCCAGCCCACGACCAAGATCAGGACGGCGGCGAAAAGCTGGGGTAGGTACTGGAAGAAGTCGGAGATGAGGCGGGAAGTGGCAGGTATCTGCAGGGCGTTGATACCGATCATCAGGAAGCAGAGGAAAAGGATCCAGGAGAGCAGCGCGCCTAAGAGCTGAGAGGGGGGCCTCTCGATTCCCCCCTGGCGTAGAATGGATGACAGCCCGTGGCGGTCGCACCAAGGATCGAGGCCTATTTTCCGCAGCATGAAAGCCACTATAACCTTGGTCAACCAACTCAGCACCGCTCCCACCGAAACGATGCATAGCATTGCTAGCAGGCTGGGTAGAAAGGCGGTCATCCTCCTCAGGAAATCTTGGAAGGCATAAATCACTGCCTCTTTCCACAAGGTACCCATGGTCTTTACCTCCATCTGTCCACAAGGTAGGACCTCAAGGTAGTGAATTCCCGGCACAGCGATTGGACCGACTCCTCTACCGCCTCATCGCTCTCTTGCTCCGTCTCCAGAATTAAGGAGGCCAGTCTTCCTAGATAGAGAGGGACGAGAGATTTCAGGAGATGCCGCCAGTAGAACACGCGATAATGAAATGCCAGGAGCATATCGTAGACAATGCGAACCCACAGGTGGGACGGCAGCTTGAATTCGTCCACCCCGACGGCGCCCAGAGGATAGAGTTCCTCCAGGGTTTCGGGGGAGAGGGCCTGCTCCCATAGGGGAAGCAGATCGCGGAGGCCCCTTTGAAAGGCCTGGATCAGGGAATGGGGATCGGGGGAAGGAGAGGGGAGGGGAGGCTGAGGGGGGGAGCCAAAGATGGGAAGGTGGGATTCTGGTTCCCCCCGTTGCCAGAGGGGATAATGGCTTTCCGCCAAATGAAAGAGAGACCCCACCACTTGGCAGGTAGCGGAAGGCAAGTCTGCAGGGGTTGCCTCAGGGAAACGGTAGCCCAGGTGGGCCTGGCAGATGCGAAAGCCGCCCACAACCGCGGATAGAACCATCCATACATCGACCTCCGGAACCGAGTTGGAGCCGCTCCATCCTTCCCCTAGGGAAAGCAAGTGCGAGATAAGCCGGCAGGAGAGGGCAAACTCTCCACCCAGGGGGTAACGGATGTTTTGACAGTAGAGGGCGCGGGTGAGGGGATAGACGAGAGAGCTCACCAAGCCACCCTCGTACCGGGGGCGGGTGTAAAGGGGAGATACATAGTCGAATTCTTCCCTTTCGATCGGGGCAAGGAGCGCTTCGACCCGGGCAGGGGCGACATCGCTCAGGCGAGGATCCAGGACCGCGCAGGCCTTGGCGTGAAACCTTTGGGCAAGGGAAAGGATAGCCCCCAAAGCCTTTCTGCGTTCGGGCATCCCGTAGAAGGAAGGGGCGAAGGCCCCCAAGGGTGAGAGCGGATACGAACAAAGCAGTACCGGAGGGGTGGTTGAGGTAAGCGAGGCGATCAGATCACGGGCCTCCTCGTGGCCCCTTCCCTCTGCTACCACGATGAGACCGGTGCGGGGAGGAGAGAATCGGCTAAGTGCGACCTGGGCTGCCTCGATCGCTGGCCGAAGAGAGGGTAAGGGACCGTAACTGGGCAGTCCAACTATTAGATCGACGGTCCCCACCCGTTCCATATCCTTTTCGATAGGAGCGAGGAAGGAGAAAGGGTAGAACTCCATGCCTGCCTCGAGGTCGATCAGGAACCGGTCAGGAGATAGAGTAGGCCCAGGTAGTCAGCCAGATGGCGAGTGATGAGGAAGTTCCGGCGCACATACTCCCGCCCTGCCCCTCCCATTCGGGCGATGAGCTGGGGATTGTCCAGGAGATATCTGATCCTAAAGGCTGCCCCCTCCACCGAATGGACCGTATAGCCAGTGACGTTAGGAATTATCTGCACCTTGATCCCCCCGGTAGCTCCCCCGATCACCGGCTTTCCTTTCCACATAGCCTCTGCCACGGTGAGGCCGAAACCCTCGCGCGTGGATTTCTGGATGACGATGTGCGCTGCCCGTTGAAGGGCGTTGATTTCCCGGAATGAATCGGGCGGAAGCTCCAGCACATGGATATCCGGGTCGTGTCCTGCCGCCTCTCTCACCTCCGAGAGCACCTCTGCCCCTTCCGGATCGTCGGTGGCTCCTCCTCCGGCCAGAACCAGTTGGCAGTCGATGCTCTTTTTGACAATTCGATAGGCGTTGATCACACCGATGGGATCCTTGAAGCGGTCGAAGCGCGAGACCTGAAGCAGGATCGGTTTATCCTGAGTCAATCCTAGCCCTTCCAGAGTTGCCGCTATCTCATCTCGGGAGAGAGGCTGGTTCTTGGGCCCCAAGGGATCGATAGATGGATAGACCAGAAACTGAGGAATAGGAAGCCGCTGAGCGAAGGCAGGGAGGGAGAAGACGGCTGCATCGTACCGGGCCACGAATTGACGGAGGAAATTCCACACCGCCCGCTGGGGGCGGGCGAGGTCGATGTGGCATCTCCAGACCCACTTTCCGCGCTTCTTGTGCTCGATCAGGGGGGCCGGTTGGGGATCGTGGATAAAGATCAGATCTGCATCGAGGCAAAGGCTAGAGGCGTTCTGACGCACCGTCTCTAGATAGCAGCGATACATCCGATCGGTGATCACCTGATCCCTGCCCTGGAGGGCATTATGGAACGCCTTGGTGGTGGAGAAAAATTCCCGGTCGCCATGGATCACCTCCCACCGGGCCATTATCCCCAGCTGGTTCATCATGGGAACGAGGCGGTGGAGGATTTCTGCTACCCCTCCCCCCATTCGAGTGGAGTTGACATGGAGAAAGCTCCTGCCGCTGACCTTATCGGCCAAGCGATAGATGAAGTCGACGGCTCCGGGGGGAGCGACTTCTCGGTAGGCCTCCAGACCCTCCTTCATCTCGGTTCCCTCCCAGCCTCCAACTCTTTCCCACAAAGAGCGAGCAAGTGGGACCGGAGCTGTTCCAGGCTTAGGGAGTAGAGGCGGGTCTTCCTTATCCCCTCCGCGAGCTGGTTCAAGCCTAGTTCCTCGATGAGCCAGAGAGGCAGGTCGAGTTCCGGATCGCGGAGGCGAAACCTTACCGCGAAGAAGTGGAAATAGAGGACGCTCACATCTACTTGTTCGAGGGCCTGGCAGAGCTCAAGCAGGCTGCAGACCTGGAGGCCTGTGGGGATCTGGATGAGGCGAGACTGCATGAAAGAAAAGGGCTCTCCAAAAATGACCCGGGGGACTATGCGCACCCCGGCGAGGTGGTCATCAATGATGGAGAGGATCTCTTCTCGGAGCGATTCCAAGCTCTCGAACTCGGAAGGATCGATTATCCCCAGGCGCTCACCCAGCACTCTGTCTTCCACCTCGGTGGCCACCCAGTTGGCAAAATCGTTGAGATATTCTCCATTGCTGAAGCGGTGGCGAAGCAGAAAGTTATGGGTATGATAGTAGATGCAGTCGGGGGGGACCTCCTCGATAAGGTCGGCCAGCTCTTTTTCATTTTCCGCCCTCTTGCCCAGCAACTCCCGTAGCTCCATGCAGCCGTAGAACACCAAAGGCCTCGCTGCCCTTCGTTCCATCGACTCGATCCACCTTCCTCCCATTGTAGTCATTTCCGGGAAAAGCCCTGCCCGGCAGCAGTGACCTTCATATCATCATAATTTATCATATTCTGCTATATTTTCCCGCAAGTCAACCCGGAAGCTTTGCCGAACGGGGGTCGGGATGACTTGACCTCGCGCTCCGCTCGCGGTAGGGTGACCCGGGATGCAATACAGCAGGAGGGGAAGATCGGATGCAAACATAGGATCCGTTTCCCGCAACTACGGTTCGAGGACTCGAAGCAGGAGGAGTGGAATTGGCCCACCGGCAATCGGGAAAAGTATCGCTCCACACCATTGATTGCCAGTTTATTCAACCGGAAAGAATGGCTGTCTACCTCATTCAGGAAGGGGATCGCGCCGTCCTGGTGGATAGCGGGACTGCATACTCCATCCCCCTGGTGTTGAGGGCAATGGCAGCCTGCGGTCTCTCTCCTGGGGATCTGGAATATATCATTCTGACCCATATCCATTTGGATCATGCTGGCGGCACCTCATCGTTGCTGCGAGCCTGTCCCCGGTCAATGGTCCTCTCCCATCCCCAGGCCCTCCGTCATCTTCGCGACCCCTCGAGGCTCCTGGCAAGCGCGGAAAGGATATATGGGAAAGAGTTGTTGCGGGCCCTGTACGGGCCGGTGGAGGGGGTCGAGTGGGGAAGAATACGCATGGTGGCGGATGGGGAAGAGCTGAACCTGGGAGAGCGGAGGCTGACCTTCCTCCTCACGCCCGGTCACGCCGATCACCACCTGTGCGTCCACGATTCGAGATCGAACGGGATCTTTGTGGGAGACACCTTTGGAGTATGTTACGGCCTCCTGCGTCGGGGTGATCCGCCTTGTCTCCTCCCCTCCTGCCCTCCCACCGACTTTGATCCCCAAAAGGCCAGGGACAGCATCCGCAGGATCTTGGCTACGGGGGCAGCGACGGCGTTTCTGAGCCATTTCGGCGAGTACCCGGACTTGGGACGAGGGGCGGAGCAACTCCTCACTGCCTTAGATCGCCTGGAAGATATCGTTAGGCAAATGGTGGACAGTGATCAGCCGCGGGCCGGCCTGCTGGCCTGGGCTCGAGGCGAGCTTGAGGCCCTCACCCGGGATCTGCTGGCCGGGTGTGGGATTTTTCCCACGGAGGAAGAGTGGATGTGGCTGCAGCCGGAAATCGGTCTCAACGCCCAGGGCCTGGTACACGCTGGGGAGATCCTGCGATCAAAGCAGGGGTCGTGAATCTTCCGTTTCCTTTGGTCTGTCCTTCATCAGCTTGGTTTCTTCTTCCTTGGAACAAGCCATAGCGAAAGGATCCCGGCCAGGAGATAGAATCCGGCGGCCAGGCGGAGGACTCCGGAGAAGCCCCAGGGGATGGATAGCAGATGGGCGGATATCACGCTGATTACCGAAAAGAAACCGTTCACCGCCCAGGCCCAAGGCACGAGGGAGGGAGAGACTTCCTTGATCAGCGATAGACCCTGGGGGAAAGGTATCCCCATGAAGAAGCCCAGGGGGGCTAGGGCGAGAAGGGCGAGCAGGATCTTGAGCGAATCGGGGAGAGTTTCTGCTTTGGCCAAGGCTGGATTCCAGCCCTGCAGGAAGGCGAGGAGCAGGAGACCGATGAGCAGGCAAGAGGCGAGGATGCGCTTGCCAGGGGGAAGGAGGCGATCGGAGAGGTAGCTGCCCAGACCGGAAAAGAGCAGGAGCGAAGATAGGATCACGCTCAGAGAATAGGTGGGGTGGTGAAGGAAAAGCGTGAATTTCTGCACCAAGGGCATTTCCACGAAGAAAAAGGCTATGCCGAGGAAGGAGAAATAGAGAAACTGGGCAGGTCGCAACCGGGCCTCTCGGAAGGAGGAGAAGAAGAGGGGAAGGGGAATGAGCACGAAGCTGGCCAGGATCGCCAGGAGCAAGCATACCGTCAGGGGGAAATACCCCCACTCGGAGAAGGGGATCCTTTGGGGTCCCGCTGCCCTGAGAAAAGGCAAAGACCTCCAGCGGAAGCTGTTGTAAAAAAAGGGGCGGTCATCGGTAGGGAGGGAGAGGTCGAAGGGGTACTGGTGGAGAAAGGCCTCCTTGCCAGCAGAGAGAAGCATGCGCGCGCCCTGATCGTGGAGAGGAGGGGCAGCCTTTATATACCGATTCGCCTCCTCAGGTTTCATCCCGGGGTAGTGGATCAAATCGAACAGCAAGCGGGCAGCGAATGACTTTCCGCGGCGAATCTGATCGGCTGTCAGGGGAAATCGAGAAACGACTAGGGTGGAGACCCTCATCGAACGAAGATAAAAGATGTGGCGTGAGGGCTCGGAGGCTCCTGTTTTCTCCAGGGCGTCCAAGCAAAGGTTGAGCAGTTTCAGGTTCTGGCGGGGCGGGGTTTCGTTCCAACGGGTTATGGCCAAGAGACCGTTCTCGGTCAGATGTTCGATAAATTCTTGAATCGATTCCCGGGTATAGAGATAGCTCTCGTTTAAGGCGCGGGCACCGGAGGCTGCGGCTGCGTAGGAATCGACCAGGGAGAGGTCGATCAGATCGTATCTTCGGCGGTGGGAAGCAAGATACCCCCTGACCTCTGTGTTCACGATCTTCACCCGAGGATGGTGGAAGATCCGTCCCGAAAAAGGGGCTAAGATACCCTTCATGATCTCGATTACCCGATCGTTGATCTCGACTGCTTCGATCACGGAAGCCCCATTTCTCAAGGCCTTCAGGATTCCCTCCCCGCCCCCGGCGCCAACCAGGAGGACCCTGTTCAACGAACCCACAGGTTGAAGCTGGTAGGGCAGGCTGGAGGGTAGATAATCGAGGTATCTGATCTCTTCCAGGGAGCCGGAAAAAGGGATGACCGGGCTCATGGAGTCGGCATCGCAGAATATGGCCTTCTGAATCGGAACCGGATAGGGACAAACCAGGCTCAAGTCGCCGGAGTAGTGAAGGCCGTTGGCTTCGATCACCTGGACCACCCCCAGAGGGGAGTACCGCTCGGCCAAAACACGGGCCTGGGGGAGAAGGAGAGCCCGCGATAGTGGCTTGTAGGGAGAGGGTTGGGCAAGATGGAACTTCTGAGAGGCAAGCGGGAATCCGACTGCCAGGAGGAGCGATAGCAGACACACCGTCCAGCGAGCTGGCCATTGCCAATGGAGGCTGAAGAGCGAAGCAGCGGTGAGGGAAAGGGCGGAAACCAGGGCCAAGATGGAGAGGGGATGGAGCCAAAAGGAGAGTAGCACCGCCAGTCCTGCCCCGGCTGCGCCTCCGCACAGATTGAGGAAATAAATGCGGGCAACCGGAAAGCAGGAGAGGGCCATGGCGATTATAGTGGCGCCGAAAAAGAAAGGGATGGCGGTGCAACCCAGGTAGAGGACGAGGTAAATCCATTGGCGCTGGTCTATACCCAGCTCGAATGGGTTGAACGGAATGCGACAGAGGATGATGGTTCCCAGGGTCAAGGAAGCGGGGAAAAGGAGAAGGCAGGCCTGGAAATGGGCCAGAAATGAAGCCTGCCAGCGGGAGCGAAATATGGTTAGAGCAGTACCGCTGGCTCCGAAACCGAGCAGGGCCAGGCTGATGACGATGGAAGCAAGGCTTTGCCACTGGATCAGGGAAAAGAGGCGGGTGAGCAGGATCTCATAGGCGAGGAGGGAGAGGGAGGTGAGAAAGACCGCCACCGAGACGAATCGGAATCGTGCCTCCACTCCTCAATCTCGCTGCCCCCGGGTCAGGGGGACGAAGGAGACCTGGGTGATAACCTGGGTCTCCAGATTCCGCTCCCCCTTCTTCTTCACCAGGAAAAGATCCTGGACCGAGAAGGGGGGTCCGACCGGAATGACCATCAGGCCTCCGACCTTCAGTTGCCTTATCAGTGGGGGAGGGATGAACTCCGCTGCGGCGGTGACGATGATGGCGTCGAAGGGAGCGAATTCCTTCCATCCGTAGTAGCCGTCGCGATGGCCGACCCGGACATTGCGGTATCCCAAATCCCGCAGGGTATTCTCGGCTCGCGAGGCCAGTTGAGGGATCATCTCCACCGTGAATACCTGGTCAGCTATCTCGCCCAGGACGGCAGCCTGATAGCCGGAGCCCGTTCCTATCTCCAACACCTTAGCCCCCTCCTTCAGGGCTAGCAATTGGGTCATCAGAGCCACGATGTAAGGCTGGGATATAGTTTGTCCGTAGCCGATGGGCAAGGGGTGGTCTCCGTAAGCACGGCTGCGATGTTCGGGGGGGACGAAAAGGTGGCGAGGGACCTTGCGCATGGCCGCCAGGACCCGGCGATCGGTGATCGCCCTGCCCTCGATCTGGTCCTTGACCATCTTCTCTCGGGCCCGGTCATATGGGGGCTGGGAGAAGGCTTTCCTCTGCCCTGTCCCGATGAGGACCAAGGCTATGAGCAGGGGGCTGAGAGATTTGAGGGAATAGCCCATGGTTTCGTGGTCTGGGGAGGAAGGCATACCACCCCTGGCCTACTCCTTATCCTCCTTATTCTCCAAGGCCAGCAGCTGATTCCTCGCAGGAGAGGCCGACGGCATGATTATGCCAGAGGCGAGGGGAAGGGTCAATGGAGCGATTCTTCCGCTTTCCGCAGCCAAGGTATTCCACCTTGCCCAATTGACAAATGGGGACAGGGAGAGTAAAAATCGCGGGGGCGGATCGGATCGCTGCGACACTCCTAGGCCCTGACTGAGTAAAGAGGAAAGCCCGAAGCTAAGGAATGGGAAGCGAGGTCCTGATGAAAGCGCTCTTGCTCAAACGATATTTGGAGATGGAACTGGTGGATATGCCCCAGCCCTCGATCCAGCCCCAGGAGGTTCTGATCCAGGTCAAGGCCTGCGGAATCTGTGGAAGCGATATCCATGGGTGGGATGGGAGCACTGGACGTCGCATACCGCCTCTGGTGATGGGCCACGAGGCAGCGGGGGTGGTGGCCGAGGTCGGTTCAGAGGTGAAGTCCGTCCAGCCAGGCGATCGGGTGACCTTCGATTCTACCATCTACTGCGGTCAGTGTTTCTTTTGCCGGCAGGGGAGGGTGAATCTGTGCGACAATCGCCGGGTGCTGGGGGTGTCCTGCCAAGAATACCGGCAGCACGGGGCTTTCGCGGAGTACATCGCGGTGCCGGAGCGCATCGTTTATCCCCTGCCCGACTGTATTCCCTTAGAGCATGCTGCCATGGTCGAGGCCTTATCCATAGCGGTTCATGCGGTAAGACTGACACCGGTGGAGCTGGGACAGACAGCGGTGGTGGTGGGCAGCGGGATGATCGGATTACTGGCCCTTCAAGCCCTGCGTTTGGCAGGATGTATGCGGGTCTTTGCCGTGGATATCGACGAGGCGCGGCTGAAGCTGGCCAAGAAGCTGGGGGCGGAGGAAATCGCGAATCCGATGGGGTGCGATGTCGCGGCGTGGATCAGGGATCGAACGGGGGGGCGGGGAGCCGATATCGCCTTGGAAGTAGTAGGGTCGACCGATGCGCTGACAATGGCCCTAGCTTGCGTACGCAAGGGAGGTATGCTCACGCTGATAGGAAACATTTCTCCCACGGTAGAGCTTCCATTGCAAGCGGTGGTGACCAGAGAGATCCAGCTCCTGAGCTCCTGCTCCTCTGCTGGTGAATATCCGGCCTGCATCGAGCTCTTGGCGCGGAGGGCCGTGGAGGTGGAACCGCTGATCAGCGCCCGGGCCCCTCTTTCCGAGGGCCCCGCCTAGTTTCGCCGCCTCTATGAGAAGGAGCCGGGTCTGATGAAGGTGATATTGCAGCCTTAAGGAGGAGAAATGAGTCAGTCTTTGTTCGACCTTACTGGGAGGGTTGCATTGGTTACAGGGGCCAGCCGGGGGCTGGGTCAATACTTGGCCCGGGCCTTGGCTGGAGCGGGAGCGGACTTGGTCATCACCAGCCGCAGGGTCGATTCATTGGAAGACTTCCGGAAGGAGATAGAAGGCATGGGCCGGAGGGCATTGCCGCTGGAGCTGGATGTGCGGGATTACGATAGCATCCAGCGCATGGTGGAGGAGGCCCACCACTACTACGGGAAGATCGATATCTTGGTGAATAACGCGGGATGCAATGTCCGCAAACCGGCGCTGGAGGTGACTTGGGAGGACTGGAATCTGGTGTTGGATACCAACCTCCGGGGTAGCTTTTTCGTCGCCCAGGCGGTAGCGAGAAAGATGATTCCCCGCCGCTATGGGCGGATCATCAACATTGGCTCCGTGACCACGGTTTTCGGTTACGCCCACATTACCCCTTATTGCGCTAGCCGCGGGGGGATCAAGCAGATGACCATGAGCCTGGCTGATGACTGGGGACCCTACGGCATTACCGTCAACTGCCTGGCTCCCGGTTGGTTCAAGACCGAGCAGACCAAGGTGCTCTACGAGGATCGAGAGTGGGTGGAATACATAATCGACCGCATACCCCTCAAGCGAGTGGGCCAGCCCCACGACCTGGACGGTGCCATAATATTCCTGGCTTCGGACGCCAGTGCCTACCTGACAGGCCATACCCTGCTCGTGGACGGGGGGATATCCACCGGTTCCACCCGAGCGAGCGTTAGCCGAAAATGAGCCCTGCAGATTGGAGAAGGCTGGAGGGCAAAGGTGATAGGGGAAGAATCTCGGGGAGGAGGGGGATGGTATGTGGGTCCACGGTCCCACTTCCTCCAGGAATGGATGGTAGATGCAGCGATCCGATTCTGGTGAAGAAGGCCGGTGGCTGGAGGAAAAAGGGATCCCCTGCGAGGGAGGGGAAGATCCACTCCTGGGCAGGAGGTTGAGGTTGGTCCTTTGAACCAAGCATCGTCCGAGCTTACCCCTCTGGAAAAAAGAGTCCTGTTCATAGGGCTGGGTGCCCTGTTCCTGTACCTCCTCTTCCAGCTCCTCTTTATCGTCAAGCCCTTCGTGCTGGCATTCCTGCTGGGACTGGCATTTCATCCCCTTCTTTGCTGGCTGGAAAGGAAGGGCGTAAGACGCCTCATTTCGCTGATCCTGGGGATCCTCTTGGTCCTACTGCTGTTGAGCCTAGCCGCCTATTTCTTCTTACCCCCCCTGATCTCGCAGACCAAGGATGTTCTCTCCCAGCTTCCCCGCTTATGGGAGGAGGTGGCAGGGCGGTGGAACGCGCTCCACCAACGCTTCCCCTCCCTGGTACCCCCTTTGAAAGAGGAGGAGGTAGGCAGGCAGATCCTTCGATATGGGGGGAGATATTTTCCGGCCCTGCGCCAGTTCGCCTTTACCCTCCTCTCCTTGGTGGGAAATAGCCTTTTGGTATTCTTCGTCCTCGTTTTCGGCCTTTACGATCCCGGGTTTCTCCGAGATCGGTTTTTGGAAGCCTTCCCCCCCCTGCATCGGCCGCAGGTGGCGCGAATAGGAGGCCGCATCGTTATTCAGTTGAAGAACTGGATCCACGGGCTGCTCCTGGCCATGCTCTTCGTGGGTCTCCTTTCCTATGTGGCCCTGGTGATCGTGGGGGTGAAAAATGCCCTCGCCTTTGCCATCCTGGCCGGGTTCCTGGAGATAATCCCCTATTTCGGCCCCATCATCTCGGCCCTCCTCCCCGCTGTCCTGACTGCCCTGGATGATCCCCTCAAAGGGATCTATGTGATCGTTGCTTTCTTCATCGTGCAGCAGACTGAAAACCATCTCCTCATCCCCTTGCTCATGTCTCGCCAGCTTACACTGCATCCTTTGGGTATCATCTTCTTCTTCCTCCTCATGACCTACTACTTAGGGCTCTTCGGCACCTTCGTTGCCGTACCCACCTATGCCTGCTTAGCCATTCTCTACGAGGAGATATATTTGCCGTGGATAGAAGGGCGTGCTGGGACAGGCCTATCGGCAAAAACATCTTGACAAGGATGGGAGGGTCGAGTATTAATTCTTTAGGAAGCCGGGCTTCAGCAGAGATTCATAACGTCGCAAGCCTCATCCGGCAAATCAGTGGCATATTCCGATCTTCGATAGAGAGCAGATCCTTCCTCATTTATCTTTTCTCCCTGCTCTGGTTCATTCAGCCTTGAATTTTCGATTAGTCCCCACGAATCTTGTTCGGCGACACCGCTGATGAAACCCCTTGCCGGGCTGTATCTATCTCGTTGGAAGAAAGGGGGCCGAGCATGCCGTCCGGGGATTCTTGCCCTCCAGTCCCAAGAGACCAGATGTTCCATCCTTTTGTACTCGAGGTACTCAAGCAGGGGAGGTCGAACCGTTCGGTTTCAGGCAGATAGGACTGTGGATTTCAAAAGCCCTCAGTGAGGTAGAATCGTGAACATTACCGAGCTAAAGGAGAAAAGCATCTCCGAACTGACTGCCATTGCAAAGGAATTCAACATTTCGGGCGTGAGCTCCTTGCGAAAGCAGGAATTGATCTTCAAGATCCTGGAGGCTCAGACCGAGAAGAATGGCCTCATCTTCGCGGAAGGGGTCCTGGAAGTCCTCCCGGACGGCTTCGGCTTCCTGCGCGCTCCCGATTACAACTACCTCCCGGGCCCAGATGATATCTATGTCTCTCCCTCTCAAATCCGACGGTTCGACCTGAGGACGGGAGATACCGTCTCCGGCCAGGTGAGGCCTCCCAAGGATGGGGAGAGATATTTCGCCCTCCTGAAAGTGGAGGCGGTGAATTCGGAGAGTCCGGAGGCGGCTCGCGACAAGATCCTCTTTGACAATCTTACCCCTCTTTTCCCCAACAAGAGGTTGAAGCTGGAGACCACTCCCGACGAGATGTCAATGAGGGTAATGGATCTTATTACCCCGATCGGTAAAGGTCAGCGAGGCCTCATCGTGGCCCCCCCGCGAACCGGAAAGACCATTCTTCTGCAAAAGATTGCCAACAGCATCACCGTGAATCATCCCGAGGTGACGCTCATCGTCCTGTTGATAGATGAGCGTCCGGAAGAAGTCACGGATATGCAGCGATCGGTGAAGGCGGAGGTAGTCAGCTCCACCTTCGATGAGCCTCCCACCCGGCACGTTCAGGTTGCAGATATGGTGCTGGAAAAGGCAAAGCGGCTGGTGGAGCACAAGCGGGATGTGGTGATCCTCTTGGATTCCATAACCCGTCTGGCCAGAGCACACAACACGGTGGTGCCTCCTAGTGGAAAGGTCCTGTCCGGGGGGATCGATTCCAACGCCCTGCAAAGGCCGAAGCGTTTCTTTGGTGCGGCCCGGAACATCGAGGAGGGAGGAAGCCTTACCATCATTGCCACTGCGCTCATCGACACCGGATCGCGAATGGACGATGTCATCTTCGAGGAGTTCAAGGGAACGGGGAATATGGAGGTTATCCTCGATAGACGGTTGGTAGACAAGAGGGTCTTTCCGGCGATAGACATCAACCGGTCCGGAACCCGGAAGGAAGAGCTCCTATGCAAGCCGGAAGAGTTGAACCGGATCTGGATCCTGCGCAAGGTACTGAATTCCATGGGCGTGGTGGAGGCCATGGAGCTATTGCTGGAGAAGCTTCGGGAGACCAAGACCAACGAGGAATTTCTGCGAGCTATGAACACGCTATGAAATCGAGATAAAACAAGCAAGAGAGGAGAGGAAGCCAGATGAAGAAAGGCATTCATCCCGCCTACCAGGAAAGCACCATAACCTGTGCCTGCGGGGAAGTCATACCCACTCGATCCACCCGTCCTAGCATGCGGGTGGAGATATGTTCCAAGTGTCATCCGCTCTTCACCGGGAAGCAAAAGCTCATCGATACGGAAGGAAGGGTGGAGCGGTTCCAGCGGAAATATGGGAAGAAGACCAAGGCTGACAGCTAAGGTGGCCAGCTTTAGCCCCGGATTGGTTGCTTTCCAGTTCGGGGCTTGTCATGTCAAGCCCAAGCAGACTTTCGATCCCGGACCTGCTGCGGTGGGAGCGAAAAGGGAGGACTCATGGCGGCCGGGGCTGATTTACCTTCTCGGGGCTTCTGCTCTCTTGGATTGCAGACCCACAGTGGGCGGACAGGCGGTGATCGAGGGGGTGATGATGCGCGCTCCGCGATCCTTGACGGTGGCCGTCCGCCGTCCTCAGGGGCAGGTCACGGTAAAGAGACAGGATATACGATCCCTGGGGGAGCGGTTTCCCCTTTTGAAGCTTCCCTTGGTTCGAGGGGGGGTGGCTTTGATAGAAGCCCTGGTGTACGGCATATCGGCCCTTAACTACTCGGCCAATGAAGCGCTGGCGGAGGAGGAGAGCGGAGGGGAGTTGGGCCCCTGGGCTCTGGGAGGAATCGTGGCCCTGGCCTTGGGAATGGGCCTCCTCCTTTTTTTCTTTCTCCCCCTCACCCTGACCCACTGGATGGGGCGACATGTTTCGGCGATGAGGGGGAGCACCCTTCTCTTCAACCTCACGGACGGCGTATTGCGGGTAGGAATCTTCGTCCTCTATGTGATCTTCATATCCAGGCTGAGGGAAGTGCGAAGGGTCTTCGAATATCACGGGGCCGAGCATGCAGCGATACATGCTTACGAGGAGGGCAGGGAGCTGGTGGTGGAAAAGGCAAAAGGGTTGAGCCCCCTTCATCCCCGGTGTGGAACTGCCTTCTTGCTATGGGTGATGGTGATCTCGATCCTGCTCTTTTCCCTGATCAGGGCGAACGCCTCACTCCCGGTCAAAATGATCTCCCGGATATTCCTGCTCCCCCTGGTGGCTGGAGCTTCCTACGAACTGATCAGGATTTCCGGGAGTGGCAGGAACAGGCTGGTGGACTGGCTGACCAGGCCCGGACTCTGGTTACAGAGGATAACCACCCGCACCCCCCATGAGGATCAGCTGGAAGTTGCCATTCGGGCCCTGCAAGAGGTGCTGGAGATGGAAAGGCAGAAGGCCTCGCTGCTGAAGGTTGGAGAGGAGGCATGAAGGGATCCTGGTCATGATGGAATTGGAGAAAAAGCTGGAAGAGTTGGTGGCCCAATACCGTGATTTGGGGGAGAAGATGGCAGACCCGCGCGTCGTCAGTGACCATGTGGCCCTTCAGAAGTACGCCAAGGCCCATGCCGAACTGGCGGAGATCGTGGAGGAGTATCAGGAATATCGAAGGTTGTGCTCGGCGGTGGAAGAGACTAGAAGGATGTTGCAGGAGAGTCTGGATCCGGAGATGAGGGAGTTGGCCGAGGAGGAACTGAAGCAGTTGACAAGGAAGCTGCAGGAAAAGAGAGAGCGAATTCAGGTCCTGTTGCTTCCTACCGATCCTTTGGATGAGAAAAACATCATACTGGAGATACGTGCCGGAACAGGAGGGGAAGAGGCAGCCCTCTTCGCTGCTGATCTGCTGAGGATGTACAGCCGCTATGCGGAGTCGAAGGGATGGAAGGTGGAAGTTCTCTCCTGTCACGAGACCGGAGTGGGGGGAGTGAAAGAGGCTATCCTTTCCATTGAAGGAAGGGGGGTCTACAGCCGTCTCAAGTTCGAGAGCGGCGTCCATCGTGTCCAGAGGGTTCCCATCACTGAGGCTAGCGGGCGAATCCACACCTCGGCCGTCACGGTGGCCGTACTGCCGGAGGCGGAAGAGGTAGAGGTGCAGATCGATCCTAAGGACCTTCGGATAGATGTGTTTCGGTCCACCGGTCCGGGAGGCCAGAGCGTCAATACCACTGATTCGGCAGTTCGAATTACCCATCTGCCCACGGGGATGGTGGTGACCTGCCAGGACGAGAAGTCGCAGCATAAGAACAAGGCCAAGGCGATGAAGGTTTTGCGAGCGCGCTTGATGGACAGGTTCAGGGCGGAGCAGGAAGCCAAGATATCGGCTGCCCGACGACAGCAGGTGGGTAGCGGAGATCGCAGCGAGCGGATTCGTACTTACAATTTTCCCCAAGGGCGGGTAACCGACCATCGCATCGGTCTGACCCTGTACTCCCTGGAGAGCATCCTGGAAGGAGAGATAGATCCTCTGGTGCAGGCGCTCGGCCAGCACGCCCAGACGGAGAAGTTGAAGGCAGCTCTATGCTGATCGGCCAGGCCCTTGGCTGGGCGTCGAAGGTGCTGGCTACAGCGGGAATCGATACCGCTAGGCTGGATGCGGAGGTCCTGTTAGCGGAGGTTATGAGGGTCGACCGCACCTACCTTTTTAGCCATTCCCAGGATGTTCTGGCTGGCGATCAAGAGGAGCTCTTCAGGATATGGATTTACCGCAGATACCAGGGGCTGCCGGTGGCTTACATCCTGGGCAAGAAGGAATTCTGGTCCCTGGAATTCCTGGTTACGCCCGCAGTGCTGATCCCCCGGCCGGAATCGGAGCTGTTGGTCGAGGGGGCCCTGGAGAGAACGGCAAGGGCCGGTCCAACTCCCCTTATCGCCGAGGTGGGATGCGGCTCGGGAGCGGTCATCATTAGCCTGGCAAGGGAGCTGGGAAGAGGGAGGTTCTATGCCACCGATAGCTGCCCTTTCGCCCTGTGGATAGCCAGGCAAAATGCGCATCGTTTGCAGGTAGCGGACCGGATTAGCTTTCTCCGGACCGACCTTCTCCGGGGGGTGATAGGAAAAGGTTGGCACGGAAGGTTCGATCAGGTCCTCTCCAATCCTCCCTATGTCCCGCGTCAAGAAGTGAGGAGCCTTCCCCGTGAAGTTCGCCTCTACGAGCCTCGCCGGGCCCTGGACGGTGGAGAGGACGGATTGTACTTTCATCGCCGATTGCTTCCGGAGGCTATTTGCTTGCTCAAGCCGGGGGGCTACTTATTGATGGAAATAGGACAGGGGCAGTGCCAGGCCGTCTTGAGCTTACTGGATGAGGAAAAGGCCTTAGCGGAGGTGGAAGTGTTGAGGGATTACCGCGGAATCGAGCGGGTGGTATGCGCCCGCAAAGGGTAGAGCGGACCGTGGATAAGATGGTAATCGAGGGAGGTCACCGTCTGGAAGGGGAGGTCAGCGTGAGCGGGGCTAAGAATGCTGCCCTGCCCCTTCTTGCTGCCAGCTTGCTGACGGGCGAGGAGTTGAGGCTGGAGAATGTTCCGGAGTTGGGCGATGTCAGGACTATGGTCCATCTGTTGCGGAGAATGGGAGCCAGGGCGGAGAGTCCCCAGCCCCACACTTTTTCTCTGCAGGCCCAAGAACTCACGGCTACGGAGGCTCCCTACGAGCTGGTGAAGACAATGCGGGCCTCTGTTCTGGTCTTGGGTCCGCTGGTAGGAAGATTCGGCCGGGCTAGGGTCTCTCTTCCGGGGGGATGCTCTATCGGTTCTCGCCCGATCACCCTTCCTCCGGTGGGTTTGGCTAAGATGGGAGCGGAGATCGAGCTACGGCATGGATACGTGGAGGCCAGGTGTAAGCGGCTCAAGGGGGCGTGGATATTTCTGGAGACCCCCAGTGTTACCGGGATCGAGAATCTCATGATGGCGGCCTCGTTGGCAGAAGGAGAGACGGTGCTGGAAAACGCGGCCCGAGAGCCGGAAGTTTGCGATCTGGCGGATCTGCTTGTTAGCATGGGCGCGCGGATTGAGGGGGCTGGATCGGAGCGAATACGCATCGAGGGGGTTAAAGAGCTGAAGGGAGGGTCTCACCGCATAATCCCGGATCGAATCGAGGCCGGGACCTTGATGGTGGCGGCAGGGATCACGCGAGGAGATGTCCTCATTCGGGAAGCGAAGGCGGAACACATGCAGGTAATGATGGAGAAATTAGTGGAAGCGGGAATGGATATCAGGCTGGAAGCGAAGGGAATCAGGGCAAGCATGGAGGACCGACCCCGACCGGTCAACGTCAAGACCCTTCCCTATCCCGGCTTCCCCACCGATATGCAGGCCCAGATCATGGCTCTGGTCAGCCTGGCGCGAGGGAGGTCTATAATCTCGGAGACCGTCTTCGAGAACCGATTCATGCACGTGAACGAGCTGAACCGGATGGGGGCACAGATCCAGGTAGAGGGTAATACTGCCTTGGTGGTGGGGACTTCAGAGCTGTCGGGAGCGCCGGTCATGGCTACCGACTTGCGGGCCAGCGCCTCCCTAGTTCTGGCTGGCCTGGCGGCGAAGGGCTCCACTTGCATCTCCCGAATCTATCATCTGGATCGCGGGTACGAGGCGATGGAAAGGAAGCTTGCTTCCTTGGGTGCGGTGATCCAGCGCGTCCGGGAGTAGGGTGAGGATGCTGAAGGCGGGAAAAAAGATGGCAATGAAGATAGTGAAAACCGGGGAGGCGGAGGCTTCGGGGCTCAGGGAAAGGCTCTGTCGGCGGGGAGAATGGGATCAGGAGGAGGTGGAAAGGGAGGTCAAAGATATCCTGAGGGAGGTCCGCCGCCGCGGGGACCAGGCTCTGATAGACTTCACTTTTCGCTTTGACGGGTACCGTCTTGAGCCTGCTCAGCTCCGGGTTCGCGAGGAGGAGATCCGAGCAGCCTATGGAGAGGTCAGGACAGAGGAGATTGAAGCGCTGAGGGAAGCCTGCGAAAGGATCGAGGCCTTCCATGCGGGGCAGGGGAAAAGCTCCTGGTTCGCCCCGGGGGAGCGCGAGATCCTGGGCCAGATCGAACGACCCCTTCGGCGCATCGGCATCTATGTCCCGGGAGGGAAAGCCTCCTATCCTTCTTCGGTGCTGATGAATGCGGTTCCAGCGCGGGTGGCGGGAGTGGAGGAGATAGCCATGTGTACTCCCGCAGCCCCCGACCTATGCATCTCTCCTTGGGTTCTGGTGGCGGCGGATATGGCTGGGATTCGCGAGATATACCGGGTAGGGGGCGCGCAAGCGATCGGTGCCCTGGCTTATGGGACCGACACCATCCCCGCGGTGGACAAGATCGTAGGTCCCGGGAACATATATGTGGCGGTGGCTAAACAAATGGTATTCGGGCGCGTGGACATAGACATGGTGGCGGGCCCTTCGGAGGTCTTGGTATACGCAGAGGAAGGGGCAGACCCATGCCTGATCGCGGCGGATCTCCTTTCCCAGGCGGAGCATGACGAGCGGGCCTACGTGTTGGTGGTCACCCCCTCTGCGCTCTTGGCGGAGGCGGTGTGCAGGGAGGTGGAGAGACAGGTACAGGATTTGCCGCGATCTTCCATAGTCAGCAAATGTCTGGAGGATAACGGCTATATCCTGATCTGTGGCGATCGTAAGGAAGGGGTGGAGTGGATCAACGCTGTGGCCCCGGAACATCTGGAGCTCATGGTGGAGGATCCGTGGCCGTTGGTAGGGTCCATTCGAAATGCCGGGGCGATCTTTCTGGGGGCGTTCAGCCCGGAGGTGCTGGGGGATTACTTGGCGGGGCCCAGTCATGTCCTTCCCACCGGGGGGACCGCTCGATTTTCCTCTCCCCTGGGGGTTGACGACTTCCGGAAGCGGTCTAGCTTGGTTTTTCACTCTCGTGAGGCTTTGCGAAATCTGGGACCGTCAGCCATCCGACTGGCCCGATTGGAGGGGTTGGAGGCCCACGCCCGAGCAGTGGAGATGAGAATGAGAATGGAGAAATGAAAATGGAGCCGGATATTACCTCCCTGCTGCGTCCTTCGGTGAAGGGTCTGGCCCCCTACCGGGTGGAGAGGGGCGGTTCCCGTCTCAAGATGGATGCCAACGAGAGTCCTTACTCCTGGCCTCCCGAGCTATTGGAGGAGGTGGTGGCCGAGCTCCGGGGAGTGGAGCTGAATCGTTATCCGGATCCGAGCGCAGAAGGTCTACGCGGTATCCTCAGTGAGCAGCTCGGGGTTAGGCCGGAACGGATCGTGCTGGGCAACGGATCGGATGAGCTGATCCAGTATCTACTCCTGGCCTTTGGAGGACCTGAGGTGAAGGTCCTCTCGCCGGTTCCTACCTTTCCCATGTACGAGATCGTCGCCCTGGCTACCGGATGTCGGTTCGTGGGCGTCCCCCTGGACCCGGGTTTCGATCTGGACCTCGAAGCAATGCGGGCGGCTATCGATCGTGAAGCGCCGCGTCTCCTTTTCCTGGCTTACCCCAACAACCCTACTGGCAACTGCTTTCGACGCGAATTCATCGTCGCTCTCCTCCGGGAATTCGAGGGCCTGGTGATGATCGACGAGGCCTACTTCCACTTTTCCCGGAAGAGCTTCATCGATCTCTTAGACCAGCACCAGAACCTGCTCATCTTGAGGTCCCTTTCCAAGATCGGGCTAGCTGGCCTCAGGGTGGGCTTCCTGGTGGGTGGAGAGCGAATCATCGAGGCGGTATGTCGGGTGAGACTTCCTTACAACGTAAATACCTTTTCTCAGGTGGCGGCGCGGATTATCCTGAGTCGGGACGAATTCGTCCGGAGGCAAGTAGAGATCCTGGTCGCGGAGAGGGAGCGACTTTTTCGGGAGCTCCAGTCGCGTGCCGGTATCCATCCCTTTCCTTCGGAAGCGAATTTCATTCTCTTCCGGGCGCCAAAGGCGGAAACGATCTTCGAAGGGCTCCGTTCCCGGGGCATCCTGGTCCGGTCCTTCGATGGGTCGGGACCGCTGAGGGACCATCTGCGCGTGACGGTGGGTAAGCCCGAAGAAAACGACCTTTTCCTAGAAGCTATGGATGCCCTTATCGAAGAGGGAGGGGTGGTATGAGGCGATCGGCCAAGGTGGAGCGGAAGACGAAGGAGACCGATATCGAGGTAGAGCTGGTTCTGGATGGAGAGGGGAATTACGATCTCAGCACACCCATTCCCTTCCTGAACCACATGTTTTCCCTCTTGGCCAAGCACGGTTTCTTCGACCTCCGGGTTCGGGCCGAAGGTGATGTGCAGGTGGACTTCCACCATACGGTAGAGGACCTAGGCATTGTCCTGGGGGAAGCCTTCCGTCAGGCGCTGGGGGACAAGAGGGGGATCAGGCGATTCGGGACCGCCACGGTACCCATGGACGAGTCATTGGCCACGGTGTCAGTAGATCTCAGCGGTCGGCCATACCTGCATTATCAGTCGCCGATCCTCCAGGGGAAGATCGGGGATCTCGAGGTAGGGCTGATAAAGGAGTTCTTGCGGGCCCTGACGAACCACCTTCAGGCTACTGTGCATGTTCAGTTATGGCACGGGGAGGACCCCCACCACGGGGTGGAGGCAATCTTTAAGGCCCTGGCCCGGGCACTTGATGAGGCCAGCCGGCGGGAAGAGAGATCCGGCGAGATCCCCTCCACCAAAGGAGCGCTATAGGAGGACCCCTCTGCGATGATCGTGATCATCAATTCGGGAGTTGCCAATGTACGATCGGTGCAGAAGGCCATCGAAAAAGCCGGTTTGGAGGCCAAGATCGGAGAGGATCCGGACGATCTGAGGGGGGCCAAAGGCATCGTTCTGCCCGGAGTAGGGGCCTTCCGGAGGGGCATGGAATATCTGGAGCAGAAGGGCTTTGTGGGACCGCTGAGGAAGTGGATGGAGGGGGATGGGCCCCTGCTGGGGATATGCCTGGGATTTCAGCTCCTATGCGCTGAGAGCGAGGAATTCGGGCTCCACCGGGGCTTAGGCCTCTTCCCGGGGCGGGTAAAGCGTTTTCCGCGCGGGCTCAAGGTCCCGCATATGGGATGGAACTCGATTCGGCTCAAAAAGCGGGACCCTTTGCTGGAAGGCATCCCCGAGGGTTCGTATTTCTACTTCGTCCACTCCTACTGCCTGGAAGAAACGGACCCCTCTCTGGTCCTGGCCACTACCGAATATGGGATTATTTTTCCTTCAGTGGTGCGACGGGGGCGCGTTTACGCCACCCAGTTCCATCCGGAAAAGAGCCAGGCCCTGGGGTTGCGTCTATTACAGAATTTCGGGAAGATATGCCAATGTTAGTGATACCGGCTCTGGATCTGAAGGAAGGCAAAGCGGTCCGGCTTCGGCAAGGGGACCCACAGCAGAAGACCGTTTATTCGACGGATCCGGTGGGCCAGGCTCGGAGCTTGCAGGAGCAAGGGGCCGAGTTGCTTCATGTGGTGGATCTGGACGGGGCCCTGACCGGTTCCATGGTCCACCTTCCCCTGATCGAGCGGATAGCACGCTCGCTTCGGATTCCGATTCAGGTGGGGGGTGGTATCCGGAATCTGGAAGCCGTGAGTTCCTGCCTGGCGGCAGGTGCGGAAAGGGTCATCCTGGGCACCCGGGCTGCGACCTCGCCAGGTTTCCTGGGTGAAGCTTGCAGCAGATTTCCCGGTCGGATTCTGCTGGCCCTAGATGCCCGGGATGGGTACCTCGCGGTGGAGGGATGGAGTAAATCAACTTCCCTGCGGGCGATCGAATTCGCCCGTGAAGCCTCGTGCCATCCCCTGGAGGGTATAATCTACACAGACATCCGCCGCGACGGCATGCTCAGGGGGCCCAATTTGGTGGCACTGCGCCAGGTGGCGGAGGTAGTCTCGGTTCCCCTCATCGCATCGGGAGGCATATCCAGCCTCGAGGATGTGAAAGAGATCCTCAGCCTGGAGGCGATGGGGGTGGTGGGAATGATCATTGGCAGGGCCCTCTATTCGGGGGACATTGATCTGGCCGAGGCCCTCGCTTTGGCGCGACAGGAGAAGGTCGATGCTGGCTAAGCGGATCATCCCTTGCCTGGATGTGGAGAAGGGGAGAGTGGTGAAGGGGACCGGATTCCTTCACCTCAGGGATGTGGGGGATCCGGTGGAGGTGGCGGCCTTCTACGATCAGGAAGGGGCGGACGAGTTGGTATTCCTGGACATCGCTGCTTCCTTCGAGGGACGAAAGATCATGTCGGAGGTGGTCCGACGGACGGCGGAGGTAGCCTTCATGCCCTTGACAGTAGGAGGCGGGATTTCATCCTTGGAGGACATCGGGTTGCTCCTACGCTCGGGGGCGGATAAGGTATCCCTGAACACGGCGGCAGTGAGGGATCCGGATTTGCTGAGGGAAGCGGCGGAGGAGTTCGGGAGTCAATGTATTGTCCTCGCCATCGACGCGCGAAGAACGCTAACGAACCATCTTTCCTGGGAAGTGTATGTGGAGGGAGGGAGAGTTCCCACCTCTCTGGACGCCGTGACCTGGGCCAAGAGGGGGGAAGAGCTGGGAGCGGGAGAGATTCTGATCACAAGCATCGACTGCGACGGGACCCTGAGGGGATACGATGTGGAGCTTACCCGGGCGGTGGCGGAGGCGGTGGATGTTCCTGTCATCGCATCCGGGGGGGCAGGCTCGTTAGCTCACCTTTTCCAGGTATTGCAGGAGGGAAAGGCGGACGCAGTGCTCGCTGCTTCCATCTTCCACTACCGAGAGTTTACGATTCGGGAGGCGAAAGACTACCTGCGCCAGAGGGGAATCCCGGTTAGGGTGTGAAGGGGGGATGAACAGAATGAACATCGAGGCGGTGAAGATCGAAGTACCCGAAGGTTGCAATGTCATCCTGGGGCAGACCCACTTCATCAAGAGCGTGGAAGATATCTACGAAATCGTGGCTACCTCCCAGCCCGGATGCAGGTTTGGGCTGGCCTTCTGCGAGGCCTCCGGTCCCTGTCTGATTAGAATCGAGGGCAACGACCAGGAGCTGAAAAAGGTGGCGGCGGGGATGGCGCAGAAAGTGGCCAGCGGCCACTTCTTTGTCCTGGTTCTGCAAGGGGCCTTTCCCATCAGTGTGCTCAACGGTATCAAGGCCTGTCAAGAGGTGTGCAGTCTTTTTTGTGCCACTGCCAATCCGCTGCAGGTGATCGTGGCGGAGACGGATCAGGGAAGGGGAGTCCTGGGGGTGGTTGATGGCTTTCCTCCCCGGGGGCTTGAAGGGGAGGAAGATGTGGCACAGCGGAAGGAGTTTCTGCGCCGCATCGGTTACAAGCGGGGATAAAGCGATGAAGGAAGACCCCCCTGGTTTTCCGCGTGCGCCTTCGATAGCCAGGCAGCCGAAAAGGAGGATAGGCAGAGGAAATGGAAGCAAAGATCCTGGAGGAGCTTAAATTGGACGAGAAAGGCCTGATTCCGACCATCGTCCAGGATGTGAAGGGGAACCAGGTCCTCATGATGGCTTATATGAATCGAGATTCGTTGGAACGCACCCTGGAAACCGGCTATTCCCACTTCTTCAGCCGTTCACGCCAACGTATCTGGATGAAGGGGGAGGAATCTGGACACCGGCAAAGGGTCAAGGAGATCCTCCTGGATTGCGACCGGGACACGCTACTGATCAGGGTGGAGCAGGAGGTAGCGGCTTGCCACACTGGCCATCGTTCCTGTTTCTTTACCCGATACGATCCAGCCTCCAACCAGCTCGAGGAGGTGGAGCCGTTATTGTTCGATCCGAGAAAGGTATATTGCCAGGGAGGATGAGATGGAGGTCTCGGGCCGGAGCTGTCCATTCTGCCTGATAGCAGCCGGGAACGCGGATCGGCGCCTAGCTTATGAGGATGAAGAGATAGTGGCCTTCGAGGATATCAACCCACAGGCGCCGCACCACCTGCTGATCGTACCCCGGAAGCACATGCAGAGTCTCTTGGAGATCGAGGAGGAAGATGCAGCGCTGGTGGGCCGTCTGGTGCTGGTGGCCAATCGAATAGCCCGAGATCGGGGCATCGACCTCTCGGGCTTCCGCCTGGTTGTGAACTGCAATCCTGACGGCGGACAGACGGTGTACCATCTGCATCTTCATCTGCTAGGTGGGCGGAGGATGGGGTGGCCACCCGGATGAAAAGAGACCTCCGGATAAAAGAGGTTGACAATGGAGGCAATAAGCTATAGAAAACAAATGCTATTTGGGGCCTGCCGGGCTCCAGGCCAATTCAAAGGCGGCAAGGGAGGTGGGACGGGATGACCAGCGTAGAGGTCAGGGAGGACGAGTCCTTCGAAAGCGCACTGCGTCGTTTCAAAAAGCAGTGCGAGAAGGCGGGAGTCCTTTCCGAGCTGCGAAAGCGGGAGCACTATGAAAAGCCTAGCGTCCGCAGGAAAAAGAAGGCCATGGCAGCTCGGAAAAAGATGGCCAAGAAGATGCGCATGATGCAAGAGTAGCGGCAGCTAAGATGTCCTTCATCCCATGGCTAGCGACCGGAACAGCAGTGGGCACTGGAGGAAGGGAAGGGGGTCCGACTTGCGGCGGGTCGCCTTCTCCAGTCCTCTCTCGAGAACCGAGAATTGAGGAAGGAGAGGCCTCGGGAGGGGCAGAGGTGGTGCAGGTTATAGGCTGGCCCTGCCAGCAGAGGCAAGAGTCGATCACTCAATTCCGCCGGAGGGGAGAGAGAGGATTTGGCGGTGAGGGAAGAAGAGGATCTCAAGATCCGGGAAAGTTTTCTCCTGCCTCCCTTGGGAGAAGGAGTCGGCGGACCTCGTCCAGGATACAAGAGCTGGTAGCGGGCCACTACCTTATAACAGATGGGGAAGGTTAGGGCGAACTTGATGCGGCGGGTGGGGGGACGGGTGGACGGAAAACAGCTAAGCGAAAGGGCGAAGGAAGCGCTGCTCCAGAAGAGACAGGAGTAGAGGCAGGAGAGAGGGGATTGCATCCTCGACTGCTGCGAGGAAGGATTCAGGGGAAGGCAAGGGGCCGCCAGGTGCCCCTTGCCTTTTTTCCTTGTTTCTGCTCTGAGATTCGGTCTGGGAAAAGGGAGGTCAGGCGGTGAAGCTGAAGGAGATCTACGAGCTGGCTGTTCTCCTGGGCATGAGGAACGACCCACGGTCCGAGGAGGCGGTGAAAAGGGAACTGGAGAGGGCCAAGAAGGAGTATGAGGAGCTGGCAGAAGATCGGAAGAAGGAGTTCGATCTGGATCGGCTCACCAATCCCTACGCCGATACGCGTCTGCTCTATGGGGATGGCGATAGGGAGATTCGTTCGATACTGGCAGGGATAGATATGGAGGTAGGGGAAGTCCTTTTGGCCGATCGCCTGCGAGAAAAGGGCAAGCAGATAGATCTCATATTGTCTCATCATCCGGAAGGACGGGCGCTTGCCTCTTTTTATGAGGTAATGGGAATGCAGGCGGATATACTCCATAAGTTCGGTGTTCCGATAGCAGTGGCAGAGGGCATTCTGGAGGGAAGGATAAGAGAAGTGCAGCGAAAGGTGATGCCCAGCAATCACACCCGCGCTGTCGACGCTGCTGCCCTTCTGGATATTCCCTTTCTCTGCGTTCATACCCCGGCGGACAACATGGTGACTACCTACCTCCAAAGGAAGATGGACGAGGAGAAGCCGTTGCTGGTCAAAGACGTGGTGGACATGCTGAGGGGAATACCGGAGTATCAGGAAGGCATTAGAAACCATGGGGGGCCCACTATCTTGCTGGGGTCCGAAAAGAGAAGGGCGGGAAAGGTCTTTGTGGACATGACTGGAGGAACAGGGGGCTCCAAGGAAGCCTTCGAGAAAATCGCCCAAACAGAAGTAGGGACGATCCTGGCCATGCACATCGGAGAAGAACACCGGGCCGAGGCCGAAAAGCATCATCTCAATGTGGTCATCGCGGGCCATATCCCCAGTGATTCTTTGGGTCTCAACCTGCTTTTGGATGAATTGGAGGCCTCGGGAGAGCTGGAAATTATCCCTTGTTCCGGTTTTAGGAGGATTTCGCGCCGAGAATCGACCCGAGGATGATCGATCCGCACACTTTATCGGTACTGGAATTCGACGCCATCCGCCAGATGCTGGCCGACGAAGCCCATTCCGCTGCGGCCAGGGATCTGGCCCTGAACCTCCTCCCCGGCAGTGGGATGCAGGAAATCGATCTCTGGCTGGAGGAGACAGCGGAAATGAGGAAGATGATGGCCTCTGCCGGAAGGCCACCGCTGCAGGGGCTGCTGGATATTCGTCCCCATCTCCGCCGGGCCCAGGTGTTAGGAGCGATGCTCTCCGGCTGCGAGCTCAAAGAGGTAGAAAGAGTGCTTTCTGTGACCGAGCGGTTGAGGTCTTATTTCCAACCCCTCTCCTCTGCTTGCCCTCTCCTGGGCTCTTATTTCCGCTCGTTGCGTCCTCAACCGCAACTGCGGGATCGAATTGCCTCCTCTATCGGGGAGGAGGGAGAAGTCCTGGATTCAGCCACGCCTCGTCTCCGCAGGCTTCGGCGGGAGGCGATCGAACTGCGGGAAAAGATCCGAGAGAAACTGCAAAGCATGACCCACTCCCCCGCCTATCGAGGGGTAATCGTGGAGCCATTGGTGACCATCCGCAATGAAAGGTATGTCATTCCGGTGAGGCCTGGTTTCAAGTCGGTCCTCAAGGGATTCATCCAGGATCAGTCCGCCAGTGGGCAGACCCTATTCGTGGAGCCCCTGGCAGTGGTGGAAGACAACAATCACCTGAAGCTCCTCCGACTGGCGGAGGAGGAGGAAATACGGAAGGTGCTCTCCGAGCTCACCCAAAAGGTACGAGAAAAGGGCGAGGAGATCGGTACCAGCGTGGAGGCAATGGTGCAGTTGGACTTCTTGCTGGCCAAGGCCGCACTGGCGGAGAGAATGGGAGCACAGAGGCCTCTAATTCGGGAGAATGGAGCTCTTCGCCTCATTCGGGCGCGCCATCCCCTCTTGATCCGGAAGGCCGAGGGGAGAGCTGGAGAGGCAAATAGGAAAGAGGAGGTTGTTCCGATCGAGCTCGTGCTCCCCGATTCCTGTCGGATTATGGTGATAACCGGACCCAACATGGGCGGAAAGACGGTGGCCCTGAAGACGGCGGGGCTTCTTTGCCTCATGGCCATGTCAGGCTTGCACATCCCCGCCTCGGCCGATAGCGAGCTCCCTCTCTTCTCAGACATATTCGCCGATATCGGGGAAGAACAGAACATCGAACAAAGCCTCTCTACCTTTTCGTCTCACATATTGCAGGTGGTGAAGGTATTGAAAGAGGCGGATTCCCGATCCTTGGTCTTGTTGGACGAGCTGGGATCCGGAACCGACCCCCAGGAGGGATCGGCGCTAGGGATAGCCATCCTGGAAGAACTTTACCAACGAGGAGCGACCGTCTTGGTAACCACGCATCAGGAGGCGATCAAGGCCCATGCCTATTCCCATCCGGGCATGACGAATGCGGCAGTGGAATTTGACCTTGACACCCTAAGGCCGCTTTATAAATTAAATATAGGTGTCCCCGGGCGGAGTTTGGCTTTGGAGGTGGCCCGGGTGCTGGGGGTCCCGGCCTCGGTGATTGCGAAAGCCCGAAGCCTGATGGGAACGCAGGTGGTGGCGTGGGACTCCCTTCTGGAGAGAATCCAGGAAGAATTGCTCTCGGTAGCCGAAAAGAGAAGGCAAACCGAGCAGGAGGCCCAACAGGCGAGCCATCTGCGCATGGAACTGGAGAGGCAGCTCGAGGAAATCCGACAGGAGAGGAGGATCGCGGATAGGGAGGTCCGGAGCAGGTTGGAATTAGTTCTGTCCCGGGCACAAAGAGAGATCGAGAGAATAGTGCGGGAACTCAGAGCCGAAGCTGCCTCTTCCGAATCCATAAAGAAAAGCAGGGAGGCCCTGGTGGCCCTGAGAAGCGAGCTGATCCCGGAGCCGAGGGCCAGCCGAGAGGCCGAGGAGAGGGGGGAGAAGCAGGCCCATAGGTGGGCGAAGGGAGATCTGGTATGGATCAAGGGACTTCGCCAGGAGGGTATGGTCACCGCACTTCCCGATTCCGAGGGGCTACTCGAGGTCCAGGTAAGGTATGCCAAGATGCGCCTATCGGACCAGGAAGTGGAGCCAATAGGGACGACAGAGAGGGGACGAGGGGAGCAGGTGCGGGTAATAGGATCGGATCTAGTGGGGCAGGAAGAGATCGGAGCGGAGTTGATCCTCGTTGGTAAGCGGCGGGAGGAGGCAATTCGGGAAGCAGAAAGATATCTGGATCGAGCGGCCCTGGCTGGGCTGAAGGAGGTACGGATTGTTCACGGAAAAGGAACCGGGATCCTCCGCAGGGGGATCGAGGAGATGTTGAGGAGTCACCCCTTGGTGGAAGAGTTTCACCTCGCTTCTTTCGACGAAGGGGGGGCAGGTGCAACCATCGTTACCATAAAGCCTTGACGGGATAAAGGGAAGCTGTTGCCCAAATTCAGCGAAGATATCATCCGGGAGGTCTTGGCCAAGACGGACATAGTAGATGTTATCTCGGCCCACCTTCCCCTCCGATCCTCCGGGAAGAACTATCTGGCCCTCTGTCCGTTTCACTCCGAGAAGACCCCATCCTTCACGATTTCCCCGGAAAAACAGATCTACCACTGTTTCGGCTGCGGCGAGGGAGGAAACGCCCTGACTTTCCTCATGAAATACGAGAAGCTCGCCTTTTCCGAGGCGGTCCGTTATCTGGCTGAACGCGCAGGGGTGATCCTTCCCCAGAGAAGGCAGGACAAGTCGGCATCTCCTTCCCGGTTCGATCTTTTCGAGGCAAACCGGGTGGCCTGTGAGTTCTATCAAAAGGAGCTTCGTTCCTCTTCGGAAGGGGAAAAGGCCCGGCGGTATCTGAAATCTCGAGGCTTTGGGGAAGAGGTATGGGATCGATTCATGTTGGGATACGCCCCTTCTGCCTGGGAGGCTCTCTTGAGGCATCTGCGAGGCAAAGGTCAACCCTTGTCCTTGCTGGAATCGGCAGGCCTTGTTATCCCGGGCCGACGTCCTGGTGTTTTCCACGACCGCTTTCGCGATCGGCTCATGCTTCCTATCCTGGATGCCCAAGGGAGGGTGATCGGCTTTGGCGGACGAGCCTTTGCGGAAGGAGAAAGCAAGTACATCAATTCTCCAACCACCCCCATTTACAACAAGGGGGAGACGCTGTATGGGCTCAACCTTGCCGGCAAGCGGATTCGCGAAAAGGGAAGGGCTTTCATCGTGGAGGGATACTTCGATCTCATATCCATGCACCTCTTCGGGTGGGAGAATACGGTAGCCTCGCTTGGTACCTCCTTGACCAATGGGCAGGCTTACCTTCTGAGGCGTTACTCGGAGGGGGCGATCTTGCTTTTCGATTCCGATCCGGCAGGACTCAAAGCCTCTCTGCGCAGCATCGAGGTCCTCTTGGAGCAAGGCATATCGCTGAGGGTGGCCAAGCTCCCTCCTGGGCACGATCCGGACAGCCTGCTGCAGAGTGAGGGCAGGAGCGCCATGGAGGAGGTTATCCAGAGATCCCAGGACTGGCTGGATTTCATGTGGGAGCTGAGGCTGGAGGAAGAAAGGGAGGAGGAACTGCGAGAGGAAGTGCAGAAGGTGAGGAGGGTTTTGCCCCTGCTGGCTAGCATGCGAGATCGTCTAGCGGCGGGCAAGTACCTGAGTCGCCTGGCCGAGAAGTCGGGACTCCGAGAGGATCTCTTGCAGCAAGAGATGAAGGAAACAGCCGGGAGAGGGATGCGTTTTCCCACTTTTTCGGCTCCCCCCTCTTCCCCTTATCCGCCTGAGGAACGGCAGGCGCTAGAGATCGCTCTTATCTACCCCGAAAAAAGAGAACGGTGGGCACAGCTCCTGGATCCTGCCGAGGTATCCGATCCTGATCTTCGAAGGGCCTTCGTCCTTTATTTTCAATCCGGCTCCCAGGGAGAGGAAGTTCTTCGCCAGGCCATCTGTCAAGGTTCCGATGAAAAGCTCAGGAGCCTTTGCACTGCCATATGGGCAAAGGGGCGGCGGGACCTGGAAAACGAGGAAGCAGCATTCAGGGACTGTGTGGGGAAGATGAGGGAAAAGAAGGAGAGATCCTGGAGGAGGGAGTTGAGGAGGAAGATCCAGGAGGTGGAACGGGCTCGCGGCCCCCAAGAGGCCCTGAGATTACTGAGCGAGCATCCCTCCTTGAAGAGCAAGCACCGGGTTGAGGGATCGTAAGGAGTGGCCTATGTTTATAAGGGAGAAGGACTGGTTGAGGAGGAGAGAACCCAATGGCTGATCGTGGAGAGCTGGCAGAGGTAAAGGAACTCATTTCGCTGGGGAAGAGGAAGGGATTTCTGACCTACGAAGAGATGAACAGCATCCTCCCCGATGACATAACCTCGTCCGACCAGATCGACGACATTATCAGCCTCTTCGGTGAGATGGACATCGAGATAGTAGACGGCCCGGCAAAGGCTAAGGTGGTAGAGTCCGTGGAGGCACCGGAAGAGGAAACAGCAGGAGTGGAGCTGGACCTCAGTCCGGCCCCGGTCGGGCATACCGACGACCCGGTGCGCATGTATCTCCGAGAGATGGCCAAAACTCCGCTTCTCACCCGCGAAGGGGAGATCCGCATTGCCAAGCGGATCGAAGAGGGAAGGAAAGAGGTGACCAATGCCGTCTGCCGGGCTTCGGTGGCGGTGCGTGAAATCGTTTTCCTGGGCGAGCGATTGCTGACGGGCCGCATGCGGGTAGGAGATCTGGTGTGCGTGAACGAGTTCGATGAGGCATCGGAGCAAAAAGAAAAAGAGCTGGTCGAGGAGATCGCTCCCCTACTCAGAGGACTGAAAAAGGATCAGGAGAAGATCGATGCCCTGAGAGAGAAGCTAACCGGGTCGTCTGCATCGCAGTCGGTGAAGGGCTCCGGAGCGGAGGAGATACAGAAGCAGATCGCGCGTCTCCGCTCTCATCAGGCCGATCTAATGGCCAAGTTGAACCTCAACCAGAAAGTAATCGACCGTATTCTAGCCCGGATGAAGAGCCTCTTGGAAAGGATCGAGCAAGGGGAAAGGGAAATGGCTGAGGTGGAAAAGGCCCTCCAGCTTAGTCCAGAAGAGTGCCGGAAGGTCTTCGATCCCCAGCACAAGGCTCAACCCCTGGAGTCGCTCTGCATGAGATTCCGGATCAAAAAGGAGCGCATGAGCGAGCTGGAAAGGTCATATAAGAGCGGACTGAGAAAGGTGAAGCGCGCCGAGCAGGAAGCGGAGATGACCAGCGGCGAGCTGAAGCAGTTGCTTGAAGCGATCACGGAAGGGGAGAGGAAGGTTCTGGAAGCCAAGAAAGAGATGGTGGAGGCTAACCTGCGGCTGGTAATAAGCATCGCCAAGAAATACACCAACCGGGGTTTGCAATTTCTCGACCTCATCCAGGAGGGTAACATCGGGCTGATGCGGGCAGTGGACAAGTTCGAGTACCAGAGGGGGTACAAATTCAGCACTTACGCCACCTGGTGGATTCGGCAGGCGATCACGCGGGCCATCGCTGACCAGGCCCGGACCATCCGCATACCGGTCCACATGATCGAGACGATCAACAAGCTGATTCGTGCCTCCCGTCAACTTGTTCAGGAAAAGGGCAGGGAACCAACACCGGAGGAGATCGCGGAAAAGATAGATCTTCCGGTGGATAAAGTTAGGAAGGTATTGAAGATCGCCCAGGAGCCGATTTCGCTGGAAACGCCTATCGGAGAGGAAGAAGATAGCCACCTGGGGGATTTCATAGAGGACAAGGGAGCTGTCTCGCCGCTGGAGGCGGTCATATCGCGCAACCTGATGCAACAAACGGAAGACGTACTGATGACCCTCACTCCTCGGGAGGAAAATGTACTGCGTCTCCGCTTCGGCATTGGGGACGGCTGCGACCACACTCTGGAGGAGGTGGGGCAGAGGTTCGAGGTAACGCGGGAAAGGATTCGGCAGATCGAGGCTAAGGCCCTACGGAAGTTGCGGCATCCTACCCGAAGCCGCAAGCTCAAGAGCTTTCTGGAGGGTTGAGGTAGACGCGAATTTGGGCCCATAGCTCAGTTGGTCAGAGCCACCGGCTCATAACCGGTCGGTCCCAGGTTCGAGTCCTGGTGGGCCCACCAGATGGGGGAGGGGAAGGCTTTGCTTCCCCTCCCTGGGGCAAGCCAATATGTCCCTTGGTGCTCAAAGGGGGATCGGGTGGAGGAACAACTCCATCTATTGATCGAACTGCAGGAGCTCGATCTCGCCATCACTCGGTTGAGGAGAGAAAAGGAAGCGATTCCATTGCAGATACGGGCCCTGGAGCAGAGGCAAGAAGAGGAAGAATCCCGCTTGAAGGCTATTCGTGACAATCTGGAGGAGCTTCAAAAAAAGAGAAGAAGTATGGAGAGGGAGCTCGATCATCAAGCGGGGGAGATGAAAAAGCGGCAGGGGCGTCTCTTGGAAGTCAAGACCAACAGAGAGTATTCCGCCATCCTGCAAGAGATTCAGGTGCTGAAGGATAAACAGTCGGCTCTGGAGGATCAGATCCTGGAACTGTTGGACCTTGTCGATCAACGAGGGAGGGAAATCTCGGCCCAAACCGAGAAGCTGGCGCAGGAAAAGCAGGTCTGGGAGGCGGAGAGGAGGGGATGGGAAAAGAAGTTGGAAGAAACGGAGAGGCAGCTTGCGTTGCTGCTGCATTCCAGAGAGGAAAAGATCCGCAGTCTCGATCCCAGTTGGGTCGAGGTCTATACCAGGATATATGAGGCCCGCGGCGGCTTGGCGGTGGTTCCGGTGCGGAACCGCTCCTGCTCGGGTTGCTTCGTCACCTTGACCCCTCAAGCATATGAAGAAGCTGTCAGGAACGATCGGATTCTCACTTGTCCGAACTGCAACCGGATACTTTACGGGGAGGAGTCGGGACGGAAACCGGGTTGATCATATACATCGATGGCGCCTCCCGGGGCAATCCCGGCCCCGCTGCGATAGGGATGATCTTTTTGAGCCCTGACGGAAATAAATTGGGCGAGGAGTCGGCCTTCATCGGGAAAGCCACCAACAATGTGGCCGAATACACCGCGCTGGTAGAGGCATTGAGGAAGGCACGGGAAATGGGAGTCCGCGAGGTGGTCGTGAAGACGGATTCGGAACTGCTTTTTCGGCAGATCCGAGGTACTTATCGGGTGAAAAATTCCAAACTCATCCCCCTCTTCAGGGAGGCCATGGCCTTGTCCCAAGGTTTCTTTCGGTTTCAGATTCAGCACATCCCCCGCGATGAAAACTGGAGAGCGGATCAGTTGGCTAATCTGGCGCTCGATACCCTATCCAATGACCCCAATGAAGCGGTGGCACCCAGAGCTAGAGTTGGTTCCTGAATCAGCGGGGCCACCGGCTTTTCATCGGCCTTTCCTACTCGACTTCGACCTGAAATCCGTACTTTTGCTGGGGCAGAGGTCCGCTTGGAACTGGGAGAAGGAAAAATGCGGGGGAGAATGAGGCTCAGGAAGATGCTTTCCATAAGATCGGTTGTGGAGGATACCCTGCGCGAGATGGGGTACGGGAGCAGCCTACAGCAGCATCGGATTTTTGGTGTGTGGAAGGAGGTAGTCGGTCCCCGGATCAGTCCTCATGCCCAGCCCATTACCTTCAGGGCTGGCCTTCTGATCGTGGCGGTCGAGGATTCGATGTGGCTTCATCAGCTCCATCTTTTCAAGCATCGGATTCTAACCGATCTCCGGGCACGGCTCCCCGAGGTTTGCATTCGGGATATGGTGTTACGGGTAGGAGCGGTCAGGGGGGTCTCGGGAGATCAGCTCCCAGGGGAGGGGTCTACATCCCCTGAGCCAAGGCTGGGCCAGGAGGAAAGGGAGAAGATCGAGGAGATCCTTTCTCCCCTTTCCGACGGTGAATGCCGAGAGGTGGTGGGGAGGATACTCTCCCGTCACTTGGGAAAGACTGCACCCTCACGCTGACGCCACAATCAGTGGTAGCATCGACACATCCTCCTCTTCCTCGTCTCTTCAAAGCGAAAAGTGCAGTGGGGCCGCATAAGCGGATAAGACGAGGTGAAAAAGGGGAAAGTTCCGTTGGTCTCCCAGAAATGGCACATAGTTCGCATACGTGTCAAAGGTTGAGGCCGAAATCCGGGGATCATGGAGGGGAAAGGAACGGAGAGTGAGCCATCAACACACGGTTTCGCAGGAGGTCAGCTTGCAGGGGATCGGCCTTCATACTGGAGCCAGGGTAGAGGCCATCCTGAAGCCAGCGCCCACTGATCATGGCATCGTCTTCCGTCGGGTCGATTTGAACCCCCCAGTATCGGTGGAGGCCAAGCCGGATAATGTGATAGATACCCGGCACGCAGTAACTTTAGGAAAGGAGAAGGTGGGGGTTCAGACGGTAGAGCACCTTTTGGCGGCCCTGGCTGGGATGGGGATCGATAACTGTTTGATAGAGTTGAACGGACCCGAGGTGCCTGCAGTCGACGGCAGTGCCCGTCCTTGGGTCGAGCTGATCCAAAAGGCCCAGAGAAAGAGGCAATTTGCCCCCAAGACCTTCCTCAAGGTGAAGGAACGAATCGTGGTCAGCGATGGCCCACGGTTTCTCCAGTTAGTCCCCTCGGATAAATTGATGGTCTTCTACACGATGAGCTTTGGACATCCTTTCTTGGGCGAACAGTCGGTGGCGTTCAATCTATCGCGCCGCACCTTCGTGGAATGTATAGCCCCTGCTCGCACCTATGTCTTACTCCAGGATGTGGAACGGTTGAGGGCCATGGGGCTGGCTCAGGGTGGATCGCTGGATAACACGATAGTGATCGCCGAAGATGGGATTCTGAACGGGGGGCTTCGCTGGCGAGACGAGCTGGTGCGCCACAAGGTGCTGGATGTGATCGGCGATCTTTATCTGTTGGGAAAACCTCTGGTAGGAACCCTGATTGCTTACGCAGCAGGGCACGAACTTCATATCCGATTGGTGCAGGAAATCCAAAAACACCTGGAGCCCAAGAGGGCGAATTCTGCCGCCCCTTCTTTGATCGAAAGGCTGGTTACACCTCTGGTACCGGGAGCGGAGATGTTGGAAAAACCCGCGACCTGATCCGCTCTCCTTGCCTTTACTTCCTGCCGGTTTTGTCTTGCATTCCCCCCTGTTTTTTCTTATAGTTAGCTCGCAGAATACCGCCGATGGGCCTCGGCAGAAGGGGCTGGCTGCCTTCTTTCCCTCCTCTTTCCCTTCGCGCGGGAGACGAAGGGGGCATCTCGGTGAGACTCAGAATTCCTCGTCCTTCCTTGTGGCTGCCTTGGTTATTTCTTACCCTCCTTCTCCCCTCCCCCGGAGAGCCCGCCGCCAAGATCACTGACATCGTGGTTACCCATTCCTCCGACAGCCTCCTGGTTTTCGCTACCCTGAAAGATGCTTTCAGCAAGGAGATAGAAGAGGGAATAGTAAATGGTGTCCAGACCTCCTTCACTTACTATTTGCGGTTGATGAGACAGAGAGGGTTCTGGGCTGACGAGGAAGTTGCCAGCCTGACGGTCAGCCAAAGCGTGGTCTATGATGTATTGAAAGACAGGTTTCATTTTAGTATGGAGGCGGGCAATCAAAAGCTCAATCGGGTCACCAATAACTACGGAGAGATCCAACGGTGGATGAGTTCATTAGAGGGGATAAAGCTGGCCTCGATCCGCGAATTGAAGCGGGATGAGCTTTACTATGTGCAGGTGAGGGCGGAAATTCGCTCGGTCCGTTTGGCCTTTCCCTTGAATGTCCTTCTCTTCTTCGTCTCTTTTTGGAATGTCGATACCCCATGGACCAGCTCGGACCTTTTTCGCGTCGGCAAGTGAGGTGAGGAGTACTTCGAAGGGGAGGGATAATCTTACCCCGATAGCATACCACCGAGGGTAGTATTCCATGACCACAGAAATGGAGAGGAAGAAAAGGCGAAACCGGCTGATCGCTGGAGGGGTGCTGATTTCCCTGGTGGGGTTGACCGTGGTGCAGGTCCTGATCCAGCAACTGCGGTTTCCCGTTCCCATCGCGGGGAATGTCCTCATCCTGGCCCTATTCAATGTCAACCTGATCCTGCTCCTGGTTCTGGTACTGCTGGTTTCCCGCAGCATGTTCAAGATCTATATCGAACGAAGGAACAAGGTAATCGGTTCTCGGTTCCGAACCCGTCTGGTAGCTGCCTTCGTTGGTCTCTCTCTGCTTCCCGCCATCGTTCTCTTCCTGGTAGCCTCCAATTTCATAGCCATCAGCGTGGAGAGCTGGTTCAATGTCCAGGTGGAAACATCCATCCGCAAATCCATCGAAATAGCCCGCGCCTACTATCAGGTGACGGAGGGAGAGGTCCTTTCCTTGGCCCGGGAACTGGCAAAGCGGATCGAGAGGGAAGGTCTGCTGGATCCATCGCACCGAGCGCATTTGGTCCGCCTGGTGAGGGAGAAGCAAGGCGAGTACCGACTGGGATTGTTGTCCGTCTACGCCAGGGAAGGAAAGGAGGTGGCAGGGGTTCGCTCGGCGGATGCACGTCGTCTCTCCACCGGCAAATGGGCCCGGTTAGGCCTTAAGGGCGAGGAGGCTTCTCACTCCCAGCCTCTGGGGAAAAGGGACCTGATCCGAGCGGTGGCCCCTATCCGTTCGGCGAGTGGGGAAGGAAGGGTAGCGGGGGCAGTGGTAGCTTATCAGATCTTGCCCCATGCGCTCTCAACAAAGGTAAGCGAAATCAGCAATGCCTTCCGAGAGTACAATGAGCTCAAGATGCTGCAGACCCCGGTCAAGTGGCTCTATCTGTTGACTTTTCTCCTCATCACTCTGTTGGTGGTCTTTGCCGCCGTATGGGCAGCAGTGCACATAGCCCGCAGTATCACTGTTCCCATCCAGCTCTTGGCGGAGGGAACGCGAGAGGTGGCAGGAGGAAACCTGAGCTACCAGGTAGAGGTGACTGCCGACGACGAGGTGGGAATGCTGGTGGAATCGTTCAACCAGATGACGCGAGACCTCAACCGGTCTAAGATGGAGCTGGAAACCGCCTACAATGATCTTCGAAGGACCAATTGGGAGCTGGATCAGAGGCGGATTTACATGGAGACGGTGCTGGAAAACATCACCGCAGGGGTGCTTTCTTTGGACGAACGCGGTCGGATCAACACTGTCAACAAGGCGGCGCTAGGTATCTTGGGGTTGACCATCGAGGAAACTCTCGACCGGACCCACGAGGAGGCTTTTTCCTCTCCTGATCTTAAGCCAATTGGAAACCTAATCAGGCGGGCGGCGGTGGAAGGGTCGGAGATCTGTGGTCAGCAGATCAGCCTTCAGGTAAATGGGAGGACTTGTACCCTGGTGGTCAGCGCCGCACCCTTGAAGGGTGAGGGAGGCAGGGCTGGTGGAATGGTGGTGGTGATCGATGACCTGACCGAGCTGCTCAAGGCACAACAGGCAATGGCCTGGAGGGAGGTAGCCCGAAGCATTGCCCACGAGATCAAGAATCCGCTTACGCCAATCCAGCTCTCTACTCAGCGCCTGCGCAAGAAATTCTTGGAACGATCCCCGGATTACGAACAGGTGATTGTGGAATGCACGGACACCATAATCCATGAAGTGGAGGGCCTGAAGGAATTGGTGAGCGAATTCTCCCGCTACGCCCGGATGCCCTCTTCCGACCTCAAGCCGGACAACCTAAACCAAGTGGTGGAAAGGGTATCGCAGCTTTACTCCGGTCTGGCTAAGAGATCGGTGATCCGCAAGTGTCTCGACCCCAACATCCCTCTATTGAAGCTGGACGCAGGCCAGATGCGAAGGGCACTGATCAACCTGGTGGACAATGCCATCGCCGCGGTCAGAAAGGGTGGAACCATCGAAATCCTCACCCGATTTTGTCCGGAGAAGTCGGTGGTCTATCTCGAGGTGGCCGATACGGGTCCTGGGATCGCTCCCGAGGATAAAGAAAGGCTTTTCTTGCCCTATTTCTCCAAGACGAAGGGGGGGACCGGGTTGGGGTTGGCCATCGTGCACCGCATCATCACCGAGCACTCGGGCCGCATATGGGTAGAAGATAACATCCCCCGGGGAACGAGAATGGTGGTTGAATTGCCTGCTCCGGATGCAACCTTGCAGGGGCAGATCTCGGAGGGAGGAGGCCATGCCTAAAGAGGATCTCTTGGTGGTCGACGATGAACGAAATATCCGGACCTCCCTGGAAGGGATCCTCCGTGATGAAGGGTATCGGGTGAGTTCGGTCGGCTCGGCCGAAGAAGCCCTGGATCGAATCAAGCAGGCTCCGCCCGACCTGGTGCTGCTGGATATCTTTCTCCCAGGAATGGATGGAATTGTGGCGCTGGAGGAGATGAAAAGGCTGCAGCCCGATCTCCCGGTAGTGGTGATTTCTGGCCACGGTACCATAGAAACGGCGGTCAAGGCCACGAAACTGGGTGCCTACGATTTCATCGAAAAGCCCCTCTCCCTGGACAGGGTGGTTCTATCGGTGAGACATGCCCTGGATCAGTCCCGACTGGAGAAGGAAAATGTTCAGTTGCGTCAGGGGCTGCAGAAGAAGTACGAGATCGTGGGCAAGAGCGCGGCTATAAAGGAAATCCAGCAGATGATCTGCTCTGTAGCACCGACCCGAGGCAGGGTGCTGATCCGGGGTGAAAGTGGAACCGGAAAGGAGCTGGTGGCCAGGGCTATTCATCGCCAGAGCACACGCCAGGACAGGCCGTTCGTGGAGGTCAATTGTGCGGCCATCCCCGAAGATCTGATAGAAAGCGAGCTCTTTGGTCATGAGAAGGGGTCCTTCACCGGGGCGATGGCCAAGAGGCGCGGGAAATTCGAGCTGGCAGATGGAGGAACCATCTTTCTGGACGAGGTGGCAGATATGAGCATGAGGACGCAGGCGAAAGTGCTCCGAGTTCTGGAAGAAGAGCGCTTCGAAAGGGTCGGGGGGTCGGAGCCGATCGAGGTGGATGTGAGAGTCATCGCTGCCTCCAATAAGGACCTGGAGCAGGAGATCAAGGCGGGTCGGTTCCGCGAGGATCTATATTTCCGATTGAATGTGTTTCCCATCTTTGTTCCTCCCCTGCGCGAGCGAAAAGAGGATATCGCTGAGCTGGCCGAGCACTTCGTGCGCGAATTCTGCCAGGAATATGGAAGGCGGGAAAAGCGGATAGGAAAGGATGCACTGGAACTATTGCAGGAATATCCGTGGCCGGGAAATGTGCGAGAGTTGAAGAATCTGATCGAAAGGCTGGTGATAATGGTCCCCTCCGAAACCATAACTGCCAAGGCGGTAAGCTCCCTCCTTCACCCCCCCCTCTTTCTGGAAACAGGGGAGGCGATGGAGGAGGGTACCCTCCGGGCGGCTCGGGAGAGGTTCGAGAGGGATTACATTCTGAGCAGGCTACGGCAGAATAATTGGAATATATCGAAGACCGCGGAGAAACTCGGCATCGAGCGCAGCAATCTCCATCGAAAGCTAAAGGCCTATGGAATTCGCCCCACCTGAGCGAGATGAAGACTTCACATCAATTTTCGGTTGCGATCGGTGATCGACTGGAGCTTCCCGTCGAGAAGCTGCTGTTTAGAGGAGTCGGTTTGGGTCGCTGGAGAGGAATGGCTGTCATGGTTCCGAGATCCGCGCCCGGAGATCTCCTGCGGGTAAGGGTGACGGCAGTCAGGAGAGATTATCTGGAGGCAGAGATCGAGGAGGTGCTTTCCTCCTCTCCGGAGAGGAGTCTTCCCTTTTGCCCTGACTATCCTTGCTGCGGGGGTTGTCAGTGGCAGCATTTGACGCTGGAGGGACAGAGGAAGTGGAAGGAGCTGATTCTGGCCGAGCTTTTGAGGCCCTTGAGCCGGGGAGGAGAAGTTTCGGTCTCCTGCCTTTTTCCGGTTTCTCCTCCCCGAGGGTACCGCACAAGGGCCCAGGTCAAGGTGGGAGAGGAGGGCAATCGCGTTCGCCTGGGATTCTTTCGCCCCCGCTCCCACATCCTGGTAGAAATCGATACCTGTCCCCTTCTGGACTCTCACCTGGATGCCCTTCTTACTTCCCTTCGCGAGATGAGATATCCGGACCTGAAGCAACTCTTTCCCCGGCTGAAAGAGGTTAGATTCCAGAAGGGATTCCCGGAGGGTAAGATCCTGTTGACACTGGTCACTCCCACTGCCTCGCGGCCTTCGCTGCGTCTTCTCTACCACCGACTAAAAGAGGCTTCTTTCAACCTGGCAGGGATAGCTCTAGCCTGGGGAATGGGGCCGACGGTTCATGATCATGTGGGGGATGGCTGGACCGAGGTATGGGTTGGGGGGATAGGACTCCGGGTTGGCCCCACCTCTTTCTGCCAGGTAGGAGAGCAAGGGGCAGAGGCGATCCTTCGTATCATCCAGGATTGGATGGAACCCCGAGGGATTGCTAGCCTCCTGGATCTCTACTGCGGGGTGGGAACTTTCTGCCTCCCTTTTGCGGCCCGGGGAGTGAAGACCGTGGGAGTGGAATCCTGTGCAGAGGCCGCATCCTTGGCCAAGAGCAACGCGGAAAGAAACGGCATCCGGGGCGTTAAGATCATGCATAGTAGCGCAGAGGAGGCGTTGTCAGAAGGGTGGAGGCACGAAAAATACGATCTGGTTCTGGTGGATCCCCCGCGGCCTGGGATCAGCAAGAGAGCGATGCAGGGCCTCCTGAGCCTCTCGCCTCGTCACCTGATATACATCTCGTGCGATCCCAGTACTTTGTGCAGGGATATGCTCATATTGCAAGAGGCAGGATACCAGTATCGAGAAATCCAACCGCTGGACCTTTTCCCTCACACCTATCACCTGGAGACGGTGGTATGGATGGAGAAGAAGGAGTCCAAGCCGATGAGGAAACTGGTCGGCCGGGGGAAGGGGAAAGGAGCTTTAGCCACCGGGAGCGGGCTCAGCCTTGACAATTCTGCATCCCCAGATGATATAATCCCTCCCATCCCAGCGGCTCCGCCAAATTTGCCATTTTCGATGGCTGAGGAATCATGGAGATAGGGACGACGCTCAATCTGCCCAACAAATTGACCCTGGCGCGAATCTTCTTGGTGCCCCTCCTGGTAGTCTTTCTCATCTCCTCCTCCCAGATAAATCGTCTGATTGCTACCGCCATCTTCTTGACCGCCTCCTTCACCGACTGGCTGGATGGTCATATCGCACGCAAGAGAAGACAGGTCACCACGCTGGGAAAGCTGCTCGATCCGCTGGCGGATAAGCTTTTGATCTGCGCGGCCTTCATTTCTCTGGTTGAAAGTGGAGGCATTCCGGCCTGGATGGTGGTGGTAATCGTGTGTCGAGAGCTATCCATTACTGGTCTCCGCGGGATTGCAGCATCCAGGGAAATCGTAGTGGCCTCAAGCTGGTGGGGCAAGTACAAGATGCTCGCTCAGATCGTAGCCATCGTCCTGCTGATACTGGGAACCCCCTGGGGGCTTTGGGCTGCTTGGGTAGCCTTGATTCTCACCGTCCTCTCTGGCTTGGATTACGCCGCCAAGTTCATAACAAGCACCTGGCAATGACTCTTCAGGTGGCCTTGCTCCTCCTTATTTCCTACCTTCTGGGGGCAATTCCCTTTGGCTTGCTTATCTGTCGCTGGCAGAAGGGGATAGATATTCGTAATCATGGAAGCGGCAATATCGGCACCTCGAATGTATTACGAACCTTGGGCAAGAAGGCAGCCCTCCTCACCCTGGTGGGGGACGTGGCCAAGGGCTTTTTCCCAGTCATGGTGGGGCGGTGGTCCGGATTCTCGGAATCCTGGATGGCTGCCGTCGGCGTGGCAGCGATAATAGGCCATAACTGGCCGGTATATCTAAATTTTCGAGGGGGGAAGGGGGTGGCTACAAGCTTCGGAGCAGCCCTCGCCCTCATGCCCGGCATCTCTGGATTGGCCTTGCTCGTTTACCTGGCGGTGGTGGCCCTGAGCAGGTACACCTCTCTCTCCGCCCTCTTCAGCAGTGCCAGTCTGGTCATCTTCGCCCACCTTATGGCTCCCTCTCCGGCCCGGATCCTCTTTTCCCTCAGCTGCGCTGCAATGGTCTATCTGCGCCATCGCGACAACATCCAGCGGCTGCTCCAAGGGACAGAAAGAAAGATAGGCGAGAAGGTGGAGATAGGAAGGAAGGATGCGGGCCCTTAGCAGAAAGGGGCCGTGCGCTTCTTGATCTCCCATCCTGACGATCTACACGGTCGATGCCGGGCTTGCAGGTGCGCGGGCATCTCCTCTCGCGGAAGGGCGAGCATAAGAGCACGCGAGGATAGGACCATTGTGGGCTGGGGAGGCGAAGAAGAGAAAAAACCAAGCTCTCAGAGGAGGAGGAAAATTGAACCGGAAAGGTTGCTGCATCATCCAGTTAGGTTTGGCTGTGGCATTGCTGGCAGGTACGTTGGGTTCGGTCTGGGCGGAGAATTCTCTCGCCCGGAGCTGGAGATCAGGTAACCCTGTTCTGATCGCCTACGATAGCTCCCCGAACCAGGAAAATCTATCGTCCCCCGCTCGCTCCGCGGAGGGCGAAGGAACGGGGGAGCCGCTCCTCCTTTCCCTGCAGGACTGCATCCAGACGGCGTTGAAAAATAACCTCGACCTGGCGGTGGAGGCCTACAATCCGAAGATGAGCGAGGAGGAAATCCGCAAGGAGAAGGGGGTGTTCGATCCCCTTTTCTACAGCGAGCTGGATTATGCAGAGTACAAAGTCCCCACCAACCGGGGGGGATTTTACCTTACTTTGGCTCCAGGGCTGAAGATATTCCCGGACGAGTACGAGAACCGAACCTGGGATGTGGGCCTAAAGCAGAGGCTTCTCACCGGAACCTCCTACGACCTTCGGTTCCAGAACAGCCGCTGGTATTCGCTGCTGGATCCTTCCATTAACGCGAACTTCTATGCCTTCAATCCCAGCTACACCTCGGTCCTTTCGCTCACCTTGACCCAACCGTTGCTCAAGAACTTCGGGTTGGATGTCAACCGGGCCAAGATCAACATTGCCCGCAATAACAAGGAGATCTCCCTGCAGCAATTCCGCGGTCAGGTGTTCAAGGTCGTTTCCGAGGTGCAATCCGCGTATTGGGACTTGGTCGCCGCCATGGAGAGCTTGGAGGTCAACCGGCGATCCCTGAAGTTAGCCCAGGATCTCTTGGAAATCAACAAAGCCAAGGTGAAAGCTGGCACCTTAGCACCTCTGGAGATAGTAGCTGCCGAGGCAGAGGTGGCAGCTCGGGAGGAAGGAGTGATCGTGGCGGAGAACCAGATTCGAAGCGTGGAGGATCGCTTGCGGCGGATTCTGAACCTACCACGCGATTCGCAGTTGTGGGAAAGACCGATCCGGCCTGCTGAAAAGCCGGTCTTGGCGGAGATCTCTTTTTCGGAAGAGGAGAGCCTCAAGCGAGCCTTGGAGCTACGACCGGAGTACGTCCAGGCCAAGAAGGATCTAACCAATAAAGATATCTATGCACGGTTCGCCCGTAACCAGCTTTTCCCCTCTCTCAACCTCCAGGGTTCTGCAGGTCTGAACGGCATTGGCGAAAATTGGCACGATTCCTTCCACGAGCTGAGGGGAGGAGACTATTACAGTTACGCGGTGGGCCTGGTTCTCGAGGTCCCATTGGGCAACCGCTCGGCCCGCGGCGAGTATGCGAAGGCGTGCCTGGACCGGGACAAGTCGAAGGCCACCTTGGTCAACCTGGAGCAGAAGATAACTTTGGAGATCCGGGAGGCCATCCGCCAGATCCAGACTAACCGGAAACGGATCGATGCCACCGAGAAGGCTCGGATCCTGGCCGAGAAGAAGCTGGAAGTGGAACAGAAGAAACTGAGCGTGGGCATGTCCACCAACTTCGAGGTGCTCCGCACCCAAAGGGACCTCCTGGAGGCGGAGACGAACTGGATCAAGGCCCTACTGGACTACACGAAATCACTGGTGGAGCTGGAGCGAGCGGAAGGCACGATCCTGGAGAGGCACAACATCACCCTGGAGGAGGAGACCAGGGGATGAAATAAACCTCCTTTTGGTTCTGGCCCCCGTTCCTGCTCCGTCGTGCTGCCGGATAGACCGGGGATGGTGGCGATGGAGATGAGCAGATACCGTTTTCTGATTGTCCTGACCGTTCTTGGTGCATCCGTCGCCGGGCTCTTGTTTTCCGCCCAATGGAAGAGAGGCCAGGTTCCGGTAAAGGTGGGGAGGGTCGAACGGGGAGAGATGTTAATCACCGTCTCTGCTACTAGTACTGGCACCATCGAATCGGAGAGCCAGTTGACCATTAGTGGGCAGGCGGTGGGAAGGCTGCTTCGTTTCCTGGTCGAGGAAGGAGACCAGGTGAGGAAAGGGCAGATACTGGCATTGCTGGATTCGGAAGAAGCGAGGGCTCAATTGATCTTGGCCGAGGCCAATCTGCAGGCGGCACGGGCGCGGCTGGAGCAGGCGGAGGCGGGGGTGAGGATGCTGGCCACCCAGATCCATTCCGAGATCTCCCAGACCACGGCCAATCTGCAACAGGCGGAGGCGGAACTGGAGCGGGTGGAAGGCCTCTATCGGGAAGGATTCGCCTCCCAGCAGCAGTTGGATGCCGCCCGCGCCACCTACCAAGTGGCGAAGGCGTCGCACCAGGCGGCCCTCGCCCGGAGAGACGAAAGGATGGTGAAGGACCGGGAGGTGGCGGCCCTCCGGGCAGCGGTGCAGCAGATGGAGGCCTCTTGTCGACTGGCTCGGGTCCAGTTGGGTCATACCGAGATCCGCTCGCCTGCTGAGGGGATCGTTTCCGAGAAGCTCATTGAAGAGGGAGAGCTGGTGCGGGTGGGTGTTCCCGTCTTGAGGTTGGTCGACCCGAGACGGCTCTATGTGAAAGCCACCATCGACGAGTTCGATGCGCAAAAGGTGAGGCTGGGACAGCGGGCAGTGATTCGGGTGGACGCTTACCCGGGAGAAACCCTGGAGGGAGAGGTGTACCACATCTCCCCGGTAGTGTCGGGGGGAAAGCTGGAGACCAGGACCTTTTCGGTGAAGGTATCGCTTAATTCGGAGCGAGCCTTGAAAGCCGGGATGTCGGCCGATGTGGAGATAGTCATTTCCCGGCTGGAAGATGCAGTCTTTGTGCCGTCGCTGGCGGTAGTCGAGAGGGAAGCGCACCGATTGGTCCTCCTGGTGGAAGGTTCGAGAGTGCGCCTTCGTCCGATCCTGGCCGGGGATTCCAATTGGACCTATGTCCAGGTAAAGCAGGGTTTGAATCCCGGTGATTGGGTGGTCCTGAATCCCGACCTCAGCAAGCTGAGGGAGGGGACCCGAGTCAAGCCCGAATTCGTCTCGGGAGGGTCTGGGAGGTGAGAAGGGGAGGGAGGGGTGAATCGCAATCTCCCTTCTCTTGAAGGATTGTCCTTGAAATAACGGCATGATTCGAGTCACGGGAGTTCGGAAGATATATTCCGCCGGGAAGGTGAGCATCGAGGCCCTGAGGGATATCTCTTTCGCGATCCAGGCCCAAGAGTTTCTCGCCATCATGGGACCGTCGGGGTCTGGCAAATCGACCTTGATGAACATCCTCGGGTGCCTGGATCGCCCCACTGCGGGTACCTATGAATTGGAGGGGATGGAAGTCTCTCGCCTGGGAGACAACGAGAGGGCACGCATCCGTAATACTAAGATAGGTTTCGTCTTCCAGAACTATAACCTCCTTCCCCGGATGAGTGCCCTGAAAAACGCCGAGCTCCCCCTCATTTATAGTGGAATGTCCGGACCTGAACGGCGACAGAGGGCAGAGGCTGCTCTGGAGGCAGTGGGCCTAGGAGATAGGTTGGACCACCGGCCGAGCGAGCTTTCGGGGGGAGAGCAGCAGCGAGTGGCCATTGCTCGGGCGCTGGTCAATCGTCCTTCCCTGATCCTAGCTGATGAGCCTACCGGGAACCTAGACAGCAAGTCGGGAGAAGAGATCCTTTGTCTGTTCGAGCGGCTGAACCGGGAAGGGGTTACGCTGGTTCTGGTCACTCACGATGCATCCATCAGCGCCCGGGCAGCCCGCGTCTTGCATCTACATGATGGTATGCTAGTGGGGGACGAACGGAGAGGATCGGGAGATTGAGGGAAGATGGACTTGGTCGAAAACCTGCGCTTGTCCTTGGATACCCTCTCTTCCAATAAGGTCCGCTCATTTCTCACCATGCTGGGGGTGATCATCGGGGTAGCGGCGGTGATCCTACTGGTGGCTATAGGTGAGGGGGCAAAGGAATATGTCTCTCGGGAGCTAGCAGGATTGGGAACCAATCTCCTCATTATCACCCCAGGGAAAACCAGCACTGCGGGAGGATTCCATCCTCCCGCGGCAGGAACGGTGCGAAAGCTTACCTACGATGATGCCCTCGCCCTCAAACGACGATGTAGGGCGGTGGCCGAATCCTGTCCTGTTGTTTTGGGCACGGGGCGGATCAAATACCAAAACCTGAGTCGCGATACTACCATTGTGGGGGTCACCCCGGAATTCGAAGAGGTGCGGAACCTCCGGGTGGAGATCGGGCGATTCGTTAGCCAGGAAGATGTGGATGGGGCCCGCCGGACGGTGGTGCTGGGACAGACGGTAAAGAGGGAGCTCTTCGGGGACGCCAATCCATTGGGACAGATGGTGAGCTTGAGTGATGCCAAGTACCGGGTGGTGGGGCTGATGACCCACAAAGGGATGAGCCTGGGATTCGATATCGACGACCTGGTGTTCGTCCCGGTCAAGTCGGCCCAGGAACTATTCGATACCGACCGCCTCTTCGAGATCATCGTGGCAGCTATATCGGCCCAGGAGATCGAGCGGGCGATTTCGGAGATCAAGGAGGTATTGATCAAGAGGCATGCCCACCGGGAAGATTTCACCGTCCTCAGTCAGGGGGCTATGCTTTCCACCATGCAGACCATCCTCGATGTACTGACAGGGGTGCTGGGCGGGATCGCTGCCATCTCGCTCCTAGTCGGTGGAATCGGGATCATGAACATAATGCTGGTCTCGGTTCGGGAAAGGACCAGGGAGATCGGGATCAGAAAAGCGGTGGGGGCGAAGAATAGAAATATATTGACCCAGTTTCTCACCGAATCGGTAACGCTGAGCTTGATGGGTGGGGTGGTGGGAATAATAGTCGGGGCGGGGGGGGCCTTCCTTGCCTCCCTCGTGGTTTCCTACCTTCCCACCAAGGTGTCTCTCTGGTCCATTTCCCTGGCCTTTTTCTTTTCCCTCGCGGTAGGGATCTTCTTCGGTGTCTATCCAGCCCGTCGCGCTTCCCTCCTCGATCCCATAGAGGCGCTGCGCTACGAGTGAACCCCCCCTCCCTTGGAGATCTGGCGGTGGGGATCCGGAAAAGGAGAGTATCCGGCCCCGGGCTCTACCCAGATATCCGCCTTCCCCCACCTCTGGCTTCCTGACCCCACCGCTCTTCTTCAAAACGCTGGGCCAGGTGCCTTATTGGAGCTAGGCCTCATAATTGCCCTGTTCTCACCCTCCCCAAGATCTCCTTGACTGCATCCTCAATGGTCAACGGGATTTCCACCTCCAGGCCCTCCTCCCGCAAGCGATGAAAGAGGGCTGCTAAGACGGGGGGATCGAGATTGGAGGAAGAGAAGCGGTGGGTCTGGCCGAAGATGGCTTGTGGCGATCCGCGGGCGACGATCTCCCCTCCTTTTACCAACATGTAGATCGAATCGGCAAAGTGGGATACCAGGTTCACATCGTGGGTGGTCATGACGATGGTAACCCCTTCTTCACGGTGGAGATGGTTGAAGAGGGAGATCAGCTCGCTGCGGGATTTGGGATCGAGGCCTTCCAGGGGCTCGTCCAGTATGAGAAGCTCCGGCTGCAGAACCAAGGCTCCTGCCAGGGCCACCTTTCGCCTTTCTCCCTCGCTCAGATAATGGCAGATCTTATCCCGAAGATGGATTATGCCCACCCGCTCCAGGCTCCTCTCCACCATTTCCCTCACCTCCCCCTCCTGGTATCCGTAATTTCGGGGAGAAAAGGCAACATCGTCCCAGACGGTGGGGGCGATGATCTGATCATCCACATCCTGGAGCAGAACTCCGATCCGCTGGCGGATCCGGTCGTACTCGCGGGCGGGATTGTGTCCAAGCACGCGTACCAGCCCTTCGTGGGGTTCCAACAATCCCAAAAGGTGGTGGAGAAGGGTGGACTTACCGCTGCCATTGGGTCCTAAAATCACTACCCTTTCTCCGCGGTGTACCACGAAGTCCAGACCACAGAGATAGACCTCGGTACGGTCGGGGTATATGTGCTTGAGGCAACTTACCTCGATTATAACTTCCGCGGTCTCCATCTCAGCTCCCTATCTCTACTGCGAGAGAGACGATCAACACCCAGGCACCCACCAGGAGTGGTAGCCAGTCACCCTTCCTCAAGCTAAGCGGGGTGGTGGAGGCTATCGATCCACGATAGCCGCGGAGATTCATCAGGTCATAGAGTCGCTGGCTTTTCTCGTAGGAAAGGACGAACAGGGCCCCCAGGCCAAAGGCTACATGCCGAAGATTGACGGAGGGCCTGAGGGAGGAAAGTCCTCCCCGGAGGCGCAAGGCAGCGAGAAAGCGAAGGACTAGATCCAGCAGAACGAAAAAGAGGCGGTAGGCCAGCAATAGCGCATCGGTGAGGAAGCGGGGGAAGAGAGGAGAGAAAAGGCCGAAGACCGTGGGATAGCTGGTAGTGCCCAGAAGGGTGAGGAGGGCCAGGGCCGCGGTTTGGGCTTTCAGGATGATGAGCATGGGGAGCTGCCATCCACCTGAAAGCTGGCTCAAGGCAAAGAACAGCGCAAAGGCAGCGGGGTAAGCGGCCAACCCCATCATCCGGAGGACAGGGAGGGCAGCCAGGCGAACCAAAAGGACGGTGCTCAGATAGATTCCAGTCACCACTGTCAGGCGAGAGGAGACGATGATGGAGAGCAGAACACTCATTGTCAGGCATAGCTTGGCCAGGGGGGAGGCGAGATGGAGAGGACTCTTCCCGTGATAAGACCAGCGGTCCAGAGCGGCTATATCGACATGGGCCATGATCTTCGGGCATCCTGGGGCGGCGATATCCTTCGGTCCTTTTTGCTCATCCTTTGGGGACCGAGATCATCTCCGGCTTGACCTGTTGAAGGAAAGCTACCACTAAGGCCACCACCAGAGCTTCCACGATCCATCCGATGGAGCCCAAGAGATAAGCGCCCAGCGCGAAGGTGGGAAGGGATAAGGGGTGGCCATGGGAATCCTCCCCCTCCCGGTGCCCGTTCCCCTTCTCCATAGGGGGGGAGGCGGGTCCATGCAAGTGAGCCTTTTCTGTGGTTTTCCCGAATTGGGAGACATCGAGGCGGGTAGCGGCCACCAATCCGATCACCAGGGAGGTGGAGAGAAACAGGGCCAAAAGGACGGCAGCCCCTGCCGCGATTGGAGGTCGGAGCCAGCGGCGAAAGATGGAGAAAAACCAGTACCCGCAGAAGGTCTCCCATCCCAAGATCAGGGTATTCAGGCCGACTGTGGTCAGTCCTCCGTGGCCGACCAAGGCGAGCATGAAGTTGACCAGAAAGGAGGCGACGAAGCCCAAACAAGGGCCGAGTAGGATACCGGCCAGGACCGAAAGGTTGAGGTGGTAAGCGAGCGGAACGAGGTGCAGGCTCATGCCCACGAGCATCAGGGCAGAAGTAAAGGCCAGGAGGGGCAGCTTGTGGCGGAGATCCCTTTTCCGCAGCGAGCGCAGGGCAAGGCCGAGCAGGAGAAACGTGAGTAGCAGCCCCAGGGACCAGAGCCATACCGGAAGCACACCGTCGGGGACATGAAGGTGAGACATGGTTATTGGCTACTCCTAGGGATCCGCTTCTCTTTAACTTTTAGCACGAAAGCTGCCTTGACACAACCGGCAAAATGTGCCAGCTTGGAGACACCAGCCAGGCAGGATGCTTTCCTTTTGGGTCCAGCGGATGGTGGGAAGTGGTATTTCTCATCGCGACCTACATTGCCTGCGAGCTCATCGCCAACGTGACGGCCTCCAAGCCGGTTTCGCTCGGCCCCATAGCTGTTCCGGCCGCGGTTTTCATTTACACCCTGACCTTTACCCTCATCGACCTGATAAACGAGAGGCTGGGCAAGAGTGGGGCGAGGAAAGTCATATGCTCCGCCTTCGTGGCCAATTTGTTGCTCGCCGGCTATTGTCAGTTTGCCATCTGGTTGCCCCCTGCTCCTTTTTATCGAGGCCAGGAGTCCTTCGCCGGCGTACTGGGAGCAACTCCCCGCATCGTTCTGGCCAGTCTGCTGGCTTACCTTGTCTCCTCCTTGATCGATACCGAGGTGTTCGCGTGGTGGAAGAAAAAGGTCGGGCGTGGGAGATGGGCCCGTGTGCTGGCCAGCAATTCCATTTCTACCTTGGTAGACAGTTACCTGTTCATCACCATCGCTTTTTACGGGACAATGCCCATTTTGCCTTTGGTTTCCGGTCAATATCTGGTCAAGATGGCCGTGACTTTGGCGAGCATCCCTCTTATCTATACGGTCAGAGCGAAGGCGGGTGTCCTTTCGCGGGAACGGGAATGGGAGGGCGGAGATGACCAAGAGGGAAAGGGTTAGGGCCACCCTGAAGGGGTCGAAGAGGGATCGTCCTCCTGTCAGTTTCTGGAGGCATTTTTATGAGCGGGAGGACAGTGCTACTGGCCTTGCGGAGGCGATGGTTGCCTTCCAGCGGAAGTATGATTGGGATTTCATCAAGGTGAATCCGCGGGCCTCCTATCATGGAGAGGGGTGGGGCCTGAAGGTCCGGTTCCGTGGCAGAGAGGGACTGAAGCCGGAGAGGGTCGATTACCCGATCAAAACGGTTAGGGATTGGGACCGCATAAGGGTACTCCCCCCCGATCAGGGGGCGCTGGCCGAGATGTTGGACGCCCTTCGCCTCATCCGGGCAGAGATAGGTCCAGAGGTGCCGGTGGTCCAGACCGTATTCACGCCGCTCTCGGTAGCCGGCGATTTGGTAGATTCTAACGATCGCTTGCTGCTCCACATGCGGGAGAACCCGTCAGCGGTACATAACGCCCTTCAGGCGATCGCTCAGACGTTCGCTGATTATGCTAAGAAGTGCCTGGAAGCGGGAGCGGATGGGATCTTCTTGGCCACAACTGAGTGGGCCAGCTACGATCTCTTGACCTCTGAATTATACCTGCAATTCGGTCGTCCTTACGACCTTCAGGTCTTGGCTGCTGTCTCTTCAGCGGAGCTGAATATCCTCCATGTATGTGGCCCTAAGGCGATGCTGATGGAGCTACTGGACTATCCGGTTAATGCCTTCAATTGGGCGGCGACCGTGGCCACTAACCCTTCTCTGGGCGAGATCTTGGATACTACCGAAAAGGCGGCGGTGGGGGGAGTCGACGAGAAGATTACCCTCCGTACTGGCTCCTGGTCACAGGTGAAGGAGGAGATGAGAAGGGCTAGAGAACAGGATAGGGTGGGAAGATGGATCCTGGGGGCTGGCTGCGTGTTGCCGACGGATATCCTGGAGGAGAGGTTGATCAGGGTACGGGAAGAGATAGAAAGACTTTGAATAGGTGCAGTCATCAAGGTTAGGTCGAAACCCGGGGACTGGAGGAGGAAGCGCAGATGGAAGATTCGAGGATCGGTTTCATCGGGTTGGGCGCAATGGGAAAGCCAATGGCCAAGAACCTGGTTCGGGCATCCTTCCCGGTTACGGTCTTCAACCGTACCGCCAGCAAGGCCAAGGAACTGGAGGACATGGGAGCCGTGGTGGCAACAAGTCCGCGCGAGTTGGCCATCCGCTGCCAGATCGTCATAGTCATGGTCTCCAACTCCCCCGATGTGGAAGAGGTACTCCTGGGAAAGAATGGGGCACTGGATGGCCTGCAGCCGGGGTCGGTGGTGATCGACATGGGGACTTCCTACCCTTCCAGCACCCTGAAGATCAACCGAATGCTCCAGGAAAGGGGGATCGAGATGCTGGACGCCCCGGTGAGTGGGGGGGTAAAAGGGGCCGAGGAGGCCACGCTGACCATTATGGTGGGAGGGAAAAGGGAGGTTTTCGACCGCTGCCGCCCGGTGCTCAGTGCCCTGGGGAAGAACATCATTTATCTGGGGGAAATCGGTGCGGGCCACATCACGAAAGCGATCAACAACTACTTGGCAGCTGTCGCCTTCACTGCCCTGGCCGAGGCCTTGGTGATGGCCAAGAAGGCGGGCCTTTCTCCCTCGAGGGTCCTGGAAGCGATCCAGTTGTCGAGCGGACGGAGTTACGCCACTGAGCGTGCCTTTCCCCAGTTCGTGCTCTCGCGGAAATTCGACGCGGGGTTCCTTCTGGGATTGATGAGGAAGGACTTGGGAATCTTCGCTAGCCTGGGAAACGATTACCAGACTCCCATGTTCCTGGGTCCTTTGGTACACCAGCTTTGGGAGGTGGCGGCCCGAGAAATAGGTCCTGGGGTCGATTATAGCCGCTTTGTTGCGATTTACGAAGGTTGGGGAGGAGCGGAGATCGAGGGATAGGGGAGACTGTTTTCCTTTACCCAAAGGTCCACGCACTCCCCGGCATCGGTTGGGAAAAGGGCGATGTATGGGCCCAGTCGCCACCAGATATGGTTCAAGGTATGGTAGGCAAGACGCTTAGGGAAAGAAGGGAAACGCTGGGAATTTCGCTGGAAGAGGCCTCCTCCCGTACTCAGATCAAACAAGAATTCCTGAAGATGCTGGAGGAGGAAGATTATGCCCTACTGCCCGATCCGATTTACTTGAGTGGTTTCCTCCGGCGGTATGCGAGCTTCTTGGATTTGGACGGGGAAGCTATTCTTGCCTGTTTTCAGCAGGAACTCAGCAAGCCTCTCGATTCCAGATTCCAACCGGCGGAGAGGGAATCTCCATGGCCGATGAAAAGATGGCGTCGGCCTCTGCTGTGGGCTTTGTTCTTGGCGGCAGGGGTAACGCTGTTGCTTATCTGGATCTGCTGGATTTCCCAGCAAGGAGGGCGGGCGGTTTTGCCTTCTCTTTCCCCAGCTCCCCCCGCCAGCCAGCCTCAAGTGAAAAGAGGACCTCCTGGTCCTTCGCTTTCTACCAGACCGGACTCTGTCCCCAAAGAGGGGGGGCATGTCCTTTCGCTATTTGCGCGACAGAGAACCTGGCTGGCGATCCAGGCAGATGAAGGGCGGCCTCGGGAGATGATGTTGCAGGAGGGAGAGAGGATAACCCTTTCCGCACGACAGCGCTTCCGGATGACCCTGGGGAATGCGGGAGGGGTAGAGATGGTCTTGGATGGAAAGCCATTGCCTCCACCCGGCTTGCCAGGAGAAGTGGTACGAGACTTAGTATTGCCACCGCCCTGAGCCACAGTCTTTACCTTCTTCCTTCTCTGGTCTGGGCCGGAAAGATGCCCAGACAGGGAAACGGATCGAAGAGCGGTCAGTGCGTACTGCGAGCCCAACCTAATCCTGGGGTGGTGACTCGAGTCCGTAGCTGGTGATCAAGCCCCTGATCGTCGGATCGTCCGGGATATTTCGTCCCAGGGGGGTAAGGCGGGAGTAATAGGAGATTACCCTGTTATTCTGGTCGAGATGCAGGTAGAGCTCTCCCAGGTGGGTACCCCTGGTTCCAGCAGAGAGGATGAGGGTCTCCCCGATCTTGACGGGCGGATCGATTACACCCATCCCCCAGGCCAGAATTATTGCCTGGATTCCCGGTACCTTTTCCGCGAGTTGTTCCGCTTCTTCCATGGTCAAATGGCCCAGGACGACGATCAGGTTGGATTCCGAGCGGAGATGTTCTACGATCTGCGAGGCCCTGCTGATCGGATCTTGCACCACGAGCTCTTCGTCCTCCGGCCGGTTGCGAGGGGGATGGAAGCGGGCAGAGATCAGTCCCAGAATTGCCACCCGAAATCCCCCTAGATCCTTGACGGTATAGGGGGCAGCGAACAATGAACCCTCCTTGGTCCGGATCAGGTTGGCGCAGAGGAGGGGAATTTTCCACTGTTGGGTTTGGGTCTTGATGAACTCTTGGCCGAAGCCAAGTTCGCGCGCACCGAGGTTGTAGGCATCGTATCCCAGTTGGCCCATGGCCTGAACGAGAAGCCTGGCCTTTTTTCTCTCGATAGGCATGTACGGACCGAAGGCGTCTCCGGCTTCAAGGAGAAGGACCTTATGCTCCTGTTTGCGAATCTCGCTGATTCGGGTGGCCCGGCGGGCTAGACCGCCCACTTTGCTCCGCAGTCATCCACAGGGCTCGACATTGCCGTGCGCCTCCCCGGTATAGAGGATTACCAAGCGGTCGGAGGGCCTTTCCTCCTCTGCCGCGAGCGAATGAGATACCATCAGGATGGGAAAGAGGGGGATGAGAAGGAAAGCGAAGCGTGACCTCGCCCGCTTATTCATCGCTGACTTGCTGGACTTTTCTTTGCCTCGGCTTTCCCACCTCAGCCGCTCGAGGATCGCTGCCTTGTTCATCTACCTCTCTCCGTTGCTCAGGCCAGGGATGATCGACTAAATTAAATCCTACCAGGCACCGTGGAGCTGAGTCAACCTGTCCCTTTTCTGGTTGCGGTCACCGTTGCTGGAGAAGGGCAAGTTTTTATCTTGACAGCTCAAAAGACAGAGGTTTAAAAGAGCGGCCGAAAAAGGGCGGAATCTTTCCTGAGGAGGGGGAGTTGGAAAAAAGGAGGCTGGGGCGGACGGGATTAGAGGTGGTTGGGATCGGGTTCGGAGGCATCCCCATCGCTAAGAGGCCGAGGAGAGAAGCAGAGGGAGCGGTGCGGAGGGCCCTCGAAGTGGGAATGAATTTCTTCGACACTGCCCGCGCCTACGGGAGCTCCGAGGAGAGGATTGGTGCGGTCCTGAGCGGATGGCAGTCCTCGCATCCTATCTATGTAGCCACCAAGACTTATCAAAGAGATCGTTCCGGAGCCCTTGCCGATGTAGAGCGCAGTTTGCGAAACTTGAGGGTGGAGAGGATAACTCTCTACCAGCTTCATCAGGTGGATGATGAGGATACGCTGGAGAAGGTATTTGGGCCCCGGGGAGCCTTGGTCGGCCTGGAAGAAGCGCGGAAAGGTGGAAAGATCGAGTGGATCGGCATTACCGGACATCGGCCCGATGTGCTCTGCCGGGCGGTGGAGACAGGTAGATTCGATACGGTCCAAGTTCCTATCAACATCGTTGATCACTACATATTCGATACCGAAGAAACGCTGCTTCCTCTGGCCCGCAGGCTGGATGTGGGGATCATCGCCATGAAGCCGTTAGCAGGAGGGATGCTGAAGGATTCATCGCAGGCCCTGCGGTTTGTCTTGTCGCGAGAGGTCGATCTAGTCATCCCGGGCCTGGGAAGTCCCGGGGAGGTGGAGGAGGCGGCAGCCGTGGGATCGAGCTATCGCCCCCTCTCTTCCCTGGAGCTGAAGAGGCTCTTGGAAGAAGTCAAAGAGCTGGGAAACGAATTTTGCCGGCAATGCGGCTATTGCTTGCCTTGCCCCGCCAACATCGATATTCCACTGATCTTCCGCCTGGAGGGATATTACGATCGTTACCAGGCGGAGGAATGGGCTCGACATCAGTACCGAGCCCTCTCGGTTAGAGCGGGGGGCTGCGATGGTTGTGGCCAATGCGAAGCCCGCTGTCCCTATCGTCTGCCGATCCGGGAGAAGCTAAAACGGGCGGAGAAAAAACTGCTCCATGGATAGCAAGGATCGAGCCCTGCTTGAATTCATGCAGACGCACTTCCCTCTGGTCCCCTTCCCCTATCAAGCCTTGGGAGAGTCAGTGGGGTTACCGGAGCGGGAGGTGATCGAGAGGGTGCGCAGGCTTAAACAAGGAGGGATCGTCCGCCAGGTGGGGGCCATATTCGATTCCTCTCGTCTGGGGTATCGGAGTGCATTGGTGGCCCTGGAAGTGGATCCGACGGACCTGGATAGGGTAGGAAGATGCCTAAATGCTCACCCAGGGATCAGCCACAACTATGTACGCGACCACCGATACAACCTGTGGTTTACCTTGACCCTGCCGTGGAAACAGGACCTGGAAGGGGAAGCAGCTCGGCTGGCGGAACAGGTAGGGGCCCGAGATTTCCTTTACCTGCCCGCTCGGACTGTATTCAAGATAGGGTTGGTCCTGAAGCTAGGGGAGACAGGAGAGGAGACCGCTGCGGCTTTGCCCTTAGCGGAGGCCTACGCCCCTCGCGCTGAGGCCAGAGCCTTTTCGGAGCAGGAGGTCAGGGCAGTTCGGGCACTGCAAAGGGATTTACCACTCCAGTCGCGCGCTTTTCTGCCGCTGGCTCGGACGGCAGGTATGGAGGAGGATGATCTTCTGAAACTGGCGCGGGCATTCTTGGCCGAGGGGATCATGCGGCGATATGCGGCTACCCTGGACCATCGGCGAGCCGGTTTTCGCTACAATTTTCTGGTATTGTGGCCTGCTGAAGAAGGACGATTGGAGGAGATGGGAAAAAAGCTGGCTGCCCTGGAGGAAGTGAGCCACTGCTACGAGAGAACCAGTTACCCGCGATGGCCCTTCTCCCTTTACGCCATGTTCCATGCCCGATCGCGAAAGGAGGCCGACCGCATCCTCTTGTCTCTGGCAGCGATCTCCGGGAAAAGGGATTATCTGGTCCTCGAAACGGTCAGGGAATTCAAGAAGGAAAGGGTCCGCTACTTTGAGGAGGGTGAAAATGGGACTGAAGTCGGATAGGTGGATCCGATTGATGGCGGTGGAGAAAGGGATGATCAGCCCCTTCGCGGAAGGACAAATCCAACCCGGGAAGATATCGTTCGGCCTTTCTTCTTACGGATACGACATGCGCCTCTCCCCTAGCTTCAAGCTACTCCATTCTCCCCTTCCTGAGCTCTTGGATCCCAAGACCCTAGATGCCTCTTGTTTCGAAGACATGGAGGCAGATCATTGTATCCTGCCTCCCCGCTCCTTCGTTCTGGGGCGTTCCCTCGAATACTTCCGTATCCCCCGCTCCGTTCTCACCTTGTGTGTGGGAAAATCGACCTACGCACGCTGCGGGATCCTGGTGAATGTGACTCCCTTCGAGCCTGCCTGGGAGGGCTATGCCACCCTGGAGATCAGCAACAACTCCCCCTGCCCGGCCCGAGTATATGCGGGGGAAGGTATAGCCCAGATCCTTTTTTTTGAGGCTGACGAGCCCTGCGAGGTCTCCTATGACCAGAGGGGAGGAAGATATCAGGCACAGCAGACTATTACCCTTCCCAGGATTTAGGGAGGGACCAGGAGGAGCTGTCCGCCGGCTGGCATGGGGGGGACCATTTTTTCCCTTTCTCCATTGGCTGTACTATGGCCTCCCTTTTTTACCTTGACAAACCCAATATATTGGGTTTATGCTCTTCTATCTCTCAAGATATTGTATCCCGGAGGGACTAAGACCGCTCTCGGCCTCACCTGTCCCATGAGATGTCCTTTCTGCCATCACAATGAAGACCGCGTTGTCGATTCCCGTTCCACTGAGGAAGGGACTGCCATCAGACGGCGCCGCGAATGCTTGAAGTGCGGGGGGCGGTTCACCTCCTACGAAAGGGTGGAGGTGCAGCCTCTGATGGTGATAAAGAAAGATGGACGGCGCGAGCCCTTCGATCGGAACAAGATAAGGGCGGGTATAGCCAAAGCCTGTCAAAAAAGGCCGATAAGCACCCTGGAGATCGAGCAGTTGGTCAACGATATCGAGAGGACCATCTGCGATCGCATGAAGAAGGAAGTGGAATCCTGGGAGATTGGGGAATTGGTCATGGATCGACTTCAGGTCATGGATCAGGTGGCCTATGTACGCTTCGCCTCGGTGTATAGACGCTTCGAGGATGTCTCGGATTTCCTGAAAGAAGTAAAGGGCCTGGCTGCAGGTCGGCAAGAAGCGGGGGGATGACCTTTGATCAGGCCCAAATGCTTTGCCTCCAATGGTCTGCGCGAGGGGAGATACAATGGAAGGAGTAGCGTATGGTTGGACCTTCGATCTGAATCATCTATCCAGGCTTTTGCTTGCCGTCATTCTGGGAGGTACGATCGGGCTGGAAAGGGAATTCCGCGGCCGGCCGGCTGGGCTGCGTACTCATATCCTGGTTTGTCTGGGGGCGACCATCATGATCCTAGCCTCGGAAGGTATGTCCGGCCTGTATCAAAGCTTTTCTCCTGGGAGCCGCATCACCCTTGATCCGGGAAGGATCGCAGCAGGGATCATTACCGGGATTGGCTTCCTTGGCGCGGGGGCGATCATCCGCATCGGAGACTTGGTTCGGGGTCTTACCACGGCGGGGTGCATCTGGTTCGTGGCTGGCCTGGGGATAATCATCGGCGAGGGCCTCCACGGCCTGGCCATCTTCTCCACGGGTATCGCCCTGATGGCGCTCATGCTCCTGGGGAGGTTAGAGCATCGTATTCAACCTACCGTTTACCGGTCCATAGTGATGGTGGTCGCCCTGAGTCAAGCCCAGTCCGCTCCCATCGAGTGCCAGAAAATCTTGAAGGAACGACGGATCAGGATCCAGGACATATCTCACCGGCTCTTCCTTCGATCGGAAGAGGCGGAGATTACCTTCAAGATCAGGACCAGGAATCAATTGCAGGGTGGGGAAGTGCTCCAAGCCCTGGCCTCCCTTCCCGGGGTAAAGGAGGTACATTGGGTATGAGGGTCCGCCGATAGAAAACGATCAGGTAAGAGGCGGAGGTAGTGATGAGGGTCTTTTTAGTTCAACATGGAGAGGCAGTTCCGGAGGAGGTGGATCGGTCTCGACCCCTGAGCCAGAGGGGACGGGAGCAAGTTAAGCGGATGGCGGAATTCCTGGCGCGAGCGGACCTCGTAGTTTCTACCATCTGTCACAGCGGAAAGCTCCGGGCGAGGCAGACGGCCGAGCTTCTGGCTTCTTATGTGGTGCCGTCCGAGGGGATAGTGGAGAGAGGCGATTTGAATCCGAACGATCCGGTGGAGCCAGTGGTGCAGACGCTTGGCCAGGGCTTGAAAGATGTCATGATCGTGGGGCATCTTCCTTTCCTGGGTCGACTCGCCTCGGCCACTCTGCTGGGTTCGGGGGCGGATATCCTAGCCTTTAGACCGGGATCGGTAGTTTGTCTGGAGAGCGATGATGGGAGTCGGTGGCGACTGGCATGGATGGTGACCCCCGAGATCGTTAGGTGAGGATGTGGTCAGGGAGCAGCGCCGGGACTGGCAGCGGAAACATAGGTGCCCGGCCGGAGCGGGGGGAGAGACGACCTCTTGGATTCGGCGGGAGGGCTGCCGAGAGGTCCGATTGGTGCCTTAAAAGTGCATAATTATGGCTCCTGGCAGCCTGACAGGGGCTGCGATAACGCAGGGTAAAGATTGCGGAGGCGAGCAGATGAACAAGATGAACAAGATAAATATCGGCCCCAGTTTTCCCCTTTATCCCATGCCGGTGACGCTGGTGGGTGCCATCGTTGAAGGTCGGCCTAACTTCCTCACCGTGGCCTGGATCTCGCGGGTGAATCTGGATCCTCCCCTCCTTGCCGTGGCCCTCAACAAGCTTCGCTATACCACCAGAGGAGTGCAGGAGCATCGAACCTTCAGTGTCAACATCCCGGGCGTGGACCTGGTGGCAGAGACTGACTATTGTGGCTTGGTTTCGGGGAAGGAGGTGGACAAGTCGGGCCTTTTCCAGGTGTTCTACGGGGAACTGAAGACTGCTCCCCTCATTCGGGAATGCCCCCTCAATCTGGAGTGCCGGGTAGTGGAGATGGTTACCTTGCCCACCCATCTGCTGTTCATAGGGGAGGTGGTGGGCGCTTATACAGAGGAACGGTTCCTGAGCGACGGAAAGCCGGATATGCAACGGATGAAGCCCTTTGTTTTCCTCCGACCGGAAGGGACTTACTGGAAGCTGGGAGAAAAGATAGGCGAAGCCTACCGGATCGGCAAGGAGGTACCGGGAAGAAGATAGAGGGATCGCGCCGATCTTCTCCCCAGGGCCAAGGGTAAAACAGATCAGCGAATTGCATCTGAGTTTCTCGCCTCATGAGGGCAGAAATCCGAAAGCTCGCGGCGATCGTGATCTTGCTGTTGACGATCGCTGCGGTGGTCTATTTTCGAACCTCTTCTCGGCCTCCGGAGTTGTGCCTGGAAAGGGACCGGATAGCGGTCTATTTCAGCCCGCACGGGGGGTGTACCGAGGCTATCGTTGAGGAGATCGACAAGGCTCGATCGGAGATCTTGGTTCAGGCCTACAGCCTGACCTCGGCTACCATTGCCAAATCGTTGTTGCGGGCCCACCGACGGGGAGTCAAGACGGAGGTAATTTTGGATCGGAGCCAGCGGTCCGACAGGTATTCCTCAGCCAGCTTCCTAGCCCACCAGCAGATTCCGGTGTATATCGATGCTGAGCATGCCGTTGCTCACAACAAGGTGATCGTCATCGACCAAAAAGTGGTTATCACGGGATCCTTCAATTTCACCCGGGCTGCAGAGGAGAAGAACGCCGAAAACCTCCTCATCATCCGTTCGGAAGGATTGGCCCGAGAATATCGAAGGAATTGGCAACTGCATAAGCAGCATTCCCAGGCTTACCAGAGTAGCTGAAGGCGAGGCTCTCCCCTTCGCTCCTTTTTTGATTTTGACCTGCACGATCATCATGCAATTGGTCTATAGCGATGAGGGGAGGACGATGGGCAATCCAGATCCAGTAAGGCGCCGTCACGTTCCCTTTTCCGCATCCTTCCTGGAGGGTAGCGAATACCGGTTGCTCCTGGAGGGGCGACCACGCAGCGCAGGCATCCGCTGCGGCAGAGTGGTTTTGCAGCCGGGAGAGGCAGCAGGGATCCATGACAGCGGCTGTCATGAGGAAGTCCTGGTAATCCTGGAAGGAAAAGGAGAACTGTGGTTTCAGGACTTCCCCTCTCTTCCGGCCGAAGGAGGAAGGCTGCTTTATGTCCCCTCTCACACCCTTCACGACGTGAGAAATACGGGAACCATACCCCTTCGCTACCTTTATGTGGTAGCGCCGGTGGCAGAGGGACAGGCGAGCCTATCTGGGGACGGAAGCCAAACCAGTTGATGGCCAGCATGGAATGAGGGGAACTAGATAGTTTCATGGGGAAAGGATATGGTCATGGGGCGATCGAGGAAGGGATCTGAAGAAGGCATGCCAAGCTTGCAGACGGACCATGGGAAGACATCAGGGCTGATGTCTCTCTCCGAGAATGCCTTGGTAATTCTTCAGCGACGCTATCTCCGGAAAAACGAGAAAGGCGAAGTTGTAGAGTCCCCGGAGGAGATGCTCTGGCGGGTGGCGAAGAACATCGCCGCCGTGGATGCGAATTACGGCAAGAAACCAGCCCAGGTGGCAGCGGTGGAGCAAGAGTTCTTCGATTTGATGGCCAGCCTCGATTTCTTGCCCAATAGCCCCACCCTCATGAATGCGGGTCGGGAGTTGCAGCAGCTGTCGGCGTGCTTCGTCCTTCCGGTGGAGGACTCTATCGAGGGAATCTTCGACGCCATCAAGTATACTGCTCTGATTCACAAGTCAGGGGGTGGCACCGGTTTCAGCTTTTCCCACCTCCGTCCCAAGGGAGATCGGGTGGCTACCACCCAAGGACAGGCCTCCGGGCCCATCTCCTTTCTCAAGGTCTTCAATGCTGCCACTGAGGCAGTGAAGCAGGGAGGGACCAGGAGAGGGGCCAATATGGGGATCTTGAGGGTGGACCATCCCGACATATTGGAATTCATTACCTGCAAGGAGAAGGAAGACGCCATCACCAACTTCAAT